>JAABUZ0100000113.1_pt1 | contig 200067 bp, 172 predicted proteins | sample 5562091 | NCBI WGS metagenome assembly JAABUZ01 (sample SAMN12813069, study PRJNA571459) | rock metagenome | isolation source: Antarctica rocks | place: Antarctica: Victoria Land, Linnaeus Terrace sud | collected 2015-12-21
AGGATTGGGTCCGCGTCGAACCCGAATGAGCTGCACGCGTTGCCCATGCAGAGGATGGTGGGGGTGCGTCACGGTCACCCATTCCACAGGCGGTTTGGTAAAGGGGGTAGTGTACTGTGAAGATGCCTACCATGCCAGATCGGGCACATCAATGCCTCATCAAACTGGCATTGGAACCCGAATGGGAAGCACGCTTTGAACCCAACAGCTATGGATTTCGCCCAGGCCGTTGCGCCCAGGATGCCAAAGAAGCTATCTTCAATGCCATCCGATATCAGCCCAAATACGTGCTGGACGCGGATATTGCAGGCTGCTTCGACAATATCTCCCAAACGGCCTTGCTTCACAAATTGCATTCCTACCCTGCGATCCAAAGAACGATCAAAGCATGGCTCAAAGCTGGCATTTTAGAAGATGGCAGCTTTCATGAGACGATGAAAGGCACTCCACAAGGCGGTGTAGCGTCACCGTTACTCATGAATATTGCCTTGCACGGCATCGAAATGATGATCCGAGGAGCCTACTCCTACCGAGAAGGTGTCCCTCAACTCATCCGGTATGCGGATGATCTGATCATTCTTCATCCAACGGAGGCAGGAGTGCAGAAAGCGAAAGCACTTCTGGAGACGTGGTTGAGTACAATGGGATTGGAACTCAAACCCAGCAAAACGAACATCACCCATACACTCTGGGAATATCAAGGCCATGTGGGTTTCGATTTCCTGGGATGGACCATCCGACAATTTCCTGTGGGCAAAACGCACACAGGAAAGAACCCGCGAGGCAAGCCGCTTGGTTTCAAAGCCATCATCACCCCCAGCAAAGAGGCCGTCAAACGTCATCTTGCTGAGATGAAAGTGGTTATCGACAGAAACCGGCACGCTCCACAAGAGAAGCTCATTCAAGAGCTAAACCGCGTCAACCGGGGATGGGCCAACTACCACCGTCGAACGGCAGCATCAAAGACGTTCCATTCCTGTGACAATGTACTCTACCTCCAATTGCGCCGATGGGCCAGACGCCGCCACCCTCAAAAGGGCGGGCACTGGATCGCAAACAAATACTGGCATGTGCAGGAAGGAAAAGGCTGGCATTTCAGCAGCCAGGAAGTGATGCTATGGAAACACGGACAGGCGCACATCCAGAAGCACATCAAAGTCAAGGGAGCGGCCAGTCCCTACGACGGGAACCGCCTCTATTGGAGCCAACGACTAAAAACCCATCCCATGTTCAATGGGGTCAAGGGAGCCTTGTTACGCAAACAACAAGGGAAATGTCGGTGGTGTGGGTTACTCTTTGGGGATACAGATGCGATTGAAATCGATCACATCACGCCCAGGAGCGAAGGCGGAGGAGAAGCACTCAGCAACAAGTGTCTCCTCCATCGGCACTGCCATGATGAACGACACGCCAAACGTGTCAATGGTATCTCTGCCAAAGACCCGATCATTGAGGAGCCGGATGCGGGGAAACTCGCCTGTCCGGTTCTGAAGCCGAGCGGAGGGGGCGACCCCTTCGCTTAGGTTAACAACCGCGTTCGACGGCACTCTTCACTCGGCTATGTGAGTCCAGTTACGTATGAACAAATGATGTGTTAACCCGAATGTTTCGGGGCTCCACAAAAGTGGGTCAACCTCATTCAGATGTGTCAGCAATGGTGGTCGCAGTGGATGATGCGTCGTAAGGCTCGTGAAGAGCGACTCGAAGTACTTCATCGGCTGATCGCTGCCTATCGCCAATACCATCAAGCATTAGGAGCCTACTTTCTTCCTCAAACAGTACCCTCATGGAAAGCCGAACGTCTTCTCCGTCAGAAGACTGGAGTATGGGATATATTCTCTGGCTGGGGACAAGGGCTTCGTCGTTCTCGACACATCTTGAGCGTAGCAGAAGTGCTAGCACTCTGGCATCTTCCTCAAGCACTTGATATTGCTGACATTCCCCTCGTCGTACATGGACGCGCTCGCACACTCCTTGCTCCAATCGAACTTACACATGCGAATGGATGGCATCTTGGAACTTCATCGCATGCAGGATACACAGTGCCAGTCTGCATTCCACCACACGGTCTTCGTGGTAACGTGCTTGCCGTTGCCTCAACCGGCAAGGGAAAAAGCACACTCTTTCAGCATCTCGCACAAGCGCGTTTGCTTTTGAGACAATACCAAAAACAGCAGGTACATCTCATAGAACAAGCAAATGGACTGCTTGTCATTGAGCCACATGGAGATATGATCGCAACGCTGTGTTCCCTTGTTCCACCAGAACTTCATGACGAGACAGTGGTAATCGACCTTGCCGATCAAGAGCATCCGCCGGGCATCAATCCACTTGATATGACGCTTGGTCGCAGCCGTGATAAAGCGGTTGACACTCTGCTTTCCATCTTCAAGCACATCTGGGACAACTCCTGGGGACCACGCACCGAGAACATTCTCGAATTTTCGCTGAAAACCCTTGCCGATGCGAATGCATTCCTTATTCAGCAGAATCCACAATACGGACCGGATCAGCAATATACATTGCTGGACGTGATTTCACTCTTGCGCAACGCAGGCTTCCGTCACTCAGTGTTCGAGCAGGTCACGGATACAGCATTACTTCTGTGGTGGCGACACTATTATGAGGCAATGGATTCTCGTTTTCAAACCGAGGTTATTTCCTCAGTCGTCAACAAAATGTCCAAATACGGGAGTTCGTATATTGCACGAAGACTTCTTGGACAACCGCGTTCGAGCCTTAACATGAAAGAACTGATCGCTGAAGGAAAGATTCTGTTGATTAGTACGGCAAGCGGCGTTGTCGGCGCAGATGTCTCAGCACTATTAGGAGCGACTCTGCTTGGGCTGTTTCAAAATACCCTTGCGGAGCAAGCAATCTTGAATGTAGGGAACAGACAAAAGTATTTCATGCTGATTGACGAGTTTCAGACCTATCCAGGCACAAACTACAATACGATGCTCGCCGAACTCCGCAAATATGGGGGCAACTTTGGCCTTGCCACACAATCACTCGCCTACCTCGATGTTCTGGACAAAGCCCTACGTCCAACGGTTCTCTCGAATATTGACCACCTTTACGCCTTCGATATGAGTGGAGAGGATGCTCGTATGCTGCTCTCAAAACTCGAAGGGATAACCATCGAGGATATTACTAATCTCGATGATTACATGTGTTATGTGAAAGCATCATTTGAGGGACGACGTTTACCTGTGTTCTCCATGCGTCTCAACGAGATAGGACAAGGAGATGTGCAGTTCACTCGACACCTTCGTACTCTCAGCCAACAACGTTACGCACGTCCTGTTGCAGCGGTCGATGCTCAACTCGTTCAAATAGCAATAAAACGTACTCTTGCAGAAGATGCTCACGTTTTCAAGCGAAACGAAGTGGCTGTAAAAACAGAGGTACACGATGAACAAGTGGTACAGCAAGAGAAAACTTATAGAACATCTTCAGACAAGAAATCTAAAGGTGCTCCTCGTAAGCGCGGTGGCACAACACGAAAGGAACCACCTCTAACAACTCCTGATGGAGCTACCTATTTAAGCCAACCAATTATCACAAACATGGCGGAAGCAGATCACTCAACAGAAGGAATTATTACACAGCAAGACAGAGAAGAAGAGCAAAGACATGAAGAATAACACTGCTTCCTTCATCATAAACTTGCAAGAGGTGGATTGGGCCATCCTGCATTGGCTCCTCTGCTATCCCTTTCAACGCGTAGAAGACATCGCGCTCATGCTTCACCTTACTCGTTCTAGTGTCTACCACCATTTGAACAAGCTTTTACACTATGGATGTGTTGAGGCAATTACACCACCAAGTCTCGAAGTCCATGTTTCCTGCCGCCTCTATCATCTCGGTAACATAGGACTGCATTTACTTGCACAAAGAATGCAAAAAGACCCTGCAAGACTTGCCCATGAATGGCAAACCGATCAAGCAGGGTTGCAACGTCTTTTACCAAGACTCCATTCCCTAACAATTCTTCACACCTGCATATCGAGTCTCTTTGCCTACGCACCTTCGGCTCATCTGACAAAGCAGGGACGACGCTCTCCTATTCGTTGGCATTGGCTACGTGATTACCAGCATCGCTTTCTCTATCGCGAACACTCACAATCCTGTAGTGCTGACGCTGTACTCGCATGGAATGCTTATGATGGGGTAGGAGAGCATGATAAAGAGCAATGGTTTAGCCTGTGCCTCTTGCTTGATACAGGACTCAGTGATACAACTCTCATCCGAGATCGCCTACGACAATTGCTATACTTACGCGAAAGTGCTGAGCGATGGTCTGTTTATCACCACTTTCCAGTAGTACTTGTACTTGTTCCAAGGATACATCAAGCCGAACATTGGCAACGACGAATGCGCGAGCTAGCGATAATGATGCATGTTGATGGTTTAGTGGGAGCTATTCTGGCATTCCCACCAATGCTCAAACGAAAACATGGTAACATCACCAACATCTGGACACTTTCATGTCAGCAACTTTCCACCAATGCACCATGTCGTTTGCACGATGTTTTACAGCCATGTCCACATGAAGCACTCCTTCCAAAGATTCAAGACCACATTCAGAAAACAAAGCTTCACGCCAACACATATCATACTTTTTCCACGCTTGAAGTAGCGCGAAGCCAAAAGCGCATTATCAAAGGAGATTTTCCCGCTCGTGCTACACAGCAACACGACAAGGAAGTAGTTCTTGACAGTCTACGTCTTGGACAAAGACACATCTCTGTCTTAACACTACTCATTAATCATGCTCTTCTTACGAAACAGGAAATTGCGGCTCTTCTCAATGTTCAGGAGGAATCGGCCAATCGTTATCTTCGCACGCTTCAAAGCGAGGGCTATCTAACAGTTTGGCAACAGATAGGAGAAACACCACGATGGTACCTCACAGCGAAAGGATTACGCATACTCGCTGCTTTTCATCATGTTCATATTCTTCGTCTTGGCTCGTATCGTACTCAAGACGAGCAAAAGTCGGTACCAATGAAAGAACTTATTCCTAAAGATGTAGACATGCTACAACGCTACCCCAAGCATCTTGCAGGTATCTATAGCTTTCTAGCGGCACTCCATACCGCAGCCTATAAGAATGGATACACAGTAATGTGGTGGGAAACAGGAGCACAGTGTGAGCGAAGCTACTCTTACCAAGAGAAGCTCCACAATCTGCGGCCTGATGCAGAATTTGAGTTTACGGCAGAAACAAAACGAGTACGTGCGTGGCTAGAGTGGGATGGAGGGACAATGAGTCGTCGAGATTTAGAGGCGAAGATGAATGCATACTCCCACTACGTCCGTTCAAGAGAATGGCATCGCGAAGGCGCACACACCCTACCAATACTTCTCTTTGTGGTTCCAGACAAAGGGCAGGAAGAACGCGTCGTACAAGCAGTTGTAAAAGCTCTCGCAAACAGGACTCGTTGTGTACACGACAACCGCGACACGAGTACATGATCAAGGACCACTTGCAGCGATCTGGCGACAAGTACTCCCACAAGTGAAGCAAAGCGGAGAGAGCAAAGGGACAGTAAATACGTCATCCGTACCGCGCGTTGCGCTTCATACTGCTCTTTGAGCGTAAATCGCTTTACGATTTTACGGTTGGCATTTCAGGGATAACGACAAAGCAGAGTGTATCCATAGGCGTTACAGCACATAATATCAAGCCCTAACCATGCAATTTTCTCGCGCAGATGTGTCATGTGCTTAAACAATATTCCTCGATCACGCTCAGAGTCAAACGAGCCTTGAAAGAATTCCTCAAATGGGAGAGTTTCTCCGAGGTGTGTGAACAGCAATAAGCATATTCGATACTCTGTTAGTGTAAAGAGAATGAGCTTATTGCTATCAACGAGAAGCAGGTGAGCCTCATCACATTTTTGAAGAACGTGATTGTTAAACTTGGTCAAATCGGCCAGAGCATAGGGTTTCTTTATACGTTTTTCATCTCTCACACTTTTTTGATTTAGAGCCAGCAGTACATTCTGCATGTGATTGTTCCTCTGTCTCAAATAACAAAAATATATATCAAGCATACTATTGATATAGAAGAGAAAGAGGGAAGATTTGGACGACATAAAGATTTTTGTGAGAGTTGAAATTAATAGTAGTGGTGATACGCGATGACACATCATTTTGATTAGAACATATACAATTCCCTTTTTTCGCTCCTTCTTAAGAAGAGATAGAAAGTGGTGATAACAAAAAAATACTCGAACGCACTATTATTAACCACCAAAGGCTGCTACACCTGCTCACCATGTACGACTACTTGCTACAAGTAACAAAATACGTTAGACTATGAGAAAATTTGTGAGGACTACATATGCGATCTGCAATTCTTAGCAAAACTTTTCGCTTTGAGGCTGCACACTCTTTGCCGGGTCATCGTGGTAAGTGTGCGCGTCTGCACGGACATTCATACAAATTGGAGGTCACGTTACGTGGGCCTATTAAAGACATTCCAGGGCAGTCAGAGCATGGAATGGTGATGGATTTTGAAGACCTCTCGCGTGTCGTGCGTAGCTCTATTATTGAACAGCTTGATCATCACGATTTGAATGAGGTTACAGGCATTCAGACAACAGCAGAAAATTTAGCTCATTGGATGTGGGACGTTCTCGTTGCAGCAGGACTACCAGAATCGCTGCTTTATCGCCTACGTTTATGGGAGACCGATAGTAGTTGTGTTGAGATCACCCAGGTAGAGCGTGCGGACCAAAGAAGCAGTAAAGAGTTCATACTACAACAGATTAGTGAGCAAACAGCATGAATGTCATGGAGGTTTATAGATCGGTTCAAGGCGAAGGCTTACTTCTTGGCGTTCCAACAACTTTTGTGCGCTTCTTTGCTTGTAATTTACGCTGTTCGTGGTGTGACACCAAATATTCGTGGAGTGTACGTGAGGGAGGAACATGGGAGTCACTCTCTCCAGACGTAGTAGCAGAACGGGTTCAAGCTTTAAAAGCGCGGCATGTGGTACTGACTGGTGGAGAACCTACGCTACAGAAGGATTTACCACAACTAGCTCGATTACTTAAAGCCGAAGGACATCACTTAACAGTCGAGACTAATACAACAATATTTCCAGAAGCACTAATATCTCTCATTGATTTGTGGAGTTTGTCTCCCAAGCTATCTAGTGCAGGAGAGAACTATCTTCGTTATCCCATTATTGAACGCTTTCTCGGTACGCTACGACCTGATCAACAGCAATGGAAATTTGTAGTCCGTGACGACGAAGACGAGCGTCATCTCCGCATGTTGATTTCTGAGTATCCAGAGTTTGCGGATCGCAAACTTCCAATTATTCTTCAACCTGAGGGCGATGCGGCAACGCCTGATTATCCTACTGCTCTAGGACAACTAGCGGAACGCTTGCGTGATGCATTTTGGAATGACTACTATGTTCGTGTACTCCCGCAAATGCATGTTATCATTTGGGGCAAAAGGCGATGGGTGTGAGTTTACCCTCCTAATAAACAAAGATGTTGTTAGAGTGCAACTTGTTATTAAGGGTTGAAGTAACTTCATTTTTGACCTACTGAAAAGCAACCTATTCAGATAGAAGGAATAAATAGTTATGGAAAAAGCAATTGCAATAGTCAGTGGAGGGCTAGATAGTGTTACGCTAGCCTATTTTTTAAAAGCAGAAGGATATGATCTACATCTTTTGTCCTTTGATTATGGACAGAGGCATAAGAAAGAACTCGCTTTTGCAGAGAAATGCGCCAAAAGACTTTGTGCAGATTTTGATGTGATTGACCTTAGTGGTATTGGAAAATTTCTCAAAGGTTCGGCCCTTACAGATGACGTTCCTGTTCCAGATGGACACTACGCAGAGCCTTCAATGGCAATAACAGTAGTACCAAATCGAAATGCGATTATGCTTTCTATTGCATTTGGGATAGCAGTCGCAGAACAAAGTGAAGTCGTCGCAGCAGGAGTACATGCAGGGGATCATTTCATTTATCCTGACTGCCGTCCCACATTTGTAAAAGCCTTCGATGAAATGCAACGTGTAGCAGTAGAAGGTTTTGGTAACTCAAAGCTAAAACTTGAGGCTCCTTTCATGAATCTTGGCAAGCACCAAATTGTTCATTTAGGCAATGCGCTAGGGGTACCTTATGCTGATACGTGGAGTTGTTATAAAGGTAGCGAGAAGCATTGTGGAACTTGTGGTACATGCAATGAGAGAAAAGAAGCATTTGATCTTGCAGGTGTTCCAGATCCAACAGAATACGAAATTTGAGGATATACTATAAAGTCATTTGGCGTAAGTTTGTTGTTTTCACAAAATCCTCCTTATTACAAGTGTAAGCAGTCCCTTACAAGCAGTTAATATTTAACTGTTTGTAAGGGACTGCTACATTCATTTTTGCTTAGTAGTGTATTATATTTACGCTTGATATACATAGAAGCCGCTCAACAGAGTAGATGTTTGTGTAAATTTATATTATACTGTAAGCATGTCGATAGTTTTCACGGAATAATGCCTCGTATATGCTTTGAATGCATTCTAAGACTTTCAGCTTTTTTGGGCAAAAACTACAGTTTACTTGGAAAATAACAAAGCAGTAGGTCCATTAATACCTATATGGCATTTTTAGCTAGTGATGAAGGTGGGTTTCGTTGGAGAGAGAGCTAACGGTAAATAATTCACTAATGCCTGGAATGTACGTCCGCGTACCACTAGAAATAGACAGACAAGATAGTGAATTCCGAGACTTTAAACTTGGTCAAATTCAAAGTATCAACGATATTGCAAATACTGCCCTAGTATGTTTACATGAGTCCGGGGAAGATGACTTACAGGAGATTGAGTGTTCTCTCGACTATCTTCATAGGTGCCGTATACTACCGGACACAAATTTCATGGTGCATGACGAAGAAAGAAAAGGTCGTCTCCTTATTCACTGTGATGACGAATGGTCGCGCGGTAAGTTCCTAGAATACTATGTCTTATTTGACAACGAGAAAATAGTAACGCGTATTAGCGAAGAGCGAATAGTAGTTACGCCAAATCGTCAAAATCCTGATCCATACGAGCAACTGCTCGCTTACGAGTTTCAAAATCCCATTTGGAAATTCAACCGAGATCGCCTAGTCGAAAGCTACAATGAGTTACATAATGCTACCTTTGGCATTGAAGAGCTAGTAGGAGCACGTTTGATGCTTTTATCGCATCAGGCTGAAGTTGTAGCAAGAGTTCTAGCGGATGCATCATGCCGCTACATCTTAGCTGATGAGGTTGGGCTTGGGAAAACTATAGAAGCATGTGTGATTCTCAAAGGCTTAATTCGCCGTTCGCCATCACTAACAACGTTAATCATAACACCCTCCTCACTCGTCAAGCAGTGGCAAAATGAATTAAGTGCTAAATTCTGGCTTGATATTCCAATTGCTCATTCGATAAAGCAGGTACAACTTCAAACACAGCCTGTACGATATATTATCGCTTCAGAAGACATAGCAGAGGATACGGCTTTATGGAAGGCATTAAGTAAGCAGTCCTTGGGGCTACTGATCATTGATGAGGCACATCATATCCATAAATCTCCGACGCTTTACTCGCACATTCGCGAGCTAAGCGCAATTTCAAAGCATGCACTCGTCCTTTCAGCAACACCTATTCAAAGACGGGCGCAAGAGTACTTCGCCTTACTGTCAATTATGAATCCGCACAAATATAACTCCAGCAACGCATCGGCATTTGAAGACCTTGTACGAACACAGGGAAAGATACGAAGGCGAATAGCTGTTATTGCTCGCAGTCTAACGTCTAATGCTTTTGATGCGGAAGAGTTTGAAGATGAGATGAAAAGTGTTCTGAGTTCGCTAAGACATGATAGATTGTTAGCAAAGTTGGTAGAAACTGTTACTGAGCAAGCAAATAGTCAGGATGGAGGGCTAACAGCAGCGAAAGAAGCCCTTGCTTATGTAAGTGAAAACTACCGTATCGAAGCACGAGTCATACGTAATCGTCGCTCACATCTACAGGTTGAACTTCCTGAGCGGATGTTAGATAGCTCTTATAGTTACGAACCCTCGAAAAGAGAAAATGCAGCCTTAGACAATCTCTATGATTACATTGATAAGTACGTCGCAGAATTTCCAGATCATCCTCTTAGTTTAGAGTATGGTAGGCTTCTAATGTATGCTGCTTCAAGTAGTCCACAAGCATTATTGGATGTACTCGAGATACGTATTGCTCACACAATAACGCAGAACGCTTTAATACCAAGTCATTTTAACCTTTCTATACCAGCCGCACCACGGCAAGAAGCCAAACGTATACAATATCTTATTGAGAGTATGCCGATTTTCAACAACGAAAAAGAGCAGTATTTAAATTCCCTGCAATACTCAGTAGAACAATGGTTAAATGAGACAGAGCAAGAGCTTGAGCAAGTAACAAGGATGCATTTTACAGAATTGCATAAATCTTCTCATCGCCTCGTTCAAGTGTTATATGCCATTTCCAGAGCTATAACAAACAGTGCCACAGAAAAAGTGGTTATCTTTTCAGGATGGCCTCAGACGCTAGAAACCCTACTTCCTTGTCTTCTACAACAATATGGAAAATCTGCAGTTACAGAGTTTACCTCAAACCTAGATAATGAACAATTACAGGACAACGTTGATTTCTTTCAAAGCTCTAGCCGTTGTCGTATTTTGCTTTGTGACGAACTAGGAGGCGAAGGGCGTAACTTCCAAATTGCTAGCCAAATTATTCACGTTGATCTTCCCTGGACTCCTGGACAGCTAGAACAACGAATTGGTCGTGTAGATCGTTTGGGACGAACCGGGACTGTCCTCTCCATAGTTCCTTTTGCAGTAGGCTGGCCCGAACAGGATTTGTTTAATATATGGCAGAGTGCATTTCAATTATTTACACGTTCAATGAGCGGATTAGAAATTGCAATGGAAGGGATACAAAACGCCTTAGTTGCCACAATCAAGGAAAGCTCGCGTAATGGGCTAGCAGAATTGTTAACACCCATGATTGAACGAGCAGACAAATTACGAGAGGCTGTTGAAGAAGAACGATATTATGAGGGCGTTGCAGTTAATCACTCACGACGAAAAGAGTTTGAGGATATTAGTGAGAAATATCGTGATGGATCACTTTTACGGATTGCAAGTCTTCGTTGGGCAAGTCTTGCAGGGCTTCATCAAGAGTACGATAGTAGTACAGATCAAATAACTTTTAATCCAAAAGAATTTAGTCCCACAAGTATGAAGAAAGTTAAATTCGCCCAGCCACCGAATATGGAGGAAGCGTTACGGCGTTCAAAGCGTAAGCATGATCTCGTAATTCGTGGAACATTTAACCGTGATATTGCAGTACGCAGAGAAGACATTGTTTTCTTTGCACCAGGAAGTGATCCCTGGACAGATGCTATTATCAATAACGCAATAGAAGCGGATCGAGGCCGTTGCTGCGCTATTCTCCGTAAAGTTCCTTTATTAAAAGGGACATGGCGTGGCTTCGAGTTGCGTTACAGTTTGAATGTTGATCCACGCCCACTATATTCAGCAGGTTTTGACCCTACGCTCATATTCCGTGCTTTTGGTTTCCTACGCTCTTCCAAAAAACGTCTTTTAATTTCAGATCAAGGGGTACGTGAACGTTCTGGAAGTATCGTATGGAAAGGTAGTGAGCAGGAATTTAACAAATCGCAAGATATTCATCTTGGTAAACGTGAAGGGGCAATACAACAGATATCATCTTTTAAGGAAAGCTACCCTGCTGACACATGGAATATATTACTCAAACAAACATTTGTGATTGCTCATCAAGTTCTCTCGGAAGAACTAGATGAGTATATGGATGAAGTTGCTGAAGAAGCAAGGGAAGTATTTGATCGGCAAATACTTGGCCTTAAAGCAGCATATCGGTGGCAAAGACATTACGCTAACGATCTAAGTGGGCTTGACGAAAAGGAAATTAAAGAGTACGAGCATGTCTCAGAAGCTCTTATAGCAGGTATCCGCCACCCTATGCTGCAATTAGAATCTGTATGCTATTGGATATTACAAGGAAGTAATCAATGAGCAACATATTTGAAGAGTTCCAAAGCATGCTTTCTATGGACTCGCCCAAATATAGTACTTTCCGTTCTATGCTAAAACAGAAGCAGGCTGAACTTAGTGGTCTTGAACTAGCACGCAGCCATGCCCTGATGAGACTTAGTCTAGCATTGGAGCAGTTGCTTGCAAGCAAAAAGGGAGCCGCAGATGTCCGTGTTCTCATACGACAGATTATTCGTAGCTATGGTAGAAGATTAGCTATTCCTCGCTATCTATGGAACCTCCTTTACACAGATGAGTATGAGTTAGGTTTAAGAATCATAGATGAACATTCTGACGGCACAATCCAACTAATTGCCGACACATGGCGTCCTACTTGGCTAACAAATACTGAACACTTAGACATCTTAGCACTACGGCGCAATGATAAACACGTAGTGGGTGATGGTCTTCTTAGTGCAATGACAAAAGGCAAGTTTGAGTCATACCAATCATTAGCACAACAAGTTGCTGTACAGTCTTGTCTATTTGCAGCATCAGGCTCTACACTACTTATCACTTTACCTACAGGGGCTGGGAAGAGTCATTGTGTTTTACTTCCCGCTTGGCAAGCTTCTCAGGGTGGACGTGTTGGGGGAGGAACCACACTTGTCGTTGTACCGACAGTTTCTCTTGCTATTGATCTCGAAAAACGCGCACTTGATTACTTTACAGATATACCCGCACCCGAATATACTCCTTGTAGTTGGACAAGCAGTACCTCTGAGGAGACACGAGCTACGATAATTAGAGGGATACAATATGGAACGCTTCCCATCCTTTATGTATCTCCCGAAGCGTTGATGCAATCGCAATTACATGATGTATGTTTAGAAGCTGCGAGGCAAAGCACCATAAACTGGCTAGTAGTAGATGAGGCACACTTAATTGAAACGTGGGGTGCAGGTTTTCGCACAGACTTCCAATTCCTCTCTGGATTTCGTAAGCAGTTACTTGCATGTTCAGGAGGCAAACTTCGCACGCTGCTGCTGTCGGCAACAATATCGTCCAAAAGTGCAGAACTGCTGGAGCGTCTCTTTAGTGAGAAAGAACATTTTTGTGTAGTACAGGCTAACCGCTTGCGTTCCGAACTTTCTTACTGGTTCAAGTTTTCTCAATACCAATACACTCGTGAGATGCGTGTGCTGGAAGCGTTGCGCTATCTGCCACGACCAGCTATTCTCTACGTTTCGACGCTTGCCGATGCAAATGAATGGTTCAAGATACTGCAACGACAGGATTTTCAACGAATTGCTATGTTTACTGGCGAAACAGATGATCACATAAGACAAAGACTTGTTTACGCATGGAGTAATAATGAGCTAGATATAATGGTAGCTACATCAGCATTTGGTGTAGGTATAGACAAAAGTGATATTAGGACTATTATTCATGCCTGCCTACCAGAAAGTATTGACCGTTTTTATCAGGAAGTAGGAAGGGCTGGACGCGATGGATGTAGTGCAATAAGCTTGGTTTGTGCTACCGTCCACGATCTTGGCGTTGCAACAACAATAACACGTTCGGCTCTCATCACCTACGAAAAAGGCATGCATCGCTGGGAGGGGATGAGACAAACAGGCAAGTTTTCAAAGGTATACGGCAACATACAATTAGTTGACGCCAATAGTCCTCCAGCAGACAAACCCGATATGCGTCGTGGCGAATCAAACCGAGAGTGGAACGAACATACTCTTTTGCTTATGCAACGAGCGGGTTTACTTCATATTATGGATGCCCGTGAAGAGGAATTTCAGGACATTGACAGCAATACAACTGTTGAAACTGCTTGGCTACAGATACGACTACTCGCAACATCAGTAACAGCCCATCCAGAAGGCGAAGAATTTCGCAACAAGTTTGAAGAGAAACGCAATGAGGAATTGCTTAACATTAAGCAATCTCTTGTAAAAATGGAGAACTTAGTCAAAGAGTTCGATGATGAGATTACAAAAGCAAAACACTGTATTGCATACAGCTTCTCGCCATTGTATCCAGGAGGTGTTCGTGCCTGTGGGGGGTGCGCGTATTGCCGAACACATGGAATAGCACCTCATGAAAACCCACTTCCTTTAGAAGTCGATTTTCTGCCAAATAGCTCAACACAAGCACACTTACACGGTGAGTTACTTTTGCTAATGGGATCGAAGGCTGTTCTCAATCTTGTTTGGAATGGTCCGACAAGTGCTGAAGCTCTCACACAATTAAACAAGGTACTCGTTGAACTCGTTGGCGCAGGCTTACAACAACTGCTTCTTCCCTCTGAGCTATTACACAATGACTCTTGGATGCATCTACTCGTCAAAGGTCTTGCAAAGCATATTTCTGTTCCTCATGTACTACGTTCAATAGACGATGAGCTAGACCAAAAGCAACTTCCGCTTTATCCTGTTCCCACTGTAGTTGTTTACCCTGTTAGCAATAATGAAGCAGATAACTTTCATCGTCTTTTTCGCCATCAACTCAAACAGTGGCAAAATGCTCATGTACCGCTCATATTCGTTGTTCTTCCAACCTTATACTTAGAGAGTGAACGCGGAGCATTTATAGATCGCATTGATGGTAACACATCTTACATTTCGGACTTACACAAACTGCTGTCAGAGTGGCGAGAGCCAGTGGTATAAGGAGACGTATGGAGATTATAAACGTATCGCAGGTTGAGCCGCATAGACTCAGAGCAATGACTAAACTGATTTCAGACCTACAGGGGCCAAAACGACAAGATATCATTAGCCTGCTACAACCTGAAGCTTTACTAGCAGGGAATACATCTGAAAGCGCACTCTCAGCATCTAAGAACACATTTAGAATTGCGGTAGACTGCCGACTTGTCACGGACACTGATACCGAGAATGCGGAAAAAGTGACCGCTGCTTTAGTTACACCGGAGCAAGTGGCAACAATGACCTCATTTCAACAGCTTATGCAAAACAGAGTTTTAGGCGTAAACGAGGAGAATCAACCGAATTATCTTTTTAATCTCTATTCAGCTTGGTATGCAGTTCAAGATGAGAAAGTGTTTTACGAACTTGCTGTCGCAGGATATGATGATCCATTTAACACCGAAGTCTTTCCAGATATTACTGATGATCGACGTTTCAACAGCACCAAATTTAGTGCTTGGCGTAAATGGGCAGTATTTCTAGGATTAGGTTGGGTTGCAAGAATTGGAGGTCGCGACATATTGGTTCCAGATGCAACGGTTCGGCTACGTAGTATTATCAAACAGCTTTTTCAAGATAATGAAACAATAAGATTTGGTCAGTTTATGGAGCAACTAGCAATAAAGTGTCCAGAGCTGGATGAAGGAAATTTGTTCAATTACTGTTGGCAAGCAAGTCGCGGTTCTGAACAACGTGGCAATCAAGTTAGCCTTATGGTATCAACTGGGTTACGCACGTTAGACGGGCTGAAAGAAATCAAACTTACAGAGCAAGCAGATGCGTTAAATATTTGGCAACTCTATCCTGCTGCTGGCAATCCTATACAGCGTGTTACGCATATTCAAAGATTAGGAATGTAATTGAATGCAAACACAAAACTTCGTATCTTTTCGATGTTGGCACCCAGATCGTATTGGTCAAGTCATTAATAAAGAAGCAGCATCAGTAAGTAAAGCTGCATTTCTAGCAACACACACCCCGATGAACAAACTACTCTATGAGAAAGAGCCGTATGCAATCACCGACACCAGTGAAGAAGGCTTGCTTGGCGAACTACAACGCTGTAATAGTGAAGATCGACACGCGTTTGTTGTTGTACAAGGTATACCAGGGACAGGTAAATCTCATCTCATCCGCTGGATAGCTGAACGTTATGAGGTAGAAGAAGGATATCAAGCAAGAGTTCTTTTCATAGAGAGAGCACAATCCAGTTTAAGTGGCACGCTAGACCAAATTATCAAATCAGGTATTTTTGATGATAAGGACATGCGTAAGCACCTTGATGCTCTGAAAAATGCAACTGCCGCACTTTCACGTAATGCGTTAGCGCAAACCATTCTAGACCAACTACGTATTGCAACAACCGAAGTGCAACACCCAGTAATGGAAAAATGGATGGCAAAAGAGAACAGACTAGAAAAGTTTTTGCTCGATGCCACCGTAAGAGCCGAACTTCTCAAACCTGGAGGACCAATTGACCGCTTAGTCCGTTTCTTGTCGCAAAACTCAGGCACAGGTATTCGTAGTGACGAGATGCCAACGTTTGAAGCACGCGATTTTGAGTTTAAGGCAAGTACATTATATGAAATCGAAAAAGGCTACAGGGAGGCTCAGGCTCTTGCAGAGCGTTTACAGGGGGAAGATAGAGAGGAAGATCGTGAGAAACTAGCACGGTACTTAAACCAGCTCATTCAATATGCTATTGGACACGCTACATCACTCACCAATGACGATTTAAAGCAACTCTTTAATGATTTACGACGCCATTTACGTCAGCAGAACCGGCACTTAGCCCTGTTTATCGAGGACGTGACAGCATTTACCGGATTAGATTTGGGATTGATCGACGTATTGGCGACACAGCATACGGGGGTGTCTAATCAAGAGTTTTGCAGACTCACCTCAGTCATCGGCATTACAGACAACTATTATTTCGACCATTTTCCAGATAATCTAAAAGATCGTGTTACTCACCGCATTACGTTAAACGCTAGAAGTGAGGTACGTAGCGATGCAGAAATTCTTACGGATGAGAACGCAACCGCTGATATGTCAGCCCGCTATCTTAATGCAATGCGAGTACAACAAGAAGAGTTAGATGTATGGTATACGAATGGGAGGAAACCAGAACATTTACCCAATGCTTGTGATACATGTACATTTAAGTCAGTTTGTCATGCTGCATTTGGCTTTGAAAACGTGAATGTAGGACAAGGTCACGCACTTCATATCGGTCTCTACCCTTTCAACAAACGTGCAATTTGGAATCTCTATCAGCATTTAGATACCTCTAACAGCAAGCGCACACCACGTTCACTGCTCAACAATGTACTCTATTATATGTTGCAAAGTCATGGGCAAAAAATCAACAATGGTATATTTCCTCCCCCGGTATCCGAACTAGGAAGCGGTTTTACCATCTTCTCGTTGAAAAATCCTTTACAGAGACGGCTTATAGAAGATCAAGGGAAGCAGGACGCCAAACGAATTGAGTCGCTCATTCTTGTATGGGGCAACGGAACTATTGATGCAGTAAAAGATGAAGAGCAGAACATCGTAGGTGGTCTGTCGCAGGATGTTTTCAAGGCATTTAATCTACGTTTTATCGCAGGCGAACTCAAACAACCTATTCCTACAGCGAATAGCACAGGAACTCACACAAGTAAGTCTACCTCGCCATCCATTAACACCCCTACAAGGTATTCTCCTACGAGTGTTACAAACACTGTAACTGAAACAATTCCTTCCACCACGTCATATGATATATATGAGAGACAAACAAGGAATGCTCAACAAAATAAATATGTTGACGAAGTAAGTAGCTGGCTTAGTGGTGGCAAGTTGCCCTATGAAGAGTATAGTGGACCACTGGCATCACTTATTCGCTCATACATAGACTGGGAGCTACACGGTGTGAGTAGTCTTCTCGTAGACGATCTGCTAAAAGGCCGTAGAAGAATATACATTGAAGGTCAAACAGGAAAAGTTAATTCTGCTTATTATATTTCTTTTTCTCGATCATCGGAACTAGCAAATGTGTTACTGGCTTTGATGATGTTAAAAGAAAATGATTTATCAACACCCCCAGATGTTCTAAGCAGTCATCTTGCTAATGTCAGTCTCTGGCTTCACCAACAAGAAGCAGCAATTGTACAATTTGTACGCCAACCAAATCACGAGTCCGTGAACACTCTGCCGTTTACAAAGTTGCTTACTCTCAACTGCCTTCTACTTACCTGCCTACAAGGAAAGCTAAGTACTACGCATAAATCCACGCAACAACTGTTTCTTCAACTTGTCTCTGTAAGCGTGAGTATGAAAGATACTTCTTGGCAGGAACGTATGAATACACTTCAACCACTTCATTCAGCAGAATGGCTCGGATTGATGAAGAGATTATCAACACAAAATATAGAAAATCAGTACCAGAATTTGCTTCGTGTACTTAATTGTGCTCAAGGTGACAGTTCTGACGTGCGTTTTGTTGATGCAGCGACTGCACTCACTATCCTCTCGGAGTTTAGTCAGAACGATTGGAAATTACCGACCTCAGGATTAATAGGAACTTCTTCAATAACGTACTGGGATGAAGCCTTAACCATCTATGAAACATTGCGTAAGTACTTTGTTGAAGTGTTACATGCTGATTGTGCCCGCATACAAACTGTGCTACAGAAATTCGATACTATGATCGGACCTTCATCATTAGAAGAAGTCTTTCAGTCAATTAACGATTTTGTCGAAGTTATGACCAACAGCAAACGTGGTACGAACTTTGTAAAAAATGAATCTTTAAATCCTACAGGATTAGCTAGTATTCTCGCACAACTACGAAACATAGTTCGAGAACAACATATAGCACAACTTGCCCTACGTCTATCGGGTGCAACTCGACTTCTTGGAATTGCTAATGATTATTTAACGTATTTTGAAGCATTCGCAGAAGAAGTTTATAAGCAACAAGAGGTTACAAAGAAGCGAGTCTTCGAGCTAAAGGGAAAAATAGGAATGGCAGAACTTTCTGAACGAACACAGGTTGAAACCGCTTATCAAGAACTTGAACAGCTACTACTCCGAGTGAAGGGGGATGCAAAGTGATTGTCACACTCTCACGGGAAGTTTGTCAAAATCTAGACAAAATCGACGAGATGACAAAGATACTACAAGATACTGGAGCAGTGAAAGCAACGCTCGAAGAAGTATCAAAAGTACTGGAAATTGCATATCGTCTTGATGCACTACTCTCACTTCTTCGTCAAAGGCTTCCAGACGAGAATAGTCAACATTTCGCTGCAATGGTTGATGGGTTGTTACAGGAGGTAAGGATATCATACAAGAACTTTGAAACAGAACCACGCCAAACAAGACAACTCTCGCTGCTCTACAACAAGATACAAAATTTGATCAAAGAGATTGAAGTGCAGTGGAGAATCTATGCACAACAACAAACAGAACAACCATTCGAGTTACTCAAGCTAGTTCTTCATTTGCCTGAAGTACAGTCACAATACGCAGTACTTACTAGTCTACAAACACAACTTAAACACTTTTTTGACTATCCGCCACTTACAAGAACACAGTTAGCCGATTTTGATCGTGCTTTGCAAGATTTAACCCAACGTTTAGGTAACGTGGAAGGACTAGATACTGAAATTAAGATGTTTCTACAAAAGACATTAAGTCATAAAGCCACTATCGCGGATCTTACAGATAACATTCTTCAATGGTGCCAACAAGGAAACCATGCTGATGCATTTGCTATTCGTTTTGCACTATAAAGAAAGAGATTAAGAACCATGTCTGTAACTGATTTTCCGTCAGAAGATTTAGATAAGCTTTGTAACGAGGTTCTCACTACCATAGAGTCAAGCGAACTTAAACTTCTTAACTGGGGCTTCGTTGAACTACAAAGTGCTCTTGATAGTACGCTACCCATTTTAATGGAAAAACTATCAGATCATGGCAAGCAACTTTGGGAAAGTGCCCAACAGTTTGACATTACTCTCGAAGATATTATTGTCAACTTGAAGCGACGCCGATTAATTTTTAACACAACGGCACAAGGTCAAAACCTTTATCGTAGTCGTTTCGCCGAAACTATTCGCCTACTATCGCTACTACGTCAGCGTTTTTCTTTTGAAGATTGGCAAACTGCAAGCCGTCTCGTGAGTGATGTAAAAATTTCTGTTGATCGGAGGCGATACCCTAAACGTAATATCTCGAAAGATGAACTCGTAGAAGATTTGCGCCAGATGGGAGCAGCTCCCTTATATATTGGAGCAGTTGAACACCTCTTAAGAGATGAACAAAATGGAAGCTACCTTTCTCTTGCACGCTTTCAAAAGGATGCTATTTTTCAGCAGTACTACGCTCTCCATCCGCAAAAGGGTATGCTAACGAATAGTGATCGGGCTGTAGTTATTGGAGCAGGAACAGGTTCTGGCAAAACTAAAGCTTTCTATATTCCTGCAATGGCTGAAATATCTGCAACACTGACCGCAACTCATTATGTGAGAGCATTAGCAATCTATCCTCGCATAGAATTGCTCAAAGATCAGTTTTTAGAAGCATTCTTGGAAGCCCGAAAACTAAATGAATTTCTTGTCAAGCATAAACCTCGCATCATTACGATAGGTGCCTACTACGGTGACACACCTGTGAGTGCAGGTACACTTTTAACATATGAATCAAAAAGTTGGCGTAAGGCTGATCCTCAAAAAGTGGGGGTAGAAGGATGGGAAAGTCCATATTTCTCTTGTCCAGAATGCAAACCTCAGTCGCGGCCTCTTATTTGGTATAAAGAAGACGTGGAAAAGGAAAGCCAAGACAATAGTGGTAAACACGCTCGTTTGCGCTGCCCTAACTGTTACTTTGAGACAGAACCCAAACAATTACTTCTTACGCGTGAGCAGATGAAGCAAAATCCACCCGACATTTTATTTACTACAACTGAGATGCTTAATAAACGATTGAGCAATGCGAAAGAACACCATCTCTTTGGTATTGACACTACTAACACCCCACCGCCTAGAATGCTTTTACTTGACGAGATACATACTTACGAAGGATTAGGCGGCACTCAAATTGCTTACCTATTGCGACGATGGCGGCACGCTAGGCGTCAACAGCAGTATGTAAATCTTTGTTGTGTTGGTTTATCCGCTACTCTTAACAATGCAGAGTCTTTCTTTTCGCGCTTGACTGGAATTTCTTCCAACTTGGTAAATTATGTCCATCCGCAAGACGAGGATATGGAAGAGGAAGGCATAGAATATAACGTCGTTCTCAAAGGTGATCCTGTCTCTGGAACGAGTTTGCTTTCAACATCGGTGCAAGTTGTAATGCTTATGGGTCGCATTTTGGATAAGAGTAGTACAGAGCCTTCAAATGGAGCTTATGGTCAAAAGGTTTTTGCATTCACTGATAAGTTGGATGTCATTAACCGTTGGTTTCATATTGAGAAAGATGTAGAGTCGCCCAAGAAGCTACTTAGCCAGTACCGAAAAGACCTGCCAGAAGACACCGAAGATATACGCCTGAAAAAGCGTCAAGCTGGGCAAACCTGGCAAATATGCGAATTGGTCGATCATCCACTAAACACACCATTAATGATTGACGTAACATCATCACAAAATCGTGGTGTTAATGCTCATGCTAACGTTGTCATTGCTACAAGCACCTTAGAGGTAGGTTTTAACGACGCAACAGTGGGAGCTGTCATACAGCATAAAGCACCACGTAGCCTCGCCTCCTTTCTCCAAAGAAAGGGACGTGCAGGACGTACTCGTCGTATGAGACCGTGGATGGTTGTCGTCACCTCTGCATACGGACGCGACCGATGGGCATTTCAGCATGCAGAAAGCCTCTTTAGCCCAACCCTCAGTGATATTGCCCTACCACTTGACAACTACTACGTTCGTAAGATGCAAGCAACGTATGCAATCATGGATTGGCTCTCCCTGAAAATGAAACGTGAACAGGGCGCGTCTACTGTTGATGTATGGGATTTATTAAGCAGCGATGACAAGGGAAAATCAGATTTTCTCCAAAATCAAAGGCGTACTGCGCTCACGTTTATAGAGGAAGTACTCAATGGCACACTTTATACAAATTTAAGCCTCTATTTACAACAGGCGTTGGATATTCACGGACAAAGAGAAATAGACTCTATTCTGTGGGATGAACCACGCTCAATCATGTTCGAGGTATTGCCCACACTTCTACGTCAGTTAGAAAGTAGCTGGCAACGCCTAAATGATAAAAAAGCAGAAACTTGGGCAGACAACATCACGAACTATCCTATGCCGGATTTTGTTACCCCTAATCTCTTTTCAGACCTAAAATCACCAGACATTACCTTACATCTTCCACCTGATCTTCCAAGAAATGATAAATATGGACGACAGATAAGACCGTCAATACCTCGTGAAGATGAAACATTATCGTTACAGCAATGCCTCACAGAATATGCACCGGGAAATGTGAGTAAACGATATGCTAAAGCGCGTGATATTTCAGATGCTCATTGGTTAGCAATACCAGATGACAGCAAGTTGAAACATGATAAACTACCCATTTCCTCACTTACTATTGATTGCGATAACGTACCAAAACCATTTATGATAAATGGCAAAGTATACCAACTTTATCGACCAAGAGCTTATACTCTTCAGAGAATACCTCAAAATGTAAAAGAAACAAGCGTTGCTCACATGTTTTGGAACTCACACTTTAGAGAGAAAAAACTTGTAGGCACATCCCATGATGAAGATAGCGTGTCTGATGCGCCCCAAGTATTGCTGCCTAAACGCTCTAAGTGGAATAAGTTTTTCACTGAGATAAGGAGCCATACTCACGAAAAAGGGAGTTGGGTAGAAATAGCACGCCTTGCAACCAGAGTCCAAATCGACACACGTTTTCAAGGAAAAAAAGAAGCCAAACGCTTATGGCTTGAATTCGAGGAGAACGAACAACCAGCAGGGCTAGGATTTATCAACTACGTTGATGCACTTGAGTTTCGTTTTCAGCCTATTGACATTACGCAACTTGTTTCGAGTCCGGCTTGGACTGACCTTTACAAAAATCTCGGGGCAGAGTTTTTCCGATATAAACTACAACGTGATCAACGCTTTCTTGAAGCAAAGCTTTCTGTTTTTGAAATTGATTGGCTTTGGCAGCTAGAACTCTCAATGCTTGTAGCAACCTCAGTCGCTCAACAATGTAGTTTTGAGGATGCAGCACTTCTCGTACATAAACAAAGAATTCAACTAGCCGAGCATACAATGAAAGTAATTTTTCAAAGTCAGCAAGTAGACGATTACGAAGAGGAGAAGGTAGGGCGTCTCCATGATAAATTGAGGCTGTTGCTGACAAATGCAACATTCCAACAGGCACTTGAGAGTTGTGAGAAAGTGTTATGGGACTGGAATGACGAGCAGTTGCAAGAGTGGATGCAACAATGTTACGCATCTTCCCTCGGTGCTACACTCTTCGCTGCACTGACACAACTTACTCCAGATATCGATCCAGATGATCTTGTGCTTGATATTGATGGTGAAAGTATTTGGATATCTGAACTCACACCCGGCGGTATAGGCATCATCTCCAAGATTACTGACTCGTTGGTGAGCAAACCATACGAGTTTGAACTACAAATGCTTGATACACTACAATATTGTGAACGCCAACAACTAGCGACACAGTTGCGCATGATTGCAGATATGATGAGGCAAGAAGACCAGGAACTGCTACGTACATTCACCTCCATTCGTAACAATACAGACCTTCCCAAGCAAGAAACTACATTGGAGCAGTTAAAGGATGTCTTAGAAGAACATGGGGTTTCAGCAACTAGAGAATTAGTGGTAGCACTACACGCAAAGTTTTTGCGTCCTAATTCGGCCTCAGATACTGATAAACTGCTTGCAACCTTAGTCAGTTTTTGGCAGTCAGAAGAGCAAAGGCTGGAATGCGCTATCGACCTACGTATAATAGCAGTAGCAGCCCTCAAAATTTCAGCAATTGAGCAGCAGGTGAGAGCAGTATTGGAACGGATAAATGGTAGTGCTAATGTTGAGAACAGTCAAATTTTCAACCTGTTACAATCGCTTCTGTGGCTTCCTTGTACAGACAGTTGCCCTGATTGTATTGAGAAATTGCATCAGTACCAAGACTTTGTAAAACCTTCGCGAGCTTTACTACTCTCCCTTATGGAACCATATGCAGAGCAAATTACATATGGCGATGTGAACTGGAAAGAGCAACTGAAACAAGAGCTAGAATCCAAATTTGTTGTGCTTATCAGTTGCTTACAAGACGATTTAGAAGTATGCAAACGACACTTACTTGATGTGCTGACTGAGCCTGTTGAAGTAGGCTTCCAGTTCTTCTATCCTGTTGTGGAACGTATAAGCCGTACTGGTCGCCTATGGACTATAGAAATGAGAATAAGGGAGTTTGCTCATGTTTAATCGCGTTATTAAAGCGAAAGCAAGGGGAAACGCAGTACAGCTTGTTGGTTGCCTCAGCTCACTTTTTTCGCTGGAATTACTCCATCCAAGCCGTGAAATCTATCTCATTTCTCCCTGGCTTAGTAAAGTGCCACTTATTAGCAACCACATTGGACAATTCCGTGCCGTTGCAAGTGAGTTGAATAAAAGAGAACTGCATCTGGGTGACATTCTTATGCTTCTAGCTGAGAAAGGCTCTCATATATATATTTTGTGCCGTCCTCATCATCCATATACAGAGGAGTTTCTCAAACCTCTTCTCGCAAGCTCTAGAAATATAGAATGTAGGCGTAGTGATACACTCCACGAGAAAGGCTTAATCTGTGATCACTTCTATTTAAGAGGCTCGATGAACTTTACCTATGCAGGTGTTAATTTAAACGACGAAAGTGTAGAGTTAACTACTCAATCTTCTGAAGTTGCACGTGCCCTAGTAGAGGCAAAATTGGCTTGGAAAGGGTTAGCATAATAATGCAAATTACCTACACAAAACAAGAGCATTTTGACTTTGCCAGGGAATTGTCGCAGTCATTTATAAAAGCACAAATCAAGGTGCAAGTATATTCTGAGCGACAAACTATAGAGATCAATAATGTCATTTTAGGGCACCTATTGCAACGTATCGAAGAGCAACATACCATTGTCATACCAAACTTCGATGCTAACCGTTGGCTTATTGCAGGGGCCACACTACAGCAACTCGAAACTACACGTACACACATACAACATTTCTTAGTACCTACTTATGCTCAGTTCGAGAAAAATTCTTTACCAAAGCTACAATCTTTTCGTTCCGATAGTCGGCAGCCTGTTCAGCGACTCGGGGCCGTTATTTACCCAGCGGGCTACTATGTACTAGAGTCGAAGTCAGAATATGTCGAGACAATTCTAAAGAAACTTGCTCTTTGGATGAAGCTCGAAAGTGAACGACCACGAACAGAAAGAGAACCGTTGTTCACATATGGAATACTCTATGAACGCTTCAAAACTGCGTTAGCAAGTGGTCAATGGCAGGAGGCAGAGAGCGTTCGTACCAAGATACAACAACTCAATCTCACAGGAGCAGATAATCTTATCTTCCTTGAAATAGAACAATTAGCCCATCAACAGAGATGGTCAAAAATTGCACTGCGTGAAGACTTTGCATATTTGGCACGTATGCAAGTAACGCGCGAGGTCCGAAGTGCCTTACTTACTGCATTTCATCAAACAACATTATTACCACTACAACAAGAAGAAAAATGGCTCGACGCACTCGAAAAGTTTCGCGAAACATTACCTATGCTTGGTTTATTACTCACTGGAAGATTAGGTATTACGCAAGGACCAGTGGTACAAATGTATGCATATCAGGCTGCTCTTGAACAAGATAGAGGTGCTCTTACAGCATTAGCAACAATAAATAAAAGTCAAGAGACTCTTGAATGTATCACGCAATTATTGCTCTTACTCGGTCCAGAAGAACCCAAAGTTGTTGAACAAACACCCGTTATTCGATCACCACTTAATTTGGTGAGAGAAGCACTCGGCTATGGGAACTACGATACAGCTACACAATATGCTCAAGAAATAGATGATCCAGGAGAACAAGCGGTTTTACTCATGCAAATAGCTTTTCTTACCTATGATGCAAGTATGGCAGAACAAGCTTTGCTCGCTTACTGGGATAGACCTATAGAAGAACAAGAGCAATTGCAAAAGCTTTTTCCCTTTGTGCGTATGATTTTAGACCCACTTCAAAAGCTTGTTAACAATACAACAGTTACGCAAAATGATGTAGATATCACTCTTAATCAAGAACACTCTATTCATGATTGGCTAGAGTGGTTCTCGGTTGTCAAGACGCAACCTGATAATCCTGCTTTGCCTCCGTTATTGAAACGTTTAGACACTGTTATAGATGATCGCTTTTGGACATTAGATAAAGTGGAACAGCTAAACGATAATCTGCTTACGATTGTAACCGAACCTCAAATAATGAGATATTTTCATGTAAGAGACGCCTTGAAGCGGTTAGCAAATTTCTTCTTAAATGATGAGGAGTTTCCTCGGCAAGATAATGAGTACACCCAGTTATATGAAACGCTTTATACTGGCTTATTAGAAGCGAAAGCAGATCAAGAACAACCTCTCACAGGATTCGTTTTACTCCGTTTAGCAGATGCTCTCCTTCGTCAAGCTCCAGGTAGATGCAATAATATTTACAAACATTTGGAACAATGGTGTCCTAACCCAATTCCAAAATTAGAAAGTTGGATTTTAGAGGTTTTCGACTTGTTGGCAGAATACGGGCTGGCTGCAGGACTGCTTACTCTTTGGTATCGCGCTTGGGTTTCCTCTCTATTAGATTTACCCGGTACTCGTGATCGGCTTAACTTAGAAACATGGCTTGAGTTCGGGAAATGGATACATCCGGGAATTGATATCATTCAGCGTTTACAGGAAACACTTATCGAAGCAGGAAAAGACGAAGAGAGTCCTGTATCAGCACTTCCTAATGGCTACCAGATTGGCATTTACTGCTTACGACAGTCAACTGCAAAACAAGCACGAGAACTGCTTTTGCTCCGTAACCATCGTTTAGATGTGCGCCTCTGCTTTGATGAGGTTCTTACTAAACAAGCACAAGCAATTGCTGAGAATTCAGATATGGCAGTGATAGTAACAACTTGTATGACTCACGCTCTTACCTATGGAATTACTCCTTATCTGAAAAAAGCATGTGTCTATCCCCCATCAAGCGGTTCGACAAGTATAGTGCGTAGTATCGAGGAATACGCTAGACAAATGAGCAAGTAATTCCATAAAATTACTTTCCTATCATTTCGTCAAAGTAACTGTTTACTCAGCGATGCGATAGGAAAGCAATTTTATTGGTCTTAGTGGGATTTCATAAGCTGATTGAAACGCTTATAAAAGACGTAAGTGTTATGAAAGCCTCGTCGTCGATTTCGATCATTTCCTCGGAAGATAATCACTTCGACTCCTAAATCACGGCATATCTCGCACGAACACTTCCTCCACGGCTGATCTTCTAATACCTTACGATAGAGAATTTTATGCTGTTCATAGTTATATTCTTCTACCCTATCAATTTCTAACAGAGCATCGAGGGCAGTTTCAAGATCAAGCCTTCCCTTATCATATTCTCGCACAGCTTTTAAAGCCTGTTGTTCAAGTTGCTGAAGTTGCTCAAAGGTTGCAATACCATCAGCAAGAATACTCTTTACACGATGACTAGAAGGATATACAGGTGAAATACGTAGTGCTGCATAGCGACCACCATCTTCAGTGAAATAGTTTGTCGTAGCACTCATCCATGCACGACGCAAGTAAGAGGCTGAATCAAAGCTCGTCACTCCCAATTCTCGAAATCGCTGCATTTCATTTTTCTCACGATCACGAGCGATTCCAAAGAGGTGTACATCTGTATCTCTTTGAAGAACTGGAGCTATTTCTTCTAAGATCGCAATAACATCTTCTGTCTTAGCACGAGCTAAGCCACCTAGTCCAATGTATTGATAGCCACATTCAAGAAGTTCTACAACAGCATTTTTATATGTTTCAGGTGACCAACCCTGGGCTACACCTACAGGAGTAAATGTATAGCCTCCAGCCCGATGAAGCTCTAAAAATTCTCTTGCATTCTCACGAGTCAAATTGTAACGAAATTCTTTAACAGGATAAAAAGCTGGTATAATCAAATGGTCTATTGAAACACCATAGTCAAAACCTAGTTTTTGATAAAAATCTAAAATCTCCTTTGTTTGATAAGGAGGTTTCTCCTCAGTAATATAACTAAAGGCTCCGCAATCAGCTATGATAGGCTTTCTCTCAAATCGGGCAAAGCGATGTATACCCAGCTCTTGGACCAACTTCGCCTTTATTGGACTGTCCTCTATAGTGCTTTTTGAAAAAAGAAGACCATCATAATTTGGTTCATTGTATATTTGATGGGCGTATACTCCATCAAGATACTTAGCTCTTCCTGGCGTTCTTTTATCATTCTCGAAATCATAGCCAGGGTCTACGAGGTCATCCCAATCGGGAATAAAATAACGCATAGGGCGGCCTTGGTTTTTCGGGGGGACGTTATTAGAACTCTTATTTGACACAAAGAGAGATGATTGAGTAGCTACAGCCTTCGCTTGAGCAGTAGATACACGGCCTACTTGTCGAAAAGGACTGACAATATCAAGGAAACGTTGTGCTGTAGGTGCAGCTAAAAAGGTTGCGAGGCGTTCGCTCTTTGTAACATCTGGATCAAGTAGTTGAGCAGATGTTTGAGGTAAAGGAGAGAGAATTTGCTCTGCAAAGAGCTTTATCAACTGGCCTTTTAAACCAACAAGATTGTAACTAAAAGAAATTGAGTCATCTTGTCCAACACGTACAAAAGTATAAGGAAATCGTCTTGGTACTCGTTTACGATTAGATGGGCCTGCAAGGAACAAACATGGAAAATTTGGTATGTGCTTGAATGGAAGACCTATGGATAAAAGATATTTGTCTCCTAATAAGAAAAAAGCGCAACTGTAGTCTCCTTGTATAAGCCTATTAATTTTTTGAGGAATTTTAAGTCTTTGTGCAGCAGTAAGGATTTTAGATGAAGACTGATCAGCAAATGTAACGTTATATGGAGGAAGCAGTTGATTCTCATCAACTACACCAAAGCCTGCAGAAATAATCTTAACGTCAACTGCATCGTATCGAAAAGTTTTACGCAGTAGATTAATACCTTGCATAAGCTGTAGATGTTGACGCCCCCGATACAATTCACCAGCCGGAATACGGTATTTTTCGAGTTCACCGAAGTCACGAGTTACACGGTCATCATCCCGCTCATCCCATAACTGCTCTGCTGTGAGCTGATGCCGAGCTGGTAATCCAGTAAAATGAACCTTATCCTTAGTACAAGAGGTAACGATAAGTATCTTACCAGGTGGAGCCTCAAACTCTAAGTCCATACTTTCATTTGCAAGTGTATCCGATAGTAAGCTCAATGTTGTTTCCTATGTTCTTCTTCGTAAATACAATGTCATGATTTAATCAGAAGGAAATTATAATACGTTCTATCGGTATGTACAAGACATTAGCCTCTTTGTACACGGACTTCTAACCTTTTATACAGCTCCGGCAGTTGGTGTGCAATCTTTGTAAGAAGCCCTAATTCTAGTTGTTCTACTGGCATCCTAAAATCTTGTTGTGTAAATTGTATAAGCACATCTGCTTCTGCTTTTGTAAAGTGCTTGGCTGAGTTTTTACCCTCTATTTTAGAAGTTTCTTGCAAAGCATCTAATTCTAACAACATCTCTCGAAGTTGCTCTAGGCTTCGTTCATAATGAGCAGTCTCAATTGCAGCAACTTCTACCAGGGCAAGATGAAGTTCACAAGGATGACAAGCGGTAATAAAGTTCGAGATCCCCCTCTCAATATCCCCATTGGTCTCTTTTAACGACGCCACTAGCAATTTTGGAATATCATTCATTTCTACAGCATTCTGACACACCTGCATAAAAGCGGTTCTTGCTTGCTGGCTACTTTTTAATTGTATCAAGGTAAGGATTTTATCTTGTATTCCACTTACAAAGGTTCCCAATGGCTCATCATTGAGCCGGAAGTCAGCGTGAATATTTTCATGGTCAATACGTTGTAATAGATCAAACGCACGCATTAACGATATTTCATTTGCCATCTTCTCAAGGAGTAAACCATCAAACACATTCTCACGTAACTTGAAAGAGTCCTCAAACAGTCGTCGGATTGCTACTGTAGAACTACCCGCTAGCCGAGGCCGTTCTGACTCTAAATTCTCTGGGTACTTTGATGTCTGCTCCTGGGCTTCAACTATTCTCTCTTTAAGAGACGAAGGAAGTTCAACAGGAAAACGGCCCAAAAAAGTGGCAAAAACGAGTAATGAAAAGGCAAACTCATCTACTTTCATTCCTAACTGTTTCTCCAGTTCAGAGCGTATCTTCTGTCGGTATGAGTTTGCCTCAAACATCATAAAAGGGAAAGCTTCGTGTGAAAGAAGCTCACTACGTAGTTTTTGCTCCGCCCATCCAGTCGCATCGGCAAAATCATATAGGGTATATGCAAGGGAATTAATCGCTTGCGGTATCGGTAAGCCGTCAAAATCATCTACCTTTTCCAATTGCACTGGTGGTATTGTATCAAGTCTTGTTTGTGTCCAGCGTAAAATACGAAAAGGCTTCGCTATATAGAGCCTTGTCATAATATCTAACATATATCCGTCTTTGATGGCCTTAACAACCCCTCTACGTACATCTCGGAGAAGTTGCTTGTTAACTACTTCTCCACGTAACCAAGCTTTTATGGTCTCTTTCCCAGGATCAATAACAAGAGGGGTTTCTTCTGATGGTTGAAAGTCTTTTGTTACTCCATCATTATTTCTATGCAACGACGCGATGATAGGTTGCTGAGGATATTCTGCTGAGGATATGATATCAAAAAAATTGTAGATATGAGTAATATCCTCTGTGTTGTCTTGTACTGTCTCTTTAGTGACAATCGGGCCATACATCTCATAAACTTGAGCAACTCGATTGTCAGCATGATAGACAGCAAGTTCTGACCTCACATGTTGTTGGAGTACGGAGAGTAGATTCTCACCTCGAGTAATGCGCTGTAGAATGTCACGCAAGTAGAGAGTAAAGTAACGTACCTTACCTTTACCAGGAGGCAGAGAACGAAATAAGCGAATAAGAAGTTCTTTGTTAAATGGTGCAAGCACATCACTATGTCGAGCAAGCTCTAGCTCACTACATTTACGAAATGATGAACATGTTTTATTACAAGGTTGCAGATTTTGTCGCTTATATTCACTGAGGTAGAGCCGAGCATACTCAGTGCAGTTTGTCTCATTCAAAAATGACGAGGACAAACCGTATTCATCGGAGAGCCAGAGTTTTTGAACACGGTCATCAATCGTATCCAGAAAAGCAATCCTATCAAGTAATTCCTTTCCCCTAAGAGTTGACTCAAGTGAATTTGGTGTAATTCCAACAACTACATCCCAGCAACCATCTTCCAAGGTGATAAAGTAGTCAAGCAGATCAGTAGCAAATAGGTTGATGGATTGCACCAGATCATCAACAAGCAGAATGGGTCGTTGTCCATGTTCCTCTTGTACTTTTTGAGCAATCTGTTTTAACAGACGGGGAAGGTCTAATCCCTCTAACAAATGATCTCGAAACGCCTTCAAAATGTGGTGTCGTAACGTTTCATATTCAATAAGCACTGGTATTACACTGTTACGAAGAATGTCCGTCAAATCTTCACGACTAAACAATTCTACAAATTGCCCTATATCCTCGGTAGGCTTAGTCATAGACGCGAAACAACGCTCTAAGTTGGTTTGTACTACGTCAATGAGTTGGTAATAAAGCGCATTAATTTGATCATCGGAATTGAGTAATTGCTCAAGCGCAGTAAGTACAAGAAGCTTCGCTAGTGTACGAGGTTTTTGACGAGCTTCTTCCCAGCGTTGAAGGGTAGTGTTCTGAAAGGATTGAGTGTTGTAGAGATGTTGAAGACGTTGGACGAGATGAAATATATCTAGTTCTGTTCTTGTAATGCGTGTCATAATTGCAGCACGTTTAGAGTTGTGCATAGTAGTTTGAGTTTGGAGCCAACGTAGGAGTTCTGATTTGCCAGAACCAGCAGCACCATAAAGCACGAACACGCGATTACCTACCGTAGAATCATCAGGGTTTAACAAATCATATAAGAGGTCATCCTCGGTTAAAGTGATAGGGCGATTAGGACCTCGCTGATTTAATTTCACAGGAAAATGTGTACGTAAAAATTCTGTTGCTCCTGCAAGAAATCGCTGATCGGCAGTAGGAGCAAATATCTTCGAGCCAGTAGGAGCAAGACAGGGTAACATTAGAGACCGAGTATTGTCAGTGTGAAAACTTTTATTTGTAACATTCATAAAACTTCTATCCCTTTTAATCGACGCTGACCAAAATAAGGTCGAGAAGGTGAGTCTTGTTTCGCAGTCAGATGAACACGTTTCTCGCGTACTAGCTGCTCTAACGTAAAAGCGATGGGTAGAGCAATCTCTCCTCTAGCAGTAAGGCAAGGTATCCAAGACTGTAAATGCCCCTCAAAAAATTCTTGGAGTGTTCCTTCTTTTGCTGACCACCTCTGGACAATAGTACTTACTATCTCAGGTTGAAAGAGACAATAGAAACCACTTCCTATTCTGTACCCAACACCCAAGAATTCCATAACTCGCCGCCAAGCCCCTATCTTTTCTTGACTTATACCACCGATTTGTCGGGCTAAGTCTAACTGATTAACCGCTGCGTGCAGATCACTAATCCACACCTGATTGGGAGCGATATAGAGTTGTTCCAACAAGGTAACATATAGAAGATCGAGGAGGGAAAGCTTTGAAGGGATGCGTTCAAGTTGCCGAAACTGATTGAGCAGAAGAACATTAAAAGGCATATTTATCTCTGGAGAATGTATAGTGGAAGCATAACCCTTATCTCCCTCTATAAGTTTGGCAGATTTTAAATAATTTACTGCGTCTTCTATGTTTTTTGTTTGTCCTCTAGGAGAAAGCGTTGTTTGCGGTAAATAAGCCGAGTATAATTGCTCACGGGTCACTAAACCTTCGTTCAAAGTATATCTGTAAATATATCGAAAGAGCGATTCCAGTTCAGGACCATAGACAGTTAGAAAAAGCATTCTTCTTGACATCCCCCTAGCCAATTTGTTTTTAATAATCAGCTCTTGTCTTCATAAGTAGGCTGAGTAAAACTACGAATTGAGCGTGCGACTTCAAGTATTGCTGCCACTTGTTCATCAGTTAGTTGCTGGCAATACATCAGCAGCTCTACGACGTTAGCTCTGTTGAGAACTTGAGGAAGAGCCTCGACGACTTCAGAGGTTGATACAATCGTTACTGCATTTACATCTGCTTTACTTCCGTCAAGAATAATGATAAGCGGTAGGTCTAAAGCAGATGCAATTTTTTGAAGTGTTAAGAAAGTAGGACTAGTTTTTCCATTTTCTATCTTGTTAACTTGACTGCTAGTCACCAACATATCACTTCCTTTTTCTCTAGCACGATCTTCTAATTCTCGCGTACTTAGTTTTTGATGCTCCCGTGCTTCTTTCAAGAAAGTTCCTAGTTGAAATTTCTCCACTTGCGCTTCCGTTTCTTTTAGTGTAACATATCGTTATACTATTTTCAACACTTTGATTAGGAACGAATGATGGATTTTTATGTTAGTTGGTCCCACAGTGATCCACTCTACCAACTCTATGATAAGCAATGTAGCATGCTTATCAGTACGGTAGGAGTAAGCAGTATTTGGCAACTCTCTCGCTTTACTCAGTTACCACGTCAAATTATGCTGGATAGTGGAAGTTACAGTTATGTGGCTAACCAGCAACCTCTACCAACACCGCGAAACGTCTTCAAACGCCAACTCGCCATCCTAGCTGAAAGCGATATACCTGCCATTCTGTGTGCTGTAGACAGACCAATGCTTGAGAAATCTCTGTCCCTCACAGAGAAAAATCGTGCAATTGATAAAACAATTGCAAATGCATGGGAGTTGAAGACGTTAATGGCAGAATACAATAAAAGCGGCACTTCTGACAAGCAAAGAATGCATCCATTAGAGCCTTTAGCCATTGTTCAAGGATATGATACAAGCTCACTTAAATATTGCGCTCGTCAATTGTTTGAAATGAAATATACACGCTTCGGAATAGGGTCCATGGCACACCTGTATAATACAGAAGAGATTGTAAAGCGGGTGAAAGTTGTGCAAGCAGTTGTGGGTTCTTCAGTGCATGTATTTGGGATTAGTGCAATTGAGACAATGAAACACCTAGAGGAACTAGGGGTAACCTCTGTGGACTCTGCCCGACCTATCAAAGCAGCCATATATAATGAAATAATATATAGTGAGCCATACAGACGCTTCGGCATTGAGGGGAGTCATTTCAAACCAGGAGACTCTAAATTTGGACCTGCTAAAATGTTAAGCGAACTTTCTATCGTTTGTCCATGTCCTGTATGTAATAATAGTGTGAATAATGATATTTTGAGACTTGGGATTCGTAAATATTTGCTCTTGCGAGCGGTGCATAACTATTACCACATAAAGAAAATGATCGCGTGAAGTATGATATTGTCGTTTAGACTAATTTGGTGGTATTTGCTGGACCTTGCAAAGCTCGTAAGACGGCACTATTAGCTTTCCTGAGCCTAGAATCGAGCAAGAGAGATTCGTATCAATGATTTATTACCATGTTGGGACTATAACGATGATGTGACCAACATGGTAATAAATCCCTTATGAAAACCTGTATGCATAATTTCAAGCTCATTTGAGCGTCTCCAGTCGGCAAGCGAACAGTGAAATTAGTCTAAATGTCAATATGATACAAAAGAACCGAATTATAAACACTAATGATATGATAAGTCCAAAAAGTAAATCCGTTAAGCACAAAGAAAGCATTGACGCAAAAGAAAGAAAACGATACACTACGGCTTGTTAATAGAGCAAGCAATGCACAAAGGATTATATGTCTTCAGACACCCGGCGTCAGATATCTTCAAAAACCCATAAAATGCTTTGGGGACGTGTTGCCAGTCGTTGTGCCTTTCCTCATTGCCGACGCGAATTGGTCATGGACAGCAATGCCATTGATCAAGCATCTCTTGTTGGACAAGAGTGTCATATTGTCGCGAAGGAAAAAGATGGTCCGAGAGGAAACTCACCTCTTTCACAAAAACAGAGGGATGAATATGAAAATCTTCTTCTCCTCTGCAATATCCATCACAAGCTCATCGACGATCAACCAAACACCTACACCGTAGAAAGCCTTCAGCAGATAAAAGCAGCACATGAGCAATGGGTGCGCGAGTGTCTACAAGGTACTACTTCTCTTTGGAATGTTCCCTATCGTCGTAACCCCTTCTTTATCGGGCGTGATGACGTGCTTGAGTTTCTTCACGACAGGTTGACGACATCAAAAGTGACAGCGTTAACACAAGCGCAAGCTATCAGTGGGTTAGGTGGCATCGGCAAAACCCAGGTTGCTGTTGAATATGCCTACATTTACCGTGATGCGTATCAGGCGGTATGTTGGGTTAAAGCAGAGACACCTGAATCTCTCATATTCGACTATATGAGGCTCGCACGTCTTCTTCACCTACCTCAACAAGACGAACAAGATCAAAACGTCATTGTCGAAGCCGTTAAAGAGTGGTTTGCATTTCATGAGCATTGGCTGCTCATCATGGATAATGCTGACGACTTGGCAATGGTCTTTGACTTCTTACCACGGGGGAACACGGGTCATATCCTTCTAACAACTCGTGCCCAAGCTGTTGGAAGCCTTGCTCAGCATGTTGAGATTGAAAAAATGGGTATGGCAGAAGGAACGCTTCTGTTGCTCCGTAGGGCAGGAATACTTGGAAGAGAGACTCCGCTTGAGCAAGCATTAGAAGAACATTTGTTGGGGGCAGAAACGATTATCATCGAGATGGACTTTCTTCCCCTTGCTATTGATCAGGCAGGAGCTTATATTGAGGAAACAGGCTGTAGTCTCTCTGATTACCTCGATCTCTACCGCTCACGTCGCAAAGCAATGCTCAAGAAACGAGGAAATCATCCCTCGGATCATCCTGACTCAGTTGCAACAACATGGTCCCTTTCCTTCCAGAAAGTCAAACAGTGTAATCGCGCAGCCGCTGATCTTCTCCGTCTCTGTGCGTTCCTTGATGAGGATGCTATTCCCGAAGAAATGATTCAGGGAGGTTCCCCTTACCTCTCTTCGGCACTTTCTGCTGTTACTCATGATCCACTACAATGGAATGCTGCAATTGAAACCTTACGAAAATTTTCTCTGCTTCAACGAAATGCCCATACACACGTTTTGAGTATTCATCGACTGGTACAAGCAGTTCTGAAAGATGAGATGAAACAAGAAATGCAGCGGCGTTGGGCGGAACAAACAGTACACATTGTAAGTGCAGTATTTCCTCACGTAGAGATGGATGAGTGGTCACGCTGTCAGCGTTATATACCTCATGCACAAATGTGTATCCAGTTCATTGAGTCCTACAATTTTCTCTTTGAAGAGGCGGCGAACCTTCTCAATCGCACCGCACAATACTTGCAGGAACACGCTCTGTATACGCTAGCAGAGCCGCTCTATCAACGTGCCCTCACAATTTATGAACAGCAGATAGAACCAGACTATCCCCTGACTGCCATTGGCCTGAATAATCTAGCTGAACTCTACCGAGTTCAGGGAAGATATACACAAGCTGAGCCTCTTTACCATCGAGCATTAGCTATTTGGGAGCAACACCTGGGACCTAAACATCCTGATACAGCAAGTTGCTTAAACAACATTGCTCTTCTTTGTCAGCTTCAAGGAAACTATACAGAAGCCGAGGTACTCTATCAACGTGCTCTCGCGATCCGGGAGCAGCAGTTGGGTCATCATGTGGCGACGGCTCAAAGCTTGAATAATCTCGCGGGATTGTACAACGATCAGGATCGGTCTACAGAAGCAGAACCCTTGTATCAACGCGCTCTCGAAATATGGGAACAGTTGTTAGGAGGAGGCCATCCGAACGTTGCAATTTGTCTGAGTAACTTAGCAGGAATTTATCGAACTCGAAGAGAGTTTTCCAAAGCGGAACAATTGTATCAGAGGGCTTTACAGATAGATGAATACGGATTTGGTCCTGACCATCCAGAAGTGGCAACGGATTTGAATAATCTTTCACTCCTCTATGCTTCACAGAAGAAGTACGTAGAAGCTGAAACTCTTTGTCAAAGGGCATTGACGATTTACCAACAGGCGTTAAGCACTGAGCATTCCTTAGTGGCAAACTGCCTAAATAATTTAGCAGGGTTTGCTGAGGAGCAAGGTAAGTATGAGCAGGCAGAACTGTTGTATCAGCGTGCGCTTACTCTTTGGGATCGTATAGGAGGACCTGAGCACCCAAGTACAATAATTGTTGCTGAGAATTATACAGCTTTGCAACGAAAAAGAGATGCACTCTAAAAACTCTCAAAGCTACAGTTGTAGCAGTTTGACGTTGGAGTCTAGCTTATCAGAGAGGACAGTTGCTATGACTGTTCAGAGAAATACTCATACTGCTTTTTGGCCGCTCTTTATCAAGGAGTGATATTCCAAGCTTCCATTCGCCAGTCATTGCTGGTCTCACCGAGAGCGTGACGGATGATGAGGTGTGCTTCTCCTCCCGATACTCGTCCACGCTCACTTAAAACAGCAGCGAGAGCATCCACAGCAACCCAATGATGGCGAAGAATATCTCTTGCCTGCTTTTGACATGTTCTCTGCATGAGAGAGCGTTGTTCGTCGTTAGGGAACATCTCAAGAGACCAAAGATAAATAAAATCAAAGTCTGCCTTATCACATCCTCGCCACCGCTCATACTTCCATCTACGCTGTTCACAAATCATAGACATCGCATTTGTACCAGCGTACATGATAGTAATAAGTTCTGGATTAGCACTTCCTTTTTGCCATTGAGGACAGTTATTAGCATCCTCAAGAAAGGCATCAAAAGAGCAATACCCTCGATATTCTTTCTCTTGATTTGAGATAATGGAGACATCGGAAATGCATCGCCCGACGACATGACCAACAGCCGCATGACCTGCTTCGTGATAGGCATATCGTATCAGATGCCACGTATTTCGTTTTCTTATCGATGACTGCTCAATGTTCATGCTTTTATCCTATCACATCCATATCTCTATGTGAAACACGAATACAGATGCTCATTACGAGCGTTCTTGCAGAAGAATATATCCGTATTGCAACACCCGGTACACTCCCCATCCATACAAGCGAACTTTCCGACGAAGATGATCAATATGTTTGTCGAGGCACTCCCTCACACCCTTATCTTGAGAACACTCAAACACCTCTTTTGCAAGCTCTTCGTCAGAGAGGAGCGTTTCTCGAAAGAGGGCTTGAAAAATACGATATTCTGTTTTCGTCAGCCGAACACGTCGGTTCCTCTCTAGTACATAGAGAGAGTGTGTTTCCGGTTCAAGCAGAACAAATGGTCTGCTTTTCTCTACGATTTGAATTTGCTCGTTCATACGTTCTCCACGTCTCCTCATGACAATAAGAAAGAGGTTTGCTATGAGCGTGTTGTTCACAGCAAACCTCTTTCTTGTTCTTGGAAGAATACACACTGTCAGCTAGTTCTCTGTTGCCTCGCGACGAGCAGCACGAATGACGCGCCGTACTGACTCGTAAGAGACATCGTAGCTCTTGGCGATCTGGCGGAGCGGTTCCCCTTGCTCGATGCGGTGAAGCACGTTTGCCCATTCCACACGCGGTATCTTGAATTGTGGATGGAGTAAACTTGGACGACGTTGCTTGTCTGGAATGGGACTTGAAATGTCAGGAGATTCGTGTGTAGAATGTGAATGAGCAAATTTTTCTATGACGAGAAGCAGGTGTGAGGGGATCCATCTCAGGAGCGACTGAAGGACCGGAACCCGTCGGTTCCGCCAAGAGACATAGAATGTGACGCATTGACAAATTAAACCAATGCGCCACATTTTTTATCTCCTCTTAGCTTTCATCTCCCTCTACAAGCCGACGCAGTGAGTAACGGTTAATTCCGAACTGCCTTGCCACTTGCCTCAGCGGTACGCCTGTATTCACCAGGTCGATTGCCTCTTGCCTCTGCTCGGCAGTCAACACCCGCAATGTTGGTGATAACTTCTGCCCTCTTGGTCGCACTTCAACCCCATCACGCTGTGCAAGCCGACGAAGCGACTCATGACTAATGTCGAACTGTTCTGCTACCTCCCTCAATGGCATATCCGCCCTCAACAACTCGAATGCCTCTTCTAACTGCCCAGGTGTCAGCTTCTGAACACTTGGCAGCAACTCAATCCCCTCGCGCTTCACAAGCCGATGTATTGACTCATACGACGTTTCGAGGAGTTCCGCCACCTTCCGCAGCGACATTCCCTGCCGTATCAACATAATCGCCCGCTCCTGTTGGGCGGGCGTCAAGCTTGGTGGAGGCGATGGGTGTTTTATTTCCCGTTTCGGAGGCCAGTAATCCTCGCGCAACCACAGTCCATCCTCACGCCGTTGCCACATTGACGTAGCTTCTAAACCGAGAGCGAGAGCCGGTAAAACACCAGCACGCGGCTTGAGGCCGATAACGACATGCCGTTCAAGATCGTAGATCAACCCTTCTGCCTTCAAGATCGACCACACCATATCACGCCGCTCATCTGCCGCTGCCTCATTCCAATAGTCTGCCATCCGTTCCAGTGTTTCGCCTGCTGAGATAGCGGCTTGTATAATTTTCTCGGCATCCTGCACAACAGGTATAGGGAGCGTATACAACTCGGCCCGAATACGTTCCATTTGTTCGTCTAGTTCTTGTTCTGTGATATACCCCTTCGTAAAAACAGAGACGAGCCGCTTGTGCTCCGCATCGAGTTCAGTCCGCCGCCTCCGCATGCGTTCACCCTCATTATCTTGCCCACCACTCGCCGCTTGACACTGCTCTGCTATCGCCTCACGCCATGCATTCGGTAACTCGAAACTTCTCAAAATTTCCCCAAATTGCACCATCACGAGACTACTTCTCACAGAGAGATTTCCCAATGTCGGACATGGTAGCTTGCGCTCGAAACTTGTATCGACGTAGTAAGGCAGAGGGTTATTCTCGCCACCACCACGCTTTACCCGTAAGGGACGCCGACAGGCAGCACAGACGATAATACGGCTAAATTCATGCGGTCGCTTCTGAGCCTCTTTCATCGGGCGACGGTACTGGCTTGACTTGACCTCTACCATCCGTTGCCATAGCTCATACGGCCATGCTGCTTGATGCTTTCCCTCGACTAATTCACCAGCAGGTGTATCTATCGTGCCATGACCAGAACCAGGAGCGAACTCTCGCGGGAACCAGGCGCGTCGAATGGCGGCTATCGTATCTTTCGTCAAGTACCGTTCCCCAAAGCGAGCGGTATGAGACATATAGCCCTCTAACTCGTTCGCAATAGCCCTATCCGTCCATCCTTGCGCCGCTAGCTCACCAATCCGTACCAACGCTGGAAACGTAACAGGGTCAGGTCGCGCAGGCGTGCGAGGGGGTCGCCACGTCGAAGGCGCACCATCAGGAGCCTTTGGATATTCAGGGTCAAGATACCCAAACAGCACGTTCCCATTATGATAGCCGTCACGCGCCCGATCTTCTTTACCTGCAATCGTTCGTTTCGAGAGTTGCCGGACGTAACTCGCGTTCATCTGCATGTCAACTGCAAAGGCAACATCAAAGCCATCTTGCTGCACTCTATCAATGTCCCAACGATCATCAGCCGTTGCCCACCAGACGCGAGCGCGACGTAGACGAGAGAGTGAAGCATAGCCAGCTTCCATGCTACGCGCCCAACGGTTGCTAAATGCACACACTACCACCTGAAACCGCGTTCCAGCTTCGCTCAGCAGTTGAGCAAACACGGGACGATCATCAATACTGTCATATTTCGCGCTTTGCTCTGGTTCCTCATACCAGCGTGCTAGCTTCCATCCCTTCTTATCAAGGTACTCCTTAATAAGCCGCTTCTGAGTAACGATACTGGTTTCGTTCTGAAGCTCAGAGCTATAGCGCACATACCCAACGGCAATACTTCCAGGGCCAGGCTCACCAATCTCTTGATAGACACGATCACGATGCAATTTCTGTCGAGGCATTTACACACTCCTTTCGTGCTTCACGTAACTTTGCTTGACGACGCGCCTCAATACGCGCACACACATCTATGAGATTGACAACCTCAAGTGGTAAAGCTTGAGTTATCAGGGTAATTTTTTGAGAAGTAATCGGTGCCGCTACCTGCTCTTTCGTCATACATCACCCCTCTCTGCAATTGCCTAAGCAGCATCATTAGAGCCGTACCGCTCTTGCTTTTTACGCACTTCATTAAGAAAATCACGTTGTTTCTCTTCCAGGTACTCAGTACCAGAGGTATAGAGCCATTGGAGCAAGACCGAGAGATCAACGTCAGGTGAGGCATATTCACCACCGAGCCATGCTGCCAGCGTCGAGATGTACCCGATGGTGGAGGCTACCCCCCTTTCCAAGTTCTTCTCTCGTATCCGCTTACGCACGATAGAACCTAGACCAGGCTCCACGTCAACAGAGAACGCCGACTGAACCACCAACCACACAGGATGCACCGACCAGCGCGAACGGTTCGTATCGTCCCCATCCGGCAGCACATAGCGGAGCCACCCATCAGGTAAGTTGTCTTTGCCACCCTCGACATGACCCGCCGCATAGTCCCACAATGGCTTAAACTGGTTTAACAACTCGTAAGCGTGTTCTATCGGTTCACTCAGATTGTGCAGAAAATCACGCTTGAAGCGAAATTCAACCCGCCATACATCGCTCTCACCGTCCCACTTGCCACCATTCGGAGCATCAACACCCGCATGCCACAGGTCGTAAAACCACGTCTTCTTCGACTTCTGTTTAATTTCGCGTGTTTTGTTATAAATCGCACAAGATATCGGCGATGCATGACTACTAAACATGAGCGTTGAAACGATATGACTATCGAGGGACACACCATCAACACCCGTACTATAAATGGCTTGATTTTTGCGAACGCGAGTCACAAACGCTTGTTCATAATCCGCCTTCGAGAAATCGTAACCTGTTAGGTCAGCGCACAGGTGAACTTCTGATACTTGCAGGTGGATGTATTCCCCGAATATCGACATTAGGAAGGTATGAACGTGATACAGCGCATCACCCGTATATTTGCAGGACCACAGGAACTCAGAGGAAAAGCGAACTTGTGCTATCACATCGTTGAACTTGCCACGCGAGACAACCAGCGTCAGCCATCGACAGGTGAGCAACCATCGCCATTGTTTCCCTGCGCCATGAGGTTCCACAAACAGTAGCGCACCATTAAACGACCAATCAGTAGCTACAGCATTTTCGTCTTGACGTGCCGAGGCTTGCAGGTAGTCAAGTTCTTTTTGTAGCTTCTCGTCTAATTCCTGTTTGATAGGTGCGAACGACGAGTCAGAGTAACGCACGTTGAGTATGAGCGTATCAACGCCATAGCCAACTAGCTTCATTGACATTGGGTAAGTTCCTTTCTTGAACGTCTTACTACATAGCAAGACTTGCTAGAAACGAGGAAAAATCATGAATGATGCAGCACAGCCATATAACACAACACCTTGCCCTGAATGCGGTAGTCAGAGAGTCTGGTCACAAACAGGCGTCCAAATGAATTTAATGCCTAGACTGTTTTCTTACATCCGTTTGCAAGCATTAGTCTGTATCAACTGTGGACATACGACTATGTATGCGGAAGAGCCAGAGAGACTACGACAAAAACTAAGAAGGTGAAATACCAGAGGAAAGAGGAATGTAGATAGAATGGCGCGTGTTACGTTCTGGATTAAGTAAAGTTCATCTTGCACGCTTGCTTAGAAACGGTACTCTTGAGGGGGTTCAACTTGGTCGTGAATGGCTCGTCTACACTGACTCACTAGACAAGTACCTAGCAACTCCACATAAGCCTGGACCAAAGGGACCTATAAAAAAACTTGCGCAAAAGCAAGAAGGAGAGACACCAACGAACGAAAATAATCAGTAGTGCTTCCCTGAAGACTCACTCATGATGTGGTAGAGTCACATTAGAATGCGATTGGACGCCAATCTATTAGCAACCCATCACTTAGACATCACTTGCCCATAACTGACTGTTTTTATACAGAAAAATATCGACAATTTCAAGTGAGCTTAGTAAACTTGAGAGGTAGAGGATGCTCAAAACGAAAACACATCCACTAAAAATAGCAAGAGAACGTCGTAACCTCTCGCAAGAAGAATTAGCAGGTTTTACAGAGCTAGGAATTGCTACCATCCAACGTGCAGAAAGAGGTAACAGACTTCGACCAGATGTAAGACAGCGGTTGTGTGACTATTTCGGTATGGCACCCTTAGAACTAGGACTATTAATACAAGTTGAAAAGGAACCTGACAAAATAGATCAGGAACCCGAAGGCGAACAAACAGCCGAAATGTCGGAGTCAGGAAACAGCACAGTGGATCGACGTGATTTTCTTCAAATGTCATTAGGTGTAGCTGGAACTACCCTTTTTGCACCTGCTCAAGCAGCATTAAATCTCGAACCCTGGGAACGATTTTCAAAAGTATTAAAGCGACCCTCCACCATTGACAAAACAACACTAAACCATCTTGAGATGCTTGCTCAAAATAGTTGGCAACTCATTCCAGATGTTACCGGAGTGGTTTCCAGCGAACTACGCGACTACAGTGTAAACCATCTTCTGAACGTTACAGAGTTGCTAGAGGGTTCACTTACTGATAACACACGTAAAAGACTCTCCTCTATTGGAGGAGAGTCTTCTATGATTGCTGCAAGCATGTCGGCAAATTTGCGAGACTTCAATGCAGCACAGTCCTACTACAATGCTTCTATTGAAGCGGCTAGAGAAGCTAGCAATCGCCAGTTAGAGGCCGTAGGTTTAGCAAGCCTCGCTATAAGGCTTACCCATCTTGACCAGGCAGATAAAGCACTTCCACTAGTCCAAGAGGCCCGTCTTCTCACTGCTCAGAGTGGCACTGCTACAACGCGCACTTGGTTAGCGGTAGTGGAAGCAGAAGTACAAGCAAACCTACGGGATTACACAGCTTGCTTTAGAGCACTAGATGATGCTGAACATGTTCCCCAACACTATCTACTAAGTGAGGACCCATATATGACAACCTTTAGCCCTTCTCTCTTTGCAGGATACAAAGGGGTTTGTCATATGCAATTTGGTGAACCGGAAGCTGCTTATAGAGTGTTGAGTGAAGCTCTCACCCATCTCACCACACCGTCTATTTCTCGACGGTGCTATATTCTAACCGATATTGCAAGTGCTTGTATTGAGCGCAAAGAGATAGAAGAGGCATGCAGGTATGCCCGTCAAGCTTTGGCTCTCACTGCTCAAGCTAAGTCGCCAGCACTATGGCAACGTATCAACGATATTCGCCAACAGTTAGAGCCATGGAAGGATATTCAGGATGTGAAAGACTTTAATGCACAACTACGAGCAGCAAGAAAATAATAGTTGCTGCATTTGGAAAAATCTTACGACAACGCTGAGAAATCTATACGATGTTAGAGGCAGAAAACGAATAAAACGCATATGAATTGAGCACAGAAAGGACGCTGGAGAATGCCCACGAACAACTTATAGTAGCTTTCTCCATCGCTATCTAAATAACGGTTAAATTCGGCCGCCTTTTGCTTGATTACATCTCCTGCACAACAATTGAACGTTATTTACAGTACTAGCACCCCCCTTACTAAATGGAATAATATGGTCATACTCTAAATAATCTGTAGCTCTGCACTGAACGCATCTTGCTTGATCTCGTTGCCACACTGCTATTTTTACCTCTTGTGGAATATGACGACTACTATCATTGTCCATTTTTATCAATTGACGTTTGAACACACGTACTAGCGTATCAATAATAGCCACAACCATATCAGCATCAGGAACACTGTATAAACCATTCCCTGATTTTTTGCTTAATTCCAAATATACCCCTGGTGATGACATTTGACCTATCCACGTTTTCCGGACACTCATGATGGAATTCCAAGGGATTTCTACACCACCTGATGCGGATAAAAAACGCAACTTTTTACTTGTAGCAACGAAACGTCCGTGAATAAGGGCTGTAGAGGATGTATTTACTTTGTGATAGCTTGCCCCTATAACCATATGACAAATTTCGTCAGAGTCTAATTGTATATCTGGTACCAGTATATGTGGTAGACGGCCTGTACGTATATTAAGGATATTAACTCTCCTTAGAATAAAAGCAGCATCAGTACCCTGAATAGCTAGCCATTGCATAAACCGATATATATATTCCCCTAATACATCTCTGTATCGCTCTAATTCATCCCTGGGTGGCTCTAGATCAAGAAGACGGTTTAAGTGATTTAACGCATCGGCGCGTACAAAAGCTAATGCCTCGTTAATATCTAGTCGATCATTATGAGCACCGTTTAAAAGAACTTGCCATTCTTCGGATGTCAATATGGTATTAGTGAAATTAAGAAATGCATACCTGAAACGTGTAAGAGCTTGCTGAACATCAGCATCACAGCCTTTACAACGCTTCGTTTCTCTGTTGAAGCTGAGGAGCGAGCTTATACCATTAAACTCCTTACCACAACGAATACAGCTTGCCATAGACACCCTATCTAATAAAAAGTGCTATTTCGATCCCTACAAACATTTGTCCATCAACACAAACTAGGAAGGTACTTAGACCCATAACTATATTATAACATTTGGAGCTAGCTTGAAGTTGCTGGATTGTAGCAACTCATATAACTTCGCATAAGCGTGAGCGAACGATAGATAGCATGATAATTACCTTGCGTAATTGACACCGATTTAGTTAGACAATATAATCGTACTATTGATTGAAATATAATCTTAACTGGCGCAAACTGACACAACATCACGCTCTTGTCTTGCAGATAACCGAACTCCCGTCGGTTCCGCATGTAGCCAGCACAGGGGTCGCGAACTTCAAACACCGCATCTACCATAAGCATGACAGCAGGAAGCTCAGCGGCGGGATCAGCATAAGCAATACTACCACCCACCGTACTACAGTTGCAATTGCTGGATATCCGACACAACGAGCGGCCTCCACGAGCAAAGGAAAACAGGCGGCAGCCAGAGCATTACGTTCTAATGCTGCATCGCGGGTCAACGCTCCTAGTATCAACTGACGTTTTGATATAAGGCTCAGGGACTGATGCCAAAGCGACCAAGAACGTCTTGTGGAGAGCCGAGAGGGGCGGGAAGGCGGCGGAGAGGCAGATGAGTCAAGATGGCAAATTCAGCGAGATGGAAAATCCCATAGGCTTGACCAAGAAAGACAATGATTTTGTCTCGATTTTCTTCTTATAAGCGCTTGCGCCATCGTGCCGTCCCCTCTCCACCAAGCAATGCTGAACGCAAACTTGGTTGGACTGCAGGGGCGTGTCCGTTCAACATCTTTAACGAGCAGTGCCGCGTGATCCAGCTTGCAAATGTGCATAGGCGAGTCCTCCTTTAGATGCTATAGGGCTATGAAAAAACGCACAGTCATGGTCCTTCTACCTCTGTGACCATGTAATCACTGTTCCATCAGGATGTCAGAGGTTTCTGCATCTCGTCGAGTTGACAGTAGTCTGCCTCACGTTACACCTAGATAGTAGCGCTGCGCCTCTTCGTCAGCTACGAGTGCAGATGAAGGGGTTTCAAATGCGATACGTCCTTTAACCATGATAAGCATACGATTAGCAAGTGCTGCTGCAACACTTAGCTTTTGCTCAACGACCAGCATGCCGATACCTTCGCTGGAGAGCTGTTTGAGTGTTTCTAACAGGTGCTCAACAACAGCAGGCGCTAGTCCTTCTGATGGTTCATCCATAATGAGCAAGTAAGGGTTGATCAGTAGTGCACGACTGATCGCCAGCATCTGCTGTTCGCCTCCAGAAAGTGCTCCCGCACTTACTTTGCGCCGTTCAGCCAGACGTGGAAATAGCTCATAGATAGTCTCCGCCGTCCAGCGCTGCTTCAGCTTGCTGTTACGGCGACCGAGGAGTTGCATATGCTCATGAACTGAGAGCGAAGGGAAAATACGCCGTCCTTGTGGCACGTAGCCAATGCCTAAAGAAGCAATTTGGTACGGTTTGCGGCCCACGAGTTGTGCACCCCTAAAGGAAATATTTCCCTTTGCCACTGGGATTAACCCTACCAGTGCCTTACAGAGCGTTGTTTTCCCCATACCATTGCGACCAACAAGCGCTACAGGCTCTGCTCCGACCGTCAGACCAACTTCTTGGAGAATGTGGGCCTGGCCGTAGTAGACGTTAAGGTTCTTTGCCTCCAACAAGGTTTCAGGCATGGCGCTCCCCCAGGTAGAGTTCATGAACCATGCGGTTTGCGCGTATTTCGTCAGGAGTACCATTAACGATAATCCGTCCATTGTGCATAACGGTGACAAGTTGTGCAACGTGCAAAGCCACATCCATGTCGTGTTCAACGAGCAGAAGTGTAATGGCAGGATCAAGGCCGAGCAGTAGCTCGGTCAACCGCACGCGCTCATTCTGCGCCAGGCCAGCAGCAGGTTCGTCGAGCATGATGATGCGTGGATTGCCAGCAAGAGCCATTCCAATTGCTAGCTGGCGCTGCTCACCATGAGAGAGTGCACCAGCTTTTCTATTGAGCACTGGTTCCAGTCCCACGCGTGCCGCTGTCTGCCTGGCCTTAACAAGGGATGAGTCACCGGAACCAGGGCAAAGCATACTCATCCTCCGCGGCATAACGCCGCGCACGGAGAGGTAGAGATTATCAAGTACACTCAAACCAGCGAACAGGTGGGACGCCTGGTAGGTGCGGGTCAACCCACGACGGGCGCGATACTGTGGGCTGAGGGAAGTTACATCCTTGCCAAAGAGCAGTACCTTGCCTGAATTCGGTCTGAATTCTCCTGCGATGAGGTTGAAGAGAGTTGATTTTCCCGCACCATTCGGACCAAGAATCACACGACGCTCTCCATACGCGATGTCTAGTGTGACATCGCGTATGGCCTCGACTCCACCGAAGCGCTGCGAGACGGTTTGTAAGGCTAAAGCTGGATCGGTGCTCGTGCTGCTACTCATCATGGGCAACTCGGATTATCACGATTGAACTCCCCAAGCTGAAGATACTGAGCTTCGGGAACGCCTAGCGTCTGGTTCACATTCGGGACGGTTTCGACAAGCCTATTGTAGAGAGTTCCATCCGCTTGCTTGTCTACAACGGTCACGAAGTTACTCACGATTGCTTGCCGATTGGAATCCAGTTTGACGAGCCCGGTGGGCGTATCAAATTGGAGAGTGCTTAGCGTGTCCTTGAGCTTCGCCTCACCGTTCGAGAGGTCGCCATTCACCTGCTTGAGAGCCAGCAGTGCCGCCTTGGCGTTCACATAATAGGTGTATGCGAATAACGACGGAGAAGGAAAACCATCGGGAAACATTGTCTTGTACGTATGCACAAATTGCTGCCAGGACGGTGCAGGATTGCTATCAGCAATCGGGCTAGCGGAGGCCACACCCAGAACACGCTGGGAGAGTTGTCCCTTCGTGCCGAGTACAGTCTGATCAACGGTGACTGTTCCACCAATGAGCTTGGCTTTTCCGCCGAACTGTACGTACTGCTTAAGGAAGTTGATGCTGTCAGACCCTCCCAAGTCAACATAAATCGCATCGATATCCGTTGGTATTGACGAGACAACCGAACTGTAGTCAGTCGTACCGATGGGCACCCAAAACTTCTTTGTTACATGACCACCGACCTGACAAAATTCGGTCATAAAACCTGCAACCTGGCTGTAAGGGAACGAGTAGTCCTCTGCCAGGACTGCGACCCGCTTGTAGCCCTGAGTATTGTAGACATACTTTCCCAGTCCAGCCATCCACTGTACGCCATCGCTTGAGAAGCGGAAAAAGTTTGGTGCCGGGTTGCGCAGCGTGGTGTCTTGCGCCGCCGAGGAGCCGTTGAGAAATGCTTTGCCCGTCTGCGTCTTCGCATAATCACGAACAGCCAGACCTTCATCGCCTGAAAGCGGCCCTACCATCAGATCGACGTTATCTTGCTCAATGAGCTTGCGGGCTGCATCACGTGCCACGGCGGGCGTGGCATCCGAGCTTTCTGAAATCATCGTCACTGTCTTGCCAGCGATCTTGCTCCCAAACTCGGCAATTGCCATTTTCACACCCCGCTGAGCATCCTTACCATCTCCAGCAAAAGGTCCTGTTAGAGTGGCAAGCACACCCAATTTAATCTCGTTCGACGACTTTCCACTCGAGCCACTACTGAGCCCACCACCGCTTGAACCTGTATTTGCCCCACCACAGGCCGTCATGACGAGCACAAGAGCGCACATAAGGAAGATAAACTTACGAAGCCACCAGTTTGGAACCGAAACAGCCAGTTGCGATTTCATTGTTGATCCTCCCTCTCCTCGGGCTTCACCGAGGCAGTCATAAACTGTTTTCCAGAACTTATGGAATCTGAGGTCGTGCCTTCCGAAGAGATAACGGCATTGGGCGGGTTGGATGTCGATTGAAATGCCACCAGACCTTCCTTGTTCTGGAGCAATGTACGAGTGACAAGCTGTATTGCCTTGTTCGACAAGCCTATGAGCCCGTTTGGAAAGAGAAGGGCTACAAGGAGAAAGGCAAGTCCGATTATCGTATTGAAGCGGTCAGTAAAGGAACTGGCGAAATTGGTGATCAGGGTGAAGAACAGTGCCCCAACAAACGCTCCCTCGAAAAAGACAAGGCCACCTAATATCGCAATGACTAGGAGATTGATCGTCCGCGTGAGATCGACAGCCCCTGGAGAGATTGCGCCGTTGTACCATGTACCCAATATTCCTCCGATGCCCGCCACCAATCCGGCAAGCGTGAACGCGGCGACACGATGGGCGAACACATTGTAGCCCAGAGACTGTGCACGACGCCCGTTATCACGTATGCCTTGTAACGAAAGACCGAAGGGTGATCGCGCGATGTAGCGCATGGCGAGGTAGACCAGGACAGCAACCGCGAGCGTGACGTAGTAAAAGACCGTGGGATCACCCATTACCAGCGACCCTATAGTTGGTGGTCGGATGCCATTGATACCGGTATGACCATTGGTGAGAATGCGGTCTTGTTCTGTATAGTAAAAAACCAGCATCGCCTCTGCCAGTGTGATCATGAGAAAATAGATACCTTGAGTGCGGACCGCAATAAGGGCAAAGATTGCCGCGAGCAGAGTCGAGACAATCAAAGCAGCCACAACTCCAACAAACCAGGGCAAACCATACGTGACAGTAATAATCGCGAGTGTATAACCGGCTGAGCCGTACAGAGCTACTTGGGTCAGGGAAAGCATTCCGCCGTAGCCTGCGAGGAATGTCAGGCTGAGCGCGACGATTCCCAGAAACAACGATTGAATGCCGATCTGCACAACAAAGAATTCCGATGCAAATAGGGGAAAAGTGAGTAGCACTAGAATCAGTACACACAAACCAACAATGTGTATTATACGTGTAGCTCTCATGCAGGCCTCCCCAATAATCCTTGCGGACGTACTGCCAGTACAATAATCATCATTGCAAAGGTCAAAAGAGCGGAATAGGTTGGTGCATAGGTCAGCCCATACTGTGCAATCAATCCAACGAGTAGGGCACCTAATGCAGCTCCACTAATACTGCCCATTCCTCCGATGATAACAGCAATGAGAGAGTAGAGCAAATAAAGGCTATCGTCGCCAGGCCCAACAGAGAGGTTTGTCCCGCCGATAATACCCGCCAGCCCGGCTAACAAGGCCCCCAAACCAAAGACAACGGCAAAGACCAACTGTACGTTTATTCCCAACGCCGAGACCATCTCCCTATCATCGATGCCTGCTCTAATAATCATACCCAGGCGCGTATGCTTGAGCAGAAACCATAACCCCACTCCGATTACCAGTGCGATACCCACTACGAAAAGACGGAAGGTTGGATAAATAACTCCAGTTAGAACAAGATCGGTACTGCCATTAATGACGCTCGGAGGGGAAAACTCGTAGCTCTGACCTCCGTAGTAAGCCAGGAGCAAGTCGGCCACAACGATTGAAACACCGATGGTCACTATAGCCTCGCGCAGGTCCTGCCCCTGGATACGCCGGAGCAGTCCTTGCTGCAAAATAATGCCCACCACCGCAATAATAAGCGGAGCAGTGATCACTGCTAAGAACCAGTTGCCGGTGGCGTTGGCAATAGACCAGCCTATGTACGCTCCCAAGAGGTAGAGAGAACCATGAGCCAGGTTAACGACACGCATCAAGCCAAAGATGAGGGTAAAGCCACTAGCAACCAGAAAGTATAGCCCACCCAGCGTTATCCCGTTCAAAGTAACGATAATAAATTCTCTCAATTTTGTCTCCCTTCCAAGGCTTCCTGCCTGTTCTGTACCAGAAGGGTCTCATCTCGCCTCACTACGTCGAGAGGCTCTCCCATACCATTAAAATGCTGCCAAAAAGGCTGCTTGATCACAGCTAGCTCGACTCACTTGCGCTCATCTGGCTGAATGGCATCCAGCTTCTTAGAATGCTCACGAAAACGAACTGTGAGTGAGCCATTAGGAACAAAGCTCAGGTCCACAGACTCGAGATAGCCAGGTTCGCCAGGATCGCGCCCCAAAAGATAGCGGCGTATAAAGGCTCGTAACAGGGGAGAGTGAGTCACGCAGATGTAGCGCCGTGGTCGCTCCCGTGGCAAGTCTAAAAGACTCGCAGCGAACGTCAACAGACGCCGGGCCACTGTGTCTGCATCCTCTCCAGGCGGCTCTGGATGATTGACCCAATAGGCGATGCGATCAGCGTCCCCCCAAAAACCTTGCAGAAAAGGTACTTGAGTTACTGCCTCCACGCTCAGACTGGATGGAGGTAGTTGCTCTACCACGGCTTCAGCACTGCTTACTAGTTCGATGCGTGTACCAGCGATATAAATATCTGGGTTACGTACAGCCAAATGCACAGTGGGCACTGTTAGTTGATAGTGTACCTGCGCAGCACTGACATAAGCGGCTAGAGTATCGTAAATTGTGTAAGCCGTCTCACGCGTACGACGCGTGGGCGCATACAGGAAAGATATAATCTCACTCACGACGAGTTTTTCGCTGATCCGCCGCCCAAATTCTTCTGCTTGTCTTAGCCCTTCATCAGTAAGAGGCGTATCTCCACGATGTGAGTCGATTTTTCCATGTCGAACCCAGTGTACCCACAGCGGTGCATCTGTTCTCATCGTTCCTCAATCTTCAATCAGTGCGAAAGCGCGAGCAAGCGCGCTATCAATGCCAGCGAAATGGTAGAACGGCGCGAAAAACTGGCAACGTGGCGGCAAATCTCTCAAATTGACGATTCCCTCCACCAGCGGTATACCTGCATTCAGAATTACTCTATGAACAACAAATTGATCTGCTGTCCATCCGGGTCGGCGAGCAGCAGGTTCTTCGAAGAAGTCACAGCCAATGCACTTTGGTTGCTTCTCTACCAACCACTGGGCAGCTTCTTCAGTTAATCCCGGCGATTGCGGAAAATAGTCCGAAGTACCTATAGCCTGCTGTGCCCAATCGGTTCGCAGCAGAAGTATATCTGCAGCTTTGATGGTTTCGTTCTGAGCTTCCAGACGCTTCTGTGCCCGCTCAAGGTCAGGAACATCAATTGTGGCTTCTTCCCTTATTGGCGTAAGGTCCAGAATCACTGCGCTGCCGATCACTCGATCTAGTGAAACCTGATCGATAGACTCGCCACTCTCAATGCAGTGCAGAGCCGACTCGACATGACAACCAGTGTGCAAACTCATAAAAACCTGCCCCGACTGCCAATATGCTCCGTTATCATGCTTTGTCTTGACCTCAAACTGCACGCCGATATTCGTCGAAGGTGGTCCCTTGAAGCCCTGCGGTACTGCAGGGCTGAGATCTACTATTCTTGACAAGAGTGTTCCCCTTCTTATATCTTGAGGAATGCTTGTTTATACATCTATGGTTTCGTAGAAAGCGCGTTCCCGACTCTCTAGATTAGGGATGGCCTCCCCTTTAACATATTGTTCAAAGTGCGCGGACGCCATGTGAGCCTCATATCCAGCTTCATTTGCGTATTGCTCATACAGGAAGAAGACGCGGGAATCGGTGGGGGAACGCTGAGCCTGGTAGTATAAACATCCAGGTTCCTGCCGTGAGAGCGGGGTCATGCGCTTAATAACTTCCAGGATTTTCTCTTCCTGTCCCTCTTTTGCTGTCCAAATCGCGGCGACAACATATGCCATGATTATGCTCCTTTCTGTCCAATCCGATTGCGTAGGATGCCAATACCCTCGATTTCCAGCTCTACTATATCCCCCTCTTTGAGCACGCGATCCAATTCCAGGCCGGACCCTCCGGCTGCTGTGCCAGAGCCGAAGACATCACCAGGGTAGAGCGTTTGAGCTTGCGAGGCATAATAAATTAAGTCGGCAAATGTATGGTGCATGTGTACTGAATTATCCTCACCCCAGACCTCGCCGTTGACACGAACAGTCATGCGTAGATGAGATGGATTGAGTTCGTCAGCAGTTACAATGCAAGGCCCAAGCACATTTGAACCATCCCAGTCCTTGGCCTTAGCGGGTCCCATACCGACAGGCAACTCACGCGTCTGGACATCACGTGCTGACATATCGTTCCATATGGTATAGCCGAAAACGTAGTCGAGCGCCTCCTGCTTCGAGATATCCTTACCCTGTCGCCCAATGATGGCTGCAAGCTCAAGTTCGTGGTCAAGCCTCTGTGTGTAGGCAGGCCAGGGTATCTCTTCATCCGGGCCAATTACGGTATCTGGCATGCCTTTGTAATAGGCGGGAATATCGTACCACTCTTGAGGGATGGAACGTCCCAGGCGAGTCATAGAATTGCGCAGGTGCCCCTCAAACGTGAGAAAATCTCGCATTGAATGTGGGCGTAACGGCGCAAGCAGGCGTGCATTTTCAATAGGAATGCGTTCCCCGATGGGTGCTCCCATCGCGATGAAGGCTACCATATCACCATCGAAGCCAACATCAACGACTGCTCCTTTCTCAAGCAGACCCACACGAGGGCCTTGAGTCCTCATGACATAGGTGACAAATTTCATCGTTTCCTTCCTCCTCTCTGGCTCTACAAAGAATGGGTCTCTACTGCGTCTGGGATGATTGACTGGAAGCAAGTCCTGTGCTAGCAACCCTCTTCACTGCGCGAATGATCTTCACATAGCTCCCACAACGACATAAGTTCCCACCCAAGGCAACCTTGATTTCCTCGTCCGAGGGAGTAGGATTCTCTTCCAGAAAGCTTTTGACGGTCAAGATCATTCCCGGTGTGCAGTAGCCGCACTGAAAGGCAAACTCCTCGTCAAAGGCCCGCTGAACAGGATGGTCACCGCCCAGCCCCTCTACTGTTGTGACCTCGCGCCCCTCTACAAGTGGAGCCAGGAAAATGCAAGTCGAGATTGGCCTACCGTCAACGAGTGCTGTACAAGCTCCACATACTCCAACACCACAGGTCGCCCGAACGCTCCTAAGCTTCAAGTCGCGGCGCAGCACTTCCAGCAGCATTTCGTCCGTTTGCACCTCAAGTTCTGTAGGAGTTCCGTTCAAGGTGAAGTGAATTTTCATGGTCGCCTTCCCTCCGCTGCACGCTCTGCCTGCAAACCCTCTCCTTTATCCACTTCTCGCGCCTGCTGCCGTCGGTCGATTGCGTCCAGAACCCTCTCCGCCGAAATCGGTAGTTGTGTGACATGTATTCCAAGCGAATACAGCGCGTTTCCGACCGTCGGTGGCACTGGCGGCAGTGCTGTCTCACCTAAACCGTGTATATCTGCCCCTTCGCGCTCGATCAGATCGTAAGTAAAAAGCTCGGGTAGGTCACCAGCAGCAGGAATATTGTAGTCGGAGAGATTAGCATTTGTCGGTTGACCCTCTTCAAAATTGATTTCTTCGAAAAGGGTCGTGCCAAGACCCATAATCATCGATCCTTCGTTCTGTAGTTCTGCACCTGGGCGATTGACCACACGGCCCGCATAGATCGAAGTGTGAAGCCTACGCACCTCGAATTTTCCTGTTTCTTCATCGACGAGTACCTCGGCGGCAGCGGCACCCTGATGCCAATGGCTTGAAGCTATCCCCTGACCAGTATCTGGATCAAGTCCTCCTTTACTGATACACTCTCCATAGCCAAGTTCACCATTTTCCTTGAGCTTGCGCACCGCCTCTACGAGTGCGCTGCCCATCATAAACGTCGAACGACTTGAGGTAGTGCGGGTATCGTAGGGCACGATGTCCGTATCGGGTACGGGATAATGCACCCGGTCTGGATCTACTCCAAGGAGTTCAGCAGCCATCAGTTGCATGGATCGCCAGGCTCCCTGTCCCATTTCCACAGTTGCACAGTAAACGTTATAGCTGCCATCCTCATTTGCCTCGACTACTATAGAGGCACGACTTGGCGTTTGCATACCCTTCATGAGCACACAAAGCCCCTTCCCCTGCTTGTCTTCTATCCAGCCAATTTTATCGGCGACGGCCCTGAGACACTCGATGAAGTGAACATCGTGCATTACTTCGCCTGTGCAGAAGCGGTCACTGTCCACAAGGACATTCTTGAGGCGCAGTTCCAATGGATCTATACCGAGCTTCGCGGCCAGGATATCCATCGTGCGCTCCGAGGCCCAGACAGCCTGCATTGCGCCATACCCACGGTAGGCTCCGTTTGGCGGCAGGTTCGTGTACACGCAATCGGAATCAACCCAGACATGCGGCATGCGATACGGCCCGACAGCGGCATAGCCCATCTTTTGGGCAACCCCTGGCCCGCAATCAGCATACGCCCCTGTATCGACCCAGCATTCAACTCTCTTCGCAACAAGCGTGCCATCAGCACGCGCGCCAACTTTCACCCGCAGCAGTGCTGGATGCCGGTTGAGCGTCAACCATTCCTCGTGGCGGCTAAGCACAATCTTCACAGGACGCCCCGCCTTGCGTGCCAGGCAAGCCACAATTGCCTCACCCCGCACAAAGGTCTTTGCGCCGAAGGCCCCACCCATAGGCGGGCAGATAATGCGAACCTGCTTATCCGGGATATTAAAGATACCTGCCAGGTCCATACGCAGGTTGAAAGGAGTCTGCGTGCCTGTCCAGACCTCAAGCCTACCGCCCTCCCAGCGAGCCACCGAAGCGTGTGGTTCCATAGGAGCATGCTGAGCACTCGGCGTCCGATACGTCTCTTCGACGATCACATCCGCTTGTTTAAAGCTTTCCTCTATATCCATGTTGCCATGTCGGATGCGAAAGCGATGGCAGATATTCGCCCCTTGCTGGGGACGGATACCGAAGTAGGCTGCATCGTTATCGGAAATAGGATGATGTTCATGGACAAGGGGTGCCTCTTTCGTTATTGCCTCTACAGCATCGTACACGCCTGGCAGTTCCTCGTACTCTACGTCAATCAGATCGAGGGCCTCATCGGCTTCTCGCTTTGTAGACGCGGCAACCGCTACGACAGGATCGCCAACAAAGCGCACGCGATCCACTGCCAGCACGGTCTGGTCCTTCAGCTGGCAGCCGTACATGCCAAGTTCTCGGATGTCGTCAGGCGTCAGCACAACAACGGAATCGGGCACAGCCGAAGCATCAACTTTCAAAACCCGTGCGTGTGGATGAGGCGACCGAAGAATGCTGGCATAAAGCATGTCCTCAAACTCGACATCTTGAGCATAGCGAATAGCACCTGTCACGCATGAACTACTCATGAATTCATCCCTCCATGCTGATGGGCGCAATGAATACTTCCTTTCGTTCGGATGGGCGCGTGGCACGAGCCGCGGCTGCAGCGTTTCCGAACGCTTTAGAAGATTGTGTTCCTACAGAATTCATTTCCTCCAGGGCGCGACGAACTTCCACTGCTATCACACGACGTCGGTACTGGGCGGAACCACGCGCGTCGGATATTGGATTAATGGACTCCGCGTAACACTGACCAATCTTTACCATCAACTCTGGGCTATAGGAAGTTCCTCCGTGATCGCCCATTTGAGCATCAGCCAGAGCGCAGATATCAGGAAAGTACTGAGGCCGCTCCGCCACGGCACCAACGACGATACGAAGCTTCCCTTCAACCTCTGCTGCAGCCACGGCCACGCAGGGACGGTCTTCGCTAGAGCGCGAACGGAACTTGCGGTAGACAGCTCGCTCTACATTTCCAGGAACACGCACCTCGACGAGCAGTTCATCTGAACGTAGCGAGGTCTCGTAGTAGCTGAGAATGAGTTCATTCAGGGAAATCTCTCGTTCGCCATGTACACTGCGGGCAATCACTTTGGCATTCAGTGCTTGCAAAACTGCTGGTGGATCAGAGGCGTAGTCCGCGTCGGCGAGCACACCGCCGACGGTGGCCTGATTACGCACGCGGGGGCTGGCGACCAGAGAGAAGGTATAGGCAAGAATGGGCCAGTTTTGCTGGATAAGTGAAGAGCTTTCTACGGCTCGGTGAGTCGTCATTGCGCCAATCCGAAGCCACGATGCCTCAGGCTTCCCTTCAGTTGTTTCAATAAAAGCAAGTTCGGGGATATTGCGAAGCGACAAGAGTGTTTGAGGCTGCATAATATTCTGATTCATCAGAATGCCGATGAAGGTACCCCCAGCAAGAACCATAGCTTCATCACCCAAACTGGCACGCAGCGTCAGTGCTTCCATGAGGGATGTCGGTGCCAGCCATTCAGGAATGCTTCGGCTCATCTCGCCTCCTCTCATTCCAATATTACAAAGTCGTCACTGGTCGGGATTGCAACAGGTAAACAGTTCCATCTTCAATTCCCCACTCGATATCCTGGGGCTTACCAAAGTACTTTTCTAACTTGCGACCAAGCTCTACAAGCTGCTGTATCTCATCTTGTTCAAGAACGCGCTTATCGACAATCTGCTCACGCTTGATATTGCCCGCACGGTCCACAACATAATGGTCGGGAGTAACTGTCCCCGAGACAACCTGCTCGCCGAGACCAAAGACTGCTTCGACGAGCATACGGTCGCGTCGCCGATTCACGGGGTCAGCGGTAAAAAGGACTCCCGATTTCACTGGATTCAGCATTTTTTGCACAACAACCGCCATACCAAGATCTGCGAGCGATCCCTTGTGTGCTCGATAAAAGAGTGCTCGTTGACTAAAGAACGATGCCCAGCAATCAACAATACGCGCGCAAACCTCATCTCCTCCAAGGATGTTGAGATAGGTTTCTTGCTGACCCGCGTAACTCGCGGTCTCTGAGTCCTCGGCGCATGCGGAAGAGCGTACCGCTACCTTCTCGCCTACTCGCTCGTAGCAGGAAATGATTACTTCGTGAGGTGGTCTTGCACGCTGTACTAGAGCCTGTGCCCCTTCAGCGTTTTGATCCTGCGCCAGTTTCCGCAACTGCTCGATATCAACTGATTGCTCCAACACATACGCGGGGATCACGAAGCCAGGAGGAACAGGCAGTCCCTGGGCTGTCATATTAGCAAGGCTTGCACCCTTTCCACCAACAAGACGAACATCCTTGCACGCTTCTTCTGAAAACCAGAGTATAGAACTGTTACTCATCGATGATTCCTACCGCTCGTACTGGTGCAGCCGTCGTACCAATCCACTTAATAGGAAAAACAGACAACTTGAAGCTATGAGGTGGAAGTTGATCTAGATTAGCCAAATTTTCGATGTGCCAGTAATCCTCGTCCTTCATAACGAGATGCGCTTCCCAGAAGTGCTTTTGCTCGAACATAGCCCAGATCGGTGGATCGAAGGTGACAGCATCTGTGCCCATCATGCGAACTCCCTTCGAGATGAGGTAGCGCGTTGCCTCAGCGGTCATTCCACAATGGTCGGTCAAGTAACGTTGCTCAGTATTGTAGGCAGACGCACCGGTTTGAATGAGTACGATGTCGCGCTCTTTCAGGGTATATCCTATTTTCTCAAGAGCCTCGTTAATGTCGTCAACAAAAATACGTGAGCCTTTTGGCTTGTGACGGAAGTCAAGCACGACTCCATCGGAGTAACAGTACTCGAGTGGAATTCCTTCGGGTCCTGGAGCTTCGGGTCCTCGAATGTGCTTTATAGCATCACAGTGCGTTCCAACATGATCGCCCTGGATAATAAGGTAAGACGCAGTAAGCCAGTCGGCACCATAGGCGGCGGCACCAATACGCTCGGCAAACTCCGTCCAGCTTTCGTACATAAGCATCGTCGGCGGCGATATTCGTGGGAAGGTCATCATATCACGGTGTACCGGCATAGACAGATCGACAAGGCGTGTCATTCAGAATCTCCTTCTTATTCCGACCTGCAACCAGGCTCGCGCCGTGGGCTTCGCTCAGTGGGTCGGTTCAGAATCTCCTTTTAAGATCAACTCACCAAAATACTCAACATGTTTACGCAGCAGCAAGCCTGCCTTCTCGGCATCCCCTTCGGCAAGTGCTTCGAGCACGGGTCGGTGCATCTCAGCAATTTCGTGCCCACCTAAATCGGTTTTGAGCGCACTGATAAGAGTACGTGCCTCTATACGCAGTGATTTCCACACGTCTTGCAAGACACGATTGCCCGAAGCTTCGACGATGAGACGATGAAACTCGACATCGTGCTGTACCTGCTCGTCTAAGTCGCCCTTCTCGGCTGCGGCATACATCGCTGCAAGCTCAGCCTCCAGAGCTTCGACACCTCCTGCGAGATGCTTAGCAGCCGTTCGCGCTGCCACTTCCTCCAGTGCTGCCCGCACAGGATAAATTTCGGTCAGTTCAGCCTTGGTTATTGCCCTCACACGAGTGCCATGGTACGGCTCCGACTCGACGAAGCCGAGAACCTCTAGTTCGCGTAAGGACTCTCGCACAGGTGCCTGGCTTATGCCAAACTCCTGCGCGATTTGCATTTCGACGAGCCGACTGCCGGGTAGATACTCACCATTGAGAATACGCTTGAGCAGGATTTCCTTTATCTGCGCACGCAAAACTGTACGGTTTAAGGTCAAGAAAGAACCTCTACTACTCCTGTTGAACCATTCACACGAATACGATTTCCTGTTTTAATTCGCTCCGTTGCGTTGGATGTGCCTACGACGGCAGGTATGCTAAACTCTCGTGATACGACCGCTGGATGTGAGGTAACGCCACCAGCATCGGTAACTAGCCCTACAATCTTTGTGAAGAGTACAACCCAGGCAGGGTTGGTCATCCGGCAGACAAGAATCTCTCCCTCTTTCACCTGGTCGAACTCTTCGATCGAGGAGACGTGACGCGCTAGACCTTCAACGGTTCCAGGTGAAGCCGCAAGTCCCCTAATATCTCCTGTTTTCTTAGGTGGCTCTCGATAGAACTTTTCGGGGAAACCCCATAACGCGTTATACGGGAATGCCATAGCTGTTTTCGTAGCAGTGCCAACCCACTCACGAGGACGGATGCGATAGGCTTCCTCACGCTCGTCTCGCCTCTGTGAGACGATGGCGCGAGCATCAGTTGCGCCTGCATCTGTCATCAGAAGGCGAAGTTCGTTGTAGCGTAGGAACATCACATCCTCAGGATCATCAAGCATGTCTGCTTGAACAAGTTTCTTGCCAATGGCTATAAGCACAATACGCATTCGGGCATTGGTCCCTTGGTCAATGTAGAAGTGATGATCGGGCGTAAGTGGATTCATGCGCAGCGATAAATCGAGCGCGGTCTGAAGCTTATCGCGGTCCTCTCCAAAGGGCACATCATCCATCAGTTCAGAAATAGCTCTGTTGAGATCTTCCTTCACTGCATTGATTGTCTTGAGATAATCGTAATCGGTCGCTAAGTAACCACGCACCACTTCGAGGATCGGCGCGGAATTCTCTTTCCATGTGGGGAAGACAAACTCGTGTGACCAGATCGCCTTGTATCCAAATTCCTGTAGGTAGGGGTCAATCCGTTCGGAAAGCAGGCGACAGCCTCGCTCAGAGGCTTGTAGGTTTCGCAGTACATCCTTAGCCGTCTCACCCTTGAATGCCTGAGCGAGTTCCAGGTCACCCTTGACCTCTTCCTTTATTTGCCACAGTGCTTCAATGGAATCCCAGTTGCGATCCTCAATGGAATTTTGCAGGCGACCCATGAGGTTGGGATCCACTTCCCCCTTCACTTCCTGCATCGTGGTATTTAGATTAAGCGTGGAAGAGAATTGAGCGAAGTTCAGCATCCAATGAATTTTCCAGTGGCGGTCGTGCATGTCAATGGCATCTTCGAGCAGAACAGCCAATTCAACGAGGCTAGCGTTCTCCGTGTCATAGTTGTCGAAATACGCGAAGTTGCGTTCCATCTCGGGACGTAGTCGTTGTCGCCACCAATTCAGGAAGTTCGCCGCATAGTGTGGCAGGACCGCCCCCATGTAGGGACCAATTTTCTGAGGATAGGATGGATCACGGGGTACACGAGGAACATAGCGGCTTTGGTACTCTGTCGCCTCGGCATGCAGCGAAGAGTCAGCTGGAACGGCGGCTGTGTACACGTAGCCGTTGATGTTTTTGGCGATCCAATCACAAGCGAAGGGAGTGCCGAAACGGCGGAACATATGGTCACAAGAGAGCCACCAACCACCTATATCGAAGAACATGGGAGAGACAGGATTCGGAACATGCAGGTCGTCGTAGATCCAGAAGAGTTCTCGTTCGCCCTCTTGCCACTCGATAGGGAACTCTTCATCTCCATAGAAAGTACCTAGGACTTCAACGTCGGGCGTGGTCATGGAACTTCCCCTCTCAAATATAAAAAGGTCTTGGAAATAGCCTCCTTCACAAAGGTAAAGTTTATGTATAAGTAGTATAGATAATCGATAATCGAATGTCAAGGTCAAAAATCTCGTTGTTCGTTCTTGCATAGGACACTTTACATTCCATTCTCTGTCTTCCATCATTCGATTATCAACAACATCCAGCATCTCTACTTTGAGTTACTGCGCCGAGCACGCTATAATCTTCTTGAGGGGAAGAAGGTTGTTGATGATCTATTGGAATGGCGAGATCTCTGGTTATAGTGTCAGTGCTACGCGCCTTCCGTTATTAGAAGGTTGGGAAGGTGTGCAACATACTGAACTTGCTCTTTTGAAAGCATTCCGAATTTTTTATTACTTCTCGCTTTTTTCCTTCAACAACCCGACCACCGCGACTAATGCCCACCTGCTTAGCTACCTGCCTCACTGACATACCTTCCCCTATCAGATCATGGACCTTTTGTAACTGTTCAGGAGTCAACGTCTCTCCCTTCGTTCGTACCTCAACACCATCACGCACCACGAGACGCCTAAGAGACTCAGGGTGTATTTCATATTGTCGCGCCCTCTAGCGGCATACCTTGCCGTATTAGCATTATCACCCGCTCTTGTTCTGCTTTCGTCAAACTTGGAGGACGCCCGATATATCCCACCTCACGTTTAGCAGGCCAATAGTCCTCACGCAACCATAAGCCATCCTCGCGTTGTTCCCACATCTCAGTAGCTTCTAAACCAAGGGCAAGAGCAGGCAAAACACCTGCACGCGGCCTCAAACCAAGAATGATATGCCGTTCCAGATCATAAATCAAACCATCCGCATTCAAGAGCGACCAAACAATATCACGCCGCTCTTCTGGCATTGCCTCACTCCAATAATCCACTACGCGTTCCAATGTTTCACCAGCGGTGAGAGCAGCTAGTGTTATCCTCTCAGCATCTTGCATCGTAGGCATAGGAAGCGAAAACAACTCAGCCCGAATACGCTCCCCTTGTTCGTCGAACCCTTGTTCTGTAATGTATCCTTTCATAAAGACCGAAACAAGCCGCTTTTGCTCTGCATCGAGATCAGACCTACGCCGCCGAAGGTATTGTCAACTTGGAAACGTAGCTGAACACTATGGTAAAATAGCTGCATGAAAATACTGAAATACCTGCAACCTTGTGGTTCGTAGCAGCAGCTTCCATGGCTCTCCCTCTAGACAAGGTGCTTGTCCCGTGCCCCTCCTGCTTGGTATTCATCAAGTGATCCAGGAATGGCTCGCTCTGCTTCATCCTCCAAGCGGTGCTCGTTCCGACGCAAAAAGAGCAGAAACCCGATGATAAGTAATGCAGCCAGCACGATTGCGATAGTTCCTATTGTCCCTGTCAGTCGATGGATATTGTCACCCAGGAAGTAGCCTCCTAGTCCAAAAAGCGTCGCCCACACCATTCCCCCCGTAGCATTGAAGAGCAAAAAGCGAGGCCAAGGCATACGGTTCGTACCGGCCAAGAAGGCGGCGAAAGCGCGTAGCACGGCAACGAAGCGTCCAAAGAAGACTACTTTGCCGCCATGCTTCAGAAAGAGATACTGTCCCAGTTTCAGCCGACGCTCTTCAAGGCGAATGTAGCGACCGTAGCGACGGAGCAGACGATAGCCACCTTCACGCCCGATCCAGAATCCGATATTATCACCCATGATAGCACCAGTGGCCGCCGCCGCAATCACGAGAGGAAGAAAAAGGTGATGGGTCCTCCCAGCATAGATGGCGGCAACAAGGAGCATGGTTTCGCCAGGGAAGGGGATACCTATGCTTTCGATGGCCACAAAGACGAGAACCGCCCAATAGCCGTACGTTGTGAGAAGATGCGTCAGATCAGATGCTGCGAAATGGAACATTGCTCGTGTCCTTTCTCCACTGGTGATATATGGGCCTCCTGTGAACCATGCAACGTCGCGTTCTCGCACAGATATCTCCTCTTCTGTACGGATAACACCATCAAAAGTTCATGAGAAACGCCTAGATTGAAAACGTTGAAATGCGATCACAAAGATTTTTTGGCTCATGTGAAGCGTATGACCCACATTCCGCAGTTTGGGACGAGATTTTTATGAATATTATGGATCGCTGGCAAAACGATGATTTGTTTCATCCACATGTTTACCTTGAAGGAAACGACCGAAACAGCTTTGAATTTTTGGTTCTCTTTTGTGCGCTCTTTGTCTCTAGCACTCCTCTCTGTCTCAATCGTAGATAGAGCCACAGTGCAATACCAAGGAGGACTCCACCAATCAGATAGGAGCCTAAGACGTCGCTCGCCCAATGGTCGCCCAAGTAGATGCGCGAAGGACCTACCAGCACAACAAAAAGGGCTGAGACCACCAGTAAGAGAATGCGCCACCACGCTTTCCCTCTAAAGAGGATAATCCCGAATGAGAAGAGCAAGCCGAAGAAGGCGAGATACGCCATCACATGACCACTCGGAAAGCTCTGACCAGATGCCGCCTGGAATATCTCCACTACACCGGCATGTGGCCGCGGACGCTCTACAATGATCTTGAGCACAGCATTCAGACCGGCACTTACTGCTGAAAGAGCGACGATAAAAAGAGCCTCCAGACCCAGACCGACCCTCCAGAAGATGGCCGCAGCCAATATCACCAACGCGGGGAGCAGGAAGCTACTTCCGGGGTAACTGATCACCATCATCGTTATTTTGAGCTAGGAGGCAGGGTTCTCCTGAAATTCGCGAGTAATGGCAACATCTATTGGTAACACTGGATTGAAGTGAACCCACCAAGCTAAGGCCCCAAAGAGCGTCAGTTGGACTGCATAGATGAGCAAGAGGATGCGAGCTGTTCTGCTCAGATGGTACCATGGTCTACGCGAAGCAGTGACCTCCTGCTTCACGCGCTCGGCGATATCTTGAACATCTTGGTTCATTGGTTTTTGTGACATGGTTTATTTTTCCTGAACTCATCCTATCCTATAAGCTACGTTGGACACGTTTGAGGTAAAGACAGCAGAGAACTTTCCACACATGATGTACTTACCTTACTAGAGATTACGTGTACAAGATGAGAAGGACATTAACAGAGCCATCAGGTATTCACACTCTCTTCCTGAGAGCCTTCTTACCAAACCAGAGTCGCATGCCACTCTCTTTGACCTCCACGGTTGGGCCATGAGGAGGAGAGTCGCCCTGTCTCTTTTTTATCCTTGGTTGCGTTAAAAGAGTAGTAATATCTTCTTTTTGATCGAGGAGAAAGCCATGGAAATCGAAGACGCCACGCGAGAAACAAAGGAGAAGCTAGAAGAGGTCGTTGAACACGGCGGCTCCTGGAATAAGTTTCTGGCAATCACCACGGCGTTGATCGCTGTGTTTACTGCGATTGTATCGCTGTTAGCGGGCAGTTACGCCAACGATGCGATCCTCCAGAAGAACAACGCGATTTTATACCAGAACAAAGCCTCCGACCAGTGGACTTTTTACCAGGCCAAGGGCATCAAACTCAACATGGCTCAAGGTTTTTACGACCAAACACACAATGCAAAGCTGGCACAAGATGTGACCCGGTACACCAGCGAACAGCAAGGTATTCGCAAACAGGCGGAAGACTACGAACGCCAGGTCAGGGAAGCGAACGATGAATCAACCAGATTGCTCGCAAAACACGAAAAAATGGCGTATGCTGTCACCTTGTGCCAGATAGCGATTGCCTTTTCCGCCATGAGTGCCCTCCTGAAGCGAAGATCGTTTTGGGTAGCATCGTTGCTTTTAGCACTGATTGGAACTGTTGTATTTTTGCTGGGACTCGCCTAGCTCTCGGGAACTTCTCTCCACGCCTCGTACCAAGGACATAGGCTATGTTTTTTTGCTTCCAGTGCTAAAATACCCACGATATTCTTTATCATGCGTGCAAACTCTTCACCGCAGGAATAACAATACAGTCCATTCACATTATGATAGCCCCCACCTATAACGGTAAGGCGTTGCTCAGCATGTCTTCGACAGCCTTTGCCTTCACAGAAGCTGCCATGCGGAGCAGAATCAACACTAATACATCCATCTAATTCGCTATACATAAGATATCCTCCCATCTGAAACGAAGAGTACTTGTTTTCCTATGAAGAGGATACATTGAAAGGCTACCAATGAAAACCACAAGCTGGGGACATTTTCGTGACAAAGAGAAGACAAGTTTTTATACGGTTGCACCTAGAGTACTCAGCGTGGCTCTCTGACCCTCTGTCAACCCTTTCGCATCTACAATATTCATGCGTTCATATAATCGCTCACTTCTTAACGTTTTTAGACATGCACCTTCATAGACACTCCAGAGTTTGATCGTTCCATCATCACTACCGCTAGAGATGATACTCCCATCAGGGCTGAAAGCGACGGACCACACACGACTTGTATGACCACGTAGCGATTTAGCGCATTGACCAACTGCAACATCCCAGAGCAATATTGTCTGATCGTTGCTGCCACTTGCAACGAGGCTACCATCAGGACTAAAAGCAACACATCGTACTCCACCAGTATGCCCTTGTAAAGTATTGATGGGTTTACCAGTGCTGACCTCCCAAAGACGCACCGTCTGATCATCGCTACCGCTTGCAATGAGGCTACCATCAGGACTAAAAGACACCGACCATACCCTATGATTATGTCCACTTAACGTTCCAAGAGGCTGACCAGTAGCAACATCCCAAAGCAGTATCTTTTTGTCGTCACCACTACTGGCAAGAACTTTACTATCAGGACTAAAGGCAACACACCATATCAAACTAGCGTGTTCTCGTAATATTTGTAAGCATTGACCAGTAGCAACATCCCAAAGACGCACCGTCTGATCATGACTACCGCTCACAAGAAGATTACCATTGGGAGAGAAAGCAACAGACCTGACAAGATGAGTATGTCCTTGCAGAATCTTGAGGCAGTGACCTGTATCAGCATCCCAGAGCCGCACTGTTTCATCTTCACTCCCGCTAGCGATAATACCCCCATCGGGACTGAACGTAACAAACCGCACACGGTTAGCATGTCCATGCAACGTTTTGAGGCATTGACCTGTATCGACCTTCCATAACCGAATAGCTTGATCCTCACTACCGCTTGCAAGCGTTCGACCATTAGGGTTGAAAGCAACAGATTTTATCAGACTTGTATATCCTTGTAATATTCTCAGGCACAATCCTGTGCGAACTTCCCAAAACCGAGTGGTCTCATCTTCGCTCGCACTAACAAGTACGTTGCTATCAGGCACAAAAGCAACAGCCCATATACGATTTGTATGTCCTTGCAACACTCTGAGGCAATTTCCAGTGTTAGCGTCCCAAAGCCTTATGGTCTGGTCTTCGCCACTAGTGGCAATGATGCCAACCATAAAGCTTATTGATCGTACTCGACTCGTGTGTCCTTGCAATACTCTCAAGCTCTGACCAGTACTGGCATCCCACAGTTGCACCGTCTGATCTTCGCTCCCACTGGCTACAGTACGCCCATCAGGACTGAACGCAACAATTCTCACAGGTTTGCCATGCCCTTGTAGGATATCGCGGCATTCACCAGTGCTAGCATCCCAAAGTCGTACCGTCTTATCGTCACTCCCACTAACTATAGTACGCCCATCAGGACTGAATGATACTGAGCGTATCCGGTGCGTATGTCCTCTGAGAATATTGCAACAAGCTCCTGTATTGACATCCCAGAGACGTATGGTCTGGTCTTCGCTCCCACTTACCATAGTATTCCCATGAGGACTAAACGATACTGCGCGAACAAGGCTATCGTGTCCATGTAGTATCTTGAGAAGATGACCAGTGTTGGTATCCCATATACGTATGGTTTGGTCTTCGCTTCCACTGGCAAGGAATTCGCCATCATGACTGAAGGCTACAGAGCGTACGTCGTCTTCATGCCCTATACAAAGAAATAATGGAGTAGCAGTATCTACTTGCCATACCCAAACTTCGCCAGTAGTAGTACCAGCAGCCAGCAGGTCTCCTTTGGGGCTGATAGCAAGACAAAGAACACTACTAAAGTTGTCAGTAAAGACTGATGTTGCCAAGTTGGAATGAGAAAAGTTGACTTCTGGTAAGCCTATTCCTCGTAAATAAGCTTGCCTTACCGTCAAATGAGAGAAATTGGTACCACGAAGATCGGCACGTAGTTGTATAAGTAGATTGAGTACGTTACCAGCGGCATAACTAGACGTATGGGTGCGTATCGTGTGCAGCGAGGCAAGAACGTTCTTGAGTTTCTTTTCGCTCTCTTCTTTCCCGAACGCGGTAAGTAGCTTTTCCGCCACAGGTCCGAGAATAAGGCGAATCTGGCTCTCCTTTATATAATCTTTTGTCTGTGCTTTGATGAGTGCATGACTTCCAAATAGTCTAATAGTATTGGTATCAATCTCCTCGGCAATCTGCTCTACAAAGCTCCTGGTCATGTATTCCATAATCACAGGCTGTAAAGTAAAATGGTTGCCACCACTGAACTCGATCATGGCACGTCGCCGTAGAGAGTTCACAGCCTCGAGCAAAGTGCTCTTCGGTACACGATGTATAATATTTTCCCATAGTTCACTGAGCGATATCGCTTCGCGTTCAATCGCTAACCAGTACATGACCTCCTGTTCTAACTCTGAAAGTCGGCGAATTTGTTCTTCAAGGAAATCTTGAATATAGCCGAAAACGATCTCTTTCTCTGCTAGAAATTCAGTGATATCTCCATTAAACACCTCGCGGATCGATTCAGCAATTAATTTCAAAGCGAGAGGATTGCCTGAGTAGAGTCGGACAAGGGTTGCCCAGGATTCGTTAGACCCAAACAGATCTTTATCCTCAAGCATCTTTTGACCTTCATCTTGGCCCACACCAGAGAGGAATAATGAGCGAACAGGTGCCGATTTACCTTCCAGGCGCGTTATCTCTATTGGCTTTTCCCGACTAGTAAGCAAAAGACAACTGCGATGCCCCGTTTCTCCAATGTACCGAATGAGTCGCCCATAGTCATCGTAACCAGTTTGATATTGGCTCACATGTCGACCTGCCTGCAGTATGGACTCGAAGTTATCTAACACCAACAAACAGCGATGATGCCGCAAATACTGAATGAGCAGCCGTATTTGTTCATCTCGTTCCTTTGGGACATCCACAATATGTTGACCTGAGACAAGTTCAATACAATTTCTCAAAATATGCTCTAAGGGTGGTAAATTGTGCAACGAGCACCAGCAGATATATTCAAACGTTTCTTGTATCTGCTCCACTAGCTTTGCTGAGAGAGATGTCTTCCCAACCCCACCCATACCTAATACCGCTACAACCCGACAGTTGTCATTAACAACCCACTGTCGTAACTTGGCAAGTTCTTCATCACGCCCATAAAAATTTTTAACAGATGGTGACTCTCCACACTCTTGCGCCATACGCATGTGATGCTGAGAATCAGGCACATGCTCTTCCCTAAATCCCATCTCTTCGGCATTCTTCTTAAAGAGTTCGCATATCCTGCCACGAATTTCAGGCTGTGGGAGATTCTCTCCGCTTTCCCACCGCTTCACTGTCTTGGAACTAACACTGAGTTTGTCAGCGACGCTTTCCTGGGACAGGTTGTGCCGCTCACGCTCATTTTTGAACTGCTTGGCAAAACGCTCGTATTTCTTCAACTTGCCCTCACATATCTTTTATGCAAGTTACTACACTTGGCAACATATCAAGGAGATCGCCGCTCCTATTTTGACACTTTATTGTCCCTAAACTGTTATCCGAGTGTTCTTATAATGCAATTTATCTTAAATTATACTTTCAGTAGTGAGCAGGGGTGCGAAGGGTGCCATCTGAATTATAGACGGACAATCAGTGGAACATAAAAATTTTAGCTTTCTCCATTTTAGAGTGTAGCAGCATAGCAGAGTTAGCGCAAGCACAAACAGGCGATGGATAAGAAAGTGAGATCATTAGCATGAAGAGTCATTCAACTCCTACTACACCAGATAACAATAGCAATACCGACACTACTTGGGTAGAACTTTACGCAATGCTGCGTCCTGTCACAAGGCACTTGATCTACTCTTTTAATGTTTCTTCATGGCGGGGGCAGGAAAACGATATTGCAGAAGATGTGGTACAAGAAACTGCACTGCGTCTATTTGAACGTTCAGAAAAGGCTAAAAGTGGAGAAGCCTCTTCCATTTGTTCACTCAAGAACATGGCGATGACCACCACGTACAATCGTAGCGTAGATATGATACGTCGAGATAGGCGATTGGTCCGCGTCGCAACAGGCAATACTTCAGCGAAACTAGATGAAAGCATAACTGAACAGATAGAATATGCAGAAATTGCCACTGAGAATGTCTATCGGGAGACAATTTTTACTCAGGCAGCACGCGAAATCGCCAAATTCCCCGCTAAGCAGAAGCACGCGTTGCTGGTTGACCTGGCTAATCACATGTCCTTTGATACACAACCAACACCACTTCAAAAAGCCTTTTTAGCAGTGGGGATACAATTGCGTCACTATCAGCAACCTCTTTCTACTGATCCTAAAGATCATAGCAGATACCAGTCACTTCTTCAGCACGCATACAAACGATTAGCTCGTCTTGGTTATATGCAAAAACATGTAGGGCCTACATGAAACGTTCATTCTCGTTCTTAGCAGTATTCATTTCTTGTAATTTTTTCACCTTTACAGACATTTTATTGTATGTTATGTTAAGCGTCATTTTATGAAAGTATAGGTCACTAACAGTCACTAGAATCGTAAATGCCCATCTGTCATCATGACAATGAGCCAATGCACAGGAGTAGAGATATGACGCACCACGCATCCCATAAAACGAGTCCACTACTAGATGTAGTGCTAAAAGCTATCGGAGAACCTGGCAATCTACGCAGCACTCTACAACGCACTGCTCAGATAGCTTGTAAATTCTTTAGAGCTGATTATTGCACGCTCTTTCCATTCAATCCACTCACTGGTCGTTCTCTCACAGCGATTCTTGTTTCAGATAGCTCCCCTGATGAGAACAGGGCGTTTTATATACGGCAGGAGTTAGAAAGGCTTATACAATATACATTGCAAGAAGATATATTTCTGTTAGCAGATATACAAGCAGAGCCAGAGTACCAAAGCACACTGGCAGATACAGATTGTAAATGTGATTACTGGATGGCAGTAGTATGAAATAATTTCATGGCGTATTGCCAGCACTGCTTTCCTCTGATGTGAGCCCTTGAAAGCTCCCTCCAGATTGCTCACAAGCCTTTCATCTCTTCCCGAAGTTTTTCTCTATTACGTCATAGAATTGTGCTATTTTGCCGCCATCAAGCAATCACATTTACAACCCCACAGAATTGACACGTACCGAACAGAAGGTCTTCGGGTACTCCATTGTGCTTGAATACAGGACAGAAGAAAGGTCTTCGAGCAAGGATTAGCGCAGTTCATAGATGCGGGAATCTCCCTCGACCGTTCCTTTGCCAACCGCTTGAATCTTGTTGAGCCATGCGTAGCGTTCATCGCTCGTCTCGAAGAGGGGAGTAATGTAGACAGGAGCATCAATGCCTTGCATCACCTGCGTGATATCCCGCCGTCCTTGATAGCGGACGTAAACGATGTTGCTTCACGCAAGACGTGGTTTAAGCGACTCATGACACTGCTCGTGATTATGGGACCTGGTCTCATCACAATGGTCGGCGACAACGACGCTGGTGGCATCCAGACCTACGTGCAGGCTGGTCAGCAATATGGCACGACCTTGCTCTGAACTTTGCTCATTCCGATTCCTGTTCTCATTGTCAACCAGGAGATGGTTGTGCGCTTGGGCGCAGTAAGTGGCGTCAGACACGCTCACCTCATTTTCGAGCGTTTTGGCGAATTCTGGGGTGCGTTTTCGGTTGGCAACCTGTTCATCCTGAACTTTTTGACCATCGTGACGGAATTTATCGGCTTCGCCCCGGCCTTCCAGTACTTCGGCGTGAGTCCCTACATCTCGGTTCCTCTGTGTGTGTTTAGGCTGATCGCCGTCACCGTCACGGGCAGTTTTCGCCCTTGGGAGAGCGTCATGTGGATATGTTGTCTTGTCAGCCTGGTGACGATCCCACTGGCGTTTATTCCACATGATTCTATCGGACCAGTCGTCACTGGCGCGTTCATTCCGAGTGTTCGTGGTGGCCTGGACTCAACTGCCCTCTTGACCATCATCGCCATCGTTGGCACAACGGTTGCACCCTGGCAGCTTTTCTTCCAGCAGTCGAACATCGTTGACAAGCGCATCACTCCACGATGGGTCAAGAATGAGCAAGCCGATACCATCATCGGTGCCTTCCTCACCAACATTGAAGGGGCGGGACTGCTCATTGCAGCAGCCTTCGCCTTCGCTGCGACGAAGTTCGATAAAGGCTATACTGATATAGAAACGACTGCCCCCTTTACTTTAGAGCGGTCTATTGATTCAACTCAAAATTGGAAAAGAGTATTGGTGAAGAGGAAGATTGCCCGGTCCGTTCAACCATCAGACCAACTGCACCTGGGGAAGGCTGCAATTGATCAGTAGAAGCAACCACCCACTGGTTGTTAACTGCGGCATGCAACATTCCATTGCGCACCTCGACTGTTAATGTGCTTGGCTGAGAAGGATTGATGGGCACGTTGCCTTCTTTCACTACTGCAAGCGCCGTCGCACTCTCGACACTCTGCAACTGCCAGCCTCCGGCAGGATTCAGGGCAAAGATGTAGCCACCGATGGCATTCACTGCGGTTGGCGTCTGGACGAGCAACGCGGCGAAGGTCATGCCATCGCCCGGATTGGGGAACGTGACCTGCACATGCGTACGAAAGGTGGACTGACTGTACGTCCGGTCATTGACCTGGACAAGATCCACTTCCGCATAAAAGTGAGATATCTGCTGCATCAGCAAGCCTGAGCGCTGACAGGAAATCGATGTGCCCCTGATATGCACATACCAGACCACGCCTCGTTCTTTCTGGCACGTGGGAGCAGCCTCCCGGCGGATCTGATGCCACACGTTGGCCCGCAACGTCGAGGGTTGTGATGGCGCGTGGAGCAACAACGCGCCAATCCGAAGCACACTTGCTATGCTTACGGTGAAGATCAGCAGGACAAGAACCAAAAGACCCACACGCCGAGATCGTGCAGAGGGGTAAACGTCGCACTGTGCCCTGGTCCTTTCAGACGTTGGAGAGCCGAGTGATGCTCCGCCACTTGCAATGGGGTAAACGTCGCACTGTGCCCTGGTCCTTTCAGACTCTGAGGTGAGCTTGCCCAGCATCAGCTCTTCTTTACTCTTCTCAAAAACCGTACAGAGTTTGCGGCTCGCGTAAGGGTGAGGAGCCACCGTGTTCCCTTCCCATCGCTTCACCGTTTTCGTCGAAACCCCTACCCGTCGGGCTACCTCTGCCTGGGACCAGTCGCGCTCCTCACGTTCCTTTCGCAAACAGTGCCCTTGCGTCTGTGAAACAGGGGTTCCTTGACCTGTCAGTTGCTTTTCCATTGCTTTCTCCTCTTGGTTCTCACTGACGCTTGTTCAAGTGCAATAGAGGAACTACACAAGAAGCCATCATTTACTATACTATAGCATATGACCCCTTCTGTCCCCTTCTGTCCCCCTTTTTTGTCCCCCAAATGTCCCTCGACACGTCTTGCGCATCGAAGGATTCTTATGTATCTTCGAAGCAGCAACCAAATCTAGCAACCTCCCAGTTAAAGCAAAAGGTGAAGGTCTTGTCCATTTTTATGAACAAAAGAGGAGGATACTCTATGTCAAACGCCAGACGCCCTATTTTTCGTGATGCCGCTATCAAGCAGTATATCCAGGGGCGTGATAAGGATGTATTACCGCGTTACGTCTCTCCACCCATATTTCTCTTTCTGTGGATAGTAGTGGGGTTTTGCATCACAACAGGGCTTATAGCATGGAGTACACGCATACCTGTATACGTTTCTGGTCTCGGAACAGTGGTTAAGGAACATCGATCTGGTCAGATGGTTGCAATCATATTTTTATCCCCAGATCAGCGTCTCAGAGTACGTCCTGGGGAGCCAGCCCAGTTGCAGATTGGTACCCTGGGACCCCTCTTGAAGCAGACAGTGACCTTCGTCAAGCCAAACATTCTAAGCCCCGGCGAAGCTCGTCAAGACTATAACCTTGATGGTGCAATCTCGCTAGTTGTTCCGCAACCTTCCTTTGTCGTGGTGGTGGCATTGGATGCTCGTCTTGTATCTCCCCTTTATAGGGGAAGCCTTTTGCGTGCAGAGATTCAAGTGGGATCGCAACGCGTGCTTTCGTTGTTGCCCGTAGTAGGCAGCCTGTTTGGGGGGTAAGCAATGGGTGCTTCGTTTTATAGAACGCTTAAACCTAACAAGCCTGAGCTTCTCAACACTGAAACTGCAAAGACTGTTTCGGAGGACCAGGCTACACACAAAGATCATGCTGTAGAAGAGATGAGCTTGCGGCACGACACATCGCTACATTGGCGTAATCGGCCTTGGGGAAGGAGGCGATTGCCGATACTGACACAGATGGATGCAGCCGAGTGCGGAGCAGCATGCCTGGCGATGATTCTCAACTATTATGATCGTAAGACCAGCCTTGCCGAGGTGCGTCTGCACTGTGGAGTTGGTCGTGATGGCCTCTCTGCGTTTGCCATTGTCAAAGCAGCACGAGAGTACGGGCTGCGGGTCAGGGCCATCTCTCTCCAGAAGAACGATTTTCGCTTTGTTACCTTACCAGCAATTATTCACTGGGAATTTAACCACTTTGTCATTGTCGAGCGCTGGTCTCCCAAGCATGTCGATGTGGTTGATCCAGCTATTGGCCGCAGGCATTTGGGTGCTGACGAGTTCGATGGAGGCTTCACAGGCGTTGTTATTCTGCTGGAACCAGGCATACAGTTTTCTCGTCAGAGCAGTCCCCCGCGACTTTCCCTGTGGGCATATTTACGGTACGTGTTTCGCTTACCCTGGTTTATTGTTCAGGTCCTTGGAGCTTCCCTACTGCTTCAACTGCTGGGGTTAGGCGTTCCCCTTTTTACAAAACTGTTTATCGATCAAATTATTCCTGCACGCATGAGCAGTTTTATGCAGGTCATGGGCCTGGGTATTCTGCTGATCGTGATTACCCAGCTTGTCATGACCCTTCTGCGTGCATCTTTGCTGATCTATCTCCAGGCAAACGTAGACACACAGATGATGCTTGGCTTCTTTGAGCATCTCCTGACACTGCCATATCACTTTTTTCAACAGCGTTCGAGTGGAGATCTTCTCTCGCGACTGCAAAGCAATATCACTATCCGTGACACGCTGACTAATCAAATGATCTCGACCCTGCTCGATGGTGGGACGGTTATCGTCTATCTCTTTGTCTTGCTCAGTCAATCTTATATTGTTGCAGCCTGTGCCCTCGCAATCGGACTTCTCCAGTTGAGTCTGTTATTGCTGACCAATCGAGTGATCCACGACCTGACCAAGCGAGACCTGGTGGCTCAAGGCAAAGCGCAGGGTTATATGGCAGAAGCACTGGTCGGCATCGCTACTCTCAAATCAGCAGGAGCAGAGCATCGAGCGCTCCTTCGGTGGTCTAATCTATTCTTTGACCACCTTAATATCTCTATCCGGCGTGACTATCTCTCTGCTGTGTTTAGTGCCTCAATGTCTATGTTGAACGTGTTGGCACCGCTTCTTCTGCTCTGGGTCGGGACAATGCAGGTGCTGAATAGCGCGATGAGCATGGGGACAATGCTCGCATTGAGCTCACTGGCAACGGCATTTTTAACGCCGCTCTCATCACTTGCGAACAGTGGACAAAAGTTGCAAATGGTGCGCGCTCATTTTGAGCGTATCACTGATGTCATTGAAGCAGAGCCGGAGCAGGATATTCATGCTGTGCAACAGCCCCCTCGCTTCACCGGGCGAATTGATTTCAACCATGTCTGTTTTCGTTATGACCAGAACGTGCCTTGGGTCTTGCGCGATATCAATGTGAGCATTAAGCCGGGCCAAAAGATTGCACTGGTAGGGCGCACCGGATCGGGGAAAAGTACGTTGGGGAAGCTATTACTTGGTCTATACACCCCCACGGAAGGAGAGATTCTCTACGACGGTATCTCGCTCTGCCGCTTGTACTATCAAGCTGTGCGTAGTCAGTTCGGGGTTGTGCTGCAAGAGTCTTCATTGTTTAGCGGCTCGGTACGTGAGAATATCGCCTTTAACAATCCAGCAATGGATATGGAACAGGTGATAAGAGCAGCAAAGGCGGCAGCTATTGACGATGAGATTGTCCAAATGCCAATGGGATATGAGACGCTGGTGGCAGAAGGCGGCAGCGCTGTCTCCGGTGGACAACGTCAACGAATAGCTATTGCGCGCGCCCTGGCAAGTTCCCCTGCAATTGTGCTATTTGACGAGGCTACAAGCCATCTTGACGTTGTTACTGAACAAATCGTCGATCAGAATTTGAATGCATTGGCATGTACGCGCATCGTCATTGCTCACCGCCTCAGCACCATCCGCAATGCGGATTGTATTCTGGTTCTGGACAAAGGGAGGATTGTAGAGAGCGGCACGCACGACGAGTTGATGCGCCGCCGGGGATACTATGCAACATTAGTGCAGAGCCAGATAGAAAGAGAAGGAATCAAGGACGATTAAACTGCCAGACACGTGTTTGGCACATGTTGTCCATATTAGTTGTACATCGGTTACTATCTTGTCATCAGCGGGCATACTGGTCTGCATAGTGCGGATATGCCATATCGCTAAATGCGAGTCAACCTGCGAACATCACTCTCTATAGAGAGTCACCGGTTGAAACGACTTTGAATAGTCATCACGATGAGCATATGCCCGTATGTATGCGGTCCATTGCCATAGAAAGACGAAGGTATCTGTACCTATTGTTCTTGTGTAGAAGTTCTGTGAAAGGAGAGCGCACGTGAACATTGACCACATCATCCAGGCTTGGCGCGATGCAGAGTATGCTGAGAGCCTAACCGAAGCAGAGCGGGCACTGTTGCCTGCAAGTCCAGTTAGTGAGATTGACCTCACAGACGTCGAGTTGGCGGATATCGATGCTGGAACGACAGGGCCTCCATGCGTCTCTGCGACAATTTCTGTAATCTCCGCGACCGTTACCTGGTTCACTGCTTCCTACTGTGTGAGTATCGCCGGTGGTGGAACGTGCCAGCAAGGAACAAGTGGCTGTTGCTAGTCAACAGCAGACTTACGATCAGCTACTAGCAAACGCGATATCCGCACTCCTCGGCCTTCGTGCAAGGTGCATTTTGAGCATTTTACACGTTAGTGCGGTAAAGAAGACCATCAAGCACTGGAAAGGAACACTTTATGAGTAAGTTTGATATTGTACGGGCCTGGAAGGACCAAGAATACTATAACAGTCTCGCAGCCAAAGAGCAAGCACTTGTCCCGGAGAACCCGGCAGGTGTCATTGACCTCAGCGAGGATGATCTGAGCGGTATCGTTGGCGCGGGTACAGACCCGCAATTCTCGGCAGGCTGTCCGTGTCCACCTACAGTCAATGATCAGTTGACCTGCATCTTCCCTTGTCTCGTAACAACGGTGCCATGTGCAGGTAGCATGGTCATCAGTTGTGTGAATTGCTGACTTCTCTACACCTGTGAAAGCCGCCGAGGTATGTACAGGCATAAGTGCTTGCCGGGAGGCATGTATGTGGTTCGGCGGTACCTGAGAAGTTTCCGGGCGTACTGTTCAAGGTTAAGGGCGGTATGCCAGGTAACTTGAAATTCACTCAACTGAAGACGATAGCACGTCTAGTCTAGCCCACGATTCGGGACGAATGAGAAGCGTCGGGGCTGCTATAACCCCGACGCTTGCTTCTATCACACCGCTAGTAAGGGAGTTGAGAAATGGCAGAGACGCAGCTGAACGTTTTCACTAACATCGATACGATACTGCAAAATCCTACCTGGTACCATGCTCTTACTCTGACTGAGCGCCTTACATCTCTACGAACAGCTATAAGGGATGTGCGAGCCAGGAAAGAGGGGAATACTGAACTGGCTGAGCACAGGTTGCAGCGATGGAAAAGGCAATCTCCTTTTGACAAAGAAAGCTATTTTAGTGACCGCCTGACAATGGATGCAATGAGCGAAGATGACCTTTGCTACCTCCTGGGAGAGCCTATTGACGCCGTGCGAGACCGCATGACCTCTCCTCCTGACTGGCTGATCATTCTAGCCCGGGCTTTTGAAAACTTCGATTCTGCTGCTGAGTTTACACTTCCAATGCTAGAAGCAGATAGTATCTTATATAGCTTTATGGACACCATTAAACCTCTTATCAAGTACGGCCTTGATTGTCTGAATGCGGGAATAAAAATAATCGCGCAGAGGGAAGAGAACCCCCCTTTCGATTTTACTACGATCACTCGTTTACTCTATTCCAATTTACCGGGGGTGCTTCTTCCTCAACTGGTGAAAACCCTGGTACTCGAATTAAATATCGTTCGCTTACAAGGAACTCTGCAGGGCAACACGGCGGAGGAAAGGTTTCATTCCTTCGTTCAACAGCTCAATCAACGCCAAGAGATGCTATTGCTGTTAGCACGTTATCCTGTGCTGGCCCGACTACTCGTGGTAAGCATCAATCATTGGGTTGATTATAGCCTCGAGTTTTTAAACCATCTATGCACCGACTGGAACGAAATTTGCGCAACGTTTGCATCTGAGTATGATCCGGGAATGCTGACTGAGGTGAAATGCGGCATTGGTGACGCTCACTGCCGGGGGAAAAGTGTTATACATCTGAAATTTAGCTCCGGTTTTGAGCTCATCTACAAACCTAAATCCCTGGCGATAGATATCCATTTTCAAGCCCTACTACACTGGCTGAACGCGCGAGGGAAGCATCCACCATTCCGTGCCATAAAGCTGATAGATAAAGGAACCTATGGCTGGTCTGAATTCGTTCCTACGCGAGGTTGTACTACTGTGGATGAGATAGCACGCTTTTATGAAAGACAGGGAGGGTATCTGGCGCTCTTGTATGCCTTGCATGCAACCGATGTTCACTTTGAGAACTTGATCGCTTCGGGTGAATATCCTATATTGATCGACCTGGAGACTCTCTTCCATCCCCTTTTCTGGGAATACGGGAAGCTTTCAAACGAAGACATAGGAATGGATGCGTTGGAGCTATCCGTATTGCGACCTGGTATGTTGCCTGCGCGTGTCTGGTTGAATGCAAGCACCGAGGGAGTTGATGTCAGTGGTCTAGGCGGTAAAGGAGGGCAGACCATGCCTCGTCCTGTGCCCACCTGGGAAGAAGTGGGCACAGATCAAATGCGGCTGACATTCCAGCGAGCTATGTTACAAGAGCGGCAGAACCGACCTACGCTCAACGGTACATTCGTAGATATCAGAAACTATCTTGACAATTTTATCGAAGGATTTACTACTGTCTATCGCCTCCTTATGGAACATCGTGAGGAACTACTCACAGAGATACTCCCGGACTTCGCTTACGATGAAATACGCCTGGTCATGCGCGCAACGAGGGTCTACAGCAGGTTGCTGCAAGAAGCAATGCATCCCACCTTACTTCGAGACGCACTTGCTCGCGATCGCTTTTTCGACCACCTCTGGAACATCGTCGAGCACCATCCCAATGCACACATTTCCAGGATAATCCCCGCTGAATGTAGTGATCTACGTTCAGCAGACATTCCCATATTTACCTCCAATCCCAGTTCTCTTCATATCTACACCGGTCAAAAACAGTGTATTGCCAACTTCCTGATAGAGCCTAGCATAGAAACTGTGAGAAGGCATATCCAGCAACTGAATGAGCAAGATCTTACCCATCAACTCTGGCTCATTCAGGTATCGTTTGCTGCCTCGCAGATGGCAAGTGAAGAAGCTAGATGGAAACCCTCGTACCTGGCTCCCTCTCAGGCAAAAGCCAGCCGTGAGCGATTACTGCGAGCGAGCTGTGCCGTTGGGGATCGGTTGGCTGCACTGGCCCACAGTAGCGAGCGCGACGTTTTTTGGTTGAATTTGATACTGGCGGGGGAACGGCAATGGATTCTGAAACCGACAAGCCTGGACCTCTACAACGGCACCACTGGCATTATCTTCTTTCTTGCCTATCTGGGTGCTCTGACTGGCGAGTCTCGCTATACTACCCTGGCGCGGTCGGCTTTTCTGACACTGAGAAAGCAAATAAAAACATTCAAACAACACCAACCAGCAGCAGGGGCCTTTGATGGCTGGGGAGGATTACTCTATCTTTATACCCATCTAGGTGTACTGTGGAATGATCCCACGTTGTTTAGAGAGGCCGAGGAGTTGATCTCATTATTCTCAAGTGGCATTGAGAACGATGAGCATATGGATATCCTCAGAGGCGCAGCAGGTTGTATTCTTTGTTTACTCAATCACTATCATGTTGCGCCATCTCCTTGTGTTCTCGCTGCTGCTATCCGGTGCGGTGATCGTCTGCTTGCTTGTGCCCAGCCGATGCCACGTGGCATCGGCTGGATAACTCCTTTATCACAAGAACGTCCGCTGACCGGGTTCTCACACGGCGCGGCTGGTATCACACTCAGCCTGCTCGCATTAGCAGCAGCCAGCGGTGAAGAACGCTTCCAGCAGGCGTCTTTTGCTGCAATGGAATACGAGCGCGGTGTTTTTTTGCCAGAACTACAGAACTGGCCTGATTTCCGTGATCTGGCCCACAAGGGTGATTTATCCTCCCATCAGGCTAACCGGAGAGAGGATTCTCCCTTTCCTGTGGCGGTCGCCTGGTGTCACGGTGCGCCAGGCATTGCGCTAGGTCGTCTGGCTTCACTACCATACATCGATGGTATCGCCATACGTGAGGAAATCGATCTGGCTCTCGAGACCACGCTCAGCCAGGGTTTCGGAATGAATCACTCACTCTGTCATGGTGATCTGGGTAACTTGGAAGTGCTACTTACTGCCAGCCGGGTATTGAATGATCCCCAGTACCATGTGCATGTCGAATGCCTGGCAGCGATGATCCTCGATAGCATTGAAACTTACGGTTGGTCTACAGGTGTTCCATTAGGCACTGAGATACCAGGATTAATGACAGGGATAGCTGGTATCGGCTACGAACTACTGAGACTGGTAGATCCTGATAACGTTCCGTCAGTTCTGCAACTCGCATTTCCCGGTGTTGCTCGATCTGTATAGTCTTCTTTCTGGCTAGGAGCGAAACTATGAGCGGCTTTTCGATGAGACGGCTAGGAAAGACAGGGCTTCAAGTTAGCCCTCTGGGTATTGGCGGTGGGTCGGGTATTCAAAGCCAGGACCTGCTTTACGCTTTCGAACGCGGTATCAATTACTTTTTCTTCTCCTCTGATCTACACCATTGTGTTTATCAGCGGTCTGTTGAGGCACTCAGGACGCTCTGCGGACAAGGATCAGCAGTGCGCGACAAAGTGGTGCTCGCAACCGTATCCTATGTAGATTCGCCTGATCCTCATAAAGTGTTAGCAACCCTCATGGATCAATTTGCTGAATTAGGAGTAGATTATATAGATGTGTTTCATTGGGGCTGGATTACCGACGATTGCAACTTCGCACCACTTGTAAAAAGAGCATTCCAGCTCAAGGGCGATTCAGCTATTACGAGAGGTATAAGACACTTGCAGTTGATGGAAATGGGAGACCAGGCGATGGAAATCAATGAAGCACTACTCAAACGGGGACTGGTACGCTGCGTTGGGGCATCGTTTCATTCTCGCCGGGTCGCTCGTACGTGGATGAGAAACTTGGATGTATTAATGCTGCGATATAACCTTGCTCATCGGGGAGTAGAGCAGGATATCGTACCTTTTCTCTATGGAGAAAAAGAGCGCGACCCTGGGATTGTCGTTTTCAATGCGGCGCATGAGGGAACGCGTCTATTCCACATATCTCCACGCGGTTACCCATCTGATTGGTACGTACCTTCAATTCCTGACTGCTATCGCTTTGCTCTATCTAACCCCTGGGTCGATGTTGTTCTCACGGGTATGAAGGACAGAGTGGAAATAGACCATGCTCTCGCTGCCTTAGAAAAAGGACCTCTTGGTGCAGAGGAGTATGACGCCATGTTCCGGTACGCTTCTTACAAGGAAGCATCTCACACATCACAACCTTCTTTGCTCTGAGAATGGAAAAAGCTGGTTTTTCTTATTTTTGAGGGAGGCAAGAAAAATGACAGATGCTATAAACACGCTTACCACCACATCATCACAGTCTCCTGCAGCCCCTGTTGTACAGGAGTTGCTGCACCATCCCTGCTGGTGCCAGGCCTTCACTCTGACTGAACGCCTCGCAACGCTACGAGTATCGAGAGAGGAGAGCCAGCCAACGAGAGGTTACAACGTTGAACAAGCAATGTACAAGTTGAAACAATGGAGAGAGCAAAAGCCATTTGATACCGATACCTATTTTGCTGATCGCTTGATGATGGATGACATCACCGAGGATGATCTTCTCCTACTTTTAGGTGAACCAATTGAAGCCGTGCAGAAACGCGCGTCTGAAACTCCCGGTTGGCTGATAGAGCTTGCCAGGGCATTTGAGTGCCGGCCTTCATCTGAAATCTCACCTCTATTACCGGGAACAGACAATCCAAACAGGGTACCGTCACTGCTCGACTCGGTGGAGCCACTCCTTCGAAATGCTCTAGAACGTCTAAAAGCAGGCATCGTGACGCTCGCAACTACCTATACAACTCCGCCTTTTGACCCCGATACCATTGCTACCCTGCTTTTTGCTCAACTCCCCGATCTACTGTTAGCAAAAATGAGCCGGACGTTGGCACTGGAACTGAATGTCGCTCGTGTAGAGGGGCGTCTACAGGGGGATACCCCAGAAGAGCGTTTTCACGATTTCGTGCAGAACATTAGTCGAAAAGAAGGTATACTGCCTCTCCTGGAAGAGTATTCGTCTCTGGCTCGCATATTGGTTGAGGATGTTGAGAACTGGGTCAACTATAGGCTAGAGTTCTTACAACATCTATGCACTGATTGGAATGAGATCTGCCAGGCGTTTACACCCGATAAAGAACCTGGAATGCTGGTCGAGGTCGATAGTGGAGTTGGCGATTTGCACAAACGTGGTCGTAGCATCCTCAGGTTGAAGTTTGACTCAGGATTTCAGCTGGTCTACAAACCCAAATCTATGACAATTGACGTACATTTTCAGGAGCTTTTGGAATGGCTGAACGAACGAGGTAACTATCCCGCATTTCGTAGGCTGAATGTCATTGATAAAAGAACATATGGCTGGTCCGAGTTCGTCATGGCACAAGAGTGTAACTCAAAGGAGGAGGTTGCCCGCTTCTACGAACGACAGGGGGCTTATCTTGCGCTGCTGTATGCGCTAGAAGCCACCGATGTTCACTTTGAGAACCTGATCGCAGCGGGCGAGCATCCCATGTTGATTGACCTGGAGGCGCTCTTTCACCCACGAGTTGAGGGACACACACTTACGCGATCAGAGACGACGCTGAGTGGAGTGATGCAATATTCAGTACTGCGGGTGGGTTTACTCCCCCAACGTATCTGGGGGAAAGAAATCACTGAAGGCGTGGATGTAAGTGGGTTGGGAGGTCAGAAAGGACAGTTCATGCCTCGCCCCGTACCCAGGTTAGCGGATATCGGCACAGATCACATGTGTATTGTTCGCCAGCAAATTGAACTACCCGCTAGGTATAATCGGCCAACGCTCGCGGGCAAGGATATGAACGTTCTGGACTATTGCGACCAGATGTTGGATGGCTTCAAGAAGATGTACCGCCTGCTGATGAAGTATCGTGAGGAACTGCTTGCAGGACCCCTGGAAAATTTTGCTCATGATGAAGTACGCCTGATCGTTCGCCATACACGCTTGTACGGCTTGCTCCTTTCTGAAAGTTACCATCCGCATCTACTTCGCAATGCACTTGATCGCGATCTCTTTTTTGATCGCCTATGGCTAAACGTTGAGCGGCAACCATATCTGAGAAGGGTAATTGCGGCAGAACGGGCTGATCTGCATGCTGGAGATATTCCCATGTTTACGACTCGTCCCGACATCCGCGCTATCTATACCAGCCAGGGAGAATGCATTGCTGACTTTTTTGACGAGCCGAGCATGGAGTCCGTTAGAAAAATCCTCTCGCGCTTTGATGAGCGTGACCTTGCCAGGCAATGCTGGTTCATTGAGGCAACACTTGCTACGATACCAATAGGGAACGGTCACATAGACTGGAAACGGGCACCATTGGTTCCCTCTCAGACCAGGGTAACATATGAACGGCTGCTAAAGGCCGCCTGCGCTGTAGGCAATCGTCTTTGCGAGCAAGTCTTACAAGGCGAAGAAGGTGAAGCAAATTGGATTGGTTTGACCTGCATCAGCGATTATGTCTGGAGATTACTCCCGGCGGGTATAGACCTCTATAATGGCGCGTCAGGCATTGCTCTCTTCCTGGCTTACCTTGGGGCTATCACCGGCGAAACACGATATTCAGCAGTGGCAAGAGCGGCATTAGTATCGATACAAAAACAGGTGGAGGGTGTTAAGGGGTACCTAAAGTCGCTAGGAGCTTTTGAGGGTTGGGGATCACTGATCTATCTATACTCTCACCTGGGTATGTGCTGGAATGCCCCAGAACTCTTTCGGCAAGCAGAGGAAATTGTCAAACTCCTTCCTATGTTGATCGAAGAAGACGATGCTCTGGATATGATTAGTGGGGCGGCGGGTTGTATCTCTTGCCTGCTATGCTTGTATCAGGTGACACGTTCTCCTTATGTGCTTGCTATTGCTGTTCAATGTGGTCATCATCTGGCAGCCAATACGCTCTCTCCGAGAAAAGGGACAGGGCAGAGAGCAACCACAGTGCCACTGACAGGTTTCTCTCATGGTGTCGCGGGTTATGCTCTGAGCTTACTCAGATTGGCAGCACTCAACGGTGAAGAACGCTTTCGTCAAGCTGCCATTGAGGCTATGGCATATGAGCGAAATACCTTCTCACCAGAGAAGCAAAATTGGCCCGACTTACGCGATCTTTCTATGCGTGTTAAAAGTGAAGCCGGTGATGGTCCTCATTATATGGTTACCTGGTGTCATGGTGCGGCTGGTATTGGATTGGCCCGCCTGGCTTCCTTGCCGTATCTAGATGACGATGTAACACGCGAGGAGATAGCTATTGCACTTAAAACCACCCTCACGCAGGGCTTCAAGATGAATCACTCGCTCTGCCATGGCGATCTGGGTAACCTGGAAGTGCTACTTGCTGCCAGCCGGGTATTGAATGATCCCCAGTACCGTGAACATGTCGATGACCTTTCAGCAGTGGTCCTCAATAGTATCGAGACTTATGGTTGGTATACAGGCGTTCCCTTGAGCGTAGAGACGCCAGGTCTGATGACAGGCATAGCTGGCATCGGCTATGAACTCCTCAGGTTAGCGGAACCTGAGAAAGTACCTTCGGTGCTGGTGCTAGCTCCTCCTGCGGTTGTGTTGCAAGAAGAATGAAGAAAATAGGATGAGAGTAGCCTTCCTTGTTCAGTTTAGGCGACCACTCCAAACGGTATTGTCAACTAAGTGATCAAAGAAAGCAGTTTTCTAGGAAAAAGTATGCTGAGGAAAAAAGAAATAGAGCAGTGGTGGGAATTTCTCTTGCTACGCAGCTTGCTTCTAGCCAGGAATATCGTTTCAGACCTCGCATCGCTCCTGTCGAAGCGCACGATACTCCCAGGCTTTGAGGCGATGCCGTCGCGGTCGCAAGGGATCAGAGATGGGACCAAAGACTGAGAGAAACTGCTCAATTTCCTGTTGCCCAACTCGTTGTCGCATGCTCATGTTGTTTCTTCCTCTTAGACGCTGAGTTGTACGAGTGCTTCTCTCAGCCCGCTCGGAAGTTCACGACGATATGCTTCCTCTTGAGCGAGCAGATGATTGATCTGATTTTGCCAGTCATCAAGAAAGTTGAGGTGAACTTCGTACCTCTGCCGCTGATGCTCTTGCAGTGCCAAGAGTCCATGTAATCCATAGCCGGAGAAAGGCGATGGTAAATGACGTTCTTCCCATAGGGGGACAAAAGGTGCTTCGGGAAAACAAGAAAGCCGTCCCAGCGCGAATGTTAATCGGAACAACCACCACTGTTGGAGATAGAGAGTAGCAAGCGTAACCACGACAATGTTTTCAGCAATATCAGGCTCACTGCTTTGAAGCGCCTTCACAACTGAAGATGCGAGATCTGAATGTAAAATGAATAGTGAAATACTTGCGTTCTCTACGAGAGGGTAGCCACACGCTGCCAACCGATGAAGAAGGTGAACAGGATCGCTGTTTCCAGTATCCTCTCTCGAAGCCGAACCATCCCCTATAAGATAAGAAATTCCTTTTGTATGTAAAATAGTGATCAAGGAATCGACTTCATCCCAGTCAAATGTGATTTTCATGTGTTCCTCTGACAAAGATTTTCACAGAACCTTGCTCTTTGCAGCATAGCATAGTCAAAGGGTTTCTCGCAATAGAACCTTTCGTTCAAGCTAGGCTTTTCGCTTCTGTAGGGTCGAGCAAAGTTCGATCTCCTCCGTCTACGTGTCCTTCATGCGGCTTGACCTACTCCATCATCCAAGGAAGACGTATTCTAGCATTACCTTTTCACGAAAATAGCTGACTGTGTACCTGTGTTGTGGATGGAAAGAAGAGACTCCATCTCCTCTTGTGTGCATCCAAGAAGAATTTTTACTTCGCTATCACGCTTGAGCAGGTCAACAGTGAGAATGATTCCTGTCGTTCACTTTTCTGGAAGACTTCCTACCCACATATCAATGCCATCTCCATCTCCTGAGCGGGTCCCTCGCAAATATCCGTAGTCCAAAGGATAGGAGTATTCGGGATAGCGAGGGTGAGCCGAGCCACGAGGACGATCAATAATCAGGTTGCTTTCAGTAACGAGTGTATCGAGCGTTTGCCAGAAGTGATCGTGGTCCATTCTCATTTTCTCCAGGGATGCATCAGAATCCATAGCTTAGCTGCCTTTCTTGAGAGAATTGTTCTTCAATAGGTTCAGGGAGAATCCTTTATTTCTGCTCAGAGTCTACAGCAAAGGAGCAAGTGACTGTTTCCAAAAATGTGTTTAAACGTATGCATTTAAAACCAATGTTCTAAAATAGGGCGGGATTTAGGCATGAAAAACCACCTTTGTAGTAAAAGCTACAAAGGTGGTTTTTGTATGTATAAAGTGTAGTTTAGACTACCTCATCTATCATAAAGATTGATACCTGTAACATTGTCGAGTGTGAACGTTTGTCCGTAAATTTGCGATAAGCCTCGTAACACCTTATTTGCAGTGCCACGCAGAACAGATTCGCCGTCTCTCATCCGCATGATAGAGCGTTCACTGACATTTGATAAACGTGCAAGCTCAGACAGGTTAGCTGGCATGTTTTCTATTAACTTGCCGAAATCATGCATATTTGTAGACACGTAAGAGTAATGCCTCCTTGTAATCAACATCAGGGTCTACTATATCATGTCTTCGAGTTGTGTACAATCCATCTGACAAGGATTGACAAGTCATGTAAAGTTGCTTATAATCCGTCATAGGTGTGTTTACTTAGTCAATTGTATATTATGCCCATAGCACAAGAAAGTGGCCTATAAAAAGATAACAGCCACTAAAAAGCCTACGCTGGAACGTAGGCCATTAGAGAGACTAGCCAGTAAAGACCGTTCCTAGCCTCTCCACCCTGCAAGCATAGCGGGCGGAGAGCCAGCAGTCAAGTGAAAGGAGAGCTTGTCACATGGCACAACAACAGGTCCAGTGGGGAACCATCACCCTCATCCTCGACAACGAAGCATTCCGTCGTGGGTATCTTTCGGCACGCCAGTGGTATTTCGCCGACATTTACGGGGAAAAGGGCCGACCACCAGAAGAACCGCAACACGCCGTCTCCTTGACACGTGAAGAGGTGCTTCGTCTCGTGGTCATGCCCGATGAACAAGGGCGCTATCACTTTGACGAGATGGGTTCTGAGAACCTTCCCGAATACCTGGGCTATCTCGTCGGCTACTTGAGTGGTCCGCTTGCGCCACTGGAAGCAGAGCATGACACCGAACCCTTGCCCATGACCGTTTTGCAGGGAGCGTAAAAGAAGAGATTGGTAGATGAGGGGAACGAGGGCAAGCAAACGACGCAGATTGAGCCTGCTTGCCCTCTCATAAAGGAGACCAGTGATGCTACTGCGCAAGAAGATCAAGATCGAGGTAAGCGAACAAGATGCCCAAGCCTTAGAGTACATGCAGGGCAAATGTCGGGCGCTCTATAACTGGTGGATCGGCAAATTGCGCAATGGAGAACGCTGGAATCTCGCAAAGGCGAAGAAATCTCTCAAGGAGAGCAAAGCCTATGACCCTGAATTGCGCTTTGTCTATGGGAAACTGCTGGCTGAGGTCTACTTCCGCATCGAGAAGGCGATGCAAGCCTTCTTCAAGCGGGTCGCGGAGGGCGCGAAGAAACCAGGGTTCCCACGTTTTAAGCCCCGGCATCAGTTTTTTACCCTCTGCTACCCGGCGATGTATCTGGAAAGAGAGGGCAACACGATCATCCTTCCAACTGGTGGAGGGGGCAATTGGGGACCCAAACGTTATCCCAATATCGTCGCCCATCTGACAGAAGAACCGCCTGAGCAGTTCCGAGAAGTGGCCGTTTCACGCGATGCACGAGGGAATTACTCTTGTTCGTTTGTCTATGAGGAAAGAGAGCAGCAGGTTTCCCAGGATGGCATTGTGGCCTTTGATCTTGGCATCAAGACGCTGGCAACTGGCTATAGCGACCAGGGCAGGTTCTACCACATCGGCGGCTTTAAGGGCTATCGCTGGTACAACAAACAATTAGACAAAATTCGCTCGAAGCGCGATCGTTGCAAGAAAAAGTCCCGTCGCTATATTCATCTCTCGGAAGTGTACAAACACGTCTCCGAGCGCAAACGCAACAAACAACGAGACTGTCTGCACAAAGCGTCCCATCTCATCGCAGGCAAACTGGCTGAAAGAGCTGTTGTCATCGGTGATCTTTCCCAACGGCAGATGGTCATGCAGAAACAAGAGAACGAGACTCCCAAAGAACGGCGAAAACGTCAGATTCGTAACCGCCTAGTCTATAATGATTGGGGACTCTACGGCTTTGTACAAATGCTTGAGTACAAGTGTCTACTGTTTGGGAAAGAACTGCATATCATAAGTGAACGCGATACCTCCAAGACGTGTCATCGCTGTGGGCATGTCCAGCCAATGCCACTCTGGAAACGGGTGTATCGCTGTGGGAACTGTAGGCTAGTGATGGACCGCGATGACAATAGCGCGGTCAACATCTACCAGCGGTTCCTTGCGGGGCTTCCGCCACACGCGTAGCTTGTCTACGTGCGGTGTACTGCATGTGTGTGCAGTAATCAATACGTTTGAATACGTTTTGAAGAGCAGAGTTGAACACATCGGTAAGTCGGTGTGTTTGTCTTGTGCTTCCTCAACATGCGCAAATGCTTACAGCAAGTAATGCCTAGGTAACACTTTCTTGATACAGTGGGCAGAAAGAGCAGGAGAAGAGAGCATGCCGCTATGTGAAGAGGAAATTAGAGCAGATGGTGAGCAAGAGCATAGTGCATAGCGGCATGACGCGACGAAATGTTCAGTTTGCTATAGATTGCTCGTAAATGCGTGTGGACGGTACGCGGGCTGATCACCAGTGCTTCGGCCATCTGAGCATCGGTGAGTCCCTGGGCGACCAGGCGTAGTACCTCTCCTTCGCGCTCAGTGAGTTCATGTGGAGAGGAGAGCATCTGTCCTTTGCCAGTATGCTTTTTGACATGCTTATGAGACAGTTTCGCTTGCAGATTCGTGTAGGCTTCTGCTGTGGCAAGGGTATCTGAATGCTCTCTTCCTAGTCGTTGTTCGAGAATGACAAGTGCACGCTGGAACAACGATGTGGCCTCATTATATTTACCCCAGCAAACATATAGTTGGGCCAGTTCATGAAGATTCCTCCCCACTTCAACATGTTCCACTCCCAGAGCCTCTTCGCGAATCTGGCGTGCTCGTTGAAGCAGAGGTTCTGCTTGCGTATAGTATCCCTGTTCACGATAAGCCATTCCTAAGTTCGTGAGATTATACGCAAGCTGAAAATGGTTCGGTCCTAATAACTGTTCCCGAATACGCAGCGCGCGTCGATTCAGGACTTCTGCCTGAGCATAATTGCCAGTGAGGCAATAGAGCCATCCTAAGTTGGTGAGGCTAAAAGCCAAATCCAGTGAATCAGGTCCTAACACCTTTTCTCCAATATTCATTGACTCTAGGAGGTGTTGCTCTGCTTGTACATAGTGGGCTTGAAGAATGCAGATATATCCTAAGTTATTGAGACTTGAAGCAATGTGGAGACTTTCTAAGCCCAATGCGTTGGTTTGAATACGCAAAACTTCTTGCAGCAAGGATTCTGCCTGAGCATAGTTTCCTTGGTCGCTATAAGCTAAAGCGAGGTCATTCATATGCTCGCCTAGAATGGGATCGTCTGGTTCTCGAAGTACTTTCGCAATCCGCAGTGCCTGCTGTAGCAGGGTCTCTGCGTGCATATACTGTCCGAGTATGCTGAAGTATCTTCCCACCCAACCGAGGAGACGCTCTGCTTGAACATACTCGCCTTTATCAGTACAGAGCGATGCCAGTCCTTCGAGGCTCTCAACCGTGTTCAAGTGATTTAGTCCTGATGTCTTCTCATACATAGTCAGCGCCTGTTGGAAAAACACTACCTCTTCCCCATTTCATTCCAAAATTTACACAAAACGCCACCACTGATTACGTAGAGGAAGAAAAGCACCGTCTGTTTCGTTTTTGGCATAGTGGGATCGCTAATGCGAACGACCAACGGCGAAGATGAAGCGCCAGTGGCCACTTGACCAACTCACATCTAACGCGTAGCATCCAGCTTCAACAAAGGCAAGGGTCGATCCCCATTCTTGCCACCCGGGTGTCGGTTCTCCTCGATAGAACTGATTAGGGTTGTGAGAGTCCAGTACTAAGGCACGTGTGGCATCGGGAGATGCTGTTCCACCCTCTCCCTCATCCCACCAAGCAGGTTCACCTGTGCGTAGATTCGTCACGCGGATGGTTGCTGGTTGTGTATAGTTCGGGCCAACTTCCCAGATAATCTTTGTACCCGTTTGAGGATAATCGAGATACAGTACCGGCGGTGGCGGAAAATCGTTCCACACTGGAGTACGCCCAGTAAGGGTAACGCTTCCCTTAAAGCCTCCTACGCCTTGTGGAAAGACTTTAGAACTTGGTGGCGCGGAAGACGAGGGACAGTGCTGTGGTGCCGAAGCTAACACGGTGGGAGTAAGAGAAGGGATGCCAGCAGTGCTCGTCGCCGTAGGCAGTGCGCTGGGCGTTGGTTTCACCAATACCGTAGGGCGGTCAGAGGAACAGCTCGTCACCAGAAGAAGCACCAGCAGGAGGATGACCGCAGACTCTGATCGTAAGTGTCGCCCGGAGTGCCATCGTTCATGCAAAATGTGATGGAGTATTGTGGGATACGTATTCCATTTGCCTAGAGCTGTGCGAATCCTCGTTTGAACACGATGCGATGGGACAAAGTGGGCAATGGTACGTTGCGTAGACATAGGGTTTCTCCTTCTAGACATGCTAAGAGGTCTTTTCTCCTCTCGAACTATCTTCTCTTACTGTGATGCGCTCCCTCTCTCAAGACTAACAGAGCATGCTGAAATGTACCTGAAAGGGGTGTGTTGCAAGAAATAAGAAGAAAACAAGATGAGCATGGAGCCCCTCTCCCAGTTCAGCTTATGCTGAGAGAGGACTAGGATACGTGCAAAAAACACTCTACGTCCAAGGTTGCAGCCGTACTTGCGCTCTCCGAGTCGCTTCCACCACCACCTCCCCACTGGCGTCCGCCAGGCGGCGGCTCTAATGGGGGAATAAGGGCACCCACACCCATAAAGATTTCGGATGATTGCATACAGGGAGAGCGCTGGGAGACAGGACGACCACGCGCTTCTTTCATACAACTGCCAAGATCCTGCAGGCGGCAAAGAAAGGCGAGAAGAGTCAGGCACCCCAATGATCATCAGCTATTCCATCCTGTATACTCCCAGAGGGGGACACTCTCTAGCCCGTGCATTGAATGAAACGCATCGGGTAGCGATGAAGCGATTCAATGCCTCCCTGCTTTACCCTCATCATTTCACCTACCTGTACTCCCATCCGTTCATCTTCCGTGATCACATTAGGCTGAAGCACTATAACCATGTTCTCACGAAAGACGAATGTTTCTGGTGATCCGACACTTGTACGGCGCGTTCGCAGAATAGGCTTCAGGTAGCCTCCGCCGAAACCGTGTATCAGGTCATCGCAAATAGTGAACCCAGCTTGATGGATGTAGTCACTTGCATCCAGAACCTCATCGGAAGTTGCACCTGGACGGATCACATCCGCAACTCGGTAAAATACCTCAACTGCCACATTATACATGCGCATATATTCGGACGTGGGAGGAGTACCGATGGCAAAAGGTCGGAGAATCTGTCCTGCATATCCGTGGTAGTGGGCACTGATCTCGGTGATAAGTATGTCTCCAGTCTGGAGGATGCGATTTGACTGGTACTGAGCAGGAACACAGAGGCTAGGATCGCTCATAGGCGTTGCGCCCATATAGTGTATGTGGTTCTTCCCGCCTAATCTCAGATATGCTCCTTCAACGATGGCTGCCAGCTCATGTTCAGTAATTCCTGGCCGCGCCTCCCGTTCGAGTGCCTCAATAGCCAGGTCACTGAATTCCGCCCCTTTGTGTAGAAATTCGATCTCCTCCTCGCTCTTAATAAGCCGGAGTTGTAAGAACTGCGGTGTGAAATCTGTAAATGTTACCTGCGGCAGTGTCCTTCTCAGTAAATTATACTGCTTGAATGAGATAGGTCCTACCAAACCAATGCGGCTCTTCTCTAACCCCCTCTTCCGAAGATTTTCAGCAACAGCAGCCGCGCTATCAGGTCCACCCCAACGCAAATCCGCAATATTTGCTACCTTACGAGCATTGGGGACGTGATTAAACATCTGTAGGAACAGTGATGGCTCGCTCTCACCAGGGAAAACGAGGAACGCTTCTCTGGTTGTGATGAAGTTTGAGAGGTACAGCACTTCGTTGTATGAACTCGGTGTATTATAGAGGACAAGTGCCGAAAGCTCTGCTTCTCGCATGGCTTTTCGAACAGCCATATATCGGCGGGAAAATTCCGCCTCGCTAAATCGTGGATACAAGGGTATACCCTTCTCTTTTCTTGACTTCCACTTTTGCTTTATGTAAAAAAGCCTGTGGATTGTTCTAATTAGAGATGTCAACGACCCAGCTTTTCCCGCATCCAATCCGCCTGCTGTGGTCGATGCTTGTAAACAATATTATTATTGACGTGATTGCCATCCTCGAACATCCAGAGTTCTGCTGCTCCACCTGCTTCTTTAACCATTCTTTCTCCATCCGCAGGAGGGATTAGTCTATCCCGGCGACCCATGATAATCAGAAGTGGAGTTGTTATTTTTTCCATCACACCCTTAAGATCAAAGGTTGCTAACTTTATGCGCGCTTCTTCCTCGCTCGCAGACCCTGTACGATGGATAAAAGCATTACGCGTGAGTTGAGGCAAACGCTCGAAGTGGCTGACAATATTATACCCTCCAGCGTTGGCGATGACTGCCTTTACACGTGGTTCAAATGCCGCCGCTCGCGGGGCATAGTATCCTCCGAGACTGACACCCATCATGCCCACTCGGCTCGAGTCTACATCTAGTCGGCTCTCAAGATAGTCAATGACATAGCGTATCGGCATCTCGAAATCATGGCGCATTGGATGCTCGAATTCCATCTCTCCCTGTCCAGGACCATCGATAGCCAGCACTGCCATCCCTCGTCTCAAAAAGTCTTCACCGTAAATGTGAAGTTCTTCCTTCACGGAGTCTAATCCTGGCACAAGAATTACCACTGGAGGTTTGCGCGTATGCCAGGGCTTGCGCAGGATGCCATACATGGTCGCGCCTCCCTCATAGGGAATAGCCACGCGTTCGCCAGGATAATCAAAATAAGGCAAAGCCTTATCGTATAAACTCACGACATGATCGTGAGCGATGCGCAATTCATCCGGCTTATTCACAAATAAAAATTTCCCAAAATGGTATGCCATTGCCGCCTGAAAGTAATGGTATCCAGCCGATTCATAATGTCCTTCAGCTTCGGCCTTTTCGCCCATCTGCGCGTGCATGGCCCCGCACTCGGACCATATCTGGCACCACTCATCCCAACGTTCTATAGAATGGGTGACGCGTTGAAAGTCATTGGCATCGACGCCATTGGCAATAAACCTGGGAGCCCAATTGTCGATTGCACTCTGTACATATTCGTCTCTTGCCATTGGTGTATCCTTTCAATTGTTCTAGATAAAGGATAGGTGTAGGGATGTGGTAAATGCGTCCCTGCTCAACTTATATGTCTTAATTAAAGATGCCGTCCTCCACGTGCTTGAAGCGTATTACACGATCAGACAGTCGTGTGAGATCATCGTGGAGATCCTAACTTTTGTTAGCTATACAACTTTTGGCGCATCCAATCGGCCTGTTGTGGTCGATGCTTATAGGGAATATTGTTACATACGTGGGTACCTTCCTCAAAAAACCATAGTTCTGCGCTTTTGCCTGCTTCTGCGGCTATACGTTTCCCGTGTGCTGGTGGCACAAGCCTATCCTTGCCCCCCTGGATGACAAGCAGTGGGCACTCAACCTTCTCGGCCACTCCTCGCAGGTTGAAATACTGTAACTTGTTGAGCGCATCCTCCCCGTTTGCCGCTCGGAGGCGGTGGATCATCGTTTCACGGCTAATTAGAGGACGCGTTTTGAAGTTCTCGGACTGGTCATATGACCCGCAGTTCTCAATTGTTGCCTTTATGCGATGTTCAAAGGCTGTGGCACGTACGGCGAACTGACCGCCAAAACTTACTCCCATCACCCCTATGCGTTTCGAGTCCACATCCGGTCGGCTTTCAAGATAATCGACGGCATGCTTAACGGGTACCTCGTAATCATGGCGCAGCGGAAATTCAAACTCCATTTCGCCTTGACCAGGACCATCAATAGCCAGCACCGCCATTCCTCGTCTCAGAAAGTCTTCACCGTAAATGTGAAGTTCTTCCTTCACAGAATCCAGGCCAGGTATGAGTAGTATTACTGGGGGTTTGGGAATGTGCCAGGGCTTGCGCAGGATGCCATACATGGTCGCGCCCCCCTCGTAGGCGATGGGCACGCGTTCGCCAGGAAACTCGAAATAGGGTAATGCTCTTTGGTAGTCACGTACGACGTGCTCATGCGCTTCACGCAGCTCTTGTGGTTTACGCACAAACAGATACTTTCCAAAATGGTACGAGATCGCTGAGTGGAGGTAATGGTATCCGGCTGATTCATAATGTCCCTCGGCTTCGGCTTTGTCGCCCATTTGCGCGTGCATAGCTCCACACTCAGACCACTTCGGGCACCAGTCATCCCAACGTTCTACGCTGTTGGTGACACGCTGAAAGTCATTGGTGTCCACGCCATTGGCAATAAACCTGGGGGCCCAGTTGTCGATCGCGCTCTGTACCAGTTCGTCTCTTGCCATTACCATATCCTTTCTAAATTGTAGTTTTACGCCTTAGAGAGTGTACCTCCCAGGTAAAGATGACCAATCTCAGGATTGTTCAGTATGTCGGTGTGCGATCCAACTAGACGCACCCGTCCGCTCTCCAACACAACTCCAGTAGTGGCAAGGCTCAGGCCGGTGCGCGCATTTTGCTCAACCAGGACGATTGTTCTGCCAGTATTTTGCATCACCTTGATTGTCTCAATCACCTGTTTAAACGTCCTGGGGTCCAGTCCCATCGATGGCTCATCGAGTAAGATCACACGCGGGTCCAACATCAGGCATCGGCCAAATTCTACCAGTCGCTGCTGCCCTCCTGACAGGTTGCCTGCCTTCTCGCGGGCACGCGTTTTCACGATAGGAAACATCTCCTCAATTTCGCGCAAGCGGCGTTCGATGAGTCTTGTATCACGTAACGTAAAGGCTCCCAGTCGTACGTTCTCATACACCGTCATGCCAGGAAACAGGCTATGGCTTTGTGGCACCTGCACTATTCCCAGGTCCAGTATCTGGCGCGGGGACAGACCAACAATTGAGCGGTCATCGAAGGTGATCTCGCCCAGACGTGGTTTCAACAGCCCGCTGAGTACTCGCAACACAGTGGACTTACCCGCTCCATTAGGTCCAACTATGCAGACCGTGGTGCCTTGCTCCACGTCTATGTCGATGCCTTTGAGTACATCTCCTCCATCGTAGCCAGCGAACACATTGTGTAATTTCAGCAGCATCTCTTTAGTCCCCCAAATACGCTTCTAGAACCGCAGGATTTTCCCGCACTTCCGCAGGTGTCCCCTCGGCAATCTTGGTACCCCGATGCATGACCATCACCACGTGACAGAGACTCATGACAAATTCCATATTATGCTCGACCACCAGAAACGTCACACCGCGCTGATTAAGTGCGCGGATGCGATCCGCCAGGTAGTTGACCATAGTCGGATTGACACCTCCTGCTGGCTCATCTAGCAAAATGACCTTAGGATCGGCTATCAACACGAAAGCAAACTCAAGCAGTTTCTTCTGTCCAAAAGAGAGGTTTCCAGCACGTAGATCCTTGAGCGATGTCAGCCCTACAAAGTCCAGCAGTTCTATGGCGCGTTGCTGCTCGTGCGTCGAACTCCAGCGACTGAGTAGACCTTTCAAGTCAGTACGCTGGACCGCAACGTGCATATTCTCAAGCACCGTCAGGCGCGGGAAGATGCGCGTGAGTTGAAAGGTGCGTCCGATACCCAGGCGAAAGACTTTGTCCGGAGCGGCATTGGTGATGGTCTGTTCTCGAAAGCGCACCTGCCCACTATCGACCCGCTCATAGCCAGTCATGATATTAAACATGGTGGTTTTCCCCGATCCATTAGGACCGATTAAACCAGTAATGGAGCCTTGTTCTACACTGACCGAGCAAGTATCCAGCGCGCGAATGCCCCCAAAGGCTTTAGAAACACCCTGTGTCTCCAATAAGCTCATAAATTAATACCTTCCTTTTTTGCGGCTCCTGCGGACTCGCTCTGCGTGGGAAGCGTGGTAACAATTGTGCCGTCCTTCTGTTTCCGCGAGGAGCGGCTGGCCCGGTATGTGAACCAGCGGTCACTCAATGTGGGGATAATGCCGCGTGGTAGCAGCAACATGATAGCCAGGAATAGTGCTCCATAGATTATCAGGTAGTAGCCGTTCTGGCCGTACTGCAAGGTAAAATACTGCTGAGCCGGTTCCAGGATTAAAGCTCCCAGGATAGGGCCAACAAGTGTGCTCAGGCCGCCCAGGTAAGCCATCAAGACAACCGCAACGTCGAAGGTAGCATCAAAGACTGTGGGCGGGTAAACCGCTTCAATGAAGTAGGCCCATATAGCTCCAACCATACCTACAATCAGTGCGGAGATCACAAAAGCCACCAGCTTGGACGGGCCCGTCTTCACGCCCAGACCCAGCGCCCTGTCCTCATCATCGCGGATTGCCAGCAAGCCCAAACCATATTTAGAGTTGCGCACCCACCACGAGATGGCGATGGCAATGAACAGCAGGAGCAATGTCACGTAATAGAATGGGATGTTGAAGAAATCGCTGCTCCAATCAGAAGGAATAGGCAGGCCCAGCCCAGTAGAACCGTTGGTGATTCCTCTGAGGTTGTAGGCGAGCAGTTGCAATATAAAGAAGATGGCTATGGTGATGACTACGAACGTATGCCGTCGCACACGTAGGGAGATCCAGCCCAGCGGGATGGCGAAGATGGCTGCTATCAGGCCCGCGACAGGCACAAGCAAGAAGGGGACATAGCCCCCAGGAATATTCAAATCCTGGCACATGATAGCCAGAGCATAAGCACCCAGGCCGAAGTAGGCGGCATGGCCCAGGGCGATATAGCCCGTGTAGCCCGAGAAGATATTCCACCCTGTTGCGGCGACAGCGAAAATGAGTGTGAAAACCGCAATGGTGGTCACGGCCGGATTGGAAAATATCAGTGGAAAAACGATGGCTATTATCAGCAGCAGCAGCAGGCCAACTGTTTTGAATATCTTCATTGCTTCCTTCCTTCCACCTGTCCGAGCAATCCTTGTGGACGAACCAGCAGGATGATTACCAGCAGAATGAAAAAGACAGTGCTGGCCCAGACGGGCGACCAGACTACCGCGGTAACGTCTTCGATTACGAGCATGCCTACCGACGCAATCAATGCACCTGATAAACTGCCCATTCCGCCGAAGATGATGATGGCCAACAGACGCGAGATAAGGTCATACGCGCTACCGGCATTGAAGGCGTTGGTCGCTCCGAATGCCATGCCTCCGGCGGCAGCCAGTGCAATGCCAATCCCAAACGTGATCGCTGAGACGCGTTCAATGTTGATACCGATGAGCTCAGCTGCTGTACGATTCTGCATTGAGGCCCGTAAACTATGCCCAAATTTGGTGCGATAGAGCATCAGGTAGAGTCCGCTCAACAGAATCACAGCTAACAGGAAGCCAAACACATAGATATAGGAAAGGTAGAATTCCCCGACTTGAAATGACCCCGTGATGTACCAGGCTTGCAATTTGACGTTGTTCGCTGAGAAAATGAGATTGAGCACACCTTCGATAACCAGAGCCACGCCGTACGTCACAAGAATGGAGAGCATGGTACGATCGCGCTTAATCGGGCGAATAAACAGCCACTCGATTGTCACGCCCAGGACAAACATGAGCGGCATGGTGATGAGCAATCCCAGAAACAGGTCGATATGTAAGTATTGCTCCAGGACATAGCTGAGGTAGGCACCCAGGATGACCAGTGCCCCCTGGCCGACATTGATGATATCCATCACTCCGAACACCAGTGTCAGACCAGACGCCATCAAGGCATAGACGCCGCCCGTGAGTATTCCGGTGATGATTGCTTCAAGAATGATTCCCATGATCAGTCCTCTTTTCCGGTATAGAAATTTGGTAACGACAAGATCTTTCTATCCATGAGGCACTACGCAATAGTAACCATAAAGAGAGGTGCTGCGGTACCTGCTGCCAGGTCACCTGGCAGCAGGTATACTTCTGGCTTTTGTGCCCTGCATGTTGTGCGAAACGCTAAGGCCAATTAGGCTTGGGATACTCAGGAGCGGCTGATGCCTGAGATGCAGGATACACCGAGACCAATCTTTGCTTCTGCCATTGGAACAGGTAACCTGTCGCAAGGGTGTTTTGCCCTGTACTATCAAACTTCACTGGTCCCTGGACAGTCTGGAAGGTATCACCCGCATGGAGCTCGGCAATCAATTGTTTGTTATCGATGCTCTTAATTTTGGTTGCTGCCTGCTGCAATGTCTGCCCTACTGCGAAAGCTTCCGCGATGTCGGAACTGATTGAATCGGCAGTACCGCCATACTTTGCCAGGTAATCCTTCACCATCTGCGCGTTCTGGAAGGTATTGATCGAAGGATACCACCCACCGTTCGGAACGAATACGCCCTCAGCGGTTGTGGCACCACCGATGGCTTTGGTAAACTGAGCCCCCTGGTCCGGTCCTGCTGTAGAAACGATGGCCTTCGGATTGAAATGCTGCTGCTTGAATGCCTGGATATATGCGACGATATCGGGCAACAGTGTGCCAGTAACGATGACCTGTGCTCTAGAGGAAATCATTTTTTGAGCAATTGGGGTATAGTCAGTGGTCTCCGCTGGATACACTTGATAGGAAACCGTTTTGACACCGCCCTGTTCCAGGTACTGTCGCGCGGTATCTATCTGAGGCTGGGTAAAGGGATCATCCTGGGTAGCATACGCCGCTGTTGCAGGCCGCTGTGCTGGCGGTAAGGACAGGATATACTGTGTAAAGCTGACCAGTAGATGCGCGACAGGCGCAGAAACGTCGAATAGGTTGTGCAGTCCACGGGTAAAGACGGAAGGACCGCCTCCGGCACCTTCGATGAATGCATAACCATAGCGATTGGCAACGACTGATGCCGCTTTTGTCAGCAGAGTGGAGAATGGTCCAAACAAGAGATCACAATGATCAACGGTGATCAGTTTCTGGTAGTTGGTAACAACTTGTGTGGTACTGCTGGCATCAGAGAGGATGTCCAGTTGTACCTGGCGACCAAGTATACCGCCGTTTTTGTTGACGGTGGCAGCCCACAAGTTATATCCCTGCTGGAAGGCCAGCCCATCAGCTGAAAAGTCGCCAGAAAGCGATAATGAAATACCGATCTTGATAGGTGTTGTGGGCTGTTTAGTGCCCCCTGCTGGAGTAGTCGAAGTAGTACTCGCACAGGCACTGAGCGTGAAAAGCACCACAATCAACCCACTCATGCTCTTCAAATAGAGCTTTTTCCATAAGACAGATCGTCTTCTCATGGTTGTTCTCCTATGGAGTAACCGTTGTGATCACTCCTTTTACTGTAGAGTAACTATCGTAGTTACCCCATGTTTCTTGACACCACCCATGTGGTGTTCGCTCATTCCCTTCTTTCTACATTCCGCTCATTACGCGCTCATTCAGCACTCCATAACCTGATCTATCCTAAAAGTCCTAGTGGCTCCTCTATAAAGGTCGCAATGGTAGCCAGGAATTGTGCTCCTTGTGCGCCATCAACGGCACGGTGATCACAGGAGAGAGTGAGTACCATCATAGGTTGCACGGCTGGTTGACCATTGATAGGCACAACACGATCAGCTATGCGACCCACAGCCAGGATAGCGGCCTGGGGTAAATTGATGATGGCATTGAATGCATCAACATTGTACATACCCAGATTGCTGATTGTGAATGTACCATCGCTTATGTCCTGTGGTCGAAGTTTCCCTGCCTGCGCTTTTGCTATCAGTTCCAGACGCTGCTGAGTAATATCACTCAAGCCGAAGGTATCCGCCCTGTGGATAACAGGAACCACTAATCCCTCCTTAACTGCTACGGCTAAACCTATATGTACTTCTTGCTGGAGAGCTATTTTGCCTTCGCTCCACGACGCATTGAGGCGAGGGTGTGTGCGTAATGCCGCGGCTACAATTTTCACCAGCAGGTCGGTGTAGGTAACTTTTGCGGCACTACGCTTCAAGATTTGCTCACGCCAGGCAATCAGTCGGCTGGCATTGACCTCGCGCACAAGATAAAAATGTGGTACATGAGTCCAGCTTTGTATTGTGCGCTCCGCCATAATACGCCAGATACTACTTAGGTTCAATTCGTTAGACTCGTTAGACTCGTTAGACATCACTACCAAACGCTCTGTTGCCAGGACATCCCCACTAACTTCAGCAGAGGTGAGAGGAACTTGAACAACCGCCGCTACAACATCTGTCGCTAGCACTGCTCCTCCCGGTCCACTGCCCTTGATTGCCGCGAGGGTTTTCCCTTGCTCATTTGCCAATCGCCGCGCTTTGGGAGAAGCCATTGTCAGGCGCGTAGTGACTTTTGTAGATGCCTCTTTTTCCTGACTCTGGAGATACATCAGTACATCAGCTTTTTGGACACGCCTACCTTCTGCTTTAACCTGACTCAAATCCAGGTTATGCTCGGCTGCTATGCGCGAGGCCAGAGGGCTAGCTACGATAGGAGGTTGACGCGTTGTCCCAACCGAAGTCGGCTGTGTTGCTCCATTTAGAGATGAATCTGCTATTACAGAAGCGTTTACAACGTCTGGCTCTCTGGCGATTTCTTCAGAAGAGTTCTGGGGTTGGCGGTGTCCAGCCATATGCACCGCGTTCTCCTGTGACGCTTCTGCTAGCGTAAGGACAACAGCAATTACCTGCCCCACCGGGATATCGTCTCCAGCAGCAGCCGACATATGAGCAAGTACACCATCTGCTGGAGCTTCGATCTCCACGGTCGCCTTGTCGGTCTCGACTTCTACTAGTGGTTCGCCCCTTGCGACACGCACACCTTCAGCCTTGAGCCACTGCACTATTTTGCCCGTGTCCTGCGACATCCCCAGTGCTGGTAGGATGACATCTGTAGCCATCGTTGCTCTCCTGTAGAAATAGAACGGTAGGGTCTTGTTATGCTATGAGTACCCCGCGAGGGTACTCATCTCTTGTTTCGATTGTGCGTATCTGTAGTTACCGTCATGGCTTCGGAGTACTTCCCATCGTGCGCGTTCAGATTCGATTGGGTTTCTCGTGTTGTAGGCAAGGGACCATCAATGGTGTAGTACCGTATACCCCCGACCAGCAACTTCTCCGCTGGAAAACGGGTAATGATCTCGCAGCCGTCCTTTGTGACGATCAATTGCTCCTCGATACGTGCCGCCGACCAGCCATCCGAGGCGGGCCAGAACGTTTCAAGGGCGAACACCATTCCCTCTTCGATCACTTCTGGATAGTCAAGCGAGACCAGGCGACTGAAAATGGGTTTTTCCCAGATGGATAGTCCTACACCATGACCGTATTGGAGCGCGAAAGCAGCTTCTTCGTTTGGAAAACCGAACTCTTCCGCTTTGGGCCACAGCTTCACAACATCAGCAGTGGTTACTCCCGGTCTAATCACAGCGATGGCCATATCCAATATATCCCGGCAGTGTTTGTAGGCATCCACCTGCGCCTGCGAGGCACTGCCTACAGCAAAGGTGCGGTAGTAACAGGTGCGATAGCCATTATAGCTGTGCAAAATGTCGAAGTATGCCGGATCACCTGGGCGCAGTGCGCGATCAGTGTATACATGGGGATGAGGACTACAACGTTCGCCAGAAATAGCGTTGACGCCTTCGACGTGTTCGGAGCCCAGGTCGTACAGCACCTTGTTGACCAGGCCGACACACTCGTTTTCACGTAAACCGGGTTTCAAAGCACGATACAATTCATCGTATGCCGCATCTACCATCATACAAGCAGTAGCGAGTAACGTGATTTCGTCCTGCGTTTTGATCAAGCGGGCTTGTTGCATCAGCTGCTGCCCATCAACCACCTTGATGCCTTCTGCTTGCAGAGCGAAGAGCACTGGCAGTTCTACCACGTCCACTCCTAGCGGTTCATTAAGTAGCCCTTGCTCTTCCAGTTCAATGCGAATCTTACGTGCCACGTCTTCTGCTCGGCCCGATGCGGGTAACATCGCGCCGCGTTGCGTGGAAATACCCGCGCGGGAACGCTCACCGAGCCACGGGCAATAGATCTGATGGTGCCGTGCCGCCGACCCAAAGTCCCACAAGATCGGCTCAGCATCCTGTGCCAGAAGGCTAAAGCGAGTGAGTTTGTCCATAGCCCAGGTTCCAATATGCGTCGCGGTGATGTAGCGGATGTTGTTCATATCGAAGCAGAGCAGTGCGCCCATCTCTGACTCTTTAAGTAGCCGCTTAATGCGTGCCAGGCGCTCGGTGCGCAGCCGTTCGAAGTTGGTCCGCTCTTCCCAATCCACTCCCATGAGTCCATATGTTTTGATCGCCATGACCTCTCTCCTTTATGTAGACCTGGAGTACATTGAATTGTGTCCGTATATCAAGGATTTTGCATTTATGCACGTCCACAGAGCGTTTTGGCTAACTCCGCCACAGCTGTTGCGGTGGGAACCGTCAAATCTTCGAGCACGGGAGAAAATGGAACCGGGACATTCATTGCCCCCATGCGTTTGACCGGGGCATCCAGGTAATAAAACGCACCATCAGCGATCACAGCGGCCATTTCAGCCGTCACACCATACTGCTCGTACCCTTCGTCTATGATAATGGCACGACTCGTCTTCTTAGCAGAATCGATCAGTGCTGATTTATCGAGAGGAAGGGTAGTACGAGGATCAAGGACTTCTGCACTGACGCCGATCTTCTCCAACTGCTCTGCCGCAGCCAGTGCGATCTGCACCATGCTGCTCGTTGCCACAAGCGTAATATCGGTTCCTGTGCGTTTAATGTCGGCGACGCCGAAGGGAAGAGTGTATTCCTCTTCGGGTACAAGCCCCTTCAACTGGTACATCATCTTGTCTTCAAAGAAGACCACAGGGTTGTTGTCGCGTATGGCCGTTTTCAGCAGCCCCTTCGCATCATACGGTGTCGAGGGAAGAGCTACCCTTAAGCCAGGGATGTGACTGACCCAGGCATGTAAGCTCTGACTATGCTGTGCGGCGGTACGACGCGTTGCCCCAAGGGTGGTACGCAAGACCATCGGCACCTTGAGTTTGCCACCAGACATGTAGTGGACCTTGGCGGCCTGGTTAAAGAGTTGATCCATTGCGATGCCGAGGAAGTCGCCAAACATGATGTCGATGATCGGACGCAAACCAGTCATGGCACCACCCACACCGATACCTGTAATGCCTGCTTCGGAGATGGGCGAATCAATCACCCGACCTGTTCCAAACTCTTCGACTAAACCGGAGAGCACCTTGAATGGTGTTCCCGCTTCAGCTACATCTTCGCCCATGATAAACACAGACGCGTCACGACGCATCTCTTCAGCTAATGCCTCGCGGATAGCCTGACCGAGGGTAATCTCTCGCGTGCCTTGAGTCGCTTTCTGGCTTACTGCCGTACTAGGCATAGACATCTTGATCCACCTCGCTTATTTCTGGATACGGCGCGTTCAATCCAAATTGGACGCCTGCCTCAACTTCAGTACGCACCCGCTGCTCTATTTCTTGAAGAGTCGCGGCATCGATCATCTGCTGCTCTGTCATCCACTGCACAAGCAGTTTCAGGGGGTCGCGTTCCATCTTCCACTGCTCTTCCTCCGCTTTTGAACGGTAGTATGAGCGCTGAATGTCACCAACGTGATGCCCATGATAGCGGTATGTGTTGCACAGCAGAAATGCTGGTCCCTCACCCCGTCGAGCACGCTCGACCAGTCGTTGTGCAGTGGCGTACACTATACGAACATCCTGGCCGTCCACTTCTTCGGTTAAGATGCCAAAGGCTTTGGCTCTGGCACTCATGTCGCCAGCCGTGGTTTCAGAATTGTGCGTGTATTCGTTGTAGAGGTTATTCTCACAGACATAGATTACTGGAAGTTTCCACAATGAGGCCATATTCATCACTTCATACAGCAAGCCCTGACCAAGCGCGCCATCTCCGAAGAAACATATCGTTACCTGGTCACTTTTCCGCATCTTACTCGAAAAGGCGGCTCCGGTAGCGATACCAGCACTCCCGCCGACGATAGCATTCGCGCCGAGGTTTCCTGTGTCCTGATCGGCAATGTGCATGGAGCCACCCTTGCCGTGACAATAGCCGGGAGCTTTCCCCAGCAGTTCGGCGTACATAAGCTTCACATCGGCACCTTTTGCCAGACAATGCCCATGACCACGATGAGTGCTTGTGATGTAGTCATCGCGCCGTAATGCTTCGCACACTCCTACCGCTATAGCTTCTTCGCCACTATATAAGTGAGCAAGACCAGGCATTCTGGCTGTGGTATACAATTCATTGACATGCTCTTCAAAAACGCGAATTTTGAGCATCTGCTCGTACATGAACAGCCAATGCGCATGTTCGCTCGTTATCACATCATGCGAGTCTGCAAGCAGAGCTTGACCATCTACTCGCTGAGTGACCTCTATGAATTTGTCCGAGTTGGATGCATTCGGTTGCAGCATGGTTCTTCTCCCAGGTAAGGGTTCATGGAGGGATAGATTACAATTTATTCTTCTAAACCGGACATTTTTGCCAGCACTTTGTACACGATGGCAAAGTCTTGCTCTGCTAGCCCCAGGGCACGGGCAGCAGTGAGGTATTCATTACTGGCCGCTACCGTGGGTAGAGGTACATCGAGATCTCTACCCATCTCTAGAGCCAGCAACATATCTTTCTGCATCATGTTCACGTTGAACCAGGCTTCGTCGGGCATGTTGAGTATAAAAGGCATTCGGTACTTCAACGAGGGTGAGGCAATGACGCTATTAAGCATCACTTCGAGGGCGGTTTCGCGGGGAATACCGCCCTTCTCGGCCAGAAGTAAACCCTCACAAAAAGCCAGCATTTGTACTTGCAGGTTGAGATTAATAGCGATCTTCATCAAGACTGCCTGTCCATTGGTCCCCACGTAATTTACTTTTGGTCCGATACCCAGCAGAATAGGTTTGACCTGCTCGAAGATTGCTTTTTCACCGCCGACCATGAGGGAGAGTTGACCCTGCTCAAGGGTTATCACACTGCCTGATACGGGAGAGTCAAGCATCTGTGCGCCTTTTTCGGCAACCTGCCTGGCAAGCCCTTTGGAAGCGGCAGGACTGATAGTACTCATGTCAATATAAATTTTGCCTGTATCCAAACCGACGAGTATGCCATGATGACCCCCTACTACCTCGTGCAATGCGGCGGTATTTGTCACCATAGTGAAGACCACATCGACTGCTTCTGCCACCGCGCGTGGTGACTCACTCCAGCGCATCCCCTGCTCCAGCAGCCATTGTGCCTTCGACTTTGTGCGATTGTATCCGGTAACAGTGTGACCAGCATCGAGGAGTCGCTTCGTTACGCGACCACCCATGGCTCCTAACCCGACAAATCCAAGATTAGCCATAAATACCTCCAAACTGGATGAACCGGACAAGAAAAAAATAGCTAGCCCTTTTGATTCATAGAAGCTCCCACATCCTCAAGAACTTGTCGCATGTGGGAACGCATAGCAGCACGCGCTGCTTCTGGATCACGCTGGATAATGCTTTCAAGGATGCGCCTATGATGGAATTGTCCACGCTGAGGGCCGCCCTCAACATTAAAAATTTGTTTGCGCTGTTCACTCAGCAGGTTCACAATGGAGTCTACAAGGATGAGAATAAGCGCGTTTTGGGTTGCTTGAGCTAGTGCCTGGTGAAAATTATTATCAGCTGCAATAAATGCGGCTGCATTGTCCAGGCTTTCATCCATAATTCTTACCGCCTCACGCATCGCAACGATCTCTTTTTCTGTTGCTCGCGCAGCAGCTAGGGCAGCAATTTCAGTCTCAAGAATCGTGCGGACTTCAACGAGACTGTCTGAACCACCTACTTCCCCAAGCTTCAATTTCATCACCAAGCCAATTGAGTCCTGCATAGCCTCATTTGAGCCATCGATAACGATTGTTCCCCTGCCAGGACGCATATCAACAAGCCCCTTCTGGGATAAAATTTTCATCGCTTCACGTACAGCAGTTCGACTGACGTGAAACTGCTCAGCCAGGGTGTGTTCAGTAGGAAGGCGATCTCCACTACGCAACTCGCCTTCCAGAATACGTTTTTCGATTTGCTCGGCTATCCGCTCAAAAACTTTGCTGGACTGAATGGGTGTGTACATATATTCTCACTCTAGCATAGTGAAATGGATAAATCATATGATTGTTTAATTATCATACCAAATCTTCCTCACTCTGTCAAGTTTTTCTTCTCAAAATGCAGCACCACACTCTCATCACAAGTCGCTAGAACAGCGATGTGTATTCTATAAGGCACTTTGCCGCGTTGAAATGATTTCACTACTAATGATAGGGCTGTTGCAAAGCCTCACCGTGTAGGGGAGGGGCATCCCCTTGCGGGTGCCCTTGTCAGTAGAGTATTCCCGATCTTGCAACATCCCTGTACTATATGGCGTATAAACTTGACGTAGTTCCGGATAAATGGTATGATGATTGAACCATCCTATGATTTGTCCATCCCTTTGAAAATATACTGGGCTAGTTACACCACAGTGGAAGCACGCGTGTTTGACGGATAGATTACCAGTGCAACAATTTCCACAATAAGGAGTAGCTGTGACATGAATAAGCATGTTCAAGCAGCTGAGGTTGAACGTCGGCGAGAAGATTACGGGCTCATCACTGGCCGCTCTCACTATGTGGACGATATAAGACCATCATCAGGACGCCCCCCTGCATTGTCTATGGTTGTTGTGCGCAGTCTTTTTGCTCATGCCGAGATTAAAAGTGTTCAGCTCGATGCGGTGTGGTCGCTGCCAGGTGTTATGGCAGCTTTTACGGGTGCGGAACTGGTGAGCGGGATGCCCACTCTTGATACCATTCCAATGTCGAATCTTAAAAAGCCGGAACGCCGACCAATGGCGGTAGGCCGCGTGCGCTATGTGGGCGATCCAGTAGCGGTCATTTTAGCCGCAAGCCTCTCCATTGCGGAGGATGCACTCGATCTGGTTGACATTGACTATAAAGTGCTGCCCGCAGTGACAGATCCGGAAGCTGCTCTTGAACCAGACGCGCCTCGTCTCTATGATGAACTTGACTCCAACGTTGCTTTTACACAACAATCAGGCGATGGGGATATTCGTGCTGCTTTTGAACACGCTGATCGCACTACCCGCTTGCGATTCGTCAACCAGAGGCTTGCTCCAAGCTCGCTTGAGACGCGGGCTTGTCTATTCGATTTCGACCGACCCAGCGGCGAACTGTCAGCCTGGCTCTCGACACAATCAGTCTTCCGAGCGAAAGATACACTGGCAACTTATTTGGATATCGAACGCAGTCGCATTCATGTGTACAACGCTACTGTAGGGGGTGCCTTTGGTGCTAAATCCAACTTCCTTGGCGAGGAGATCATCGTGGCATTACTGGCCGTGAAATTCGGGCGACCTATCAAGTGGATCGAGCAACGTACTGAAAATTTGCAGGCCCAATCACAGGGACGTGGACAGATAAATTACGTTGAGGCTGCTTTTCAGAATAACGGCAAGCTCCTTGGGTTGCGCGTTCGTTCGGTAGCTGACTTGGGGGCATTCCTCACATTTGCGACGGCAATGATACCTGGTCGCACACCATCAATGCTATGTGGTCCATACGCATTGCAGGCAGTAGATAGCCAGATGGTAGGAGTTTTCACCAACAAAGTGACGACCGCACCATATCGAGGTGCCGGGCGGCCAGAAGCCGCCTACATCCTCGAACGCACAATGGATAGGATTGCCCATGAACTGGGCCTTGATCCAGCAGAAGTGCGTCGCCGCAATTTTATTTCGCCACAAGCATTCCCCTATAAAACAGTGACCGGTATCGTATATGATAGCGGCAATTACTTGGCTGCCTTGGACCGCGTACTCGAATTAGGGAATTACGCAGACTGGCGTACTAAACAGCGTCAATACCGCGCAACTGCACACTCTAAACTACTAGGGATTGGCCTCGCTTCTTTTATAGAATTATCAGGTGATACTGCTCCACCCATGGGCAGCGCTCCACGCGAAGCTGCTACAGTACGCATACGCCGCGATGGTACTATTCTGATTCAGTCAGGCGTCGCCCACAATGGTCAGGGCCACTTTACGGCTTTCGCCCAAATTGCGTCGACCGTAATGAATATGCCCACAGATCAAATAGAAGTTCGTATGAATAATAGCGACCTCCCCAGCTATAGTATCGGCACCTACAGCAGCCGTATCACCCAGATAGCTGGGTCAGCTGTGCATTTGGCAGCGGAAGCTGTGAAAGAAAAAACATTGCAGCTTGCTTCCCATGTTTTGGAAGCCGCACCTGCCGATCTGATCATAGAGAATGGGCAGGTAGTAGTGCGGGGTACTCCTACGCGCAAAGTCGCACTGGGTGAACTCGCCCTCATGGTTGAGGAACGGCCAGACCTCATTGTGCGTGAAGCTCCCAATCCCGCAAATGGAGCACCCATTGAAGGACTGGCGGCCTGGCACGATTTCATTTCGCCGGATGCCACATACTCTTCTGGCTCACATCTTGCCATCGTCGAAATAGACCCTGAAACTGGCGAGATACAAATACAAGAATATGTCGCGGTGGATGATTGTGGACGTGTACTGAATCACTACCTGGTCGAGGCTCAGATACACGGAGGTCTTGCGCAGGGTATCGGTCAAGCGCTGTATGAAGAAGTTATCTACGATTCGGAAGGTCAGGTCCTCAGTGGCAGTTTGATGGATTATGCCATGCCGAATGCAAGCATGGTACCAGACTTTATCATTGATTTCGTTGAGACTCCTTCACCCTACAATCCGCTGGGTGCGAAAGGTGCTGGCGAATCGGGCTGCATCGGTGCACCACCTGCTATTGTTAATGCCGTACTGGACGCACTCTCACCGCTTGGAATCAAAACGATAGATATGCCACTCAGGTCGGAGAAAATCTGGACACTGCTGCGGGATGCGCAGCAAGGCATACTTGCTCAACCTGATCCATCGCCATTCGTCTTTCCTTCTCACATAATGAAGGAGTGAACCTCATGCAGATGCAAGCAATGGTACTCGAAGAGTTTGGTGGAACTCTCAAATCTCAGATCAGGCCAGTGCCTGAACCGGGTCCAGGTGAAGTATTAGTGCGTGTAGTGGCCTGTGGCGCAGGCCTGACACTTGAAAGTATTCGCTTAGGTCATCTTGGCGGGTCCACACCACGCATTATGGGTCACGAGTACTCTGGAACTGTTGCGGCTCTCGGCGCAGGAGTAGAGGAGTGGCAGAAAGGCGACCCTGTTACGGGTTCCTTCTACCTCTTCTGTGGTTCCTGTGTGATGTGCGCAGCGGGCCGGGAGATGCTCTGTGTAAACAACAAGGGCAATATTGGAGCGAAAATAGATGGTGCTTTTGCCGAATATGTCGTCGTTCCTGCCCGTAACCTGGTGCGTATTCCCGAAGGAGTTGTCTTGCGCCAGGCTGGTATCATTGCCGATGCGGTAGCCACACCGTATCATATCGCGCGAGAACGGGCACGCATTACTCCCGGCCAACGGGTCGCTATCATCGGTGCTGGTGGGGGAGTCGGCATCCATATGATCCAGGTTGCAAAGGTTTTCGGCGCCTTTGTGATTGCCGTCGAGCGTGACCCTGCTAAATTGAGCCGTTTGCATGAATTTGAGATTGATGCCATGGTGGATGCCGCATCACAATCCTGGCAAGAAGATCTCATCGCGGCTGCAGATGGTCAGCTTGATACCTGCATCGACTTTGTTGGTACTCCCACTACGACAAGCATTGGTCTCGCGGCCCTTGGCAGGGGCGGAACCTTCATCATAGTAGGAACCATGCCGGGTTTACGCGGAGATAAAAGCAACGTGGTGTCGGCAGCACCCATGTATCTCATTAATAAGGAAATCACCATTATGGGGACACGCTATGCTACGCGCGCGGAAATAACTCGCTCCTTAACCCTGGTCCGTGACGGGAAGGTAAAACCAATTATTGGCGCATCGTTTCCATTGCTACAGGCCGAAAATGCTCTTGAGGCAATCAGAAGCAACCAGGTGTTTGGACGTGTGCTCATCGATTGCACCAATTAAAGGGAACGCTCTCTACTTTCGGCAACGTCTCTGATAGTTGTCTCTCCTTACCCATCGGAAGGAGAGGATGCAGAAAGGACTCTTATGAGCATTGTAAAGTGACTACTGCCGAACGTGAAGAACTACGCCAGGATCTAGTTCGTATCGGGTTCCTCTAATATTTCATCATGGGAGGCAAGGATGGCTGAACAATTCGATATCGTAATCGCAGGAGCGGGCCATAACAGCTTAGCTATGGCTGCCTATTTGGGAAAGGCGGGATACTCCTGCCTAGTACTGGAAGCCCGGCCTGTTATCGGCGGCAACACTATGACCGAGGAGCTGACGCTGCCTGGATTCTTGCATGATACATGCTCAACTACGCATGCGATATTTATGCAAAGTCCGATCTGGAGCAACCAAGAACTGCCGCTAGCCAAGTATGGATTGGAGTATATAAAAGCCGACCCGGTCTCACACGTGGTCTTCCCGGACGGAACCTATATTACCCAGTGGCTGGACATCGATCGCACCTGTGAAGGAATAGCCAGATTCTCTCGGAAAGATGCCGAAACCTATCGTAGGATGATCTTTGACTGGCGCAGTATCGCACCCATTTTCAATAAGATACGCTACACTCCTGCTGGTTGGGACCCTTCAATCTACCAGGAATTGGCAGCGCACCCCCAGGGTACCATCTGGTTACGCCGTCAGGCACTCTCGGCTTGGGATATCATCGATGCAGCTTTCGACGACTGGCATGTCAAATCCTGGATGCTATGGTTTGCAGAGGGAACGCTGCAGCCAGGAGAGCGTCCCGGCACAGGTACACTTGCCTATTCGTTTATAGCAGGCCGCCAACGTAACGGTTGGGCTATTCCTAAGGGGGGGTCAGGCAGTCTCCCCCTGGCATTACAACACATCATCGAGGCGTATGGAGGAACCATCTTGACGAACAAGCCGATTCACAAGTTACTCCTTGATGGTGGACGTTGCGTGGGCGTTGAAACTGAATCCGGTGAACAGTACCGGGCCCGACATGCAGTCGTCTCCACTATCCACGTCAAGCAACTGGTGGAAATGGCCCCCAAAGAGGCTTGGGGGGATGCCTTCCTCTATGGGGTGGAGACCTACAAAGCTGGTCGTGCAATGTTCGTAGCTCATTATGCCACAACTGAACCGCCTGAATTCTCTGTTGAAGGAGGAACACTATCCATAGTTGGAGCGGGTGTGGCTCAAACAGCGGAGCACCAGTTAAGCATTGAAAACGACTTCAACCATGGTACCATAGCGATTGATCAACCAGTATTGCTTGTATTGACTCCAAGCGTAGAAGATTCTACCAGGGCACCTGATGGCAAACACATGGTCAAAGTGATTAGCCAGCAACCCTACTTGTTGCGCGAGGGGCCTGAGCACTGGGATGAGATAAAGGAGGAAGTTGCTGCTAAAAACCTTGCAGAATTGCGTAAGTATGCCCCTAACATGACCACTGACAAAATACTCGCCACTGAGATCCGTAGCCCCTTAGACCTGGAGCGCTACAATCGGCATAACTGGCACGGCAGTTGCCATGGTGGGGATCTGAGTCCTGCCCAGTCAGAAACACTACGACCAGTTCCAGGGTATGCTCAGCATCGAATGCCAATTCCAGGCCTTTACCAGACAGGCGCCACTACCCATCCAGGAGGATCAGTCACGGGGGGACCTGGCCGAAACGCAGCCATGGTATTACTTAAAGATCTCGGTCGAGACTTAAACGAGGTGATTCGTTCCAGATAATGTCCTAGTAAGGAAATTTCTATACTTATGAGTATCCAATCAACCCAGCTTCTGTGTATCATTGGATATTGTCGCCGAATGCAACCTGGAAGCTCAAACGTACTTCTCTTTTGTGCTTGTAACTACGCTTGATTTACAAAGGAAAAGAATACACAAGATGAATATACATGAAATTGTATGGTAAGAGGGAACGTTTACGAGAAGATAGGAGACGAGTACTAGTATGGAATCAAAGGGAACGAGAAAAAAGGGGGGAGAGGGACAAAGGGGAGAGCATGAAGATGGTGAGTGAATTGACCGAAAAGTTGTAAGGGTGGAGGAAAAAGGATAAGAGAAGAGGGTGGGAGCACAAAAAAGCGGTTGGATGAATGATAAAAGCGTCAAAGTCGATATCATCTATGCCTGTCACCTAGACAAGTGCCAGGCTACTCATGTTGAATACTGTGTAGTGACCCCCAGGAGTTAGACAAGAGTCATTTCAATGAGTATACTGTCAGCAAAGGGAGGGTACAATGGGAAAACACAAGCATTACGATGCAGAACTGAAAACGCAAATTGTCCTCGAAGTACTCAAAGGCCAGAAGTCCCTAGCTCAGATTTGTCGAGAACGAGAGGTGAGTGCAGATTTGGTATGCCATTGGCGCGATCTGTTCTTGGAACGAGCCTCTCAGGTGTTTACCGACCCGCGAGCTACAGCCAAATACGACCAGGAGCAAGAACGCATTGCCGAATTGGAACGCCTGGTTGGACAACTCACTGTGGAGTTAGCGGCGACCAAAAAAGTCTCGCAACTGCTGCCCTCTCGTCGCAGCATCGGCGCGAAATCGTCAAGCAGTTCGCCAATGAGTTTCCGGTGCAGGTGCTGTGCAAAGCATTAGCGGTACCACCGAGTACCTACTACTACCAGCCGCATCGGGCTGATGACGTGGAGGTGCGAGAAGCCATTGAAGAAGTTGCCGTGGAGTTCCCACGCTACGGGTATCAGCGTGTGAGCGCAGAACTGGAACGACGAGGATGGCAGATCAATCACAAACGAGTTCACAGGCTTATGCAAGAAGCAAACCTGATGGTCGAGGTGCGAAGCTACTGCCAGACGACCAACAGCAAGCATTCGTATGGATGCTCCCCCAATCTCATCAAGCGACTTGAGATTGTACGCCCCGATCAAGTGTGGAGCGCAGCTTCCTATCATAAAGCTTATGCTCGCAAGGCTCTGGCTGTTATTATCATTCCGGCTTATCTTGCGATGCTCCTGTCCATTGTTCTGGTATTTGTGCATCCAGATGCTGTCCCCTTGTGGTCAACATTCGTTATTGCAGCGTTAGGTATAGTATTGCTGGTCGAAACATTCGCCATCGAAGTCCCCAGGCATCTCAAGCTTGAGAAAGCGAGAGATCAGGCGATTCTCGATGGGCAAGTAAAGACCAATTGGATTCGAACAGTAGCCTTTACGGCACAAGGTCTTCTTGCCTTATGGATGGTGACTCAGGCTTTTTCTCCACGCTAGACATAGATTGCATAATAATTTGATTCATAAAATCAATTATTACCGCTCTATCCTGTTATATATGAACACTCGCTTTTGAAACAGAAGTATGGGAATGTTTTACAAGGAACAAGACATGTCACAAGGAATTCCTCTATATGCCATGCGCACGGTACAACATCTCACCGGCGTGTGGCACGAAGAGCATACCCTCTTGTTCGCGTCCCCTCCATGCTTCGGGGTCGATCTCCCGATAATCGGCATAGCCCAGGTTGATGCGCCGACAGCGTTCCTCTGGAATGCTGGTAGCCAGCGTGACCGAGATGCGCGGCGTTTCGATGCCGCTTGCGGCGTCGTAGGTACCCGTTCCCTTGACATGCGTACTATGTGCCAGAATGCTCCCAGGCACGTCTTGAAAGCGATCCCACTGCTTGACGAAATACTCCTTCACATGATAGCCAATCTCGTCAATCAGTTTGCCGTGCGTGTAGGAGACCTCGGTGATATGCGGGGCGTAGATTATGACTTCGCCTCCGTCAGCAATCGCTGGTTCGGTTTTGTACATTGCCTTGGCTGCCGTCCACAGGTCGTCGTACATCTCGGCTGGGGCTGAGAGCACCTTGCGAAAAGGGCGATCCACATACGTGATGTTGAGCTGCGCCGACAGATCTGCTGCATGGCTCCAGGCTTCAGTGTGGGAGCCGATGTAGAGGCCATGGAGATCCTGGCCTTGAAGCACCAGCGCCAGGCAGAGCAGTGGGCGCGTCACAAACGCTGCCGCTCGGGAGATAACGCGCCGGACAGGGGTATCCTTGATTCCGATGGTGCGCATACTGCTCACCAGCGCTCCTAGCCAGTGGGTGAAATTGATAATATCAGGACCTGCGATACCCGGGAAGAGATACTTAGCGCCCCCGGAGAATCCGGCGACCTCGTGGGGAAAGACAGGCCCACAGATCAGCAAGAGGTCATACTCGAAGATCAAGCGGTTGAGCGTGACCTGTACGTCATTGGCGAGCAGTCCCCCACTTAGCTCGTCGGTCTCCAAGCGCGAGATGACACCGATGGTTTGAAGCATCTGCGGATTGGCCCAGTCATGGTTGAAGATGCGCACGTTGGGATAGCGCTCCGCTCGTTCGGCAGACGGCACGCCGACCAGGTGGTCAATGGCCTCTTGCAACATGGGTGGATGGGTTCCCAGGGCAATCAGGTAATCCAGTTGTGCGACGCGTCGTCCAAATTGCTCATAGAGCAGGCGAAAGAGGAGCGAAATCGGGGCCGTGCGTGTCCCGTCAGGAATGATCACCAGTATGCGCTTGTGGGCAGGATCAAGTCCGGCTCCTACCAGGAACTCATCATCTGCTGAGGCGAGCAGTTCTTGTATATCCTCTGTTGTCAACGCTGCGGTCGTTGAACCTTTCCCTAGAACCATGAGGTGTTCGCTCCTTTTCTAGACACCGCTGAAGGAGGAGAATCCTCCATCGATCGGTATCACCACGTCGGTGACAAAGGCCGAAGCGGGACTCACGAGCCAGAACAGTGTCCCAAGCAAATCCTCTGGCAGACCCAGTCAGACATATCTCCTCCTCTCGATACTGTTCACTCTCCTCTTGTGAGAATCTCTTCATCGAACAATATACCACGCATGTCCTGCCTGTGCTGGCCTGTACGGCAGCCCATGCCTTTCCAGTTTCCAAATAGACAGATTGACGTGGAACTGCCGCACAGAGTATACTCGCTGTCGGCTCACCCTGATCCATGCCAAGGTAAAAGACAGATTGACGTGGAACTGCCGCACAGAGTATACACCCTGCGCTCAGATGATGAGTTGTACTTGGACGAGTGGTGAACAATTAACTCATGGAAAGGCTTTATTCATGGTATCTTCTTCATCGGAGCAGGAATCTGCTCTGTCCACAGCAACGAAGCTGCTTGGCCCAACATGGATACCAGTCCCCTGGAAGGCGGTTACCATCGACGATCCGTTTTGGACGCCGCATTTGCAAGCTAACCGTGAAAACACGCTGCCACACATCTACCAACTCTGCCAGGAGACGGGACGTATCGACAACTTTCGTCTAAACTGGAAACCAGGCATGGAGCCAGTCCCGCATATCTTCTGGGACTCGGATGTTGCCAAGTGGCTTGAGGCAGCAAGCTACAGTCTCGCCACCCACCCCGACCCGGCGCTGGAGGCGCAAGTTGATGATGTCATCCATCTGCTTGTAGGAGCCCAGCAGCCCGATGGCTATCTCAATACTCATTTCACTGTCGTCGAGCCAGAGAAGCGCTGGACGAACCTGCGTGATTGGCATGAACTGTACTGCGCTGGTCATCTCATCGAAGCGGCCGTGGCTCACTTCCAGGCCACTGCTAAACGTGTTCTACTGGATGTGATGTGTCGCTATGCGGACTACATCGATACCGTCTTCGGCACCGCACCTGGCAAGAAACGTGGGTACCCTGGGCATGAAGAGATCGAACTCGCGCTGGTGAAACTCTATCGAGTGACCGGAGAGGAGCGCTATCTGCAACTGAGTGAGTATTTTGTCAATGAGCGAGGGCATCAGCCCCATTACTTTGACATCGAGGCCAGTCTGCGTGGCGAGAATCCCGCGGCGTTCCACCACAAGACCTACGAATACAGTCAATCGCATCTGCCAGTGCGCGAACAACACGAAGCCGTCGGTCACGCCGTGCGGGCAATGTACCTCTACAGTGCCATGGCTGATCTTGCACGCGAGCTACACGACCAAAGCTTGTTCGACGCCGACCAGCGCCTCTGGGACCACCTCTGCACGACTCGCCTCTATATTACTGGCGGACTTGGTCCTTCGCGGCACAATGAAGGGTTCATCCGTGATTACGACCTTCCGAACGAGACGGCCTATGCAGAAACGTGCGCTGCTATCGGCTTCGTCTTCTGGAACCATCGCATGCTGCAGCTTGACTGCAGCGCACGCTACGCGGATATGCTGGAGCGTGCGCTCTACAATGGCGTTCTGAGTGGCGTCTCACTTGATGGGCACACGTTCTCCTACGAGAACCCATTAGCCAGCCTGGGCTCACATCACCGACAGAAATGGTTTCAGGTCGCGTGTTGTCCGCCCAACATGGCTCGTCTTCTCGCATCGCTTGGACAGTATATCTATGCTGTGAATGAGACGGATCTCGTTGTGCATCTTTACATTCAGAGTACAGCTCAGATGCCCATAGGTGGGCGCGTCGTGACAGTGCGCCAGGAGACAACCTATCCGTGGAATGGCACGATCACCCTGCGACTAGGGATGGATGAGTCCTCGACGTTCGGATTGAGACTCCGTATTCCCGGCTGGTGTCGGAATGCTCAGATCACAGTGAACGGAGAAGCGTTTGATCTAGCCAGTCACCTGGAAAGGGGCTATGTGCGGGTGGAACGTGTGTGGCAGGCCGACGACACGGTAGAACTCGAACTAGCGATGCCGGTCGAGCGCATGTACGCGCACCCCGAGGTTCGCCAGGATGCTGGCTGCGTTGTCCTCCAACGCGGTCCTCTCGTCTATTGCCTTGAAGGAGCCGACAACAACGTGCCACTGCATCGCATCATCGTGCCGAGGGCAGTAGAGCTGGCAAGCAATTTTGAAGCTGACATACTTGGCGGCGTGACCGTTATCCATAGTAAAGTGCCCGTTGAGGATGACGCCGATTGGGCGGGAAGTCTCTATCGGTCGCAGCCCGCCTCGGTGCAGTCTGGCGCAATCACTGCGATCCCGTACTATGCATGGGATAACCGCCAACCGGGCGAGATGCGCGTCTGGTTACGGGATGGTGGGAGTTGACACTTGTAGTGGCTACTTGGGACATCCGTTACGCCAAATCGGCTTCATTCATCCACTTCTGAACGCATCAAGATGCTGTCCTGCGATTCTGACTCCGTCTTCGTCAATCCCTTCAACAGGAGTACTCGTTCTCACCTCTACTCCTAGACGGGTGAGTGCGTACAGAGCTTTTTTCGCTAACTGCTCAGGAAAGGCTGGCAAGATTCTTGGCAGCGCCTCTATCAGAAGAATACGCGCCGGAACAGGCGATGATTCTTCTGGTCGATCACTGTTACCTTAACGGGCGTGTCTGCCAATGCATGTGCCGCCCGTAATCCTCCAAAGCCAGCTCCCACAATCACGACATGGGGCAGGACAGCAGGAACACTATCATCGACATGCCTAACGCTCTTTGGCCTGGTCAGCCTCTTAATGGCAGTTTTCATCTCTGGTACTTTACGCATGTCAGCTCCTTCATCTTGCGGGTTGTATTTTTCGGTTGGGCGCACGCTGCCTTCATCATTCCCCGAATGCGGCTCGTGGACGCCCCTTGCGTGGCAAAAATGCCCGGGGCGCATTTGCCCTTGCTCCCTAACCGAGCAGGCTGTACGGGCTTTGCAGCAAACGCTTGACCTCCTGGAGGAAGCGTGCAACAGCGGCTCCATAGAGAATGCGATGGTCTGCCGAGAGAGTCACCGTCATCAGATCACGGATTACCGACTGCCCGTCAATTGGCACAAACTGTTTGCGCGTCGAAGCCACCGCTAGAATGGCGGCCTGGGGCGGGTTGATGACCGCAATAAATTCGGAGGCATCCATCATGCCCAGGTTCGAGACAGAGAAGGTGCCCCCCTCAAGATCGGTGGTCGTCAGCTTGTTGATACGAGCCTTCTCGATCAGAGCTTTGGACTCGCGGGCAATGCTGCGTACACCCTTGATATTGGTGTCGCGCATCACCGGGACCACCAGCCCGGTTGGAACGTCTACCGCGATGCCAACATTGATGTGCTTGTGTCGCACAAGCTGGCCGTCATTGAAGGAACTGTTGACCTCGGGGAACTTTTCCAGTGCCAACGCACTTGCTTTTACGATCAGATCGTTGATGCTGACCTTTACCCCGCCTTCGCCAGCACTCGCATTGAATGTCTGACGCATCAGCAGGGCCTCGGTCATATCTATCTCGCTGCTGACATAAAAGTGTGGGATGGTCTGTTTGGATTCGGTCAGCCGTCGCGCAATGAGCATTTGCACGCGCGAAAGCGCAATGGCCTCTGAATCGGGCGGCATGGTCGTTTGTGCAGCGACTGCAGGAGCTGGTTGTGGAGGAGTCTGAGCCGATTGCGCAGTGGGGGTGGGGGAAGCAGGAGATGGAGGGGATACCTGGTCCGTAGGCAGGGTTTCCCTTGCAGGTGCCCCCTGCTCAAGAAAATCCTCGATATCATCACGGACAATACGACCATTGGGACCAGTACCCTGTATCTGGTCCAGATCAATGTTGTGCTCTTCAGCCATACGACGTGCCAGTGGCGATGCTTTGATCAGCCTGCCATCGCCGTTCCCTGCAGGCTGCTGGGCAGGGGCAAGCCCTGCCCCTATATTTTGAGCGCTTTGATCTGGGGCGGGGCGTGCCTGCGCAGGCTCAACTCTGATATCTGAAAGTTGCCCTTGCTCCTGGACAGACCTGCCAGCTACAGATGCAGGTTGCTCTTGTTTCTGAGCACCAGCGCCGATCCCGATGACGGCAATCGCCTGACCGATAGGTACTGTTTCGCCCTCCGGCACCAGGATTTGCTCAAGCACGCCAGCATCGAAGGACTCCAGGTCCATCGTGGCCTTGTCCGTCTCAATCTCAGCCACGATATCGCCCTTTTTGATTTGATCACCTGGTTTTTTGAGCCAACGGGCAATCGTGCCCTCTTGCATCGTATCACTGAGCCTGGGCATGTTTACTTCGCTCATTGCTTCTCTCCTCTCCTGCGGCGGGGTGTCAGTTCGCTGATCGCTTCCAGTAACTGCTTGGCACCGGTCAATGCCGCTGTCTCCAGTGGTTTAGAGTAGGGCAGCGGCACTTCCAGGCTAGCCACCCGCTTGACGGGGGCATCTAGGTAATCGAACGCATACTCCTGCAAGGTGGCGGCAATCTCGGCCCCAATACCATAGGAGCGCCAGTCTTCTTCAAAGATGATCGCCCTGTTCGTTTTCTTGACGGAGTTCAAGATGGTTTCATGGTCCAGCGGTCGCAGCGAACGCAGATCCACGACTTCGACGCTGAGTTTCTTGTCTTGTTCCAGGCGGCGGGCGACATCCAGAGCCATAGGTGCCATGCGCGAGTAGCTGATCACCGTCAGATCAGTCCCCTCTTTGGTCACTTTTGCCTTGCCAAAGGGCACCATATAGTCATCAGCAGGCGCTTCCCCCTTGGTATTATAGAGGGCCAGATTTTCGAGAAAGATCACTGGATTGTTGTCACGCACAGCGGTGCGCATCATGCCCTTGGCATCGGCTGGCGTGGATGGAGCAGCGACCTTGAGACCCGGCACGTGGGCGAACCAGACTTCCAGGTTCTGCGAATGAGTGGCGGACAGTTGTTGACCACCACCACCGGGGGTACGAATAACCAACGGGATGGGGCACTGTCCGCCAAACATAGAGTAGATTTTGGCGGCATGATTGACAATTTCATCCATAGCCAGCACAATGAAATTGATCGTCATGATCTCCACGATGGGACGCAGCCCAAGCATCGCGGCACCTGTAGCCATTCCCACAAAGCCATTTTCTTCAATGGGTGTATCCACCACGCGTTTAGAACCGAACTCCTGCAAGAGGCCCGCCGTGATTTTATACGAGCCCTCGAAGGCCCCGATCTCCTCGCCCAGTAAGAACACGTTTTCATCACGCAGCAGTTCTTCACGAAGCACATCATGAAGCGCCTGCCGATAGGTGATATCAGCCACGGTTATTCCCCTTTCTCCTGCACATCAACAGAGGCATCGGAAGCGTCAGCGGGCGCATAGACATAATTATAGAGGTCCCCCATAAATTCCTCCACCGAAGGATCAGGGCTTTCATCGGCAAACGTAACGGCCGCATCCACGTCTCGCTGCGCCTGCTCATCGATCTCGCGGATACCATTCTCATCAATAAGGTTAGCTTCCAGGAGGCGTGCAGCAAAGGCTGCAATGGGATCAGCTTCGCGCCCATGCTGCACTTCCTCTTTATTACGATAGCGATCCGGGTCCACGACGGAGTGACCACGGAAGCGATAGCTCATGGCTTCAATGAGGCTCGGCTCATGCCGTTCGCGAGCAATCTTTGCCGCATCGCGCACGGCATCGCGCACGGCCAAAACATCGTCGCCATCCACTCGTGCGCTGTGCATATCATAGGCACAAGCCTTACGGTACAATTCGCTTACCGCGGAGCCTTTCTCAACGCGCAGACCCATGCCATAGAGGTTGTTGACTACAAAGTAAACGATGGGCAGGTGATAAATCTTGGCGAGGTTGAGCGATTCGTGAAAGGCTCCCGTATTGGTGGTACCATCGCCCATTTGGCAGGCCACGACCTCCTGGGAGCCGCGATAGGCGATGGCAAAGGCGGCACCGGTAGCTAGAGGTATTTGACCCCCAACGATGGCATAGCCACCCATGAAGCGACGTTGAAGGTCAAACATGTGCATGGAACCTCCACGACCATGCGAGCAGCCCGTTTCCTTGCCGAATAGCTCGGCCATTACTGCACCAGGGGAGATACCACGGCAAATCGCGTAGCCATGCTCACGGTAGTTTGTATACACATAGTCCGTCGGCTCGAAACCGGCACCGAAGCCAACAACCGTTGCCTCTTCTCCGAGATTGAGATGGCAGTAGCCGCCAATGCGGGCTCTGTTGTACATCTCACTGGATTTTTCCTCAAATTTGCGGACAAGCACCATCTGATAATAGTAGTGGAGCAGGGTATCGCGGTTTTCATCCCTGGGCAATGGGATCTGTGCTTGATCGTGGACAGATGTAGCGTTCCCCGTATCCGATTGCATTTCCTTCTTCGTGTCCAAGATGTTTCCTCATCTTCCTTTCCGAACAACTGAGCTTTGCTAGAACGCTAGTTCGTTGTTGTTCGGAATACAGAATCTTTTCTTGTCAAGGGTGGGGTGACCACGGCGTGGCGAAACCCTGCCCCTAGAGCTAACGTGAACTATAGAAAAAATCGATACAACCGACTCATTATGACCCCGGAGATACCGACTCACCCGAAGTAGCTACTCCTACTGCTCCGCAGCGCGGGCAGCGCTCCGGCTGTTTCTCACTATGAACTATTTCACCACACACATAGCACACCCAACGCGTAGCCATCTCTTTGACTACATCACCGCGGCTCATAATGCCAATCACCCTACCCTGATCAAGCACCGGTAGACGCCTGATGCGCTCATGTACAAAAATATGGCTTGCCTCTTCCAAATCAGTGTCTGGCGCAACGCTAATGACACCACTCGTCATGATATCACCAACCGTTTTTCCCTCTTTGGCGATAACGTCATACTCGGTAACTACACCCACCAATACATTGTCATTATTGACAACGGGTAGGCCACTAATTCGATACTGGGAAAGTAGGCGAGCAGCTTGCTGCTTGGTCTGGTCTTCTTTGACTGTAATCACCTTGCTGGTCATCACATCTTTGACTTTCATGTGGTTTGGATTCCTCCTCCTGATTGTGAAGGGACATAAGGTACTGTTTTACCAATCATGGCGGCTACGAAAGCGGAACACGCACTACCAGTACGTCGAGGGTACGTGGCCCATGCACCCCTTCAACCCGATTCAACTCGATGTCCGAGGTGGCGGATGGGCCGGAGATGAACGTGATGGGCCGCCTGTGGTGAAGAACCGCATTCCGCAGACGTGCAATAGCCTCTGGAACAAGCCCCACGATCTGGTCTTCATACACGACACATAGATGGTAGTCGGGGAGCAACGTGATGACGCGCTGACCCTGGTGTGGTCCATCGTCCAGTACGATCGTGCCCGTCTGGGCGATGCCAAGCGCACAGCCTGTGAGCACACCATCGCTTGTATCAAGCTGCTCGTAGGTGAGCGTGTTGTCATCCAGCAGTAGCTCGACTCCAGCAGGCAACCAGTACTCGGGCAGATCGCTGGGAATGACGAGACGCCTGATCCCCCGGGCAGTGCAGGCTGTGGCTATGACCTCTGGCAATGAAGCCTCGTCAACCCGTCGTACGCTGACTTTGTACTCGGCGGTCCGCTCGACAAAGCTCTCCACCACCTCTTCACGCGGTGCTGTTTCACTGTGTCGATAGTCGCCTGTCACTCCGACATCCTGGCACTGCTCATCGGTAGGAACATCGCGCACCGCTGCACGAATACGGCTCAGCATTTGTTCGCGTGCATTGTTTCTACTATTCATGAATCTGCCCCCTTATCTATCTCCCGTGGTGCTTCACGTGAACGCCACCAGTCCCGAAAACTCTGCCTGGGTACCGGCTGCAGGTCGCGCAGCGTCGTCCAGGCTGCCAGTGGCCCAGGGAGCGCATTAATCACGCCACGATGCTCGAAAGGCAACTGTCCCAGCCGAGCGAACCTTTGAGCCTGCTCATAACGCTCCCGGCTCGCAAAGGTGCGCGCCATGAGCCGCATTGCCACATTCTCGGGATCTACACTGGCGCGCAGCTTATGACGATCCTGCTTCTGGCGCACCACACGTCCTCGCAGGTAAATGAGGACTTCTGGGATGTTAATCTTAACGGGACAGACTTCATAGCAGGCCCCACACAACGAGGAGGCATAGGGCAGGGAGCTTGCCTTCTCGATGCCAAGCAGTTGGGGCGTCAGGATGGCCCCAATGGGTCCGGGGTAGACCGAGGAATAGGCGTGCCCCCCGGTGCGCTCATAGACGGGGCAGATATTCAGGCAGGCACTACAGCGGATGCAGTTGAGAGCCTGGCGACCGACGGTGTCAGCGAGCACCTGGGTACGCCCGTTGTCCAGCAGCACCAGATGGAACTCCTGGGGTCCGTCGCCCTTGTAGACACCGGTCCACAGCGAGGTGTAGGGATTCATGCGCTCGCCAGTGGAGGAGCGCGGCAGCAGTTGTAGGAACACCTCCAGATCCTGCCACGTCGGAATCACCTTCTCAATGCCCACCACTGAGATCAGAACGCGAGGCAGGGTCAGGCACATGCGCCCGTTGCCCTCGGACTCGACCACGCACAGCGTACCCGTCTCGGCCACCGCGAAATTCGCGCCGCTGATGGCCACCTGGGCTGAGAGAAACTTGCGACGCAAATGTGCCCTGGCCACAGCCGTGAGCGCTCGCGGCTCATCAGAGAGTTCGTCACCTTGCGTCCGCGAATCCGACGCCACGAGTTGACGCTGTCCAGCAGCGATTCCAGCAGCAAGTTCGTTCGGCTGCATGTTGTGCAAAAACAGCTCACGGATCTCTGCTCGGTTCTTATGAATGGCAGGCACGAGAATGTGTGAGGAGGGTTCGCCAGCCTGCTGAATAATCAGCTCAGCCAGGTCTGTCTCGAGTGCTGTAATGCCGCTGGCGGCGAGTGCTGCATTGAGCTTGATCTCGTCGGTGGTGAGCGACTTGACCTTGATAACCTCACGCGCTCCATGCTCGGCCACGATCTGCGTCACAATAGCGTTGGCTTCGGCGGCATTCCGGGCCCAGTGGACATGCCCCCCGGCTTGCTGCACAGCAGCTTCAAGTTGCAGCAAGTAGGTATCCAGATGGCGCAGGACGCGGTCTTTGAGGGCCCGACCTGCCTCGCGCAGTTCCTGCCAGTCAGGCATCTCGCTCACCACCTGCCCTCGTTTGGCACGAATAGTGTGAGTGGCTTTGTACAGGTTGTGCCGCAGCTGACTGTTGCCAAGTGCTTGCCTGGCTCCCGCCTGGAACGTCGGGAGCGGTCGTCTTGTCTGCCTGACCGAGAAGTCTCCACTCATAGATGGCTCCTTTCTTCAGTGGATGCCAGTATCTCAGCAATGTGGACCGTCCGAATGCCAGCACGCCCTCGGTGAAGTGCTCCACCGATCTGCATGAGACAGGAGTTATCCCCCGCAGTGCAGATCTCAGCACCTGTATCCTTGATAGAGCGGATCTTATCACTGAGCATCGCGAGCGAAGTATCAGCATTCTTGATGGCAAAGGTGCCACCGAAGCCACAGCACTCCTCGGCACCAGGCAGTGCAACGAGGTCAATACCCTTCACCGCCCGCAGTAAGCGCAGGGGAGCCTCACCCACGTGCAAGAAGCGCAACGCGTGGCAGGTTGGATGGTAGGTGACGCGGTGGGGGTAATAGGCACCGACATCCTCCAGACCCAGCCGATTAACGAGGAACTCGCTCAGCTCATACACCCGTGGCCCCAGTGCTGCTACCTCTGCTGCAAGCTGGTGGTCATCGAACCATTCGGCTGCACGTGGGTAGAGCTCGCGTACCATGCCGACACAGGAGGCCGAAGGGGCCACGACGACCTCGGACGAGCCGAAGACCTGCACAAAGCGGCGGATGAGAGGCAAGGCTTCCCGTTGATAGCCCGTGTTGTAGTGCATTTGCCCACAGCAGGTCTGTTCTAGCGGGAAGTCAACCGTGTGCCCGAGCCGCTCTAGTAGACGCACGACCGCACGGCCCGTTTCTGGGAAGAGCGTGTCGTTGAAGCACGTGATGAATAATGAAACTCGCATGCTTTTCCCCTCTCTTTCATCTCGCCTTTCTCTTGCTCAGTAGCCACATCACAGCACTACCGATCAACATTATACCTGCGCTCATTCCCAGCGCCACCCCTAACTTCGGCGGTGATTGTTGAGCGGATTGCGGAATATATTCTGCTTCGGGATACGCTCCCGCCCACCCAGTGCGGTCTTCGTGCAGGGCCATCTGGATAATCTGCGCCAGGTGCAGCCCCTGGCGGTCCGTCGTCTGGGCGATCTGTTCACGGCAGCTGAACCCATCTGTAATGATCAGCGTGTCCTTATCGGCATTGCGCACGGCGGGGAGTAAGACTCGCTCACCGCACTTGATCGACACGTCATAGTGGTCCTTTTCGAAGCCAAAGGATCCGGCCATGCCACAACAACCCGAGTCGAGTAGCTCGAAATCCAGGCCGAGCTTTTTGAGCACAGCCTGTTCAGGACCCATGCCCATGATGGACTTGTGGTGGCAGTGCCCGTGTACCACCGCTTTGCGATGCAACTGTGGCGGCTGGTAGTTCTTGACCTTACTTTCCAGGAATTCACTCAGCAGGTAGGTTTGCTTACTGAGCCGCTGAGCATTTTCATCGTTTGGAAAGAGATTGACCAGTTCATCACGGAAGACCGCTACACAGCTTGGCTCCAGCCCAACGATGGGAATACCTGCGTTAATCTGCGGCTCCAGGGTTTTAAGGATTTGCCGCAGCAACCGCTCAGCAGTATTGAGCATGCCGTGGTCATAGAGCGGACGCCCGCAGCACAGTGATTGTTCAGGAACTTCGACCTGGTACCCCGCTGCCTCGAGAACCTCTACCGCAGCCTGGGCCGTTGCCGGATGGAAGTTGTTGTTGAAGGTGTCGGGCCACAGGATCACCCTCAGTTGGCCCTGATTGCGCGGCCCACGCTGGCGGAACCATTCTTTAAAGGTCTGCGAGGCAAAGACTGGAAGCTGGCGCTGGGGTGCCACGTCCATAAAGAGCTTTGCGAGATCGCTGAGAAGTGGTGTTTGCGTAAAAAAGTTCGCCACCGCAGGCGTGCGGGAGGCAAGCCGTGCCCACCAGTAGATCAGGCCCATCGCATAGGCGCTCATTGGACGCAGGCGACCTTGATAGTAATGGGAAAGAAATTCGGCCTTGTAGGTGGCCATGTCAACGTTGACCGGGCACTCCCCCTTGCAGCCCTTACAGGCCAGGCATAGATCCAGGGCCTCCTTCACGTTCTCGTCACGCCAGCCCTCCGTGAGCACTTGTCTTTGCATCATCTCAAAAAGGATTCGGGTACGCCCACGCGTCGTATGTTTTTCTTCCAGGGTCGCCATATAGCTTGGGCACATGGTGCCGTGATCGGTTCTGCGGCACTTGCCCACTCCGACGCAGCGCAAGGTCGCGGTGGCAAAGCTGCCCCCATCCTCGGGAAACTTGAAATGTGTCGCGAGCTGGGGTGGGTTGTACTGGGTGCCCAGGCGCAGGTTTTCGTCCATGCGATACGGGTCAACGACCTTGCCCGGGTTCATCTTCCTGTCGGGGTCCCAGATCGTCTTGAACTCCCGAAACGCCTGCACCAGTTCGGGGCCGAACATCTTGGGCAGCAACTCGGCACGGGCCTGACCATCACCATGCTCCCCCGCGAGCGAACCTCCGTAGCCGACCACCAGGTCGGCGGCTTCTTCCATGAAGGAGCGAAACTTTTGAATCCCCTCGCGAGTCAGCAGATCAAAGTCGATGCGAGTATGGACGCAGCCCTGACCAAAGTGCCCATACAGCGCAGTGTTATAGTCATAGCGGTCGAGCAGCTTGTGCAGGTCCCGCAGGTACCCTCCCAGCTTTGCAGGAGGCACACCAGCATCCTCCCAGCCTTCCCAGTGGAGCGGGTCACCGGGCACGAAGACGGTGGCTGGCAAACCAGCTTCGCGCACCGCCCAGATCCTGGCCTGTTCCTCCAGCCTTGTGAAGAGCCTCATGGTCGGCGCATCACTCTTGCGCTTCAGTTCCTCCATCAGCGCACGGGCGCGGTCATCAGCCTCCTGCTTGCTATCATTGCCAAACTCGACCAGCAGCCAACCGCCCCCCTCGGGCATGAGTGACAGATTGGCCGTCTGCAGGTGCTTCCGCCTCATGTTGTTGACGAGGCGATCATCGAAGCCTTCTAAGCCGATGGGACCGTGAGCCAGGATCTCCATGACGTGGTCAGCGGCACTGAAGGCATCGGGATAGCCGAGCACGAGCAGCGAACGCTCGGGCGGACTGTAGACCAGGCGCGCGGTGGCTTCGAGCACCGTAACACAGGTGCCTTCACTGCCGACCAGCGCCCGGGCGACATGAAAGCCGTTTTCTGGCAGCAATTGATCCAGGTTATAGCCTGAAACACGGCGAGGAATATCAGGATAGCGTTGGCGGATCAGCTCGGCATACCTATCACGCAGGGACTTGAGCCCGGCATAGATCTCGCCGCGTCGGCCACCCTCCTTGATGATCCGTTCAAGTTCCTCGTCATTGGTCTTGCCCACGCGCATGCGCACACCATCGTAGGTTAAAATATCCAGTTCCTCGGTGTTGTCGTCCATCTTGCCCGCCATCACAGAGTGCGTGCCGCAGGAATTGTTCCCGATCATGCCGCCCAACGTACACCACGCATGCGTGGCGGGATCAGGCCCGAATGTAAGATGATAGCGCTCCGCCTCATCGCGCAGGTGATCGAGAATCGTGCCCGGCTGCACCCGCGCCAGCTTTTTGTCGGCGTCGATCTCGATGACGTTGTGCATGTATTTGGACATATCGATCACGACGGCATTGTTACAGCCCTGTCCGGCCAGACTGGTACCCCCGCCGCGCGCAAGAATAGGTGCGCCATAGCGGCGACAGACCGCTACAGTCTCGATCACATCCTCTACATCCATGGGTCGGACGACACCGATAGGTACTTGCCGATAATTGGAGCCATCCGTTGTGTACAGTGCTCGGCTCCCAGCATCGAAGCGCACTTCACCACGAATCCTGGTACACAGTTCATGCGCCAGCGCTTTGGCGTCGAAGTTTATGGGTCTCACCCCATCGGTGCGAACTCTAGCTGGCCTTATACTTTCAGTTTTCATTGGCTCGCCTCGCCCTCTCAATATCCTGTAGGGACCTGATTGATCACGCCCTGGGGTAGGGTTGTGGGAATGCGTGCCTTTGCCCCACCCCAGGGCGTGATCAATCAGGTCCCTACAGGTAGTTTCATTGCCCGATGAATTTGTTAATTCCCATCATTGTGCCCCTGCGGCAAACTGGGGGCGCAATCAATTGCGCCCCTACACGACTGCTGCTCATGTACGGGCGCAATTGATTGCGCCCTGCGCCCCCCCTCATTGCCGCATGAATTTGTAAAACAGCCATCACCAATCCCTATGTCACAACAGGCATCTAGTCGCAGTTCTGGAACACAGCCGCGATGCCCTGTCCTCCGCCGATACACATCGTGACCAGCGCCCATTCCGCCTGGTGACGCTTCAGCCAATATAGTGCTTTCACCGCCAGGATGGCCCCCGTGGCCCCAATAGGATGACCCAACGTAATTGCCCCCCCATCCGAGTTTACCCGCTCGGGATCCAGCTCCGTCTCGCGCATGATCGGCAAGACCTGTGCCGCGAATGCCTCGTTGAGCTCAATCACATCCAGGTCATTAGGTCTCATGCGCAATGCACTTCTTGTACGTTGTTTGCAAAATCTTCCTACTGCTTTGGCATTATGTAACTACACTATAACAGATACCACGCATGGAAATGTAACTTGTGTACTCTGCAATTAGAAATTGTTTTGCGCACATTTGCATGGGAAGGTCTTCCTTGATCCACTCGAACCTCCAAAGCCCGCTGGAGCCATGCCCCTCGTTGTAGCCAATGCACCAGCTAGGACACTGAGATCACGAGACCCCTTTGGCCGATAGTATCGTTAGAACGGATTGCACTTCTTGCTGCGCTTGTTTCACATCCCCTGCAAAGATCAAGCCCATGGGGCTTTTCGCCATACGGCAGATCACCCTCGTTCCATCCCGCTTCAAAACATCATCTCTTTCAGCAAGATATGCCCTGACGAGGCGTGGGTCTACCCTTTCAGGTAAGGGATATTTATCGAAGCTACACATGCCAACCTGAATCACTGTCTTCATAGTATTGATGGTCTGCTCTTTTCTATTGGCTCCCAGCACCGTCATGATGGCATCGGTGTAGTTTGTCCAGCGTGGATTGCATTCTGCCAGATAGTTTGCCGCTGGCTGTTTTCTCCTCCTCTGCAGCCTTTGTTCCAGTTCTCCCGGAAGCATGATATCGACATTGGCTACGCCTCGAATCGAGGCAAAGTCTACACCGCACTTTTGGGCCGTCTTTCTCAGAAACGTTTCAAAGAATGCCCCTGTCTGCTCCTCATAGTGCGCTTGCATGCGCTGTAGATGGGCACTCTTGGCAAGATAGGTACTCGTTCCAACGCACGCCTTACTCCCTTTCTTCTGCAATTGACCATTCCACCCAAGTGACTCCACCTGCCCATCTATGATCACCACAGACATGCCAGGAGAATCGGCGAGGGCTATATAACGGCTGATCACTATTCTCGCTTCTTTCTGCAAATTCATGGTAGCAGCCAGGTGTTCCTGTGACCTGTCTAGCGCCTCTTGCCACCGGACAAAATGCTGCGTATGCTCAGCATCCCCGTTCGGTACGACATCGATACCTGTGGAGTGTTCATAGACGAGACAGCAACCGTAATTACCATCCGACTCAGCGGCCCGGAGCATCACTCCCAGGGGATAGGTATGTGCTACGCCTGCCTGTTTGTATACTTCCTCCACCCTGGAGAGAAAATCTGCCGCTGCTTTGGTGAGATCATAGATCGTTGAGATGGCATAATCGGGAGGACGAAATCCCTCCAGATCAAACTCATCAGCCAGCTGATAAAAATTCGCTTTGTTTTTTAGCATGTGGGTCATCTTCCCAGGGAGGCCCCACGATTGAGCGCCTAAAGCGTCGCGCAGGAATGTTTCTGTTTCGGGAACATTAATGTACGGCACGACTAATGGCACCAACCCTGCCATTTTCTCTTTTTCCAATCTGAGTTCGTCAAGCGTTTGAGGAGTAATGGTTTTGCCGAAGAGCTGGCTAAGATAGTCCATGTGCATACGAATGTCCGCCGTATGCCGATGAACCAGTACGCGTATGTTCCTGGCGTCAAGCGGGAGATGACCACATCGTTCTCCGTAATGGTGCTCCACTTGTTCAATCACCGTATCATGCGAAGCACGCAAGACGCCACTCCCCACATTATGGAAACCGACTCCCAGTGTTGCTGAAATAGGCGATGCAAATATTGCTGTATCCAGGATGCTCATACCTAGAAAAACACCACCATTTCCTGCCAGCTTCTGCTTTTCAATGCACTCTCAGCCACTTAGCATATCGGACCATTGCAGAGGCTCAGCAAAGGACAAACATAAAAGGCCACTTCGCCTTCTATAACACCATATCACTTGAAGTACCCCATGTCTACATCGAGCATACAACTTCCTGAACGATATGCTTTTGATACAATTTTACTCATACGTTTCCGTTCCCAACGGACAAAACTCAGAGAAAACAGTTCCTTACGCAAGGTTCCTCAGCACTTCAGCAGTTGTCACGATAGTCGCAAACTCCTGGTGGAGATTGGTAAGGGTTATCGCCTGAATCTCTTCTGCTGTGTGGAGGACACCATCAAGTCCCGTTCGGTCAAAGGTCGCGGTCGCATCGGAGACAAAGTAGGCGTCAAATTGCACATCAATGAGCAGAAGGGCAGCATTTTGCGCGAAAGAAAGCATAATGTTCTCCATCTGTTTCTAGTCAAGTACTCTCCCTACTCCTGGGGAAAGGGAGCTTGACAAACAATACACCTGGTGTGTAGTATATGCGCTCTTGACGAAGAAATACATACACATGCTCTGGCATTTCTCTCATTTTCTCTAAGAAAGACAGGAAAAATAGCAGTATGACAGTAGAGAATGAAAAACTGCTTGACGAGGTTGAGAAACAGAGCCTGAGATACATCAGTCGCTTGAGGAGAATGATAACAATTTGACCGAAATATGTTCTCACATTGGCTCTTGTCTCATTGCGTTCTCCTGGGTAAGCTGAATGTAATCAAGACGTTCGTTACTAAAGAAGGAGAACTTGTTTATGCGTGATGGAACTCGTGTCATTCGCGCAGGTTTGCCTCGTGCGACGCAAGGAGAGCCATTTCTGCCAGGACCAACCTTCGCTGGTCCGTATCACCTAGCAGGTGAACCGGCTACCTCTGCTTTTAGCTATGGTCGCTATCATAATCCGACCTGGACACACTTCGAGCAAGCACTAAGTGAACTTGAGGGAGGACCTGCTATCGTTTTTGCGTCTGGAATGGCTTCGATAACAGCTGTTTTGGGCGTTACGCTTCATACGGGGAATGTACTCGTCATGCCATCTGATGGCTACTACACGGCGCGGATGCTTGCCGAAGGATATTTTGCGTCTCAGGGTATTGAGGTTCGTAAGGCTCCAACAGAGGGAAACGCGCAGCGTGAACTGCTTGGTGGCGCAACGCTGTTATGGCTAGAAACACCGAATAACCCAGGACTCAATGTCTGTGATATTGCTGAACTGGTTGCAGCCGCACATCATCATGGTGCTTTGGTTGCAGTAGATAACACAACTGCCACCGTTCTTGGTCAACAGCCGCTTCAACTCGGCGCGGACTTTTCTGTGTCCAGCGATACGAAAGCACTTACAGGTCACAGTGATCTCATTCTCGGTCATGTCGCGACCCACGATCCCCTGTGGATAGAACGATTGCATACGTTTCGGATGCAGCAAGGGTCGGTGCCAGGCCCAATGGAGGTTTGGCTTGCTCATCGCTCACTTGCAACTCTGGATGTGCGATTGGAACGGCAGTGCAAGAGTGCCTTAGAGATTGCTCAGCTTCTCACCTCTCAACCAGAGGTAAGCCTTGTGCGCTATCCAGGACTTCCACAAGACCCCGCCTATGCCCTTGCCTCTCGACAGATGAAGCGATATGGACCCGTGGTGAGTTTTGTGCTGCAAGGGCAAGCACAAGCCGAACACTTCTTGAGTGCCTGTCGTCTGGTCTTGCAAGCCACAAGTTTTGGGGGCGTTCACACTACTGCAGAACGGCGCGCGCGGTGGGGTGGTGATGCGATCCCAGAAGGCTTCATTCGTCTCAGCGTTGGATGTGAGGACACACAAGACCTCCTTGAAGACATAGCACAGGCATTGGGTACGATTTCTACAATTGCGTTTCCTCCCACTGGGTCACCCCATTTTTATCGACGTGTAAACAAAAGGAAAGAGACGAAAAAATGATGCAAGATCGTTTACAGGAAGCAGTCAATGTCCTTTCTTTCGTCACAAGCTATGTGCGGATGATCCTGACACTTGGGACCACTATAGGGAACAGTTCAATTCTTTCTTTTCTTCCTTGTGCTCGTCTTGCCAGGCTGAGTGAATGCTTTTACAAGCGCTTCGTCCACCTCACCAGCATGGTGGTAGCGTTCACGTTCGTTATTTGCGAGGCTAAGTGTCCGTTTCTAAGCTGAACTTTGAGCATATAGTAACAGTCTCCTTTCCTCGTGCGATAATCTCTGTGTAGGGCTTGCAAGAAGTTTACAACATACCTACTCACCAGCACCCGTTGCGGGCTGAGCAACAGAAATTTCTTCTGTCTGAGGTCTACGCTCTCGCAACAATTGGTAGATGATGATTGCACCAAAAGTCGCCGTACCAATACCTCCAATGGAGAAGCCGCCAACGGCTATGGTAAAGTTACCTGCGCCCATAGTTAGAGCGACAGCAGCCGTTATCAAGTTACGGCTACTGGAGAAATCAACTCCATTTTGGACCCAGATGCGACCGCCTGTGGCAGCAATCAAACCAAAGAGCACAATGGCAAGTCCACCAAGAACACCCAGGGGAATGGTTGCGATCAATGCCCCAAATTTTGGGGAAAAGCCTAGCAGAATAGCAACGGCTGCTGCAACCAGGAAGATGAGCGTCGAGTAGATGCGCGTGACGGCCATTACTCCGATGTTCTCGGCATACGTGGTTACTCCTGTACCTCCTCCAAAGCCAGACACGATAGTTGCCAATCCGTCACCAAGGAAAGCACGCCCCAGGTATTTGTCCAGGTTGCGCCCGGTCATAGCTCCAACCGCTTTCACATGACCAAGATTCTCCGCAACTAGAATAATGGCAACAGGAGCGATCAAAGTCATGGCATTAGGCTGAAAGACAGGAGCGGTAAAGTTTGGCAAGCCTATCCATGCAGCTTGAGAAAGTTTTGTGAAGTCAATAGCCTTGCCCAAACCAAACCCGTTGGCGAAGAGTAGGTAGAGGAGATAGCCAACGATGCCGCCAAGGAGAATAGGGAGGCGGCGCAACGGACCTGGCGTATAGACCGCTATTAGCGCAACAGCGAGTACCGTGATAATTGCCATCACGGTGTCAAACTGGCTGGCACTGGCTTCTTGAATCGCGACTGGAGCCAGATTCAAGCCGATGACCGCAACAACTGCACCCGTGACTGCTGGCGGCATGAGATATTCGATCCACCTGTAGCCCGCAAAGATCACGATAGCACCGATGATCGCATACACTACACCGGCAGCGATGATACCACCCAGTGCCACATTTATATGCGGGTTTATGCCTTTGCCTGAGTAGCCACTTGCTGCAACCACGACAGCGATAAAGGAGAAGCTTGACCCCAGATAACTGGGCACACGCCCTCCGACAACGAGGAAAAAGAGGATTGTACCAATACCGGAGAAGAAGATTGCCGTGTTAGGATCAAACCCCATGACGATAGGAGCAAGAACAGTTGATCCGAACATCGCCAGCACATGTTGCAGGCCGACAAAAATGGTTTGCCCCCAGGGGAGCCGCTCATCAGGAGCAATGATGCCCTCTCGTTTGAGGGTCCAACTTGTGAAATATCCTGGTTTCTCTGTTTCAGTTACCATACATACCCTCCCTGATTCCGTAGGGGCACGATTGATCGCGCCCACGTTGCCCATCTGCCCCACCCACGGGCGCGATCAATCGTGCCCCTACGTTGGGCTGACGGATGATTTTGTCAGAGACCATAATTAGACCCCTACAGTTTTTGTGCCTCCCTCAGCAATTCGTATAAACGGCACGGATGCAACGGCATCTCACGGACACGCACACTAAACGGTGAAAGTGCATCATCAATTGCCGAGGCGAAGAGTGCTGGCACTGGAATCACTCCCGCCTCACCTGCTCCCTTTATGCCAAGTGGATTCAGCGGCGAAGGCGTCTCAACGTGGTCAACACAGATGGTGGGAATTTCGGCTGCCGTCGGAATTAAATAATCCATGAAGGTGGCACTGAGTGGCTGACCCTCTTCGTCATAGACTAACCGCTCGAAGAAGGCCCCCCCGATTCCCTGGGCCACACCACCATGTATTTGTCCTTCAACCACCATTGGATTGATGAGCCGCCCGCAATCATGTACCGCCGCGTACTTCACGAACGAGACCATACCCGTGGTAGGATCGACCTCAAGAATAGCCCCATGCACACCACTGGCAAAACTTCCATGTGGTGGACTATAAAACCCATCGGCTTCCAATCCAGGACCGCCACGTTCCGGTGGGAGAGCAGGTCCCGGACGCGCAGCCGCCAGGTTCATCGCCGCCAGCTTGCGAGCGTTCTCACCATAGGTATAGCGCAATGGATTCGCTTTGATAGCCACCTGGCCCAGCGTCAATGCGCGGTGCGGGGCATCTTTGACAAACACCTTGCCATCAGCAAGCTCAATATCCTCTGCCGAGGCTTCAAACACATCTGCCGCAAGCGTTTTGACTTTCTCGCGCACCTTGACAGCCGCCAGATGCATCGCTGAACCAGCCACAGTCGCTGCACGACTGGCAAAGGTACCGACGCCCCAGTAGAAGGTCTGGGAATCTCCCGTCGTCACCATCACGTCCTTTGGCTCAATACCAAGTTGATCGGCCACAATTTGCGCAAAAACCGTTTGGTGTCCCTGCCCCTGTGTCGAGACGCCTGTAGAGGCGAAGACGCGGCCATCTGTCTCTACCCGTACATGCGCTCCCTCATACGGCCCAATTGATGTTCCTTCGACGTAGTAGCCAACACCGATTCCCAGGTAGCGACCCTGCTTCCGTGCCTCCGCCTGTTTTACTGAAAAGTTATCGTAATCCAACATCACCTTGAGCTTATCCAGCGACGCCTGGTAGTTCCCACTATCATACTTCGTCGGCCCCCCATCCTGGTAGACCAGCCCAACATCCCAGGGAAACTCATCTGGCTGAATAAAGTTCCGAGAGCGTACCTCCAGCCGATCCATATGAAGTTCACATGCGATACGATCCATGATGCGCTCCATCACAAAAACAGCATGAGGGCGACCCGCTCCACGATACGGACTCACAGACACCTTGTTGGTGTACAGCACGGTAAATTCGCTGTAGTAATGCTTGAGTCGATACGGTCCCGGCAAGGAGCAGGCAGTGATAATGGGTACAATGATACCATACGGTGTATAGGCACCTGCATCGTGGAGAAATACATCTCGCACAGCAAGCAGCACGCCCTGGTCATCAAAGGCATATTCAACTTCGTGAATTTGGCCGCGTTCCTGGTTGGAAGAGATAAAGTTCTCTCGTCTATCCTCGATCCACTTGACAGGTTTGCCTAATTGCATCGAGGCAAATGGTGCCAGAATCTCTTCAGGATAGAACATCATGATCTTTGTGCCGAACCCACCACCAACGTCGGGAGCGATCACCCGTACCTTATGCTCTGGCAGATGGAAAATAGCCGCCAAACCGTTGCGGATAGGAATTGGTCCCTGCGTCGATATCCAACAGGTCAGCATTCCCTCGAATGAATCCCAACGCGCCACAATCCCTCGACACTCCATTGGCATTGCTGCACCACGTTCCATCTTCAGCGTCTCACGCACAACATGGGGAGCGTTGGCAATCACCTCGTCTGGATCCCCTACCGCTTGCACCAGGTGAGCCGCAACATTCCCTGGCACATCCTCATGGACAAGCGGTGCAACTGGCACTGAAGCAACCCCCAGACTGTGAACCACTGGAAGCGGTCCATACTCCACCTCTATCAGTTCCAGGGCATCCTCAGCAACATAGCGGCTGTCCGCCACCACAAAAGCGAGAGCTTCGCCAACATAACGCACTTCTTGAAGAGCAAGAGGAAGCTGTGTACGAGGCTGTGTCAAAGCTTGATGAGGTATCAAGAGCGGTGACGGCTCCAGGACATCTCCCAGGTCAGCAGCAGTGAGTACGAGGTGTACACCTGGCAAGCGGCGAGCAGCACTTATATCAATGCGTACAATCCGTGCATGTGCATAAGGACTCCGTAAAACAGCCGCGTGGAGCATTTCTGATAGATCAATGTCATCAACATAGATGCCACGTCCACGGAGCAGACGCGGATCTTCGTTGCGCTGCACAGATGTGCCAAACCAACGCGTTGCCATAATTAATCCCCCTCTTGATGTCGCTCATAGTGGTCTCGGAGATGTTCAGCAGCAAGCTTGACGGCCTCTACGATATTCTGGTAGCCAGTACAACGACAGAGATTACCGGAGAGTCCATGCCGAATCTCTTCCTCTGTGAGTTCAGGATTCTCACGCAACATGGCATGCACCGACATAATAATACCAGGAGTGCAAAAACCACACTGCAACCCATGTTTCTCCTGGAATGCCTGTTGAATGGGATGCAGTTGCTCCTTATCGCCAGCCAGTCCCTCAATAGTTAGTAGTTCCATCCCGTTAGCCTGCACTGCTAACATAAGACAGGAGCGCACCGCTTCACCATTCAAAAGAACAGTACAGCACCCGCAGACACCATGCTCGCACCCGATATGCGTTCCCGTGAGATGGAGTTCATGGCGCAGAAAATCCGAGAGCAACAAACGTACAGGTACCTGTCGTTCATACCGCTGACCATTCACACTCACCGCAATCGTCTGCGCTTCATAAAATGCCGCAATGGATACTTGCTCTTCCATGAGCCCTCCTTCTCTTTTATTATTGGCACCGCTGCCATGCAATTTTCAGGACACGTTTCGTCAACTCGGCTGTGAGAGACCTGCGATACTCAGGCGTGGCATGTATATCACTCAACTCGTCACTAACAATTTGCGCTGCCACTTCCGCAGCAGCGTTCAGGGCCTCATCGTCAAGCGTCGTACCGATGAGAATGTTCTCAACATCGTGTGCGCGTATGGGAGCACTGGAAACACCGAGGTAGCTCATCTGCGCGGATAGGCATCGACCATCGGGTGTTGAAGTTAAGACAGCCGCCGCACCAGCCAGAGCATAGTCCCCAGAACGACGCGCAAACTCCATAAATGCCCAACCAGCTTGGGGAGGAAGCCAGGGGAAGCGAACTTCTGTCAGTACCTCATCAGGTTCCAGGGCGGTCGAGAGATATCCGGTGAAAAACTCCTCAGCTTTGATGATACGCTCACTAGAAACACTACGAGCCACAACCTCACCGTTGAGACATGTCAGCAGAGCTGGTAGTTCCGCGGCAGGATCGGCATGCGCAATGCTACCGGCAATTGTGCCACGATTGCGTATCTGCATGTGGCCGATATGCTGCACAGCATCTACAAAGAGCGGATGTCGCTGCTGTACCAAAGCTGACCGCTCCACCTGACACTGCCGTGTCACCGCTCCAATAGCCAGGTAGCCATCCCTGGCCTCAATATAGTCCAGTTCAGAAATACGATTAATGTCTACCAGGTACATCGGTCCAGCCAGGCGCATATTCAAGAGAGGAATGAGGCTTTGGCCTCCTGCCAGCACTTTCGCATCTAGACCACACTGCCCTAGTAGACCAAGTGCCTCGTCCAGCATACGCGGCGCGCTATACTGAAAACGTGGTGGTTTCATAGAATCTCCGCTATAGGGCCTATCCATTCCAGCAGGTACTCATCGGCCATTGCCGCACCAACACACTGCAAACCAAGAGGTAAGCCGTTGCCAGCGCGTCCACCAGGAACGGTGATCGCAGGCATACCAACATACGTCCAGGGCAGATTCATGATCGGGCTACCAGTAGAATCCAATCCTTCAGGGGCTGGACCTGTGGTAGCAGGGCAAACCCACATATCAACCCCTGCTTGTGCCATCAGCGCTTCTAACTCGCTGCGAAGCGCGGTTCGCCCTTGGCGCGCTGCGGCCAACTCTTCAGCCCCTACCGTCTGTCCCTCACGAAGTGCTGCGGCTGTACGGGGTCGATAGAGCGATTCATACTGCGCAAACCACGAGGCATGTACCGCCGCCATTTCTGCGAAGACCATCCGCGTATGACGCCGATTAATACCCTCGATATCATCAAAAGTGGGGATACGACGCACGGTATACCCCGCCCTTTGGAGAAGGGCAAGCTGCATCTCGAAAGCAGCAAGTGCTTCTGTTGATGCCTGGGCAAGGTAAGGACCGTCTGGCACACCGAGTACAGGCGAGGCTTCAGATACAACACTATGCCAATTACTACACAGCAGTGAAGCCACCAACGCGATACCTGGCACATCCTGCGTAAAATAGCCGACATGTTCAACTGAATCAGCACACTGCATCAAGCCAGCTATGGGAATACGCCCATATGTTGGTTTGAAGCCAATAATTCCACAAAAGGCGGCCGGGCGAATGGTCGAGCCAATGACCTGCGTACCCAGTGCCAGTGGACAGAGGCCAGCCGCTACAGCAGCAACCGAGCCACTACTTGACCCACCAGGAGTATGCTCGAGATTGTGTGGATTGCGCGTTGGACCAGGTTCAAAATAGGCAAACTCAGTGGTGACGGTCTTGCCCAGGATAAGTACACCTGCCGCACGCAGCATTGTTACGCAGGCAGCTTCAGGAGCAACAAACAACTCTGGAGGCAATTGCGATCCTGCCTGAGTAGGAAAGCCATCGACATGAAAAGTATCTTTGACGCCGACAGGAATACCATACAGTGGAGGACGATTGATGGAATCAGGAAAACGAGCCTGCAATGCTGCTGCATCAGCTCTCAGACGTGTACGCCGATCAGCTTCAGGTAAGAGTGCATGCACAAGCGGATCAGTCGCATCAATATGGTTGCATATTTCGTCGATATAGGCAAGCAGATCGAGTTCACCACTACGAAGTGCTGCTGCTGTTGCCGCAAGTGGTGCTGGAAGAATCAAGGGACGACCTCCTCTCTGCCGCTATAGTCATAATTGGTTCATCCACCAAGTAAGCAGAATCCGTAGGGGCCTGATTTATCACGCCCACGGACTCCCGTAGGCGCCTGATTTATCACGCCCACGGACAAGCGAAGCAATGTCCGTTCCCCTTTGATTTGGTGGATGTACCAAATAATGCACATATCAGAACTGGATGTTGCATTGTATCACATCTCAGCTTTTCTACCAATCAATAACGAGGTCTCCATCCTTCAGGGTGGTGGTAGGGGCGCAATCGATTGCGCCCGTGACCATGCATCATATCCCGTAGGGGCGCAATCGATTGCGCCCCTACCACCACCTCCGTCTTTCACCAGGAAGGACGGAGAACCGAATGACGAGGCAGCTTGCAGACAGGATAAAAAAAGGATATGATTTGCATCAATATCCCAACTTCACTCACCAACGCCACGTCAACGGAGTCACTTTAAGAAAGGTGCGGCTATATGAAACCGATTGATCTGAGTAACATGCGCGTGATTGACCTTTCGCAAAATTGGGACATGCATACACCGGGCTTTGCTACCTATGAGGGTCCAACGATCAAATGGATCAAGCGTGTGGCCTTCGACAAGGTAGGCGGACAACATATCGCATCGACGTTACATGTCGGAACACACCTCGATGCCCCTTTGCACTTTCTTACCAACGGTCAGGATATCGGAAGCATTCCCCTCGATAAATTGGTTGGTCCTGGCGTGGTAGTAGACCTTGAAGCACTGGGTATCGGTGACTATGCTCTTTACACCTCGGCACATTTCGAGGAATGGGAGCGCAAAACAGGACTACGCATCCAGCCCAATGATATTGTGGTGGTACACACTGGCTACCACAAGTATTACCCTAGCAACTGGTATGGTGAGTCGCAGCCGGACGAAACACGCTATTTTATTAAGCATCCCGGGCCGACTCGCGAGTTTGTCAATTGGGTATTGGAGCGAAAGATTTCATGGTTTGCCATCGACGCCGGTTCGATGGATCACCCAATGAACACCGTGATTCGCAAAGTACGTCCCGACCTTGCTGCTAAGTGTGCTCAGAAACTGGGCAAGCCACTTGAGGAGATTTGGCCCGAGGAAGATTTGCAGCTTATGCACTACGACATGTTTCCTCATGGCGTCTTCCACGTAGAGAATGCTGGCGGCATGATTGATGAAGTGTTGGATCGTCGCGTGTGGATTGGCTGCTTCCCCTGGAAGTTCAATGGAGGTGAAGCAGCGTTCTGCCGCCTGGTAGCATTTGTGGCAGAGTAGATGAAATTCACTGGTGCTCGTGGATATATCTCACAAGCATCAGTGGCTGCTGTGCTTTATCATGTCCTGTCAACCCTCTCCTCTGTAAACACTGTTCTTTTGTACAGTCACGTCCCTGTCCTCTCGCACGATGTGCATATTTCTTCCATTTAGTAGAGTAGAGCCATACAACAGTTAGCATACTCCTCTAGCAGGAAGGAATATGAAATATGACACCCTCGCATGTACGTACCGCACTGATTACTGGCGCATCGCGTGGTCTTGGCCTTGCGCTCGCCCGTCAACTTGCTCAACAGGGATGGAACTTGCTTATAGATGCTCGAAATAGACAGGCACTCGACCTTGCTCATGTGCAACTAGCACAACAAACGAACGTGGTCGCCATTCATGGAGATGTGACCGATGTGCTGCACCGTCAAGCACTTTTTGAAGCTGTGCGAGCGTTTGGAGGTCTCGATGCTCTGGTGAACAATGCCAGTATTCTTGGACCCAGTCCACAGCCGTATCTTCTGGCATACCCTCTCGATGTGCTTGAGCAGGTCTATCGGACCAATGTGCTTGCTCCACTCGCCCTCATTCAAGGGCTTCAGCATCAATTTAAGCAAGATGCCCGCATCATCAATATTACCAGTGATGCGGGCATTGAGGCATATCCCGGCTGGGGTGGCTATGGCTCAAGCAAGGCCGCGCTGGAACACCTTTCTCGTATTCTTTCGGTTGAAAATTCCTCGCTTCACGTTTACTGGGTTGACCCAGGCGACATGCGTACTCAAATGCATCAGGAGGCGTTCCCTGGCGAGGACATCAGTGATCGACCGCTGCCAGAAGAAAGCGTGCCTGGCATCCTTACACTTCTCAAAGGAACCTATCCAAGTGGACGCTACACTACCCGCTCACTCACAACTGCGAAAGAAGGACAATGATGCTCTTACACACACCACCACCTCATCTTTTCAATTCAATAGATTCTTCCTCTGAGATACTGCACTTTGTTCTTCGGCCCGAGCTTGAAGCCAGTGAGCCGCCCGAAGCACGAGGACTCACACGTGATCAGGTTCGGCTCATGGTCTCGTACCGCTCGCAGAACCGTGTCGTTCATACCCAGTTTCGTCATATCCAGGATTTTCTCGATAAAGGGGACCTGCTCGTCCTCAACACGAGCGGAACGATAAATGCTGCCCTCATTGCTCGTCGTTCAGATGGAAAGCAGTTTGAAGTGCACCTGTCTACCCATCTTCCAGCCGACTTGTGGATCGTCGAGGTGCGTCTGCAAGAGGCACAAGCGACGAGACCCTTCTACGATGTTCATGTCGGTGAGACGCTTCACCTGGTAGGAGAAGGGGCAATCACACTGCATGCGCCCTATCTGGAGAACCGCAACCCCGCTCCACAGGGTCCTCATCGCTTGTGGATTGCGACACTGAGTCTACCCTGCGCATGGCAGGAATACCTTGCACAGTATGGCTTTCCCATCCGCTATAGCTATGTTCGGCAGCAATGGCCGCTTCGGTACTATCAGACGGTCTATGCAACAGAGATGGGCAGTGCTGAAATGCCTTCAGCAGGCAGAGCCTTTACACCTGAGCTTCTGACACAATTGGTTGAGCGCGGTATACAGATAGCACCAGTAGTGCTACACACTGGCGTTGCTAGCCCCGAAAGTCACGAAGCCTCTTACGAAGAGTTTTATCGTGTGCCACTTGAGACAGCTCGTGCGGTGAATGCAGCACGAGCCGCAGGAAAGCGCGTGGTAGCGGTCGGAACAACAGTCGTGCGCGCCCTTGAAACTGTAACTGACATAGATAGAACAACACATCCCGGGGAAGGGTGGACGCGTCTGCTGGTGACACCCGAGCGCCCTATTCGTGCCGTGAACGCGCTGCTTACAGGCTTACACGAACCGCAGGCAACACATCTGCTCATGCTTGAGGCACTCGCTGGACTTGAACATCTCAAGATGACCTATGAGCAAGCCTTACGGGAAGGCTACCTCTGGCACGAGTTTGGCGATCTGCATCTGATCCTGCCATGAGAGGATGACCGCAGGCTAAAACGTACGGGTGCTGGCGAGGCATACCTCGCCAGCACCCGTAATCAGGGTCTATGCATGCATTTGATCTCCTAAAAGTTGCTGCAGTTTGAGATAGAGCTTTCCACAAGAGGAAAGGAAGAGCGAGGGGCTTTTAAAGGAACGCATGACCTACGAAAGCGAAAAGCAGAAACGACGACACTGAAGGGCTGTACAGTCCTAACATTTTATGTTAAAACTTACTTATAGCATCATCCTCGACAGTAGATCAATACACCACCATCCCAGTATCCAACCGAATTTCTAGCATCCGAAAGGGAAAGGAGCATCGCATGCCAAGCAGACCCACTATCGAGCAGCTGCGTGCAATCGGACAAACCTATGGCCTGCATCTCAGTGATGCAGACCTCGCGTCATTTACTGGTTTGATGAGTGCCGTTCTTGAGTCGTATCGACGGCTTGATCAACTTACCCAACCAGCCCTACCGGTCCGCTACGCGCGATCTGGCGGCTATCGGCCTGACGCCGAGGAAAATTTACTGAACGCTTGGTATCAAAAGTGCAGCATTAAAGGTGCATCAAGCGGAATCCTGGCCGGGAAGCGTATTGCAATCAAAGATAATGTGTGCGTTGCGGGCGTGCCGATGATGAATGGCACCTCGCTGCTGGAGGGATATGTACCTGAGTTCGATGCCACCATTGTCACTCGTATCCTGGATGCTGGTGGCGAGATTGTTGGGAAGGCAGTGTGTGAGAGCCTCTGCTTCTCGGGTGGTAGCCATACCTCCGATACTGGTCCCGTACTCAACCCGCACGATTCCACGCGCTCGGCAGGTGGCTCATCCAGCGGGAGTGCAGCACTCGTAGTAGTAGGTGAATGCGATATGGCTATCGGCGGAGACCAGGGCGGCTCGATTCGCATGCCAAGTGCCTGGTGTGGAGCTTACGGTCTCAAGCCGACCTACGGCCTTGTTCCATATACCGGTGTGTTCCCCATTGAACTCACACTGGACCACACTGGACCAATCGCCGCCACCACACACAATGTCGCCCTGCTCCTTGAAGCCATTGCAGGTCCCGATGGCCTCGATCCTCGCCAGAAGGATGTCAAAACCGAAGCGTATACCAGTGCTCTTACGAACGATATAGAAGGACTACGCATCGGTATTGTGACGGAGGGCTTTGGGTGGCCTGGCCTTTCCGAGCCGGATGCGGATGAACTGGTCGAGGCATCGGCGCGGCGTTTCTCCGAACTGGGAGCCCAGGTCAGCACCATCTCAATTCCTCTGCATCGCGATGGCATCCATATCTGGAATGGCATTGCAGTAGAGGGGGCAACCACGTTAATGGTACGCGGCAACAGCATGGGCACCAATTGGAAAGGACACTACAGCACCTCGCTACTGGACATCTATGCGCGTGGACGGATCACCCAGGCTGATGATCTCTCTGATACCGTCAAACTGGTCGTGCTCCTGGGTCAGTATATGCAAGATAACTATCACGGACGCTACTACGCCAGGGCACAAAATTTGGCTCGCACCCTCACGAAAGCGTATGATGACGCGTTGCAATCCCTTGACCTGCTGCTAATGCCAACGCTGCCCATGAAAGCCACTGAGATTCCTCCTGCCGATGCTCCACGTGAAGAGAAAGTTGGCAGAGCCTTAGAGATGATCGCAAATACCTGCCCGTTTGACGTGACGGGGCATCCCGCGATGACAATCCCCTGTGGGCTCTCGAATGGCCTACCCGTCGGGATGATGCTCATAGGGAGACAATGGAATGAGGCAACCGTTCTACGAGCAGCACATGCCTTTGAGCAGATCAGTGGTTATACAGTGCGTCCGCAACATGTCTCCGCTGTCGCCGGTCAATAACAATGGGAGGTCAAGCTGCAGACATCGGCTGTGGTCATGGCTCGGCACTCATCTAGTTCACCCAGGCATATCTGAAAACTGAAAAGTGATATACTAAACGACAAGTCTTTGCATTTTGAAGGGAGACGCTTGCCACAGATAGCCTCAAAAGAGGTGAGGAGACGACATTCTATGCTGAAGAAAGTTCTTATCGCGAACCGAGGTGAAATTGCTCTACGTGTTGTGCGTGCCTGCCAGGAATCAAGCATTCCGTCGGTTGCAGTCTACTCTGATGCGGATGCCGAAGCACTTCATGTCAAGCAAGCAGACCAGGCAGTTCGCATTGGCCCTGCTCCTGCCTCTCAGAGCTACTTGAACATCAAGGCGATCCTGGATGCGGCGCGTGAAACTGGTGCTGATGCTATTCATCCAGGGTACGGCTTCCTGGCGGAGAACGCACGTTTCGCTGCCGCCTGTCGTGAGCAGGGTTTGATATTCATCGGTCCTTCGCCTGAAGCTATCGAAGGGATGGGAGACAAGGCAGCCGCGCGTCGTATTGCAATGGAGGCGGCAGTACCCGTTGTTCCGGGCACTGACGGAACGATTTCGGCTGATCAGGCGCTTCAGGCTGCCGAAAGGATTGGATATCCTATCATGGTGAAGGCAGCGGCTGGAGGTGGTGGTCGCGGTATCCGCGTTGCTAGCACGCCAGAAGAGTTGAGAGAGGCAGTAAACGTCGCTGAGCGGGAGGCTGCGTCAGCCTTCGGAGATGGCTCTCTCTACCTGGAAAGACGCCTGCTCAATGCACGCCACGTGGAGGTGCAGGTACTTGGTATTCAGCAGGGACAGGCTCTCCATCTCTATGAGCGCGAGTGTTCCATGCAGCGTCGGCGACAAAAATTGCTGGAAGAGGCCCCCTCTCTTGCCATCAACTCCGCTACGCGCGAGGCTATGACAGGCGCTGCTGTAAGATTAGCACAGGCCGCGGGCTATACAAATGCCGGAACGGTCGAGTTCCTGGTTGATGCGGATGGCAACTTCTTCTTTATGGAAATGAACACGCGCATCCAGGTCGAACACCCGGTCACAGAAATGATTACAGGCATTGACCTGGTTAAAGAGCAGCTCCGCATAGCAGGCGGAGAGCCATCAGGATTACGGCAAGATGACATTCATATCAACGGCTGGGCAATAGAGTTTCGCATTAATGCCGAAGACCCGGCTCGAAATTTTTACCCTTCCCCTGGCAAGATCACAGCATTGGAGCTTCCTGTCGGTCCAGGCGTCCGAGTTGATTCAGCACTGTACCAGGGGTACTCCATTCAACCATTTTACGATTCGCTCATCGCTAAGCTGATCGTCTGGGGTCCTACACGGAAGGAAGCCATTCTACGCGCCAGGAAAGCGTTGAGCGAGTACCGCGTAGAGGGCATAAAGACGACGATTCCCCTTCATCTTCAGTTACTTCAAGATGAAGCCTTCTTGTCAGGACAGTACCACACCGCCCACCTGGAACACCTGCTTGCTTCAAGAGCAAAGTCGTAAACATATGGGTCTCCATCCTTGCGGGTGAAATGGATCAGTAGAGGCATCCCCTTGTGGGTGCCCTCAAGGTTTTCAAATACGAAAGGGGGCAGCATGCAAAGAAGACAACTACCGCCAGCACGTTACGACTATGGAGGAGACGAGTTTGTCTTCGTGGAACTCGACCAGGAAATGAGCCTTGAGGTCAATTTCAAGGCGATGGCAATCACACAGCAACTGCAAGAGAAAAACCTGCCTGGGATTCTTGATATTTGTCCGTCCAATGCCTCATACCTGATTCGCCTCAACCCTGACGAACTCAATCCAGCTGATTTGATTGTCGAGCTAAAGACGATTGAGAAGAACGTTGGCGATGTGAGCAACTTCGATTTACGTACGCGTGTGATCGATGTTCCTGTATTGTACGAGGACCCCTGGACCTACGAAACGTTGATGCGCTTCCGCGACCGCCACCAGGACCCCAATGGCACAGACCTGGAATATGCGGCGCGCGTGAACGGCTATAAGACAACCGAGGATTTCATCGCCGCACATTCTGGTTCGCCCTATCTCGTGACTATGGTAGGATTTGTGCCGGGCCTTCCCTGGTGCTTCCAGATGGTGCCCCGGGACGAGCAAATCGAGGTACCGAAGTACCTGCGGCCTCGAACCGATACTCCTGAGCGGGCGCTGGGCCATGGGGGGTGCTTTGCTGTGATCTATCCAGTGCGTGGAGCAGGAGGCTACCAGTTGTTTGGCATCGCCCCCGCGCCCATCTTCGATCCCAAGCAGCAGCTTCCAGACTTCGCCGATTCTATTGTTTTCCCCCGGCCCGGAGATATCTTCAAGTACCGTCGTATCGACCGCGCCGAGTTCGACCGCATTCGGGCCGAGGTTGAGCAGGGCGCGTTCCGCTATAGATGGAAAGAGATTGACTTTTACCCGGCTAAGTTCCTGGCAGGCCCAAAGCAGTATAACGAAGAGATTCTGGGGGTGCTCTATGGCGATTAAAGTAGTGAATCCTGGATTGCTAACGACGGTTCAAGACCAGGGCCGCTTCGGTATGTATGCCATAGGCATGCCTCCCTCCGGCGCTATGGATGTATTCTCGTATCGAGTTGCTAATTATCTCGTGGGGAACGAGGATAACGCGGCTGTTCTGGAAACCACCTATCTCGGTCCAAAACTGGAGTTTACCGACGATGCGGTCATTGCGATCACCGGTGCTGACGCGCCGCCCAGGATCAACGGCAAAGGCGTTGCAACCTGGGAGACCCTGCAGGTCAAGGCGGGAGATGTGCTTTCCTTCGACTACCTGCGCAGTGGTGCCCGGTCATACCTGGCAATAGCAGGCGGCATTGACGTTCCGCTCGTGCTGGGAAGTCGCTCAACCTACCCTTTGACGGGCATCGGTGGATTTAAGGGACGCAAATTGCAAGCGGGAGATATCCTGTCCACGGGTACAGCCCCGTCCAATGTAGCAAAACGCGTGGGTACTCGTCTCCCACAGAAGTACATTCCTACATTTTCCAATGAAACAGAGCTACGTGTTATTATGGGCCTTTGCAGTTATCGCTTGACGGAAGAGAGTAAGCAGGGTTTTCTGAACACCACCTGGGTTGTGACGCCTGATGCCGACCGTATTGGGTATCGTTTTAAGGGAGGTCATCTCGAATTCGTTCCCAGGGAACCACCCTTTGGAGCAGGCAGTGACCCATCCAATGTCGTAGACCTGGGATACCCTGTGGGATCTATTCAGGTTCCTGGCGGAGTCGAGCCGATCGTGCTGCTGAACGACGCGGTGACTGGGGGAGGCTATGCGACTATCGGAACGGTGATCAGCGTCGACCGTGATCGTATCGCCCAGAGCAAGACACATGATAAGACGAGATTCCACTCCGTCACACTTGATGAGGCTCTGCACGCCCGCAAAGAGCGCCAGCAGCAGTTGGCTGAAATCTCTTCAGTCCTCGCATCCTGATTGGCTAGGGCACCCACAAGGGGATGCCCCCTGTTTTTGCTGGAACCCCCAGAGGTACTACTGATTCAAGAAGGAGAGACAACTGTGCAAATTGATTTGAACTGCGATATGGGAGAAAGCTTCGGCCCATGGAAAATGGGAGCCGATGAAGAGATGATAAAGTACATCAGTTCCGCCAATATCGCCGGTGGTTTTCATGCTGGCGATCCACATGTCATGCGCAGGACTGTCGCTATGGCAAAGGAGCATGGCGTAGCCGTCGGAATCCACTCAGGATTTCGTGATCTGGTCGGTTTTGGCCGCAGAAATCTGGACGCCACGCCAGGTGAGGTCCAGGACGAATTTCTCTACCAGCTAGGAGCCCTACGCGAGTTCGCACGCTACTATGGGATGGATGTCCAGCATGTGAAACCGCACGGTGCGCTCTACATGATGGCGGCACGAGACGAAACCCTTTCTCGGGCGATCATTGAGGCAATTCAGCGCGTGGATTCCAGGCTCATCCTGTACTGCATGCGTGCATCCGTCACGTATGAACTGGCTAAGCAGATGGGACAACCCGTGGCAGCGGAGTTCTATGCTGACCGCGAATACAACCGGGATGGGACCATCGTTTTTACCCGGCGCGTAGAGCATGCGCTTGATCCAGAAGCGGTGGCAGCACGAGTCGTCCGCGCGGTAACTGAAGGCCGGGTCAAAGCGGAGGACGGAACGGATATCGCAATCGCGGTAGATAGTGTATGCGTTCACGGAGACACGCCAGGAGCCGCCGACTTCGCTAAAACCATCGTGCAGCACCTTACCGAGCATAACGTCGCAATCAAACCCCTCGGTCAAACCAGGGAGAAGGTTGCCTAGAGGAAGGACCAGGAGTAGTGTCAGAAGAGCGAACAATTAAAGCACCTTTGCCAGGCGTCTTCTATCGGCGTGCCAATCCACAGTCCGATTTTTATGTCAAAGAGGGAGATCGTGTGAACCCAGGCGATACCGTGGGCTTAGTCGAGGTGATGAAATCCTTCTTCGAGGTGCAGGCAGAGGATGGGGGCATGGTGCTCCGCATCCTCGCCCAGAACGAGGATGCGGTAACAGCCGGACAGGATATTATCGTGCTGGGTGAGTAGAAGTAGGAGGAGAAAGATGCATGCCCCTACGGGGCTTCCTCAACAAACGAGCCAGCCGCCATCGACGGGTAATTGCACACCCGTAATGAACGAGGCATCATCGGAAAGCAGAAAAGCAATGGCAGAGGCAACCTCCTCGGGTCTGCCCGGACGCGGAATCAGAAATCGTGTCCGCAAGAACGCCATAGCTTCAGGTGTCTCAATGGAGGAGCCTGTGAAGAGCGTAGCTACTGGTCCAGGGGCGACGGCGTTGACACGGATATTTTTCGGGGCAAGTTCGTAGGCCAAGGCTTTCGTGAGCATATGAACGCCTCCTTTTGAAGCATTGTAGTGCGGCTGAGGATGCAATCCACTCGACACCACAACCTCTGCTTCAATTGATGAAAGGTTCACAATAGCTCCTCCTCCTGCCTGTTCAATCGCCGGAGCTACAACCTGAGTCGTTAAAAATTGCCCTTTCAGGTTCACGTCCAGGACAAAGTCCCATTCCTGTTCTGTTAAGTCGTCCAATCCCGTCATCGTCACAACACCTGCATTGTTCACGAGACCCGTCACCTTGCCGAACGTCTTCAAAGCTGCCTCAAGTGCTCGTTGCGTGCTCGCACGCTCTCGAACATCACCCTGACGCGCAAGGGCGGCACCTCCCTGTTGACGAATGAGAGCAGCAGTCTCCTCTGCCGCGCTCTCCTTCACGTCCAGGCAGAGAACCGCTGCTCCCTCCGACGCGAGCCGCATGGCTGTTGCCCGACCAATGCCGGAGCCTGATCCAGTGATAAACACAACCTTTTCAGTAAATCTCATCTGTGTCATGTAAGACGGCTCTTTGTAGCTTTCTGCGAGTCGTTGCGCCCAGACCACCAGGTATGTTGCAGGCGTGCCTGTTGGTGCAGATCAACACACACCTTCCAGACCTGTGCCCCTCGCAAGCGTCGGAACTGGATGGGTGACACGTTCTTCAGGTGGTAGATTTTGACCGTGTTCATATGGTAGAGTATAGCATAGATGACAAGTGATTTGCAAGTGAGAAAAATCCCACCAGAGGTTGGATTTACGGACCCAATTAATCCGTCAAACTTCATTTTATGTAAGGAGCAGATAATGAAACGACCAGTTACCCTTTTTACCGGACAATGGGCCGATCTGCCATTGGAAACACTGGCTAAAAATGTGAGCCAGTGGGGCTTTGATGGCCTCGAATTGGCCTGTTCAGGCGACCATTTTGACGTGCGCCGTGCTCTCACAGAGCCACACTATATTCAATCGCTCTGGGATATTCTCAATAGATACAACCTCAAGTGTTTCGCTATCAGCAATCACCTCGTTGGTCAAGCCGTGTGCGATCCAATTGACTCGCGCCACAAGAGCATTCTCCCCGACTATGTGTGGGGCAATGGTGAGCCAGAGGGCGTGCGCCAACGTGCCGCGAAAGAGATGCTGGATACAGCCCGTGCAGCCGCAAGATTTGGCGTTACCCAGGTGACAGGGTTCACCGGATCGAGTATCTGGCACCTGCTCTACTCCTTCCCGCCGAACGACTTTACGGAAATCGAGAAAGGATACGAGGATTTCGCACAGCGCTGGAATCCAATTATAGATGTATTTGAGCAGGAAGGCGTGAAGTTTTGCCTGGAGGTACATCCCACCGAAATTGCCTACGATTTTGTGACGACGCGCAAAGCACTTCATGCTATCGGCAACCGCCCTGGCTTTGGCATTAACTTTGACCCGAGCCATTTTATCCCTCAGTTTCTCGACCCTGCCACCTTTATTGAGGAGTTTGCCGACCGTATCTACCATGTCCATATCAAAGACGCGAAGAGGCACCTGGATGGTCACAAAAGCATCCTGGGTTCCCATCTCAACTTTGGCGAAGATCAGCGCGGGTGGGATTTCGTTTCACCGGGGCATGGTAACGTCGATTTCGAATCAATCGTCCGTTCGCTCAATCGCATTGGCTATTCGGGGCCGCTCTCCATTGAATGGGAGGATTCGGGCATGGACCGCGAATGGGGTGCCCAGGACGCCCTTGCCTTTGTACGGCACACCGATTTCACACCATCGACGGTCGCCTTCGATGCAGCATTTAGCAGAGGTCAGACGACGAGCTAGTGTCGGGCATTTAGGAGGTCACAGATGTAGCTCTCTTTACTCGTTTGCACCGAGTACCGCGATTCCCTCTACCTCAATCAATGCCTCGTCCTGAAAAAAACGCGAAATCTCGAATAAAGCTGTTGCTGGATAATAGCTTCCAAAGAAGGTTTGATGAACCTTGCCCAACCGTTCAAGGTGGGCAAGGTAGTCGTCACGGTCACGGACAAAAATCGTTGTCTTCACAATATCTTGCATAGTTCCGCCTGCCGCTTCGACCACTGTTTTGAGGTTACGCAGCACCTGCTCGTACTGTGCCACAAGATCATCTATGGCAACAATCCGCCCATCACTATCACTGCCCGTCTGTCCGGCCAGGAAGAGGAGGCGTCCACCCGTGACGAGGATGCCATGGTTGAACCCTCTTGGACGTGGCAGAATGGGCGGGTTAATAATCCTTTTTTCCATAATTGCTTACTTTCCGATAAATTTAGCTTTTTATGTCAACATGAATACCTCTTTACGACATGACTCCGCCGCCGTCTATGTTGACGGCTTGGCCGGTGATACCCTTGCTGCTCTCCTGTGCGAGAAAGACGGCCAGTGCCGCTATCTCGTCAGGCTCTATCAGGCGTTGTTGTGGGCTCGTCTTTGCGAGCGTCTCTCGTGCTTGTGCCTCGGTCATACCGGTGCGGCTGACAATATTGCTGACACTTGCATCGGTCAAGGGAGTATCTACGTAGCCAGGGCAGATCGCGTTGACGGTAATGTTGTATGGTGTCAATTCGACTGCTAGAGCGCGAGTAAGACCAAGTACACCGTGTTTAGCCGCGGTATACGCAGAGGTGTAGCGACTGCCAACTCTGGAAGCGGTTGAGGCGATGTTGATAATGCGTCCCCAACGCTGCTCAACCAACGTCTGTGTAAAGGCTTCGTCACACACCCCTAACACAGCAGATAATATCATAGAGATAAGGCGAGTACTCCCCGATCTCATGAAATTATTGGCCGCCTAAAAAATCCCTGCTCAATAGGGAATAAAACCCCTTCAAGCTTTCTCTATCTATACAACGATAGAGAAAGCTTGAAGGGAACTTTTTCATGATGAGCGATTTAGAGCTGGGTCTATGGCTACTTTCTCAACAAGAGAGGAACATGCTGAAGCGATACTTTCAACACTATTGGCAAGAGTACGGGGACACACAAGAGCGTCAGACTCAAAATGAACCGCTATGCCCCGATAGGAAAAGCGCGACACGGGCGGTTACTTGGCATGCTCACAACCGACCCTTCAAACAGCGCAATCTCCTTTAACAAGCGCACCCCATCATAGCGCATTTCATCCTGCAGTTCTTGCTCTGCCCTCAACTGCTGTAGTGTATTCGTGAACGCGCCGACGTTCACGGAAAAGGCCAAGAAAAACGAGGGGTACTCTTTGTAGCTCCACGCGAGGAAGGCCGCTCTACGCGAATGGTGCAAGCTGAAAAGGGCCATTATGCGCCGATCTGCCGAGCGCGTTAAAAGAGGTGGGATAGAGATAAGATTTTTCCCTCTTATTGACATTCTTACTAACCACTATACGCCTCTTATCAAGCCGATCAACCGCATCAGAAACATTGCATATCTCCAACACCGCGCACACGTCACGGGCGACAAACCAGGGATAGCCACCCGCATTACAACCCCTCGTTTTGCTTCCAGGATGGCCGAGAAATGGCTTTTTTGGAGCGAGAGGTAAAAATACCTCGGTTCCCGTTGACCCCATCAGAGACGCTTCTAGTGCTATCGAGGTTATGCTAGGCACAACTGCCGTTTCAAACAGAAGTATTATCTGGCCCAGGACAGCAAGGGGTGTATAGATTTAACACACCCTTTGTTTTCATTGCGATTTCAAATCGCAACGCCCCAGGACCGCCAGGGGTGTCAATTGAACACGCGCCCTTTTCACCGATGAGGATGAAAAACAAACTGTCGCTTTAACCGACAGTTTGAGCAGAAACCCGAATACCATCGGTTGAACCGATGAAAAGCTGACATATACACTACCGATAGCAGGTCAAGCGACAAGGAACAAAAAAAGACGGTGTGTTTTGAAACCGCAATGAAAATGGGAGAGCGTGGGGGCTACCAGCCTAAGTACGTCCTGTCACCGAAGATCAAGCAGCATTCGTGGCGACGTTATCGAGGAACACGGGGCAGGCGCAAAAAAAGCGGCTACCGTGATGATAGCCGTCCGATATGTGGGGAAACGCTACGTTTCCTGCTCTTCTTGTTTGCCAGCTTGCCGCCGCTCTCGAATAAACTTTTCGAGGTCATTCCGTAAAATGCGATAGTCGCGTTTCCCCACCATGACGCGGGGAAGTGAGCCATTACTTATCCATTCTCGCACTGTGCGTATGTCTACGCGCATATAATCAGCAACCTCTTGCGCTGTCAGCATATCATGTTCTAGCAATTCATCATACCTCATGGTTGTTTCCTTTATTATACGTGTGGCGGTGTTTACAGTCAATTATGAACCTGTAATCAGCTATGCTAATATTAATGTTGCTTATACCTTGTATATTCATCTTTCACCATGTATACTGTAGATATGATGCGCTGTTAAGTATGCGCATCGAGGGAAAGAAAGGAGACATATGCAGAGTATCGTACTAGAAGACGCGGCCCAACAGTTCGCAGCCATTGAGCCGCTAGATGAGAAAAACCTAGACCAACGTTCAATTAGTTTCGGGTTCTCGCTACAGATTATAGCACGCGAGGGCCTATCAGTTCGTGGAGATGCACACATGCAGAAGACAACCACAGGCATACCCCGTCGGGCATCACTGCCAGCCGACGTAACCGAAGATTTTGACGATCAGCTACCGCAAGCCATGCCACGTAGCCAAATCCGTTGGAGACCCACAAACCAAGCTACAGCAGGTCAAGATGTTCTAGCACCTCATGGCTGTACACAGGACGCAACAGTACCACAAGCTACGACGCGCCGCATTAGTGGAAGTACCAGAGGAGGGTTATACGTGCTACTGGCTCTATGCCTTGCCTATCTCTATGTAGGTATTGCGGTTCCAGCGTGGGAGAACCTGAACAATCAACTGCACTATGGGGATGCACGCATAGCGAGCTACGACATAGATCATCGCCATTTTGTCACCGAGGACAACAAAGGCAAGATCAGAGTATACGTTATTAGCCAGGATGGACAGCATGTGCAAGTGCTAGACAGCATTCTCGGCAGTAACACCGATCACGCCCTTGTCACGCTCAAGGATGAGGGAAGCGACATTGCTATGTCGGTCAATGGCGTGCAGACCGCGCTTCTCGTTCCTAACGGTCAAGGCGGTTTCAAATGGGGAGGCAACTAGATGGATGTATCTGCAACCGCTAATCTGGTGACTATTCACATCCAAACGATCTGGTTGGTGGCAATCGTTGTTGTGGTAGTGCTGCTAGCGTTCTTGAAGAAGAGGTAAGGCCATGAAGCAATATGAACTGCTTTCAGGTATGCTTTCTGAGTACCTGCACCAGGCGACGATGAACTTAGATATTGCTACCGATCAGGGCGCAACGGGCTACGAGCGAGCTATGGCCGCTATGGTAGCTACTCGGTCTTTGAGCCTGCTCACAACGCTAGCAATAGAGCTTAACGTCATGGTGCAGGCTGGCAAGCTCAATCAGGAGGCGCAGGACCCGCTAGAGGGGGGGGAACAATGACGCAAAGCCCTAATTCGACATGCCGCATGTTGGGCCACGATTGGGTCACGTACCAAAACTACCAAAATTGTAGGCGTCATGGGTGTAAGGCGTTCAGGACATGGTATCGTGGCAATTGGTCCGAGGTCAAGACGCCAACGCCCAAGAAGACACGCCAGGAGCGGCAGGAGAGCCAAAGAATATTACCACTTTTTTAGCCGTTAGAAAGAATGTAAGTAGTGGGGAGGCGTTCACGTGGCGTCTCCCCGTTTTTTCAAGAGGGAGCAGAAGAGCATGGTCGGTTTCAAATTTCGCACACAAGACACGTTATTCAATTATGGGCAGCTTCCCGATATTGATATTACTAGAGTGATAGCGACCTACCTTCGACAAAGCAGGAAGGACGCCGACGACAAAAATGGAGAGTCTCGTAAAACACAACTCGAACTCAAAAACTACGCCCTCAAGCTTTCAGGCGAAAAGGGCGCAGGAGTGCGCCAGTACGATGAAGGGGCTGGAACATCGGGGCAGAAACGTATCGACGAACGGCCAGAGCTTAATCGACTGTATAAAGACATAGAAGCGAACCTGATTAGCATCGTGATCGTCTCTAGAGAAGACAGATTGTTCAGGGACAAGTGGGGCATTCAGTCAGAAACCTTCATGGAACTGGCAGCAAGAAAAAGGGTTGTTGTCATTGTCCCCCCTCTCTCGATCAATGGGAGGCCACGCTTTTATGATTTTAGCAATGATGAGCATGTGAAGGCGTTCAAGCACAAAATGGAGATTGCCTATGATTATGTGGCAACGCATATCAAGTACATGAATGCCAATAAGAGGAACAAAACAGCAAGAGGGAATTATGATGGCCGTTCTCTCATTCCTGGGCTGGTTGTACCAAAGGGTCAAGACAAGATGGAGCAAAAGATAGACATTTATCCTGCTTGGGCCGAGATTATGGAAAAGCTATACAGTACATGGGAGGCGTATGATTATTCTATCCCTATGCTGGTCCGATACGTCGAGAGCCTCCCCTATCTTTTTCCTGACATTCCCGAAGAGGATGCAGCAAAGTACTGCTTCAGGGCTGTTGTCAGAAAGGTCCCAGGAGGCTTTAAGCCAGAAAATCCAGAAACAATTAAGAATTGGTTTCGGAATGTGGCTTGCATCGGCTGGTGGCTTGTATCCATCGGGTCGGGAGAAGTCATTCCAGACAACCATCCCGCTATTTTTGAACGGGAGCGTTTTGAGAAGGGCTACATTCAACTGACGGGGCATACGCTTGAGGGCGTGCCTGTACAGCTTGCTCATGCCCCAAAACGGCACCAAGCACGAAGAGAAGCAGAGGTGGCTCCTCAAGCAGTGTTGCGGTTTGTGCTAACGTGTCCTATGGCACCCTGGGTTGGGGTGAGCGTAGATACCAGTGTGTGTAAGTACGAGGTGAAAAAGAAACTCTACTACAAGGGAGATATTAAAGCAGATGGCGACATCTATTCAAACCGTGTTTTTTGTATCAATTGCGAGGACCTTGATGAAATCGTAGTGAAGCGTTTAGAGCACTTGTCAGAGGTTGATAAGCAGCTTGCCTCTCGCATTGAGCAAAGCTTGGAAGAGGTACGTCTACAGCAGATACAAGAGTGCGTTCCACTAGAGGACCAAATTAGACAGATTGATACCAAGCTCAAGAAATTGATGGCAAGGCTTGCCGAGGTGAGTGACATGGCAGAAGATGATGAGGATGAAGCAGTAGTAACCATCATGACCAAGATACAGGGGTTACGAGGGCAAAAGCGGGAGCTTGAAGAGAAGAAAAAAATGCTCAACACACTTGGGGACAAGGAAGAAGTACGCAAGTTCTACACGGTGCTCGGCAACTTCAAAGAGCAATGGCCTAAGCTTACCATAGAACAAAAGCAGAGGCTTATCAAGCTGCTCACAACCAAAGTGGAGATAACCCCTTGCTCTATGCACTGGTACAAGCTCACTATTCACTGGATAGGTCCTGTATGCAATCGTCCTGATGTAGCACTCATATGGAGGATGCGGCCAGAAGTGCAGCCTGCATTAGAAAAATGGGAGCTAGACCTTATTCGAGAGCACTACTCAAGCTGTAGCATGGAGTATCTGCTTGAGAGAATGCCGAGCAGGACATGGCAAACGATACAAAAGAATGCCTGTATCTTGGGCGCACAAAGAGATAGGGGTATTACGAAGACGATACCAGCAAATGTTGCGTGGGGAGATATATCATTCTTTCCTGAAAAGGACAAGGCAATAGAAATGGCAGTAGAAGCGGCGAAGGAATGCATGAAACAAAGAAAGCTCCATTGCGCCAAGTGGTTTATCACGCTTCCGATCACGAAGGAACACACAGAAGAGGATACCATTACCAATGATATTAACGAAGGGTGGCTTTCGTCACGAGATAGACGCTCGTCAAGTTGATGGAAAGCATGCGCTGCCAGAGATCATCAGGGTGGTTCAGAAACTTGTGACTACTAGCATTGCCAGCATTATTAACCAGAATATCAATGCCGCCCAGAGACTCGGTGCAGGTCTTCGCCATGCGCTGCACCTGCTCTCCGTCGGTAACGTCGCAGGGAATGACAAAACTCTTGCGACCCATGCCTTGAATCTGGTCTGCAAGCTGTTCAAGTTCGGAGGCTGTACGAGCCGTCACCGCCACGTCCGCACCTGCCTGCGCGAGGGCAAGAGCGATGCTGCGGCCAATACCGCGTCCCGCACCAGTGACCACCGCCCGTTTTCCTGTTAGCGTGAGTTGTTCAGCAGACATCAGCGTAGTCCTCCCTTTCATAATGTCAACATAGGTCTTAAATGGGTTCTACGTCCTTCCAGGTGAAATACCTGGTGATGGTAGGGGCGCAATTGATTGCGCCCCTACCATCACCCGCAAACGTTCACGGGCGCAATTGATTGCGCCCCCTACCATCTTCCGCAAACGTTCACGGGCGCAATTGATTGCGCCCCCTACCATCACCCGCAAACGTTCACGGGCGCAATCAATTGCGCCCCTACCATCACCCGCAGGATGGAGATCTCTTAAATGATCGAAATAATCTGCATATCTCTACGAGACGACAATACGTCTCTCCATAATGCATACATCGGCGCGTCCAGCGGCCAAAATGGTGTTCACCTCGTTACTTGTCGTCAGATAGCCACCGACCATCGTGGGAATACCCCCTTCGTTGCGTATCCGGTCACTTAGTGAAGTCAGGAAACTCCGACCATAGATCGGTTCACTGGCAATCGTTGTCTGTCCTGCCAACACCTCAAGCATATCACATCCATGATTCTTCAAGGCTCTGGCAACGCCCACCGCATCCTCAACAGTCGTGCCGCCCTTTACATAATCGTTGGCAGACAGGGCAACCGAGAGCGGTTTGTCATCAGGCCAGGCGGTGCGCACAGCGTCGAATACCTCTAACGGGAAGCGCATCCGCCTATCCAGGTCTCCACCGTACTCGTCGTCACGGAGATTGGTGAGTGGTGAGAGAAAACTTGCGAGGAGATAGCCGTGCGCGAAGTGCAGTTGTAACAGGTCAAAACCCGCCTCTTGCGCTCTGCGCGTTGCCCGCACGAACTCGTCGCACACGCGATTCATATCGGTACGATCCATCTCTTTAGGCACCTGGCTCTGCGCTGTATAAGGAATGGGCGATGCCGAGAGCAAAGGCCAGTTGCCGGAACGCAGCGGCCTGTCCAGTCCTGTCTCTCTGGGGCGTGTTGATCCTCTACGTCCGGCATGACTTAACTGAACAGCCACTTTCGCGGCCGAGGAGTCATGAACAATTTTTAGAATGCTTGCCCACGCTGACACATGCTCCTCAGCATATACTCCTACGTCATCGGGTGTGATGCGCGCCTCGGCGGAGATAGCGACTGTTTCCGTTATAATCAGACCGGCACCACTGAGCGCACACAGCTGCAACTGAGCTGCGTGTCTATCACCCGGAGTACTCTCCTTTACTAATTCATCTGCTGTTATAGTAGTTGATATTGTACGTTTCTGCTTTGCTGGATGCTCTTGCATAAGAACGAGTCGGTTAGATAGCATGAGTTCACGTAATCTCAAGGATGCAAAAAGTGGAGATGGTGCTACAAGGGGAAAGTGAAAATTGTTCGCTAGAGAGACTTCTTGTTGGTCTGTTTCCGCTTGTGCTCTGTGAAGATACCAGCGATCAACGGCATCACCAAAACGAGCGTCACGGAGTTTGAGATCATCATAAGAAATGCGCCCACTGCGCGTAAGTAACTGAAAGGTGAAGAGCATCGGGTCAAGGTTCAGATAGCGTTTGATCGTTTCAAAATAGGTCTGACTCTCTCTAGCGGCGCGTTGAAAGGTCTCGATGACGGGTTTTCGCTCCAGTTCGTATTCGTTAAGAGCCTTTTCGAGAGCTTGGTGCTGTTCGAGGGCATTAGCAAGGGCAATCGCATCCTCCATCGCAAGCTTCGTCCCGGACCCAATGGAGAAGTGAGCGGTATGTACGGCGTCACCGAGTAGCACGATCTGCTGGTGGTGCCACGTCTGCGTCTTGAGTGTAGGGAAGCTGACCCATCTCGAATTGTTCGATAAGAGTTTTGCGCCATTCAGGTCAGCCGCGAAGAGTTGTTCACAGTAACCAAGGCTTTCTTGCTCGCTTGCTGTATTCAGGCACGCCCCAAGCCACGTCGCTTCGTCGCATTCAACAATAAAGGTGCTGCCGATGCCGCTAGAGGGGTAAGCATGCACCTGAAAGAGACCATGCTCATTCTCGCGAAAGATGAACGTAAAGGCGTCAAGCACCTTGTCTGTACCAAGCCAGATGTATTTCGCATTTCCCTCTTCAATGACAGGCTTGAAAAACGATGCGTAGGTCTTTCGCGCGAGACTGTTGATACCATCGGCTGCGATCAACAAGTCGTAGTCGCCGAGGTCCGAGAGGTGCTGTATCTCGCGATGAAAGTGCAGCGTTACGCCTAATTCCTGGCAGCGGCTTTGTAAAATATGGAGCAGTTGTTTACGCGAAATACTGGCAATGACATGCCCACCACAACGGAGAAGCTCTCCACGATAATGCACATCAATAGCATCCCACATCACGAAATGACTGGTAATCTGCTCATATGTTTTAGCATCGGCCCTTTGAAATGCGTTCAGAGTGCGATCAGAAAAGACGACTCCCCAACCGTAAGTGACATCTGCTGGATTCCTCTCAACAATAGTGATGTCGTGACCGGGATTCGCTTTTTTGAGAAGCAGAGCGCAGTAGAGGCCAGCAGGTCCTCCGCCGAGGATAGTAATCTTCATGACTATCTCCTGCCCAGAGCATTAAGAACAGTCGCCAGTTGTTCAAGCTGGGCAAGATCGGGTACTGTAGGGAACAGGACCAGTTCATCACATCCAGCCTCTTCATAGCCGCGAATGAACTGCGCGATAGCTTGAGGACTCGTGAGCAGGCCAGCCGCGATCTTCTCGGCAAAAGGCCCCGTGAATGCGTAGTAATCCTTGAGATAGCGTATACCAGTCTCGATAGCAGCGTCTCCAAAGGCAAAATAGCCCTGCGCCCAAAGTTGAGGTTTCCCTGGTCGCCCGACATCACGCCAGGCAGCACGCGCTTTGTCTGCCGCGCGAGCAAAAGCTTTGGGTGGACCTCCACCATGCACATAGCCATCCGCATAGCGAACCATACGGGCAAATCCCTGGTCGCTCAAACCTCCAACGAGCAACTCCGGGCCGTTCTTGCGTGCCGCTGTAGGGCTGATCCCCCCATCTTCCCATAGGGAGCGGAGCAGAGCAAGCTGCTCTGAAAAGTGCCTACCCCTTGAGCGATACTCAACCCCTACAGCATCGTAATCGTCTTTGCGAGCACCCACCGCCAGCCCCAATACCAGCCGACCATGAGAGAGCGCATCCAGGGAGGCGGCAGCTTTAGCAAGCAGAGCAGTATTACGCAACGGGCTAATGACGATGGTGGTCGCTAACTGAACTCTCTGAGTGACGGCTGCTGCCGCTGCCAGGGCCATCAACGGTTCATAGCTGTCAAAGAGAACCCGGTCAAGGACCCCTACACTTGAAAAGGGTCCTTCATCGGCACAACGCGCCCACTCGACGACAAGGTGCCCCTGCGCGCCAGGAACCGTTGTAGGAAGTCCGACACCTATTCGCATAGATACGTTCTCCTTGCTGCCACTACTAACGCTCTGGCTTCACCCAGATGTCGCGCTCGTGCATGAGGTCAATCTGCTTCTGAATGACCTGCTCGCGGTACTCCGCATGTTTCATCGGCTCCCGGTTCAAATACAGATTCTTTGGATAGATGGGCTGCTCATAGAGAAGCTGGTAGAGTTCGGTACGCAGATCTTTCACCCAGTTATCCCACTGCGCACGCGCTCGGTGATCGCGCAAAGCTTCAATATCAATGACGCCACCAACATAGGTCGAGCTACCACCGTAATCCTGCCGACCAACAATCTGTCCCTTGTAGTTAACGATAAAGGAGCGGCCACCAAAGGTATCGATGGGTGTCGCTTCCTCGGGCAGGAGGTAATACGTGCCCATGTTCGGTGCCACGATATACATGTTGTTGTCAAGCGCACGCGCCCGGCTCTGAATCTCAAATATCTCGTTGCCGGTCGCAGGATGAGGATAGGAGGCGCGATACACGACCTCCGCGCCGTTCATCGCCAGCGCGCGTGCGTTTTCGGGATAGGACCCCTCGTTCGCCATCATGATACCAAGCCGCCCAATCTCGGTATCGACCACGGGCCAGAAGGCGTCGAGATTTCTGCCATAACGGGCTATCCACCAGTCATAAATATCATGCGGGCAGACGGAGTGTTCGACGGGAAAAAGCGGCGAGACCTTGTAGTGCTGCAAAATTACCTCGCCTTGTGGGCTAAGAATAAATCCGACGTTAAAATAACGATCCTGAATCTCAGGATGGCGCGCCTTTGCCTGAGCCATAATGAATGCGTCATACGTTCGCGCTATCTTGCCCAGTTCTTCAGTTTCCTCGCCTGGGATATCGATAGCGCATTCCCTGGCAAACTGGACATGATCGAGGTCCAGCACTTCGTCATTGAACCCCTGGAGTGCTCCTTCAGGAAAAGCAATCAGCCTGACAGGTAAATCCAGGCTCGACAACCAGGAAGCCGCCTTAACGAGATGGAAGAGATGCTCTAGGTTGGTCTTGATGTCCGCTCGCTTGCGAATACCGCGTACAGTGGGAATGAGGCCAACGGCGGTATACGGTTTGATCATAACGTTATGCTCCTCCTTGCTTCTGCTGAGTTCACGCTGAAACACACCTCTACCTGCTGTCTGATACTCGGCCTGGTGACACGCCTCTTTCTGTTTTAGGTTCTTGAAAATAGTATCGTCATTTAGGGATAAGGAAGGCAGGACTTCTCCTCGTCGGAGAAGTCTGCCTTACCAATAGCTCTATCCAGCCAGATCAGCGGAGGCAGACTAAACGACCTGTGGCAACCTCTGCTGCGCCGCGTTCACCGCTTCCTCCGGGTACTCGTAATCCTGCAGCTTTCCAGCGAAATAGCTATCGTAGGACGCCATATCCAGGAAACCATTCCCGGACAGGTTGAAGAGAATCACGCGCTCCTCCCCTGCCTCCTTCGCCTTCAAAGCCTCGTCAATCGTCGCCCGCACAGCATGCCCGGACTCCGGTGCTGGCACAATCCCCTCGCTGCGTGCGAACCGCACAGCCGCCTCGAAGACCGCGTTCTGGTGGTAAGCCTCTGCCTCGATGATTCCTTCGCTATGCAGTTGTGAAATCAGGGGCGACATACCATGATAGCGCAGCCCACCCGAGTGAATAGCTGGCGGCATAAAATCGTGGCCGAGCGTGTGCATCTTCATCAACGGCGTCATCCCAACGGTATCGCCGAAATCGTAGGTATAGATACCCTTAGTCAGGCTGGGACAGGCCATCGGCTCCACTGCCAGGAAGCGCGTCTTCATCCCCTTGCGTAGTGCCTCGCCAATAAATGGGAAGACAAGCCCCGCCATGTTGCTCCCACCGCCCACACAGCCAATAACGACATCAGGATAGTCACCCGCCATCTCCATCTGCCGCAGTGCCTCCTCTCCAATCACCGTCTGGTGCAGCATGACGTGGTTGAGCACGCTTCCCAAAGCATACTTGGTCATGCCACCACTTTTCACCGCGACCTCTACGGCCTCGCTGATCGCAATGCCCAGGCTGCCCATATTCTCCGGGTCCTGTGCCAGGATGCTCCGCCCTGCGTCCGTCAGATTGGTCGGACTGGCATGCACGCTTGCTCCATATGTATGCATCATGCTGCGTCGATACGGCTTCTGCTGGTAGCTTACCTTGACCATGAAGACTTCGACTTCCATATTGAAGAACGCGCCCGCCATCGCCAACGCCGATCCCCATTGCCCCGCGCCCGTCTCGGTCGAAAGTTTCTTAATCCCTTCCTCCTTGTTGTAGAAAGCCTGCGCGACAGCCGTATTCGGCTTGTGGCTGCCCACGGGACTTACTCCCTCATACTTATAATAAATACGAGCCGGAGTGTCCAGCGCCTTCTCCAACCTGCGAGCGCGATAGAGCGGACTTGGCCGCCACTGCATATACACCTGGCGAATCGGCTCTGGTATCTCAATGTAACGCTCTGTACTCACTTCCTGCTGAATCAACGCCATCGGAAAAAGCGGAGCCATATCATCAGGCGCCACCGGCTGCTTCGTACCAGGATGCAGCGGCGGCACAGGAGGATGAGGCATATCAGCCATGATATTGTACCAGGTGCGAGGCATCTCATCCTCGTTCAAAAGATATTTTGTGTGGATGTTGTCAGGCATAGTTCGCTCCTCTTATAATTCAAATACATTAGGGATAGCTTAGGTTACAATATTTCAAATGTCAAGTAATGAGTCTGCTGGGGTTTCCATCCTTGCGGTGGTGGTGGTAGGGGCGCAATTGATTGCGCCCGCATTGTGGCAAATTTACGGTAAAGCCCATCCTCAGACAAGTGGTGGTGGTAGGGGCGCAATTGATTGCGCCCGCATTGTGGCAAATTTACGGTAAAGCCCATCCTCAGACAAGTGGTGATGGTAGGGGCGCAATTGATTGCGCCCGCATTGTGGCAAATTTACGGTAAAGCCCATCCTCAGACAAGTGGTGATGGTAGGGGCGCAATTGATTGCGCCCGCATGGGACATGGATGCATGTGCCCAGGCGCAATCAATTGCGCCCCTACCATCACCTCCGTCTTTCACCCGGAAGGACGGAGAACCGTCCGCTGTATATTCTGGCGCGATATGCTATACTGCTGATTGCCCAACGTAATAACGCACACAACCAATACATTATGAGAGAAAAACGATAGCTATGGTGAGTAGAGAGAGTATGAGACCTGCTTTGGCGGCTCCAACGCGGCTCTATGCCTTTTTGCTGCGGCTGCGCCCGGTGCAGTCAGGGACGCTTATGGCGTTTTCGGGTGAGTTGGTGCATGGCGCGTTCCTGCACTGGCTGCGCGAGACGGCTCCCGATGTGTCGGAGTGGTTGCATGATGGCAATAAGCGTCGTCTCTTCACCTGTTCGAGTCTCCAGTTTGATCTCCCGACGCAACGCATGCTTGGGGCGGAGCGCGAGAACATACACTTGCCTCTGGACCCACAGAAGACGTATCTCGTTCGCATTACGCTGTTGCTCGGTGAGTTGTTTCCCCTGTTGCACGAGGCTCTGATGCATTTCTATCCCCACCCGCAGCAGATGTCATCGCACTTTTTGCAGATTGGCAAGCAACGCTTTACGCTCGAAGAGGTGATCCTGACGCCGACGCATGCCTCTGGACAGTGTGGTTTTACCTCACTGGCGACCTTGGTAGAGCAGGCGCAGACGCTGCATGGCGATGCGCTTGAGCATCTCACGCTCGAGTTTTCCTCATTGACCACCTTCAACCGCAGCACCCGCGAGGGCTATGGCAATCACTACGCGCTGCTGCCGCTCCCGTCCTATCTCTTCCCCAATCTCGCCAAACGGTGGGAAGATAGTGCGCCGCCGGAGATGGTCGCTGTGGTGCAGCGCCACCTCCTCGAAGAGTATACCTTGCAAGACGGTGTGATCATCACCGATTACGAGTTGCACCCGCATCACATCCACTTCACCAGGCATGTTCAGCCGGGCTTCATAGGTCGCTGCACCTATCGCTCGCGCGATGCAGCGCGTGTCGCATCCCCCAATGGCGAGAGAAGCGAGGAGACACTCTTATCTCTCCAGCAACAACTCTGGCTCCTGGCGCAGCTGGCCTTCTATAGCGGTGCCGGGTACAAGACATCGATGGGAATGGGACGCACGCGTGTCCTCTGAGCTATTCCCCACCGGTCTCCATCGCTGACCCGCTACCTGCCGAAAAAGCGCTGTGTAAAGGTGGCGATGAAGCTGATTTCGATGAAGAGACCAATCACAGCCTCTATCGCGGCAAAGGCAGTAACGGGGCTACGAAGGGTAAAGGGACCTGGGAGAAAGCCGCGCCCATGAAACGAGGTGATGCTGAAGATGATGGCTTCCCTGAGTGAAAGCGATCCAAGGAGGTGGTAGGCGATGGCAAAGACAGTAATCATCAGCACATACATAAACAGGCTGCGCCCAGGTTTGTAGCCGTACCCCGCCAGGATGTCGAGAAACCAGGAGAAGATGTACGAGCCACCACTGAGTATCCGCTGCCATAGCTCTCGCATTGTTTGTCGGAGACCATCGTGTACGTGACCATCTACCGAGGAGACCGCTTGTAGTCCCCAGAGCATGTATCGCCAGAGGACCCTGCGTTGTAGAACTTGAGCGCGATAGGCGAAGGGCACGGCCTCCTCATTTATCCCCTGTGCGCGCATACTATTGGCGAGTTGGCGGTTGGCACGAATGGCGGCTCGATAATTGTTCAGCCATCGTTGTTTGTCTTTCATGCTTCCTCTTTGTCGTTGTGGGATACGTGCCAGATTCTCGTCACCAAGTCGTTTTACCTGTTGCCAGTCAATGACGGAGAGATTCACATCACCCCAATGTACATCGGCAAGCAAAGCACACCGCCCTTTTGCATCAGCAAGAACAATCTTTTCTAGATTCGTCGCACTATCAAAAAAGGCGTCACGCAAATCTGTTCCCACCAGATATGCTTTGCGGAGATAGGCTCCTTGCAGATGAGCACTCTCCATATTCGCTCCTTCCAGATGAGCAGTGCGTAAATAAGCTCCTTCCAAATGAGCCTGAAAGAGCACTGCTTCTTCCAAATGAGTACCACGAAGCCTTGTTTCATTGAGGTGCGTGCCACGCAACACTGCGCCTTGCAGGAGAGCCTCGCTGAGATCGGCTCTCTCTAGATGAATACCCGCCATCAGATGCTGTTCGAGGGTGCTACTGTTCCACTCTTCCTTAGTTAAGCCTCCACGTAGACATGCTAATGGCAGGTTCCGCAGGTTGACATGACGCAGGTCGGCACCACGCAGGTCCAGGCTCTGGCGGTCCCGTTGCTCTATGTCGCTCCAATCCACAGGACCACGCTTCTGTTCATGATTTGCAAGTAACCACTCAACATCAGCGCGCGTGAGTTTGACATCCTTGAAGGGATAGATACCTTTCTGTACATCAGGAATGATTGTTAGACGTTGGCACAAAAACTGTTGTCGTTCGCCATCAATCTCTGGCTCGATGCGCCACGATGAGAGAGCAAGGGGCGGTTGCGCTACAATAGAAGAAAGTTCCTTATTACACAAGAAGTACCACCTGTTCTATATCACGTAACTAGCAGTTTCTACCTACAATTACTCGATTTTCATTACTGGTTGTGCTATACTGCTTATAGCAGGAATATACTATGCGGGTAAAGAAACAAACTCTCCGAGACGATGCGTTTCCACGCGTGAGTAGGCGACGACGGCTCGATTCCGTTGTGGATAATAAAGAGCAATCCACGCGACTCCAGCCTCTTTATAGAGACGTACAAGGGCCGTAGTTAACCAGAACGGGAGAGGGCCATCGATAATGAGACCTTTTTCTGACGGTACGGGTGGAAAGGCAAGCGGGTCGGGCTGCAAGTATTCAAGACGCTTCAACGGAAACGTGATGCTGAGGACGGTTACATCCGCATGCGAGTGCTGCTCGATACGCACTTCGGGCGATTGCTCTGAGCCAAAGAACACACGCACAGGTTGTACCCAACCGAAGGGGAGTTTGGGATCGAACAGATATAATGGCTGTCGACCTGCATGGGAGGCCAGTGCAGCATAGAGCCAGTTTGGTCCTTTACCGTGAATGGATAGAGAAGTTTGCTCTGGTATACGTTCCAGGAATGGGACTAGCATTTCCGGTTCCCACCAGATTGATGTCGTGGTATAGGTATGCAACTCGGTCGGCAGGTCGATCAATTCGGTTGGAGCTTGCTCATGAGCTGTGCGTTCCAGGTTATGAGGAGCGTAGGAGTTGAAGAGGGCCGCGATACGCTTGACCAGTCCCATAAACACAGGGTCTTCGCGCACGGTGTTCGCTTGCCGCTCTAAGCCGGTGATCGTTCCTGTGAGGAGTGTTGAGTGTGAGGTAATGGTAGAGGTTCCATTCTGTTGGGAAGTAAGCTCTGCTAACGGTAACAGATTCGCCTCTATTCCCATGTGTCGCCATAGCTGTGTATAGTCAGGCTTATCTGCACGCAAAAGCAACACAGAATGGGTGCACTGGCGCAACAAGGGTAGTTCTGCTGCTTGTGGACGACCACCCATGTCAACAAGAAATGGCAGACAGCGATGCTCCAGGTTGAAACTGATTCTTTTTATAAATTCGCTCGACCAGTAGCCCTTGATACGGACTTTACTGACCGTCTCCGGATCGCCTTCCTGGGACCAGTTGCCTTCGCCATCGGGACAGGCACGCATGGCATGATGACGCACGCCGCGTTCTTGTAGCGCGTGAGTGAGGTTATAGAGTAAGACCGATTTTCCTGCATGTGGTGGTCCACCGAGCAGGACGGCAGGTAGCAAGTTGACCATGAATTGATTCCTCCTATGGAGTGAGTTGGAGAGGAGCGACCTCTTGCCAGAACGCGCCCATGTTCTAGTCGCAACCCTAGGTGGACAGCCACAAATTGTCACGTTCACCCTCGATCTTCTCTTGAAAGAAGGCTACCCTATCAGTGAGGTGATCGTGCTGCACCCCAAAGCCGCGCATCCTCGTTTACAGCACGCCCTTGCTTGTCTGAGCACAGAGTTTGCTGGAAACTTTTACAAGGTGGCTGAGCGCACCATTCATTTTCATTCTCATGTCTTGCAACTCGACGGTACTCCCATCGATGATATTGTCGATGATGCGCATGCCGATGGAACTCTCAATACTATTCACCAACTCATTGGCGACCTCAAACGCCAAGGGCATCACATCCATCTCTCCGTGACTGGTGGTCGCCGCCTGATGTCGCTACTCGCCATTTCCGTTGCCTCGCTCAATTTCGACCGTCACGATCATATCTGGCATCTCTATAGTCCTGACGCCATCAAAGAGCTGACAAACGAAGGGAAAAAGATGCATGTCTCCGCCGATGCTGGAATCAAGCTTATTCAAGGGCAGTTCATCTCGCTTGGAGCCTATATCTACAATGCCTCACAGTCTTTTCGCACGGCCCAGGAAGAGCAGCGTGTGCAGATGGAGGCTCAAGAACATGTTAGATGTGCCGAAGTCGAGAAAAAAGCTACTCCTGCTCAACTTAAGGTTCTGCAAGCTTTTGCCAGAGGACTCAGGCCGCCACAGGTAGCAGCCGAATTGAGTATAGCTCCGGTAACTGTGAATACTCATAAAACGGCTCTGTTAGGGTATTGTCACAACGCCTGGAATATTCCAGATCAGGAGCGTCTTGATTACCACTTTCTACGGGCCAAGTTCGCTGGCTACTTTCATAGCGACGATTGAATTATACCTGCTCATGTGCAGTAATGCATGAGAAACACTATGACTTTTTTTCAGCACATTGAGGATGTGTTACAGCGGATATGATGGTATGCTCGTCTTGGTAGATGAGATATGTATGTAAAGAAAGGACTGTAGGGGATGCAACAAGTCACATTCACCCTACGCACACTGACACCTCTGTTTTTAGCGGGGGCTGACCAGACACAGGCAGAGCTGCGTGCGCCAACGTTTCGTGGTCTCATGCGCTACTGGTACCGTGCGCTGATAGGCGGAATAGTTGGGGCCAACCAGGGAACCTTACAGCAAGTAATGGAAGCAGAAAAGGCCGTCTTTGGGGCCACAGACACAGGATCAGCGGTATCTATCAGAATAAAAGTATCAAAGGAAAGTTTGAACCGCACAGAGGAATTCAGAAGAACAGGTACAGGATGGAATGTTCCAGGGAAAGACTACTTATTCTGGTCTATGGAACAGTTTGGAAATAAACCACGACGTCGATACTTTCCAAAGGATATGCAGTTTGAGGTGACACTCTCGACACCAAGCACAGACAGCACAGCACTTGAAAGAGCTTTAGCCGCATTCTGGTTGCTCGTAAACCTGGGAGGTATCGGTTCGCGCTCGCGTCGTTGTGCTGGGAGCTTGGTGATTCAGCACGTAAAAGATAATACAACAAGGATAAAGTTTGACACACCAAAGAGTATAGAAGAACTTCAAACACAAATCAATCAAGGTATCAAGCTCGCACGTGAGTTATACAATGCTCCACCAATACTCGTAAGCAGTGCATCATTTGACATTCTAGCTCAGCAAACTGCTAGCATATGGATACTCTATGACAAGGATCAACCGTGGCTTACTCCAGAAGCAGCTATGAATGCTATAGGAGCGAGTCTGCAAAATTATCGTAGAAGTATTTTGCCACCTAGAGATCGTAAAATCTTTGGCCTTCCATTAAAAGGAGTAAGTAATAAGCGAAGAGCATCCCCTTTACTTCTTCGTATAGCAGAAATACAAGAGGAAGGAAGAAAGCGGTACGTCGGAATAGCCATTGTATTCAAAACAATAGGCGTAGATGCTCTAGGGGATACCATCTCTGTTAAAGACTACAGTCTCATAGAAAAGTGGTTCATGAAATTCAGTGGTAGAAAGCAGGTGATGCTATGACGCAATACATGCTCCTATTCTCGCTCGGCCCGGTGCAATCGTTCATCGCCCAGGCACGCAAGACGCGCGATCTGTGGTTGGGGAGTTTCCTTCTGTCAGTGCTGATGCAAAAAAGTATGAAGGGCATTGAGTCGAATCTGGTCTTTCCTTATAAGCCATTTATAGAACATAACATTTCCGACCTGCCTAACAAATACATTGCCATCTTCAATACGCTTGACGAAGCAACAACCGCTGCCACACAAAGCGAAACAAACATTAACACACTTTGGAAGGACATCTGTGAAGATGTTTGGAAAAAGGTACTAGAGAAGCCTGCACAATTTACCCCGATCACCCGTACCATATGGGATAGACAGGTTGATCCAGCGAACGTCTTCGAGATGTTCTGGGTCGTCGTCAAAGGAACCGTCGAAGGGACACCAGAAGACTACAAAAAATGGCTACATGACACCCATGCAGCGTTTGATGGGCGCAAACGTCTACGCAACTTTGGGCAACAGGAAGAGTCCGGTGAGAAAAGCACTCTCTCAGGTGAGCGTGCCGCCCTACGTGGGCCAGGAGATCTACGATCCGACGTACAAACCTTCTGGTATGATGTTGCTAAAAAACAGTCGGCAAGAGACATCAGTAAGGACGGCACAGAACGCCTCGATGCCATTGATACCGTCAAACGCTTCGCCTTTGATTCAAAGCACCTCGCACAAGAGCTGGGAGTCAAACATGTTGATGCAGGCTTTCCCTCTACCAGTTCGATGGCAACGGCGACATTTATGGAACGACTGATCGCGGCAAGTGAAAATCCCACGTTGTCGTCTCTCATTACAACATGGCTTACAGAAACAGGAAAATTGGGCGAGACAATGCCTGCTACCATTCCATTGCTTGCACAACTGGCGCAACGATACCCACAAGGCCAAGAGATACTCGCACGAGACGGCGATTGCTACTTTCCTGAAACGTTCAGCGCAAGACGCCTTCAGAAAGAGTTTGGATTCGGTAATGACAGAAAAAAAGACCGTGATGAGCTTGCTGAGGATGGTCCACAAGCTATATCAGCACTGCTTCGCGCGACCGATGCTCTTACGCCTCCTATCGCAAGACCAACTTCTTACTATACCATGATACAGATGGATGGCGACAGGATGGGAACGCTCCTTGATGGAGTGGCAAACAAGGAAGAGCATCGGGACATAAGCAAAGCACTCTCTGAGTTCTCACGGGAGGATGCTCCTACTTTCGTGGAGCGTAGTTACCCAGGTCGCCTGATCTACGCTGGTGGCGATGATGTCTTTGCCCTCGCTCCACTCGCCCGCGACTACGTTCAGATGGGGCCAATGAAAGAGGGCGAATCACATCCAATTAAGACTGTTCTCGAACTTGTGGATCAGCTTCAACAGCAGTATCAGGCAAAGGTACGGAATGCTGTTAAGGATGAAGCGTCAAACGCCGAACCAGTGGCAAGTGTAGAAGGTACGACTCCATCTCGTAAAGAGCAGGTCACAGCGAGCGCAGGTATCGCCATTGCACATCACTATACCTCGCTCTCCTATGTTCGTCGTATGTCAAAAGAGGCGGAGCACCTCGCCAAAGAGCACTACGGACGAAACGCGTTGGTTGTTACCGTTCTACGACGTTCAGGTGAGCAGACACGAGTAGGATGCCACTGGCACTATGCAGGCTTGCCAGACGAGGCACAACCTGTGGCGTTGTTCTCTTCCTTCTATGATCTCTTCAATGAAGACGTACTTTCGCCCAAATGCGTCCACACCCTGCTTGAGGAAGCACCGACACTAGTCGGACTGCATAGAGGCGCGCAGTGTAGTGAGATCAAACGCGTCTTACGAAGACAGCGTGCGGCGAGCATGGACAAGAGGCTACCAGATGACGAGATAGCAAAGAAGGCAGATTACCTGGTCAAGCTAGCAGAGGCAATGGACAAGGACAACGACAAACAGCTCCCTCTGGAAGAGAAGAAGCTTCCATCTGTCGAGCTACATGCTGATGAAAGGCGTTATGGACTGGTCGAAGTACTCGGCTGGTTACTGGTAATGCTCTTCCTGACACGAAAGGAGCAAGAGTAATGCGTCTCTTCATTGAACCGAACGAGCCTCTCCTGTTTCGTACAGGAAGACCGTTCGACGCTGGCGAGAATAATTTTGCAGAGAGCCTCTTTCCTCCCACACCGGAGACGTTGCAGGGAGCGGTAAGAGCTACTATCGCCACATATTGGCATCCCCATAAAAATATCGCGGCAGCATTTGATGATCCTGATCTCACAAACCTTATCGGAGACCGCAAAGGATACGGTCGCTTTCGTCTCACAGGTACCGCTCTCGGCAGATATGACAAGAACAACTCAGGAGTAGTGGAGCGTCTGTTTCCACCACCAGCACACCTTATGAAAGATGATAAGGGCGTACTCCTCCTGACTCCACATTCCGTAGGAGAGAATACACATAGCAACTTACCAGAAGGGGTATCCTACTACTTATCTCCAGAGAGAGAGACTGAAGGCAAACTGAAACCAGTTGAAGGCTGGCTTATAGAAACAAGCTTGCATAACGTGCTACGGGGAAATTTGACAGGGCTTCAAACCGTCAGTAGAGGTGACATCTACGAAAGTGAGTCTCGTTTAGGTATTGGTATACAGCCAGGAACAAAGGCAACACAAGAGGGTTTCTTGTATCAAACTCAGATGATCCGCATGAACCACAAACTGAAACATGCCGATACCTATGGTTTTGTCGTTGACATTGACCTGGCACCGCTACCTCATGACAAGGAACCAATGGACGACAAGCAGATACAGGAGGCACTTAACTTGCCTGATTCGGGATGGATGACACTTGGCGGTGAACAACGAGCAGCACATTTTAGAGTATTGCCATCTACATCAAAGCAAGGCAAAGGACAACCAGGCAAACGCACTCTTCTCTACCTGGCAACACCCGCATCCTTTGATACTGGATGGAAACCATCCCCTCGCTTTGCACCACTTGACAAGCCAATTACGGCAGCAATCAACCGTTATGAACCAATTGGCGGCTGGAAGCTGAATCCAGGCGATGCAAAGGGTGAAAATAAAGTGATGCATCGCTGTGTCCCTGCCGGAAGTGTCTACTTCTTTAACAGGGCGGTGACACCGCAACAACTATTGACAGATTATGGTATGGAGATCGGCTACGGCATTGTATATGAAGGAGAATGGTAACCCATGATTACGAACACCTTATATCTCTACACAGAAACACCTCTTCATGCTGGCGTAGGTTCTGGCCTGAGTAGCATCGACCTACCTATCCAACGTGAACGCACCACCCAATACCCGATGATTCAAGGCAGTGGCATCAAAGGCAAACTACGTGCAGCCATCGAGGGTAACAGAGACGACCTCACTCCAGAAAAGCGGGATATGGTAGATATTGTGTTCGGCCCTCCCTCCAGCACTGGTACAGGGAGCGATCATGCAGGCGCACTCATCGCTGGTGACGCACGCATCCTGCTCTTTCCCGTCCGTTCGCTCAATGGCGTCTTCGCCTATACAACGTCCTATGATGTATTGAGTCGTTTTAAGCGCGACATTGAGCGCGAACAAACGAGCACAAAAATTGACTGGACTATTCCCACACCAGCAGACGGCAAGGTATTAGTCACTCAAAATAGCGAGGTTGACTCCAACGATACCATCGTGCTAGAAGAGTTCAGTTTCGACACTCAAGCAGATGAACAAGCAGATGGGCCAGTCTATAAAATTGCCGATTGGATTGCAAAGAATGCTCTACCCAACCTGGGAGCAGATTACTGGCCCGATAAAGCGAGAACATCACTCGCCATCCTGCCTAACGATGTCTTCCGTGACTTCGCGCTCTATGCTACCGAGGTCATCACACGAGTACGTATAGACCGGGGCAAGAAGACGGTCGAAAGAGGTGCCCTCTGGACCGAGGAACACCTTCCCACGGACACGCTCTTGTACGTACCGCTCTACGCCACGAAAGCACGCAAGAAAAACTCTCAAGTCACCGAGCAGCAAGTATTAGGTCAAATCAAAACACTGGATAACAAGTGTCTGCAACTTGGTGGCGATGAAACGGTCGGGCGTGGCCTTGTGCGTGTGCACCTGGGTAGCTAAGGCGTACAAGAAGTATGAAAGGAGACAACAATGCAACAACCAACAGGCCAGAATACCGAACAAGAGCGGGATAGAACACGTCAGAATACTGAGCAAGAACGTGGCAGACAGGCATGGGACAACATTCGAGACATTAAAACACATGACACCAGTAGCGAGAGGAAACTGGAGAAAGAATATCGTTCACTTGCACGCGGCTTAAACGCCATGATCCAGATCAACGGCCTGGGGCAAACACTCGGTTTCCTCAAAGCAAAAGGGAAAAACGATGAGAATAAACCACACTATCTTCTTCTCATGCATATTACTGGATGGATGCGAGACCCGAAGCACTTCAAAGCCAACAATAGCGGTATCATAGCTAAAGGTTACGATGGGCTCCTACAGTGGATAGTTGATACCGATACAAGCAGTGCAGATTATCGTCGAGCAACAACAGAATGCCTCGCTTTCGGCGTCTGGCTTCGTCGCTTCGCCGAGGCAGAACTCAAAGAACCCGAAGCTGGAGACACAGGAGTAACCGGAATATGAGCAACTACTACCTACCTGGAGAAATTGCACGATTGCTCACTGAAGACCGTTTAAGAAGGTGCAAGAATTTGGGACTGATTTTAGATAAGTACCCACCACAGTCGGCGATACAAAGAAGTGAAGACAAGAGTAAGTGGCTAAAAACGTTCGAGTCCGATAACCACATAGACCCCAAGCTCGCCGAAAACGTCTACCAGCGTTGGTTCAACGCCACGGCAGTGGAAGGTGTACAACGTTTTAGCGCGACCACAGATTGGCGTATGGTCGTCGGCTTAGGTGGTGAAACGGTTCTGGAAACCGATTTAACGCTCCATCACCTCTACGGCATCCCCTTCATTCCTGGGAGCACATTGAAGGGATTGACGAGAGCTTACGTCACAGGAGAAGTAAATCAGAGCAGCAAAATTAACAACGACCCTCCCATAGTACAGCAAATCTTCGGCACACAAAAAGATGCGGGTACCGTTATCTTCTTCGACGCCATGCCGGTAGACGGTAAGGTCGAAATTGATCTTGACATCATGAACGCGCACTATCCCAAATACTATGGGGAACAACAGTTGCCGGCCAACGATCAGGACCCTAACCCCGTGACATTCCTGACCGTAATAAATACAACCTTCAAGTTTGCTCTTGCACCCCGCCGCCCACAAGACGTAAACGACGTAACATTAGCGATGGAATGGCTACAGAAGGCACTTCAAGAATATGGTGTCGGAGGAAAGACAAGCGCAGGATATGGCTACTTCACCATATCTATACCAACTCAATATATACGTCCCAATATTCCTAGATTTGCAGCAGGCCAACGTATTAGCGGTACAGTAGTAGCTCCAACGGATGAACTACGCCGTAAAGCACCTGAAGCCAAAGCATTCTTACGTTACCGAGAGTTTCCTACCAAATATGTGCTCATCATTGTCGAAGTAGAAGAGGCAGTCAACTGGACAGCAGGTCAAACAAGAAACTGTCTATTTGTTAGAGAAGAAGAGCGCGAAGGATGTACAGTGTTGATCTGTTAGCATGGGAGTGAGTAAGAAAAAGAAGAGTTAAGAATGGAGTGAGATATGACAAGAGCATTACTGATGTTAACTGGTGGTCGGGGCATTCCAGACATGCTGATAATCAAGAATTTACGCCCTGATGTGACATTTACCATAACAACAGATCAAGGATTGGGAACAGCTAAACATCTTCAGCACTTAGTATTATCACGCTTTGGCTGTAAGGTGGAAATACTGCCTACTATAAATCCTTATGATGAGCAAGAGATTAAAAGTGCTTGCGGAAGTGCCTTACAGCAATATCCCCACGCTGAATGGATCATGAATATAACAAGTGCTCCCAAGATTGTGAGTATTTTTGCTATGGATGTCGCAAGGGAGAAGAATATTCCTTGCTGGTTTCTAAACACGAGTGGTGGAGAAGTTATCTCACTTGCAAAGAATGTACCAGTAGATCAGAACAAGCTTTTTAACGCAACCGTAGAAGAATATATGGCTGTCTACCAACGGAACTATACGATTCCTAAGCCTAAAATATATCGAGATAAGGCAGAATCTTGGTACAATATTGCTCAAACGCTAGTTCGTCATCCAGAGTTAACGCATGTTTTTCTTGGAAAACTACGTCAAGCTCAATGGGGAAGAGGTCAAAATGAGCCGATTTCATTGAAAATAGACATACAAGCAAAACCTCTTATAGAGCAATTAGCATCATCACCTCTTAATGTATTAACCATAGACAACGAAACTCTTCAAACGTTAGAATGCACTATTGTAGATGGTGAGAAGCGAGAATTTCTTAACGGAGACTGGTTAGAAGTATACGTATGGAAAGAAGTGGAGCAAGCAAATTTCGTCCAAGATCATCAATGGGGATACAAGGTGCATTACAAGGAAGATGAATATGAGCTTGATTTAGCATTAACAGCAAGAGGATTACTTTTCATAGCAGAATGTAAAACTGACTATGATCCCTTCACCAGAAAAAGTACATACTTAGATACAATAGATGCAAATGCGAATTTGCTAGGTGGTGCCTACGTCAGCAAATTCTTTATCACAAGTCACCCAAACTCGCAAACAGTTCAAAGTTACCAATCTTTTCATCAACAAGCCACACAAAAGAGAATTCGGGTACTTTCAGCAAAAGATTTGCCCAGAATTGGAGATATTTTAAAAGGTGAGGTGACTCACCCTACTTTTTCGAGGATATAACATGCTCATACTCAACTTCACCCATCCACTCACCAACGAACACATTTCTCAGATTGAGACCCTTGCGGCTGCACCCATTACCGACATCCAAACCATCCCCGTACAGATCGAGCAGAACAAGCCGCTCGAATCACAAATCCGCACTCTCGTCGAGAGCGTGCCACTCACCTCAGAGGAATGGCAAACGCGCACACTCCTCATCAATCCGCCCGGCTATGCACCTGCCGCCTTCGTTCTGCTCGCCGAACTGCATGGGCGTATCGGTCACTTCCCCACGCTCATTCGCCTACGCCCCAAATCCGGTCCCGTCACTACCTACGAGGTCGCCGAACTGCTCAACCTGCAAACGATACGTGAGACCGCTCGTACTCGTAGGTAAAACGTGAACACATACGTCAAGCGATACGCATGGAGACAACAAGAAGCCCTTTGTACCTCCGTCTCTGAAAAGGCACTAACCAAAACAGAGGAACACTTATAGAATTGAACAAGAGTTGATTTTGTGTCATGACTGCTTGAGGAATTGCTTGAGTCACCATTACCCTATTCACACAGGTATTGTTTGAATACTGAGGGCCAGTCGTAGACCACACCTCAACTTCCCTATAGCCGTTGTTGCCATTTTAGTCTGGCCTTACTTTCTAAAGAGCTCATTATGTATAGCCTTCCTCGCCGCCTCTATACCTGCCTCTACATCATGTATTCCGTTCTCTTGAAAAGACTTCATCAAGTACCTCAAGTCTAAGAAAGGTTCTGACTCCATACTCCAAAGTTTCTCTTCTAATGCCCGCCAGAATTTATTGAACGCTGTCATGTTTTCGCCCATACGCCAGTACATCTTATGAGTAGCCAACTGAAGAATTTCTAAGTTCCGCCCATACGGGTGTAGGACAGTTGCAGCCAAAGCATACTGTAATGCCATCTCGTCTCCCATTTCCTTGTTATCCATCAAGTAGACTCCACTTATTTCTTTTAATACCTCTGATAACCCTTTCGAGTAGAACGATGGTTCGACAAAACTCTCACGAGCACTTTCTAAGAAGTCTTTTGCCCTTCTAGGCTGCTCTTCGAGAACGACCAACCCCTTATGAAGATAGATATGGCCTCCTGCCGTCCCTCGTGTGCCAAGTAGTTCTTCACTTTGTGCTAGATAGTTTTCAGTAGTATTCAACTCCCCTTCATGAAGGAGGGCAGGGATTTGACGTAGGAACGCAAACCCTACATTCGCATGTAGGCTAAGCTTACTATCATAGTTCTTGGCCTTCTGTAACCTCGCTAAACCTTCTTTTACGAGTGCCTGATTATCCTGTTGGATGCCCCAATCAACATATGTCCGCCCTAACCAGTGTAACCTCGTACCTTCTAGAGCCATTATCACCTCATTGTCTTCATATACAAGGGTACAGCCGTGTTCGGGAAAATGAAATGATCGTAGGTTCTTGCTTGCAAGGTTTTGCAGTAGTGTTCGGCTCTTTAGGAGAACTTGGCGGGCCTGGCTAAATTTATCTTGTTCATAGTAGAGCCAGCCAAGTCGAATGTAAGCTTCTGCTACAGCTAGCGTACCTACTTCATCCTGAGATGTGTCAGTAACCTCTTTGAATCTTCTTTCAGCAATCTCAAATTGACCACTGCTGAGTGCCATCACTCCTGCACTTAATAGACATCGACTCCATTTGGCCCATTCACCATGATGTTTTGCCTCTTGTGCAGCAAGAAGCCAAAACGTTGCTGCCTGTTGCCACTTGTGTTGCTGGTTTAATATCTCAGCATACTCTTCATGTGGCTTATCTTGAAACAACTTCTCTTGACTGCTTTCTCTTGGAATTTCTACTAGTTGAAGTTGAGTAGTAGATGACACGGTGCTTAGAACTGTGGAGGCTGTGGTAAGACCTGCTAATTGTAAGAATTCTCGACGGTTTGCGGGTTGCCCAATCTGTTGTAGTGCCCCCATGAGCACATCTATTACTGTTTGTCGTTTAGCGTTTGGCAAACGAGATTCCCCCTTTTCAACATGTTGTAGCGTCCCCTTATTAATGCCACTAAGCTGAGCAAGATGTCCTAGAGACCAGTGTAAAGTCAAACGGTATTCTCTTATTTTTTGCCCGAATATCTGCCGATTATAATCGTCCTTCCGCCAACCCTTAGCCATAGCTCTAACCTTTCTTCCTATCATTCCAGCTTTTCTTTAGAAGCTAAATGGCGCATCCACCAGGTGACCAGGCAATGTAGGGGCCTGATTTATCACGCCCCTCGGACGAGCGAAGCAATGTCCGTTCCCTATCTAGCAGCTCAAAATGGTGAGCGGGATGAGGACAACATAGAAGAACACTACAAAGACCTCATCCAATCACAAAATGGTGAGCAGGATGAGGACAACATAGCAGGACAAAGTCAGGACCTGATCCCACTACAAGAGAGCGGTCTGGATGAGAATGATGTGAAATTACCTGTAGATCTGAATGAGGATGATGTGAAATTACCTGTAGTTCAGGTAAACAACGAGACAAGTGTTCCTGCATCTGACATCATCGATGAACTGGGGTTGTGACCTATCATCAACTCGCTAGAAGGAGAATGTACTCATGGCAATCATCAACGGCAGAAGAATTCAAGTTCCACCCGCTGGCATTACTGGTCAGAATCTGATCCAACAGCTCAATCCTGGCCCTGGCCGACGGCCAGTCATTCAACAAGGCTCGGCTTTCAGACCTGTTCAGCCGGGCTATACCTATAAACCGACGGAGTTGTTTGATAGACACGGCAATCCAGTCAAGATCACCACGATTCCTGATAGGACAAAGGGCATGGTCACCTATGGAGGAGATCGAACGTCTCTTTCAAAACAGCTCATCACTGAGCAAGTCTACGATATAGCAGAGAAGTTGTTTAAGAAAGGTGTATCGTTCGACGAAGAACACGCGGATTGGATGATCGCCAATTCATATGTATTACCTCCAATATGGCACAACATTGCCAGAACAACCGATCTATTGATCATCTTTCCTACTGAGTATCCGGAGTTGCCCCCTGTCGGTTTCTACCTCAGGAAGATATCCCACTCTCCGTCAATGGACACCTGTATCAGACTGCCTATCATGAGGCATGTAGTGATCCGTTAACGCAGGGATGGAAGTGGTATTGCGTCTATATTCACGCTGGCAGTTGGCAACCTGCTCCGGTACAGCGCCTTGGAGATTGGAGGAAGGGTGATAGCCTCTGGACGTACTTTACGCTGATCAGCGAAGTCTTGTCGGGGACAGATTGATCGACCCCACATACCAAGTGGTGCATCCACCAAATACACAGGTACCTGTAGGGACATGATAATTGGTGCATCCGCTAAGTGACCAGGATACCGTAGGGGCCTCATGTATGACGCCCTGGATACCGTAGGGGCCCGATTTATCGCGCCCACGGACGAGCGAAGCAATGTCCGTTCCCGTTCCCCCCTTCATTTGGCGGATGCACCAATTAGTCTCACTCAACACAAGTAGTGGTAATGATGGTAATAATCCATGCTCCACAGAAGCACCGCGTCCAATGAAAATAAGGTCCGAGCCACAGAGGAACAAGGTAATAAGGTAATAATCACGGGCTTGCCTCTATCATGCCGCCTCGCCCCCTATCTACATCCTTGACAATTGAAATATTCTAACCTAAGCTATCCTTAACATGAACGGAGGGCAAAGCAATGGCGCAGCACTTCTTATGGCAGGTGACAGGCAGCGTCGCCACAATCACTTTGAATCGGCCCCAGAAGAAGAATCCACTTACGTTCGAGTCATATGCCGAACTGCGGGATACCTTCCGCGGTCTCGTCCGTGAAGACGCGATCAAGGCTGTCATTATCACCGGGGCTGGTGGCAATTTTTGCTCAGGCGGCGATGTGCATGAGATAATCGGCCCGCTGACGCGCATGGGGATGCCTGAACTGCTGAACTTCACACGCATGACCGGAGACCTCGTCAAAGCCATGCGCGCATGTCCGCAGCCGATTATCGCTGCCATTGACGGTGTATGCACTGGCGCGGGAGCTATGCTGGCACTTGCGTCAGACCTCCGCTATGGTACACCGGAATGCAAGACCGCTTTCCTCTTCACACGCGTGGGGCTGGCAGGCTGCGACATGGGTGCCTGCACTCTCTTGCCGCGTGTCATCGGCCATGGGCGCGCGGCAGAGCTACTCTATACTGGGCGCACGATAACCGCCGACGAGGGGCTGAGTTGGGGCTTCTTCAACGCCCTCTATCCTTCAGAGGACGTGCTTGCCAGGGCGCAAGAGATGGCGGCGCAGCTTGCTGGTGGCCCGACCTTCGCTCACGCCATGACCAAAAAGCTGCTGCACCAGGAATGGGCAATGGGACTGGATGAGGCTATCGAGGCCGAGGCCCAGGCACAAGCCATCTGCATGCAGACGCAAGACTTCCACCGTGCCTATGAAGCGTTCGTTGCCAGGCAGCGACCAATCTTCAAGGGAGATTGATGTATACGCTGCGATCTTCCATTTTCCGACGACGTGCATCGCCAATTTGCCCGTGAACTTACCACAGAGGGTAAAGGAGGAAACGAAATGAGTGCTCTTTCAGCTCACGTTGATACCTTCGCGCGCGACAATTTGCCCCCCCGAGACCAGTGGCCCGACCTGATCTTCACGATTCCCGAGGTGCAGTATCCCGACCAAATCAATTGCGCTGCTGAACTGCTGGATGCCTGGGTACGTCAGGGGCGCGGCGCTTCCCCTGCTATCTTCGGTGCCGATGGCATGCTGACCTATGAGCAGCTACAGGCGCGGGTGGATCAGGTGGCGCATGTACTGACGAACGATATGGGGCTAGTGCCGGGCAACCGCGTGCTGTTGCGCGGTGCCAACAACATCATGATGGCGATCTGCTGGTTCGCTGTCGTCAAAGCCGGACTGATTGTTGTGGCTACAATGCCTCTGCTGCGCGAGAAAGAACTGGTGGATGTCATCGAACAGGCGCAGATCAAGGTCGCCATCTGCGATAAGCAGTTAGACGCTGAGTTACAGGTAGCACAGTTGCGCTGCCCTGTGCTTCAGCACATCGTGTATTTCAACGATCCCTCCACTGTCGGGCTTGAAGCACGAATGTCAGCCTGGCATACGCCTTTCAGTGCGGTGGATACCGCCGCCGACGACACGGCACTCATTGCCTTCACCTCCGGTTCGACGGGCAAGCCCAAGGCAACGATGCACTTCCATCGCGATGTCATGGCAATCTGCGATTGTTTTCCAAAATCCATAGTACATCTCGCATCTGATGACATCTGTATTGGCACGCCGCCACTCGCCTTCACTTTCGGGCTGGGTGCTGTGCTGCTCTTCCCACTGCGCGTGGGGGCCGCGACGGTGCTGCTGGAGAAACTGACGCCTGAGAGCATGCTCCAGGCGATTCGGGACTATCATGTGACGATCACGTGGTCTACACCGCTCTTCTATCGACAGATGGCGGTGCTTGCCGACAGGTTCGACCTCCCGACGCTTCGCCAAAGCGTTTCTGCTGGCGAGGCATTACCGATCTCGACGCGCACAATATGGCGCGAAGCAACGGGCATCGAGATCATTGATGGCATCGGATCGACAGAGATGCTGCACATCTTCATTGCAGCGGCAGGCGCTGACGTGCGCCCCGGCTCAACGGGCAAGCCAGTGCCAGGCTACCAGGCGCGCATTCTTGATGACGCGGGCAATCCGCTGCCACCAGGGACAGTGGGACGGCTGGGCGTGAAGGGACCGACCGGGTGTCGCTACCTGGCTGACGAGCGCCAGCGCAGCTATGTGCAAAATGGCTGGAACCTCACTGGCGATGCCTACCTGATGGATGATGACGGCTACTTCTGGTTCCAGGCCCGCACAGATGACATCATCCTCACGGCAGGCTATAACGTCGCTGGGCCAGAGGTCGAGAACATGCTGTTGGAGCATCCTTCTGTAGCGGAATGCGCTGTCGTGGGCGCGCCCGATGCTGGGCGCGGCACCATCGTCAAAGCATTTGTAGTGCTCAAGGCAGGCTATACCGGAGATGGTGCGCTGGCGCAGACGCTGCAAGAGTTCGTCAAGCAGCACATCGCGCCGTATAAATACCCGCGTGCCATCGAGTTCTGCGACAAACTGCCGCGCGCCGATACCGGAAAAATCCAGCGTTATAAGCTGCGCCAGATCGAGGCGGGACGCGGTTAGAAACTGGAACCTGTCAGATCTCCACAAAAGGAACTTACCATGTCGAAATCTCTGACCTATTCTAGCTACCTGCGGCTAGACGAACTTCTGAGCATTCAGACTCAAAAAAGTAGTGGCCCTTCCGGGCCAGAGCACGATGAGATGCTCTTTATCGTGATCCACCAGGTCTATGAACTCTGGTTCAAGGAGATACTCCACGAACTCGACTACCTGAAGGAGCTTCTACGCACCAACGAGCCTGCTCGTGCCGCTCATATCACCCGTCGCATTCTCGCCATTTTGAAAACAATCGTTGCTCAGCTTGACGTGCTAGAAACGATGACGCCACTTGAATTCAATTCGTTCCGCGGCTTTTTAGCGTCGGCCAGTGGCTTCCAATCGGCTCAGTTCCGCGAGATAGAGTTTGTCTTTGGCTATAAGCGCGAAACAATTTTCAATTCCTATCCAGAAGATTCAGTTGATCGGAGGCGGCTTGAACAACGGTATGCACAACCGACCCTCTGGGATGCATTCTTGTACTATCTTAGACTCAATGGCTACCCAGTTCCAGAGAATCAGCTTCACCGTGACGTTACACAGCCAATTAAGCCTTCGCCCGAAATTCAGGGCATCCTGATCGATGCCTATCGCCATAACGCTACAGTCAGTAACATATGTGAGAACCTGGTTGATATGGACGAAGGTTTCCAGGAATGGCGCTATCGCCATGCGAAAATGGTGGAGCGTACTATCGGCGGCAAAACCGGCACCGGCGGCTCAACAGGTGCTCAATACCTGGCGGCGACCATCAAGCCTTTCTTTCCTGACCTGTGGGTCATCCGTTCGCAACTCTAGCTCAGTCACTCGGGGAAAATGAGTCTCTTAATGCCAGGCGCGGAACGTTCCGCGCCTGGCATTAAGAGACTACTGGCAGGTCAGCAGGAGTACCTATTGTGAGCACTGATTGTCACTCGTGGAATGGCACTCGCTGCCCCTTTTGTCCTACGAAGCCCGACGCAGAAAACTGAAGCTGCGTAGTGCGTCCCGTTTCTCTGTGAGGACGGGATCGCTGTCCGACGCAGATGCATCGGATGTATGTGCATTAACAGTGAACGTACCCCCGGACAGAGTCCGGGAGCTTCTACGCCGTTGCCCGCGTTGGACGCGTCCCGCCCGAAAGCTGTTTGTAGCCAAGTTGCAGGATGAACTTTGCCGAGTTGGTGTCCCTATCCAGTTCGGTGCCACAACGGCAACTGTGCCATCGTTCGGACAGGTCTTTTTTGACCACCGCACCACATCCTGAGCAGAGTTGTGATGTCATGAATGGGTTCACAAAGAGGACCGTGCGCCCGGCCCATGCTGCCTTGGCGCTCACCATCTTTGTCAACGTAGACCATCCCGCATCGAGAATAGATTTGTTGAGTCCTGCTTTCGCGCTTGCCCCATTCGGCAAGTACTGGCCCGTTGTTTCATCCTGCTTGGGTTCGGGTGCTTTTGTGAGGTTTTTTACCTGTACGTCTTCAAAGACGATGATCTGATACTGATTGACAAGCTTGCGTGAGGCTTTATGCTGAAAGTCACGGCGCTGATTACGGATGTTGCGGTGACACTTCGCGACACGGGCCGCAGCTTTTTTCCGGCGATGACTACCTTTTTTCTTCCTTACCAGGGCTTGCTGCGTCTTTGCCAGCTTCTTTTCTGCTTTGCGAAAATACCGGGGATGATCGATAAACTCGCCATTGGAGAGCGCGGCAAAGTGTGTGACTCCCAGATCGATACCCACATCCTCATAGGAGACAGGTACCTTTTCCGGCTTACACTCACACGTAAACACTGCGTACCAAGCCTCTCCCTCTCGCTTGATGATGAGCGTTTTGATCGTTCCAGCTATGTCTCGGTGCAGATGCAATTTCACCGTTCCGACCTTCGAGAGGTGCAGGTCCACCTTGACCATTCCCTTTTTCTCCGGCGGGCGCTTGTGCTCATCCAGTTTCCAGCCCGCGCCATCTGGGTACGTGAAGGAATCGTAGCGATTGCGTCCCTGAAATCGCGGGTACCCAGGCTTTTCTCCATTCTCCATGCGCTGAAAGAACCTCTTGTATGCCTTATTCAGCCGAAACAGGACATCTTGCAACACATGGGAAGCAATCTCCTGATACTCTGGCCTGATTTCCTTAATCTCGACCAGATCACGTTTTTGCTCGTAGACGCTGATCGACTTGCCTGCGTATTTGTAGGCGTCTTTGCGTTCGGAGAGGGCCGCATTGTACAATTCCCTGCATCTGTCCAGCATCCATTGTAGTTTATCTGTGGTGGCTTTATTCGCATATAGACGGTATTTGAAGGCTTTGATGCTCATCGAATGTACACTTCCAGGAGGGACGGGCACATCGTCCGCCCCTCCTCACGCTATCATGCTTTACAGAGATATGCTTGTTGTGCTTGCTGGTTCTGGTCGTGCTCTACTTCGAGTGGCGCAAGAGGTCCGCTCAGGTAGCCTACCAGATAGCCCAGGTATTCAGGAAGGTTCTCATTGCCCATCTCGTCAAAGTGATAGCGTCCCTGCTGATCTGGCATCACGATGAGACGAAGCACCTCTTCACTGGTCAGGGACAGGGCGCGTTGCGGTTCTTCTGGTTGACGACCATTTTCCCCGTAAATGTCCTTGAAATACCAGCGGCGGGCAGCCAGAAATCCACGACGGAATGCCTCGTTATCGAGGACAAGGGTAATGGTTCCCCACGAAATCTGTGGTGTCATGTGCAAGTGCTCCTTTCGTCTTTCTTGACGACTGGCTCCCCTTGCCGCTATGATGCGACGTGGAGAGGCTAGAATGGTCTTTACGAGCTAGGCTCTCTGTTGGCCTGGCGTTGCAACCGCCAGGCCGAACTCCTAAAGATCAGCGCTACATGCTACGCGACGGGCTTTTCCCTAACATATCATCTTTCACTATCATAACATATAAAACGACTGTTTTCAATGACCTAGATGTACCTACTTTTACATTCATACCGTTGTTTATAAACAAGGCATCTACTCTGCTGCTCTTTGTCATCCCATTATTTACGAATGCCACAGATCATGCTAAGATAAAGTGAGCTTAGTTTGAGGAAACAGAGGAATAGTTATGAGTAACGAGGTGCAAGAAGAGTGGATCACCATGTCTGAAGCGGCAAGACGATTGCGGACTACTGTGAACAAAATTTCTCGCATGGCTGATAAGGGACAGATCCAAACGCAAAAAGACCCTTATGATGATCGTGTCAAACTTGTGAACTACGCAGAGTTGTATCAGATATTCGGTGGGGGGAGAAGATTACGTGGAAGAGGCGATACATGACGTTATGAACGTCTCTCTTTCGCTCTATTTTTTACGACTTCGGACACCAGACAATATGGTAGGCTCATTTATACGTGACATGTTTGATGTGTTATGTCTCCATACACGTCAGCATCACATGTGTTCTCTACTTCAGTAAAGAAGATGTCGGGCCGCCTTACCCCTACTTGAAAGATAGGGGGATGCGGCGGCCCTTCCTCAACTGAGACGCTCGACGATCATAGCCATACCCTGCCCTCCGCCGACACACATGGTCTCGAGGCCGAAGGTCTTGTCGGCAGATTGCAGACCGTTGAGCAGCGTGGTCATAATGCGGGCACCAGTCATGCCATAGGGGTGGCCTAGAGCAATGGCACCGCCATTAACATTGAGCTTATCCCACGGAATACCCAAATGCCTGGCTGATGGAATCACCTGGGCGGCGAACGCTTCGTTGATCTCAACCAGATCGATGTCGCTCATCGTCATACCTGCCCTGAGCAGTGCCTGCTGACTAGCGCCAATCGGACCTAACCCCATAATCTCCGGGTTGAGTGCTGAAACTCCGCTCGATACAATGCGGGCCAACGGGGTGATGCCCAGTTCACGGGCTTTGCTGTCGCTCATCACGACCACGGCGGCGGCACCATCGTTGAGCGGGCAGGAGTTGCCCGCCGTCACCTCACCATCAGGTCGAAAGACCGGCTTTAGTTCGGCCAGTTTCTCGACCGTGGTGCCTGGTCGGGGACCGTCATCTTTGCTCACCACTGTGCCACTGGGCGTGGTGATCGAAGTGATCTCGCGCTCAAAGAAACCGTTCTGCTGCGAGTTCACAGACCGCTGCTGAGACAGGCACGCGAACTCGTCCATCTCTCGGCGACCGACATGTTCAGAGAGGCGAACGTTTTCGGCGGTCTGACCCATGGTGATATAGATGTTGGGCAATTCAGTAGGTGGTTCCCAGGCGTCGGCACCCTTCGCCTGTTCAGCGGTGCGCGCCTCAGCCTGAGCGAAGGCTTCGTTGTGGGGACCACTGTCGGCCATACCATTGACGAATCGGCTCACGGTCTCGACTCCGGCGGCCACGAACACGTCGCCCTCACCAGCCTTGATAGCGTGGAAGGCCATGCGGATGGTCTGCAGTGATGACGAGCAGTAGCGGTTGATCGTTACACCTGGGACGGTGAGCATTCCAGCGAGGATGGCTACCACGCGTGCCAGATTATTGCCCGACTCGCCAGCGGGCTCGCCGCAGCCGAGCAACAGGTCCTGGACCGAATTGGGATCGAGTTGAGGCACCTTCGCGAGTGCCGCCTTCACAATCGTTGTAGCGAGATCATCAGGACGACACTCGACCAGCGACCCCTTCATAGCCCGGCCAATGGGGCTGCGGGCAGTAGATACAATAACAGCTTCGGGCATAACGAACTCCTTTATTACACATTCTTAGCGCTCACGAGAATAGGGATCGCGTCGTGAGGTGGCACACCTCGGCCCCCTCGGACGCATCACTACAAGTTGCCGCGTCAGTGAGTCATCCCTTGTACCAATCACCAGTTTCGATCAATCGAGAACTTCGAGGTGATCATACCCAGTCGCCAGGCAATCTCCCTCTGAATTGTATCACTAACGCTCCGCCGTTGCTGCTCAGCAAGCGGCATATGTTATGGAAGGATAGCACGATTTTATTCAACTGCACTTATAAATTTGACACAGCCCTCCCTTTATTCCTTATAAAATTAGAACATTGCTATCTTTTCAGTGTTACGAGGGCCGCTTAACCCATCGTCTCACGTATCGTCGCGAGTAAGTCATGAATCAGACCACGGAGGGAAAAACTACGTCTCACATGGTGATGGGCAGCATTGCTGCCCATCACCATGTGAGACGTCAATCACCACTACCCGCTCAATCCAGAAGGTCATACTGGACTCCCTACCTGGCATTTACCAGACCAGAAGTCCTCTCTGGCTACTGATCATTCACCGCCTTCGTACTTGAACGAAAGCTCCATCCTCACACGGTAGGTAAGAGACTTCCCAGCCTCGATGTGGACGTCTTGATCGATAATGCGGGCGACCCGAATATCCCGTAAGCTCTGTGATGCTCGCTCAATGGCCGCAACCGCAGCCTTCTCCCACGACTCGCTGCTGGCTCCCACCAACTCGATCACCTTGTAAACACTTTCTGCCATGTCGCTTTCCTTTCGTTCATGTCATTTGTTAGTAGTCAGTAGCCAGCTTAGTGACTATGACTCCTGATCTGCCTTTCAACATGTGTACAACCGTGCTGATTTCCAGGCTTCTCCTTTCGCCCATACTGTTTTTTACTGTAAATAGTCGGCATAGCTACAAAATATATTACTTCCTAAAGAACCCAATGTGCAAGTTGTGAGGAACGAAATCTTCTTTTCAGAGAAACAGCCGAATGCTGTTGAGACTCTTTGTTTTTCCTCTCCAACATGGGCATCCTCCACAATCCAAATACGTGATATACTCTACCTAGTGTATTTCACCAAGCATTTTCAAGTAGAGGACTTTTTTAACAGGCCGATGCCTTTGCAGAAAAGAAGCGCGCAATTCCATAGGACTTTTCTTTCAGAGCAACTGCGCCTGAGAAGGAAAAGAAAGGCACAACCCTATAAGACTGCGTGAGAACCGTGCAGTCCAGTATCTCGAACCCGTATCCGTGTCCGTTCACACGTTTGGACCAGTTGGAGGTACCGATGCAGATACCGAGCTATATCACTAATACGAAGTTCCGCACTTGGGTCGAAGAGATGGTTGCGTTGTGCAAACCCGACCGAGTTCACTGGTGCGACGGCTCGCAGGCGGAGTACGACCGTCTGTGCGAGCAGATGGTCGAGTCGGGCACCTTTCTCAGGCTCAACTCTGAGAAACGCCCCAACAGCTTCCTGGCCCGCTCCGACCCCAGCGACGTCGCTCGCGTCGAAGACCGGACCTTCATCTGCTCCCTGAGCAAGACCGATGCTGGCCCGACCAACAACTGGGTTCAACCTAAGGAGATGAAGGAGACGCTCAACGGCCTGTTTGATGGCTGCATGCGCGGACGGACGATGTACGTGATTCCTTTCAGCATGGGGCCGCTCAACTCGCTGATCGCGCACATCGGCGTCGAGTTGACGGACTCGCCCTATGTTGCCGTGAGTATGCGGATTATGACCCGGATGGGCCGCGCTGTCTACGACGTTCTGGGGAAAGACGGTGACTTTGTCCCGTGTATGCATTCCGTCGGTATGCCATTGCAGCAGGACCAGCAGGACATCCCGTGGCCGTGCAATAAGACCAAATACATTGTGCATTTCCCCGAGGAGCGTGCGATCTGGTCCTACGGCTCAGGATATGGTGGCAACGCGCTGCTCGGCAAGAAGTGCTTCGCCCTGCGCATCGCCTCCGTGCTTGCGCGTGACGAGGGCTGGCTAGCCGAGCATATGCTCATCCTCGGCGTCGAGAATCCGCAGGGGGAGAAGACCTACGTCGCCGCCGCCTTCCCAAGTGCCTGTGGCAAGACGAACTTCGCCATGCTCATTCCACCCAAGGCGTTCCAGGAGGAGGGCTGGAAGGTGACAACCATTGGCGATGACATCGCCTGGATCAAGCCGACTCCTGATGGCAAACTCAACGCGATTAACCCCGAAACAGGCTTCTTCGGTGTCGCGCCCGGCACCAATATGCAGTCTAACCCGAACGCCATGGCGTCGATACGTGCCAATACTATCTTCACCAACGTAGCGTTGACTGACGACGGCGACGTGTGGTGGGAAGGCATGACCAGGACGCCACCTGCGCACCTGATCGACTGGAACGGCCAGGACTGGACACCCGACAGCGGGCGCAAGGCCGCGCATCCGAACTCGCGCTTCACCGCGCCCATCAGTCAATGCCCAGTGATCGACCCGGCGGCCAACGACCCGCAGGGCGTACCGATTTCGGCGTTCATCTTCGGTGGCCGTCGCTCGAACGTGGTACCGCTGGTCTACCAGGCGTTCAACTGGAACTACGGTGTCTACGCCGCAGCCACCATGGGCTCGGAGATGACCGCCGCGGCTGTCGGCAAGCTCGGCGAGGTGCGCCGCGATCCGTTCGCGATGCTGCCGTTCGCTGGCTACCACATGGCCGACTACTTCAACCACTGGCTGAACTTCGGGCGGCACCTGCCTAACCCGCCACGGATGTTCAGTGTAAACTGGTTCAGGCGTGATGCAGAGGGCAATTTCCTGTGGCCGGGCTTCGGCGATAATATGCGCATCCTGAAGTGGATCGTCGAGCGTGCGCACGGTCGCGCGGTCAGCATCGAGAGCCCAATCGGCTGGATGCCGCGCTACGAAGACCTGGACTGGCGCGGGATGGAGGATTTCACGCGCGAGCAGTTCAACGAGCTAATGTCGGTTGACCGCGACGTTTGGCAGCAGGAACTGCTCTCGCACGAGGAACTGCTTGTGAAGTTGTACGACCGGCTGCCGAAGGAGCTGCTGTTCATTCGCGAACTAATCCTCTCCAGCCTCTGGCGCTCCCCCGAGCACTGGGGTCAGATGCCAGAACGACTGTGACGTGCGAACCGATAAGGTATCCATCTAGACTCTCCGTCCAGCGCCTTTCCAATATGGTTCGCGGATGAGCGTTTTGAGAAGCTTCCCTGCCGGGTTACGCGGGAGTTCCTCGACGAAGTCTACCGAACGCAGTTTCTTGTAATCGGCCAGTCGCTCGCCACAAAAGCCGATTAGTTCTTCGGCGGTGGCTCTGGCTCCTGGCCGCGGCTCGACCACCGCCTTCACCGACTCACCCCAGAGGTCATCGGGAACTCCAATCACGGCCACATCTGCCACTGCTGGGTGCGCAGCCAGCACTGCCTCGATCTCCGCTGGATAAATGTTAACCCCGCCGGAAATGATCATATCAATTTTGCGGTCACAGATGTAATAGTAGCCCTCGGCATCACGATAGGCGATATCCCCAACCGAGAAGAAACCATCCCTCATGTTGCTGGCTGTCGCCTCCGGCTTCATGTAATACTCGGCCAGCCAGGAATTGCGCGACCACATCTCGCCTGGCACGCCATCAGGTACTTCATTCCCTGCCGCATTGAGCAGGCGTATCTCCTGCCCTGGACCAACCTTGCCGCAAGAACCCGGCTTGCGTAGCTGGTCTTCGGGCCTGAGAAGTGTCACAATGCCAGTTTCAGTCGCGCCGTAGAACTCCCACAGACACTCACCGAAACGCTCTATAGCCCGCACTTTCAACACATGCGGACAAGGTGCTCCGCCTAGAATGATAGAGCGTAAAGAACTGGTATCGTAACGAGAGAACACATCTGCAGGCACATCGCAAAGACGCTGCAGGAGTGTCGGAGCCATGAAGGTTGTAGTAATTTTGTGACGCTCGATCAGTTGCAGAGTCTCCACGGGATCGTACTTTGGTTGGGTCACAATCGTCGCCCCCAGGAGTACATGAAGCGACACAAAGAAACTGGGCGCGCTGTGATAGTATGGACCTGCCAGCAAATGAATATCCGACTCGGCCAGTTCAAATGCCTGCACAATCTGGATGACATTATTCACCGGTACACCGTGCGGACGATAGGCCCCTTTGGGTTTACCTGTTGTGCCGGATGTGTAGCTCATGGTAGAGCCAAGCCCGCTTTCGCCCACTGGCACAGCTTCGCTGGCGTTGGCGAGCAGATCCTCGTAGCGTTGCCAGCCAGCCGGGGCTTCATCTCCGATAGCAACATAAACAACCTCACCCGGCACCTCGGCGCAAGCCTGATCGACTACTCCCACCAGTTCTGGACCCGCTATCACCACTTTAGCCTGGCAGTCATTGATGATATAGCCCACTTCGTGTTCGCGCAGACGATAGTTGAGCAACACAGCAATAGCAGCAAGCTTTGACAGGCCACCAGCAATTTCAAGCAACTCGATGGAGTTGTAGGCCATCACGGCAACACGGTCGCCCGCCTTCACACCCAGCTTGCTCAGAGCGTTGGCGGCGCGCCTGGCACGAGTATTCAACACAGCATAGGTGAGCGAGTGCTCCCCGCAGATCAGCGCAACTTTATTGGGACGAACGAGAGCATGTGCGTCAAGGTAGTGAGGTGGTTGCTGCGTTGCACTAGTGGTGTTCTCCGGAGTAGTCATAGGCCTTCTCCTTGTCTTCAATACATCGTTGTTGTCGGTGCAATGGAACAGGCTAGAATACCAGAATTATACCACGTTACGGCACTTAAACACGCGCGAACAGTTCTTGCTAATCAAGCTTACTAGCGATGATTTGGTGACAGGGGTATGCTATACTACAGACCATTATGTTCTAAGCATAATAGTTATTGAGTAACCACAGAACCTGCTACTCCTACTACTCCTACTACTCCGCTTCCATTTTGTCGTCGAACAGAATATTGAATACGTTACTTAAGAAGCAGATTATGGCAACCCCAAGATGCGCTGCGCATTCTTGTAAAACACCTTTTCAAGAATCGCATCCGAGTAGCCTAGAGACTCCCAACCTGCAATCGCTCGCCGATGGGTCAGACTGGGATAATCGCTGCCAAACATGATCTTGTCTTGTAGGCGACGACCGATATCGTGCTTGAGTGCCTGTGGAAAGTACTCTGGTCCCCAGCCTGACAACTCCCAGAAGACGTTCCCCTTATGGAGAGCGATCATGATCATCTGCTCTGTCCAGGGCCACGCGGGATGAGCCGCGACGATCTTCAGTCCCGGAAAGTCTGCTGCCAGATCATCGAGGGCGGGATACGGATTCGCATTCTTCAGGTGTCTGCCCATCCCTCCTGCTGCTCCGGCTCCCATCCCCGTGGTTCCCGTGTCAACCATGATCGGGACCTGAAGTTCGACCAGTTTCTCCCAGAGGGGATAGAACTGGCGATTATCAACGGAGAAATCACCCATAATGGGATGAAAATGAAAGCCGATCAAACCCAATTCTTTGACGGCCCGCTCCGCCTCCTGAATCGCCATTTCGCCCTTCCAGGGATCAACGGACCCCCACGCCTGAAGTACTGTGTCCGGATAGTCGTCACGTACTTTCGCCACATAATCATTTGAGCAGGGAGGGAGACCGCTGACGGTCTCCGTGTCAAAAGCGACGAGCAATACCTGAACACCAGCATCGCGCAGTTCCTGGATCACCTCATCCTCCGTCTTCGGCTCCCACGGGCGGTGCCAATATTCCCGAAGTGCCTCAGCATACGGCTGAATCGCCTGAAACCATGCCTTCGTATTTGGATGGCAATGAAGATCAATTCTTCTCACGCTTTCCCTCTTTCAAGCAGTCTTTGGATTCCTGCTCTATTGTTAACTCGAACATAGGCTACCGTGGTAGTATAGCCATGACTTCCTCTCTGATTCGCTGTGAACCCCAAGGACTTGACGAACGCTCCAACATCATGTATAACTTACTTTAGCATCAAAACTTTTGTATGTCAATAATTTGATGTCTTAATTTATCAAATGAGAAATGTAATCAGTGGCGTATTCATCGTAGAACAGGGAAGAGCATCAAAGGAGAGAAGAAATCATGGCTGTACAGACAGGTATCCGCGATGAACGCGTCAATATCGCAACCGTTTTTGTTGTCATCGTATGCTGGCTTGCCATTATCTCTGAGGGGTACGATTTAATTGTGTACGGAGCCGTCCTTCCATCGCTCCTGCATTACAAAGCCTGGAGTCTCAATTCGGCCCAGGCAGGAGTGATAGGAAGTTACGCGGTCATCGGCATGCTCTTTGGGGCGCTGATCGTCGGGACGCTGACCGACCTTATAGGGTGCAAGGTGACATTCATAAGTTGTGTGACTGTCTTTTCCATTGCTATGGGAGCCTGTGCCCTTGCGCCTACTCCTGGCTTGTTCGGGTTGTTCCGTTTCATTGCTGGTCTCGGCCTTGGCGGTGTGATTCCGACGGCAACGGTGGTAACGATTGAATACGCTCCCGCAAAGTGGCGAACCTTTACCTATACTCTGATGTTCAGCGGATATTCTATCGGAGGAATACTCGCATCAAGCCTTGCCATTCCTCTCATCCCTGCTTTTGGGTGGCAGATCATGTTTTGGGTTGGCACGATTCCTCTTTTACTGGTTGTACCGACAGCACTCTTTCTCCTGCCTGAATCTGTTGGCTTTCTTCTCATCAAAAACAGAAGGGCAGAAGCAGAGGAAATTGCTCGTCGCTTCAACCTGCATTTGGAGCCCACGAGTCCCACCAATACAGACAAGTGGAGCGCACTCAAGACGCTGTTCACCAGGAACTATCTAATGGCAACTATCTGCTTCTGGATCGCAACATTCCTGGCTTTATTTATGATATTTGGGTTAAACACCTGGGTACCACAGATAATGCGTTCGGCAGGCTATTCTCTTGGGTCGGCGCTCTCCTTCTTACTCGTGCTCAACATTGGTACCATCGTAGGGAGTCTTGTTGCAGGTGCGGCTACGGATCGCTTTGGTTCCAAAATCGTTTGCACCGTTTCGTTCCTACTGGCTGCGCTTTCTCTTGGACTGTTGAGCGTCAAATGGTCGCTGCCAGTAACCTACATTCTCTTTGCCATAGCTGGAGTAGGAACCATTGGCACACAAACGCTGCTGAATGCCTACGTTTCAAAATACTACCCTCTGAGTGGTCGCGCTACTGCGGTTGGCTGGTCGCTTGGTGTTGGAAGATTAGGAGGCATTTTGGGTCCTGCATTTGGTGGCATACTATTGTCGTGGGGATTGGGATTCCAGTGGAACTTTTATGCCTTCGCTCTTCCTGGTTTGCTCGGTGCAGTTTTTATCCTATTCATAGCTGATAGACGCGCCAGCGAGTTTGCCAGCCTGGAACCAGCTGCTACACCAGTTCTCCTTCCCGAATAAGGGAACACAGGCTAGAGAAGAGGCAAGAAAGTAGTTCGACCCCTTGTGGGTCGCAGCCCTAAGTCGAAAAACTCCTACTCTGTCCGTGCAAAAAAATGAAACGCAGCCTCCTGCTGGTAGAAGGTTGCAAGAGTGAGCATTCTGCGCTATACTTTATTTCAACATCAAATAGTTGAAAGCGAAAGGAATGATGGGAACACACTACAAAGGTACTCCAGATGAAGTACGAGCAATAAATGCCTATATCAAGTTGCAGCGAGCGGCTGATTCAACCGTGGCGCGGGCAACACAACACCTCTCAAGTGCTGGATTGACCTTTAGTCAATATGGAGTGCTCGATATTCTCTTTCATTTTGGTCCTTTACCTCTTGGTCAAATTGCTGAGAAAATCCTCAAGAGCGAGGGCAATATGACAACGGTGGTTGATAACCTTGAGCGGCGAAAATTGGTGCAGCGTGAGCGTAATGGAAGAGATCGTCGTGTCGTCACAGTGTCTCTGGCAGAGGAGGGGCATAAGTTGATATCCGAAGTTCTTCCCCGCCATATCAAAGCTATTGTCGAAGAGATGAGCCTTCTCACTCCGGTTGAACAGGAAGTGTTAGGTCGGTTGTGCCGACGACTTGGCAAGCAGGAGCAAGTAGCTCCTGCTCAGGAAAACGGTTTATTGGAACAAGACGAAGAAACACTCAAAGGGAAACAGCCCGATCAAGACAGCGTCGTTAGATCATAGCCAGAACTTCTGCCCTGGCTACAAGTACTCCTGACGAATGGGTGCAGATAATGAATACGTGCTGAGGTAGCACAGTAGTAGTCGGAATGGTCAATATAGCCGACACCCTCTGGGAGATAATGAAATGAATGTTGATTACGAGCACACCGAGGTCAGAAATAACGAGGCAGAGCAACAGTATGAAGTGAGAATTGGGAATCAACTCGCTGTGCTGGAATACGAACGTAAAGGGAATCAGATTATCTATCTGCATACAGGGGTGCCACCAGCTATGGAGGGTCACGGTATCGCGAACAAGTTGGCACACGTTGCGCTTGAAGATGCGCGCACCTTGAAGCTCACCGTGATTCCCATCTGCCCGTTTGTCGCAGCATACATTCGACACAATCCAGAGTACCAGTCGCTCCTCACCGCATCAGAACGGGCACGCATCCTTCAAGGTTGAGTGGCTACCACGAACCTATCTGGCATATTGAGTGACACATAATCAGTACTCCGACTTCTCTTGAAAAGGTTCGCAATAGGCGCGTAGGAGGACTTATGCCTGTTTCCACTACGAACTCCAAGCTGATATACGAAGCGTTGAAAGCGTGTGATGTCAAGATCATGTCCGCGCTTCCTGAGACATGGCTCGTTCATGTGATGCGCATGGCGGATGAAGACCCGGATATGACGTTGATACGCCTTGCCAAAGAAGAGGAAGGCATCGGTATTTCAGCAGGAGCGCACCTCGCGGGTGTGAACTCCGCTCTCTTGATGCAGAACCACGGCTTCCTGGCAGCCATTAACCCGATTGTCTCGCTTGCGCTATTATACAAAATTCCACTTCTCATGCTGATTAGTTACCGTGGAACCTTCGGAGAGAAAGACTCATGGCAAACACAGGGCGGGCTTGTTACAGAGCCAGTTCTGCGAGCCTTGAATATTCCCACCTGGCACCTGACAGGTGCTAACGATATCTATCGGCGCATTAAAGAGGCACAAACATTGGCACACGCCTCACTTCATCCGGTTGCCGTTCTGCTATCGCGTGATGTCATGTGGGAGGATTAATTATGCTTCGCTCGCATGCCTTACAAACGATCTATCCCGAATTGGAACAGCATATCGTCGTCACCATTATGGGAGCAGTTGCGGTTGAATTATATATGTTAGGCCACCGCCACAACTTTTTCTATCTCGAACATGCCATGGGGCTTGCATCTTCAATAGGTCTTGGAATCGCACTGTCAATGCCTCAACACAAGGTGATTGTCATCGACGGCGACGGCTCACTGCTCATGAACTTGGGCACGCTGAGTACTATGGCTCGGTACAAGCCTGGAAACCTGCTGCATATCGTCTTCGACAACGAAAGCTTACTCTCCGTCGGCGGTTTCCCAACAGCAACGGCAACAGGTACGGACCTTGCAGGGATTGCCAGGGCATCAGGTATACCCTCTGTCATCGAGGCAAACACACCAGAAAGCCTTAAGACAGGCACAACAGATGCCCTGATGACGAACACACTGACGACAATCATCTCAAAAGTTGAGGCCGTTGGACCCAAGTCGTTTCATATGGATTTGCCGCTCCTTGAGAACCGTTTTCAATTTAAACGGTGCTTAGAAGCAATGCAGCGGCATAATGAGGCGTGACACTCTCATCCCGTAGAACGGGATAAGCTTCTAAGCCTGTATGCAGTGTGGCCTGTTCCCGAAGGAACCATCTCTGAAAAGATGTGGTTGACCTGCACACGAACCTAGACAACGTTGGGGCGTGTCGGCCCGACTACTCCTTTCCCTAGCGGACTAGGACGGAGATACGTGAAGGAACGAGGAAACTTCACCTGCTCCCCAAAGGCGAGTCGATGCATATTGATACTTCCTACCAAGTCTCTATGTCCCTTGAAACCACAGACTTTGCAGTTCCATTGCCTGTTTTTCGGCTTGTGTTTATGCCCACATGCAGGACACTGGCTCGACGTTCCTCGTTCGGAGCCAGTGAAGCACACCATGTGAGCTTGTTTGCTTTTGTGGGTCAGGTAGTCGATATCCTTGCCATATTCCCACAGACTCATGCGTTGGTTGTGGTGCCGCCCATTGTTCCGGTTGCGAACTCCATGCGGATTGCCAATGAAAAGGGAACCTACCTTTTGCTTTATACAAAAGTTAATCACTTTTCGCATGGCTTGATGTCGTTGATTGCGGATACGCCGTTCGGCACGTCGGCACTGCTTGTCTTTCGCACGCTGCAACTTCTTCCAACGGCGGGAATACTTGGTACAACATACTTGCTTCTTGGTGATGTTGCGTACCTGTTTGCTGCGTTGGCGTTTGAGCGAACGAATCCCACGCCCTGTCACAATCAACGCTTTTCCGGTATTGGTCGTGACCGCCGCAAGATGGATTTCCCCCAAATCGACCGTCGCGTGAACGTCCCCAGGCGCGTTTTCGGCTTGCGGTATTTCGATACACACATGTAGTTCAAAACCATTGTTCCAGACTAGCGTACACGAACCACTGTTCTCAGGAAGGGCAAGAGGCAACACAAGAGACTTGCGCCCTTTGCCCATTGGAAGCACCACGCGCCCGTTTTCTCTGGACACGGCTTGAGCAGGCCACATCACCGGATAGAACCGCTTTTGCTTGTAGGGATAGCGCATTCGCATGTGAGGATGGGTGTGCCTGAGTTGTCGCGTGGTCTCGACATTGGCAAGAAAGGCGTGAACCACCATCTGCACCGATTGACTGTGCAGTGCGAAACGGCCTTTGGTCGCCATTTGAAGTTCATTCCTTCTAGGCCATATGTCATGCTGCAACCGAGCAGTCTTGTGCATCTGCATACAAAAGTTCCACACCTGCGCCGCTTCCATTTGAGCATCACGCAACCGTTGCAATTGTGCAGAAGACAGATGCTTGAGTGGGTAGATGTGGACGGTATTCATGCTGCACCCTCGCGTTGTTGAGTCACAGGGATGCACAGGGCAAGTGTGCCCTGCTCTTGCTCGTAGAACCCTGCAAGCCAGCCTATGATGTAGCCGGTATTCCACAGATCAGACGGTCCCCCGTTCCACCCATTCTTGAGGAGAAAGAGCAAGGTCGTCGTCTCGATCACCTCATCTCGGTGATGATACGTGTGATAGCTGTCGTAGCCGCTCTCAAAACCGCTTACAAACTCCTCGTCATCTATCATGATCGGGGTTGTCCCTAGTGCAAACACACGAAAGGTAAGCGACAACGTGGTATGATAGAGGGTATGAAATCACCTCTCTTCATCCGACCTTTGACCGAAAACGAACGCGGCCACATCCAGGCCGGCTTACGCTCGAAA
>JAABUZ0100000116.1_pt1 | contig 199571 bp, 191 predicted proteins | sample 5562091 | NCBI WGS metagenome assembly JAABUZ01 (sample SAMN12813069, study PRJNA571459) | rock metagenome | isolation source: Antarctica rocks | place: Antarctica: Victoria Land, Linnaeus Terrace sud | collected 2015-12-21
CTGCTGACTGACAAGCAGGCCGCCAAGAAGGGCGTGGGCGGAGAAGTCCTCGCCTTCGTCTATTAGGAGGCTGAGATGTCACGTATCGGTCGCCTCCCCATCCCGGTGCCGGGCGGCGTCGAGGTCACCCTCGACGGTCGCCACGTCACTGTGAAGGGTCCCAGGGGCACCCTGTCCCACACCGTCGCCGAGCCAATCGTGGTGCAGCATGACGATGACGGCACTTTGCACGTCACCCGGCCTAACGACGAACGGATGTCGCGTGCGCTGCACGGCCTGACCCGTTCATTGGTGGCCAACATGGTCACCGGGGTGACCAACGGTTACGAGAAGGCCATGGAGATCCAGGGCGTTGGCTACCGCGTGCAGGCAAGGGGCAGCGATCTGGAGTTTGCCCTTGGCTTTAGCCACTCGGTGCCGGTCAGCGCGCCAGCCGGCATCAGCTTCGAGGTGAGCAGCCCAACGCGCTTCACGGTGCGGGGTATCGACAAGCAGTTGGTCGGCGAGGTAGCCGCCAACATCCGCAAGCTACGCAAGCCCGACCCCTACAAGGGCAAGGGTGTCCGCTACGCCGGCGAGGTCGTGCGCCGCAAGGTTGGGAAGACGGGTAAGTGAGCATGGATGTGTCCGCTAATCGCCGCGTCGGCAAGTCTCGTCGGCACTTTCGATTGCGTAAGAAGATCACCGGGACGTCGCTTCGTCCTCGCCTCGTCGTGCACCGGTCGGCCAAGCACATCCACGTGCAGGTCGTCGATGACACTGCCGGACGTACCCTGATCTCGGCGTCCACGTTGGACCCGTCCATCAGGGCTGGCGTCGAGGGCGACAAGAAGGCGAAGGCGGCGCTGGTCGGAACCCTCGTCGCCGACCGGGCGAAGGCCGCCGGTATCGACCGGGTGGTGTTCGACCGGGGTGGGAACGCCTACGCCGGCCGCATCGCCGCTCTTGCCGAAGCCGCCCGCGCCGGGGGGCTTGAGTTCTGATGCACACCCTGTCCCACCCGCTCATGATTGGAAGGAACCTCTGATGCCAGGACCCCAGCGGAGAGGCACCGGCGCCCCCGGTGCCGCGGGCGGCGGCGACCGCCGCGGCCGCGATGGCGCCAGGGGGGCTGCCGCGGAGAAGAACACCTATCTCGAACGGGTCGTCGCCATCAACCGGGTCGCCAAGGTCGTCAAGGGTGGCCGGCGCTTCAGCTTCACCGCGCTGGTCATCGTTGGCGATGGCGACGGGACCGTCGGTGTCGGCTACGGAAAGGCCAAGGAGGTGCCGGCCGCCATCGCCAAGGGGGTGGAGGAGGCCAAGAAGCACTTTTTCAAGGTGCCGCGCGTCGGCGGAACCATTCCGCACCCGATCACCGGTGAGGCCGCCGCGGGAGTGGTCCTGTTGCGCCCGGCCAGTCCGGGTACCGGTGTGATCGCCGGCGGCCCGGTCCGCGCCGTGCTTGAGTGCGCCGGCATCCATGACGTGCTTTCCAAATCGTTGGGCTCGTCGAACCCGATCAACATCGTGCACGGCACGGTGGCAGCCCTACAGGGCCTGATGCGCCCCGAGGAGGTGGCCGCCCGCCGTGGCCTTCCCCTCGAGGACGTGGCCCCTGCCGCGCTGCTCCGTGCTCGGGTGGCGGCAGGCGCATGAGCGAAGCTGCGAAGTGGCGAAGTGAAATGCAAAATGGGCACCGCATGAGCGAAGCTGCGAAGTGGCGAAGAGAAATGCAAAATGGGCACCGCATGAGCGAAGCTGCGAAGTGGCGAAGTGAAATGCAAAATGGGCACCGCAGGAGCGAAACTGCGAAGTGGCGAAGCGAATGCAGATTGGATGTCGCATGAACATGGCGCGCCTCAAGGTCACCCAAACCAAGTCAGGCATCGGAGGCACCCACAGCCAGCGGCACACGTTGCGTTCCCTGGGCCTCAAGCGGATGCATGACGTCGTCGTCAAGGAGGATCGTCCTGAGATCCGCGGGATGGTCATGACCGTCACCCACCTGGTGTCGGTGGAGGAGGTGGAGTAGATGTCGAGTTCGGGACCCAAGGAGGGCCACCTCAAGGTCCACCATTTGCGTCCGGCCCCGGGGGCCAGGACGGCCAAGACCCGGGTCGGTCGCGGCGAGGCGTCCAAGGGGAAGACTGCCGGCCGCGGCACCAAGGGCACCAAGGCGCGGTATCAGGTGCCGGACCGCTTCGAGGGCGGCCAGATGCCGCTGCACATGCGGCTGCCCAAGCTGAAGGGATTCAAGAACCCGTTCCGCACCGAGTACCAAGTCGTCAACCTGGGCCGCCTGGCTGTGCTGTTCCCGAAGGGCGGGGCGGTGGGGGTCGAGGACCTGGTCGCTGCCGGCGCTGTCCGCCCCGACCTCCCCGTCAAGGTGCTCGGCACCGGTGACATTTCGGTGGCGGTGCAGATTCGGGCGCACGCCTTCTCGGCCAGCGCCAAGGAGAAGATCGCCGCCGCTGGCGGCAGCATCACCCAGGTCTGAGCGAAGTTGCCGGGGCCCGACTCGCCCTGATGTGGGCGGCGCGGGGCCGTGGGCCGCGTGGGCAGTGCTCACTGCGCAGGCCGGCGGCGGGCACTCGACGGACTGTTACAGTCGGCCCAGGCGCCCGCCGCCGACCCCGCATGTCTTGCCCCGTTTCCGCCTGGTTTGCCGGCTAGCCGGCACGCCCCCCGCAGCCCAGCCTGGAGGCCTCCGTGCTCACCGCCGTTGCCCGGGCGTTCCGCACCCCGGACCTGCGCGCGAAGTTGCTGTTCACCTTCGGCGTCGTGGCCCTGTTCCGGCTTGGGAGCACGATCCAGGGCCCAGGAGTCTCCACGCAGACCGTGCATGACTGCATCAGCAATACCGCGAACAACGGCGTCTACCAGATCGTCAACTTGTTCAGCGGGGGGGCGCTCCTGCAGCTGAGCGTCTTTGCGCTTGGGATCATGCCCTACATCACGAGCTCGATCATCATCCAACTGTTGGTGGTCGTCATCCCGCGCCTGGAGCGACTCAAGAATGAGGGACAGGCAGGCGAGCAGAAGCTCATCCAGTACACCCGCTACCTGACGATCGTGCTGGCGGTCCTGCAATCCACCGGCATCGTGGCGCTCGCGCGCTCCGGTCGCCTGATCCCGTGCAGCAAGCCGCTGATCCCGGACCAGTCCATCTTTGCCATCGTCACACTCGTCATCTGCCTCACCGCGGGCACCGGCGTGATCATGTGGCTGGGTGAGCTGATCACCAACAAGGGCATCGGCAACGGGATCTCGCTGCTCATCTTCACCTCGATTGCCTCGCGCCTGCCGAGCCAGGGTTCCAGCCTGCTGCAGACCTCCGGCGGCTTCGGGTTCACGCTCCTAATGCTGCTCGGTCTCGGGATTGTGGTCGCGGTGGTCTTCGTGCAGCAGGCCGATCGGCGGATCCCGGTCCAGTACGCCAAGCGGATGGTGGGCCGGCGCGTTCTTGGGGGCACATCCACCTACATCCCGCTGAAGATCAATCAAGCTGGGGTCATCCCGGTGATCTTCGCCGCGTCGTTGCTCCAGCTGCCCTCACTGCTGTCGCAGGTGTGGACCAACCGCACCTTCAACAACTTCTACCAGCGCTTCTTGCAACAGGGCGATCACCCCCTCTACATCCTGTTGTACTTCGTGTTGATCCTTTTCTTCACCTACTTCTACGTGGCGATCACGTTCAACCCGGTGGAGCAGGCCGACAATATGAAAAAGTACGGCGGTTTCATCCCCGGTATCCGGCCAGGACGGCCAACAGCCGAGTTCCTGGACAGGGTGCTGTCCCGGATCACGCTCCCCGGTGCGATCTTCCTTGGCGCGGTCTCGGTGCTCCCGCTGGTCGCCCTCGGGGCTACCGGTGGTGCCCGGTTCCCCTTCGGCGGGACGTCGGTGTTGATTTTGGTTGGGGTGGGCCTGGAGTTCGTCAAGCAGGTCGAGAGCCAGCTGATGTTGCGTAACTACGAGGGCTTCCTCCGCTAGTGCGACTGGTTCTGGTTGGGCCACCCGGCGCGGGTAAGGGCACCCAGGCCCAGTTTGTCGCGGAGGAGCGGGGAATCCCGAAGATCTCCACCGGTGACATCTTCCGTGCGAACGTCAGCGAGGAGACCGAACTCGGCGTGGCCGCGAAGGGATTCATGGATGCCGGTGACCTGGTGCCCGACCACATCACCATCGATATGGTCCGGGCGCGGCTGGCCGAGCCGGACGCCGCGAAAGGATTCCTGCTGGACGGCTTCCCCCGCAACGTGCCGCAAGCCGAACGACTCGATGACATCCTGGCCGATACCGGCCACGCCGCGCTGGATGTCGTCCTCGAGCTGGTCGTCGACGACGATGAGGTGGTCCGGCGGCTGTCCGGCCGGCGTACCTGCCGCACCTGCAATCACGTGTGGCACGTGGATTTCGACCCGCCCGAGTCCGAGGGCACCTGCGACATCGACGGCGGCCCGCTTTACCAGCGAGACGACGACCGCGAGCAGACCATTCGCCATCGCCTGGACGTGTATGCCGAGCAGACCACTCCGCTGGTCGGCTTCTACGCCCGGCGCGGGGTCCTGGTGGGACTCGACGCGACCGGGCCTGTCGACGACGTCACCGACCGGGCCCTTGAGGCGCTGCGCCGGTTCGGGGATTAGCCTGAGGACCCCGCACCAACCCGATCCGGGCAGGTCGCCATGTTCACACGAAGGCAACGCATGATCCAGCTCAAGACTCCCGCGGAGATCGCCAAGATGCGGGCGGCCGGCCTCGTGGTCGCCGAGGCACTCACCCGGATGCGGGCAGCGGTTGCGCCCGGCGTGAGCACCGCGGATCTGGACGCCGTCGCGGCAGCGGTACTGCGGGAGGCTGGCGCCACGTCCAGTTTCTTGGGCTACCACGGCTTCCCGGCGGTGATCTGCGCCTCGGTGAACGACGAGATCGTGCACGGAATCCCCAAGCCGGACCGGGTACTGCGCGCCGGTGATGTCGTCTCGTTGGACTTCGGAGCCATCATCGATGGCTGGCATGGCGACGCGGCAATCACTGTGCCGGTGGGCCCCATCCCGGCGCCGGTGCAGCGGTTGCTGGAGGTGTGCGAGGAATCGATGTGGCGGGGGTTCGCGGCCGCCGAACTGGGCGGCCGGCTCACCGACATCAGCCATGCGATCGAGGCATACGTACGATCGTTCGGCTACGGAATCGTCGAAGGTTACGGCGGGCACGGGATCGGCACCGAAATGCACCAGGATCCCCACGTGCTGAACTATGGACGCCCCGGCCGTGGCCCGAGGCTAGTGAAGGGCCTCTGCCTTGCGGTCGAACCAATGATCAACATCGGCGGCCACGAGACCAGGGAGCTGGCCGACCGCTGGACGGTCGTGACCGTCGACGGGTCGGTATCCGCGCATTTCGAGCACACCTTCACCCTCACCGAGGACGGCCCCTACGTTTTGACCGCCCTCGACGGTGGCGCCGCCAAGTTGGCCTCGCTCGGGGTTCGCCCCGGTGCGCTCGCCAACGTCTGAGGCGTTCAGGGTTCACTTTGGCGTACGTCCCACGCTGACGTACACTGGTGGACGGCCCTGGGGCAACCGGGACAGCACACTCGACACAGCAGCATCGAACCAGCACAAACATCGGTACACGGCGCTTCGAAGCGGCGCACATCGAGCAAGCCCGCGACGGGCCCGAGGCAAAGCGGAGGATATGGCCAAGAAGGACGGGGCTATCGAGATTGAAGGCTCGGTGGTCGAGCCGCTGCCAAATGCGATGTTCCGGGTGGAGTTACAGAACGGTCACCGCGTGCTTGCCCACATCTCGGGCAAGATGCGGATGCACTACATCCGGATTCTGCCCGGCGACCGCGTGGTCGTAGAGCTTTCCCCGTACGACCTAACCCGTGGCCGCATCGTCTATCGCTACAAGTGACCGGCCCGAGATGACGAAAGAGAGCACGTGAAGGTCAAGCCGAGCGTCAAACCGATCTGCGACAAGTGTCGAGTCATTCGACGCCACGGTCGGGTGATGGTGATCTGCTCGTCCACACCGCGGCACAAGCAGCGGCAAGGCTAGAAGGCGGGCGGCCCGGCAAGAACTCGCAGGGCAGCCCACGACTTGCGTCGTTCAGCTTGCGGTACACCCGCGAGCCACCCCCGGTCGGAGGCCGGGGCCCCACCCGGGGCGGGTGGGGGCGGACGAGGCACAGACCTCCGCCGATGGAAAGGACCACCGCCCGATGGCTCGCCTTGTCGGCGTTGATCTCCCCCGCGAGAAGCGGCTGGAGATCGCGCTTACCTACATCTACGGCATTGGCCGCACCCGCGCCCAGCAGATCCTGGCCGCCACCGGCGTGAGCCCGGATATTCGCGCCAAGGACGTCGGCGACGACGACGTGCTCAAGTTGCGCGACTACATCGAGGGCAGCTTCAAGGTCGAAGGCGACCTGCGCCGTGAGGTTGCCTCCGATATCCGGCGCAAAATCGAGATCGGGTGCTACCAGGGCATCCGCCATCGTCGCGGCCTGCCGGTCCACGGCCAGCGCACGCACACCAACGCGCGCACCCGCAAGGGCCCAAAGAAGACGGTCGCCGGCAAGAAGAAGGTTGGGAAGAAGTAATGCCTCCGAAGACCAGGACCGGTGCTGGCGTCAAGAAGGTCCGCCGCCGCGAAAAGAAGAACATCGCGCACGGCCACGCGCATATTAAGAGCACCTTCAACAACACCATCGTGTCGATCACCGATCCGTCCGGCGCTGTCATCGCCTGGGCGAGTTCCGGCCACGTCGGTTTCAAAGGTTCGCGCAAGTCGACCCCGTTCGCGGCGCAGATGGCCGCCGAGAGCGCGGCGCGCAAGGCGCAGGAGCACGGCATGCGCAAGGTGGACGTGTTCGTCAAGGGGCCAGGTTCTGGGCGCGAAACGGCGATCCGGTCCCTGCAGGCAGCCGGCCTGGAGGTCGGCGCGATCGCGGACGTCACCCCGTCCCCCCACAACGGCTGCCGGCCGCCCAAGCGTCGCCGAGTCTGACCGCCCCAGCAAAAGGAGAAAGACATGGCTCGTTACACCGGGGCGGACTGTAAGCGGTGCCGTCGGGAAAAGACCAAGCTGTTCTTGAAGGGCAGCAAGTGCGTATCGCCCAAATGCCCGATCGAGATCAGGCCGTACCCGCCGGGGGAGCACGGCCGCGGCCGGACCAAAGACAGTGAGTACCTGCTGCAAAAGCGGGAGAAGCAGAAGGCCGCCCGCATCTACGGCATTCTCGAAAAGCAGTTCCGTGGCTACTACGAGGAGGCCAACCGGCAGGCCGGCAAGACTGGTGAGAACCTGCTGCGGATCCTCGAGTCACGGCTGGACAACGTCGTCTACCGTGCCGGCTTCGCGCAGAGCCGCGATGCCGCCCGGCAGTCCGTTCGCCACGGCCATGTGACCGTGAACGGCAAGAAGGTGGACATTCCCAGCTTCCGGGTGGGCGAGCACGACATCGTCGAGATCCGGGAAAAGTCGCGTGAGCTCACCCCCTACATCATCGCCCGCGAGCTGCACGGCGACCGGCCCGCGCCGGCGTGGATCGAGGTGCTGCCCACGCAGATGCGTGCGTTGGTGCATTCCCTTCCGGACCGCGGTGCCATCGACACCCAGGTTCAGGAGCAGTTGATCGTGGAGCTCTACTCCAAGTAGTAGCCCCATCTTGTCGGGCGTCAAATAGCGGTCGCCCACGACGGAAAGGCACTCCCTTGCTTATCGCCCAACGGCCAACCCTGGCCGAAGAGCCGGTTGATCAGTCCCGCTCCCGGTTTGTCATCGAGCCCCTGGAACCCGGCTTCGGCTACACACTGGGGAACTCGCTGCGCCGCACCCTGCTGTCTTCCATTCCCGGGGCGGCGGTCACCAGCATTCGCATCGACGGCGTCCTGCACGAGTTCACGACGGTGCCCGGCGTGAAGGAAGATGTCACCGACATCATCTTGAACCTGAAGGCGCTCGTCGTGTCCAGCGACAACGATGAGCCGACCGTGATGTACCTGCGCAAGCAGGGCCCCGGTCCGGTGTACGCTACCGACATCGCGCCGCCGGCTGGTGTCGAGGTGCACAACCCGGACCTGCACATCGCGACGCTGAACGGCAAGGGCAAGCTGGAAATCGAGTTCACCGTCGAGCGCGGTCGCGGATATGTCTCCGCGGTGCAGAACAAGCAGGTGGGTCAGGAGATCGGCCGTATTCCGGTCGACTCGATCTACTCACCGGTGTTGAAGGTGACCTACAAGGTCGAGGCGACGCGGGTCGAGCAGCGGACCGACTTCGACCGGCTCGTTGTCGATGTCGAGACCAAGCAGTCCCTGAGCCCGCGGGACGCGATGGCCAGTGCTGGCAAGACCCTGGTAGGTCTGTTTGGACTCGCCCAGGAGCTCAACGCCGAGGCCGAGGGAGTCGACATCGGACCCTCACCGATCGACGCGCAGCTGGCTGCCGACCTCGCCCTGCCGATCGAGGAAATGGACCTGACGGTCCGTTCCTACAACTGCCTCAAGCGGGAGGGGATTCACCTCGTCGGTGAGCTGGTTGCGCGCAGCGAGGCGGACCTGCTAGATATCCGCAACTTCGGGTCGAAGTCGATCGATGAGGTCAAGTTGAAGCTCGCGCAGATGGGGCTTGCCCTCAAGGACAGCCCGCCTGGCTTCGACCCGGGTGCGGCGGCCGCCGCCTACGGGGACGGCTTTGAGGAAGGCGCCGACTTTGCCGGCGGCGAGTTCGGCGGCGCCGCGTTCAGCGATGACGACAGCTCCTTCCAGGAGACCGAACAGCTCTGACGGTCGCGGGGGGCGGGCACGCCGGCCCCCCGCGCCATCCCTTCTTACCCGCCTGATCAAGGAGTCCGGACCATGCCCACGCCCACCAAGGGTGCCCGCCTCGGTGGCAGCGCCGCCCATCAGCGGCTGCTGCTGGCGAATCTCGCCACGGCGCTTTTCGAGCACGGCCGGATCACCACGACGGTGGCTAGGGCCAGGCGGCTCCGTCCGGTTGCCGAGAAGCTGATCACCTTCGCCAAGCGCGGCGATCTGCACGCCAAGCGACAGGTCCTCACGGTGGTTCGCGACGAGGTGGTGGTCAAGCACCTGTTCACCGAGATCGGTCCGATGTACGCCAGCCGTCCCGGCGGGTACACCCGGATCACCAAGCTTGGTCCCCGCAAGGGCGACAACGCGCCGATGGCGCAGATCGAGCTGGTGGAGGCCAAAACCTTCGGCCAGCAGGCAGTGGAGGAGGCCGAGGCAGCGCGTCGTGGCCGGTTCGCTTCCCGCACTCGGGTGAGTGGCTCGACGGCCGAGGCCGCGGCCGAATTGGCGGCCGACTCGCCGACCGCGGCCGCGGTTGCCCAGCGCGCCAATGACCAGGCCGCCGAACAGCCGGTCGCACAGCCGGAAGTGGCGGCGCCGCATGAGGCGTCGGCCGGTCCCACCGAGTCGGCGCAGGTCGCACAGACCCCCGCCGATGAGGGAACGGTGACCGCCGCGACAATCCCGGACGCGGAAGCCGCACCCGTTGAGCTGCCCGCGGATGGCACTGGGGAAAGCCCGGAAAGGCCCGCCCCGTAACCTCCTCGAACCCAGACCCCGCTCGTACGTTCGGCCGCCGGCTGGCCGGTCCCGACGGCCTGACGCCGCCGGTGCGACTGCGGGTTGACCTCGCGTATGACGGCACCGACTTCTCTGGTTGGGCGATTCAACCAGGACGTCGCACCGTTGAGGGTGTGCTGACCGAAGCGCTCTGCGTGCTTGCTCGAGACTCGGTGCGGGTCACCGTCGCAGGGCGCACGGACGCGGGCGTGCACGCCAGCCATCAGGTGGCGCACGTGGACCTGACCGATCCCGGCCGTATCACGACTCGAAACCTGAACGGCCTGCTGCCGCCGGATGTACGGGTGCTTGCGCTATCCGGCGTCCCGGCCGGCTTCGACGCAAGGTTCTCCGCATTGGCTCGGGTGTACGGCTACCGGGTGTGCGACGGCCCCCCTGACCCGTTGCGCCGCCGGGACACCCTGTGCTGGCGGCGGCCATTGGACCTCGCCAGGATGCGAGAGGCATCGGTGGGGTTGTTGGGGCTGCACGATTTCGCGGCCTTCTGCCGAGCGCGTGCCGGCCGTACGTCGATCCGGACCCTTCGCACGCTGGACTGGACACGTGCCGGGGATGGTGTCGTCACCGCAACGGTCGAGGCGGATGCCTTCTGCCATTCGATGGTGCGCTCGCTGGTGGGGGCGCTGCTCGCGGTGGGGGACGGACGCTGGGACCGGGCACGTCCCCTGGAGTTGCTCGACAGAAAGGTGCGCAGCGACGCCGTTGTCGTGGCGCCGGCGCACGGGCTTCGTTTGTTGCTGGTGCGTTACCCCCCGGCTGGTGAGCTCGCCGATCGTGCTCTTTTGACGCGAGCGGTACGCCGACTTCCCTGACAGGGGAGGATGAGCCAACATCCGGGCCGAGCAGCCAACCGGGGAGGAGCGCCGTGGGCATCGTCGAGCAGGCCGACGTCGCGCAGCGCCGGCACGGCGTGCTCGGTTTCCCCATCGCGGTGATCTACAAGTTCGCTGACGACCGCGGGCCGCACCTCGCGGCACTCATCACGTATTACGCGGTCATCTCGCTGTTCCCGCTGCTGCTTTTGTTCTTCAGTGGGCTGGGATTCCTGCTCGACGGCAACCCCGGCCTGCAGCACCGGTTCGTGACCTCGGCGCTGGCCGGGTTGCCCCCCCTGCGGGGTCAGATCTCCGAAAGCCTCACTGGCTACCACGGCAGTGGACTCGGTCTCGCGATCGGCATCTCTGGCACGCTCTACGGCGGTCTCGGCGTGATGCAGGCGGCTCAGGCCGCGTTCAACCGGGTATACGCGGTCCCCCGCAACGAGCAACCCAATCCCATCAGATCACGCGTCCGCAGCCTGCTGTTGTTGCTCCTGCTCGGCGGGGGGGTTATCGCCACCACCGCACTCTCTGCCGTGCTTTCGCTCGGCGACCGCCTGATCCCGTTCCTCGGTACAGGCTGGCAGGTCGCCGCCTTCCTGCTTTCCCTGGCGCTGAACGTCGCACTGTTCACCGGAGCCTTCCAGCTGCTGACAGCACGAGACCTGCGGGCCCGCGAGGTGCTCACCGGCGGCCTGCTGGCAGGGGCTGCGTGGCAGGGCTTGCAGTCGGTGGGCACATTGTTCCTGTCCCATCAGCTGGTCCGCGCCAACCAGCTGTACGGCACGTTCGCGTTGATCCTCGGCCTGATCGCGTGGATCTTCCTGGAGGCATTCGTCGTCGTGATGGCGGCCGAGATCAACGTGGTTGCCGCCGCCAGGTTGTGGCCCCGGGCGCTGCTCACACCGTTCACCGACGACGTCGAGCTTACCGACGCGGACCGGCGCTGTTACAGCTGGTATGCGCGTTCGGAAAGATTCAAGGGGACCAGCCGGATCGACATCACCTTCTCCCCTCACGCGCCCGCACCCGAACCGGACGAGCTCGCCGCGCCTACCCGGGAGCCGGCCATCCGGCCGTGAGCCGCAAACCCGGCTGACGCTTGGCTGGGCGCAGGTCACACTTCGTCGCGTGGGTTTCCTCGAGGTCGGTCATCTTTCGTATGCGTTGCCGGATGGTCGCGAGCTGTTGCGCGACGTGAGCTTCCGCGTCGGGGACGGCAGCATCACCGCGCTGGTGGGAGCGAACGGCACCGGCAAAACAACCCTGTTGCGGTTGTTGACCGGCGACCTGACGGTGCAGTCCGGCACGGTGGCCGCCCAGGGCGGCGTGGGAGTGATGCGTCAGTTCATCGGCAGCGTCCGTGACGGCTCTTGCGTGCGGGATCTGTTGCTGTCCCTGGCCCCGGAACGGGTCCGCACAGCGGCAGCGGATCTGGATGGCGCCGAGCTGCGCATGATGGAGGCCGAGGATGAGCCAGCTCAATTCCTTTACGCGGGGGCGCTGGCCGATTACGCCGACGCCGGGGGCTACGAGGCCGAAGTCCTATGGGACGCCTGCACGATCGCGGCGCTGGCCCAGCCCTATGAGAGCGCGAAGTGGCGGCCGGTGGCGCAACTGTCCGGCGGCGAACAAAAGCGCCTTGCGCTGGAGGCTCTGCTGCGCGGACCCGATGAGGTCCTTTTGCTGGACGAACCTGACAACTATCTCGATGTCCGGGCAAAGACCTGGCTGGAGGAAGCGCTCGCGGCAACCCGAAAGACGGTGCTGTTCGTGTCGCACGACCGCGAGCTGCTCGCGCGAACGGCCACTCGCGTGGTGACCCTCGAGGGCGGCGACACCTGGGTCCACGGCGGCGGATTTAGCACCTGGGCGGCGGCACGCGCAACGCGGCACACCCGGATGAGTGAGCTGCTGCGCCGCTGGGATGAGGAACACGAACGGCTGCGCCAGCTGGTGTTCACCTTGCGCCAACAGGCCGCGATCAGCCCGGACATGGCCAATCGCTATCACGCGATGCAGACGCGCCTTGCCAAGTACGAGCAGGCAGGCGCGCCCCCCGCCCCGCCGCGGGTCGACACCGTCACGATGCGCCTGCGTGGGGGGCGAACCGGGGTCCGCGCCATCACCTGCGAGCGGCTGGCCATCACCGGGCTGATCGACGAGTTCGACCTGGCGGTCTTTTACGGCGAGCGGCTTGCGCTTCTGGGCGCCAACGGGTCGGGCAAGAGCCATCTGCTGCGGCTACTCGGCGGCGGCAACGTCGCCCATTCGGGGAGCTGGCGGCTAGGCGGCCGCGTTGTCCCTGGCCTGTTCGCGCAGACCCACGAGCATCCCGAGCTCACCGGCCGGACGCTGGTCGACGTGCTGCACCACGGTGATGGTGCGCGTGCGGGATTGGACAGAGGCAAGGCGATGGGTGCCCTTCGGCGCTACGCGCTGCACGGAGCGGCCGACCAGGCCTTCGATGCGCTATCCGGCGGTCAGCAGGCGCGCTTTCAGGTTCTGCTGCTCGAACTTGGCGGGGCGACCCTGCTGTTGCTGGACGAACCCACCGACAATCTGGATCTCGCGTCGGCGGAGGCGCTGCAACAGGGGCTGGAGGCCTACAACGGAACCGTCGTCGCGGTCACCCACGACCGCTGGTTCGCTCGCAGCTTCGACCGCTATGTGGTGGTGGGCGCCAACGGGGGGTTGCGGGAGAGCGCGGAGCCGATCTGGGATGAGACCAGACCGGTTCGGGGGCCGGCGCCAAGCTCGCGTGAATTGGGCCGTCTCCCACGGCTGTAGTAGCCTTGAGCGCTGGTGGCCCCTCCGGGTGCCCTCCCGTTCGCCCCGGACACCCCTCGATCAGACACCGGAAGAGAAACCGTGCGTACCTACCAGCCCAAGCCGGCCGACATCACGCGTCAATGGCATGTCATCGACGCCACCGACGTCGTCCTGGGTCGGCTTGCCGCGCATGCAGCGACGCTGCTGCGGGGCAAGCACAAGGCCTACTACGCGCCGCACGTGGATACCGGTGATTTCGTGGTCATCGTCAACGCGGGCAAGGTCGCGATGACCGGGAACAAGCGCATGCAGTCGATGTACCACCGGCATTCAGGCTTCCCCGGTGGGCTGCGCTCCACGTCCTATGATGAGTTGCTCAACACCCGGCCGGCGATGCTCATCGAGCGGGCCATCAAGGGAATGTTGCCGCACACCTCGCTCGGTCGCCAGATGGCTACCAAGCTGAAGGTTTACGCCGGCCCGGAGCACCCGCACCGGGCGCAGCAACCGGCGCCGTTCGAGATCACCCAGATCGCCCAGATCGCGCGCTGAGCCGCGGACCAGAAACTAGGAGAACACCGTGGCTACCGCTACGACCAGCACTGACCTCGCCCGCACCGTCGGGCGCCGCAAGGAGGCGATCGCGCGCGTACGGCTGATCCCCGGCACCGGACAGTGGAAGCTGAACGGCCGCAGCCTTGAGGACTACTTCCCGAACAAGGTGCATCAGCAAACCGTGCGCGACCCGTTCGTGAAGCTGGAAACCGGCGAGCAGTACGACGTGATCGCCATTCTCACCGGTGGCGGCGTGTCCGGGCAGGCCGGCGCCCTGCGCCTCGGGATCGCCCGCGCGCTGATCGAGATCGTGGACGACAGCCGGACCGAGTTGAAGCGGGCCGGCTTCCTCACCCGCGACCCGCGGGTCAAGGAGCGCAAGAAGTACGGCCTGAAGAAGGCCCGCAAGGCCCCCCAGTACTCCAAGCGCTGAGCCGCCCCGCGTGGCTGTCAGCGGCCGGCTGTTCGGCACCGACGGCGTTCGTGGCGTGGCGAACGCCGATCTGACTCCGCAGCTGGCCATGGGACTTTCGCTGGCCGCTGTGGGGGTTTTGCGCCCCGAGGCGGGCAGCCGCCCGCTGGCGGTCGTGGGCCGCGACACCCGCGCTTCCGGGGAGATGCTGCAGGCCGCCGTGCTCGCTGGGCTGACCTCAGCCGGCGCCGACGTGCTCGTGGCCGACGTGCTCCCTACCCCCGCCATCGCCTTCCTTGTTGATGCCCTCGGGGCCGACCTCGGGGTGATGCTGTCCGCCTCGCACAACCCCATGCCGGACAACGGGGTGAAATTCTTCGCAGCCGGCGGCCACAAGCTGCCCGACGCGGTTGAGCAGGACATCGAGCGACGGCTGCATGAGGAGTGGGACCGCCCGGTCGGCGCCGGGGTGGGCCGGGTCCGCCCGCTGCATGACGCGGCGGATCGCTACGTCGCGCACCTGCTGGCGACCGTGCAGGCACCCCTCACCGGCCTGCGGGTGGTTGTCGACGCGGCGCACGGAGCAGCCTCGCGAATCGCGGCCGAGGTCTACGGCAAGGCGGGCGCGGCGGTGACCGCGATCGGCTGCTCCCCCGATGGGCTCAACATCAACGACGGGGTTGGCTCGACCCACCTGGGGCCGCTGCGTGCGGCGGTGCTCGCGGGCGGCGCCGACCTGGGACTGGCCCACGACGGCGACGCCGACCGCTGCCTGGCCGTCGACGGGGCGGGTCAGCTCGTGGACGGCGACGCGATCCTCGCGATCTGCGCGCTCGCCCTCCGCGAGCGCGGGGAGCTGCGCGGTGACGCAGTGGCCACGACGGTCATGACCAATCTCGGGTTCGCACGCGCGATGGCGGGCCTTGGCATCGGGGTGCTGCAGACCGATGTCGGCGACCGTTATGTGCTCGAGGCTTTGCGGGCCCATGATCTGGTGCTCGGCGGCGAGCAGTCCGGCCACGTGCTGTTCCTGGATCACGCCACGACCGGAGACGGCGTGCTCACCGGCCTGCAACTGCTCGGCCGGGTCGCGCAAACCGGCCGGTCGCTGGCCGAGCTGGCTGCGGTGATGACCCGCCTGCCGCAGGTGCTGGTGAACGTCGTTGTCGCTGACCAGCGCGTTGGCTCGCTGGCGCCGGTCGCGCACGCGGTGGCGCGCGCACGCGCCGAGCTCGGCGACGCCGGACGGGTGCTGCTGCGCCCATCCGGGACCGAGCCCCTGGTGCGCGTCATGGTGGAGGCGCCAACCCAGCAGCAGGCCAACCAGTGCGCGGAGCAGATCGCCGCCGCGGTCCGGGCCGCCGACGGGACGTCGGCAATTCACCCCGCCGACGGGACGTCGGCAATTCACCCCGCCGACGGGACGTCGGCAATTCACCCCGCCGACGGGACGTCGGCAATTCATCCCGCCGACGCCTGACGCCAGTTGGGGCGGTCCCGGTACCCTCGAGCGCATGTGCGGAATCGTCGGGTACGTCGGTCCCCAGCCAGCCCTCGAGGTGGTGATGGACGGCCTCCGGCTGCTCGAATACCGCGGCTATGACTCGGCGGGTGTGGCGATCGTGCGCGACGGCGTCCTGGCGACGGCCCGTAAGGCCGGGGAGTTGCGTCACCTAGACAAGGAGTTGGCGGACGGCATGCCGATGCCGGGGAGCACCGGAATCGGGCATACCCGATGGGCTACGCACGGCGCTCCCACCGACCGCAACGCCCATCCGCACACCGACTGCACGGGGGCCGTCGCCGTCATCCACAACGGCATCATCGAGAACTTCGCCCCGTTGCGCGCCCAGCTGGAAGCGAGCGGGCACAACCTGACCAGCGACACCGACACTGAGGTCGTGGCGCACCTGCTCGAGCAGGTGTGGGACGGCGCGGGCCACGACCTTGGGCAGGCCATGCGGTTGGTGGTCAGCGAGCTGGAGGGGGCATTCACGTTGCTCGCGGTACACCGTGATGCCCCGGATCTGGTCGTCGGTGCCCGGCGCAACAGCCCGCTCGTCGTGGGGCTCGGCGAGGGCGAAACCTTCCTGGCCAGCGACGTCGCCGCGTTCATCGCGCACACCCGCGAGGCCGTGGAACTCGGCCAGGACCAGGTCGTCGAAGTCCGACCATCCGGTGTGACGATCACCGGGTTTTCCGGCGAGCCGCAGACCGGTACGGCATTTCACGTGGATTGGGACCTGGCCGCTGCCGAGAAGGGCGGCCACGACTTTTTCATGCAGAAGGAGATCGAGGAGCAGCCCGGCGCGGTGGAGGACACCCTGCGCGGGAGGCTCGCCGCCGACGGCCAGATCGTGCTCGACGAGGAGCGCCTTTCCGATGACGATCTGCGTGACATCGACAAGGTTTTCGTGGTGGGCTGCGGCAGCACTTATCACGCGGGTCTGATCGCCAAGTACGCCATCGAGCATTGGACCCGGCTGCCGGTCGAAGTGGAGCTGGCCAGCGAGTTTCGATACCGGGATCCGGTACTCGACCGCGGGACGCTGGTCGTAGCGATCAGCCAGTCCGGCGAGACCGCGGACACCCTGGAGGCGGTACGCCACGCCAAGAGCCAGAAAGCCCGGGTCCTGGCGATCTCCAATACCAACGGCTCGACGATCCCGCGCGAGTCCGACGCGGTGCTCTACACCCGCGCCGGGCTTGAGGTGGCGGTCGCCTCCACCAAGTGCTTCCTGGCCCAGATCACGGCCACCTCGTTACTGGGTTTGACGCTCGCCAGGGTCCTGGGCACCAAGGATGGCGAGGAGGTCACCAGGGAGTACCGGGCGTTGGAGCAGATGCCGGCGCTGATCGCCGAGACACTCGAGCGAATGGCGCCCGTACAAGCGCTTGGGGTTGAGCTGTCCAGCGCCGACACGGTCCTGTTCCTTGGCCGGCACGTGGGCTACCCGGTTGCCCTTGAGGGGGCATTGAAGCTCAAGGAACTGGCCTACGTCCACGCGGAGGGGTTCGCGGCTGGCGAGCTCAAGCACGGACCCATCGCGCTGGTGGGAAAGGGGCTGCCGGTCATCGTGGTCATGCCGTCGCCCCGCTCGCGCGGGGTGCTGCACCGAAAGGTGCTTTCCAACATCCAGGAGGTGATGGCCCGCGGGGCGCGCACCATCGTGGTCGCCGAGGACGGCGATGACGCGGTCACCCCGTACGCCTCCAGCTTGATCCGGGTGCCCCGCGCCCCGACCCTGTACTCCCCCCTCGTCACCACGGTGCCGCTCCAGGTCCTCGCCGCATCCTTTGCCCTGGCGCGGGGCCTGGACATCGACAAGCCCCGGAACCTCGCCAAGTCGGTCACCGTCGAGTGAGCTCATGGTGATCGTCGGCATCGGCACCGACGTGTGCGAGGTGGCCCGGCTGCAGACCGCGCTGGCCCGCACCCCGAGCTTGGTTTCACGGTTGTTCACCGACGCGGAGGCCGCCCTTCCCCCGGCCAGCCTCGCGGCCCGTTTCGCGGCGAAGGAGGCCGTCGCCAAGGCCTTGGGCCGACCCGGGGGGGCGCGCTGGCGAGACGCGGAAGTGCAGCGAGCCTCCGGCGGCCGCCCAGTGCTGCGGGTCGCCGGGTACGAGCACCTCATCTGGCACGTCAGTCTTGCTCATGACGCCGGGATCGCGACCGCGTTCGTCATCGCCGAAGACCGGACCGGCGGCTAAACGTGCGCCAGTTGGCAACGCTCGCCGATACCCGAGCCGCGGACAGCTCGGCGGCCGCCCGGGTCGGGGAGGCCACGCTGATCGAACGGGCGGCCACCGCTGTGGCCCTGGAGGCGACGCGGCTGCTGCGATCCGCGACGGGCGGCGTCTACGGCGCGCGGGTGGTCATCCTGGCCGGCTCCGGGCACAACGGGGCCGATGCCCTACTCGCCGGGCGAATGCTCGCCCGGCGAGGTGTGCAGGTCGCGGTGATCCGGACTTCCGACCGCGCGGGGGATGACCTGTGGCAGGAGGCGGCCAGCGGACTCACCGTGGTCGACGAGGTCGGGGACGTCGACCTCGTGCTCGACGGGATGGTGGGGGTGGGCGCCACCGGCGCACTGCGTGGGCGCGCGGCTGGGCTGGCTGCCGCATTGTCACCGGCCACGCCGATCGTCGCCGTCGACATCGCCAGTGGCATCGCCGCCGACACCGGTGCCGTCGACGGCCCCGCCGTGAGGGCCGACCTCACCGTCACCTTCGACCGGGCCAAGCCGGGGCACGTGCTGGGCCACGGAGCCGCTCACACCGGCCAGCTGGTCGTGCGCCCCATCGGCCTGGACTACCCGCACGAGGTGGCCGTGGAGGCGGTCCGCATCGGCGTGCTTGACGCCGACGATGTGGCGGCGTTCGTGCCCACTCCGAACCCGGGCGCCGACAAGTACAGCCGGGGGGTGGTCGGTGTCGTTGCCGGCAGCCAGCGCTACCCGGGCGCGGCCGTGCTGTGCACCGGGGGAGCCATCCGGGCCGGCGCCGGCTACGTCCGGTATGCGGGATTCGCGGGCGACGCAGTCCGCACTGCGTGGCCGACGGCCGTGGTGGGGGACGGCCGGGTGGACGCGTATGTCTGTGGCCCGGGTCTGGACGGGACCGGGCCCGAGCGGGGAGCCGTGGAGCGGGTGCTCGCCTCCGAGGTGGCGGCCGTGCTCGACGCTGGCGCCCTCGACATCGGCGCCGAGGCCCTGCGCGGGCGGACAGCCCCGACGTTGATCACCCCCCACGCCGGGGAGTTTCGCCGCCTCACCGGGGTGGACCCGAGTTCAGATCCGATCGGAGCGGCGTGCGCGGCTGCCCGCGAGCTGGGGGTGCACGTGCTGCTGAAGGGAGGGCATACGGTCGTGGCAGCGCCCGATGGGCGGGTCCGGATCAATCCGACCGGCTGCAGTTGGCTGTCGACGGCCGGCACCGGTGACGTACTGGCGGGCGCGGCGGGGGCGTTGCTAGCTGCGGCCGTCAAGCGTGGTCGGCCGGACGTCCTCGGGGTCGGCGCTGCCGCGGCTTTCTTGCACGGGTTGGCGGGGCGCTTCGCACCGGTTCCGCTGAATGCCGCCGATCTGCTGGCCTACTGGTCGCGGGCGGTGGCAGCGGTCCGGGCCGATGGGTAAGCGGGACCCGGAGCAGCACGAGGCGCTGCGCGGCCGACGGGGCCCGCGGACGGCGGGGCGAAAGCGGGCGTCAAGGCGCGGCAGCCTACGATCGTGGGGATGAGCGGTTTCGGCGCTTCTGCGCGCGTCGACCTCGACGCCGTGGCACACAGCGTCGCCGCGTGCGTCGCGGCGGCACCCACCGCCGCGGTGATGGCCGTCGTCAAGGCCGACGGGTACGGCCACGGGCTGCTCCCCGCCGCTCGTGCGGCCCTCGCCGGTGGCGCCTCCTGGCTGGGAACCGCCCACGTCGGCGAGGCGTTGGCCCTGCGTGAGGCCGGCGTCACTGCCCCCCTTCTGACCTGGCTCAACCCCCCTGGCGCGCCGCTTGCAGACGCGGTCGCCCAGGGCATCGACGTCGCCGTGTCGGCGCCGTGGGCGCTGGCGCAGGCCACGGCAGCCGGCCGCGTCGCCCGCATCCATCTCAAGATCGACACCGGGCTGCGGCGCAACGGCGCTGGGCCCGACCAAGTGGACGATCTGCTGGCAGCGGCCGCCGAGGCGCAGGCAGCCGGAGCGATCGAGCTGATCGGAATCATGACGCACTTCGTGCACGCCGATTCGCCGGACCACCCGACGACCGAGGCCCAACTGGAGCGGTTCCGCGCGATCCTGGCGCGAGCGGCAACATACGGGTTGCACCCCCAGGTAAGGCACTGTGCGAACTCAGCCGCCACCCTCACCAGACCTGACACCCATTTCGACCTTGTCCGTCCCGGTATCGCCTGCTACGGGCTGACCCCGTTGCCACAGCTCGGGGGGCCCGAGCGCTTCGGCCTCACACCGGCGATGAGCCTGCGGGCCGCCGTGGCGCTGACCAAGACCGCGCAACCCGGCGACGGGGTCAGCTACGGGCACATCTGGACAGCCGAGGAACCCACGCCGCTCGCCCTGATCCCCCTTGGCTATGCCGACGGGGTGCCGCGGGCGGCCAGCAACGTCGGGCAGGTCCTGCTCGCGGGGACCCGCCGGACGATCGCCGGTCGGGTGTGCATGGACCAATTCGTCGTGCCGGCCGACAGCGCCACCGAGGCCGGCGATGAGGTGGTGGTGTTCGGTTCAGGCCAAGAAGGTGAGCCAACCGCTCAGGAGTGGGCCGACTGGCTTGACACCCTGTCCTACGAGATCGTGACTCGAGTCGGCGCCAGGGTTCCCCGGGAGTACGTCGGCGAGCCGGCGGCCGGCCATGGGTAGCGCACGCAACCGGCTCATGTTGGCGACAACCGTGGCGGCCGCCACGGCCGCGGGGGGGAGTGCGCTGGTCACCAAGGCCAAGGTACGCGAGCAACGTCGGCGCCCCGACGCCGAAGCACGCGCCCTGGGCACTGCGCTGCCCGCGGATCGCACCACCACGGTTCGCGCCGAGGACGGGGTCAGGTTGCACGTCGAGGACGTCGGCGCGGTCGACGCACCCCTCACCGTGATCTTCGCGCACGGCTGGACATGCACCATGGAGACCTGGACCTACCAGCGGCGCGCCCTGGCTGGGCCCGGCGTGCGGCTGATCTTCTACGACCAACGCGGTCACGGTCGTTCCGGACGGCCCGACGCCGAGCACAGTGGCGTCGACATCCTGGGACGCGACCTGTGGAGGGTGATCGAGGCGGCGCGCCCGGCCGGGCACGTGGTCCTCGTGGGGCACTCCATGGGCGGTATGACGATCATGGCGCTGGCTGACCACCGGCCGGGCCTGTTCGGCCCGGGAGGGTTGATCAGCGGGGTCTGCCTCATGTCCACATCAGCGGGTCGGCTCGCGCAGGTCACCTTTGGATTGCCCGCCGCCGCGGCGATCCTCACCCGGCGGGTTCTGCCACGGTCCTATCGCACGCTCGCCAGGATTGGTGACCGGATCGAGGCGCGCCGCAAGTCCAGCGACCTGTCCTGGCTGCTGACCAAATATGTCAGTTACGGCGGGGACGTTCCCCCCAGCCTGGTCGAGCTCATGGAGCGGATGATGGCCCAAAGCCCCCTGGCGGTCACGGCCCAGTTCGGGAGCGCCCTGCTCGACCACGACAAGCTGGCTGCGCTCCCGACGCTTCGGGACACCCCCACGTTGATCCTGGTCGGTGACGCCGATGTCCTCACCCCCGTCGATCACAGCCGCGCCATGCAGCGCGAAGCGCCGGGCAGTGACCTGGTCACGTTGCCGGGTGCCGGGCACATGGTGATGTTGGAGCGCCCGGCCCTCACCAACCTGCATCTGCGCACCCTGCTGCGCCGGGCCCGGGACGCCGCGCCCAACCCCGAACCACCAGCCGGTAGCACGGCGCCTCCCGCACCCAGCACCCTCGCGTGAGCACGCCGGCAGGGTGGACCGAGCTGGCGGACCGGGTTCGCGCCTGCACCGCATGCTCCGAGCTGGTTGCGGCCCGTACCCAGGTAGTGGTGGGGGACGCGCCGGAGGGGGTCAGGCTGGCCCTGGTCGGTGAGGCGCCCGGCGCGCAGGAGGACCGCACTGGCCACCCCTTCGTCGGCAAGGCTGGCCGGTTACTCGACGTGCTGCTCGACGAGGCTGGGATTGACCGGGCCCAGGTTGCCGTGCTCAATGCCATCAAATGCCGGCCGCCTGGGAATCGGGCGCCGCGGAGCGCCGAGCTGTCCCGGTGCCGCGGCTGGCTGGAACAGCAACTGACGTTGATTGCCCCGGAATTGGTGCTAGCCCTGGGGGGCACGGCGCTCGGCTGGTTCTACGGGCCGGGTGCGCGGATTGGCGCCCACCGCGGCCGCTGGAGCCAGGTTCTCGGCCGGCGGGTTGTGGCGAGCTATCACCCCAGCGCGGCGCTGCGATTCGGGCCGGCTGGCGCGCCGATGGCGGCGCTGCGCGAGGATCTTGCTCTCGTGGCCCGCCTGCTGGCGTGAAAATCTCGGTCCGGCCGGCGACGCCTCGTGATGTGGAGCTGGTTTCGCGGCTGACCCGGGACGCGGTGGAGGCCGGCGCGGGATTCGGCCCGTTCGACCCCGGCCAGGAAACGACGGCGGAGCTTGGCGCGCAGCTCACCGCTGGCGCGGGCCTGCTGGCCTTCGCCGCCGACCGGCCGCTCGGGGTAGTTCGGCAGTGGCCCGACGCCACCCATCCGAGCCGGCTGGGCTGGGTGGGCAAGCTCGCCGCGACAAAGCAGCCTCGGCAGGGCGAGGTCACTGCCGCCCTGCTGGCGGCCGCCGCGGATCGAGGTGCACGAGCTGGCCGCACCGCGCTGCGCGCGGTGGTGAGCCGCGCCGACTCGGCTGGCCGGCAGAACCTCGAGGCTCAGGGCTGGCAGGTGCTTCAGCCGAACGGCGAGTGGCTCACCTACGGCCTCCCGCTGGCGCGATCGGTTCCGGATGCTGCGGCCATGCACCGGCTGGGGCGGGCGTTGAGCCGCCTCCTGCGAGCCGGTGACCTGGTAGTGCTCGCCGGATCCCTGGGCGCCGGTAAGACGACGCTGGCTCAGGGTATCGGCGCCGGGCTGTCGGTCCAGGGCAGAATCACCTCGCCAACCTTCGTGCTGGCCAGGGAGCATGCCGGTCGCCTTCCCCTTGTCCACGTCGATGCCTACCGGCTGGGGTCGCTGGCCGAACTGGACGACCTCGACCTGGATACGACGATGCTTGAGGCGGTCACCCTCGTCGAGTGGGGGGACGGTCTCGTGGAGTCGCTCACCGACGGGCACCTGCTGGTGCACCTGCGACGCTCGCAGGACAGCGTCGATGAGCGTCGCTGGGTCGTCCTGCGCGCCACCGGCCCCGCCTGGACGGGGCGCCAGGACCAACTCGATACGCAGGTGTGATCCCGGCCCGGTTGCCGGCTCGCACCGCACGCCCCCTCGACACGTGGCGCGGGTCACGGTCAAGATGACTTCTCGCAGGAGCCGCGCGCTCCCACCGGCGCGGCAAGCTGTCGGCGGAGGCGCCTACACGGGAGGAGGGGGAGTGGCTGTGCCAGCATCCCACCTCGATGCGCCCGCCGAGCCTTGCCTGATTGCCCGGGACGTGACGGTCCGGTTCGGCGGGCTGACCGCCCTTGATGCCGTCTCCTTGCAGGTAGCGCCCGGCGAGATCGTCGGCGTCATCGGACCGAACGGGGCCGGGAAGACCACCCTGTTCAATGTCCTGTGCGGCTTCGTGCGCCCCGGCGCCGGCCAGCTCACCTTTGAGGGCTCGCCGCTGACCGGGCACCGTCCGCACACATTGGCCGCTCGCGGGATCGGGCGCACCCTGCAAGGCGTCGGGTTGTTCGCCGGCCTCACCGCCAGGGAGAACGTCATGGTGGGCGCGGCGCCGCTGCGACGGGCCGGTTTCGCCAGCGCGTTGCTCGGGCTGCCCTACTCCGACCGGGACGAGCAACGACTCGCCGCCCGCGCCGATGAGGCGCTGGCCGCCGCCGGGTGTCTCGATGTCGCGGACCGGCTTCCCCCGAGCCTTCCGTTCCCTGTGCAAAAGCGCGTGGGATTGGCGCGTGCCCTGGCGGCGGCACCACGGCTGTTGCTGCTGGACGAACCGGCCGGCGGCCTGGGGGCCGACGACTTGGCCGAGCTCGCCGAAACGATCCGGGGGATGCGCGGGGAGCGGGCCGTGCTGCTGGTTGAGCACCACATGGACCTGGTGATGAGCGTGTGCGATCGGGTTGTCGTCCTGGACTTCGGCCGGGTCATTGCCACCGGTACCCCTGCCCAGATACAGGCGGACCCCGGCGTGGCGGAGGCCTATCTCGGCGAGCCGGTTGATGCCAACACCGAGACGATCGGGCCCGATCAGGCCGGTCATGCGGCCAACGTCAGCGCCGGCGCGCCGTCCTGATGCTCACCGTGCAGGACCTGACCACTACCTACGGCCCGGTCTGTGCCCTCGACAACGTGACCGTGCAGGTGCCCCTTGGTCAGATCACTGCGGTGCTCGGAGCCAACGGCGCGGGCAAGACCAGCCTGCTGCGCACGATCTCCGGGTTGGTCCGACCGCGTTCTGGGCGCGTCCTGCTGGACGGCGAGGACGTCACCAGGGTCCGGCCGGAGGATCTGGCGCGCCGCGGAATCTCCCACGTTCCGGAGGGACGCGGCGTGGTCGCGGAGCTCACGGTCGAGGAAAACCTTCGCCTCGGTGGGCTGTTTCGCAAGGACCGTGCGGACGCCGCCCGCGCGCTGCGCGACATGTACGAGCTGTTCCCCCCGCTCGCGGAGCGGCGCTCGCGCAGCGCCCACACCTTGTCCGGCGGCGAGCGGCAGATGCTCGCGATCGGTCGAGCGCTGGTGGCCCGGCCCCGGGTCCTGCTGCTCGACGAGCCCTCCCTAGGGCTGGCCCCGAAGATTACCGCCCAGATCATGGCGCTGCTGCGCGACCTGGTCGCCGGGCAGCAACTAGCGGTGCTGCTGGTCGAGCAGAATGCCCGAAGCGCCCTGTCGATCGCTGACCAGGGCATCGTCCTGGGACTTGGCAAGGTCATCACCACCCAGCCGGCGGCCGAACTCGCCTCGGATGTCGCCCTTCGCCACGCCTACCTCGGTTTCTGAGCAGGGAGAACCGTGTCCAAGTTCCTCGACATCACCTTGACCGGACTCAGCGCGGGAATGGTCTACAGCGCCGTGGCCCTGGCGCTGGTCCTGATCTGGCGCGCCACGAGGGTGGTGAACTTCGCCCAGGGTGGCATGGCGATGATCACCACCTACATCGCCATCACCGTCATCGACCGTGGATACGGCTACTGGTGGGCATTCAGCGCAGCGCTGCTGAGCGGACTTCTGCTCGGGGCGGTGCTGGAACGCCTCATCGTGCGGCGGGTGGAAAACGCCCCCCCGTTGAACGCCGTGGTGGTCACGCTGGGGCTGCTGGTGCTGCTCACCGCACTCGCCGGCCTGATCTGGGGCAACTCCAGCCGGGCTTCGGTACCAACTCCGTTTTCGCTGGCTGGGTACAGCTTCGGCAAGACCACCGTCGGGTTCGGCCGGTTCGACACGTTCCTGGTGCTGGCAGTGCTGGCGGTGATGGCGCTGCTGGTGGCGCTGTTCCGCTTCACCGGCTTGGGCCTCGCGATGCGCGCCTCGGCGTACAGCCAGGAAGTCGCGCGGCTGGTGGGCGTCCGCGTCGGTCGGATGCTCACCCTCGGCTGGGCGCTGGCCGCGGTGGCCGGTTCGTTAGCCGGGATCCTGGTGGCGCCGCGCGTCCCCCTGTCGCCGAACTTCATGGATGGGCCGAACATCATCGGGTTCACCGCGGCGGTCGTCGGCAGCCTGGACAGCCCCCCGGGGGCCGTCGTTGGCGGTGTCGGCATTGGCCTCGCGCTGTCCTACGTGTCGGGCTACCTCGGCGCCGATTTCGCGCTACCCGCGACGCTGGGAATCCTGATCCTGGTCCTCATGATCCGCCCAGAAGGCCTGTTCAGCCGGGCGCAGGCCAGGGTCGTATGAGCGCGCCCACCGAGATCGCGCTGCCCGATGCGCCCGCCTCAAACGCCTCGTCGCGCCGCCCGACGAAGGTGCTTCGCTGGACCCTCGTGCGTCACCTTCTGCTCGTCGTGCTCGCCCTGATAGTCATGTTCATCCTCACCGCTGCGTTGCCGGAGTTCCGTGACTTCCAGGTGATGGAGATCGGCTACTTCGTCTGTGCCGTGGCCGGCCTGACCGTGCTTACCGGCATGAACGGGCAGCTTTCCCTGGGGCACGGCGCGCTGATGCTCATCGGCGCCTACGTGGTGGCGCTGCTGCAGATCCACCTCGCATCAACGCCGATGTGGCTGCAGCTGGTGCTGGCAGTGCTGGTCACCGCAGCCTTCGGAGCCGTGCTGGGGGCCGGGGCCGCGCGGCTGCGCGGCCCGTACCTGGCGGGGGCGACGTTGGCGCTGGCCGTGGGCTTGCCCTCAATCCCCACGCACTACACCAGCTCGTTGGGGGGCAGCAGCGGCCTGAACACCTCCTCGATAGTGACCGCCCCGAGTTGGCTCGGGGCGTCGTTCACCCAGGACCATTACCTTGCCTGGATCGGGTCGATCGCGGCGATTGCCACGTTGCTGATGCTGGGCAACCTGCGCCGCAGCGGCGTCGGGAGGCATTTTCGCGCCATCCGCGATGACGAGGTTGCCGCGCGAGTCTCGGGGCTGAACGTGGCCCGTACCCAGGTCCTGGCGTTCGTGGTCTCCGCCGGCTGCGCGGGCCTGGCTGGCGGCCTGACGGTCCTGGCCACCAACTCGGTCAGCCCTGGTGGATTCGACCTCACCCTGTCGGTGGGCCTGCTCACCGCGGTGATCCTTGGGGGCCTCGGCAGCCTCACTGGCGCGGTGGTGGGCTCCGTGGCGATTGTCGCGCTCCCGTCGCTGTCCTCGACGCTGGTCCGGCTGACGTCGCTGAGTGCCAGCCGGGGCGCGAGCGTCGAACTCGGGATCTACGGGCTGGTCCTTATCGCGATGATGCTGCTCGCACCCGGCGGTTTGGCCGGGCTCGTCCGCAGGCTGCGCGCGACCGTTGCCAGACCGTGACCATGCTTCGTCGCCTTCGCGTAGCCCTGCGGCCATCTTCCGTCTAGGTTCGCGGCGGTGACCCCCGTCACAATCCCGGCCCCGGTGCCGATCATTTGGGCCGTACGCCTGCTATCCCGGGCATGAACGCCGGGTCGTTCCTGGAGGAGCTATGACCACATCGCCTACACCCCGCCGCGTAGGTCCGGCGCTGCGCGCGCCTGGCCGCGTTCTGGCGGTGGTGATCACGCTCGCGGTGGCGCTGACTGCATGCGGCAGCGGCGGTTCGAAGGCCACCACGACGCCGGGTTCCACCAGCTCCTCGGCCGCCACCAACGGTGGCGGCGGCGGCGGCGGGGGGGCGTCGGCTCCCGGCGTCACTGCGACGAGCGTGACCATCGGCAGCCACCAGCCGCTGACCGGAGTAGCAGCTCCCGGATACTCCGAGATCGCTCCCTCGTCCAAGGCCTACTTCGATTTCATCAACGCGCAGGGCGGTATCAACGGGCGCAAGATCGACTACAAGTTCCTGGATGACACGTACAACCCGACCAAGACCAACCAAGTGGTGCGCGAGCTGGTCACCCAGGACAAGGTCTTCTCCATCTTCAACGGCCTCGGCACCCCGACGCACCTCGCTGTGGTGGACTACCTCAACGCCCAGAAGGTGCCGGACCTGTTCGTGGCGTCCGGCTGCTCGTGCTGGAACCAGCCCAGCAAGCGGCCCTACACCTTCGGCTGGCAGACCGATTACGTCATCGAAGGCAAGATTTTGGGCAAGTACGTCGCGGACAACTTCAAGGGCAAGAAGATCGGCTACCTCTATCAGAATGACGACTTCGGCCAGGACGGAATCAAGGGACTCGACATGGAGATCCCGGCGGCCATGGTCGTGGACAAGCAGGGCTACTCGCCGACCAACATTTCGCTCGCCGCCCAGGTCTCGGCATTGAAGGCCAAGGGCGCGCAGGTCGTCGTCTCGTTCACCGTCCCGGCATTCACCTCGATCTACGCCCTCACGGCCGCGCAGCTCGGGTTCAAGTCCGAGCTGGTGGTAAGCAACGTGGGTTCCGACCCGACGACGCTGGACCTGCTGCTGAAAAACTTCAGCAAGGGCAAGGCCAACGGCAGCCTCACCGACGGCATCATCAGCGACTCCTACCTGCCGAGCGCCAGCGACACCTCCAACTCGTGGATCACCTTGTTCAAGAAGATCCACGACGCTGACCCGACCGTGAGCAAGTTCCCGTTCGACGGCAACGTGTTGTACGGGATGGCAGCGGCCTATACCTTCGCCCAGGCGCTGCAGGCAGCTGGCAAGAACCCGACCAGGGCCAGCCTGGTCAAGGCGGTCGAGGCGGGTGGGTTCTCCAAGAACGGCCCGGGCCTGGTGCCGTTCCGGTTCTCCGGCTCCGATCACGCCGGCTTCTCCGGGGTACAGATCGCCAAAGTGTCCGGTGGCTCGGGCACGCTGAGCGGGCCAATCCAGACCACCGATGACGGCGCGGGCGGCATCATGACCTTCACCGGCACCCAGCCCATGGCCCCGAGCAACGGCCTCCCCCCGAAGGCCTGACCTCGGATCAGGCCTGGCAAGCGGCCCGGCGGGCGGCCGGTCCGCGCCGATGCCTAGGCTGATCCGGTGCTGGTGCTCTGCCTGGACACGGCGACCGCGGATGTGGCCGCCGCCGTGGTGGATCTCGACGATCCAGGCCGGTCAGCGCTGGCCCTCATACGAGATGTTCGCGGCGCTGGTGAGCGGTTGATGCCGCTGGCATTGGAGGCGCTTAGCGGCTGCGGCGCCGAGCTCGCCGACCTGATGGCAATCGCGGTCGGGCTCGGGCCCGGTCCGTTCACCAGCCTGCGCGCCGGGGTGGTGACCGGCGCAATGCTGGCCAGGACCCTCGGAATTCCGGCGTACGGGGCGTGTTCGCTCGATCTGTTTGCCTTGCCGAATGCCGTGGTCGCCACCGACGCGAGACGCCGCGAGGTTTACTGGGCGGCGTACGACGCGACAGCGCAGCGCACCCACGGCCCGAACGTGGACCGGCCTTTCGTGTTGGCCGGTCGACTCGGCGGCGACCTCGCCGGACACGTCGTGAGCGGGCCGGGCACGGGCCTGTATCCCCAGCACTTCGGCGCGGCCGACGACGCTGCGCTTCCGATCGTCCGGCTCGCCGGGCTGATTGCCGATCGGGCCCGCGCGGGGGCGCCAGGTGAGGTGATGGTCCCGCTCTATCTGCGCCGGCCCGATGCCACCGAGCCGCTCGCCCCATGAGTACGCAGTTGAGGGCGCTGCGCTGGTGGCACCTGCCTGCGGTCGTGCGGCTGGAAGGGGCCCTTTTCGCGCCCGAGTCGTGGAGCGAGGAGCTGTTCTGGTCGGAACTAGCGCAGCCCAAAATGCGCTGGTACGTAGCCGCTTTCCTGGACGACGCACTGGTGGGTTACGCGGGTCTGGCCGTCGGCGGCTCGGAGGCCTACATCCAGACACTTGGGGTAGCACCCGACCATCAGCGGGCGGGACTCGGGGCCCGGCTGCTGCGGGCGATGCTCGCCGAGGCTACGCACCGCGGCAGCAGGCAGGTGGGCCTGGAGGTACGGGCCAACAATGCCCCGGCTCAACGCCTGTACGCCCGGCATGAGTTTGAGATCGCCGGGCGCAGGCGCGGCTACTACCAGCCGTCCGGCGAAGATGCCCTCGTGATGATGCGTGGGCTGCCGTGAGCGCGATCGTGCTCGGCCTGGAGACCTCCTGTGACGAGACCGGAATCGGGTTGGTCCGCTCCGGCCCGGCCGGCCCCGTGCTGCTGGCGCAGGCGCTGGCCAGCAGCGTCGAGGCGCACGCCCGCTTCGGTGGGGTCGTGCCGGAGATAGCCAGCCGCGCCCACGTCGAGGCCATGTTGCCCACCCTCGAGCGCGCACTGGCCGACGGCGGCCTACGACTGGCCGACGTCGATGCGGTTGCAGTCACCGCGGGGCCCGGGTTGGCTGGCGCGCTGCTGGTTGGGGTGGCGGCGGCCAAGGCGCTGGCCGCCGGTCTCGGCGTGCCGCTTTATGGCGTGCACCACCTGGCTGCGCACATCGCGGTAGACACCCTTGAGCACGGCCCCCTGCCGCCCGGATGCGTCGGGCTACTCGTCTCGGGTGGCCATTCCAGCCTGGTGGAGCTCGGTGACCCGGCACTCCCGCGGGTGCTGGGTGAGACGGTCGACGATGCCGCCGGGGAGGCGTTCGACAAGGTGGCGCGGCTGCTCGGCCTGGGCTTTCCGGGCGGCCCGGCGATCGATGCGCGGGCGCACGGCGGCGACTCGGCTGCCATCGTTTTCCCCCGGGGCAAGCAGCACGATGGGTCGTATGACTTCTCCTTCTCTGGGCTGAAGACAGCGGTCGCCCGGTTCATGGCAACCCGGGGCGCCGACGTTGCGGTCGCCGACGTGTGTGCCTCGTTCCAGGAGGCCGTCGCGGATGTGCTGACCACCAAGGCGGTCGCCGCCTGCCGCGACCGTGGGTACGACACGCTCGTCGTCGGTGGGGGGGTCGCCGCGAACTCCCGACTGCGCGAGCTGGCTGCCGTGCGATGTGGCGCTGCCGGCCTGCGCCTGCGCATCCCGCGCCCTGACCTGTGTACCGACAACGGTGCGATGGTGGCTGCCCTCGGCGCGCTGCTGGTCGAGGCCGGCACCGCGCCCAGCTCGCTGGCCCTCCCGGCCCGCAGCTCCCTGCCGCTTCCCTATGCCTCGGCTGCGGATTCGGCCTACCGGGCCGGAGTCGGGGTGCCCCCAATGGGGTAAGAGCGCCGCGATGATCGCCGTCACCCGTTCCCGGCGCCCGGACGGGGCGGTCGTCGCCACCTACCGGCCCTCGCGCCTGGGCGGCTGGTTATTGCGGGCTGCGCAATACCTCGGCCTGATCCCCGGGTGGCCGGAGCCGGACGAGCTCTGAGCGATGCCCCCGCTAGGCCGATTGAGCGCGCGCGGCCCTGTCCTTGATCTGCCGGCCACCTCAGAATCGGTGCGGGCGGCCCGCAGATACGTCGCCGACCGATTGACCGGCTGGGGGATGGACACCCTCGTGGACACGGCCACTTGCTGGTGAGCGAGGTCGTGACCAACTCCGTGCTGCATGCGCGCACCGACGTGCACCTTGCCATGACCCGCAGCGGAGCGGACTCCGTCACGATTTCGGTCGCTGACCGGTCCCAGCGCCTGCCGCATTGCCGCCATTACGCACGGGACGCGACGACCGGTCGCGGTCTCACGCTGCTGAACCAGCTGGCCAGTGAGTGGCAAGTCACGCCGACCCCTCGGGGAAGACGGTGAGCTTCACGATGATCTTGGGGGCCGATCCGTGGCGCGCGTTCGAGATGTCGGATTGGGAGAGCGTCGAGGGCTAACCGGCCCCGCGGGGTAGGCGTTCATCCCGGTCATGTTGACGCTCGACGCCTCGCGGCCTAGGTTGGCACTCGGCACCCGAGAGTGCCAGCAGGCCTGGACCCCGCGACGGCAGGCCCGCCCCTTACGCCATCGACGACTGTGAAGGGGGAGGTCCGCTGTGACCACCGCCACAAAGGTAACCATCAAGCCGCTCGAGGACCGCATTGTTGTTCAGGCCAACGAGGCCGAGACAACGACGGCCTCCGGCATCGTCATCCCGGACACCGCTAAGGAGAAGCCCCAGGAGGGCACCGTTTTGGCAGTGGGACCGGGTCGGATCGACGACAACGGCAACCGCGTTCCGCTGGACGTGAAGATCAGCGACGTTGTTCTCTACAGCAAGTACGGGGGCACCGAGGTCAAGTACGCCGGCGAGGAGTACCTGGTGCTCTCCGCCCGTGACGTGCTCGCCATCATCGAAAAGTGACATCTGCGTCGGCGGCACGCCCGGCGGCGCAGCAACCCTAGATCTACCGTTGTCCGCCCCGATCGCCCTCGTGGTGGTCGGGGCGGGCCCGCGAGAGGACCCGTATGTCCAAGATTCTGATGTTCAACAGCGACGCCCGCGCGGCGCTGGAACGCGGCGTTGATGCGCTGGCCGACACCGTAAAGGTGACGCTGGGCCCGCGCGGCCGAAATGTCGTGATCGACAAGAAGTTCGGCGCGCCGACGATCACCAATGACGGTGTGACGATCGCGCGCGAGGTGGAGTTGACCGATCCCTACGAGAACATGGGTGCGCAGCTGGCCAAGGAGGTCGCCACAAAGACCAACGACGTGGCCGGCGACGGAACGACTACCGCGACGGTGCTGGCCCAGGCCATGGTGCATCACGGCCTGCGCAACGTGGCAGCGGGCGCGGACCCCACCGCCCTCAAGCGCGGCATGGAGGCGGCCGTCAAGGCGGTGTCCGACCATCTGCTATCGGTCGCCACCGAGATCGAGACCCAGGATGAGATCGCGCACGTCGCGACCATCTCGGCGCAGGACCGCACCATCGGCGAACTGATCGCCGAGGCGATGGACAAGGTCGGCAAGGACGGCGTGATCACCGTCGAGGAGTCGAACACCACCGGCACCGAGCTTGAGCTCACCGAGGGTATGCAGTTCGACAAGGGCTACATCAGCCCGTATTTCGTCACCGACGCCGAGGAGCAGGAAGCCGTTCTTGACGATGCGTACCTGCTGGTCACCACCGGCAAGATTTCCGCCATCGCGGACCTGTTGCCGCTGCTGGAGAAGATCGCGCAGTCCGGCAAGCCGCTGCTAATCGTGGCCGAGGACGTCGATGGTGAAGCGCTGTCCACCCTGGTGGTCAATGCGATTCGCAAGACGCTGAAGGCATGCGCGGTGAAGGCGCCCGGCTTCGGCGACCGGCGCAAGGCGATGCTTGAGGACCTGGCGGTGTTGACAGGGGCGCAGGTCGTCGCACCCGAGGTGGGGCTCAAGCTTGACCAGGTCGGACTTGAGGTGCTCGGCACCGTCCGGCGCGTCACGGTCAGCAAGGACACCACGGTGCTCGTCGAGGGTGGCGGCAGCAGCAGCGCCGTCGCCGACCGGGTTCGCCAGATCAAGGGCGAGATCGAGGCATCGGACTCCGACTGGGATAAGGAAAAGCTGCAGGAACGGCTGGCCAAGCTGGCCGGCGGCGTTGCTGTCATCAAGGTCGGGGCCGCCACCGAGGTGGAGCTCAAGGAGCGCAAGCACCGCATCGAGGATGCCGTTTCGGCGACGCGTGCGGCCGTCGAGGAGGGCATCGTCCCTGGCGGAGGAACCGCCCTGGTCCATGCCGCGACCGTCCTGGACGGGAACCTCGGCCACACAGGTGACGAAGCAACCGGCGTCGGCGTCGTGCGCCGCGCCCTGGATGAGCCCCTTCGGTGGATCGCCCAGAACGCCGGCCTCGAGGGTTACGTCGTCGTGGCCAAGGTGCGCGAGCTGTCCGCAGGGTCCGGGTTGAACGCCGCCACCGGCGGCTACGAGGATCTGGTCAAGGCGGGTGTGCTGGACCCGGTGAAGGTGACGCGCCACGCGGTGGCCAACGCCGCGTCGATTGCCGGTTTGCTGCTCACCACCGAGACACTGGTGGTGGACAAGCCCGAGGACGATCAGGACGCGGCCCAGGCCGGGCACGCGCACGGCGGTCACGGCCACCGGCACGGCCCCGGCTTCTAAACCGGGTCCGACCGGCGATTGCCGTAAGGGCGCGCCCCCGGCACCGACACGGTGCCGGGGGCGCTCCCTTGTGCCCGGCCGGTCAGGCGACCGTCGTGCGGGAAGATTTGAGGCCTAGGCGACCACGGTGCGCGTCGGGATACGGACTCTGCGCTTCGAAAGGATGCGCTCCCGCTCGTGTTCGCTCATGCCGCCCCAGATGCCGTACGGCTCTTGGGTGGCCAGCGCGTAGTTGGCGCAACGCTCCCGCACCGGGCAGGCACCGCACACGGCCTTGGCGGCCGATTCCCGGGCATCGCGTCGGGGACCGCGTTCGCCTTCGGGATGAAAGAACATGGCGGGATCCGCGCCGCGGCAACTGCCACGCACTTGCCAGTTCCACTGGTCGGCGTGCGGGCCGGGGAGACGTGAGGTGTCAGCCATCGAGGGCCACTTCCGGGTCAGGGGCGTGGTGTCGCGCGAGCGCGCAATGGCTGCACGCTAGTGGCGCCTGCAGTCACATTCAAGGGTTGACCGATGGGGTTGAGAGCCGCGCAGCGGATGGCGAAATCTGACGGCCCCTTCACGTTGAGCCACCATGGCTGCCCACCCTGATCTGGCCAGCAGCGCTCGGCGCGGCGCTGCATCGGAGCGCTCCCAGACGGGAGCGCTACACCCAGGGGCCCCCGTTGCCGATGCATGGAGGCGAGCGGCCGCCGACCTCGGCGACAGCTTCGCCCGCCAGGACACGGCACAAAGGAGGCCCGGTGTGACGACGATCCTGATCTGCGATGATCAACCCCAGATGCGTGCCACGCTGAGAGCGCGGCTTGCCGCGCTTCCCGCGGTGGATCAGGTCGTCACCTGCGGCTCCGGCGAGGAGCTGCTGGCCAAATATGAACGCGTCCGGCCCGAACTGGTCCTGCTGGACACCCAGTTGCCTGGGCTGACCGGCGCCGATGCCATCCGGCGGTTGCTGCGGCGGCACCCCGACGCCCACGTGCTGATGCTCACCAGTGCCGCCGATCGCGACAACGCGGCAGCTGCGGTCGCGGCCGGGGCAAGAGGATATGTGGCCAAGGAAGGCTCGTCGGCCGGATTCGCCAGTGCGGTAGCCGGCGCGCTCGTCGGGCGCGACCTCGGTGAGCCGCGGAGGGTGCCCCGGATCCCCCTCGCTCGCACCGCGTTCGAAAGTGAGCTGATCAGCCTGACCGAACGCGAGCTGCAGGTGCTGCGCGGCATGGCGCAGGGACGCTCCAATGCGGAGATCGGGCGCACCCTCTATCTGTCCGAGGACACCATCAAGACACACGCTCGTCGGCTGTTTCGAAAATTGGGCGTCCACGATCGCGCGAAGGCCGTCGCGCACGGCTTCCGGGCGGGCCTGGTGACCTGACCGGGCTCAGCGATCGAATCAAGATCAGCGATCGATCGAGTTCACTCATCTGCCGCTTCGAGCACGGCGTCGGCGTACCCCCGGGCGTAGTCCCAACTCACGTAGGCCGACGGGTCTGGGGCGTGGGCCGGCTCATGCACCCGCGTCTCCCCGACATCTAGCAGGTGGGACAGGTTGGAGCGCAGCAGGTCCCAGGCGAAATAGTGCTGCTCCTCGCAGCCATGACAATCGACGGCCAGCCCGCGGACCCCGCGGGGTTCCAGGAGCTGCTGGAACCCGTCGAGGTCGGCGAGGTCGGCGACGATCTCTTCTCGCTCCTCACCGGTCAGGGGCGTGGACGGCTCATCGTCGGGTTCGGGATCGAACGCGGCCAGCTCGGCAGCCGGGTCCAGGGGGTCGCCGGCGAAAGGGTCGATCGGTTGCTCGTGACTCACCCGGAGCAGGCTACGCCGCTGGCACAGCAGGAACGGTGATCGCCCCCAGGCGCGCCGCCGGCGTCTGTCGGATGCTTCGGCTATGATGCTGACCTGCCGGCAGCGCTTCGCCGTCCCGGTCCGGCGGGCCCCACCGCAGCCGGACGAAAAGGTGCCGTGATGGACCAGATGCCCGAAAAGTTCGCCCCCCTGGGGCTCACCTTCGATGACGTCCTGCTCCTTCCGGGCGCCTCCGACGTGTTACCGGGGGACGTGGATACCGCCTCCAGGCTGTCCCGCAGCATTCAGCTGCGCATCCCGCTGCTGTCCTCGGCGATGGACACGGTCACCGAAGCCAGGATGGCGATCGCCATGGCCCGCCAGGGCGGCGTCGGCGTTCTGCATCGCAACCTGCCCATCGACGAGCAGGTCCGCCAGGTTGACCAGGTCAAGCGTTCGGAAGCGGGCATGGTCAGCGCGCCGGTCACCTGCTCACCAGAGGCCAGCATCGCCGACGCGGACGCGCTGATGGGGCACTACCGGATCTCCGGCGTCCCGGTGACCAGTCCCGCCGGCGTGCTGCTCGGCATCGTCACCAACCGCGACATCCGCTTCGAGAAGGACCATTCCCGGCTGGTCGCCGAGGTGATGACCCGGATGCCGCTGGTGACCGCCCCCGTAGGCACCGCGCCGGCCGACGCCATGGCCCTGCTGGCCAAGCACAAGATTGAGAAGCTCCCCCTGGTCGACGGCGACGGTCGTCTGCGCGGGCTGATCACGGTGAAGGACTTCGCCAAGGCCGAGCGCTACCCGCTCGCCACCAAGGACAGCAGCGGTCGCCTGGTCGTCGGCGCGGCGGTGGGCACCGGAGAGGACGCGTTCAAACGGGCGCACGCCTTGCTGGCTGCTGGTGTCGACGTGCTGGTCGTGGACACCAGCCACGGCCATTCCCGGGGGGTCATCGACACGGTGCGGCGGCTGAAGGCCGACGCCGGCGTCGAGGTGATCTGCGGCAACATCGCCACGGCCGGGGCTGCCCGCGCGCTGATCGACGCCGGTGCCGACGCCCTGAAGGTGGGGGTGGGGCCCGGTTCGATCTGCACCACGCGCGTGGTCGCCGGGGTTGGCGTCCCGCAGATCACCGCCATCTACGACGTCGCCCAGGTCGCTGCACCGGCCGGGGTCCCGGTGATCGCCGATGGCGGCCTGCAGTATTCCGGCGACATCGCCAAGGCGATCGCGGTCGGCGCGGATACCGTCATGCTCGGTTCGCTGCTGGCCGGCGTTGATGAGTCACCGGGCGAGCTGGTGTTCGTCAACGGCAAGCAGTACAAGTCCTACCGCGGGATGGGCTCCCTGGGCGCGATGCAGACCCGCGGGGAGCAACGGTCCTTCAGCAGGGACCGGTACTTCCAGGCCGATGTCAGCTCCGATGACAAGTTGGTGCCGCAGGGAATCGAGGGCCAGGTGCCCTACCGCGGCTCACTGGCGGCAGTCGCCCACCAGCTGGTCGGCGGACTGCGCCACGCCATGGGCTACGTCGGGGCGCCGACCATCGCCGAGCTGCAGGCGAACTCCCGGCTGGTGCGCATCACCGCGGCCGGGCTGAAGGAGAGCCATCCGCATGACATCCAGATGACCGCCGAGGCTCCGAACTATGGCAGTCATTGATGGACGTGGAGATCGGCATCGGCAAGGACGGGCGCCGGGCCTACGACCTTGCGGACGTGTCGATCGTCCCGTCGCGGCGGACCCGGGACAGCGAGGAGGTCTCCATCGCCTGGGAGCTGGACGCCTATCGGTTCGCGGTGCCGATCCTGTCGGCCGCGATGGATTCGGTGACCAGCCCGGCCACGGCGATCGCGATGGGCCGGCTCGGCGGCCTCGGGGTGCTCAACCTGGAAGGGATCTGGACCCGGTACGACGACGCCGACTCGGTGCTGGCCGAGCTTTCGCAGGTGCCGACCGAACGGGCAGTTTCCCGGTTACGGGAGCTCTACGCGACCCCCATCCGTGAGGATCTCATCGCTAAGAGGGTTGGGGAGATCAAGGAAGCCGGGGTCGCGGCCGCGGCAGCGTTGACCCCGGCACGAACTCAGCGCTACCACCACGCAGCGATCGAGGCCGGCGTGGATGTGCTCGTCGTCCAATCGACGGTGGTGTCGGCTCAGCACGTCTCCAGCCGCACCGAGCCGCTGAACCTGCGGACCTTCATCGCCGGCCTGGATACCCCTGTTGTGGTCGGTGGCTGCGCGAACTACCAAACGGCGTTGCACCTGATGCGCACCGGTGCCGCCGGGCTGCTGGTCGGGGTCGGAACCGGGCTGGTCAGCATGGCCGGAGTGGTACTCGGGGTCGGGGTACCGTTGGCCACCGCCGTCGCTGATGCCGCCGGCGCCCGGCGGGACTACCTCGATGAATCTGGCGGCCGTTACGTGCACGTGATCGCCGACGGGGGTATCCGCACCGGCGGGGATGTGGCTAAGGCCATCGCCTGTGGCGCGGACGCGGTGATGCTCTCCGCGCCCCTTGCCTACGCGCGCGAGGCACCGGGCCGCGGCTGGCACTGGGCAGCGGGCGCCGCGCACCCGACCCTGCCGCGGGGCAGCCGGGTCGCCACCCCTCCCCTGGCCTCGCTCGCCGAGATCATCCTCGGTCCCTCGCAGGTCACCGACGGCACGACCAACCTGGCCGGCGGGTTGCGCGGGGCGATGGCCACAACCGGGTACTCCACCGTCAAGGAATTTCAGAAGGTCGAACTCGCCGTCCGGAGTTGAACCCGTGCGGCGAACCCCGCCGCCGGGAAGGTGACCTGCAGCTAACCGAGCTGGGCCAGGTCGTCCAACTGGGCCCGCAGCCAGCGCCCCACGTCGTTGCGCCGGACTACCAGCGCTGCCTGTTTTCGGCGCGACCGGCGCAGCTCCAGCGGCATGCTGAGCGCCTCGAACAGGGCGTCGGCCTGCTGGGAAAGGTCGAACGGGTGCAGCGTCACCGCGTACCTGCCCAGCTCGCCATGCGCGCCGGTCGCCTCGGACAGGGCCAGCACCATGTCGTGCTCGTTGACGACGACGGCCTCTTTGGCGACCAGATTCATCCCGTCGGCGACAGCGTTCACCACCAGCACGTCGCAGCGGCGGTAGGCCGCGGCGGCCAGCGCCATGTCCGAGACCAGTCGCAGGTCGATCGGCCGCCAGTCGCCCGTGCCGTGCCGTGCGTTGACTAAAGCGGCGGCCGCCTCGACGTCGGCCAGGTACTCGGCGTACTGCTCGACGTCCTGCCGGCTCGGTTGCAGCAGCGCCAGGAACACCACGGTGCCGACCAGCTCCGGGTGCTCGTCGAGCAGCATCCCGAACGCCTCGAAGCCGCGGACGATGTTCTTGCTCGGATCGGTGCGATCGACCCTCAGCAGCAGCAGACCGTCCCCCAGGCGGTGCTCCAACTCCGCCAGGTGCTCATCCGCCGCTGGGCTGTGCGCCACCTTCTCCAGGGCGGCGACATCGATGCTGATCGGGTAGGAGCGCGCCCGGACCGTGCGGCCATCGACAGTGGCGCAGGAGCGCTCCAGATCCACCGGCAGCCCGAGCAGCTCCTTGACGCACAGCAGGAAGGCGCGCGCATCACCGGCGGTGTGGAACGCGACCACGTCGCAACCCAGCAGGCCACGGATGATCGGCTCCCGCATGGACGGGGGCAGCACCCGCCAGCTTTCCGGGCCCGGCCACGGGATGTGCACGAAGTGGCTCACCAACGCATCCGGGCAGGCCCGGCGGACCAGCTCACCCACCAGGTAGAAGTGATAGTCGTGCACGAACACGCACGCCCGGCCATCGGCCTGGCGCACCTGATCGATCACCGCGTCCGCCGCCATCCGGTTGGCGAGGACGTAGCCCTCCTCGAACGCCAGATGCTCGGCGCGTCCGAGTGAAGGCTCCGTGGCGAGCCCGTACAAGCGATGTTGAATGAACCACAGCAACGGGTTGGCGATGACTGCATAGAACGGTTCGTGCACCCCCGCAGGGATCTCGACCAGCCGGATGTGGATCGCCCCGGCTTCGGTCCCGGCGCCGCTCCGGGCCTCGACGAGGCGCGGCTCGGGGCCGACCGTGAGCTGGTGCACGCGGCCGGGCTCTTCCCTGGCGAGCTGCACGTCCTCGCCGTCGGCGGCCACGTAGATCCACACGACGTCGTCGAGGTGGCCGGCCAGGCCGGTCAGGGCGGTCACCAACCCGCCAGCGCCGGGCGTTGCCTTCCGGTGGCCCGCCTCGCGGCGCAAGGAAACCGGGCCGCGGTGCGAGAGCAGGACCACAGGCAGGTCGAAGGAAGGGTTCGGGGCCATGCCTTCTCCCTGCCCCGTTCGGCGGACCGAATGCCACGAGGAGGCGGGGGAATGGCTGCCCTGGCTGCGGCGCTGATTGGGGAGAGCCCGGAGACAGATGCGGGGCAGCCCACCCAGACAGGAGCAGGACATGGCCAAGGCAGTGTGGAACGGGCAGGTCATCGCCGAGAGCGACCACACGGTTGTCGTAGAGGGCAACCACTACTTCCCGCCGGACTCGGTCAAGGAAGGTTCGCTGACCGCGAGCGATGCCGAGAGCGTGTGCCCCTGGAAGGGCACCGCCAGCTATTACTCGGTGAACGTCGACGGTGCGGTGAACGCCGACGCGGCCTGGTTTTACCCGGCCCCTAAGGACGCAGCCGCGCAGATCAAGGACCACGTCGCGTTCTGGAAGGGCGTGGAGGTCAGCGCCTAGCCCCGTCCCAAGCCCCCCACGGTTCGTGATCTGCCACTCTTGCATGATCACGATCGGGTGGGGGTGCCACGCTAGGCTTGGCGGGTGGCGCCCGCTGGTCCGGTTCTCGTCGTCGACTTCGGCGCCCAATACGCCCAGCTGATCGCGCGGCGCGTCCGCGAGGCGCGGGTCTACTCCGAGATCGTTCCCTCGTCGATGTCCGCCGACCAGATGCTGGCGAAGGGTCCGGCCGCGATCGTGCTCTCGGGGGGGCCTGCTTCGGTTTACTCCAGGGATGCACCGCAGCTCGACACTCGGCTGCTGCACGCTGGCGTTCCCGTCTTGGGCATTTGCTACGGCTTCCAGCTGATGGCGCAGGCGCTGGGTGGGACGGTCGAACGCAACGGACGGTCCGAATACGGCGCGACCCCCCTTGAGGCCGCAGGGGGGGAGTTGTTCGCCGGACTTCCGGCGGCACAGCGGGTCTGGATGAGCCACGGTGATGCTGTGTCGAAGGCACCGGCCGGTTTCGTGGTGACCGCGTCGTCGCCCGGTGCGGCGGTGGCGGCCTTCGAGGACAGCGCCCGGCGGATGGCCGGCGTGCAGTTCCATCCGGAGGTGGCGCACACCGCCTGCGGTCAGCGCATCCTGGAGCGGTTCCTGCACACCATCGCCGGCATCGCGCCGGATTGGACAACGGCCAACGTGCTAGACGAGGCCGTGGCAGGGGTCCGCGCGCAGGTCGGCGGCAAGAAGGTGATCTGCGGCCTGTCCGGCGGGGTGGACTCGGCGGTTGCCGCCGCCATCGTGCAGCGCGCGGTCGGCGATCAGCTCACCTGCGTGTTCGTTGACCACGGCCTGCTGCGCGCGGGTGAGGCCGAGCAGGTAGAGCGTGACTTCGTGGCCGCCACCGGCGTGCGCCTGCACGTCGTTGAGGCCGCGTCGAGCTTCCTCACCGCCTTGGCCGGCGTCACAGATCCGGAAGCGAAGCGAAAGGTGATCGGGCGCGAGTTCATCCGCGCCTTCGAGGGTGCGGTCGCCGACGTGGGTGGCGATGTGGAGTTCCTGGTGCAGGGCACCCTCTACCCGGACGTGGTCGAGTCCGGCGGGGGCGCCGGCACAGCGAACATCAAGAGTCATCACAACGTGGGCGGACTACCGGAGGATCTGCGCTTCGCGCTCGTCGAGCCGTTGCGTGCCCTGTTCAAAGATGAGGTCCGCCGGGTCGGGGCCGAGCTGGGGCTGCCGGCCGGGCTGGTGTGGCGCCAGCCGTTCCCCGGGCCGGGCCTGGCCATTCGGATCGTCGGGGAGGTCAGCCTCGAGCGGCTCGCGGTGTTGCGCGCCGCGGACGCCATCGCCCGCGCGGAGCTGACCGGCGCCGGGCTGGACCGGGACATCTGGCAGTGCCCGGTGGTGCTGCTGGCCGACGTACGGTCGGTAGGTGTGCAGGGCGACGGGCGCACCTACGGCCATCCGGTGGTGCTGCGCCCGGTCAGCTCGCAAGACGCAATGACCGCGGACTGGACCAGGGTTCCGTTCGACGTGCTTGCCCGAATCTCCACCCGCATCACCAACGAGGTGCCGCAGGTCAACCGGGTCGTGCTGGATATCACCAGCAAGCCGCCTGGCACCATCGAGTGGGAGTAGGCCGGGGCCGTCAGACGGTGATCACGAAGAAGGACTCGGCCAGCCGGCCAGCGCCCAGTCCGGCTCGCTTGGCATTCTCGCCCAGCCAGCCGCGGAGCATTCCCTCCAGGTCGGGCAGGTGCGCTGTCTGGGAGGCATGAGCCCGCAGGGCAGCAATCTTGCGGTCGAAGGTTTCGGTCACATCCACATGGTGGTCGGCCGCGGGATGGCCGCTGAGCCAGACCTCTGGAACCACCCAATCGGCCAGGCCCTCGTCGCGCAACAGTTCCGGGAACGCGTAGGGATTGCGGGCCGCCGGGTAGACGGCGTCGAGCGTGGCGCCCCCGACTGCGCGGTGATCTGGATGGCTTGCCGGGAGGCGCCGGTAGTTTCGCTCTGGGCTCTGCGTCAACACCCGTTGTGGGCGTACTTGCCGGATGACCCGGGCGACATCGCGCACCAGGTCCGGACCAAGCACGACCGAGCCGTCACGGTGGTCCAGGAACCGTACGTCGAAGACACCCACCTCGGCGCCTGCGGCCCGCTGCTCGGCCTGGCGCAGGATCGGAATCTGCTCGCGCGGGACGGCGGTGTCGAACCCGCCGGCATCCCCTGACGTCACGATGCAGTAAGTCACCGCGATTCCCGCCTTGGTCCACCCCGCGATCGTTGCGGCGCTGCCGAAGTCAACGTCGTCTGGGTGCGCCACCACTACCAGGGCTCGCTGCACCTGTTCATTGGCTAGCACACCAGCTCCGTTCCTTCCCCTGCGGCAGCGGATGCCCGCGCCCCCTGGCGAGTCAAGCACGCTGGCCGGCGCCTCGGCGCCCACTACGCCAGGTGGCCTAGGCGTGATCGGGCCACGCATCGGGCAAGGCGCCGGGGTCAAGACGGGGGGCGCCGAGGCCGATGGCCCGTGTGCAGGTGGATGCGACCAGGTGCATCGCCGACAGCACGCGACCAGCGGACGGTGAGCGGGACATGAACACGGTGAGCAAGCACAGGGGCGGCCGGCGGGGCGGGCTGCGCGGGTTGCTCCCGATCGGAGACACCCTCGATGACTCAGTGTGGCGTCAGCGGCACCACCTGCTGGTCGGGCTGCTCAGCGCGCACCTGCCTGCCCTCATCTTGCTGGGTCTGTGGTGGCACGTTTCGCTGGGACACACGGCCCTAGAGATCGCGCCTGCGGCGCTGTGCGTCTATCTGGCGCTGCGCTTGCCGGGGCGCCGGCCCAGGGCCGTGCTGTCCACCATCGGCCTGGTGTGGTGCTCGGTGACCCTTGTCGATTTCTCCGGGGGCGCCATCGAGGCCTACTTCCACTTTTTTGTGGTAATCGCGTTCATCGCGCTCTACCAGGACTGGGTCGCGTTCTCAATGGCGGTGCTATTCACCGTCGCCAGCCACGGGGTGACCGCTCTGTTCGGTTCGCGGATGACCGCGCAGGCCACCGATGCTCACAGCGCCTGGGTGGCCGCATTGATCAACGGCTTTGCCGTGGTGTCAGAGTGCGTGGCGCTGGTGTTGCTGTGGCGGGGCAGCGAGAGCGAGCAGCGGCGGGCGGCCAATCTGGCCACCGAGCTCACCTCCGCCGAACTGGCCAGGGCGCAGCTGCTGGCCGAGCAACGAGCGACAACTGGCGCGCTGCTCACCAACCTCGCGCGGCGTAACCAGGCGCTCCTGCACCGTCAGCTCGCCAAGATCGACGAACTGGAGGCGCGGGAGGAGAACGCCGGGGCGCTGGCCGAGCTGTTCGCCCTCGATCACCTGGCCACCAGGATGCGGCGCAACGCCGAGCCTGCTGGTCCTGTCCGGTGAGGAGCTGCCGCGCCGCTGGAGCCGGCCCGTGCCGGTCGGGGACGTGCTGCGCGGCGCCGTCGCCGAAATCGAGGACTTCCAGCGCGTAGACGTCACCCTCGACGGCGAGGCTGATCTTAACGGGCGCGCCGTCGTCGACGTCGTGCACCTCATCGCCGAGCTGATCGAGAACGCGACCGTGTTCTCCGGTCCGCTCACCCGCGTCGCGGTGCACGGCGCGCCCGTGTCGAATGGGTACCAAATCACCGTCACCGACCGAGGTGTCGGGCTTGGCGCGGCCGAACTTCTTGGGCAGGCGCTCGCAGCGCCCGCTGTGCCGGTCGAGGCATTCGCCCCCCCGCCCTGCCCGTCGAAGCGTGGGCGGCGGCCGCCGTTGACTCGCCGCTCGACGCGTGGCCGCTTGAGCCAGCCGCGCTCGACCCGTGGCCGCTCGAGCCGGCGCTGCCAGAAGCCATGGCCGAAATTCCGGTCGTGCTGGTGGAGCCGCTTCCGACCCGCCGCCCCTTGAAGTCCCTCCCGATCTTCTCGCCGATTACCGAGCCAGCCTCCGCATCGGCGCTCGAACCGGTCGCCGAACTGGTGGAACCTGTCCCCGAACTGGTGGGACGCGCCCCCGAACTGGTGGGACCCGCCCCCGAACTGGTCGAGGCGGTCGCTGACCCGGTGCAGGCACCGGTGGTCGAGCCGGCCGCGCAGCCGTCCCCTCCGCCCCCGCCGGCCAGAACCCTCGGGGTTCCGCGGCAGTACGTTCCGGCCGACTGGACGGTTGCCGAGCCGTCCTGGGAGGACGCCCTGCCCCCGACCCTCGCCGGGCCGGTCTCCCCCAAGGTCGCTCCGGCCCCGGCGCCGGCCCCGGTCGCGGCAGCTGCCTTCCAGGTCCCGCCGCCGGCCTACCCGCCGGCCCCGGCGGCCTTCCCGGTCGGCTCTGGCGCGGGGCCGGTCGGTGCGGCGTCCCCGCTCGAGGACAGCTGGCCGGTAGACGTCCCGGAGTTCACCGCTGTGCCAGCGGTACCCGCCGTTCCCGCCGCCGAGGCGCCGGCTCCGGCCCTGACCTCCGCCGGTTTGGTACGCCGGGTACCGCTGGCGAATCTCGCCCCGCAGATGACCGGAGTTCCGGTGGCCCCGGTGCTTCCCGCCGACAGCGTGGCGATGCCGGCACCCGAACGGGCGCGGTCCCTGCTCTCGACCTATCGGGACGGCCTGACCCTCGGCCGGGCCGAGCCGCCCGTGAGCGCCACAGAGCCGGCCGCTGCGGACTCTGCGAACCCGGGAGCACCGGCATGAGCATGCCCGCAGACGTCACCGACCTGAACTGGCTGGTCAATCACTTCGCCGGGGCGGTTCCCGGGATCCGGTATACGGCCGTGGTCAGCGCTGACGGGCTGCTCCTTGCGATGAGCGAGGGGCTGGGACGCAATCAGGCCGATCAGCTTGCCGCGATCTCCTCGGGACTGTCCAGCCTGACGAGGGGAGCGGCCCGCTGCTTCTCGCACGGCGCGGTCAACCAGGTCATGGTGGAGATGAGCAACGGGTTCCTGTTCGTCATGTCGATCAGCGATGGCTCCATCCTGGCTACCTTCACCGATACTGGCGCGGATGTCGGCCTCGTCGGTTACGAGATGGCCCGGGTGGTGGCCCGCGCGGGCCAGGTCCTCACCCCGGAGCTGCGCCGCGAACTGCAGGCGGCGTTGCCGTTGTGATCGGCAACGGAGCGCATCCATGAGCCGGACGAGCGGCGGACGGCTGGTCCGTCCCTACACGGTCACCGCAGGACGCACCAGGTCAACCGGGGCCGAGGAATTGCCGATGGAAACGCTGGTCGTGGTGAACGCGCGTGGCCAGGCGACTCGGTCGTTGCAGTTCGAGCGGGCCGACGTCATCCGGCTGTGCGGGGGACTGCAGTCGGTCGCCGAGGTCTCGGCCCGCCTTGGCCTGCCCCTGGGTGTCGCCCGGGTGCTGGTCGGTGACCTGCACGCCGAAGGACTGCTCGACGTACATCTGCCGCTGTCCATCCACAAGGGTCCGGACGCTGCCCTGCTCGGGAAGGTGCTCGATGGATTACAGGCGCTCTGATACGGCCGCCGGGACGGTGAGCGGCGGGGGAGGCACAGCTACGCTCGCCTCCCGGCCGGTACCGGTGAAGATCATCGTGGCCGGTGGCTTCGGGGTGGGCAAGACCACCTACGTCGGCGCCGTCAGCGAGATCACTCCGCTGACAACCGAAGCGGCCATGACATCGGCCAGTATTGGCGTCGATGATCTTTCGAAGATCAGCCGGAAGACCACCACGACGGTGGCGATGGACTTCGGCCGGATCTCGCTTCCGGGAAACGTGATCCTTTACCTGTTCGGCACACCCGGTCAGGACCGGTTCTGGTTCATGTGGGACGAGCTGGTACGGGGCGCCATCGGCGCGGTGGTGCTGGTGGACACCAGGCGCCTGGCTGACGCCTTCCCGGCCATCGACTTTTTCGAGTCCCGCAAGCTTCCGTTCGTCGTTGCCCTCAATGACTTTGACGGGTTGGTCGAGCACGAGGTGGCCGATATCCGGGAGGCGTTGGCGCTGGGGGCACACGTGCCGATCGTCCGCGTCGACGCCCGCTCGCGTGATTCGGCGAAGGCGGGTCTGGTGGCACTGGTCAAGCACGCCTTGGCGCGGCTGTCCGGGGTCTGAGCCCAGCCGCGAGCGGCGGCGGCATCCGACCTGGCACCTAGACTCATCGCCCTGATGACGGCGAGCACACCCGAGCGTGGCCGGGTCGATGACCCGCGGGTAGCGGCGCTGCTCGACGGGCTCAACCCGCAGCAGCGGCAGGCTGTGGTCCATGAAGGCTCCCCGCTGCTGATCGTTGCGGGTGCCGGATCGGGGAAGACTCGCGTCCTCACGCACCGCATCGGCTACCTGCTTGCCAAAAGGGGCGTCCAGCCCGGGCAGGTCCTGGCGATCACCTTCACGAACAAGGCCGCCGGAGAGATGCGCGAGCGGGCGGCGCGCCTCGTCGGGGGGCGCTCCAGGGCGATGTGGGTCATGACCTTCCACTCCGCGTGCGTGCGCATCCTGCGTGAGCAGCACGCCAAGATGGGATTCACCTCGACGTTCTCCATTTACGACCAGGGTGATTCCCAGCGTCTGGTGACCCTGGTAGTCCGCGACCTGGACCTCGACCCCAAGCGGCATCCGCCACGGCAGCTGGCCAATGCCATCAGCGACCTGAAAAACGAACTCGTCGACCACGAGAGCGCAGCCGCACGTGCGAGCAATCACGTGCAAGAGACGGTGGCTGAGGTGTACGGCGCCTACCAGCGTCGCCTTGCGCAGGCCAACGCGATGGACTTCGATGATTTGATCATGACCGCGGTCAACCTGCTGCAGGCGTTTCCCGATGTGGCCGAGCACTACCGGCGCCGGTTTCGGCACATCCTGGTTGATGAGTACCAGGACACCAACCATGCGCAGTACGTGCTCGTGCGCGAACTGGTCGGGACCGGCCCGGACTCCGCTGAGCTAGCGGTCGTCGGGGACGCGGATCAGTCCATTTACGCCTTTCGCGGCGCCACGATCCGTAACATCGTCGAGTTTGAGCGCGACTATTCGAATGCGACGGTAGTACTGCTGGAACAGAACTACCGCTCGACGCAGACTATCTTGTCCGCCGCCAACGCGGTTATTGCTCGCAACCCGGACCGCAAACCGAAACGCCTGTGGTCCTCGGCGGGAGCCGGGCCGCCGATCGTGGGATATGTCGCCGAATCCGAACACGACGAGGCGGCTTTCGTTGCGGCGGAGGTCGACCGGCTCGCCGACGATCACCACACCGGCGCCGGCCAGATTGCCGTGTTCTACCGGACCAACGCCCAATCCCGGGTCTTTGAGGAGGTGTTCATTCGGGTAGGGCTGCCCTACCGGGTGGTCGGGGGCGTGCGGTTCTATGAACGCCGCGAGGTGCGTGACCTCCTGGCCTACCTGCGGGTACTGGCGAACCCAGCAGACACCGTCAACATGCGGCGGATCGTGAATACCCCGCGGCGTGGGATCGGGGAAAAGGCCGAGCAGGCGGTCGCGCTGTTCGCCGACCGGGAACGCATCGGGTTCGGAGCCGCCCTGGAGCGGGTGGACGAGATTGCTGCACTGGCCACCAGATCGCTCACCGCGATCAAAGAATTCACCACCCTGCTCGGCGATCTGCGTGACCTTGCGGATGCGGGCACTCCCGCGGCCGAAGTGGCCGAGGCAGTCGTGGACCGCACCGGCTACCTCGCGTCCTTGGGCGCCGAGGGGGAGATCGAGGCAGAGGGAAGGAGGGAGAACCTGGCCGAACTCGTGGCAGTCGCCCGCGAGTACGAGGCGGGCACCCCGGACGGCGGGCTCGCCGGGTTCCTCGAACAGGTGTCCCTCGTTGCCGACACCGACCAGCTTCCGGACGCCGACGACACCGGCGGTGTCGTGACGCTGATGACGCTGCACGCGGCCAAGGGCCTGGAGTTCCCCGCGGTGTTCCTCACCGGGATGGAGGACGGGGTCTTCCCGCACCTGCGTTCGTTGGGCAACCCGGCCGAGATGGCTGAGGAGCGGCGGCTGGCTTACGTGGGGATCACGAGGGCCGAGCAGCGGCTCTACCTGTCCAGGGCGATCGTGCGTTCCGGCTGGGGCACCCCTTCGTACAATCCGGCGTCCCGGTTCCTCGATGACGTGCCAGCCGATCTGGTGGACTGGCAGGGGCGGGCGGGTTCCGCGCCCTCGGCCACCATCACTGCCAAGGCGATGGCTGCCGGCCGCGTCGCAGGGGTTGGTTTGCGCCCGATCCCAGCCCTGAGTGTCGGCGAGCGGGTCAACCACGACGCCTTCGGGCTCGGCACCGTCATCGCGCTACGCGGCGCGGCCGACAAGGCGCAGGCGCAAGTCGATTTCGGCGGTGAATATGGCGAGAAGTGGCTGGTATTGCGCTTTGCTCCGCTCGCGAAACTCTGAGGGCAACGTCACCGGGCGACTACCAGCGGCGAGACACCCGCAACGACAACCTCCCCCTCGTGGTCGAGGTGAGCCAGCGTCGCCGCGATCTCGTGCGCCACTTTCGGGTGGCTGGGGAGAGCCAGGTGCCCCACGCCCCGCAGCCGAACGTTGCGGGCCCGCAGATCCGGATGTGCCAACTCGGCGCAGCGGCGCGGAACCATCATCTCGTCGAGGTCGGAGGCGAACGCCACGAACCTGGTCCGACAACCGGGCGCCGGCTCGGCGAGGGCCCGAATGACCGCCGAGCCAGGGCGCAGCGCCCTGGTGACGCGCAGTGGAACCAGCTTGGCCGCCGCGGTCCCGCTATGCGGCGTCCCGAGCGTGACAAGGGTATGAACGCGGGAGTCCCCGCCAAGTTTCTGGACGTACCAGCGGGCGAGGAGGCCGCCCAGGCTGTGGCCGACGACATGTACCCGGTCATAGCCGGTCTCCTCACACAACCGCTCGACCTGCTGGCCGAGTAGCCATGCGGCGGCGGGCACATCGGAGGTCAGCACCGGATAGTTCATTGTGACAACCCGGCCGAAACCTCTGCGGCGCAGCGAACGCCGCAGCACGGTGAACACCGAACGGTTGTCGACCATCCCGTGTACCAACAGGATCGGCGTCCCGGCGGCCTCCACGTCGCCGCGCAGAAGTCCGCGCTGGATCGGCGTCAGGTCGTCGGTGCGGTAACGCTCACCGAGCGGGCGGTGGCGTTCGTGCACCACGCCCAGCGGGTAGCCGACCAGCCGCGCACCCATCCACACCAGCTCGACGGCAGCCCCTAGCGCCGAGGCCGGCGACGGAAGCCCCGGCCGGACCGAGCGGGGCAGCCCACGAAGCACGCGCGTACCGATGACTATCTCCTTGCGGCGAGGAACATGCGTCCGGCTGTTTCGGTGACGCACCTGACCGTAACCGCACTGTCGCTCATCCTTGAGTATCGGATCGGCGCAATGACCCGCATTGCTCCGTCCGGCGGGTCGTAGCGGCCAACCGGGTACGGCGGATGGCCCAATGCGCAGCGGCCGGGCGCAGACCCCCGTATTCGGAGCAGCTATTGTCTTGGCGCGAGCGAGAACGGACGGGGGGCACCGTGGCCAGCAGCGGTGGCGTGGTAGTCGCTGCGGGTAGCGGCGGGGTGGCTGCGGGTGGCACCGGTGGCGGCCGGATCCGTGTTGTCGTCGCCAAACCCGGCCTTGACGGGCACGACCGTGGGGCCAAGGTGGTGGCCCGCGCGCTGCGCGACGCCGGCGTCGAGGTGATCTACACCGGCCTGCACCAGACACCGGAACAGATTGTTGAGACCGTCATCCAGGAGGACGCCGACGCCGTCGGGCTGTCGGTGCTGTCGGGCGCGCACATGACCCTGTTCGCCAAGACAGTGGAGTTGCTCCGTGCCCGCGACGCCGCCGATGTGGTGATTTTCGGCGGCGGCATCATCCCGGCCGACGACATCTGCGAACTCGAAAAGATGGGTGTAGCGAAGATCTTCACCCCGGGAGCGACGACCGGGTCCATCGTCGAGTGGGTACGCCAAACCTTCCCCGCCGCCGCCACTTCGCCCTGACCCCGCGGCCGGGTGACCCGCTGCCTCGGTAGGGTCGTGGCACCTACCTGCCTGCCCCGTCGAAGGAGCCGCGTGGACCTGTTCGAGTATCAGGCCAAGGAGCTGTTCGCAGCCCATGGTGTGCCGACGCTTCCCGGTGAGGTCACCACTGAGGCCGGGGGCGCCCGCGAGATCGCGGGCCGGCTTGCGACCAGCGTCGTGGTCAAGGCACAGGTCAAGGCGGGCGGCCGCGGGAAGGCAGGCGGCGTCAAGTTCGCCACCACTCCCGATGAGGCCGAGCGCAAGGCCCGCGACATTCTCGGGCTGAGCATCAAGGGCCATGTGGTCGGCACCGTGCTGGTCACCGAGGCCAGCGACATCGACACCGAGTACTACGTGTCTTACCTGCTGGACCGCGGCGGCCGCACGTTCCTGGCGATGGCCAGCGCGCAGGGCGGCATGGAGATCGAGCAACTCGCCGTCGAACGCCCCGAGGCGCTGGCGCGGGTGCCGATCGACGCCGGCATCGGGGTGGACCTGGCCAAGGCCCGCGAGATCGCCGTCGCCGCCGGGATGCCGGCCGACGTGTGCGAGCAGGTGGCGCAGGTGCTGGTGCGCCTGTGGGACACCTTCGTCAGCGAGGACGCCACGCTGGTGGAGGTCAACCCGCTGGTCAGGACGCCGTCGGGCAAGGTCCTGGCTCTGGACGGCAAGGTCACCCTCGACGACAACGCCGCCTTTCGCCATGCGGCGAGCTTCGAACGCTTCGCCGACCCGTCGGCCGCGGACCCGCTGGAGCAGCAGGCCAAGGAAAAGGGCCTGAACTACGTCAAGCTCGAGGGCACGGTGGGGATTATCGGCAACGGCGCTGGCCTGGTCATGTCCACGCTGGACGTGGTCACCTACGCCGGGGAGGAGTTCGGCGGTCAACAGCCCGCGAACTTTCTGGACATCGGCGGCGGGGCCAGCGCCCAGATCATGGCCGACGGCCTGTCCATCGTCCTCGGCGACCCGGCCGTGCGCAGTGTCTTCGTCAACATCTTCGGTGGCATCACCGCATGTGACGAGGTGGCGAACGGCGTGGTCCAGGCGCTGCGCATGCTCGGCGACGTGACTAAGCCGCTCGTGGTCCGGCTCGACGGCAACAACGCCGAGGAGGGCCGCCGGATCCTTACCGAGGCCAACCTCGGCGTGGTGCACCCGGTTGACACGATGGACGGCGCGGCCAAGCTCGCCGCCGAGCTCGCGGCGAAGGCGGTCTAGGACACCATGGCGATCTTTCTCGACGACGCCAGCAAGGTCATCGTCCAGGGCATCACCGGAGCCGAGGGCAGCAAGCACACCCGCCGGATGGTCGCGAGCGGGACCAACGTCGTCGGCGGCGTGAACCCGGCGAAAGCCGGCCAGGACGTCGACGGCATACCCGTGTTCGCCGGCGTCGCGGACGCGATGGCCCAGACGGGGGCCGATGTCACCTGCGTGTTCGTACCGCCGAAATTCGCCAAGGGCGCGGTGATCGAGGCGATCGACGCGGCCATCGGCCTGTGCGTCGTGATCACCGAGGGCATCCCGGTACACGACACCACCGGGTTCTGGGCGCACAACACCCGGCGCGGCAGCCGCACCCGGATCATCGGGCCGAACTGCCCCGGCCTGATCAGCCCCGGCAAGTCGAATGTGGGCATCATCCCTGCCGACATCACTCGCCCCGGGCGGATCGGCCTGGTCAGCAAGTCGGGCACCCTGACCTATCAAATGATGTACGAGCTGAAGGATTTTGGCTTCTCCACCTGCGTCGGCATCGGCGGCGACCCGGTGATCGGCACCACCCACATTGACTGCCTCGAGGCGTTTGAGAATGACCCGGAAACCGACGCTATCGTGATGATCGGCGAGATCGGCGGGGACGCGGAGGAGCGGGCGGCTCGTTACATCGCCGAGCACGTCAGCAAGCCCGTCGTCGGCTACGTCGCGGGCTTCACCGCGCCGGAGGGCAGGACCATGGGCCACGCCGGGGCGATCGTGTCCGGCTCCGTTGGCACCGCCGAGGCCAAGAAGGATGCCCTGGAGAAGGCCGGCGTCAAGGTGGGCAAGACCCCCAGTGAGACCGCTCGGCTGATCGCGGCCATCGTCGGCTGAGCGCAACGCCAACCGGGCGCGTCGCTGGCGGGGCCCATCGCACGGGCAGGGCGCGCGCCCCTTGGTTCTGGTCGGGCCGCCCCGGCGTGGCGGCGGCGGCCACCGCTTCGGGGTCTGGCAACGTCCCGGGGGTGATGCATGCCCCCACTCGCGAGCGGCGAATGGCCCCCGTCCGCGCCGCCCCCGGGCCCGCCGGCCTGTCACTCCCGTTCGTCGCCGCCGGCCGCCTCGCGCTTCGGACAAGCGCACTGGGCTTGCTGTCGGTCGAGGTCGTGATCCTGCTGCTCTGGGCGGCGGAGCCACACTCCGGGTCGGGCGCGGTGAGCGCGCTACGCACCGGGGTCGGGTTCTGGTTGGCAGCGCAGCACACCGGCCTGCGGGTGGGAGCCGGGGAGATCGGCCTCGTCCCGTACGGGCTGACCCTGCTGCCGGCCTCGCTGCTGTGGCGCGGGGGTCGCCGGATCGGCCGTGGGATGGACCGCAGGGAGGTGCTCTGTTGGGGCGCTACCGTCGCCGGCCTTTACGGCGCGCTTAACGCGGTGCTGTGCCTTGCCGCCCGCAGCGCCGCGGTGCGCCCCATCGCTGGCCAGGCCCTGGCCGGCGGTGCGGTGATCGCCGCGCTGGCCGCCGGGGGCGGCGCGTGGCGCTCCTCCCGGTGGCGACCCCTACCACCGGCCGCCGTGCGGGCGGTGCTGTCCGGTGCGGGTGTGGCGATGTTCGTGGTGCTGGCGGCAGCGGCGCTGCTGGTGGGGGCCGCCGTCATCGTTTCCCACGGGCAGGTGAGCGCCACCGGCCACGCGGTTGCCGGGGGCGCGTCCGGAACGGCAGGTCTGGTGCTGCTCGACGTGCTCGCCGCGCCGCTGGCGGCGCTGGACGTGATGGCGCTGGTGCTCGGTTCCGGGTTCGGCCTCGGGGTGGGAACCCACATCGGGCTGACCTCGGTGACACTGGGACCGACCCCGGCCCTCCCGCTGCTCGCCGTCGTGCCTGCGGCCGGGCCCCTGCCCGGATGGCTGTTGCTGCTCCTTTCTGCTCCAGTAGGCGCCGGCGCCCTCGGTGCTCGCCGCGCCATCCGCGGCGAGCACCGTCCAGGTCAGCTGCTGGGCCGATGCGCGGCCCTCGCGCTTCTCACGGCGGTCCTGGCCGCCGCCGCGGCCTTCCTGGCGGACGGCCCCGCCGGCCCGGGCCGGTTGGCGGTGACCGGGCCTTCTCCGTGGCGGACCGCCCTCGCCGCCATCGTCACGGTGGGTGGCGGGGCGCTCGTCGTCGGGGCGTTCCGGGCGGTGAGCGCCTATCGCTCCGGCCGCGCCGGCTGATCGCCCGCCGCACGCCGCCCCCCGTCGCGACACGACCGCCGCTGACCGGCTGGGGCTGGCGTACCGTCGGTGCCAAGGGAAAGGGGTCAGGCATGTTCGAGGAAGGGCAGTATTTCGCGCCAGTCACGGCGAATGAGGATGGCCACGTGAGCGTGGAGCTCGGTGCAGGCCACCCGGGGTTCGCCGATTCGGAGTACCGGGCCAGGCGCAACGCGCTCGCCCGGCTGGCGCTGGACTACACACCCGGGCAGCCAGTGCCGGCAGCCGACTACACCGACGCGGAGCACGAGGTGTGGCGGACCGTCTGCCGGGAGATCGCCGCCAAGCATCAGCGCTACGCGGTGCGCGAATACCGCGAGGCGATGGCTCAGCTGGCGTTGCCGGCCGACCGCATCCCGCAGCTGGAGGAGGTCTCGCAGGCACTTGAGCCGCTGACCGGGTTCCGTTACGTGCCGGCCGCCGGCCTGGTGCCGCTGGCCGAGTTTTACGGGACGCTGGCCGACCGGCGCTTTCACTCCACCCAGTACATCCGGCATCACAGCGTGCCGCTTTACACGCCCGAACCCGACGTGGTGCACGAGGTGCTCGGCCACGCCGGCACCCTGGCCAGCCCCCGCCTCGCCGACCTGTACGAACTGGCCGGTCGTGCGGCCCGCCGGGTCCAGACGCACGCGGCGCTGGAGGCGGTCAGCAAGGTGTTCTGGTTCACCCTGGAGTTTGGGGTCATGCGCGAGGCAGGCGAACTGCGCTGCTACGGGGCCGGGATCCTGTCCTCGTTCGGGGAGATCGAGGAGTTCCGCTCGATGACGATCCGGCCGCTGGACGTCGCGGCGATGGCGACGCAGGGCTACGACATCACCCGCTATCAGGATGTCCTGTTCGAGGCGGCGTCGCTGAGCCAGCTGGAAGACGTCGTTGGCGGGTTTTGGGCCGACTGCGACGATGAGTCGATCACCAAGCTGCTGGCCGCCGCCTGACCCCGGCCGCCTGACCCAGCACCGCCCGCCCAGGTTGGCCGGTAGGGTTCGCATCGTGCCAGCCCGGCTCGTCGTTCTCGCGTCCGGGGAGGGGACCACCCTGCAGGCCTTCCTCGATGCCTGCCGCGATCCCGGCTACGGGGCGCGCGTGGTCGCGGTGCTCACCGACCGGCCGGCCACCGGGGCCGCGGATCGCGCCGCCCGCGCGGGGTTACGCGCCCATGTGCTGGCGCTCGGCGATTTCCCGGACCGGGCCGCCTGGGACGGGGCGCTGGCCACCGCCGCCGGCCGCTACCAGCCGGACCTGGTGGTGTGCGCCGGCTTCATGAAGCTGCTCGGGCCGCCGTTCCTGGCCGCCTTCGGCGGCCGGATCACTAACACCCACCCGTCGCTGCTGCCGAGCTTCCCCGGCCCTCATCCGGTACGCGACACCCTCGCAGCCGGCGTCGCGGAGACCGGCGCCACCGTGCACTACATCGACGGGGGGGTGGACACCGGGCCGGTCCTCGCCCAGGTACGCGTCCCGGTCCTCCCCGGCGACGACGAGGCGACGTTGCACGCCCGCATCAAGGCTGCCGAGGCCCCGTTGTACCTCGAAACCGTCCGCCGCCTGACCCAGGAGCCGTCCAAATGACCCGTATCGTCGTCCGACGCGCGCTCGTCAGCGTCTATGACAAGACCGGCCTGGAACCGATGGTGCGGGCCCTTGCCGCCGCCGGGGTGGAGATCGTGTCAACCGGCAGCACGGCGGCTGCCGTACACGCGCTGGGGGTTGCCGTTACCCCGGTCAGCGAGGTCACCGGCTTTCCCGAGATCCTGGACGGCCGGGTCAAGACACTGCACCCGCGTGTGCATGCGGGGCTGCTGGCAGATGCGCGAAATCCGGAGCACCTGGCGACCCTGGCTGAGCATGGCATCGAGGCCTTCCAGCTTGTCGTGTGCAACCTTTACCCGTTCCGGGACACGGTTGCCGCCGGCGCGGGGATGGAGCAGACCGTCGAGCAGATCGACATCGGCGGCCCGAGCATGGTGCGGGCCGCCGCAAAAAATCACGTGAACGTCGCTGTCATCACCGACCCGGCGGACTACCCGGCGGTCCAGTCCGCCCTCGCGGCAGGCGGTTTCGAGCTGAGCGCCCGACAGCGCCTTGCGGCGCGTGCGTTTGCGCATACCGCGTCGTACGACGTTGCCGTGGCGAGGTGGTCCGCAGCGCAGCTCGCTCCCGACGAGCACGGCTGGCCGCCGTTCGCTGGCATGGCGCTGGAGCGGGCGGAGGTGCTGCGCTACGGGGAGAACCCACATCAGCGCGCGGCCCTTTACGTCGACCATGACGTGCCGCCCGGCTTGGCGCAGGCGGTGCAGCTGCACGGCAAGGCGATGAGCTACAACAACTACGTCGACACCGACGCCGCGCGGCGCGCAGCCCTCGACCAGCTCGATCCGTGCGTCGCGATCATCAAGCACGCCAACCCGTGCGGTATCGCGGTGGCCACGGGCGTCGCCGAGGCGCACCGCAAGGCGCATGCCTGTGATCCGATGTCGGCGTTCGGCGGCGTCATCGCGGTGAACCGGCCCGTCACGCTGACGCTGGCCCAGCAGGTCGCGGAGGTCTTCACCGAGGTGATCGTGGCACCGGCCTACGAGGACGGTGCGGTGGAGGTGCTGTCCCGCAAGCCCAGCATTCGGATCCTGCGTTGCCCGCCGCCCTCCGCCGGCAGCACCGATGCCACGGAAGTGCATCAGGTGTCGGGCGGCCTGCTGGTCCAGACCGTCGACCGGATTGACGCCGCCGGCGACGAGCCGGCCAACTGGACGCTGAAGGCGGGGGACCCGCTGGCGGCGGCGGACCTGGCGGATCTGGGCTTCGCCTGGCGGGCCGTGCGCGCCGCCAAATCCAATGCGGTCCTGCTGGCGCAGGACGGGGCCACGGTCGGGGTGGGCATGGGTCAGGTGAACCGCGTGGACGCGGCGCGGCTCGCGGTCGCCCGCGCCGGGGACCGAGCCAAGGGCGCCGTCGCGGCCAGCGACGCGTACTTCCCTTTCCCAGACGGGCTCCAGGTGCTCGCAGACGCGGGGGTACGAGCCGTCGTCGAACCGGGTGGCTCCGTGCGCGACGCGGAAGTTGTCGCGGCCGCCGCGGCCGCCGGGATCGCGCTGTACTTCACTGGTGCTCGGCACTTTTTCCACTGACTGCGCCTGACCCGCATGTCTTCGGCGGTCGATCTGGCATCCTGACCGGTTGTGACCGCCCTCCTGCTCAACGGTAAGGCGACGGCAGCCAGGATCCGGGCGGAGTTGGCTGACCGGGTTGCCCTCCTCGCCCGGCGGGGTCGGGTCCCCGGCTTGGGCACGGTCCTTGTCGGCGAAGACCCGGGCAGCGCGGCATACGTTGCCGGCAAGCACGCCGACTGCGCGCAGGTGGGAATCACCAGCATCGCGGTGACCCTGCCCGCGTCGGCGAGCCAGGCCGACGTGGTGGCCGCGGTGATGCAGCTGAACGAGGACCCAGCCTGCACCGGTTACATCGTGCAGCTGCCACTGCCGAAGGGGCTGGACGAGGGCGCTGCGCTGCTTGCCATGGACTCGGGCAAGGACGCTGACGGGTTGCACCCCACGAACCTGGGCCGGTTGGTCCTGGGCCAACCGGGCCCGTTGCCGTGCACGCCGCGGGCCATCGTCGAACTGCTTCGATGTTACGAAGTGCCCCTGGCTGGCGCCCGGGTCTGCGTGATCGGGCGTGGGGTGACGGTGGGGCGCCCCCTCGGACTGTTGCTGACCAGGCGCCGCGAGAATGCCACCGTGACGTTGTGCCACACCGGGACCCGGGACCTGGCAGGTGAGACCAGTCGAGCCGACGTCGTGGTGTCGGCCACCGGCGTTCCCGGCTTGGTCACCGCCGACATGATCCAGCCGGGGGCCGCCGTGCTGGATGTGGGTATCACCCGAATCGTCGGGGATGACGGGCGCGCGCGGCTCGTTGGTGACGTGGAACCGGCCGTGCGCGAGGTCGCCGGCTTCCTCGCGCCGATGCCGGGTGGGGTGGGGCCGATGACACGGGCGATGCTGCTGCGCAACGTGGTCGAGTCGGCCGAGAAGGCCCTGAGCTAGCTTGGCTATCCGACGTTGACGCTGGTCTCCCGAGGTGGCTGCACCACCCCGGCCGAGATGACCTCGTTGGCGAGCCGGATCCGCCGGTTCGTGCCTTCCGGGATCCCGAACTTCTGGTAGAGGCGCAGCAAATGTTGCTTGACAGCAGCCTCGGTGACGACCAACTCGCTCGCGATCTCACGCGTGCTCGCCGGGGTGACGAATGCGGTGTGGTCCAGTGCCGGGCGGCAAAGGGCCACCAGCACGTCGCGTTCGCGCCGGGTGAGTTCTGGCGCCGCGTCCACCTTGCCCAACTCGCGGGTTTCGTCCGGGCCACCGCTACGGTCCGGGACTCCGCGCACCCGGCCGCGGACCGAGCCGAACGACAGCACGTCGCGGCTGCCGATCACCGCGCGGCCGACCGGCCGGCCATTGACGAGGGTCCCGTTGCGGGACAGGCCGAGGTCCGCGACATAGACGTAGGGGCCGCGGCGGACCAGTTCCGCGTGCAGGCGGGACACGGTGGGATCCTCGATCGGCACGTCCACCCCCGGACCGCGCCCGATCGTCGTGACCTCAGCGGTGAGCGCCACCTCCCCGTAGCCGTCCAGGCTGAGCAGCGGCACGCCCTGCTCCAGCCCCGACGCGGGCGCGCTGAGCGTGGGCTGATCGGACATCAGGTGGGGCGGCACATTGCTCCTCGGGGCTCGCGCGTCGTCCGGATCAGGACCTTGCCTTTCGCTAACTAGACCGATACCCCTCCCCCGCGCTGGCCTAACCGCTGCGCGGTGGGCTACCCGCGACCCGATGACATCATCGAGGGGGTCTGGGTAGCCGCCAGGGCGAAGGGAGCGCGGGATGAGGGGTGAACGGCCGCTGTGGGGCGTGCTCAGCGCCGCGCTCGCCGCCATGGGCGTGGCGGCGCTCGGCGGCTGGCAGGTCGGCCTTGTCGTGTTGGGCGCCGTCCTGCTTGTCGCCGCCGGCCTGCGAGCGCTGCTGCCCCCCAAGCTGCTTGGACTGCTCGCGGTGCGCAGTAGGACCTTCGATGTCATTGTCTTGGCCGGCCTGGGTGCCGCTCTTGTCGTGCTCACCAGCAGCCTGGGCGGTGCCGGCTGATCCTCCGGTAACCTCCCGGGACATGGCATCCACCGAGGCTGGCATGGCACGGACCGAGGCGAAGGCGCCGCGTCGAGGCAAGGTCACTGTCGTCGGCGCCGGTTTCTACGGCTCCACCACCGCCTTGCGGTTGGCCGAGTACGACCTGTTCGAGCAGGTCGTGCTCACCGACATCGTGGAGGGCAAGCCCGAGGGCTTGGCACTGGACATTAATCAGTCCCGGCCCATCGAGGGCTTCGAAACCAGGCTCGTCGGAGTCGGTGGCGGCTCCTACCGCGGCACCGAGGCCAGCGACATCGTGGTGATCACCGCTGGACTCCCACGCAAACCGGGGATGAGCCGGATGGATCTCATCGAGACGAACGCCAAAATCGTGCGAGGGGTGGCCGAGCAGGTCGCGCAGAGTTCGCCGGCGGCCGTGATCGTGGTGGTGTCCAACCCGCTGGATGAGATGACGGCGCTGACCCAGATCGCTTCCGGGTTCCCGCACCACCGGGTCATCGGTCAAGCCGGCATGCTCGATACGGCCCGCTTCACGAACTTCGTCGCCGAGAAGCTGGCCGTACCGGTCTCGGTGGTGCACACGCTCACCCTCGGCTCGCACGGGGACACGATGGTGCCGGTGCCAAGCCAGTGCACGGTGAACGGGCAGCCGCTGGCCAGCCTGCTGCCCCCCGATGAGGTCGAGGACCTGGTGAGCCGCACCCGAAATGGCGGTGCCGAGGTTGTCGCGCTGCTGAAAACGGGTTCGGCCTACTATGCCCCCAGCGCGGCGGCGGCCCGGATGGTGAAGGCCGTCGCCGAGGATTCCGGTGCGCGGTTGCCGGTGTGCGCGTGGGTCGACGGAGAGTACGGCATCAGCGGCGTCTACCTCGGGGTTCAGGCCGAGATCGGCGCCGGCGGGGTGAAACGGATCATCGAGCTGGACCTGACCGACGAGGAGCGGGCCGCCCTGGGCCACGCGGCCGAAGCCGTTCGCGCCAAGCAGGCGGACGTCAAGAGCCTGTAGCCAGGGCCGTCAGTTCAGCGCGGCGTGCATCTGGACCCGCAACGCGGGGGTCAGCGCGTCACCCATCCGGGTGACCAGCAGCGCCATCTCATAGCCGAGCAGGCCGACGTCGGCGTTGCCCTCGGCCAGCGCCGCGAGGCTGGAGCCGTCGCTGACCTGCATGACCAGCAGCAGCCCACCCTCGGTCTCGACCAGCAGGTGATGCACCTCGCCTCCGGAAAGGTGGGTCGCCGCGGCAACGGTCATGCTGGTCAGACCGGAGGCGATCGCGGCGAGCTGGTCGGCGTAGGCGCGGTCCAGGCCCCCGGAGGTGGCGAGGAGCAGCCCGTCGGCGCTGACCACCACGGCCTGCCGCAGACCCGGCACCGAGCGGGCGAAGTTCTCGACCAGCCAGTTAAGGCTCTCGATTTCCGTGTACACGTCAGTGAGCTCCATTTGCGGTGACTGCCTCTGGGCCGGTCAGGGGGGCCGGTTCGAACACGGCGCCGACCAGCAGGCCGCCGGCTCGCCGGCTTCGCTGTTCCTGTGCGGGGCGGGGTTGCGGGGTGCTGCGCCGCCCGGGCAGCGCAGCGGGGGTCAGCAGCCCACTCCCGTAGTCGGCTCCAGTCCAGACTCCGATCAGCCGGGTCGGGAGCCGGACCTCGGCGATCAACCCGCGGCCACTCTCGGGGGTCCGCAGCCGCACCTTGATGCCGTGCCGGTCGGCGAGCCGACGGACCACCGGGAAGCCGAGCGTTGCCCCGACGGGGGCGTCGGCATCGCCGCCTGGGCTACGAAGCTCGGTGTCGAGGGTGGCGTTGTGCAGGATCAGCCGGGCGGGGGCGATGCCGATTCCCTGGTCCTCGACCCTCACGAGCAGGCCGTCCCCGTCGGGGGCGACCCCAAGCTGGACCCGGCTGGCCGGCGGGGAGCAGGCGAGGGCATTGTCGAGCAACTCGGCCAGCAGGTGCGCCACGTCGCTTACCACCCCGCCCAGCAGCGAGCCGGCGGCGTCAAGGTGCAGATCGACCCTGGCGTACTGCTCGACCTCGGCAACCGCGCCCCGGAGCAGTTCGTCGAGTCCGACCGGCTTTTGGTGGGTACGCGCCGCGGGTGCGCCAGCCAGCACTAACAGGTTTTCCGCGTTGCGGCGCATCCTGGTCGCCAGGTGATCCAGAGCAAACAGGCCGCCAAGCACGTCCGGGTCGCGTTCGTCGCGCTCGAGTTCGTCGAGGGTAGACAGCTGGCGCCCGACCAGGCTTTGGCTGCGCCGGGCCAGGTTCGTCATCAGCGCATAAGACTCCTGGCGGCGCGTCAACGCTTCCCGTTCGGCACTGAGTTCCTGGCGGCCCAGGTCGGTAGCGAGCTCGGTCGCGCGGCGCTGCTCGCGCTCGGTGGATCGCCAGAACAGCAGCTGACCGCCCCCGAGTAGGGCGAAGGCGCCAAGATGTGCGGCGCTGTACAGGCCGGCGCGGCGGCGGGCCGGACCCGTCGCGTACAGCAACGAAGGCTCCAGGACGGTGGGCGCCACGTAGAGCGCAACGACCCCCAGCACGCAAGCACCGATCGGCAACCAGTCCTGGTAGAGCGAGACGAAGATGAGCACGGCAAGCGGATGAGCGTGCGCCTCAGCGGAACCTCCAGAAAGCGTGAGGACGAGGAACGAGCACCACAGCAGGCCGGCCGTCACGAGCAGCGCCCGGACCCGAGGCTTTCCGAAGGTCGATGCACGATCAGCATGACCGCGGCCGGCGCGAGTTCGATCAGGACCCGCGAAGCGCCGTGCCCCCCGAGCACGCCCAGTGCCATGAGCGCCGGCAGGTGAGTGGCCAGCACCAGGCGCAGTACCCGATGGCGCAGCCGGAAGCTCTCGGCGGTCATCGGGATGCCCTACGGGAGGGCGGTGCGTAGCCGGGCGAGCCGGCGGGGGCGCGCCGGCTGGCTCACCGCCGCCCGGCCCGGTTCGGGGGCGTGCGGCTGGGGCGCCCGGACGGGACGAGCGGAGGTGGGCAGGATTGTGGTACCGGACATGCGTGTACCTCCTGCCTCGTCGGGGTGCCCGTGGTGCCTCTTCGGCAGGTGAGGGTCGGCGTCTGTAGTGAGTGCGCCGTAGATTGATGGGGTGGACGAACCTCCCAGTACAGGTCGCGGCGCCTACTTCGCCGTCCCGGGTTTCGCCTGGCGGGTTCGGTGAGCGTCTGGCTCAGCAGCGCGGTGGTGCTGGCCCTCATCGTGCTGGAGGGAGTTTTCGTAGCCGCCGAGATCGCGCTGGTGTCCCTGCGCGAGGGCCAGGTTAAGGCGCTGGCCGCGGCCGGTCGCCGCGGGCAACGGGTAGCGCGCCTGGTCGCCAACCCGAACCGGTTCCTTGCCTCGGTTCAGCTGGGGGTCACGCTCACCGCCCTGCTGTCCAGCGCCTTTGGTGCGATCACGCTGTCGACCTCGCTGCGCCAGTCGTTGGTCGGCGTCGGTGTGGGGCGGACCCTCGCCGGGGTGCTGGGCTTTTTGGGCGTGACGATCGTGATCACGCTGGTGACGCTGGTGATCGGTGAGTTGGCGCCCAAAAGGATCGGCTTGCAGCGGGCGGAGGGTACTGCGCAGGCCTTCGCGGGTCCGCTCGAGGTCGTCGCTACGGTGAGCCGGCCGGTGATCTGGCTGCTGTCCCGCGCGACCGACCTCGTGGTGCGTGCCCTGGGCGGCGACCCGGATCTGACCAGGGAGGCCATTACGGAGGAGGAGCTTCGCGGGCTCGTGGCCTCGCACGAGTCGCTGACGCACGACGAGCGGCGGCTGATCGATGAGGTGTTCGCGGCCGGCGAGCGCACCGTCCGGGAGGTGATGCGCCCCCGTACCGAGGTGGAGTTTCTCGACGCCGCGACGACAGTGTCCCGCGCGGCGAAGGACGTGTCCGACCAGCCGCACTCGCGCTACCCGGTAGCCCGCGACTCGCATGACGACGTCGTTGGCTTCGTCCACGTGCGGGACCTATTCGGTCAACCAGCCGGCGGCCGGGGGCTGAAGATTGCGGACGTGACCCGTCCGGTGAAGGTGCTCCCCGCCACCAAGACCGTCCTTCCCGCGTTGTCCGAAATGCGGCGGGAGGGCCATCACCTGGCGATAGTCGTCGACGAATATGGCGGCACCGCGGGCATCGTGACCTTGGAGGACCTCATCGAGGAGGTCGTGGGGGAGATCCGCGACGAGTACGACACGGTCGAACCCGAGTCCTGGACCTTGAAGGGCGGCGACCGTGTCGTCGACGGGCTGATTAACCTGGAGGACTTCGCCGAGGCGACAGGGATGGTCCTGCCGCAGGGCCCCTACGAGACGGTCGCGGGTTTTCTCGTTGCCACGCTCGGCCATCTCCCTCGCATCGGTGACGCGGTTGAGGTCGAGGGGCATCGGCTGACCGTCATCACGCTCGACGGGAGGCGGATCGAGCGCCTGCAGGTCAGCCAGCTGGCACCCGCCGATGAGAGCAGCGTCGTGGAACAGCCTGCTGCCCAGCCCGTCTAAAGGCGACCTTCGGACCTGACAGACTGCTCACCATGAGCGAGCTCCGGCCACGGGTGCTGTCCGGGATTCAGCCGACCGGGGCTGGTTCCCACCTGGGCAACTATCTGGGAGCGATGCGCCGCTGGGTGCCGCTGCAGGACACGCACGACGCCTACTTCTTCATCCCGGACCTGCATGCAATGTCTGTTCGGCACGAGCCGCAGCACCTGCGCCGCCGGACGCTGGAAGCGGTTGCCGAGCTGATGGCGGTGGGGTTGGACCCCGACCGCGCCACCATCTTCGTGCAGTCTCACTTGCCTGAGCACGCCGAGTTGGCCTGGATTCTGGGATGCATTACCGGCTACGGCGAAGCGGCCCGGATGACCCAGTTCAAGGACAAGGCGGCCCGCTCGGAGCTGGGGGGCGCGACGGTGGGCCTGTTCACTTATCCTGTCCTGCAGGCCGCCGACATCCTGCTCTACCAGGCCGATGCGGTGCCGGTTGGCGCCGATCAGACCCAGCATGTGGAATTGACCCGGGATCTGGCGGGGCGATTCAACCATCGATTCGGGCCGGTCTTCACGATCCCCGTACCCACGGTGAGCACCGAGACGGCGCGCATTGCCGATCTGCAACACCCCACGCGCAAGATGAGCAAGTCGCTGCCTGCCACGGGTCAGATTCTGGTGCTGGACCCACCCGAGACGATCACGAAAAAGATCAAGGCTGCGGTCACCGATACCGGCCGTGAGGTGATCGTCGGGGACGACAAGCCAGGCGTCAGCAACCTGCTGGGTATTCTCACCGCGATCACCGGCGAGCCGATCGCCGCGCTGCAGCAGCGTTACGAAGGCGCCGGTTACGGCAAGTTCAAGGCCGACGTGGCGGAGGCCGTGGTGGCCGAACTGCGCCCGGTGCGCCAGCGCTACACGGAACTGATCGCCGATCCTGCGCCCGTACACTCGGCGATGAAGCTTGGCGCCCAGCGGGCCGGTGCGATCGCGGCCCAGACCATGCGCGCGGTGAACGAGGCGGTGGGCTTGCTGCCGCCGGGCGGGGCAGCGCACTGGTGATGTTCGCGAGCCAGGCGGCTGGGCGCCCCGGGACGCCGGTACCCGCACGATGAGTCGACGCAACATCGGGGTCGCCATCGGCTTGCCCGAGCCGGTGGCACGTGAGTTGCAGGACTGGCGGGAGCGGCTCGGCGACCCCAGCGCGACCCGGATCATGCCGCATGTGACCTTGCTGCCACCCACGGCCGTCGGTTCCGAGCAGCTGCCGCACGTGGAGGAGCACCTGCGCCGGGTTGCCGAGGACGGGCACCCCTTCGACATTCGGCTGCGCGGCGCCGCGACCTTCCGGCCGGTCTCCCCTGTCGTGTTCGTTCCGCTCGTGGAGGGCATCAGCGAGTGCGAGCTGCTGGCCGGGCAGGTGCGCAGTGGCCCGCTTGCGCGCGGGTTGCAATTTCCCTACCACCCGCACGTCACCGTCGCGCAGGACGTGGCCGATGCGGCCCTGGACCGTGGCTACCTCGAACTCGCCGGGTACGACGCCCGCTTCCGGGTCTGGGGTCTGCAGATGTTCGAACAGGACGCCGATTACGTGTGGCGACCGCAGCGCAACTTTCCCTTCCGGCACGCCACCACCGGGCCGCACCCGCCGTCAGCGGCGCTGTGGTGAGGGTGCGCGCGCACCCCGGCGGGTAGGGCGCTCGAATGGGTTCCCTGCTGGACCGGCTTAAGGTCGTCATCGCCGCCGCGCGCGCCCGTTCCGGGTTCGTCGATCACGCCGCCCGCATGATCGGCCGGTTCAACGACGACAGGGGGAACAACCTGGCCTCGGTTATCACGCTCCCGGCGTTCTTGTCGTTCTTCCCGTTGGTGGCGCTGGCATTATCGATTGCCGGATATGTCGCGCATTACGACCACTCCGCCGAGCGGAGCATCACCGACGCGATCGCCGGCTTTTTCCCGGGGCTGATCGGATCGAAGACCGGGCAGATCGACGTGGCGTCCATCGCCTCCCACCGCGCCGCCACTGGGGTCGTCGGGCTCGTGGGGCTGTTGCTGGGCGGCCTCGGGTGGATCGATTCGCTGCGGCAAACCCTTCGGGACGCGTGGCGCCAGCCGCAGCTGCAGGCCAATTTCTTCCTGGTCAAGGCCCGCGATGTGCTGGTGCTGGTGTCCGTCGGCCTGGCCGCCCTGTTCTCCCTGGGACTGACCGCCGTGGCCACCGCGGCGGCGGGCATCTTCGTGCGGCACACCCCGCTGCTTCAAGGGGAGACGGTCAAGATCATCTTGCAGGTGGTGGCGTTGCTCATCGCCGTGGGCGGCAACGCGGTGCTGTTCGCGGTGCTGTTCACCCGGCTACCCGACACCAGGGGGCAGCGCCGGCAGGTCGGGACGGGCATCCTGTTCGGCGCGATCGGCTTGGAGATCCTCAAGACCGCCGGCGTCTACTACATCGCCCGCACCACCCACAACCCGCTCTACGCCAGCTTCGCGGTAGCGATCGGCCTTCTGGTATGGGTGAACCTCATCGCCCGGCTGTTCATCTACGCGGCGGTCTGGGCCGTGACCGGGCCGTACGACTCCGATGTGCCGCCGTCCGGAACCGCGCCGCTGTTCGCCGAGTTGCGGGGCGCTCCCGCGATGATGCCGGCAGCCGCGCTCGACTCGGGGCCGGGCGTTGGGCCGGCTCGGCCGGATTCCGCTGCCGGTGTGCCCTCCGGCCCAGGTGCCGGGTCGGGGTCGCCGTCCGGCCCTGGTGCCCAGGCGGGTCGACTGGCCGGCACCGCCACCCTGGGCGTGCTCGGCGCCGGAACGGTTCTGGTCGCCCTGCGCGGCTGGCGGGCCCTTCGGCATAGTCTGAGCGGTCCTGCCTCATGATCGAGCACCACTGGTGAGCCCCATCTGGGGGGTGCAGGCTAGCGGGGCGGCAGGGTGAGCCCGGACCGGCCGAGGCGACTTCGGCGTCGCCGCGTAAGGCGCCAGCCGGCCAGGACGATCAGTCCGCCTCCTACTCCGGTGAGCGCCCAGCGCAACGAACTCGGCCCGTTCCGGTGCTGCGCGGTCGGGGTCGTTCCGGCCGCCGCTGTCATGACCTGCGCCGGGGGGATCCGGATGCCCCCGGCGGCGCCGGCGGGAACAAGGCGACCGACGGGTGTCACCTTGCCGTCGGCGGCGAAACCCCAGTCCAGCAGCGCCACGGCCGGCCCCCGGAACGCCGGATCAGCCTTGATCATTGTGATCATCAGGTTGTGCCCACCCCGCCGGGCGGCTCCAACATAAGAGGCTCGAGCCGCGTCGGTGTAGCCATTCTTGACTCCGTACGTGCCTGGGTAGCGAGTAAGCAACGGGTTGTGGTTGGAGATCTGGAACGGTTTCACACCCGCCCCGCTGAACTCGGCCCGATCGGTGCGCACGTAGCGGGCAAACATGGGGAGCGCCAGCGCCGCGCGGCTGATCAGGGCCAGGTCGTAGGCGGAGGAACTTTGCCCAGGCGCATCCAAGCCGGTCACATTGTCGGTGTGCGTGTCATCGGCGTGCAGGTCGGCTGCGGTGTTGTTCATGAGTTGGGCCACTGCGGTCTCGCCCCCCAGACTGCCCGCGAGCACCCGCGCGGCATCGTTGCCGGATACCAGCAGCATGCCCTGCAGCAGCATGTCGACCGTATAGGCGTGATCGGGCACCACGCCTACCTTGCTGCCCTCGATGTGCACCTGGTTTCTGGTCGCCGTGATCACCTGCGCCGGCACGAGGCGGGGCACCATGACTAGCGCGGTGAGAACCTTCAGGGTGCTGGCGGGCGCGTAGCGCCCGTGCGGGTCCTTCGCCGCCAGAACCGCTCCGGTGTCCAGGTCGGCGACCAACCAGCCCGCGGCGGGGATGTCGGGTGGGGCGGGTAGGCCGGAGGCCAGATGGACCACAGTGCCTGCCCCGGCGAGATCCCCGCCGCCCACCGGACCCGGAGCAGGGTCGGCGTTCGCGCCGACGGCCGACGCGAAAACCGTCGCTACGGCGAGCGCGGCGACGGTGAGGGACTTGCGGCGAAGCGAACCGAGCATCCGGCGAAGCTTACCGGACGGTTAGCGTGCCAGGCTTCGGCCATGACCTTGTCACGCCGCGCCGCCGGTTTCCTGCTTGCGGTGGCCGCTTGGACCGCGTTCGTGTGGGTGACGCTCGTGCGCAATATCGCTGGCGATCATCTGCCGAGCCACGGGACGGCGTTCCACCTCGTGCACTACGTCTTGGCTGCCATCGCACTGGTGTTGGACGCTGGCGTAGCAGCGATCGGCTGGCGAGGCCTGCGGGCCTCGCCGAGGCGCTGGGCCACTCCGACGCCGCTTGAGCAGCACCCCTCACCCCCCACCCCTCACGCCTCACCCCCCGCCCCGCGGGGTGGCTAGGAAAGCGCCACGGACGGGGGGGATCAGGGTCAATCCCGGCAGCGGTCCGCCCGGCCAGCCGGTGCTGGCGAGCATGGCGGTCAGTTCGTCTACCAGGGCGCCGACGGCAGCCGGCCGGGGGCGGTGGGCCCGCTCGGCGAGCCCCACCGTGCGCCGTGGGGCCACCGGTTGATCCCCGGTGAATCTGACCGCGACGAGCGGGCCGCCCACCCGCACGACGCTGCCGGGAACGACAGCTGCACCGATACCGGCGGCGGCGAGGGCGAGCACGCCGTCCATTTCGCCGCCCTCCAGAGCAAGCTCCGGGGTGAACCCGGCCGCCCGGCAGGCCGCAAACGTCGCCTCTCGCAGGTCATAGCCGGCCCGGAACATTACCAGCGGCACGCCGGCGAGCTCCCCGACCCGGATCCGCCGACGGTGGGCAAGGCGATGATGCGGCGCGACCGCGAGTACGAGTTCCTCGGTGGCCAGGGGGATGGTGGCGATGTCGGGGATGCCGACCGGCAAAATGAGCAGGGCCAAATCCAGCACCCCGTCGGCCAGGCGGGCCACCAGGTCGCGGGAACCGGCCTGGGTCAAGATCAACTCGATGCCCGGGTAATTGGCATGAAAGCGGGCCAGCAGTGGTGGCAGGAGCCCGCTGGTCAGGCTGGGGGTGGCGCCAATGGCCAGCCGGCCGCGGCGTAGGCCGAGCAGTTCGCGCACGTCGTCCTGGCCGGCGGCGAGGTCGGCAAGCGCGCGGCTGGCCCAGGGCACAAACGCCTCCCCGGCCGCCGTGAGGCCCACCGCCCCGCGGGTTCGATCGAACAGGGCCGCACCGAGCTCGCGTTCCAGCGCCCGCACTTGAACCGACAGAGACGGCTGCGCGACGTGCAACCTCGCCGCCGCGCGCGTGAAGTGCCTTTCCTGGGCCACCGCAACGACGTACCGCAATTGTTGGATCTGCACCAGCATAGGGTAGGGCTATCGCGGCGATCGCAGATCAGTTCTGGCCTACTAGGCTTCGGGCTTCTACGCTGCATTGTGGATCAAGGAGGCACAATGGTTGATACGGCCGCACCGCCGTCGGCACCCGGCACAGGGGCCAGGATCGACATGCGCACCCTGCGCCGTGACGCCTGGTGGCTTCAGCCGGCGATCACGGTGGCGGTCCTCGTCGCGTTCATCGTGTACTCGACGTTCCGGGCCTTCGAGAACGCCAACTACTACGCCGCGCCCTATATCTCGCCGTTCTACTCCCCGTGCATCGCCAGCAACTGCACCGGCCCGAAGGTGGGTATATTCGGACCCTGGTGGGGGCTGTCACCGGCGCTGCTCATCCTGGTCTTCCCCCTGGGTTTCCGGCTGACGTGCTACTACTACCGCAAGGCCTATTACCGGTCTTTCTGGCAGTCGCCCCCCGCGTGCGCCGTGTCCGAACCACATCGGCGCTACACCGGGGAGACCCGGTTCCCGCTGATCGGGCAGAACGTGCACCGCTACTTCTTCTACGCGGGCATGATCTTCAATGCCATTCTCACCTACGACGCCGTCGTGGCATTTCGCAATGTCAACGGCCAATGGGGGCACGCGGGATTGGGCACTTTGGTGCTGATTATTAACGCGGCGTTGCTGTGGCTGTACACGGTTTCGTGTCATTCCTGTCGGCACATCGTCGGAGGCCGCTTGCGCAACTTCTCCAAGCATCCTTTGCGCTACCGCGCCTGGACCTACGTCTCGATCCTGAACGGCAAGCACATGCAGCTTGCCTGGGCAAGCCTGCTGTTTGTGGCCCTCACCGATTTTTATGTGCGCCTGATCGCGAGCGGCACCATCACCGACGTGAGGTTTTTTTGATGAGCGAGGTTGACCGCCGTGAATACGACGTTGTGGTGATCGGCGCCGGAGGGGCCGGGTTGCGCGCGGCCATCGCGGCACACGAGGGAGGCGCCCACACCGCGATCGTGTGTAAGAGCCTGCTGGGTAAGGCGCATACGGTCATGGCGGAGGGCGGCATCGCCGCAGCCATGGGCAACGTCTACTCCGAGGACAACTGGCAGGTGCATTTTCGCGACACAATGCGCGGGGGCAAGCTGCTCAACCACTGGCGGATGGCGGAGTTGCACGCCAAGGAGGCTCCCGAGCGGGTGTGGGAGCTCGAGCAGTGGGGTGCACTGTTCGACCGGACACCGGAGGGCCTGATCAGCCAGCGGGACTTTGGCGGTCACCGATACGCCCGGTTGGCGCACGTCGGCGACCGTACCGGGTTGGAGATGATCCGAACTCTGCAGCAGCGCGCCGTCAGCCTGGGCATCGACGTGTTGATGGAGTGCACGGTCACGGAGTTGTTGCAGGTGGAGGGCAGCATCGCCGGCGTGTTTGCCTACTGGCGGGATTCGGGGCGTTTCGTCCTGCTGCAGGCCCCTGCGGTGATCCTCGCGACCGGGGGCATCGGGAAGTCCTGGAAGGTGACGTCGAACTCGTGGGAGTACACCGGCGACGGTCACGCGCTCGCTCTCCGGGCCGGCGCCAGCCTGGTCAACATGGAGTTCGTCCAGTTCCACCCGACCGGGATGGTGTGGCCACCATCCGTGCGCGGGATCCTCGTCACCGAGTCGGTTCGCGGTGATGGCGGGGTCCTGCGCAACAGCAACGGCAACCGGTTCATGTTCGACTACATCCCTGATTTCTTCCGGAAGGAAACCGCGGAGACCGAGGAAGAGGCCGACGCCTGGTATCAGGACAAAAAGGCGAATCGTCGGCCACCAGAGCTGCTGCCCCGCGACGAGGTGGCCCGCGCCATCAACAGTGAGGTGAAGGCGGGCCGCGGCAGCCCGCACGGCGGGGTTTTCCTCGATATCGCCTCCCGTCGTAGCGCCGAATACATTCGCACCCGGTTGCCATCGATGTACCACCAGTTCAAAGAGCTCGCTGAAGTCGATATCACCGCAGAACCGATGGAGGTAGGACCCACCTGCCATTACGTGATGGGTGGTGTGGAGGTGGACCCGGACAGTGCTGCCTCCCTGGTGCCCGGTCTTTTCGCTGCTGGTGAGGTGGCGGGCGGCATGCATGGATCGAACCGGCTGGGCGGCAACTCTCTCGGCGACCTGCTCGTTTTCGGCAAGAGGGCCGGTGAGCATGCTGCTGGCTACGCAGCAGGATTGACCGGTGCCCGCGCGACCGTGCCCGATGACGACGTAGCCGCCGCCGGGCGGGCAGCTCTAGCGCCCTTTTCGAGTGAGGGTGGGGAGAATCCGTACACCATCCAGCACGATCTTCAGCAGGTCATGAACGATCTTGTGGGCATCATCCGGCGGGCCGACGAGATGGAACGCGCCCGCAACGAGCTCGATGCCTTGGCTTTGCGGGTCGAACGAATGAGTGTGGAGGGCCACCGGCAGTACAACCCCGGCTGGCATCTTGCACTCGACCTTCGGAACATGTTGTTGGTTTCCCGAGCCGTGGTGACCGCCGCGCTCGAGCGTCAGGAGAGCAGGGGTGGCCACACTCGAGATGATTTCCCCGGGCCAGATCCGGTTTGGGGTCAGCGCAACGTGATGGTGCGTCTCGACGAAGGCGACAAGGTCGGGTTGACCATCCGACCCCTCCCCGTGCCGCCACCCGAGCTGGCAGCCCTCTTGGAGGAGCAGGCATGAGTGAAGCTGCGAAGTGGCGAAGTGAATGTAGATTGGATGTCGCATGAGTGAAGCTGCGAAGTGGCGAAGTGAATGTAGATTGGATGTCGCATGAGTGAAGCTGCGAAGTGGCGAAGCGAATGCCAATTGGACATCGCATGAGTTATGACCTCACGTTGCGGTTATGGCGCGGCGACTCCTCGGGCGGTGAGTTGGTGGACTTCGTCGTCCCCGTCGACGAGGGGGAGGTCGTACTCGATGCCGTCCACCACGTGCAGGCAACGCACGCGGGGGATCTCGCGGTGCGCTGGAACTGTAAGGCTGGCAAGTGCGGTTCCTGCTCTGCCGAGATCAACGGTAAACCGCGGTTGATGTGCCTGGCCAGGCTCTCCACCTTTCCGCGCGACGAAGCGATTACGATCACCCCGCTGCGTGCCTTCCCCGTCATCAGGGATCTCGTGACCGATGTCGGATATAATTACGAGAAGGCCAAGCAGGTGCCGGCATTCAGCCCCCGCGCCGACCAGCCGACCGCCCCGTTCCGGATGCAACAGGTTGATGTCCAGCGCTCGCAGGAGTTCCGCAAATGCATTGAGTGCTTCTTGTGCCAGGACGTCTGTCACGTCGTGCGCGACCACGAGGACAACAAGGCGACTTACTCGGGTCCGCGATTCTTCCTGCGCTACGCGGAGTTGGAGATGCATCCCAACGATGCGGGCGACCACCGCCGGATGGCGCAGGAAGATCGTGGACTGGGCCTGTGCAACATCACCAAATGCTGCAGTGAAGTGTGTCCGGAGGGGATTCACATCACCGACAATGCGATCATCCCGATGAAGGAGCGGGCCGCCGACGTGAAGTACGACCCGCTGACCTGGCTGGGCTCAAAGATTCGTAGGCGCTCACCCCAAGATCACTGATCTTCGGAGCCAGCCGTCCTCACCGTCGATTCACCCAAGGGTCGATGGGTGTTGCTCGCCACAATCCTCGGGTCTGGCATGGCTCAGCTGGATGCGACTGTCGTCAATTTGGCCTTGCCCAGGATCGGCATCGAGTTCCACGTGGGGCTGCGCAGCCTGCAGTGGATCGTCACGACCTACCTCCTGGCCCTGGCGGCGCTGTTGCTGCTCGGGGGCGCACTGGGTGACGCCTACGGGCGCCGCCGGGTGTTCCAGTTGGGGATAGCGACCTTTGCCGCCGGGTCCCTACTGTGCGGACTTGCGCCGAACCAGCAGTTCCTGCTCGCGGCGCGGCTCGTGCAAGGGGTGGGGGGCGCCCTCCTGACTCCCGGCTCGCTGGCAATCCTGCAGGCCTCGTTCGCCCCGACTGACCGGGCGAGGGCCATCGGTGCGTGGACCGGGCTGGGGGGTGTCGCGGCGGCCGCCGGACCGCTGATCGGCGGGGCCCTGCTGCGCGTGACCTCATGGCGCTGGGTGTTCCTGATCAACCTACCGATTGCCGTCGTCGTGCTTGTGGTGGCGGCGCGCCATGTACCGGAATCTCGCGATCTGGGCTCCAGCCGGCATGTCGACCTGGTGGGGACGGTTTTGACGGCTGGGGGGCTGGGGCTGCTCACCTACGGTTTGATCGAGGAGCGGTGGCCACTCGCCGCCGGGGGGGCCGCGTTGCTAGGGGCCTTCGTCGTGGTGGAGTCGCGGCTCACCCAGCCGATGCTGCCTCCCTCGGTGTTCTCGTCCCGGCAGTTCAGCGGGGCTAACCTCCTGACTTTTGCCATGTACGGCGGCCTTGGTGCGACGCTGTTCTTGCTGCCCGTCGAGTTGCAACAGTCTGCTGGCTTTTCGGCCCTTAAGGCCGGGACCGCACTGCTGCCAGTGACCGTGCTGATGCTGTTGCTGTCCGCGCGTTCTGGTGCGCTCGCCAGCCGGATCGGGCCGCGCTTACAGATGACAGCCGGGCCTCTTGTGGTTGCTGTTGGCCTCCTGCTCCTGCGACGAGCCGGCGTGGGGGCCTCCTACTTCGCTGATGTGCTACCGGGCGCGGTGGTCTTTGCCGTGGGGCTGGTCGTGGTCGTCGCCCCGTTGAACGCGACGGTCATGGCCTCGGCGCCCCCTAGGCACACCGGCGTGGCCTCAGCCGTCAACAACGAGGTCGCCAGGGTGGCCGCGTTGCTGACCGTTGCGGTGCTACCGGTCGCCGCGGGGATTCACGGCGATGACTACCTGCACCCGGCCGCGTTGGCCGCGGGCTTCCGTACCGCGATGCTGATCGCGGCCGGGCTATGCGTGCTGGGTGCCGGGGTGGCCGCAGCGACCATTCGCAACCCCAGCGGCGCCTCGCACCCGAATAGAATGGGCTGCCCGATCAGCGGACCCGATTCCGACTGACGCTCACTTCATACCGGCCAGGACGGTTCGGGTCCCGCTGCACCCCAGCCGGTTCGCACCGGCCGCGATCATCGCGAGGGCGGCCTGGGTCGTCCGGATGCCGCCGCTGGCCTTGACACCCAACTCGTCGCCGACCACCGCCCGCATGAGCGCGACGGCATGTTCGGATGCGCCCCCGGCGGGGTGGAATCCGGTCGAGGTCTTGACGAACGCGGCGCCGGCGCGGCCGGCCGCCTCGCACGCGCCCGTCACCTCCCCGTCGGTGAGCGCAGCCGCTTCGATGATCACCTTGAGCAGGGCCCGCCCGGCCGTTGCCGCGTGTACCGCGGCAACATCGTCCTCGACGTCGGTCCATGCGCCCGCCTTGACGGCGCCGAGGTCGAGCACCATGTCGATTTCGGCCGCTCCGGAGACGATCGCGTAGGCCGCTTCGGCACTTTTCACCTCAGGGGTGTGTGCGCCGCTCGGAAACCCGACCACGGCGCAGACGGTCGCATCGGTGACGAGGGGAAGACGCGAGGGGCTGATGCATACGCTGGCGCAGCCCAAGGCGGTCGCCTCGTTGGCCATCGCCTGCGCCTGTTGCGCAGTTGCCTCCGGAGTGAGCAAAGTGTGGTCGATCAAGACGGCGAGCTCGGCAACGGTGCGGGGCACGGGTACGCGCATGGCCGCCACCGTACGGTGTCGGCTTCAGACCTCCAGCCGACCGCGGGCGCGGTCAGGTAAAGGCGCTTACCCCCGTGATGTCGCGGCCGACGAGCGGGGTTTGGATCGTCTCGGTGCCCTCGTAGGTGTGGATGGCCTCGATGTCGGCCATGTGCCGCATCACATGGTTTTCCAGCAGGATCCCGTTCCCGCCGAGCACGTCGCGGGCGTCGCTGATGACCTGCCGCGCCTTGCTGGTGTTGTTCAGCTTGGCGAGCGAGGCGATCGTGTCGGTGAGTCGGCCCGCACTTTGCAGTTGAGCCAGCCGCATGCAGTACAGCTGCATTCCGACCACCTCCTGGAGCATGCGGACCAGCCGCTGTTGGATGATCTGGAACTCGACCAGTTGCTTGCCGAACTGGCAGCGCTGATGGGCGTAGGTGAGGGCGGCGTCGTAGGCGGCGACCGCGTGGCCGAGCGCGCTGAAGGCGCACTGGCTGCGGGTGGCCGCGAGCACCCGTCCGGTGTCCTTGAAGCTGCCAGCGCCCGGCAGACGGGCGGGAAGGGGGATACGCACCCCGGCCAGTTCTATGTCGGCCTGCCAGATTGCCCGAAGTGCTCCCTTGCCGGTGATCAGGCTGGTTTGGTAGCCGGGAGGCGCTCCCTCCACGAGATAGCCGCCGACCTGGCCGTCCTCGCCGCGGGCCCACACCACCGCGACGTCGGCGATAGTTCCGTTGCCGATCCACCGCTTGCGCCCGTTCAGCACGTACTCGTCGCCGTCCTTGACGGCGGTGGTTTCGAGCAGCAGCGAATCGGAGCCGTGGTCGGGTTCGGTGAGTGCGAAGGCGCCGACCTTCTCCACCCGGGCCAGGGCTGGCAGCCACTGACGTTTGTGTTCCGCCGAGCCGAAGTATTCGATGGAACGCATGACGAGACCAGCCTGGACCCCGGCGAAGGTGGCGAGACTGCCATCGCCCCGGGACAATTCCATCGCGACGATGCCTGCCGAGGCGGGGCTCATCGGCGGCTGCCCCTCGCTGCTGACGCCGTCGCCGATCAGGCCGAGTTCGCCCATCCGGCGGGCCAGAGCTAACGGGAACTCGGCGCGTTCCCAATAGTCGCTGATCACCGGGAGTACCTCGTCCCGGACGAAGGCCCTGGTCCGCTCCAGATAGTCCTGTTCCTGCGCACCGAACTCTTCGTGAATGCGCACGAAGTCGGTTTCAAGGGCGTCGCCCAGCCGATCTCCCAGCGCCTGCGCCATCTGGTCCTCCTTTGGGGCGTTCGCAGGTCAGCTGTGACCACGGGAGCGGCGGCGGGCAAGACCTCCGGCCGCGGCCAGCACCGCGAGTCCCGCGAGCGCAGGCCACGGCGATCCGCCGGTGGCCGCAAGGGCGCCGCCGCCGGCTTGGTTCCCGGTGGCACTTGTCACCGGCCCAGCCAGGCCCGATGTGGACCCGGGCCCCCCCGAAGGCGGGGTCGATGCACGTGGCGATCCCGCGCTCGCCGTCCGGCTGCGGTGGGCGGGGAACATGACTACCTGCTGGAAGGTGGGTCGGTTCTGCCAGTCCGGATCGGGCTGGCCGACGATGCCGACGGCCTGGAAGTGAATGGCATCCAGTTGCGGCTGGGTCTGTGCGGCGCCGACCGTTTCCCGGTTCTTGGTAAACGACGCGACATCGGTGCTCCCCCCGTTGGCTGAGACCAGCGCGCCGTACGTGTCGCTGAGCGCGCTGTCGACCGCCGTGGGGCACTCAGCTGCGCCTCCCGGGCCGCAGATCCGGTCGGTCAGCGCCGCCGGAAAGGCGTCGCCTACCGCGCTTCCGTGCAACTGGCGCAGCAATGTCTGCAGGTATCCCTCGTAGCCGCCGTCGTAGGCGCTGCCCAGCTTCGCGCCGTTGCTGTTGGGGGTGTTGGCGAACTCCATCGGCAGCACCCGATAGGAGTAGGGGACGCCGTAGAGGTCGTTCATGGTTCCCCCGCCGGCGAGCAACGGCCCGAGCAGTGCGGCGATGAGCCGTGGGTAGAGCTCGTCCATGATGGCCACGGCCGACGCGTCGGCGTACTGCGCGTCGCCGGGGTTCGCCTTCTTGCGGTGCGCACCGGAAGCAAGCCAACCCCGCAGCTGGCTCACCATGGCCGCGACTCCGGCCGGCTGCGGGCGAGTGCCGAGGAAATCGAGCAGCGCGGGAAGCACCCGGGTGCCAGATAGGTCAACCGTGGCAGCGGACTCCATCGCGCTGACCAGGTTCGCCTGATCGATCCGGCCGCCGTGCCCGGCAAGCTCGGCGCGGATGGCGTCGTCCAAAGACTGTGACCGGTAGCTCGCACCATAGGCGTACAGCGCGTCGCTGGCCGAGAACCCGGGTGCGGGTTTGTTGTTCCAGGACGTGAAGAAACCCTGTGGTGGGTTTGTCTCCTGTGGGTGGGCCGCGTCCGGGAGAAAGCCCTGCCAGTCCGCCGATCCCGTTCCGGTGACCGGCAGGTTCGGGTTGACGTCGGGGGGGCGGACCGGGTCCTTTCCGCTGACGTAGTAGGCGATGTCCCTGTTGTCGATGTAGAACCAGTTGAACGTGTAGGAGATCTCGGTGGCGCCGTGCATCCAGCTCGCGGCGTCATGGGTCAGCGAGGGGGTATTCCAGGCGAGGAAGCCGATCCCGGAGTCGAGTTCATGGCCGTAGGTGCTTCGTTCGGTGACCACCGCAACGGGTTTGCCACCGGTATTCGTCCAGCCCTGGACGACGCCGTGTCGGGTGAAGTACAGGGTGTGGCTCAGGGTGGTCGGCGCGCCGAGCCCACCCGGCTTCGGAACGGAGGTGTCGTCGAAGGTGGCCGTCGTCATCGGCGTGCACCGGCCCTGGAACAGGTAGGCGGTTCCATTTGGCTGGGGGGCGCCACCTTTCGGGTCGCAGACCTGCTCGAGCACCGTGTCGACGTTGTCGGTGCCGGCTGACGTGGCCGACCAGGCGTAATCCTGACCCCGGCCGAGTTCGACGATGGCGTTGGTGCCGGCGAACGATGCTCCCTCGGCGGCGAAATCCGGGGCGTGCAGATCTTCTTCCATCAGGATTTGCGGTGCGAAGTAGCCGACCTGCGGCCCGAAGACCGCTACCGGATGCCCGGTCGTCGAATGCTTGGCATCCACGAGGAGCGCGTTGCTCATCGACTTGGGGAAGGCCAGCAGGTCCCGGACGGCGCCGAGCGCTGTGGGATTCGGTTTGGTCAGGTCGCAGTTGGGGGTGGTGTTGGTGGGTCCGCCGGTCAACGGGGCGCTCGGGTCGTCCGGAACGACGGTCTTCCTCGGGTCGATGGGGCCTGGAATCTCGTAGGGGAAGCTGCGGTCGGTGATGGTGGTGGGTGCGACGGGATCGTTCTGGTCCTTGAAGGCCGTAAACACCTGCTGCGCCGCTGAGGGGGAGGAAAGTTGTTTGTTGAGGTAGGAGAGGAGCCCGGCGTTGGCCAACTCGTTGCCCCCACCCTTGCCGAAGATTCCACCGACAAGCCCGGCGATGGCGATGACATCGCCGTCGTTCCAGGGTTGCGGCGGCTGCAGGGCGGCGCCGTAGTCAGCCGGCAATAACCTCGGGTCGGTCTGGGCCGCGGCGATGTAGGCGTTGATGCCGGCCACGTAGCTGTCCAGCCCCTGCTTGAAGCGCGCCCCTTGCGCGCCGTACTGGGTCGGCAGCGAGTCGACCTGCGCCTGCCTGGCCTCCGCTGTGTAGCCGGTGAGCAGCAGCTGATCATGGTCCATGCGTTCGTCGGCGCACGACGGCCCGAGGAACTGCGAGGTGGTGCCCTCGCCGTAGTGCCGAAGAACGTCCATGAAGAACAGCCGGTCCTCGGCCCCGGCGTATCCCGCTCCGTACTCCATGGCGTTAGTCGTGGCACCGTAGATGTGCGGGACGCCGAATTTGTCTCGGTAGATCGCGACCGGCACCGAGGTCGCCGGTTGTTCCGTGCGCACAATGTCCTGCGGCCGGATGCCGAAGCTCTCCTCTTTGTAGAAGTTTGGCAACTGCGCCGGTGTCAGCCCGGCGGACCCGTAGAGCAGCCCGGCGTACTTCAGGTACTGATCCTGGCTGTTGGCCGGCCGTGTCCCGTCCTTCTCGAACTTGGCCAGGTCGATCGCGTTGACCAGGCCCGTCGTCCCGGAGGGAAGGATGGAAAAGACGTGGCCGCCGGAGTAGTCATCGGCCAGGTACGTCGGCGGGGGAGCGGTGGGTGAACCGGCGGCGCCGGCGCCGGTGGCCGCCAAGGCGACGCCGCAGACGGCGATCGCCACTACTGCTGTCCGCGACCCGCGCATGGAGCCTCCAGTCGATCCGGCACGGCGCCGGCGTTCGGACCGGATTTCGCCATGCACCGGCGGATCCCTGCCTACCGCGCCGAAGTCCCTCGCGCGGGCGACGTCCGCCGGCCAGGTCACAGCCGGGCCAGCACCCCGGCAAGCAGCGCGATCAGCCTGCCCGAGGACGCCCGCCCGGCCGCGAGGACCTCCCGATGGTCCAGCACCTGACCGCTCACCCCGGCGGCCATGTTGGTGACCAGCGAGATGCCGAGCAGCTCAAGGCCCAGGGCGCGGGCCTCGATCGCCTCGAGCACCGTTGACATGCCGACCAGGTCCGCCCCCATCGTGCCTAGCATCCGGACCTCCGCCGGTGTTTCGTACTGCGGGCCGGCCAGGCCGGCGTACACCCCCTGCCGAACCTGCGGATCTACCGTCGCCGCCACCTGACGCAAACGCATTGACCAGCAGTCGGTCAGGTCGACGAACTTGGCCCCGTGAAGCGGCGAGGTGCCGGTCAGGTTGAGGTGGTCAGCGATGAGCACCGCCTCCCCGACGCGGTAGGAGGGGTCGATGGCCCCAGCGGCATTGGTCAGGATCACCGTCCCGCATCCGGCGGCCGCCGCCACCCGGACGCCATGCACGACGGGCTCTACCCCGGCGCCCTCATAGAGGTGGGTCCGCCCGGCCAGGGCGAGCAGTCGTAGGCGGCCACCCACCAGCAGCGAGGAGGCGGCCCCACCGTGGCCGGCGACCGACGGGGCCCGAAATCCCGGCAATTGATCGAGCGGCCAGCTGGCGGATGCCGGGCCCAAGCCGTTGGCCACCGCCGACCAACCCGACCCGAGTACGAGGGCGACATCATGGGGCCCGACCATCCTGGCGGCCGCGTCCGCGTCAGCGTCCGGGGACGGTTCGGTCACGACCGCGCACGCTAGCCGCCGTACCCTGCCTGCATGAGTGAACGGTTCACTGAGTCGGGTCTGCCCATCGCGCCGGTCTATGGACCGGAGGCGGTCGCGCCCGAGTTGTCGGGCCGGCTAGGCGAGCCCGGTCGATACCCGTACACGCGCGGGGTTTACCCCACGATGTACACCGGCCGGCCGTGGACGATGCGGCAGTACGCCGGATTTGGCACCGCGAAGGAGTCCAACGAGCGGTACCGGCATCTGGTCGCGCAGGGCACCGGGGGGCTGTCGGTGGCCTTCGACCTGCCCACCCAGATGGGGATGGACTCCGACGCGGAGCTGGCAGCCGGTGAGGTCGGCAAGGTGGGGGTGGCCATTGACTCGATCGACGACATGCGCGTGCTGTTCGATGGCATTCCGCTGGATCAGGTCTCTACCTCAATGACAATCAATGCGCCGGCCAGCGTCTTGTTGCTGCTCTATCAGCTGGTCGCCGAGGAGCACGGCATCAGTGCGGACAAGCTCACCGGCACAATCCAAAACGACGTGCTCAAGGAGTACATCGCCCGCGGCACGTATATCTTCCCGCCGGCGCATTCGCTGAGGTTGACTACCGACATCTTCTCTTACTGCCGCAGTGAAATGCCCAAATGGAACACTATCTCGATTTCCGGATATCACATGGCTGAGGCCGGGGCCACTCCGGTGCAGGAGATCGCTTTCACCCTCGCCGACGGCATCGAATATGTGCGTGCTGCGGTCGCGTCCGGTCAGGACGTTGACGACTTTGCCCCGCGGCTGGCGTTCTTTTTCGTCAGCCGCACCACCATCTTGGAGGAGGTTGCGAAGTTCCGTGCTGCCAGACGTATCTGGGCCGAGGTGATGGTTCGAGAGTTCGGCGCGAAGAACCCAAAATCGCAGATGCTCCGGTTTCACACGCAGACCGCCGGGGTGCAGCTGACGGCGCAACAGCCAGAGGTCAACCTGGTGCGGGTCGCCGTGCAGGGCTTGGCCGCGGTGCTCGGCGGCACCCAGTCGCTGCACACCAACTCCTTCGACGAGGCGATGGCGTTGCCCAGCGTCAAGGCCGCCACGTTGGCGCTGCGCACCCAGCAGGTGCTGGCCTACGAGACCGACGTCACGGCCACGGTCGATCCGTTTGCCGGTTCCTACGCCGTCGAGGCCATGACCGACGACGTGGCGGCGGCGGCCCGGGAGTTGATGGCGCAGGTCGAGGAGCGCGGCGGGGCGGTGGCCGCCATCGAGGTCGGCTTCCAAAAGGCCGAAATCGAGAAGTCCGCTTACGCGGTCGCCCAGTCGATCGAGGACGGCACTCGGACGGTGGTCGGTCTGAACCGCTTCGTAGCCCAAAGCGAGGAGCGTTACGAGCCGCCCGTGGTCAACCCCGCGATCGAGGCGGAGCATCGCCAGCGGCTGGCCGCGCTGCGCGCCGAGCGCGACCAGGCCGAGGTCGAGCGGCAGCTGACCGATCTGACCAAGGCCGCGGCCGGATCGGACAATTGCCTTTATCCGATGCGGGAGGCGCTCCGGGCCCGCGCTACCGTGGGCGAGGTATGCGACTCGCTGCGTGAGGTGTGGGGGACCTACCGGCCCCACGAGCGATTCTAGGACGCAAGCCAGCTAGCTCGGAGGTTCGGGAAGATTATCCTGGATTGGCGTTTAGGGGCATGCCTCCCCGGAAATGTCTCCAAGGTGCTGTACCTTGTCATTGCCGTTGTCGTCCTGATGGCTCTTGCGCTGCTCGCTTTCGCCTTCGGGCGCCGAACCGACGTGCTGTCTGACATTGAGCGTTTTCATCGTGCCCGCCAGATGACCACCGCATGGAGCCACGACGCCCAGGGGCGTCCAGGGGTGATGGTGCCGCCCACCGAACCGGGCCGCAGCGAGCCGGTCGAGGGCAGGCACGAGGGCTGAGCCTGTCCCTTGGGCCGCCGCGTGGGCTGAGCCGCTCCGCGTGTGCGGTTCCCCTCCCCGTACGCTGTGCCCGGTGCAGATCGACTTTTCCGCCAGCGAGCGGGCCAGCTTAGGGATTGAGTGGGAGCTGGAACTGGTCGATAAGGGCACCGGCGAGCTGACCGGCGCGGCCAGCGAGTTGCTCACGGAAATGGGCGCTGGGCACGGCGGGGAACATCCTCGCGCGAAGTTCGAGTTGTTGGAATCGTGCGTCGAGGTGATCACCGGGGTCTGCGGCACTGTGGCGGAGGCCCAAGCCGACCTGCTGGGCACCGTTGAGGAGTTGGCTGGTGCGGCCGCCGCACGGGGCCTGGATCTGATGTGCTCCGGCACGCACCCCACTACCGACTGGGCCACGCAAACGATCAGCCCGAACCCGCGCTACGCCGCGTTGATCGAGAACATGCAGTGGCTGGCCCGCCGGTTGCAGATCTTCGGGGTGCACGTGCACGTGGGGATCCGTTCGCCGGCCAAGGTCATCCCCATCGTGAACGCCCTCACTGCGTACGTGCCGCATTTCCTGGCGCTGTCCGCGTCCAGCCCGTTCTGGATCGGGACCGATACCGGGCTGGCCAGTGCCCGGTCCAAGGTGTTCGAGGGCCTCCCGACCGCCGGCCTGCCTTATCAGCTGTCCGGCTGGGACCAGTTCGAGTCGTTCATGGGCACCCTCATCGAAAGCGGCACTATCTCCTCCATCAAGGAGGTCTGGTGGGACATCAGGCCGCATCCCAGCTTCGGCACCGTTGAGCTGCGGATCTGTGACGGGCTCCCGACGATCGCGGAGATCGGCATGGTCGCCGCATTGTCACAGTGCCTGGTCGAGCAGCTCGATTCCCAGCTCGACAAGGGTTACACGCTGCCCGTTCCCAAGGGATGGGTCGTCCGCGAGAACAAGTGGCGGGCCGCTCGCTACGGGCTGGCGGCGCACGTCATCACCGACGACAGTGGGCACACCGCGCCGGTGGTCACCTTGCTCGAGGAGCTCGTCGCCGACCTCATGCCCACCGCGCAGCGCCTTGGCTGCACCGAGGCGCTGGGGACGGTACAGACCGTGCTCGAGCGCGGCGCGTCCTACCAGCGGCAGCGGGCGGTGGCCGCCGCACACGGCGGTGACCTGCGAGCGGTCGTGGCATCGCTGGTGGCCGAGTTCGCTTCCGGGGTGCCGGGAAGGGCCCCGTGAACCTGGTCGCGGTCCGGCGCCACCTGCACGCCCACCCTGAGCTGGGTTGGGCCGAGCACGCCACCACCGCCTACGTTGCGGGCCTGCTAGGACACATGGGGTTGACGCCTGTGCGGCTACCCGGCGGGGTGGGGCTGCTCTGCGACATCGTCGGCCCCGGGGTGGCCGAGGAGGGCCCGCAGCGGACCCTGTTGCTTCGGGCCGACCTCGATGCCTTGCCGCTGGCGGAGGCGACCGGCCTGCCCTATGCCTCGGCTGTGCCGGGGGTCTGCCACGCATGCGGGCATGACGTGCACACGGCGGTGCTGCTGGGGGTGGCGGCGGCGCTGGCCGCGCAGCGGCCGGCCGGTGGGCGGGTGCGGCTGCTGTTCCAGGCCGCCGAGGAGCAAACACCCGGCGGCGCCCTCAGCGCGATTGCGGCCGGCGCGCTGGACGGGGTCGATCTAGCCCTCGCCTTGCACTGTGATCCGGCGCTGGACGTGGGCCACATCGGGCTGCGGACCGGGCCGATCACGGCGGCCGCCGACCACGTCGAGGTCGAGTTGACCGGCCCCGGCGGTCACACCTCCCGCCCGCAGAACACCGTCGACCTGGTCTACGCGATGGCCGCGGTGATCACCGGTGTTCCTGCTGCGCTCTCGCGTCGGGTGGATCCGAGGGCGGCGCTCTCCCTGGTGTGGGGCGCCGTGTCAGCGGGGCTGGCCGCCAACGCCATCCCGCGGCAAGGGGTGGCCCGGGGCACCGTCCGGACCCTGGATCGGCTCGCCTGGGAGCAGGCCCCCACCCTGATCACCGACCTGGCCAAGAGCATCGGCGCCTCCTACGGCGCAGCGGTCGAGGTGCGCTACCAGCGTGGGGTGCCACCCGTGATCAACGACCCGGCTGCTGTGGAGTTGTTGACGGCGGCCGCCGGGCGGGTGCTCGGCCCGGCGGCGGTGGTCGATACGCCGCAGTCCCTCGGCGGTGAGGACTTTGGTTGGGTGGGGGAGAAGGTGCCGAGTGCCATGGCCAGGCTTGGCACCCGGGCACCGGGCGGCCCCACCTACGACCTGCACCAGGGTGGCTTTGAGGTGGACGAGAGTTGCCTCGCCGTCGGCCTGAATGTGTTGACCGAGGCGGTGCGCAACTACCTTGGACCCGAAGGCACGTAACGGCCGCGTCAGCTGCTGCGGCACGGGCGGCCGCGGAGGGCGGCCACGTAGTCCCTCGGCGCGCCGGCCTGTTCCGCGGCCTCGGCCATGAGCCCCAGGTAGCGCGCGGAGGGAAGGCCACCCTCATACCCGTCGAGGGTGAACGTCCAGGCCAGATGCTCGCCGTCCAGCGCCGCGACGCGCACCTTGAGAGTGCGGTAGAGGTTGCCCTCCCATCGGCGTAGCGCGTCGGCGTCTGCCTCGGTGACGTCATAGAGCCCGACGAACACCGTCTCCTGGGGGTCCTGCACGATGGTGGCGAGCGCCCCCTCCCAGCCGAGGTCCTCCCCGCCGAAGGTCAGCCGCCAGCCCTGCAGCCAGCCGTTGGTCCGCAGCGGGGAGTGCGGGCAACGCGCGCGCATCTGGGCGGGATCCAGGTTCGACCCGTACGCGGCGTACAGCACCCGGCGAGGGTATCTTCCGCGTGGCTCACGACCGTTGGCGCACCGATGGGAGACTCGCCGTCGTGACACGGGTGGCGATCGTTGGCGGAGGACCGGCCGGGTATGAGGCTGCGCTGGTCGCCGCGCAGCTCGGCGCCGAGGTGACCCTCATCGAGCGGGACGGGATCGGGGGCGCCTGCGTGCTATCCGACTGCGTCCCGTCCAAGACGTTGATCGCCACCTCTGACGTGATGACCGCCCTGGCGGGGGCAGGCGGGCTGGGGGTGCAGCTTTACGGCGACGACGGCGCCGCCCACGTCGCCTCCTGGGATGACGCCGCACCGATGAAGCCGCCAGACGTGGTGAACCTGGACACCGGGCGGGTATTCGCGCGATGTGGCGAGCTGGCCAACGCGCAGTCCGCCGACATCGCGGCTGGGTTGGCCCGCGCTGGCGTGCAGATCGTGGCTGGCAGCGCCCGCTTTGTTGCCCCGCACCGACTGATTATCACCGGCGCACACGGCGAGCAGACCGGCGTGGAGGCGGACGTCCTGCTGATCGCCACCGGAGCCACCCCCCGTGAGCTGGCCGGCACGCACGTCGATGGCACCCGCATCCTCACCTGGCGCCAGATCTACGCGCTGCCCGCGCTGCCCGAGCATCTGATCGTCGTTGGCTCGGGGGTGACCGGAGCCGAGTTCGCGAGCGCGTTCGGTGCACTGGGTTCCGCGGTGAGCCTGGTCTCCTCCCGTGACCGGGTGCTACCCGGCGAGGATGAGGACGCGGCGCGGGTGATCGAGGACGTGTTCCGGCGCCGAGGTATCAACCTGATCGGTCAGTCGCGAGCCCGCGGGGCGGTAGCAACCGGGGAGGGGGTAGCGGTCGAGCTCACCGATGGCCGGGTCATCGAGGGCAGCCATTGCCTGCTCGCGGTGGGGAGCGTCCCGCAGACATCCGGTCTGCACTTGCATGAGGCGGGCGTTGACATCGACGAGCGCGGATTCGTCCGGGCCGACCGGGTGTCGCGTAGCACCGCAGGAGGGGTGTACGCGGCGGGTGACTGCACCGGCGTCCTGATGTTGGCCTCGGTGGCCGCCATGCAAGGTCGTATCGCGATGTGGCACGCGCTGGGGGAGGCGGTTTCCCCGCTGCGCCTGGCCACGGTCAGCGCCAACGTGTTCACCGATCCGGAGATCGCGACGGTGGGGGTCAGCCAGGCAGTGGTCGACCGCGGGGACGTGCCGGCGCAGTCGATCACCCTTCCGCTGGTCACCAACGCGCGCGCCAAGATGCAGGGACTGGCCGACGGGTTCGTCAAGCTGTTCAGCCGCCCGGGCTCCGGGTCGGTGCTCGGCGGGGTGGTGGTGGCGCCGCGGGCGAGTGAGCTGATCTTGCCGATCAGCCTGGCCGTACAAAATGGGCTCACCGCGGATCAGCTGGCACACACGTTCGCGATCTACCCGAGCCTGTCCGGCTCGGTGACCGAGGCGGCGCGCAGGTTGATGGCTCCCACCTGAGCCACTGATTGCTCAGCCGGCCCCCGGTGGCTCCTCGCTGTCTGGTGGCTGGAGGTGGTGTTGGCGCAGCCGCCGGTCGCGCAGCGGCGTGACGAACGCGGGGATCGTGAGGGCCCATGCGAGCACGACGAGAAGGGCCGTCGCGAGGTGCAACGCGATCCCCGGCAGTGGGAGCGCGGCGGCCACGATGATCAGCGGCACCAGGGGTAGGAACGCCCTGCCCAGCACCCGCAGCGGCCAGCCGGCGTCCGTCAGGTCGTGCCGGACCCACTCGGTGTGCTCGGGTAACCGGCCGCCGAGCAGGTAGCGCACGCGGCCGGCCCGGCCGGGCTTGTACCCGGCGCTCATGTGGCGTCCGATCTGCATTCGCTTCGCCACTTCGCAGCTGCGCTCATGTGTCCTTGAGTTCGCACAACACGGTGCCTGCGGTGACGACCTCGCCCATCGCCGCGGATAGTCCGGTGACCGTACCTGCCTTGTGCGCGGTGAGCGGTTGCTCCATTTTCATCGCTTCGAGCACGACGATCAGATCGCCCTCCGCCACCGAGTCCCCGTCGGCGACTGCCACCTTCACGATGGTGCCCTGCATGGGGGAGCTCACGGCGCCGCCCGAGACGGCGGCCTTCCCGGCGCCTGAGGAGGCCCGCCTCGGAGCCTTGGCCCCGGCGGCCGCGCCGCCGGGGCCAAGGCCCAGCCCGGCCGGCAGGGATACCTCAAGCCGCTTGCCGCCCACCTCCACCACCACCGTGTTCCGGAGTGCCGCGTCGGCCGCGTCGGCGGCGGCGGTGAAGGCCGGGATGGTGTTCTCGAACTCGGTCTCGATCCACTGGTTGTGCACGGTGAACGGCTCGCTGGTGAACGCCAGGGCACGGACGACCGCGCGGTGAAACGGCAGCGCCGTGGCCATCCCGTCGACCACCATCTCGTCCAATGCCCGCCTGGCCCGCTCCAGTGCCTGTGTCCTGGTGGCTCCAGTGATGATCAGCTTGGCTAGCAGCGAATCGAACTGGCCGCCGATAACGCTGCCGCTTTCCACCCCCGCGTCCACCCGCACCCCCGGGCCGGCCGGAGCGACGAACCGGGCCACCGTTCCCGGTGCGGGCAGAAATTTTCGTCCGGGATCCTCGCCGTTGATCCGGAACTCGAACGAGTGCCCCCGCGGCGTCGGGTCTGGGTACTCGAGTGCGCCACCGTCCGCGATGCGCAGCTGCTCGCGAACCAGGTCTATCCCCGAAACTTCCTCGGTGACGGGGTGTTCCACCTGCAGCCTGGTGTTTACCTCCAGGAAGGAAACCGTTCCGTCCTGGCCGACCAGGAACTCCACCGTACCGGCGCCGACGTAACCTGCCGCCTTGCAGATCGCCTTGGACGCGTCGTACAAGGCCTTGGTTTGATCATCGGTGAGGAACGGAGCCGGCGCCTCCTCGACGAGCTTTTGATAGCGCCGCTGCAGCGAACAGTCCCGGGTTCCGACGACGACGACGGTGCCCATGGCGTCGGCAAGCACCTGACATTCCACATGCCGCGGCTTGTCCAGATAGCGTTCGACGAAGCATTCACCCCTGCCGAATGCGGCCACCGCTTCACGGACGGCTGACTCGTAGAGTTCCGGGACTTCCTCCATCGTACGTGCCACTTTCAGCCCGCGGCCGCCACCGCCGAATGCAGCTTTGATGGCGATAGGTAGACCGTATTTGGTGGCGAAGGCGGTCACTTCGTCGGCGCCGCTCACCGGGTCCGCGGTGCCGGGGGTCAGCGGGGCTCCCACGGACAAGGCGATATGCCGAGCCTGGGTCTTGTCGCCCAGCTTGGCTATTGCCTCCGGGGGCGGCCCGATCCAGATCAGTCCGGCGTCGAGGACGGTCTGCGCGAACTCGGCGTTCTCCGACAGGAATCCGTAGCCGGGGTGGACCGCATCGGCGCCCGACTGCCTGCACGCGTCGAGCACCTTGTCGATCCGCAGGTAGGAGTCGGCCGGAGTGCTGCCGCCGAGAGCGCATGCCTCGTCTGCGGCGCGTACGTGCGGGGCGTCGAGGTCCGGCTCGGCGTAAACGGCCACGCTGGCAAGGCCGGCGTCGCGGCAGGCCCGGGCTACCCGGACGGCGATCTCCCCACGGTTGGCGACCAGGACCTTGCGCACACATGCTCCGATGCGGTCGACTGACTACTGGTCGACCCGATGGGGTCGGCGGACTGAGCGATCTTATCGGCGGCCGGCACCGACTTCGGTCTCAGTGTCCTGTTCCGGGCTGCCCAGCATTCTCCCAGCATCGGCTGGCACGGTTATCCAGACAGTCGCCGGGGGGTCCGGCGCCGGGTAGGGGGGTTCGTGCCTGGGCAGCGGCGCCACAGACTGGGGCGAAGGTGGGTCGTCGCCGCTGTAGCGGTGTTGCTGGTCTGCGCCGGTGGTGTGGCCTGGGCCTCGAATCGAGCACCGGCGAAGGCGACGACAAAGACCGCAGTGATCACGGCTTCGCTGGGCAGCTTCAAACAGCAGGTGAGTGCCTCCGGCACCTTTGCCCCGGCGCACGAGGCTGACCTCTCCTTCCCCGTCAGTGGCGTTGTTACCGCGGTGTCGGTGACCGTTGGGCAGAGCGTCAAGGCCGGCCAGAGCGTCGCTACCCTCGACTCGGCTGCCCTGGCCGCGCAGGTGGCCCAGGCGCAGGCAACGGTGGCTTCGGATACCGCTCGGGTAGCGGCGAACACCGGGAGTTCAAGTGCGCAGCAGGCGGCCGACCAGGCCGCCTTGGCGGCAGCCCAACAGCAGCAGACGAGCGCGCAGGCATCACTCGCGCAGGCGACACTCGTCACCCCCGTGGCGGGCACCGTGGCATCGGTGTCGCTGACGGCCGGTCAGCAGGTGACCGGAGCCGGGAGCTCCGGGGCGGCCGGCCCCACGGGGGGCAGCGGGGCCGCGGCCGGCGCGGGAGGGACCCGCGCGACCGGCACCGGAGGCGCCGGCACCGCCCAGACGAGCACCGGAGCGCAGGTCGTGGTCATCTCCACCGACGCCTGGGTGGTCAACGCCAGCGTCGACGACACCGAGGTCGGCCTGCTCGGTAAGGGCCAGCAGGCGGTCATCACCCCGAACGGGTCCTCGACCCCCGTCTACGGCGTGGTGACCTCGATCGGGCTCTTGTCGACCAGCACGTCAGGTGTCGCCCTCTTTCCGGTGTTGATCGACGTGACCGGGTCCCCTGGCGGCCTGCACGACGGGGCCGGCGCCCAACTCGCGATCACCGTTCGGCAGCTGAACGACGTGCTGGAGGTCCCCACCGCCGCGATCACCTTTGCCGCCGGGAAGGCACAGGTGACCCTGGCCGGTGGCAAGAGGCAGATCGTCCGGGACGTGAGCGTCGGCCAAAGTTCGGCGGGCATGACCCAAATCCAAGGCGGGCTCGTCGCTGGCGATCAGGTCGTCGTCAGCGCGCAGGCCTCGCGTACCGGGCGCACTGGAGTGGGCTCTCGCGGGGGGGCCGGGCGCGGTGGCGGTGTTGGCGGTGGCTTCGGCGGCGGCAATGCGGGCGGCGGTGGCTGAGGTGATCGACGAACGACGTTCCCGGCCGTTCGCCGACCCGGTTCCCATCCTGGAGCTGCGCGGGGTCCGTAAGAGCTATGAGATGGGCAGCTTCAGCGTCGAGGCCCTGCGCGGCATCTCCCTCACCGTCCACGCGGGCGAGTTCGTCGCGATCATGGGTGCATCCGGCTCCGGCAAGTCGACGCTGATGCATATCGTCGGGTGTCTCGATGTCCCGACCGGCGGCCAGTACCTGCTGACCGGTCAGGACGTCAGTGCAATGAGCGAGGCCGAGCTCGCGCAGGTGCGAAATCACCGGATCGGGTTCGTGTTTCAGCAGTTCAACCTGTTGCCCTCCATGGTGGCGTGGCGCAACGTGGAGTTACCGCTGATCTACGGGGGCCTGTCCCGGGGTGAGCGGCGCCGTCGTGCGTTGCAGGCCTTGGAGCGGGTCGGGCTGGCCGATCGGGTGGAACACCGGCCGGGTGAGCTTTCCGGTGGGCAGCAGCAGCGCGTCGCGGTGGCCCGCGCTCTGGTAGGCGACCCGGCGCTGATCCTGGCTGACGAGCCGACCGGGAATCTGGACTCGGGCTCGACCGCGGAGGTGCTGGGCCTGTTCGCCGAGCTGCACGCCGCCGGGCGCACCGTGGTGCTCATCACCCACGAGGAGGACGTTGCCGCAGCGGCGCAGCGCGTCGTCCGGCTTCGGGACGGCGTCGTGATCGGCGATGACCGGCGGCTGGTGACCACACCGTGAACTGGTGGGAGACGGTGCGGGCCGGACTGGAGGCGGTGCGTTCGCACCGACTGCGCTCCGGGCTGACCATGCTGGGCATCCTGATCGGCATCGCGGCGGTGATTCTCACCGTCGGGTTCGGGGAGGGCGCTCAGGCGCAGGTGTCCAGCCAGATCAACGCCCTCGGAACGAACCTGCTGGTCGTCTCCCCGGGCAGCAGCACCACCGCAGGGGTGCGAGGCGGCCTCGGGAGTGCCTCCACGCTGACCCGTTCCGACGCCGACGCCCTGTCGAGCAGGGTCGTCGCCCCCGATGTCGCGGCCGTCGCGCCGGCCATCGCTCGCTCACAGACCCTGTCGGTGGGGGCGACGACCTGGACCACATCGGTCGTCGGGAGTACCGATGCCTGGGCGTCGGTTCGCTCGCGCAAGCTGTCCACCGGACGGTTTCTGACCGCAGCGGATGTCGGCTCGGACGCCGCCGTGACGGTACTCGGACCGACCACCGCGGGGCAGCTGTTCGGTGCGCGCGATCCGGTCGGGCGGAGCGTCGATATCGCTGGGGTTCCATTCACAGTCATTGGGGAGCTCAGCTCGATCGGCTCGTCCGCCTCTACCAACGAAGATGACCAGGCGATCGTGCCGTTGACGACGGCGCTGGCGCGGCTGCTGGGCGCGGGTAACGGTTCGGTGCAGACGATTTACCTGGAAGCGACCACCCCGCGCACCATCTCGGCTGCCTACCAGGAGGCGACGGGTGAGCTGACCGCGCTGCATCACCTTTCCGCAGCGGCGACGCCAGATTTCACCATCACCAGCCAGCAATCGGTGCTGACCACAGCCACTTCGGTGGACCGCACATTGACGGTGCTCCTCGCCGGGATCGCTGCGGTTTCGTTGCTAGTCGGGGGGATCGGCGTGATGAACATCATGCTTGTGTCGGTTACCGAGCGGATTCGGGAGATCGGGCTGCGCAAGGCGTTGGGAGCAACCCCAAGCGCCATCCGGCGCCAGTTCCTCGTGGAGGCCTCGGTACTCGGTTTTGCCGGCGGTGTGCTCGGAGCAGGTCTTGGCATCGCCGGGGCGTTGGCCCTCTCGCACCTGGCCGCAGTGCCGGTGCGGATCGACCCCGGGGCGAGCGTCGGGGCGATTGCCATTGCTATTGCCATCGGCGTCGGGTTCGGCGTCTATCCGGCCAGCCGCGCCGCGCGCCTGGCACCCATCGATGCCTTGCGCAGTGAGTGAGCAGCCCGATGCCTTTTCGACGTAGTCCCCTGACGTGGGGCGGCGCCGCCGTCACGATCGCGCTGGGCGTCACCGGCTGTGGAGGTGCCTCGAGTGCTGCCGGGCAAGCCAGCGCAAGCCCGTCGGCCAGCACCCAGCCGGGAGCCGGCGCTGGCGGGACGACCAGCGCGCGGCCGGGAACAGCGGGCAGCGTGGCGGCCATCTCCGGCTCGGATCTGGAGGTGCAGAACCCCACCGACGGACAGGTCACGGTGCACCTCACCCCCACCACGAAGATCATCTCGACGGTTGCAGCGGCCCCGACTGATCTGAAGGTGGGTGGCTGCGCGGTCGTGCAGCCGGTGGTCAGCCGAGCTGCTGGAGGTGCGAGTTCCACGGCATCGCCGAGCGTCGACCCAACCGCACCGGTGGCCGCGCGCTCGGTCACCCTCGCCGACCCGATCGGGGGTGGTTGCACCACCCGCCCCAGGGGCCTTCGCGGAGCTGGCGGCGGCGCACCCTCAGCAGGCTCGTCCGCGGGCGCCGGCTCCGGACAGCGCACCGGGCAGGGACCGGGTGGGCTTCGCGGCGGCCGCCCTGCCGCCGGCCAGATCACGGCCGTCGCCGCTGGTGGCTTCACGGTGCGCGCGACCGACCGGGCTGGCGCGCCGACGATCGTCACGGTGACGACTACCGGGCAAACCACCTACAGCCGCTCGCAGAAAGCGACTCCGGCCGCGATCAAGGTCGGCAGCTGCGTGGTGGCCCAGGGCCGCGTCGACGGCACCGGGGCGGTGACCGCGACGAGTGTGGCGGTGCAGGCCCCGACGGCGAACGGTTGCCGCGCCGGTTCTGGACGCCGCGGGGGCGGCTCGGCTGCCTCGAACGCCGGCGCCGGGACGATCGGTGGCTGACCGGCGCGGGGGCCTGGGTGGGGTCGCCCGGTCCCGCCCGCTCGGAGTCGCCGCGGCGCTGGTCCTAGCCGCAGGAGCGGCCGGCGCGTACGTCGCGACGAAAAGCGCTCCGGTCCGGTTCCGGTTGGCAACCGTCAGCCGAGCATCGGTAGTGCAGTCCCTGGTCAGCCAGGGCGCCGTTACGCCGGTGAACGAGGGCACGGTCAGCTTCCCGGTTGCGGGCACGGTCGCGCAGCGGTCGGTCGTCGTCGGCAGCCACGTGCACGCCGGACAGACTCTCGCGGTGCTCGATACGGCGAGCCTGCAGCAAGGGGTCGCGGCCGCGGCGGCGGTCCTCGCCACCGACGAAGCGAGGGTGGCGAGCGATCAGAACGGCCAGGCGGCAGCGCTCAGCCCGGTAGCCGCCCGGACCACCTCCCCCGGCCCCACCTCCACTCGGATTTCGGGCAGCTCTACCGGCACTACCGGCGCCGCAAGCTTGGCGGCCGTTGCCGGCTTGGCGGCCAGGCAGGCAGCCCTGCGGGCGGCCCAAGCCACCGCCGACCGGGACCTGGCGCGTTCCGCGCTGTTCCTGCGCACCGCCGAGCAAGCGTGCGGAGCGCCCAGCGGCGCCCCCCAAGCTCCGGGCACCCCGGCGGCGGGGGGGCGGCCAACGACTGGCTCTGCGGCTTCGAGCGGGGGGCATCGGACGCGCGGCGCCTCGGTTGCCCCATCCGCGACACAGGCCGCGGGGCCCCCCTCGCCGACGCCGACCCCATCGGGCCCGGTTCCCACCCCAAGCGCGGGCCCCACTTCGCCGGCCCCCACTTCGCCGGCCCCGACCTCGCCGGCCCCGACCTCGCCGGCTCCCACGGCACCCGGAATGCCATCGGTTGTTCCCTCGGGCCCAGCAACCGGAGCGCCTTCGGGCGTCTCCTCCCGGGCGGGAGCGGGTAGTCCTGCTTGTCTCGGCGCCCTGCAGGGCTCGGTCACGCAGCAGGAGCGCGTCAGTCACGATCAACAGGCGTTGTCTGATGCCATCAGCCAGCTCGCCGACCGGTTGTCCGCGGCGCTGCTCGTCGCCGGGCGTGGCGGCGGCACGAGTGGCGCCGGCGCGGCCAGCGGTCCGGCCGCGCCCGCCGGGGCCGCCGCCGGGAGTGGCACCGGCGCGATCAGCGCTGCCAGCGGCGCGTCAGCCGTTGGGGTCCCCAGCGCCCTGCAGCTGGCCGCCGACCAGGCGGCAGTGGACGCTGCCAACGCCGACGTACGCGCGGCCACCCAGCAGCTGGCCCGGGCAACGCTGACCAGCCCCTTGGATGGCACGGTCGCGGCTATCGGATTCGTGCCGGGTCAGCGAGTCGGAGCGGGCAGCAGCACTGCCACCGTGGTCGTGGTCGCCCCGGGCGGCGAGCAGGCCTCGGCCAGCGTGAGTGACGCGGACGTCGACCAGGTGCGGGTCGGTCTTCGAGCGCTCATCACACCCGCCGCTGGCGGCGCTCCGCTGGACGGGACGGTGACCGCGATCGGCCTGATCGGGCAAGCCAGTAGTAGCGGGAGTGTCAGCTATCCGGTCACGATCGCGGTTGGGCCCGGTGCCCGGGGCCTACCGAACGGTGCCGCAGTGTCCGTCGCGATCCAGGTTCGGCAGGTGAACGGGGTGTTGACGGTACCTAGCTCAGCGATTCGCAGCGCCGGTACCCGTAGCGTCGTTCAGGTGCTGCGCACCGGCAAGTCGACACCGCTGCTGGTCACGGTCGGTGCGCAGGGCGCCCTCCGCAGCGAGATCCGGTCGGGTTTGGCGGCCGGCGATCAGGTCATCCTGGCTGACCTGAGCACCCCGCTGCCAACCGCGACGACCAAAAACCTGCGCGCCCTTCGCGGCGGGGGAAGGGGAGGGGCCGGGGGGATCACGGTGCCAAAGGGGGGCGCCCCCGGCTCAGCCGGGTAGGCCGGAGCGCCGCCAACCGTCGACGGTCTGGTACACCGGTGGGCGCACAGCGCGCGCGGGGCTCGCCCACGCGCTCCGCGCGCTCGGCGGGCTGGACCCGGTCGCCGCCGGCCCAGCCAGCAGCACCACCACGAGCGCGGCCAGCTCCTCGGCGGTCGGCTCCCCGCGGAGGATCCGCAGCTCTGGCCAGGGCTTCCTCCCGCGCTCGCCGGCCATTACAGCGGGATGTTTCCGTGTTTTTTGGGGGGCAGTGTTTCTCGCTTGGTCCGCAGCAGCCGCAGCGCTTTCGCCACCTCACGCCTGGTATGGGACGGCTCGATCACCGCGTCCACGAACCCGCGTTCGGCGGCGATGTAAGGCGTGGCGAAGGTGTCCTCGTACTCGGCGATGAAGGTGGCACGTGTCGCTTCCGGATCGTCAGCCGCCGTGATTGCCCGACGTTGGATGATGTTGACCGCGCCCTGCGCGCCCATCACCGCGATCTGCGCCGTTGGCCAAGCCAGCTCCACATCACTGCCCAGGTGCTTGGAGCCCATCACGACATACGCTCCCCCGTAGGCCTTCCGGGTGATGATGGTGACCTTCGGGCTGGTGGCCTCCGCGTATGCGTAGAGCAGTTTCGCGCCGCGGCGAATGATGCCGCCCCACTCCTGGTCGGTTCCGGGGAGGAAGCCGGGGACATCGACGAAGGTGAGGATCGGCAGGCCGAACGCGTCGCAGGTCCGGACGAAGCGTGCCGCCTTCTCGCTCGCATCGATGTCGAGGGTGCCGGCCAAGCTCAGCGGCTGGTTGGCCACGACCCCGACAGCCCGTCCCTCCACCCGGCCGAAGGCGCACACGATGTTGGGGGCGAACAGTTCCTGGACCTCGAGCAGGCTGTCCTCGTCGAGGGTCGCGACGATGACCTGCAACATGTCATACGGGGCGTTGTTGCTGTCCGGGATGAAGGTGTCCAGGGCGGCCGCCGGCTCCTCGGTGGTCGCGTCCGGGGCCTCGAAGGCCGGGGCCGGCTCCAGGTTGTTGGACGGCAGGTAGGACAAGATTTCCTTGGCGAGGTCCAGGCAGCCCTTCTCATCGGGGCTGATGAAGTGGGCAACGCCGCTGCGCGTGTTGTGCGCCCTGGCGCCGCCGAGGTCCTCCATCTCCACGTCCTCGCCGGTGACCGTCTTGATGACGTCGGGTCCGGTAATGAACATGTGCGAGCCGCCGTCGACCATGAGGGTGAAATCGGTGATCGCGGGGGAGTACACGGCGCCCCCCGCGCACGAGCCGAGGATCAGGCTGAGCTGCGGGATAACCCCTGAGGCGTGCACGTTGCGGCGGAAGATCTCGCCGTAGAGGGCCAGTCCCATGATCCCTTCCTGGATCCTGGCCCCCCCGCCGTCGTTCAGCCCGACAACGGGGCAGCCGGTGCGCAGGGCCAGGTCCATCACCTTGACGATCTTCTCGCCGTAGACCTCGCCGAGGCTGCCGCCGAACACGGTGGCGTCCTGGGAGAAAACGCAGACCGGGCGCCCGTCGACCGTGCCGTAGCCGGCGATGACACCGTCCCCATACGGCCGATTAGCATCGACGCCGAAGTCGTGTGCGCGGTGCCGTGCCAGGGCATCGGTCTCGGTGAAGCTGCCCTCGTCCAGGAAGTACAAGATCCGCTCCCGGGCGGTCATCTTGCCCTTCTCGTGCTGGGCGTCGACGGCGCGTTGGCTGCCCGCGTGGATGGCCTCGTCGGTGTGCCGACGGAACAGGGCCAACTTGCCGGCGGTCGTGTGTACGTCGGGACTCGCGGCACCCGGGACAGGCTCGGCGGACATGGCCGGTCACGATAGTCCGATGTGGTCCGACCTCGACCGGCCGCCGCTGGCCGGGGTTCGCGGCAAGCCGGTGCGCGTCCACGGGGGTTGGCGGGTACGCGTGGTGGCTTCCACCGCATCCACCATCGCTGACGTGATCGCCGCGGCTCGGGCCGGGGAAGCCCCCGGTTACGTGCTGGTCGCCGAGCAGCAGACTGCGGGCCGAGGCCGGTTGGACCGCAGCTGGATATCGCCGGCGCGTGCCGGGTTGACCTTCTCCGCGCTGCTCACGGCGGCGCCGTCTTCCTGGGTGCCGCTGCTCGGTGGGGTGGCCGTCGCGCAGGCGATCACAGACGTTTGCGGGCTGCCGGCGACCCTGAAATGGCCTAATGACGTCCTGGTGGGCGAGCACAAGGTGGCCGGGGTGCTGGCCGAGGTGGCAGCGGCCCCGCATGGCCCCAGGGTGGTACTGGGAATCGGTATCAATGTGACGACAACCCGGGAGGAGCTACCGCCCGATTTCCGGGCGACTTCGCTGCGGCTGGCCGGTGCCGAGGTGACCGACCGCCTGACCCTGTTGCGGGCGATACTGCACGAATTGGCGCAGGGCGCCACCCCCAACGACTACCGGAGTAGCTGCGCGACGCTGGGCCGTGAGGTGGCGGTGCACCTGCCGGATGGCACGGTGGCCTCCGGTGTTGCCGAGCAGGTAGACGAGGGCGGCCGGTTGGTCGTGGCCGGCAGGGCTTACGCGGCCGGCGACGTCGTGCACCTGCGGTGAGGCCGCCACGGGCTGAGCGCACACATGGGCTCGGGAGGCATTATCGCCGCAGGGCATCGGCGACACTGGGGAGGTGGCGTACCCGAGGGCCCTGCTGTCGGAGGGCGAGGACGTGGTCCTCGATCTGCACCCGCACGCCAAGGCCTTGATCGTGCCGCTGGCCCTGGTACCGGTCATCGTTGGCCTCGGTTCCTTTCTCGCCGCGATCACCCCGGCCGGATCGGCGCAGCGGCCGCTACAATTGGCCGTGCTCGTCGTGGTGCTGATCGCCTTGGCGAGGTTCAGCCTGCCGCCCTATCTGCGCTGGCAGTCGACGCACTACGTGATCACCAACCGGCGGATCGTGCTGCGCAGCGGCATCCTTTCGCGCAGCGGCCGGGACATACCGCTCAACCGGGTCAACGACGTCAGCTTCGAACACGGGCTGGTCGAGCGCATGCTGCGAACCGGCTCGCTGACCGTCGAGTCAGCCGGTGAGCGCGGCCAGCTCGTCCTGACCGACGTCCCGCGGGTGGAGCGGGTTCAGCGCACTATCTACGAGCTGGTGCAGCAACACGAGCTGCGGCGCGACCGCGATGATCGCGACCCGTGATCAGCCTGGCCCCCAGCAACCAGCCACCCCCCGGGGGTGCCAGGATCAGGGGCATGCAGATCCTGCGGACGCCGGAGGAACGCTTCGCCGCACTGCTTGGCTTCGACTACGAACCTCGCTACCTGCAGGTCGCCGCGGGGGACAACCAGCGCCTTCGCCTTGCCTACGTCGAAGCCGGCCCGCCGGACGGACCGGTCACCCTGCTGCTGCACGGTGAACCGAGTTGGTCCTACCTGTACCGGCACATGATCCCGCTGCTGACGGCGGCCGGCCACCGGGTGATCGCCCCCGACCTGATCGGCTTCGGTCGCAGCGACAAGCCGGCCGCCCTCACCGACTACAGCTACGCGGCGCACGAGGAATGGCTGCGGGAGGCGCTGTTCGACCACCTCGACCTGCGCGGCATCACCCTGGTATGCCAGGACTGGGGCGGCCTGCTCGGGCTCCGGCTGGTCGCCTTCCACCCGGAGCGGTTCGCCCGCGTCGTCGCGGCCAACACCGGCTTTCCCGACGGGGAGCACAAGCTGCCCGAGCCGTGGTGGCGCTTTCACGACTTCGTGGCCCGCACCGAGGACCTGCCGGTCGGCTTCCTGGTGCAAGGCGCGACCGTCACCGACCTGCCGGCCGAGGTCATCGCCGCCTACGACGCCCCGTTTCCCGACCCGCGGTTCAAGGCCGGCGCCCGCAGCTTCCCTGGGCTGATCCCGCAGACCCCCGAAGACCCCGGCACGCCCAGGCAGCAGGACGCCTGGACCCGGCTGCTCAGCTTCGACAAGCCCTTTCTCACCGCGTTCTCCGACTCCGACCCGATCACCAGGGGCAGCGAGAAGATCCTCATCGCGCGGATCCCGGGGGCGGCCGGGCAACCGCACGCCACCCTGGTCGGCGGCGGGCACTTCCTGCAGGAGGACGTCGGTGCGGAATTGGCCGGGGTTGTGGTGGAGTTCGCTCAACCATGAGTGAGCTGCCGGCCCGGATCAGCCTGCGTGAGGTGGGCCCGCGCGACGGCCTACAAAACGAGGCACCCGTGCCGACTGCGGCGAAGGCAGCGCTCATCGAGGCATTGGCGCGCACCGGGTTACGCCGCATCGAGGCGGTCAGCTTCGTCTCCCCCGCGGCCATCCCGTCGATGGCCGACGCCGATGAGGTTTGGCGACAGATCCAGCACATCCACGGTATCCGCTGGTCGGGGTTGGTCCCGAACCTGCGCGGCGCCGAGCGGGCGCTTGCCCTCGGCGTCACCGAGCTCAATGTGGTCGTCAGCGCCTCCGAAACTCACAACCAGCAAAACGTCCGGCGCTCAACCGATCAATCCCTGCAGGATATCGAGGCACTCCTTCACCGGGTACACGCCGCCGGTGCCACCTGCCAGGTCGTCGTGAGCACCGCCTACGGGTGCCCCTACGAAGGTGACGTGCCGGTGCCCCGGGTGCTGGACGTCGCCGGCCGCGCCGTGATCGCGGGCGCCGACAGCATCGCGTTCGGTGACACGACCGGGATGGCTACCCCGATCCGGGTGAGCCGGTTGGTGGGCGCCTTTCGCAGCGCGCAGCCGGCCGTCCCGCTCAACCTGCATTTCCACAACACGCGCGGCACTGGCCTAGCGAACGTCCTGGCGGCATTGCAACTCGGCGTTGACGACTTCGACGCGAGCGTAGGCGGTCTCGGTGGCTGCCCCTACGCTCCGGGGGCTACCGGCAACGTGTGTACGGAAGACTTGGTGCATATGGTTCACGACATGGGCATCGATACCGGTGTGGATCTGGATGCCCTGCTGGTGGTGGCCGCCGAGGCAGAACGCCTGGTCGGGCGCACCCTGCCGAGCCAGGTGCTCAGGGCCGGCCCGCGCACCCGGCTCGCCGGATAGCTGCTCGCCGGATCCCCGCGGCCGGTCAGCCGCCGACGACGGCAACGACGCCGCGTTCGGTGCCGATGAACACGCTCGCCCCCGATAGCGCCGGGGTCGCGAACCGGGTGGTGGGTTCGGGCAACGTCACGGCGGCGAGTTCGTGTCCGTCGGACTCGGCCAGCAGGTGCAGCACCCCGCGCCCCGGGTCGAGGGCGAACACGGCCCCACCGCCGAGTACCGGCGAACCGTTCACGGCGCCCGATGCGGCCCCCCAGCGCGGGTGCACCCCGCTGCCGTCGACGGTGGCTGCCCGCAGCCCGTCGATGCAGGGAAGGAAGACGGTGTTGGCCAGGTGCGCCGTGCCGCCGTAGCCCGCGCAGAGTTCACTGTCGGCCAGCTGCCCACCCACATGCCCGAGCGCGGGCGCCCGCAGGACGTACAGGTTCCTACTCTTCCCGAGGGTCAGGACCAGGCCGTTCGGCAGCAGTGTCGGGCCGGTGGACCCGATGTCGACGTCGCCGGCATTTTCGGCCGCCCAGCCGCGCGGGGCGAAATAGTCGATAAGCGCCAGCGTGGGTGACAGCTTGATGATCGAGTCGCTGCCGTCATAGGCGTCGCCGCCGACCGCCGAGCCATTGCCAACAGCCACATAGACGTTCCCCGCCGCGTCCAGCGACGGGCCGCCGGCCGCCCAGATGCCGCCCTCCCGCGCGCTGGGCACCTGGTAGACCGTGTTGGGTCCGCCGCGCTCCGGGACCCCGACCACGTATCCGTGGTAGTCACCGCAGTCGCCGAACCGGCCGCCGAGCGCCACGTAGACCCGGCCGCTCCCCACTGCCAAGGCGGAGCGCTGCTGCTGCACCAGCGGCGCCCCGCCCGCCGGGTCGACCGGCTGGTGCAGCCGGATCGTGCCGGTCGCCGGGTCCACGGCGAACAGCTCGTGTCGCGGGCCGGCGAGTTCGGCAACCGCGTAGATCCACCCGGTCGCCCGATCGAACACCGGCGTGCCCGTCACCCCGACGGTCGGCCCGACGTTGCCGCACGGCAACGCACCGGCGGCCTGCGGCGTTCCCAGGGAAACGCGCCAGCGCTGCGTGCCGCTGGCCGCATCCAGGCCGTAGACGCTGTTGTTCTCGGTGGCCACCACCACGGTGCCGCGGATGACCAGTGGCTGGCCATACACCGCACCGTCCAGCACTCGGTGCCAACTCAGCTGGGGCGTCGTGGGGGCGGGGACCCCAGCGGTATCCCCGCTGCGCGCGGCATCGACGTGATAGGTGGACACGTCCGGCGCGCCGCGGACGGGGCCCGGCGACCCCCAGACGGTCAGGCCGGGTGCGGGATACCGGGCCGGGGCCGAGGTGGGTGCGGCACCCGGCGCCGTGGCCCGGACCCGGGAGGGGAGCCCCTGCGGCGCCGCAGAGGGGCGCCCCTCGGCTCCGCGGAGACTCGTCGTGGTGTTGCTGGCCACCCCGCAGGCGCTCAGCACCAGCGCGCCGGTCAGCAGCGCGCCGCTCAGCACGGCGCCGGTCCGCAGGCGCGACGGGTGGCGGTTGCTCATCGGCCTAGCCTGCGCCCTCGCACCCGGCAATGCACCCCGGTCCGGGTTCTCGCGGGCCTTCGCGACGACCGACGTAAGCTCGCGGCCCGTGAGCGACCCAGCCGACCCAGCGACCCCCAGCCCGGCAATCGCCGGGACCAACCATCCCCCAGTGGCCGAGCTACGCGCTGCCGTGTTGGGCGGCGGCGCTGCCCGCTACCACGCGGCCAACGCCGCGAAGGGCAAGCTCGCCGCACGGGTCCGTATCGAGCGCCTCGTTGACCGCGATTCGTTCGTTGAGGACGGCCAGCTGGCAAACGTGCTGGCCGGCGACCTGCCCGCAGACGGCGTGATCACCGGAAGCGCGCTGCTCGAGGGCCGGCCCATCGCGCTGATGGCCAACGACTCCACGGTGAAGGCGGGATCCTGGGGGGCGCGCACGGTTGAGAAGATCATCCGGATCATCGAGAAAGCCTACGCGGCAGGCGTTCCCATGATCTATTTGGTCGACTCTGCAGGAGCTCGGATCACCGATCAGGTCGATCTGTTCCCCGGCCGCCGGGGGGCTGGCAAGATCTTCCATACCCAGATACGTGCCTCCGGCAGCATCCCGCAGGTCTGCGCGCTGTTCGGCCCCAGCGCGGCCGGCGGGGCGTACATCCCGGCGTTCTGCGACATCGTGGTCATGGTCGATGGCAACGCCTCCATGTACCTGGGTTCTGACCGGATGGTGAAGATGGTCACCGGCGAGGACACCACCCTGGAGGCGATGGGCGGGGCGAAGCTGCACACCACCGAGTCCGGGGTCGGCCATCTGCTGGTCGGGACCGAGGATGAGGCCCTCATGGCCGTACGCGGCTACCTGTCCTACCTGCCCGCCAACTGGCGGGAGGCGGCACCGAGCAGCGCGGCGCGGGAGCCGAAGCCCACCGACCTCGGCGCCCTGGTTCCGGTCAGCGAGCGGCAGGCCTTCGACATGCGCCGTTTCGTCGCCGGGCTCGTGGACGAGGGCTCCATGTTCGAGATCCATCCGCAGTGGGCGCGGGAGCTGGTGGTGGGATTCGCGCGGCTCGGGGGCGCTCCCGTGGGGATCGTCGCGAACAACCCGCTGTTCAAGGGCGGCGTGCTGTTCGTGGACTCGGCCGACAAGGCCACCCGCTTTATTCAACTGTGCGACGCGTTCAACCTCCCGCTGGTGTTCCTATCGGACGTGCCCGGCTTCATGGTCGGGGCGGCGGTCGAAAGGCAGGGCATCATCCGGCACGGAGCCAAGATGATCACTGCCGTGGCCGAGGCGACCGTGCCCAAGTTCTGCGTCGTGGTGCGTAAGGCCTATGGCGCCGGCCTCTACGCAATGTGCGGTCCTGGCTTCGATCCGGACGCCACGATCGCGTTGCCGACGGCAAAGATCGCGGTGATGGGCGCCGAAGCCGCGGTCAACGCCGTGTATGCCAACAAGATCGCCGAGCTTTCACCGGCGGAACGCGGCGCGTTCGTGGCCGCACAGCGGGCCGAATACGAGGCCGATATCGACATCGTGCGCCTGGCCAGCGAGCTTGTGGTGGACGCGATCGTCGCGCCCGAACAATTGCGCAGCGAGTTGCTGTGCCGGCTGGCCGGTGCGGCCGGTAAGGACCGGTCGTTTTCCCGCCGCCGCCACGGGGTCACCCCGGTCTGAGCCGGGCTCGTCGCGACGCTCAGATCACGCTGGCGGCGAGAACCTCGTCCGTGCGGGTGCCGGGGGCGGTGAACACCCACCGTTTGAACGACCAGAACCGCCAGAGGGTGCCGAGGGCCGTGCCGATCAGGATGCCACTGACGTTGTCGGCGAGCCGGGAGTGGAAGCCGAATCCGTAGTGGCTGATAGCCAGGCAGGCCTCGGCGATGGCGAGGCCGATCGCCGAGAGGATCAAAAAGACCAGCAGGTCCCGGCGATGCTCACGGGTTTCCCGGTGCTTGAACGACCAGCTGCGGTTCAGCGCATAGGTGAGGACCGCCGCCAGGCAAGTCGATGCGGCCTTGCCGGTCAGCGGGCCGACGCCCTCATGGATTAGCAGGTTGAAAACACCGACGTCGACGAGGAACCCGCCGGCGCCCACCGTGCCGAACTTGGCGACCTCCCCGAAAAGGACGCGGCGCTGCACTGGGTCACGCAAGGCCGCGGTGCGTTCGGCCAGTCCATTGCTCACCACGACAGGGTACCTGTCCGTGGGAAGATTGATCCCTCGGCGATGACAGGGGTGTGTCGGCATGGACGTCTTTCTCAGCGAGGAGCAGGAGTCCTTGCGCAAGACGGTGGCGGACTTCGCCAGGCAGGTGGTCGCCCCGGTCGCGGCCCGGCACGACGCCGAGCACAGCTTCCCCTACGACATCGTCGCCGGGATGGGGCAAATGGGTCTTTTCGGGCTTCCCTTCCCTGAGCAGTACGGCGGGATGGGCGGGGACTACTTCGCGTTGTGCCTCGCGATCGAGGAGCTGGCGCGGGTCGACTCGTCGGTGGCCATCACCTTGGAGGCCGGCGTGTCGCTCGGCGCGATGCCGGTCTTCCGGTTCGGCAGCGAGGCGCAGCGCACCGAATGGCTACCGCAGCTCACCTCCGGTCAGGCGCTGGGCGCCTTCGGGTTGACCGAGCCCGGGGGCGGTTCGGACGCGGGTGCTACCCGCACCACGGCGGTCTTGGCCGATGGTGCCTGGCGTATCGAGGGGTCGAAGGCTTTCATCACCAACTCCGGTACCGACATCACCCGGCTGGTGACCGTTACTGCCGTCACCGGGACCCGGCCCGAGGGGCGCAAAGAGATCTCCTCGATCCTGGTCCCGGTGCCCAGGGCCGGGTTCAGCGCCGCCAAGGCGTACGACAAGGTGGGCTGGAACGCGAGTGACACCCACGAGTTGCACTTCGACGCGGTGGTGGTTCCGGGCGAGAACCTGCTCGGCGAGCGAGGTCGTGGCTACGCGAACTTCCTGCAGATCCTGGACGAGGGAAGGATCGCGATCTCGGCGTTGGGGGTGGGCCTGGCGCAGGGCTGCGTGGACGAATGCGTGCGGTACGCGGGCGAGCGGGAAGCCTTCGGCCGGGCGATCGGGACCAACCAGGCCATCGCCTTCAAAATCGCCGAGATGGAGACTCGCACGCACGTGGCGCGGGTGGCCTACTACGACGCTGCGGCCAGGATGTTGGCCGGCCGGCCGTTCAAAAAGCAGGCGGCGATCGCCAAGCTTTACTCCAGCGAGATCGCGGTGACCAACGCCAGGGAAGCCACCCAGATCTTCGGCGGCTACGGGTTCATGAACGACTACCCCGTCGCCCGGCATTGGCGCGACAGCAAGATCCTGGAGATCGGCGAGGGAACAAGTGAGGTGCAGAAGATGCTGATCGCCCGGGAGTTGGGCGTCGGGTAGCCGCTACTCGGTCAAGCCCATGATGTTGGCGAGCTTCCCGGTGATCAGCCCGGCTGCGCCGATGACGCCACCGATGATCCACATCGGGATGTTGTTGTGCAAAATGAACGCCAGCGTGCACACCGCGAAACCCACGATCATCAGGACCACAGCCGCCCAGGCCTTGGTCAGGGCGGGGTCTCGCGTGCCGGCCATGCGGGCGTCCTCCCGGGGATCTTGGTGGTTGGGGCGTTCCCAGCCTACCGCTGCGGCAGGATTTCAGGCCGGCCAGCCCAGCAGAGCGGGCCCGTCGATGTGCGGGCAGCGATCCATCAGAACGGTGAGACCGGCGGCGCGGCCCCGCTCGTAGGCGGACTCGTCGATGACCCCGAGTTGCAGCCAGGCGGCGGCGGCTCCGATGGCGATGGCCTCGTAGACGTGCGCACCGGCCAGGTCGGCGCGGCGGAAGACATCCACCACCTCGACCGGGAACGGGATGGCGCCGATCGAGGGGTAGACCCGCTCGCCAAGCACCTGGCCACCGGCCGGGTGCACTGGCACGATGCGCTTACCCTGCCGCTGCAGCCAGGCCGCCACGTGCAGCGCCGTCCTTGCCGGTCCGGCGCCGAGACCGACGACAGCCCAGGTCGTGCAGCCCGCGAGCACCTGCCGCGCTTGGGCATCAGTGCCGTAGGCCACCGCCGCAGCCTAGGCGGCGTCAGGGGGCAGCGGGAGTCCGGTGCGTCCGCGCCGCAGCCGAGCCGCCATCTGCTCGGGGGGAAGGGGCCGGTCGTAAAGGTAGCCCTGCGCGAGCCGGCCCCCGAGGGATAGCAGTGCGGCCTGCTCGGCGAGTTGTTCCACCCCCTCGGCGACGACCTGCAGCCCCGCCCCACGGCCAAGGGCCAGCAGCGCGCCGACGATGGCCACGTCCCCGCGCCGGTGCTCGGGGTCCGCCAGGCCGCTGACGAACGAGCGGTCCAGCTTGAGGAAGGCCAGCGGCAACCGGCTGATGTTCGAAAGGGAGGACCAGCCGGTCCCGACGTCGTCGATGCCCAGTGCGATGCCCTCTGCGGCCAGGTCGGTGAGCTGGCGCAGCGTCGCGGCGGAGGCGTCCAGGAGCACGCTCTCGGTGATCTCCAGGCCCAGCGCGGTCGACGGCAGCTGGTAACGGGCCAGCGTGGCGAGCACCTGGGCGGCAGCATGTGGTCGGATCAGCTGGGTCGCCGAGACGTTCACCTTGACGCTGAGATCGGCGGCGGCAATCCCGGCGCCGCGCCAGGCGGCCAGCTGCGCGCACGCCAGGTCGAGGATCAGGTCACCCAACGGCACGATGAGCCCGGTCTGCTCGGCCACGGCGAGGAAGTCCGCCGGCATGAGCAAGGCGCCGTCCGCGTCCCGGAGTCGGGCAAGGGCCTCCATCGATTCGATCCGGCCGGTGGCCATGTCGATGATCGGCTGCAGGTGCATCTCCACCCGCCCTGCGCCGACCGCGTCCCTGACCTGCTGCTCGCGCCGACCTCGACTCTCGGCGGCCACCCGAAGGCTCGGCTGGTACTCGACCAGGGTGGAAGGCCACGCCGCGAGCGACGCGGCAAGCGCGAGTTGCGCGTTGGCCAGCAGCGACGCTGCGTCCTGCCCGACGGGGGCGCGAGCGAGGCCGAGGCCGCAGCCCAGCGGGAGGGGTCCGACGGCGGATCTCACCGGCGCGGCAAGGGCGGCCTCGGCCTGCCGTGCCGCCAGCCGGGCACTCACCGCATCCTGCTCGCGCCAGGCCAGCAGGAAGTCAGTGCCGTCGATCCGGGCAAGGAGCGTGTTCTGCGGGGCGAGAGAGGCCAGCCGCCCGACGGCCGCGCGCAGCAGGCCATCGCCGATCTCGTGTCCATGGTTCGAGTTCGCCGCCCTGACGCCGTGCACGTGCACCGCCAGCAGCGATACGGCGACCGGGGAAGCTTCGGCCCCCCACCCGTCGATGAGGGCCAGCAGCGAGTCGCGGTCCAGCAGCCCCGTCACCTCGTCGCGGTGCCCGCAGGCGGCGGGCGGGGTGGTGAGTAGCTCGAACTGGCACACGTAGGCGGTGAGCCGGCCGGTTGCATCGAGCAGGCCGCCGGCGGTCACCTGGAAGCAGAGCACCGTCCCGTCGGCGTGCAGGTATCGCTTTTGCCAGCGCTCCTGCACGCTGCTGCCCTCCACCAGCCGGCGGATGTAGGGCATCGACACCTCGCGGTCGGCCGGCTCGGAGATCTCCGAGGTGAGGCGGCCGAGCAGCTGACGGGCCGGCCGGCCCAGCAGGTTGCAGAAGGTGGCGTTGACGCGGGCGAACCGGCGGTCCAGCCCGATCAGGGCCATCGCGACCGGAGCCTGCTCAAAGGCGGCCTGGAGCCGGTGTTCGGCGCCGTGCTGCTCCTCGACCCTGGCCACGTCCCCGCTGATGTCATTCAAGACAACCACCACCCAGGGAACCTCCGCCTCGGGGGCTCCCGCGTCGGGGCGTTCGGCCTCGGGGGGCCCCGTTACCGGGGCGGCGTGCACCGACAGCCACCGAATGGCTCCGCCCGCCGCGGGAACGCCGACAACCTCGCTCACCGGTTGCCCCGATCGCTGGGCCCGCACGAACGCGAAGCACTCGGCAGGCAGCGGGCGGCCATCGGTGCCCAGCACCGTCAAGGCTCGGCGCTTCGGCGGAAGGTCGATCACGTCGGTGGCGTTCACCGCCAGCAGGGCGCAGCCCCGCTGGTCGAGGTGGCGCACGACCCCGAGCTCATCGATCAGGGCCACCCCGCAACCAAGGGCGGCACCGGTCGCGGCCAGGGCGGCGAAGGCGTGCGGCACCAAATCGCGGGGGGCGCCAACGTGGATGTCGGTCATGGCCCCCCTAGTCTCGGCACGAACCGGACCGGGGTGTACCGCCGGCCGTAAACTCCCACTATGAATCCCGCGTTCGACACCTACCGGCTCACCGAGGAGCACGATCAGCTCCGCAAGGTGGTGCGCGAGCTGGCCGTGGACAAGATTGCCCCGCGTGCCGCACAAATCGACCAGAATGCCGAGTATCCCGGCGATGTCCACCAAGCGCTCAAAGACGCTGACCTGCTGGCCCTGCATGTTCCGGAGGAGTACGGCGGGGCGGGCGCAGACAAGATTGCCCACTGCATCGTGGTGGAGGAGATTGCCCGGGTCTGCGCCAGCTCCTCCCTGATCCCGATGGGGAACAAGCTCGGCACGATGGGCATGATCTTGTCCGGCTCGGAGGCCCTCAAGCGCGAATTCCTGCCTGCCGTGGCGCGCGGCGAGTACACCTTTTCCTATGCGCTGTCCGAGCGGGAGGCCGGCTCAGACGCTGCGTCGATGAGGACACGGGCGCTCGCCGATGGCGACGGGTATGTGCTTAACGGCACCAAATGCTGGATTACCGGCGCGGGAGTGTCCACCCACTACACGGTGATGGCGGTGACCGATCCGGCGAAGGGCGCGAACGGAATCAGCGCCTTCGTGGTCGCGGCCGACGATCCGGGATTCACCGTCGGGGCCAAGGAGCGCAAGCTCGGCATCAAGGGCAGCCCGACCCGGGAAATCTACTTCGAGGACTGCCGGATCCCGGCTTCGCGGATGATCGGCCAGCCGGGAACCGGGTTCAAGACTGCCTTGACGACGTTGGATCACACCCGGCTGGGCATCGGCGCGCAGGCGGTCGGGATCGCGCAGGGCGCCATCGACGCCGCCGTGGACTACGTGAAGGAACGGCGGCAATTCGGCAAGACGATCGCCGAGTTCCAGGGGGTGCAGTTCATGCTCGCCGATATGGCGATGCGAACCGAGGCCGCCCGGCAGTTGGTGTACGTGGCGGCCGCGGCAGCCGAGCGCGGCGAGCCGAACCTGACCTTCCGCTCCAGCGCGGCCAAGTGCTTCGCCTCGGACACCGCGATGGCGGTCACCACCGACGCGGTACAACTGTTCGGGGGTTACGGCTACACCCAGGATTTCCCGGTTGAGCGGATGATGCGGGATGCCAAGATCACCCAGATCTACGAGGGCACCAACCAGATCCAGCGACTCGTGATGGCACGCGCGCTGCTGAAGTAGCCGGGGCAGCCTCAGCCTGGCGCGGGTAGCCCGCTCACGCGGAAGCGGTCTCCCCCATCTTGGCCGCTATCACATCGAGGAACGCCCCGATCGTGGCAACGTCGATGAGTTCGTCTTCCGGCAGCGAGATGCCAAGCTCATCCTCGATCGCCATCGTGTATTCCACCAACGCCAGGGAGTCCACCTTAAGGTCCGATTTGAAAGAGACCTCCTCCCTGATCTGCTCCCGCTCGACGTCGAGCAGCAGCACGGCCTGTTGGCGCAAGGTTTCCAGGAGTTCAGCGCGTTCCACGCCGCCGATCGTAGGTCACGATGGCGCCAGGGCAGGACAGCTAGTGTCCGGCCAGTGCGCGGAACGGTGGACGGGCGGCGGGTGGCCGTCACCGGGCTCGGTGTGGTCAGCGTCTGTGGTGTGGGGACTGAGCCATTCTGGGCCGGCCTTTGCGAACCGGCCGCACCGGAACGCGTTCGTACGGTGCCCGGTTGGGATCCCACCCCATGGCTGGGTCGCGCCGAGGCGCGGCACACCGACCGGTTCGCTCAGTTCGCGGTGGCCGCCGCCGACCTGGCGGTGGCGGACGCCGGGCTCGATCTTTCCCGGGTGGACCCCGAGCGCTGCGGGGTGCAGGTAGGGACCGGGATCGGGGGGGTGACCTCCTTTGAGGCCGCCGTGCTCACCCGGGATCGTCGCGGCGATGGACGCGTCTCGCCCTACACGATCCCTTTGGTGATGCCGAATGCGGGCGCGGCTGCGGTCTCCATGCGGCTGGGCTGGCTGGGACCGGCAGAGACGTTGGCGACGGCGTGCGCCGCGGGCACACACAGCGTGCTGGCCGGCGCCCGCATGCTCGCCACGGGGGTGTGCGATCTAGTGCTGGCCGGCGGCGCGGACGCCTCGCTGATCGGGACGACGATCGCTGGGTTCGCCAACGCCGGGGCCATCTCCCCGACCGGTGTAAGTCGCCCGTTCGACCGGGACCGGGACGGGTTCGTGGCCGCGGAGGGGGCGGCGCTGCTGCTGCTCGAGTCGTTGGCGGCCGCCCAGGCGCGCGGCGCGCGGGTGTACGCGGTGATCGAGGGTGGGGCGAGTACCGCCGACGCCTTCCACATGACCGCCCCCGCCCCGGCAGGGGCCGGCGCGGCCCGCTGCATGCGGCAGGCCCTACTCGATGCCGGGTGCACCGCTGGCGATGTCAGGCACGTCAACGCGCACGGGACATCGACGCCGCTGAACGACGCGGCGGAGGCCACCGCCATCGCCGCCGTGCTAGGTGCGCGGGCCGCGCCGGTGACGAGCATCAAAGGAGTCACCGGCCACAGCTTCGGAGCTGCGGGAGCGTTGGAGGCCGCGGCCGTGTGCCTGAGCCTGGCGCGCCGCGTCCTGCCACCCACCGCGGGTTATGCCCGTCCCGACCAGGAAACCGGGGTGCTCGACGTGGTAGCCGAGCCGCGCCGGTGGGAGCCGGGGGTGGTGCTGTCCAATTCGTTCGGTTTCGGCGGCCACAACGGCACCCTGGTATTCGGGCCGGCGTAAACGCTCAGCGGAGTGGGGGCCCCGCCCGAGCGCCGAGTTCGGCGACCAGCTCGGCCCGGAGAGCGCCCTTGTCCACCTTCCCGGTGCGGTTGCGCGTGATGGATTCGACGAAGCGCACGTGCCGGGGGACCGCGTAGTCGGCGACCCGGTCGTGGACCCAATCGCGTACCTCACCGGCGCTGAGGTCGGCGCCAGGTTTCGTGACAACCTGCACCGCTACGGCTTCGAACGCCAACCGGTCGGGGACGCCGAAGGCGGTCGCCGCCTCGATGAGCGGATGGCTTACCAGCGCGTACTCCACCTCCACGCTGAACACCTTGAAGCCGCCCCGGATGATGACGTCCTTCTTCCGGTCCAGTACATAGACGAACCCCTCGCTGTCGATCCGGCAGTAGTCGCCAGTGCGCAGCCAGCCGTCGGTGATCGCGGCCGCCGTCGCCACCGCGTCGTTTCGGTAGCCGGTGGTGATATTGGGACCGCGGGCCAGCAGCTCCCCCACCTCGCCGCACGGCAGGTCGGCGCCTTCGTCGTCGACCACCCGCACGTCGCAGATCCGCAGCGGGCGCCCCACGCTGCCGGGCTTACGCCGGAACTCGTTGTCGCGGAGCATGGTGATCGGGGAGTGGTTCTCGGACAACCCGTAAACATCGGTGAGCCGCAGCTGAGGCATCCGCTCCTGCAAAGTCGTGATCGTGGAGAGGGGAACCGGGGCGCCCCCGAAGGCCCCACGTACTAGGCATTTTGCGGTCGGATACCGAAAACGGGAATCGCGCAGCATCAAGGTCCACAGGGACGGCGCAACCATGACGTAGCTGATCTGCTTACCGATGATCACATCCACCAGGTCGGGCCCGGACAGGTCGCTGACCGGCAGCGCCGTTCCCCCGGTGATCATCATGGTCAGCACCTGTGCGATGTGGCCGGTCACGTAATAAAGCGGGAAAGTGATGGCGGTGCGGTCGTCGCCGGTGAGCCCGACGGTCTCGAGGTAGGACATCGCGGAGTGCACCGCGCAGCGGTGCACCATCTCCACTGACTTGGGCACCCCGGTGGTGCCAGAGCTGTAGACGACTGCGTAGGTGGAACTCTCGTCCGGGAATGCGATCTGCTCGCCGCGCCAGGCAGTTCGTCGTCCCGCGAGCAGTGCGCCAATCGGCTCGACCAGGGCCGGGTCGAGCCCGGCGCTGGAGGCGGCCGCCCGGACGTCGTCGGCGTAGCTGTGCTCGGTCAGCACGAGTCGGGGTTGCTCGCGGGTCAGCAGCGTTGACCACGTGGAGGGCGCCGAGCGCGTGGGCAGCCCGGCGAAGATCAGGCCGGCCCGCGCGCAGGCCCAGATCGCGACGACGATATCCAGGCCGTTACCCAGCGCGGCGCTGACCACATCCCCGGGGCGCAGGCCATGCCCGCGCAGGTCTTCTGCTGCCGCCTCCACGAGTTCGGCGAACTCACCCCAGCCGACCTGGTAGTCGGTGCCCTCGACACCGATGCGGTCCGGATGCGCCCGCACCGCGCGATCAAGGGCGTGGACCAGGGTGAGGGGTCGACCGGCGAAGCACCGGACGGTTGTGCCGAGCCAGCTTTCGAGGACGAAACCCGCATCCGTGCCGCGGACGGCGGCTGGGTCGGATGACTCATGTGGCCGCTGCGTCATCGGGTTGCGCCCTTCTCAGGCGGCGAGAACGGCGTCGAGTACCCGCGCCTTGAGCGCACCGAAGGCGGCCTCGGCCAGGGTGTGCCGGCCCCGCCGGGGGCCGAACGGGACCGACAGTTGTTCGGTGATCCTTGCTGGGCGGACGCTGAGTAACCCGATCCGGTCGCCGAGCAGCAAGGCTTCTTCGACGTCGTGGGTGACCAGAACGGTGGTGGTGGGTCGCTCGGCCAGCAGCCCGCGAAACCATTCGTGCATGTGCAGGCGGGTCTGGGCATCCAGGGCGCCGAACGGTTCGTCCAGCAGCAGCACCGGTGGCCGGTTGACCAGCACCTGGGCAATGGCGGCCCGTTGTCGCATCCCGCCGGACAGTTGGCGGGGTAACGCGTTGGCGAACTCGCGGAGGCCGGTCACGGCAAGCAACTCATTGACGCTGCGTTCCGCGTCGGTGGCGCCGCTTTCCCGCGGCCCGAAGGCAATATTCTGCCGGACGCTGAGCCAAGGGAACAGCGTGCCGGCCTGGGCGACCATGCCTCGCTGGGGGGAGGGCCCGCAAAGCGGCGCCCCGTCGAGGACCAACGAGCCGGCGTCGGCCGTTTCGAAGCCGGCGAGCAGGCGCAGAATCGTGGATTTTCCGCAGCCGCTGGGGCCGAGCAGCGCCAGGGTCTGGCCGGAGGAAACGTCGATGTCCACCCGGTCGAGGACGTGCAATGACCCGTAGGACTTGGCCAGGCCGCGGACGCTGAGGGTCCCGGTTCGGCTCATGTGTCACTCCACCGGATCCATCGCCTGGCGACCGCCCGCAGGACCCGGTCGGCGGCGTAGCCGATGACGGCGAAAATGAGAATGCCGACAATGACCTCGTCGGTACGTCCACTCTCCCGCGCGGCGTTCATCATCGCGCCGACTCCGTCGGTGGTTCCGACCAGCTCGCCGACGATGACGCACGTCCAGGCCAGGGTGAGGGAGAGGCGCAGCCCCGTCACGATCTCCGGTAAGGCGCTGGGCAGGTAGACCCTTCGCCACAGCCGGCGACGGGGGACGCCCAGCATCCGGGCGGTCTCGATCAGCGTCCTCGGCACCCGGGCGACGCTGTCGGTGGTGGCGATGACAACCGGCCACAGCGCGCCCAGGAAGATCAGCACCCTCGCCGGGCGGTCCCCGACCCCGAACTCGACGATGGCTAGCGGCAGCCAGGCGTACAGGGGCACCGCCCGCAGGCCGTTGACCAGGGGGTCGAGCAGATCCGCCACGAACCGGGAAAGGCCAAGACCCAGGCCGAGCAGCAGGCCGACCGCGACCGCGGCGACCCAGGCCTCCCCGCATCGGGTCAGGCTGGCGGCAATGTGGCCCCAGCCGGCGCCGGTGAACGGGACGACGCCGGCCAGGGTGTCCACCCGGTGGCCGAAGAAGAACTCCCGGGTCGCTAGCGCCACGTCGCCGGGGGAGGGCAGGATCGAGCGTTGCTGCAGATGCAGCCCGGTCGCCAGTTGCCACAGCCCGATCAAGGCGGCCGGCGCGAGAACACCCCAGAGCCGGCGCGGACGGCGCCTCCCCCGCGTAGCTGCTGTAGCCGGGACGGCGAGCACCCCGGCGCCCGCCGCCTGCCCGGCAAGAACCTCGGTCACGGCGCCCTCCCGGGCGGCCCAGAACTCACGGCGCCCTCTCGGGCGGCCCAGAACTCACGGCGCGGTCACAGGTTCCAGTACTGCCGTGCGTAGAGCGCCTCGTAGTTCGGCTCCGCGGCCAGCACCTTGTTGGCGGCCAGCGCCTTGCCGACGGCCTCGAACTGGCCCTGGCGGGTTTGGTCGAAGCTCCACTGCGCGCCGATGTTGTTCAGTACCTCGGTGTAGACCTGCTCACTGAGCCCGAATTGAGTGACCAGCAGCTCATGCCACACCTTCTTCTCGTTCACCCCGGCGGGCGTCAGGTAGTTGGTCGCCGCCTTCTGCATTCCAGCGGTGACCCGGCACAGCTCCTGGTCCTGGAGCATCTTTGGGGAGGCCCACAGCGCCGTGTTCAGATCACCGAGGGGGGTGTCGAACACCCCCGGCAGCCGGACCCCCGTGCCGTTCACGACCGCCTGGCTGCACGGCGGCTCACTGCCCATGAACCCCTGAATGTCGCCCCGGCTCAGCGCCGCCACATGATCGGCGTAGCCCAGCGGCACCCCGGTCAGATCCTTACCCAGCCGGAGCCCCGCCTTGGCCAGCAGCAACCCGAGCACGAGCACCTGCGCGCCCGGCGGCGGCACCCCCACCCGTTTGCCACGCAGATCCGCGATATTCGCGACCTGACCCTTCCTGCCGATCAGCCCGAAGCCCTGCCGGGCCACCATCGCGATGACCTTCGAATGGATGCCGCCCTTAGCCTGGACCAGCATCGGCACGTACGGGGACATCAACCCGAAATCCAGCGAGCCGGTCTCCAGCGCCTGCAGGATCTCAGTGGTGGAGGTCACCGGGGTGACCGTGACCCTGACCCCGGCCGGCGCGAACCGCTGCCAAAACAGCATCGACGAGGCATGATTCTTCGAATACACGCAGGTCTTGATCGTGACCTTGCGCCCTCCCGCGAGCCCCGGAAGGCCGGCGGAGGAGACCTTCGCGGCCGCCTTGGAACCCGACGACCCGCAACCGGGAAGCACAGCCCCCGCGGCGGCCGCAGCCGCTAAACCGATCAAGGTGCGCCGGGTGATCGGGCCACCGGACGGATACGGCATGGTTCTCCTCGCGTATAGGGGGAGCGGCAGCTCGAGGCCGATTGATCTACTCGCAGTTTATCCAGGGTCCCCGCCGCCGCGGGCTCGAGCGGCTGCCGCGGCGAGCAGCGGCACTAGGGCCGTGGTGTCGACTTTGCCGTGCGCGTTGCGGGGCAGCCCGGCGAGCACGACCAGAGGTCGTGGCACGGCATGCAACCCGACCGTCTCGGCGACCGCGGTCCGCAGCGCGTGCAGGTCAGGCGCCACGTCGGGGGCGGCGACGACCGCGGCGGCCACCTGCTCACCGGCGACGCCGCCGGGCAGGCCGATCACGGCGGCGTCCGAAAGCTGCCCGCTGCTGAGCAGGGCCTGTTCGACCTGGGCCGGGGCGACGTTGACCCCGCCGCGGATGATCAAGCCGGTGGAGCGGCCAGCCAGGGTGAGCACGCCTGCCTCGAGGCGCCCGAGGTCGGCGGTCTGCAGCCAGCCGTCGGCCGTAACTGGGGGCGCATCGACCCCCCAGTAGCCAGGGGTGGTGGCCGGGGAACGCACCTGCACCAACCCCACGTCTCCCTCCGGCCGGTTCTCCCCGTCGGGGCCGACGATTCGCACTGTCGCATAGGGCAGCGGCCTCCCGACGCTCCCCGGGAACTGCGACGATTCCCGGTCGGAAAGGACGGTGACCGGGGCGCAGGTCTCGGATTGGGCATAGACGTCGTGCAACGCGATCCCGGGGAGGGCGGCGCGGACCCGGGCGAGGGTGCCCGGGCGGGCCGGTGAGCCGCCGAAGACGGCGGCCCTTATCTGCGGCAGCCCGTTCCGGTTGAAGCCGTCGGCGCGCAGCAGCAGCTCCCACATCGAGGGGACGACGTCCAGCCAGGTCACGTGATGCGTCGCGGCGGTCGAGATGAGCTCGGCGGCGCTGAAGCTCCGCATGCTCACGGCGGTGCCACCGGTGAACATGGTCGGCGCCAGTTGGGTCACATGCCCGGACACCCAGCCGAATGGCAGATGGATGGCCGTGCTGTCGCCCGGGCCGAGCCCCAACAGGTCGGCGTAGCCGACCGCTGCGTGCCCCAGCATCGCGCCGGTCACCCGTACCGCCTTGGGGCGGCCGCCGGTGCTACCACTGGTCGGGATCAACATGTAGGTCGTCGACTCCTGCGCTGGTGCGGCGCAGATGGCCGGTCCACCTGCCAGGAGCACCTCGGCGGCGTCCCGAACGTGAGTTCGGGCGGGAAGCCCGGCGACCAGCTCGGGTTGCGCCAGGACCACGGCCGGCTCGGTCAAGGTGAGCAGGTCCTCGGTCCGGGCCGCCGGGCCGTCCGGTGGCAGCCCCAAATAGATCAGTCCCGCATGGGCGCACGCCCAGATGCCCACGGCCGCCTCCAGGCCGTTGCGGGCGGCCAGCGCGACGCGATCCCCCGGCGCGGCGCCAAGGCGGAGCAGGCTGGCGGCGGCCGCGCCGACCAGCTGGGCGAACTCGGTGTAGCTCACGCGCCGGGCAAGGACCGGGTCGATCAGCAATGGCCGGTTGGGGTAGCGGTCAACCGCACCGGCCAGCAGCGAGGTGGGAGTGGGCGGCCGGCCGGAGTAGAGGTCCCTGGCCGCCGGCGAGGTAGGGGCGGCCGACCGGTGGGTGGCCTGCCCGACATGGCCCGTCCCTGTCATCTGGCGACCTGTTGCAGGGTTGCCGCCTTCACCGGTCCCGTTTGCGCGTGAACCAGCTGGAAGGCGGCGGCGCGCAGTAGCCGTTGCTCGGGATTGGCCAGGTCCATCCCTTGCCCGCCGCGCGCGGCGAGCGCGGCGCCCGCTGCCTCGGTCGACAGGAGCATCGCCTCGGCGCGCAACGCCAGCCGTCGAGCGGTCTGCTCGCTGGCGGCCACGTCGTCGATGAGCGCGTACGCCTCATCCCGAAGGGCATCACCCCGGCGGCGCAGCCGGTCAGCCGCCGCTGGGTCACGGGCGGCCAGCAGCGCGGTAGCCGCCGCGGTCAGACCCACCGTGGAGGGCAGCAGGTTGGGGGTCGCGATGCGATCGGCCTCGGCCCATTCGGCGAACGAGCGCACCGCGACGACGTCCTCGTCGGGTACCGCGAGTGACTCAAAGCTGATCGAGTGGGTGCTGGTGCCGCCCATCGCCGCGAGCGCCAGTTCCCCGGTGCTGCGGATGCCGGTGGGCAGGTGTTGGACATCCACTGGCACCAGGGCGAAGACCACCTGCTGGTCGGGCCCCTTCTCGGTGACCGCCCCCACCAGGACGACGTCGATCAGGCCCCAGCCGGTGCACCACGGCTGCGACCCGGTCAGCGACCAGCCGCCGCCACTAGCGCGGGTAGCGGTGATCGAGGGCTGCGCGGTGCGCAGATGGGAGTAGGCCACCCCGGCCTGGGCATGACCCGATGCCAGCGGCGCGAGCCAGCGGGCCGCCAGCGCAGCATTGTCGCTGTGGGCCAGCATCTTGAGCACCGGGCCGTGTTGAAACCAGACGAACCATGCGTCTGGGCTGGCGCCAGCCAGGATCTCGGCGACGCGCCTCGCGACCGGACCGGGAACCCCGCCGTGGGTGGCGGGAGCGCCGACCGCGTAGAGGCCGATCGCGGCGAGGGCGCCCGTGTCCTCTCGGGTGACGCCGTCGCTTTCCAGCAGCGCGGCTCGGGCGCGCAGTTGATCGGCGATGAGCAGCGTGGCAGACACCAGTGGGTGATCGTCTGCGGCAGCGACAGGTGCGTCCGCGGCGGCGGGGGAGGGCATAGCCATGTTCACTGACGCTAGCCGGTTTGTGGCGCACGCTGCTGCGGGGCCGCGACGTTAGCGTGCGAGCGCCGCTCCCCTAGGTCGCGTCGGTGAACGGTGCTCTGGTCGCTGCTCTCACCTCATCGACGCTGACTCCTGGTGCGCATTCACGCAGCACCAACCCGCCGGGCTGCACGTCAAGGACGGCGAGGTCGGTGACGATCCGTTGCACGCACGCCTTACCGGTCAGCGGCAGGCTGCACTCGGGAAGGATCTTCGGCGATCCGTCGCGCGCGACGTGTTCCATCATCACGATGACCCGCTTCGCGCCGTGGACCAGGTCCATGGCGCCGCCCATTCCCTTGACCATCTTTCCGGGAATCATCCAGTTCGCCAGGTCGCCGGTCGCCGACACCTGCATGGCGCCGAGGACAGCGACGTCGATGTGGCCGCCGCGGATCATCGAAAACGAGGTGGCCGAGTCGAAGTAGGAGGCACCCGGTAGCACGGTGACAGTTTCTTTCCCCGCATTGATCAGGTCCGCGTCGACCTCGTCCTCGGTGGGATACGGGCCAACGCCGAGCACGCCATTCTCGCTGTGCAGGACAACGTGCACACCCCGCGGGATGTGATTGGGCACGAGCGTGGGCAGGCCGATCCCCAGGTTGACATACGCGCCGTCTGGCAGCTCACGCGCCACCCTTGCGGCCAACTCGGCGCGGGTCAGTGTCACGCCTGCTCCTTAGAGGTGTCGGGGCGCAGGGTCCGCTTCTCGATCCGCTTACCGCCCGGACCTACCAGGACCACCCGCTGGACGAATACCCCCGGGGTGTGCACCTTGTCCGGATCCAACTCGCCCGGCTCTACGAGGTGCTCCACCTCGGCGATCGTCACCCGTCCGGCCGCGGCGCACAGCGGGTTGAAGTTGCGCGCGCTCTTGTCGTAGCTGAGGTTGCCGTGCCGGTCGCCATATTGGGCGCGGACGAGGGCGAAGTCGCAGATGATGGCCTCCTCCAGCACGTGCGGAACGCCGCCGAACTCTTGCACGTGTTTCGCGGGGGAGGCCAGCGCGATGCCGCCGGCACCGTCGAAGCGCCAGGGCAGGCCGCCGTCGGCGACCTGCGTGCCGACACCGGCCGGGGTATAGAAGGCGGGAATGCCAGCGCCTCCGGCGCGCAGGCGTTCGGCGAGGGTGCCCTGAGGCACCAGCTCCACCTCCAGCTCGCCGCCGAGGAACTGGCGCTCGAACTCCTTGTTTTCCCCGACGTAGGACCCGGTGGTGCGGGCGATGCGATGTGCGTTCAGCAGCACCCCGAGCCCCCAGCTATCCACACCGCAGTTGTTGCTCACGGTCGCAAGGCCGGCGGTTCCCTTCGCGTGCAGCGCATCGATCAAGGCGATGGGGACCCCGCACAGCCCGAAACCACCCACCGCCAGGCTAGCGCCGTCCCCGATGTCCGCGACCGCTTCGGCTGCGCTGGCCACCACCTTGTCCATGGCGAGCGACCTTAGCCAGTCACGCGTAGGGGGTGGCTCGCTCGGCCTCGGCCAGCCGCACCAGGTTGCCCGGGTCGGGGTTGCGGACCAGCACGACGCTGCCGCCGCTGGCGAGCGGACCCAGGTAGGCAGTGTGCAGCAGGGCCCGATCCAGGGGCGGGTCACCGACAGGGGCCAGCAGCATCCGGCCGCCGATGCTCAACGCGGCCGCCTCCGCGATCACGATTTGGTGGCTCACGCCCGGGACAGCATGGCTGGAGGCGGAGGCGGTCTGCCCCTGGTAGCGGTCCCCGTGGGCGAGAACCTCGGCGGCGTAGTCGATCACGGTCCGATCAGCGGTGAGCAGCGGGGCACCCATCGGGCGCAGTGAGAGCAGGACAACATCCTCCGTGTCGGGCCGCTGCCCCCGCTCGGCGGCAAACCCCACCTGCGCGCCGGGCGGCCCATCCGCACGCGCCCCGTCACCCGGCGAGCCCTCCAGCTCGACGATGAGATCCGCCAGCCAGCAGGCGGCCACCACGACCAGCGACTGCCAGTGCACCGGTAGCCGCACTGCCGCCAGCTCCCCGGCAGTGGTGCCCACGCCGTCGACCAGCAGGTTTGCCGTCTTGGTAACCCAGTTGGCGAACGTGGCTCCGGAAACCTCTGTCCGCTCACCGGTGGCATCGTCGTAGAACGTGATCAGTGGAGATGCCGGGTCGGTGGCGAGCCGGGCATCCAGCAGCCCAGGCAACGTGGCGGCCAGCGGTCGACCGGTAGCCGTGCCCCGGTCGGTCACGGCCCGCAGACTGGGCTGCTGGTGCTCGGCGCGCCGCTTGGCGACGGTGACGCACTCGGGGCGGGTGCGCTGGGTTTCGGCGAGGTGACTGGTGCGCTTGCCGCCGGGTCGCTCACGGTGCCACCCGACTTGCCGATCACCAGCTCCAGCGTGGCACCCAGGCTGGCGTCCGGGACGAGTTCGGCTCCCCGCACGGCCTTGCTCAGCTCCTTCGCGGCGCCCGCCTGGCTGTTTCCGTACCGGATCGTGGTCTGTGCGGTGCCCGGCGCGTTGCCGATCGAATCGATCACGAACCCAAACGGGGTGAGTGCATCCCGGGTGGTGCCGGCTTTACCGGCCACCCCGCTGCCGTTGCGCACCTGGATGCGTACCTGGGTGGGTGGGACAGGGCTTGCCGTGTCTAGGGGCGCAGCCGGCGCTGCGTTGGGGTCGCGGCCGGCCGCGACGTTCGCCATGAATCGCTGGACGGCGGCCGGATCGACCGTCACGTAGTTGATCTCCGTTCGGTATCCGGGCGGAAGGTGATTGGCGCCCTGGTCGAGGGTCGGGATGGTCGTGAAGTGGATGCTGGCCGGGTTGACGTTCTTGAGCCGGTTGGCGAGCGCGAGAAGGTCCTGCGCGGATTCACCGCTGTCAACGGTCAGGCTCTGCGTCACTTGCTGCAGCAGGTCGTTCAACGTTGCCGGGTTCCTGATCGATTTGGCCTTCTGCACCACCGCGCTGGCGAAGCGCTGCTGGCGCTGGATGCGGCTGAAGTCGGCGCCAGCCAGGCCGTGGCGCTGCCGGACGAACGCCAGCGCCTGCGCCCCGTTGATCCGCTGCACCCCGGCGGGCAGGTTGATCCCGCTGTAGCCGTCCTTCGCCGGCTGGCTGAGGCAGACCTGCACGCCGCCGAGCGCGTTCGTGATGTCGATGAACTGGAAGAAGTTGACCTGGATGTAGTGATCAATCCGGATGCCTGCCAGGTTCTCCACGGTCTGCACCAGCAGCGCGGGGCCGCCGCCCTTGTGCGCGCTTTCGCCCTCCTGGAAGGCCCCGTTAATCTTGAACATGTGGTGGCCGGGGATGGCAACCCAGCTGTCCCGCGGGAAGCTGACCATCGTCACCTGGCCGTTCCCGGCCGGGATGTGCAACAAGATGAGGGTGTCGGTGTTGACGCCCCCACCATCCTGGGTCGTATTGGCCGCGGCGAGCTGCGCCTTGGTCGCCCCCATCCGGTTGTCCGACCCGACCAGCAGGATGTTTTGCGTCCCGTTGCTGACCTTTGCCGGCCGCTGCCCACCGATGGTGTCGAACACGTTCGCGCGGGTGATGTTGCCGTTAAGCTGATGCAGGTACCCGTAGGCCAGCGCGCTGGTCGCCAGCACGAACACGCTGAGCAGCCCAGCGATCACGGACCCGGTCCGCGCCCAGGCCGAGCGTCCGACGCGCGACGTCGGCACGGACGTTCCACGCCGACGGGGGGACAGCTCCGGCGGAAGGGGGAGCCGGCCCGGTGCCCGGCCGGAAGTGCCGTCCGCGCTCACCGATCTCCTCCTCGTCGCGTGCGTGCTCGAAGCGTGCGTGGATAAGGGCGCCAGGCCCGAGCCGCGGCTCCGACGTGTCGGCTCACCCGGCGGTCGCCTCCAGGTTACCTCGGGGATCGTTTCCCGACGTGCCGAACGCGGCGTGGGGCGCTGCTAGCGTCGGCCCCCGTGAAGGCCCTCGTGTTGGCCGGCGGCGCGGGCACCCGGCTGCGGCCGATCACCCATACCTCCGCCAAGCAGCTGGTCCCGGTCGCGAACAAGCCGTTGCTTTTCTACGGCCTGGAAGCGATCAGGGACGCCGGGATTACCGACGTGGGGATCGTGGTGGGGGACACCGAGGCCGAGATCAGGGGCGCGGTCGGCGACGGCAGCGAGTTGGGGATCACTGCTACCTACCTGCGCCAGGATGCTCCGCGCGGCCTCGCCCACGCGGTGCTGATCGCCAAGGATTTCCTCGCCGATGAGCCGTTTGTCATGTATCTGGGGGACAACCTGATCGTCGGCGGAATCAGTGAACTGGTTGCCGAGTTCGCCGCCGGGTCCTACGACGCGCAGATCCTGCTCACGAAGGTCGCCAATCCCGAGCAGTTTGGGGTGGCCGAGTTGGGCCCCGACGGTCACGTAGTGCGCCTGCAGGAGAAACCATCGGCGCCGCGCAGTGACCTTGCCCTGGTAGGCGTCTACATGTTCGGCCCACGGGTCCACGAAGCCGTGCGGGCGATCAGCCCGAGCGACCGCGGCGAGCTGGAGATCACCCACGCCATCCAGTGGCTGATCGACGCCGGCGCGGAGGTGCGCTCGCACCTGGTGACCGGCTACTGGAAGGATACCGGGCGGCTCGACGACATGCTCGACACCAACCGCAAGGTGCTGGAGGGCCTGGAGGGGTCGGTGCACCCGGGTGCGAGCGTGGATGAGGCGAGCAGGCTGGTCGGCCGGGTCGTCCTGGAGGACGGCGCCCAGGTGGTGCGTTCGACCATCCGAGGACCGGCGGTGATCGGGCGCGGCACCCGGATCGTGGACTCCTACATCGGGCCGTTCACCTCGATTTACCACGACTGCGTGATCGAGCGGACTGAGGTCGAGCATTCCATCGTGCTTGAACGCTGCCAGATCCGGGAAGTCGGCCGGATCGAGGATTCGCTGCTCGGCCGGGATGTGGAGGTTGTTCCCAGTGCAGCGTTGCCCAAGGCGCATCGGCTGGTGCTCGGGGACCACAGCAAGGTTAGCGTCGCCACTACCTGAGAGGCTCGCAGCATGCGCATCCTGATCACCGGCGGCGCCGGGTTCATCGGCTCGCATTTCGTGCGGACGTTGCTCGGCGGCGGTTACCCGGCGTTCACCGGCGCGCAGGTGACGGTGCTGGACAAGCTGACCTACGCCGGGAACCTGGCGAATCTGGGGTCGGTGGACGGCCAGTACACCTTCGCCAAGGCGGACATCGCAGATCACTTCGCGCTGGATGACCTGATAGCCGGGCAGGACCTGGTGGTCAATTTCGCGGCCGAGACGCACGTCGATCGGTCGATCACGGGTGCTGCCGATTTCGTGGTCACCAACGTGCTGGGGACCCAGACCCTGCTGGACGCATGCCTGCGCCATGGAATACGCCGGCTGTTGCACGTTTCCACCGACGAGGTCTACGGCTCCATCGAGCACGGCTCGTGGACCGAGGCGCATCCGCTGGAACCGAACTCGCCCTATAGCGCGGCGAAGGCCGGCGCCGACCTGCTCGCCCTCGCCTACGGGCGCACCTACGGCTTGGACGTGGTGGTGACACGGTGCAGCAACAACTACGGGCCATTTCAGTTCCCGGAGAAGCTCATTCCGCTGTTCGTGACCAACCTGATCGACGGGTTGCCGGTCCCGCTGTACGGCGACGGCGGCAACGTGCGGGACTGGCTGCACGTCGACGACCACGGCCGGGGGATCGCGCTGGCACTGGAGCAGGGGAGCCCCGGGGAGGTCTACAACATCGGCGGGGGCAGCGAGCTGACCAACCGGGAGCTCACCGAGCGGCTACTTGCGCTCTGCGGGCGGGACTGGTCGGCGGTCCGGCCGGTCGCCGACCGGCTCGGGCACGACCGGCGCTACAGCGTTGACTGCGGCAAGCTCGCGGCCTTGGGCTACGCACCTGCTACTGACTTCGTCGAGGGCCTGGCCGAGACGGTTGACTGGTATCGGGCCAACGAGCCGTGGTGGCGGCCGTTGAAGGCTGCGCATACCCCCGTTGCCGTTACCTCAACGGGCGCCTCGGTCTGAGGTGCGGCTGGTCATCACCGGGGCCGGCGGGCAGGTCGGCCGCGAGTTGCTCGCTCTGGCCCCCGCGCACCCGGCGGTCGCGTCCGTGCTGGGGCTGACCCGCGGGGAGCTGGACGTGACCGACGCCAGCGCCGTCCGGCAGCGGATCGCGCACGAGGCGCGGTTGGGGAGGGCGAGCGGCGGTTCGGTCGTGGTCAACGCCGCCGCGTGGACCGACGTGGATGGCGCGGAAAGCTGGGAGGAGGCTGCGTACGCGGCGAACGCGACCGCGCCAGCCCTGCTTGCTACCACCTGCGCCGATTACGGAATTCCCCTGCTGCACCTATCTACTGACTACGTCTTCGCTGGCGACCGGCCCGGTGGCCCGCCCTACCACACCGCTGACGCCACCGGCCCGGTCGGCGCCTACGGCCGGACGAAACTCGCTGGCGAGCTAGCCGTGCGAACGCTGCACCCGGCCGGTGGCCACGTGGTCCGGACCGCCTGGCTCTACGGGCGGGGCCGTAACTTCGTGGCTACGATGGGCCGCCTGGCGGGCGAAAGGGATACCGTCGAGGTGGTGGATGATCAGGTGGGCAGTCCCACCTGGGCCCGTGATCTCGCGGCCGGCCTGCTTGCGCTGGGCGCGCTGGCCCCGTCGGGCCGCGTCTGGCACCTGACCGCCGGGGGCCAGACCAGCTGGTACGGCCTGGCGCAGGCGGTGTTCAGCCTGCTCGGTCAGGACCCGGACCGGGTCCGGCCCACCACGACCGCGGCGTTCCCCCGCCCCGCCCCGCGGCCGGCCTACAGCGTGCTGAGCCCTTCAGCGTGGCTGGACGCCGGGCTGCCAGCTCCACGCCCGTGGCGCGAGGCGCTCGCCGAGGCGATCCGGGACGGATCGGCAGTTGGCTGATCCCCGGCTGGCTGGCGGCCTGGTGGCTGATCGCCGGTACCCTTCCGCCGTGACCTTGCCCCCGGTGCGCCGGACGGTGCCTCGGGCGATCTCGTTGCTGCCCGACGCCGTGCCGGCGGCCGTTGCCGCGGTCACCGTTGTCCTGGTGCTGCTGCTGGATCTCCATTCGTTCAGCAGCGCGCTGGTGTTCCCGCTGGCCGGCGTGGCCGCGGTCGGTGCCGTCGTCGCGGTCGCGTGGGTGCACGCCGGGAGCACCACGCTGCCGGGAGGGGTGCGATGGGACGTCGGCGCGCTGCTGCTGGCCGTCGGGTTCGCCGTCATCAACGCCAGATACGCCTCGCAGCATCTGCTGGTCGACCGCGACCCAGCCGTGTACGCGACCACCGCGGAGTATCTGGCGCACCACTCGTCGCTGCCAGTCACGATCGATACGCACGCGTTTGCGGGCGGCGTCAACTACGACACCAGCGGCTACGGCCTGCTGCCCAAGGTCGGTCAGCTGTTCCCGCAGGGCATGCACGCGACGCCGGCGCTGCTCGCGGTTCTCGGCCGGCTGCTGGGGCCCAGCATGTTGCTGCGCGGTGACGCCGTCATTGGGGGGGTGGCCGTCCTCGCGGTCTACGCCTTCGCCCGTCGCGTCGTCGGCGGCGGCTGGGGGCTGCTCGCCGCCGCCGTCCTGGCTGTGTCGATGCCGGAGATTCACTTCACCCGCGACGTGTATTCCGAGCCCCTCGGCCAGTTGTTGCTGTTCGGCGGCCTGGCTCTGCTGTGGCACGCCTACGAGCGGGGCTCCCCGGCGGCCTACGGCCTCGGCGGATTCGTGTTCGGTGCCGGCATGACGACCCGTACGGATGCCTTCCTCGCCCTCGTAGGCCCGCTCGCCCTGGTCGTGATCCTGCTGGGCGGCGCGCCGCCAGGGCGGCGCGGCGCCGAGCGCGGCCGGGTGCTGGCTCTTTCCGTCGGCGTTCTGGTGCCCACTGTCATCGGCCTGCGCGACCTGCAGACCTTGGCGCCCGGGTATTACCACGACCTCGGCAGCGAGCTGGCTGTGGTCCGAAACGTTCTGGTTGCCACCGTGATCACCAGCGTAGCTGCCGTGCTGCTCGCTTGGTATGCCGGCCCTCCCCGGCGCCTGCTCGCCGCCCGGCTGCCGACGCTGGCGTGGACTGTCACCGGGTTGTTCCTGCTGGTGTTCGTCGGGCTCGCGCTGCGGCCCCTGTTCGGTGTGCATCGAAGCGGCACCCAGGACGGGCGTGACCTGGTCACCTTCCTGCAAAAGGGCCTTGGCTACGCCGTAGATCCGCGCCGGGACTACGCCGAGCTGTCGCTGGCTTGGCCCGGGTACTACTTGGGACCGGTCACGGTTGGTCTCGGCGTCCTAGGCCTGGCGTTGCTTATGGCGCGGCTGATCCGCAATCGGCAGCTGACGATCGTGCCGTTCCTGGCGGTGTGGCTGCCGACCAGCCTGGGATATCTCGTGCGGCCAAGCATCCTGCCTGACCAGATCTGGGCGGTACGCCGGCTGCTGCCGATCACGATCCCCGGGCTGATTCTTGCCTGCGTCGTTGTCCTCGCCGCCTTGGCGGCCGGTCCGGGGCGGCGGCTCGCTGCCCGGCCGCGCCGCGCCTGGCTTCGGCCGGTCGCCAGGGTTTCCGCGGTGTTGCTGGCTGTCCAGGCCGTGGTGGTCGCCCTTGTCGTGACGGCACCGCTCGCTACGGCCCGCGAGTACGTGCCTGAACTCGCGGCGGTCCAGAAGGTGTGCGGTGTGTTCGGGCGGCACGCCGCCGTGCTGGGCATCGATGAACTAGACCAGGCGATGAACCCCTCGCTCACCTCGAACTGCCGGGTGCCGGTCGCCTCCCTCGCGGCACCGTCGCGGGCCGTCCTTGCCCGCCAGCAGGCCGCCGCTGCCGCCGATGGGCGCGCCCTATGGGTCTATGCCAAGTCGCCGGAGGCGTTGATGCCGCTCGCCGACGGGCCGGCGGCCCATCCGGTCCCCACGGTCAGCCTGGTCTCGCAGGCATGGGAGCAGTTGCTGCTGAAGGCGCCGGCGAAGGCGCCGATGCTGATCGCTGACTTCTACCTGGCCCGGGTTCGGCCAGATGGCAGCGTGGTAATCCAGCCGCCCGGCCCGCGCGGAGGCTAGTCCGGGCTCCGGTTCCCCGCGCAATGGTGGAGCGAATCGTCGTTAGCCGGCGGCGTCCGGCCGGCGTTTGAGGGGTTCGAGCCGGGCCTCGATGGCGTCCATCCGGCCTTCTACGTTGCCCAGGCGCCGTGGCAGGCTGGTGCGCAATCCCACCAGCTCGACCTCGATCCGGCTCAGCACCTGCTCGATCCCGTCCAGTCGCACGCTGTCAGCCAGTAGCCGGTCCTGAACTCGCTGGTAGACCCGGTCCTCCACCCGGTGTATTCCCCGGCGGGCAAGGTCGCGACCGGATGACCGGAGCCGATCGGTACGAGCTGCCATCAGTCGAGCCAGCCGACCACGCCTGCGCGCTGACGCTGGAGCTGGCGCCGGCCCTTCGCTACCCCCGATGGGTTGGCTCGCCGCGGGGGGAAGGGACACGGGAGGACCTCCATCGTCGGGCCGGGGGGCGGGCGGCCGGTCGGTTGCCAAACCTTCGCTGGCGCGTAGTAGCCGCGCCGGGGCTCGTGCGCCGGGCGGGGTTCCCAGCAGGGCGAGTTCCAGTGTGGCCCGGAGCAGCCCGTCGTGCCGCAGCGGGAGCACCCGGTCGACCGCGTCCGCGATCCGGGCGGCGCATCGGGCCGCGTCACACAGGTCTTCGTAACGCTGGCGGCCAGCCCAGGACAGCCGCGCCGCGGTGTCCTCCTCGCCGGCCAGCTCGGCGAGTGCCGCCCGCATTCCTGTGGTGTCGCTGATGCGGACGTTGACGTGTGTTGTCAGCCCCAGCTCGCGCGCCACGGCTTCGGGAACAAGCAGCGGCGCCCCCCAGGCCAGGGCCCGACTGCCCACCTCCGCATCAACGGTCCATACGGCCGCGCAGCGCGCGAGCGCGGCATCCAGCCGGCCGGCGTCAACTGCAGCCGCTTCGTCGTCGAGCCAGCGCGGTCCGCGCCGATCGGCGATGAGGGCGCCGGTTCCGGCCGGGCCGAGCGCTGCCCGCATCCGCCGTCGCACGAACGGGGGCGTCCAGCGCACCGCGGCGGTGTCCTGCCGCCAGCCGGGGTGGGTGGGGAGGGCGACACCGCGGGTCTGGGCCGCAGCCAGCGGGGCCGGATCTGCGCAGAGGACGGCCAACGCATCGGGGTCGACCGGATCATCGGCTCCGGCAAGTTGCAGCCACGGACGATGCCCGATAGGGGCGGTTGCCAGGAACACATCCGGCGGTCGGCCTTCGTAGGGCCGGCCGTCGTCGGCGCAAGGCGCCATCGGCAACCAGCGGGCCAGTTCGGCCAGCACTGAGGCTAGCGGTCCGTCGGCGGCGACGCAGACCCCCAATAGCGGTGCGTGGGCCGGTCCAGTCACCGGCGCCGCGACGTGGCACGGCCGGCAGCTCACGAGGACAACAGCTGGTCGACGACGCGATCCCAGCGCAGCCCGGCGGCTAGTTCACGGCCAGCGTTCCCCAGCCGCGCTGCGTGGTCGCTGTCCCCGGCCAGTCGGTCGATGGCGGCGCCGAGCTGCTCGGGGCTGGCATCGGTGACAAGCCCGGTGCGACCGTCGAGGACGAAATCCAGCACCGCGCCAGCGTCGGTGGACGTGATCACCGGCTTTCCTGCGGCGAAGGCCTGCAGCGTGACGTATCCGTAGTCCTCATCATGCGGCGCGTAGAGCACCGACGAGGCGTTCGCGTACAACTGCACTAGCCGGTCGTCCTCGACCCAACCAGCGAGCTGCACCCGATCCTGCAGCCCGAGCCGCACCGTGAGGTCAGCCAGCTCGCCGGTCAGGGACCCGGTGCCTGCGATGATTAACCGTAGACCAGAGTGGCTGCTGGCCAGGGCTTCCACGGCAAGGTGGGGCCGCTTATTGGCCTCCAGGCGACTGACGAACAGCACGTAGTCGCCGAAGGGGCCTGGCATCAGGCGGTTGGTCAATGGGGCGGGGTGTGACAGCGGTGTGCTGCCCATTCCGTTGTGCGCCCGAAGCCGGGCGCTGACCACGCTGGAGTTCGTGAACACGTGCGTGGCCTCGCCAAGGGCTCGGTTATCCCATTCGGTGAGGATCCGCTGGGTCTCCCACGCGTCCGCGTCAGGCCCGAAGTCCGACCAGGGGGCGTCCGCCGCGTCGTAGGCCCCTCGGTGCTGATGCAGCAGCCACACCACCTTGCGCGGGTGGCGCACGAAATACGACGGGAAGTTCGTCGCGATCACCAGGTCGGCGTCGACCGGCAGCAACCGCCAGGCCAGCGGTGCGTCCAGCAGCCGCCCCTTCTCCCAGGCCACGGGTAGGCGCACCACGTCGGTGTCGTGCCCAGCGGCCCGTAGCGCCGCGGCGAGCGCCTCCTGGTGCTGTTCGGCACCCCCCCGGACGAACGGCTTCTGGGCGCCGCACACCACAATGCGCACGTCTGCTCCGTTCTACTGGACTGGCGACCCCGTAGGATAGGGCGCGCCGTTACCTGTCTCCGGGGCGGTCCCGCTCGGTGCGGAACGCACCATTCCGCCGAAACGAAGGATCCATGACCGCTCACGCGCCGCCCGCATCGGTCATTTCGCCGCCGCCCCGGTCCGGGGGAGAGCATGGGCCGCCCGGCCACAGCGCGGGCGGCGGCGAGCACCTGGCGCTCATTCACACCAAGGAACGGTTCTTTTTCGGGTTCTCCCGTGCGGTGCGCGAGGTATGGGACTACCGGGAGTTGCTCGGCCAGCTGGTCCGCAAGGAACTGAAAGTCAAGTACAAGGACTCCGTGCTGGGCTTCATGTGGACTCTGGTGCGGCCGCTGATGCAGCTGCTGGTCTACTCCATCGCGATCGGTATCTTCCTCGGCGGAGGGCGGACCATTCCCCAGTTCGGCGTCTACCTGTTTACCGGGCTGCTGGTCTGGCAGCTGTTCACCGACATCATCGGCGGGTGCGCGGGTTCGATCATCTCCAACGGCGGACTGGTCAAGAAGGTTTACCTCCCGCGTGAGCTTTTTCCGCTGGCCGTGGTGGGCGCCGCCTTCATCAATTTCCTCCTGCAGTCCGTCATTCTGGTGGGCGCATACATCGTGACCGGTCATGCCCCCTCATTCGGGCAGTTTTATCTGATCCCCCTCGCGCTCGCGGTGGTGCTGCTGTTCGCCACCGCCCTCGGTCTGGTGCTGGCCGCCACGAACGTGTTCCTGCGCGATGTGCAATACCTGGTCGAGATCGGTCTGCTGCTCTGGTTCTGGATGACGCCGATCGTCTATGACTGGACGAAGGTGAAAAAGCAACTCGTCATCGACCATCACCTGCAGGCGGTGTACCAGATTTATCTCGCCAATCCGATGGCGAATGTCGTGCTGGCCTTCCAGCGGGCGCTGTGGCCCGGCGGCCAGACCGCCAAGGGGGCCGCGTTCTACTACGGCGGAAACCTTGCCGGCCGGCTGCTGATCATCGGCGCCGTATCGCTGGCGCTGGTCTGGCTAGGGCAGCGGATCTTTGCCCGCAGTCAGGGTAATTTCGCCCAGGAGCTGTGACGGTGGCCGAGCCGGTTCTGCGCGTGATCGACGTCAGCAAGCGCTTCAACATTCACAAGGACAAATCGCTCAAGGAGCGGCTGGTCAACTTCAACCGGTCTCGGCAACATGCTGAGGAGTTCTGGGCGTTGAAGAACGTGTCCTTCGAATTGCAGCCGGCCAGCACGTTGGGGTTGATCGGGCACAACGGGTCCGGTAAGAGCACGTTGCTCAAGGTTATCGGCGGCATCCTGACCCCCAATACCGGCACGGTGGAGCGACGTGGCCGGCTGGCCGCTTTGCTCGAGCTCGGTGCCGGCTTTCATGGTGATCTCAGCGGCCGGGAGAACGTCTATCTCAACGCCTCTATTCTGGGTCTGACCCGCCGGCAGACCGATCAGTACTTTGACCAGATCGTCGACTTCTCGGGGATCGAGGAGTTCATCGACACCCAGGTGAAGTTCTACAGCTCAGGCATGTACGTCCGGCTCGCCTTTGCCGTCGCCGTGCATGTCGACCCCGAGATCCTGCTGGTTGATGAGGTGCTGGCAGTCGGCGACGAGCCCTTCCAGCGCAAATGCCTGGAGCGGATCAAGGACTTCCAGCGCGACGGCAGAACGATAGTTTTCGTGACACACGGGTTGGACATGGTCCGGCAGCTATGCGACCGCGCGCTGCTGCTCGAGCACGGCAACGTCATCGTAGACGGCACGCCGGTGCAGGCCACCCGCGAGTTCCGGGAGCGCTATACCGAGCAGGAGGACGCGGAACGGCCGCCGCCGGATCACGACTCCGGCGATGAGCCGGTACGCCTGGTGTCGACCACGGTGGTCGACGGTTCGGGGGCGCCGGCCCGACGGTTCGCTCCTGGCGAAGAATTGAACATCGACTTTGAGGTCGAGAGCCGCGGCCGCCAGGAGGAGTGGGCCGTGGGATTCGCCATCACCAACCAGGTAGACACCCTGGTTTACAGTGCGAACACCACCATGCTCAAGGTGGACCTCCCGCCGCTCGACGGCCGGGCCCGGGTGCGCATTGCCTTTGGTGAGCTCCCACTGGTGGAAGGCCAATACACGGTGTCCGCCGTGGTGGCCCGAACACAGGGAAGCGATATCTGGCATCGGCAGGACCGGGGCGCCGAGTTCCGCGTCTATAGCCCGGTCGGGGAGCAGGGCATCGTGCACATGCGGCCGCGGGTTTCGGTGCTGGAACCGGCGATGCCGGCCGTCCTGGAGGTGACCGGGCGGTGAGCACCCCCGGACGGATCGGGTTCATCCCCGCCCGCTTCGGGCCGGGCATCATCGGCGGCGCGGAGATCGTGCTGGCGCGGCTGGCCAACGGCTTCGCCGAGCGCGGCTGGAGCGCCGAGATTCTCACCACCTGCGCCGTCGATCACTACAGCTTCGTCAACGAACTTCCGGCGGGGGTGAGCGAGCAGGGCGGCCTCACCGTGCGCCGGTTCGCGGCCGTCCAGGACACCGCCGGCCACGAGCACGGTGCGGTCGAGGCGGCCGCCCTGGCCGGTTCCCGGGTGCCGCTGGCCGCGCAGGAACGCTGGATGAACGACGGGGTTCGGGTCCCTGACCTGTTTCATTACCTGCTCGACCACGGCCGGGACTACACCGCGCTGGTGTTCGGCCCGTACATGTTCTGGCCGGCGTTCGCCTGTTCCCAGGTCGTGCCGGAACGCAGCGTGCTGTGGGCCTGCCTGCATGATGAGCCCTACGCCCGGTTTGAGCTGTTCCGCCCGATGCTCACCGGAGTCGCCGGCCTGCTGCTGCAGACCGAACCCGAGCACGAGCTGGCCCACCGCCTGGTCCCCGGCCTGGCCCAGCACGCCGTGACCGGTTGCGGCGTGGAGGTGCCGGTGGAATATCAGCCGGAGCGGTTCCGCCAGCGTTACGGCATCGACCGACCGTTCCTGTTCTACGCCGGCCGCCGTGAGGGCGCTAAGGGCTGGGAGGACCTGCTGCGGGCGTTCGCGGCTGCCGTCAGCGGGCGGGACCTGCCCTTCGCGCTGGTCAGTGCTGGCAGCGGCCCGGTGAACGCGCCCACCGAGATCGCCAATCGGGTCATCGACGTCGGCTTCCTGCCCGAGCAGGACCGCGACGATGCGTTCTCGGCCGCGGCCGCCTACCTGCAACCCAGCCGCTACGAGGCCTTTTCGCGCACCATCATGGAGGCGTGGCTGGCGGGAACCCCGGTCATCGCCAACGGCGCCAGCGACGTGGTCCGCTGGCACTGCGAGCGTTCGGGGGCGGGCCTGTTCTATGACGACGACATTGAGTTCGAGGAGATCTTGACCTTCCTGGCGACCCAGCCCGGTGATGCCCATGTCATGGCCGCTGGCGGCCGGGACTACGTTCTGGACAACTACCAGTGGCCGGGGGTGCTGGAGCGGGTCGAGAAGGCGGTCACGGGTTGGGTCGCCCCATGAACATCCTGATGGTCACGCCGTATCCGCCGCACCGCGATGGGCTGGCCGCCTATGCAGTGCAGGCGGTCCGCCGGTTGCGGGCGCAGGGGCATGAGGTGCAGGTGCTGTCCCCAGGGCCCTCGGCCGCCCACCAGCACCTGGACCTCGTGGGCCCGCGTGGCGCGGCCGCGCTCGCTCGACGGGTCCGCGCCTATGACAAGGTGATCATTCAATTCCACCCTGACGTGTTCTACCCGCTGCCGCCTTCGCAGAGCGCATGGGCGCTAGAAAGTTTGGCGTTGATGGGGGCGGTGCGGGCCGCTCGGCGGGTGGAGGTCGTCGTCCACGAGATCGACTACGACTACCCCCGGCGCACCGGCGCCTACGCCCTCGCCGCGCGCCGCCTGTGGTCGGCCGTCGATTCGATCGTGGTGCACACCGCCGCCGAACGCCAGGACTTCATCTCCGCCTTCAAGGTCAAGCCACGGCAGGTGCACGTCGAGGCGCACGGCCGCGACTTCGTCCGGCACACCGCCGCGGATCGGCCGGCAGCCCGCCGCTCGCTCGGAATCGATGCCGGGGATCAGGTGGCCCTCGCCATCGGTTTTGTTCAGCGGCACAAGGGTTTTGACCGGGCCGTGCGCGCCTTTCGGGGGTTGGGGGGCGACGGGCGGCGACTGGACGTCGTCGGGTCGCTGCGGGTGGAGGACGCCGAGAACGCCTCCTATGCGCAGGAGCTCACCGCCTTGGTTTCCGCGACCCCTGGGGCGAAGCTTCATCTGGGTTACCTCAGCGACGAGCTTTTCGATCGATGGCTGGTTGCCGCTGACGTCGTTCTGCTGCCCTACCGGCACATCTGGACCTCAGGAGTCCTCGAGCGGGCCGTTCTCTACGAGCGGCCGGTCATCGCCACTGCTGTGGGTGGGCTTGGCCAGCAGGCCGGGGACCGGCCGGGAGTGACGCTCGTCGCCGACGACGCGGACCTGGCCCGAGCCTTGCGCGCGGCCCTGGGCGCGCCGCCGGCAACGATTGCGCCGGTGGGTTCGTGGCCTACGGCCGAGGAGGCGCCGGATGATCTGCGGGCTGTCGTGCAGCAGGCGGTGGTGCTGCGCGCAGCCGCCCGTCGGGCTAGCCACCTGCTGCCGGTGACATTGCCGGTCTCGCGGCCGGACGCTTCCGAGCCGACGGCATTCGCGGTGGAGACATCTGCGCCGTTGCGCCGGTTGAACCCGCTCAGCCTCCCCCCCGCGCGCGGCGGCCGGCTCGGTGCCGGAATGGTGAAGCGCTTGGTGCGAAGAGCCACCGCGTGGCAGGTAGATCCGCTGGTCCATCAGGTCAACGCCCTGCAGGCCGCCACGATGGACGCCCTCGAGCGCCGATCAGACGGTGCGGCGCCCGGGGGGAGCCGGTGACCTGGAGGGCCCGACGTTGTCGACCGATCCGGACGCAGTCGTGACGTTGTCGACCGATCCGGACGCAGTCGTGACGTTGCCGACCGATCCGGATCCACTCGTCACAGTGATCGTGCTGGCGTGGCGCGCCGACCAGCACCTGTTGCCTTGCCTGCGCACCTTGGCGGCCAGCGAGGACGTCGCCTTCGAAACGATCATCTTGCTGAACGGCGCCACGCCGCAGGTAGTGGCCGTGGTCCGTGACTGCGTCGCGGGCGCCCGCGTGCTGGAGTCCTCCGTCAACCTGGGCTTCGGCGGCGGATGCAATCGGGCCGCCATGGCCGCGCGAGGACGCCATCTGGTCTTCCTCAATGACGACACCGAGGTTCCGCCCGATTGGTTGGCTCACCTCGTCGCCACCGCCGAACAGGATGGCGTGGCCGCGGTGAGTAGCCGGTTGGTGTTCCCTGACGGCCGGCTGCAGGAGGCTGGCTGCCTGCTGTGGGCCGACGGTTCGAGCTGGCAGGTCGGTTGGGGCACGGCCGACGGCGCGGGAAGCTACGCCGAACCCAGGGACGTCCCGTTCGGTTCGGCGGCCGGCCTGCTGGTGCGCAGGTCCGCCTTCGAGGCTATCGGCGGCTATTCGCTGGCCTACCACCCGGCCTACTTCGAGGACGCTGATCTTTGTTTGCGGCTTTGGCAGGAGGGTGGCCGGGTGCGCTACCAGCCCGCCGCGCGCCTCGTTCACGTGCAGTCGGCGTCGTCCAGCTTGGACTTTCGCGACTGGCTCTACCAGGTGCATCAGGTCAGCTTTCGGGAGTACTGGGCCGAGGTCTTGCAACACGCCCCCGCCGAGCCGGCGCATCTTAATGGCGAGGGCGTCGCCGACGCGGTCGGCCGCCAGGACGAGGTCATCGAGGCGGCCCGCCACTCGGCGCCCCGAGAACGCGGCTCCCTCGGGCAGCTGGCCGAGCCGCCGCTGCCGGACTGGGACCAGGATGAGCTGCGTGCCACTTCCCTCGACGTCGTCCAGCTGCGGCACTATGGGGAGGATCTCCGGGTCCGCTTCGAGGCGCTCTCGGTCCACTGCCATCAGGTGGCGCTTGAGCGTGACCGGCTGGATGCCGAGTTCCGCGCCCTGGGGGCCCATGCCCACTCGTTGAACGAGCGCCTGGATGCGGCCGATCTGGAGCTGCAGTCGACCCGTCTGGAGCTGCAGTCGACCCGTCTGGAGTTGCAGTCGACCCGTCTGGAGCTGCAGTCGACCCGAGAACGCCACGGTGAGCACACCGAAGCGCTCACCCAACGGTTTGAGGCGGAGATCTCCCAGCTGCAAAACCCCAGCGTTCGCGCGGCAGCGGGACTCCTCCGGCGTGCAGTGCGGGCGGCCGCCCCCGGATCCACGGGTCGGCTCTAGCCGTCTAGATCAACGCCCGCTAGCTGTCGTCCATGGCGCGCTGGTAGGCCGCGCACGTCTCCTCGGCGCAGCGTCGCCAGGTCCAGTTCGCCGCGTAGGCCCGCCGCGCAACCCGGGCGGCCGGTCCCCCATCGTCGTCGAGCACCCTGGCGAGAGCAGCGGCGAGGGCGCTCGCGTCGCCAACCGGGACGTAGCTGGCCTGGGTTCCGGTCACCTCGCGCAGCACCGGAATGTCGCTCACTACGACCGGAGTGCCGCAGGCGAGGGCTTCCAGCGGAGGCAGCCCAAATCCCTCATACCTGGACGGGAACGCCAGGGCGGCCGCCCCGGCCACCACGCGGTGCAGGACATCCTCCCTGAGGTACCCGGCCCGAACGACCGCCCGGTCGGGCAAGGCGCGCAGGTCCAGGGGGGATCCCCAGCCGGCCGGCCCGGCCAGCACCAGCGGCGGTACCTCTCGCCCCGGGTCGCGGTGCAGTTCGTGCAAAGCGGCCAGCAGGACGGCCAGGTTCTTTCGCGGTTCGATGGTGCCGACGAACAGCAGGTAACGCTCGGGGAGTCGATGGTCCCGAAGCCACGCTGGATCCGGCCTCTGCGCGGCCGCCCACGAAGGGTCGACACCGGATCGGGCCACGATCACCTTCTCCCGGGGGACCGCGCACCATTGCGCTACCTCGTCGGCGACCGCATGGGTCGGAGTGATCACGACGGCGGCTCGTTTGGCGCCGGCCGGGACCAGTTGCCGGTAACGCAAGCTGGCGTCCGCGACTGTGTCGGGGTGAAGCGCGAAGGCCAGATCGTGCACGGTGAGAACCCCGGCGGCCCTGCGGACGGGGGGAAGCACGAAGTTGGTGGCGTGGAAGACGTCGCACCGGCCGGCCAGCCACTCGACGGGAGGGAACCGGGAGTGCCCCCAAAGCGCCTGTAGGAACCGGGCCGGAAACGGTCGGCCGGCGACGGCGGCACCTCCGAGGTGGGGGACAGCCCACGCCCCTCGTGCGGTGAACGCGGCCAGCGTCAACCGGGGAGGGCTCGGGAGCGCCGCAAGTCCCTCGACCAGCCCGGCGACGTAGCGTCCGACGCCGGTCCGGGGCCCCAACAGCGGTGTCGCGTCCAGCGCCACGTGAAGCGGCGCGTTGACTTCGCGCCGGGACATGATCACAGGATGCTAGCGCCACGGGCTGCCACCAAATCTGAGGCCAGTAGCCGTGTCGGCGGGGAGGTGGCGGCGCACACACAGCTAGCCCCGTTACGCTCGCACGTCGTGACCTCCCCCCAGCCCTCCTGGGCAACGCCTCCCGTGCTACCTGTGGTTCCCGTCGTGCCCCCCGTCTCGTCGCTGCCCCACCCGCCACCCGAGGTGACCCACCACAGCACGCCGGAGGCGACGCCGGTCCCGCTACTCGTGTCGGTGGTGCTGCCCTGCTACAACGAGCAGGGGCATGTCCTTGGTGAATTGGAACGGATCACCAGAGCCATGGACGGCAGCGAATACCGCGACTCCTACGAGCTGCTGGTGATCGATGATAAATCCACCGACGACACGTTGTCGTTGCTGCAGGAGGCGCAGAGTGGATTTCCGCACGTTCGGGTGATGCCGTTCACCCGCAACGGTGGCTCGGGGACCGCCCGCCGGATCGGCACCGCTGAGGCGCGTGGCCAGATCGTGGTGTGGACCGACGCTGACATGACGTATCCGAACGAACGCATTCCCGAGTTCGTCCGCTACCTGGACGAGCACCGTGACGTTGACCAGGTGGTGGGTGCGCGCCGGACGGAGGAGGGAACCCATAAGTGGGCGCGGGTGCCGGCGAAATGGCTGATCCGCCGGATCGCGTCGTACCTGGCCTCCAGCGATATCCCCGATCTCAACTCCGGCTTGCGCGCCTTCCGTAAGGACGTGTCACTGCCCTACCTTCGGCTGCTTCCACCCGGTTTCTCGTGCGTGACGACGATCACGATGGCATTCTTGTCCAACCAACACGCGGTGAATTATGTGCCCATCGAATACGCCAAGCGTTCGGGGGATAGCAAGTTCCATCCGTTGCACGACGCCTATCGCTATATCCTGCAGGTGCTGCGGATGGTGATGTACTTCAACCCCATCAAGGTGCTGATGCCGTTGGCGTTATGGCTGTTTGGGATCGGTGTCGTCAAAACAGTCGTTGACCTGGTTCGCTATCAATTCCGGCTCACCACTAACGCAATGCTGCTGTTGCTCACCGGATTGATCATCGCTGCCGTGGCGTTGCTCGCTGACCTCATCGTCCGATCCCGGGACGGCTAGTGCGGATCGCGGTGCTGGGTCCGACCTTTCCGTACAAGGGAGGGATCGCCCAACACACGACCGAACTTGCCTGGCAACTGGCGGGTACTGGGCACGAGGTTACCCTGCTGTCCTGGTCGGCGCAGTTCCCGGGTTGGCTCTACCCAGGTCAGCAGCGGATTGCCGAACCCGAGGGCAGGGCGTTTCCGGGCACCACCTACCCGCTGTCGTGGTGGCGTCCGGACAGCTGGTGGAGTACCGGAGCGCGACTACGCGCAGCTGACCTCATCGTCGTCGTCGTCACCCTGCCACAGCAGGTTCCCGCGTGGCTTGCCCTCGTGCGGGCGGCAGGGCCACGGCCGCGCACCGTCGCGATATGTCACAACGTGCGCCCCCACGAGGCGCGGCCCGGCGATCTTCCGCTCATGCGGGCTTTGGTCCGGCGAATGGGCTTGATCGTCGTACACACCGAGGAACAGTCCGGACAGGCCAGGTCCCTAGGCGCATCCCACGTGAGGGTGGCCGCGTTGCCGCCGCACCTTTGCGCCGTGCCAGCGAAGCGGGCGGAGCATTCTACCGGCACCTTGCTGTTCTTCGGGGTGGTTCGCCCGTATAAGGGGTTGGCGGTCTTGCTCGACGCGATGGCCAGGTGCCCGGTGCGGTGGCGGCTCGTTGTTGCCGGGGAGTTCTGGACCGAGGTGGCGAGCATTCGGGGCCGCCTCGAGCGGCTGGGGATCGCCGATCGCGTGGAGTTGCGCCCCGGGTACGTGCCGGTCAGCGAGGTCGGTCCGCTTTTCGCCGAGGCGGATGCACTGGTGCTGCCCTACCTGTCCGCGACCGGATCGGTTGTGCCCCTGGTGGCCTACGAGCACGGCGTCCCGGTCATCGCGACGCGGCTGCCCGCGTTGGCCGCGACCATCCGGGACGGGGTGGATGGGTTGCTTGTCGATCCGGGCAATGCCGATGAGCTGGCCAACGCGTTGCAGCGGCTGGGCGACCCCGAACTGCGTAGGGAGCTGCGGCGAAATCTGCCCGACGTCGACCGAACACGTCTGTGGGACCCGTACGTCCAAGCGCTCTGCCGACCGACGGAAGGAACGGGCATGCCCGAGCTAGCGAGAAGGCCCGCATCCGGGGCTCTGACCGGCCGAGTCGTCAATTTTGTCGGCCACCGGGTGCATGCGGCCAGGGCCCGCGAGGTCGGCCTGCTGTTTCGCTGGCTCGGCCGCGACCTGCGCGGCACCCGCCTGCTCGACGTGGCCGGTGGGGACGGCTACTGGGCCGGCCAAGCCGCCCGGCGGGGGGCCACCGCTGTCTGCCTTGACCTGGCGGCGCACAAGCTGCGACGAGGGCTGCGCCTGCCGCGGCCACCCGGCCTGGTGCTCGGCGATGCACTCCGGTTGCCGTTCCCCAACGGGTCGTTCGACAGTGTCATGTCCGTCTGCGCCATCGAGCATTTCCCGGATGGCGCGCAGGCTCTGGCCGAGGTGGCGCGGGTGCTCCGTCCTGGGGGCGCCCTTGTGATGAGCGCGGATGCCTTGACCCACGCCGCCCGCTGGCCGGAGCTCGATGCTGCTCACCGGGAGAAGTACGCGGTGCTGCACTCCTACTCGCTGGAACGACTGACCGGGCTGCTGGCCGGGGTGGGGCTTACGGTGCAACAGTCCCGGCATCAGTTCCGTGGACGGTTCGGGGAGCGCACCTACCTGACTCTGTCCCGGAAGCGGCTTTGGTGGAACGCGGCCGCTCCGCTCGCGCCACTGCTTGCGGTGACCGACCGCGTCACCCGCGCCGAAGGCGGCAGCCTGGTGTTGCTGCGTGCGGTCAAGGACGTCGCAGCGTGCTGACCCGGCGGTGAGCTCGGATGCCGCCTCGTGCTGACCCGGGGGTGATCTCCAGGGCGTCCTGGCGGGGACGCCGGGTTGCGGTCCTGGGTCGCGCGGCCTTCGGGGCGGCGGTTGTGGTGGGACTGGTTCTGGTCGTGCGCGGCGGGGGCGCCGCACTGCGCCACCAGCTTGTCGCGCTGGGCGCTGGTTACGGGCTGCTGGCACTGCTCCCGGTGTTCGCGGGTACGTTCGTGGCGTTGCTGTCGTGGCGCGCTTCGCTGGCGGCGGTGGGAGCCGAGTTGCCGCTGCGGTCGTGCCTGCGGGTCTTCCTGACCACCCAGCTGGGTAAGTACGTCCCGGGTTCCGTGTGGCCGTTGGTGGCTCAGATGCAGTTGGGCCGGGCCTACGGCGTGAGTCGTTCGCGGATGGTGACCGGCGGCCTGGTGGCGCTGGGAGTTTCGGTGGTCGTCGCGTCGGGGCTGGGATTGGTGGTGGTCCCGGGGGTCGCCGGGCGCGGCCGGCTCGGGACCATCGTCGCGCTCGCCGCCGTGCTTGCGGTCGTCCTTGGCGCCCTAGTGCTGCGCGGCGGCGCGCTTGGCTGGCTACTCGATCGAGGTATGCGCCTGCTTCGCCGGCCAGCTCTCGAGGCGCCCCCGGACCGGCGTTGGCTCGTCCGCAGCATCAGATGGTCGCTGCTGACCTGGGCGTTGTTGGGCGTGCACGCGGCGGTCCTCGCCTACGGGTTGGGGGGGCGAGGGGTGACGCTGCTGGTTGCGGCTGCCGCCTTCGCGCTCGCGAGCGCCGCCGGAGTCCTGGTGGTTTTCGTCCCGGCAGGCGCCGGGGTCCGCGAGGCAGTGCTGGTCCTGCTGCTGCAGCAACGCCTGGGCCTGGACGGCGCGACTGCGCTTGCCCTGGTGTCTCGGGCGCTGCTGGCGGCCGCCGACGTGCTGGCAGCTGGTGTCGGCGTGGTGGCCGGTAGCGCCGCCCCGCCGAGTGCAGCGCCCGCACCCGAGCCGCACATGCCCGACACCGGCTCGTTGTCCTTGTGACGGATGTGGCTTAGGGGACAGTGTGCGGCGCCGAAGATCCTGGGGATTGGTTCCTAGCTGCAATCCGGATGGAGGACCCTCCCCGATGCACCGTACCGGCGGCCTCATGGCAGCGACCGCTCTCCTCGGCGTTGCGCTCGCCATTCCGCTACCGGCCGATGCCGCGTCCGGGCAGCTCCCCCTGGCCGCGTCAGGGCATCTGCCTACCGGGCGCCCCCTGGCGATGGGGGATGGGGTCGTCCGGGCACTGGCGACGGGGGATCGGGGGGCTGCCGGGGCCGGTGGCAACCTCGCGGAGGGCACCCTTTCTGGCGCGGGGCCGGGTGCGGGCCCCGCCGCAGCCTTCAGTGATGGCGCCGCCGTCGGCGCCGGCACGGCAACCGCGTCGGAGCCGGTCGGGGCCAGGCCCCGCGCAACCTCCACCGATGCGAAGACCAGCGAGACCTATCCCCGGCCGGCCTCCGGCTCCTGGACCATTGACGGCCACGGCTGGGGTCACGGCATCGGCCAGTCCCAGTGGGGCACTCAGGGGGCGGCTGAAAGCGGTGTAGTCAAGGGAATCGATATCACCGCGCGCTACTACCCGGGCACCGCGGTGGGAACGCTGGGCAATCCCACCGTCCGGGTCAACCTCACCGCCGCCGATCAGGGCGTGCTGCAGGTCGCCCCTGCCAGCGGTCTGACCGCGCGGGACGCGAAGACGGCCAAGAGCTGGCCGCTGACTGCGGGCAGCGCCTATCGGGTGCTGGCCGCCGCAGATGGGCTGCACCTGCAGAAGTACGCGGGAGGTGCGTGGTCGGCGGTGGGCACCGCCGCGGCGCTCACCGGGCCGGTGGATCTGAGCGACAGCGCGGGGATGCTTCGCCTGCATTTCCCGGATACCAGCCAGCGGGACTACCGAGGGGTGCTGCGCGCCGTCAGCTCCGGTTCGGGTTTGACCACCCTCGCGGTGCTGCCCATGGAGGCCTACCTGCGGGGGGTGGTTCCCCGTGAGTCACCAGCCTATTGGCATGACGCGGCCCTGCAGGCGCAGGCAATCGCCGCCCGCGACTATGCGGCCTACGAGGCGGCCCATGCCGGCGCCGGCTCCCCTTATGACCTGTGCGACAGCGACTACTGCCAGGTCTTCGGCGGCAGCAACTACGTCGCGGCAGATGGGACGGTGACTGCGCTGGAAGCCGCGTCCACCGATGCGGCCGTGCAGGAGACGGCCGGGATCATCCGCACCTACCAGGGTGCGCCGATTTTCAGCCAGTTCTCCTCCTCGAACGGCGGCTACACGGTGGCCGGTAGCCAGCCGTACCTGCAGGCTGGTGCCGACTCCTGGGATGGGGTTCCTGGTGAGGATGTGGCCTCGGGCAGCTAATCACCGGATGGGTCCTAACCCTGGCAGGGTGAACCCGTGCGTCTTGGGGTGGTGGTCGAGCAGTTGCTGGGACCAGTGCCGGGCGGCACCGGCCGCTACACCTATGAACTGGCCGCCGCGCTGGCCCTGACCGCACCCACCGGGGCGAGCGTGGCGGGGTTCGTGGCGTGGCACCGGGATCTGGACCCCGGCCGGGTCACCGGGGTGAGCGGGCCGCGGCGATTGCCGGTGGGCCGGCGCCCGCTCGCCGTTTGCTGGGAACGCGGCCTCGGGCCCGCCCCTCGGGGGGTCGATGTGGTGCTGGCGCCCACACTGCTGGCACCCCCAAGGCGCGGTCGCCCGCTGCTGGTCGCCGTGCACGACGCGGTGCCCTGGACCCACCCGCAGACCCTGACCCCGCGTGGGGTGTCTTTTCATCGCCGCGCCGGACGGCGCGCGGCGGCGCAGGCCGACGCACTGCTGGTCCCGACCAGCGCGGTCGCCGCAGAACTGGCCGACCATCTGCGCCTCCGCCCCGGGAGCGTTCACGTCGTGGGTGAGGGCGTCAGCGCTGCCGTCGGTGCCCCGCCGGTCGACACGGCCGCCAGGGCCCGGCGGCTCGGACTGCCTGCCGTTTATCTGCTTGCGGTGGCGACGCTGGAGCCCCGCAAGGGGCTGGACGTGCTGCTCACCGCGCTGGCGGACCCGGCAGCGCCTGACCTGCCGCTGGTGATCGTGGGCCAACCGGGCTGGGGCGGGGTCGACCTCGGCGCCGCTGCGGCATCAGCCGGCCTGCCGCCGTCCCGCGTCCGGGAGCTTGGTCGGCTCGACGACCCCGACCTCGCCACCGTGCTGCACGGCGCGACGGCGTTGGCCGCGCCGAGCCGCGCGGAGGGATTCGGTCTTCCGGTGTTGGAGGCGATGGCCGCTGGGGTGCCGGTCGTCAGCTCCGATGTCCCGGCCCTTGCCGAGGTCGCCGATGGCGCGACGCTGCTCGTGCCGGTGAATGATGCCCACGCGCTAGCTCTAGCGCTGCATCGGATCTGCACCGATTCAGGGCTCCGGCAGCGGCTGATCGACGCGGGCCAGGTGCGGGCCGCGACCTTCACCTGGGCCTCGGCCGCCACGCGGGTGTGGTCCATCGCACGGGATCTTGGCGGAAGTGGTCGGCGACCGGCGTAGATTGGGGTACGTGCCTCGCGTCCTCGTCGATGCCACCGCAGTCCCCGCCGACCGCGGCGGTGTTGGCCGCTACGTCGACGGCCTCGTCGCCGCCCTGGGCGCTGCGGATGCTGACCTGGCTTTGGCCTGTCAACGCGCCGACGCTGAGCGCTACGCTCGCCTCGCGCCTCGCGCGCAGATCGTGCCCGCCCCGGCGGCCATCAGCCACCGCCCCGCCCGGTTGGCGTGGGAGCAAACCGGGCTCGGTAAGGTAGCCGACCAGGTCCGCGCCGAGGTCATTCACAGCCCGCACTACACGATGCCGTTGCGGGCCGGCCGGCCGGTCGTGGTCACCGTGCACGATCTGACCTTCTTCACCGATCCGACGCTGCACACCGCCGTCAAGGGAACCTTTTTCCGGTCGGCCACCCGGACCGCGCTACGGCGGGCAACCCGGGTCATCGTGCCGAGCAAAGCCACTCGCGATGAGTTGGTCCGGGTCCTCGACGCCGACGCCACCGAGGTGGACGTCGCCTACCACGGCGTCGACGCCGATACCTTTCACCTGCCCACCGAGGGGGAGATGGCCAGGGTCGCGGCCCGGCTCGGGCTCGGCCAACGGCCCTACATCGCCTTCCTCGGCACCCTGGAGCCGCGCAAGAACGTGCCGGCCCTGGTCCGCGGCTGGGTGCAGGCCTTCGCCGACAGCCCCGAGCCACCCGCGTTGGTTCTCGCGGGGGGTTCGGGCTGGGACTCGGACGTCGACGCCGCCATCGGCTCGGTCCCGTCACATCTGACGGTGCTGCGACCCGGTTACCTGCGCTTCGCCGACCTGCCCGGCTACCTCGGCGGCGCGCTGGTCGTCGCCTACCCCAGCTTCGGGGAGGGCTTCGGTTTGCCGGTCCTCGAGGCGATGGCCTGCGGAGCGGCCGTCCTCACCACCCCAAGATTGTCCCTGCCCGAGGTCGGCGGGGACGCGGTGGCCTACACCGAACCGGACGTCGATGCCATCGCCCGTGACCTGGCGGCGTTGCTCGCCGACCCGGGCCGCCGGGCCCAACTCGGTCGCGCTGGCCACGACCGCGCGCACGAGTTCACCTGGGCCGCCAGCGCCGAGGGGCACCTGGCAAGCTGGGCCCTGGCCGCCCGCTCCGGCGCGTGAACTCCACTGGCTGAACAAGCGACCGCGACCCCGCCGGTCCTCCGCGTCGTCGTGGTCACCTATCATCCCGGCGCCACCCTCACCGCTCTGCTTGCCTCGCTGCCGGCGGCCGGCACCGCCCCCTACGAGGTGGTGCTCGCCGACAACGGGGGCACCCCGCCGGTAGCTGGGGCCCAGCGGCGCCCTACCGGCGGCAACGTCGGCTACGGCCGCGCTGCCAACATGGGCTGCGCGGGCTTCGCCGGCGCGTGGCTGCTGATCGCCAACCAGGACCTGATGTTCGAACCGGGTTGCCTCGATGAGCTCTGCGCGGCCGCCCGGCGCTGGCCGGATGCCGCCGCGCTCGGCCCGGGCATCCTCACCCCGCAGGGCGAGCTTTACCCTTCCGCGCGCGCGTTGCCGTCCCTCGGCCGCGGCGTGGGGCACGCGCTGCTCGGGTGGTGTTGGCCGACGAACCCTTGGACCGCCGCCTACCGTCGCGAGCGGGGCGACCCGGTCGAGGGTCACTGCGGCTGGCTGTCCGGCTCGTGCCTGTTGGTGCGGCGCGAGGCCTTCGATGCCGTCGGCGGTTTCGACCCCGCCTACTTCATGTACTTCGAGGATACCGATCTGTGCGAGCGGCTTGCTGCCCGGGTGGGTCCCTGCGTCTACGTGCCAAGCGCGGTGGTCCGGCACGAGGGGGGCACCGCCACCCGTGAGTCGCCCCGCCGGATGCTGTGGGCGCACCACCTCAGCGCGTTTCGGTACCTGCGGCGGCGCTATCCGCTGTTGGGGCCGCTGATCGGCCTGGGACTGCTGGCCCGCTTCGGCCTGGCGCTGCTCATTCCGGGGCTCGGCGCCGGGGCCCGGCCCACCCGCGGCGGTGAGGCACTCCCTGGGCGCTGATGTCCGCCTGCAAGGATGACTCGCCGTGGACGCCATCTTGTTGGTCGGCGGTCAGGGCACTCGGCTGCGGCCCCTGACTATTTCCGCCCCCAAGCCGATGCTGCCGACAGCCGGCGTCCCGTTCACGGCGCACCAGCTGGCGCGGGCAAGGGCCGCCGGTATCGACCACGTCGTGCTCGCGACGTCCTATCGGGCCGAGGTCTTCGAGGAGCACTTCGGGGATGGATCCGCCTTCGGTCTGGAGCTTGAGTACGTCACGGAGCTGGTTCCGCTGGGTACCGGGGGCGGCATGCGGAACGTGGCGGATCGGCTCCGCTCCGAGCATGTTGTGGTCCTCAACGGCGACGTGCTGGACGGCCATGACATCGCCGCCCAGGTTGAGCTGAGCCGCGAGACCGGCGCGGCGGTGACCCTTTACCTCACCCGGGTTGAGGACCCGCGGGCGTTTGGCTGCGTTCCGGTTGACGACGCCGGCCGGGTCACCGGATTCCTGGAGAAGGATCCCGCGCCGGTCACCAACCTGGTAAACGCCGGCTGCTACGTGTTTCGCCGGCAGACGCTGCTCGAGATCCCGGCCGGCGAGGTCGTCAGCGTTGAGCGCGGCACCTTCCCGGGGCTGCTCGCGGCCGGGGAACTGCTGCAAGGGTTCATCGATGACAGCTACTGGCTGGACCTGGGCACCCCCGAGGCCTTCGTGCGTGGCTCGTGCGACCTGGTCCTTGGCAAGGTGAGTTCCCCGGCGCTCCCCGGCCCCACCGGCGAGTGGTTGTTGCTCCCGGGCGCCGAGGTGGCCAGCGACGCGAGGCTGAGCGGCGGCACTACCGTCGGAACCGGTGCGTCGGTGGGAGCCGGAGCCTGGGTGCAGGGCAGCGTCCTGTTCGACCAGGCCCAGGTGGGCGCGGGGGCGCAGGTGTGGGGCAGCGTCCTCGGGCGGGGCGCCTCGGTCGGCGCCGGCACTGTGCTGGCTGACGTGGTCGTGGGGGACGGTGCCCGGATCGGGGCCGGCAACGAGCTGCGCGCCGGTGCCCGGGTGTTCCCCGGCGCCGTACTCGGCGATGGGGCGGTGCGGTTCAGCAGCGACCGTTGAGTCGCGCCCACGCCCCCGCCCGCCGCGTCTGGGGGGACCTCCTACTTGCCCGGGCTAGGCCCGGGGCTGACCCGGCCCGTACCGGGGGTAGGCGACGCGCCCCCAGCCCCCGGCGCTCCAGCGCTCGGAGCCAAGCTGCCACCACCGTTGCTGGGGGCGCCTTGGCCGGTCGTCACGGTGCCGGCTGGTGACCCGACCCCCCCCGTACACGCCGACCCCTGTTCAGGTGTCTGCGGCCCATGGCGGTAGGTGTCGATGAACTTCTTCAGCCGCGGGTCGGTCGCGCTGTCCAGGTTGAGCTGAACTCCCCAGGCGGAGGCGACCACCTTGCTGGGGAGGCCGGGATAGGGGGACAGGTCGACGTAGCCGGGGGTGGGGCTGGTGTCCGAGGACATGCCGTAGCTGCGCGCCAGGGTGCGCAGCCGCTGCACGTCGGGAGCCGCCAGATTCGGCTGGTAGGTGACCCAGACCGCGCCGTGCTCCAGGTCGTGTACCGCGTTCACGTTCGGCACCGGCTGGGCGTAGATCCCGCAGTTCAACCAGGTGGCGTTGTGCTGGCCGCCGACCGGGGGGACCTGGGCGTAGGTGACGGGGGTTTGCACGTGGCTGCGGGACAGGCCAGTCCAGACTGTCACCCCCGCGACTGTGCTCTTCTTGCTGGTGTCCTTGGTCCCTGGGCTCGCTGGGATGGCCTGGCCGCTCGGCTCGGCCGGGGCGATCGAGATGCTGGTCAGCTTCGAGTTGGCATGGTTGCGATTGGCGAGGGTGACCCCGACCGCGGCGATCACCACGGCGCCGACGGCTACCGCCCCACCGATCACCACCGCCGTCTTGCGGCGTTCGCGGCGTCGCTGCTCCTTGCGGATCGCCTCCAGCCGGGCCTTGCGCTCGACCTGGAGCTGCTTGCGTGAGGTTTTGTTCGCTGGCACACCCCAGAGCCTACGGGGCCAGAATCTCCCCATGCCCGATTGTTCGCAGGATTGGACCTGGGACCGGCCGCTGGACGTGGGCCGAACCCTGGCGCCGCTAGGGCGGGGTCCCTGGGATCCGACCACCGCCGGTAGCGACGGTTACGTGTGGCGCACCGCGGCCACCCCTGAGGGGCCGGGCACCGTTCGGCTGGGGCAGCATGGCCGGCGGGTGCACGCCGACGCCTGGGGGCCGGGCGCGCAGTGGCTGGTAGCCGGGGTCCCCGAACTGCTCGGCGCCAGCGACACGCCCGAGACGTTCGTCGCGCGGCATCCGCTGCTGGCCGACGCGGCTCGCCGGCACCCTGGCCTGCGGATCGGCCGTTGCCGGCTGGTCTTCGAGATGCTGGCCGCGGCGGTGCTGGAGCAGAAGGTGACCGGGCGCGAGGCGCACCGCGCGTGGCGCTGGCTGGTGCAAAGGCATGGGACACCTGCCCCGGGGCCGGCACCGGCCGGGTTACGCGTCGCGCCGGCCGCCGCAGTGTGGCGGCGCATCCCTTCCTGGGACTGGCACCGCGCCGGGGTCGAGCAGCGTCGGGCGCAGACGGTGATCGCCGCTGCACAGGTTGCCCACCACCTGGAACGGACCCTGGCGGCCGAGCCGGCCGTGGCGGAGCGGGTCCTCCGACAAGTTCCCGGGGTAGGCGCGTGGACGGCCGCGGAGGTGATGCAGCGGGCGCACGGGGACGCGGACGCCGTCTCCTACGGGGATTTCCACCTTTCGGCGCACGTCGGCTGGGCGCTGGCCGCCCGGCCGTTCGACGATGCGCAGTTGCGGGTCTACCTGCAGCCGTGGGCGGGGCACCGCGGCCGGGTCATCCGCCTCGTGCTGGCCAGCGGGGTAGGCAAGCCGCGGTTCGGACCGCGGTACGCCGGCCGGGACTACCGGGCGATCTGAGCCGCGGTCCGGTTCGCCGGCCTACCCCAGCGGCGGCCTACTGCCGGCGCCGGCCTACCGCCAGCTGGTGAACGCTGCGCCGTCGCGGGGGGGGCGCGGGCCGGGGTTGGCGGCCGGCGCGCCCAGGGCGACCGCCCCGGCGGGTTCGAAGCTGGCAGGCAGGTCGAGGACGTTGCGGACCACCTCGGGGCAGAAGATGGTGCTGGACACCCAGCAGGCCCCAAGCCCCTCGGCGGCGAGCTGCACCAGCAACCCCTGTACTGCCGCGCCCATCGCAATAAGGAACATGCGTTCCTCGGCCTGCCGCCGCTCCTCGTCGGGGTAGGCATTGAGGCTGTCTCGCACCAGGAACGGCAAGACGATTTCCGGGGCGCGGCGCAGCACGTCGCCGCGGCGCAACCGGCGCGCGACCTGCTCGGGGCTGAACCCGTCGGCACGCAGGTCGGCCGCCCACCGCTCGGCCATCGCGTCCAGAAGGGCAGCGCGGCGTTCGCGGAGGACCACGAAATGCCATGGGGTGCTGTGGTGCGGCGCCGGTGCGGTCACCGCCGCATCCAGGGCGCGGCGTAGCGCTGCCTGGTCTACGGCCGTCTCGGCGAACTCGCGGACCGTGCGCCGGGAGGACACTGCCTCGCGCCGGCCAAGCGCGCCGGCCTCGGCGGTCCCTAGGGAGAACAGGTCGCTGGCGCTGTCGCGCAGCAGGGGCCGAACCCCCGGGCCGTCGCCGGTGGTGACGAACGCGGCCAACCCGCGCACGATGGCCACGGGTGTGCCGCCGAGCTTGCCCTTAACCAGGTCCCCGGCGCCGGCGACCGCATCGACCAAGGCGGTTTCGGTCATCTCCAGGGGCAACCCGTAGGGGTCGAGGCGGCCGCGCAGGTCGAGCAGGGCGGGCAGGCCGGCCACGCCGAGGGCCACGTCGGTCAGCCCGTTGCGCCAGGTCCGCCCGAAGGTGTCGCTCACCACCACGGCGACGTCCTTGCCCCGGCAACGCAGGTCGGCGCGGAGCCGCCGGGCGCTCGCGTCGGAGTCGGCGGGGAGCAGGGCAACCTCCCCGGCGCGCACGTTGGATGCGTCCACCCCGGCGCTGGCCAATACGAAACCATGGTGGGTACGCGCGATCACTGTGCGGCCCCGGCTGGCAAGGACTTGGGTGGTCTGTGCGGCGATGGCTCGCCGGCGCAGTTCCTCTCGATCTTCACCGGCTGCCGCCTGAAGCAACGCGCCCTCGGCTTTGCTGACGATCTTGCTGGTGACCACGACGACATCACCGTCCCGCAGATCGGGGAAGCGATCTGCGATCAGCGCCGCGAGGTCGGCACCTGGCCGGATGTCCGGCAGCCCTGGTACGGCGAGGATCTCGATGCGGTCGACCGCGTCGCGCGGCGGGTCAGGCGCCGGTGAAGGCGGCGGCTGCACGTCAGCGGCCGGCGAGGGAGAGGGCGGCGCGCGCCATCATTGCGGTGGCTTCGTCGTCGGTCATCAGCAGGGGGATGGCCCGCACCGCGATGCCCGGCAGGTCGGCCCGGTCGCGCGAGTCGATGAGCCAGCCGTCCAGCAGGCCACCCTCGTGGCGTGCACCGTAGTGCCGGCCCACCGCCTCCGCGCTGGTCTGCACCCCGATCGCGGTGAGACAGGCATCGGCCATCCCGCGGACCGGGTGGCCGCCGACGATGGGGGATAGGCCGACTATCGGGGCCGGCCCTTCGGAGAGGGCGCAGCGGATGCCGGGGATGGCGAGGATCGTGCCGATGCTGACCACCGGGTTGCTGGGCGGCAGCAGGATGACGTCGGCGCCGGCGATGGCCTCGAGCACCCCGGGCGCGGGCACGGCGGTTTCGGCGCCGACGGCGACGATGGAGTGGGCCGGTAGCGCGGCGTGATGCCGGACCCACCATTCCTGGAAGTGAATGGCGCGGCGCCGGCCGGTGTCCGGGTCGTCCACCACGATGTGGGTCTCGACGCGGTCGTCGCTCATCGGGAGCAGCGTCAGCCCTGGCTGCCAGCGCGCGCAGAGGGCGGCGGTCACCGCCGACAGGGGCTGGCCGGCGTCCAGCGCCTGGGTGCGCACCAAGTGGGTGGCCAGGTCCTTGTCGCCCAACCCGAACCAGGCGGGGCCAAGCCCGTATGCGGCGAGTTCGTCGCGGACGGTGAAGGTCTCCGCGTCGCGGCCCCAGCCGCGCTCGGCGCTGATGCCGCCGCCGAGGGTGTACATGACGGTGTCCAGGTCGGGGCAGACCCGAAGTCCGTGCAGGGTGATGTCGTCGCCGGTATTGACGACCACGGTGACTTGGGAGCCCGGGTGGTCGGCGGCCAGCGCCACCTGCAGGCCACGCAGGAACCGGGCGCCTCCGATGCCGCCGGCCAGCGCCACGATCCGCACGGGAGCCATCCTGTCAGTCGTGGCCCGGCCTACGCTCCTCGCCATGTCCGAACTCCCGACGACGGTTTCCGACCGGCCGGCTGCTAGCGCGCTTCGCCGGGCGCTTCGCCGGGCCCGGGACGGGGTGAGCGTCGACGTCACCGAGGCCGCAACGTTGCTCGCGGCGCGCGGCGATGAGCTGGCCGAGTTGATGGCGAGCGCCGCCCGCGTCCGCGACGCGGGCCTCGCGCAGCTGGGGCGGCCGGCCACGGTCACGTACTCGCGAAAGGTCTTTGTCCCGCTGACCCGGCTGTGCCGGGATCGCTGCCACTACTGCACCTTCGCGACCGCTCCGCACCGGCTGCCGGCCCCGTACCTGTCATTGGATCGGGTCCTGGACATCACCCGGGCCGGCGCGAGTCTGGGCTGCAAGGAGGCGCTGTTCACCCTCGGGGACCGCCCGGAGGACCGCTGGCCCCAGGCAAGGGCGTGGCTCGACGCCGCCGGCTATGACTCGACCCTCGCTTATGTCCGGGCCGCCGCGATCGCCGTGCTGGAGGAGACCGGCCTGCTGCCGCACCTGAACCCGGGGGTGCTGGGCTGGGCCGACCTGCAGCGCCTCAAGCCCGTCGCGCCCAGCATGGGCCTGATGCTGGAGACCTCCTCGCGCCGGTTGTATGAGACACCGGGTGCCGTGCACTTCGGCAGCCCGGATAAGGACCCGGCCGTCCGGCTGCGGATGATCGAGGACGCCGGCCGTAGCACGATCGCGTTCACGACCGGGATCCTGGTCGGCATCGGCGAGACCCGCATCGAGCTCGCGCAGTCCCTGCATGACATCCGGGCCAGCGCCCGGCGCTACGGCCACATCCAAGAGGTGATCATCCAGAACTTTCGCGCGAAGCCCGATACCGCCGCCCGGCACCGCGGCGACGCCGACCGGGAGGAGCACCTGGCAGCGGTGGCCGTCGCCCGGCTCGTCCTGGGTCCGACGACCAGGGTTCAGGCACCCCCGAACCTGGTCGAGCCGGCCGATGTTGCCTCGTTGCTTGCCGCCGGCATCGACGATCTGGGCGGCATCTCTCCGCTCACCCCGGACCATGTCAACCCGGAGCGGCCGTGGCCGCACCTCGACGATCTCGCCGCCTGGACGGCCGCTGCAGGATTCACCCTCGTTGAGAGGTTGACTGCTCATCCGCGTTACCTGGCCGAGCCCTGGCTGGACCCGAGGCTGGTCCCGCACGTGTCGGCCCTCGCCGACCCGCTGACCGGGCTGGCCAGGGACGCCAGGCCCACCGGCCGGTCGTGGCAGGAGCCTGACGGCGGTCTCGCCAACTCCGGCCGTATTGACCTGCACGAGAGTATCGACACGCTCGGGCGCAGCGCCGAGGGGCGCTCGGATGTCGGTGCGGTCTACGGCGACTGGGCTGCTGTCGCCGAGCAGGTTCCCCGCTCGGCGCCTGCACGCCTCGACGCCGACACCGCCGGGGCGCTTCGCCGTGCCGCCGACGCCCCGGCCGGGCTCACTGACGAACAGGCGCTGGCACTGTTGCACGCCGACGGGCCGGCCCTGGACGCGCTCACCGCGCTGGCCGATGCGATCCGCCGGGACACGGTCGGCGACGAGGTCACGTACGTGGTGAACCGCAACATCAACTTCACCAACGTGTGTTACACCGGTTGCCGGTTCTGCGCGTTCGCCCAGCGGCGTACCGACGCCGACGCGTTTTCCCTCAGCGTCGATGAGGTGGCGGCGCGGGCCGAGGAGGCCTGGCTGCTCGGTGCCTCCGAGGTGTGCATGCAGGGCGGCATCGATCCGGAACTTCCGGGAACCGCCTACACCGATCTGGCCAGGTCGGTGAAGGCCCGCGTCCCGGGTCTGCACCTGCACGCATTCAGCCCCATGGAGGTGGTCAACGGCGCGGCCCGAACGGGGCTGTCCTACGCCGAGTTCCTGGCCAGCCTCAAGCAGGCCGGGGTGGACACCATCCCGGGGACGGCCGCTGAGATCCTCGACGACGAGGTCCGCTGGGTGCTGACGAAGGGTAAGTTACCCGCCGCCCAGTGGATCGAAGTGATCACCGCGGCGCACCGGATCGGCCTGCGGTCCAGCGCGACGATGATGTACGGGCACGTCGATGCGCCGCACCACTGGCTGGCTCATCTGCGGGTGCTGATCCGCATTCAGGACCAGACCGGCGGGTTCACCGAGTTCGTTCCGCTGCCGTTCGTGCATACCTCGGCGCCGCTCTACCTCGCCGGTATCGCGAGGCCGGGACCAACCATGCGCGATAACCGGGCGGTGCACGCGATGGCGCGATTGTTGCTTCACGGCCGGATCGATCATGTGCAGACCTCGTGGGTGAAGCTCGGCGTCGAGGGGACCCGGACGATGCTGCGTGGCGGCGCGGATGACCTCGGCGGAACGCTGATGGAGGAAACCATCAGTCGGATGGCCGGTTCGCAACACGGCTCGGCGAAGACGGTGGCCGAGCTCACCGAGGTCGCCCGAGGCATTGACCGGCCGGTCCGCGAGCGAAGCACGGTCTACGGGACTCCACCCCCGCGCCCGCCGCGGCGCTTGCCGCTCGCGGCCGGTTGAGGGACGCACCCGGCCCAAGCGATCATCGCGCCTACACTCCGAGGGCATGGACGAGGATGCCCGGTATGCCGCGCGCACCGAGGAGCTGAAGGCCGGCATCGCTCGGCTGGCCGAGGGCTCCACTAGCGTGCCCGATTCGTCGAAGGCTCCAGGTCACGGTGAGCCTTCGGGGGGTAGGCATGCGGCGCCCCTGGGGACGGCGGCCGTCGATGAGGAGGTGCTGGCCGCGATCCGGGAGGCGGTCCAGATGAGCGTCTCGCTGTCGGTGACCGAGGCGGTGAGTACCGCCGTAACGCAGACATTGGCACCGACCCTCGAGGACGCGGCCGCCCTAGAACCGCGGCTGGCTGCCCTGGAGGATGCCCTCCAGGGGGTTGGGGAGCGCCTGGAGTCGATCGCCCGTGACGCGTCAGCGCTGATGACCGCGACCTTGGACGGGTTGACCCAGCAGGTCGCCCTGCTTGGACCTCCCCACTCGCTTCCGTCACCGGCCGTCGCGATGGAAGCCGACGACCCAGCCGGGGCGAATCGGGCCGGCGATGAGCCCCTGCTCGCGCTGCGCAGCGACATCGCGGACGCGCTGGAATATGTCCGGGATGAGCTTTTCACCCGGACCGAGCGGGGGTTCGAGGCGTTGCGGCAGGCCCTCGCGGCCGGCCGCGAATCGAGCCTGCCGGCGCCGGGAGGCATCGCAGCCGACCGGGCCGAGCTTGGAAGCGCCCAGGCCTCGTTGGCGGCGGCGCGCGAGCAGTTGGAGGTGGGCGCCGAGGCGCAGCGCGCGGATCTCAGTGCCCTTGCCGATGGGGTTCGCGACGACGTCGAGGCGGCGCTGGGGCAGTTGCAGAAGCAACTCGGCACCTTGAGCAGCGGGGTGGGTGAGGTGTTGGCCGAAGGCCTGACCCGGCTGGAGGAACGGGCGACTTCACTCGGTGAGCGGGGTCAGGCCGACGCGCTGCAACCGTTGCTGAGCACCACGCGCGACGCAGTCGCGTCGGTGCTCGCCGATGTGCGGGCCGCCGCCATCGGGCAGCGGGAGCAAGTGGCCGGCCTCAGGGACGACGTGCAATTGGTTGCCGATCGGCTGACGGGCGCTGGGCGGGCGCTCGTCGAGTACCTGGCCGGCCGCGATGTGCAGCTCGAGCGCGTGCGCGATGAGCTGGCTGGCCGGTTCCTGGCCGACGTTCTGGACGGCCTACCGGCGGGGGGGCGGGAGGCGGCAACTCGCCGGGCGACCGGCCTGCTGCAACGCCGTCGTGAGGCACGGGATGCGGCGCGCTGGCGTGAGGGTCTTGCGCCGAGCCCCTCGCTGCCCGAGGGAGTCGCCGACGAGGACGAGCTGCTCCGGCTCATTGACGCGGGGAGACGGCCGTCGGACGCCGCTCCCAAGACGGCCAGTGCCGGCTCAGCTGACGTGGCGACAAGGGGCCCCGCTGGGTCAGCCGATGCGGCGGCAAGGCCGGCCGGTATCGACTCAGCCGGACCGACGACGGAGGCTTCCCGTATCGACTCAGCCGGGCCCACGGAGCCGGCCGTTGCCGGTTCTGCCGCCCCGTCGGCGAAACGGCCCGGCACCGGCGGAACCGACCCGATCAAGGCGGCTGGCACGGGTTTGACTCCGGGCGCGCGTCTGCGGCCGGCTAAGGCGCCCCGTTCGGGGCGGACTGAGGCCCGAGCCGGTACTCGGCCAGTGCCCGGCAGCCCAGCCAGAGCGGACGCACCTGCCGCAGCCGGTGCTGCGCCGGTCCCGGGCGGTTCATCCGAGGTCGGCGCCCCCGCCGCCAGCGGTTCACCCGGAGCCGCACCGCCTCCCCCCGGCGGCCCAGCCGCTACAGCGACGCCGGCCGCCAAGGCCTCGCCCACGCGCCACCGCCAGGGCCCCAGCCCCGTCTTGCCGGGCGGTGGGCCCCGGCCCACTCCCGGGACGCCAGCACGCCCGTCCCCGACGCCGCGCCCTGCCCCGACGGCAAGCCCTTCCCCGGGCGCAGCGCCGCGCCCTACCCCGACGGCAAGCCCTTCCCCAGGCGCAACGTCGCGCCCTACCCGGGGGGCAGCGCCGCGCCCTACCCCGACGGCAAGCCCTTCCCCGGGGGCAGCGCCGCGCCCTTCCCCGGGGGCAGCGCCGCGCCCTTCCCCGGGGGCAGCACCGCGCCCTACCCCGACGGCAAGCCCTTCCCCGGGGGCAGCGCCGCGCCCTACCCCGACGGCAAGCCCTTCCCCGGGGGCAGCGCCGCGCCCTACCCCGGGGGCAGCGCCGCGCCCTACCCCGACGGCAAGCCCTTCCCCGGGGGCAGCGCCGCGCCCTTCCCCGGGGGCAGCACCGCGCCCTACCCCGGGGGCAGCACCGCGCCCTACCCCGGGGGCAGCGCCGCGCCCTACCCCGGGCGCGGGCCCTCGTCCGTCCCCGGGTCCGCGGCCTCGGCCTCGGCCCTAACCGTCAAGCCGCCTCGCGGGATCGGTTTTCCGGTCAATGGTGGAGCAAAAACATTATTAGTTGATCTTCAGCGCAACAATATCGGTTCATGAAATTTCCGTGCCCGCGCGTCGGCGAGCGCGCCCCGCCCCTGACCGGCACGGCACGCTCCTGACCGTCTGCCCGAAGCAGCCGCTTGACGCAACCGGCTTACATCCCTGTAATTACGTTCGTGTCGTTCCGGCCAGCGCGCAGCGTGTGTGCTAGGTCGAGCGGGCGATGCCGGGTCGGGAGGCAGAAATGAGCGAGGCGTGGGATGGGATGGTCCTGTTCGGGTTGGAGGAACCGGAGGGGGAGTTGGCCTGGCAGGCCCGAGCACTCTGCGCCCAGACCGATCCTGAGAGCTTCTTTCCGGAGAAGGGTGGCTCGACCCGGGAGGCCAAGCGGGTCTGCACGACCTGCGAGGTGCGTGATCAATGCCTGGAGTACGCCTTGATTCACGACGAGCGCTTCGGTATCTGGGGCGGCTTGTCTGAGCGGGAGCGCAGACGGGTTCGCCGTCAGGCCGTGTAGCAGCCCACCCGCACCGGTCCTGACTCGTGGCCTGACCCCGGGCCGAGACCAGGTTCGAAGGCGACGCTGAGGCCCTACACAAGCCGCCGGCCGGGCCCCCGAGCGCCGGCGGCTCGGGCGCGCGCTCTGGTGCCGTAAGATTCGGTGCCGACCGCAAGGAGGCGCTGCCGCCGTCCCGATGATTGAGATGGCCGATGGCAGGGCCCGCCGCCCGGCGTCCGTGACGAGCTTGTCGCGTGCGCGTGTCCCGTTGCGAGACCTTTCCCTGATGCCATTGCCGCCCGAGGACGACCGCTTACTGCGGCCCGACCCCGACGCAACCACCCCTGATCCAGGCGACGAGGCCGCAGGCCACCAGACCGAACAGGCCGCGCTCCAGCAGGCCGATGAGGCGCTGGTGCAGCGGCGGGTGGCAGCCGAGGCGGACCGGCGTGCCATCTTCGCGGCGCTGCTCGCTGACGACCCATTCGCTGATGAGGACCCCGACCCGCAGGACGGGCCGCCCCCGCACGTAATAGCCGTGCTGGTGGCCCACGACGGTGCCCGGTGGCTTCCGGAGACCTTGGCCGCGTTGGCGGGGCAGAGCCGGCCGCCAGATCAGGTCGTTGCCGTCGACACCGGAAGCAGCGACGGCAGCGCCCCAATGTTGGCCGCCCTGGTCGGCAGGCCGAACGTGGTGACATTGCCGCGCCCCACGGGGTATGGGGACGCCCTCGCCGCCGGTCTCGCTGCCGGTCTCGGCGCCGTGCCTGCCGGGGGACCCGAGGTTCCCGAACGGCGCGAGTGGCTCTGGCTTCTGCACGACGACAGCGCCCCTGCCCCAGACGCCCTTGCCCAGCTGATCAGGCACGCCCGTCGCAACCCCAGCGCCGCCGTGCTCGGCGCCAAGGCGGTCGACTGGCGCCTCCAGGACCGGCTGATCGAAGTGGGGCTGACCACCGACAGCGCCGGACGCAGGGTCACCGACCTCGAGCACTACGAACTGGACCAAGGTCAACACGACCAGCCCCGAGATGTCCTAGCCGTCGGTACGGCCGGCTCCCTGATCCGCCGCGACGTCTGGGATGCGCTGGGCGGGATGGATCCGGCGCTGCCCCTGCTGCGCGACGACATCGACCTGGGTTGGCGCACCATGCTGGCCGGGCACCGGGTCGTCGTCGTCCCCGCCGCGCGGGTGCGCCACGCCCGCGCCACCCAGACCGGGTTGCGCAGCCGCGACGCGCTACCGGGCCGGCTGCGGCGCCAGGACCGCGCGCACGGCCTGTACGTGCACCTGGCGAACCGCGGTGGCCTTCACGGCGGCCTGCTCGGACTGCCTCTGATGCTGTTCTCTGCGACCCTTCGGGCGCTCGTGCTGCTGCTGACCCGGCGGCCGCGCGCGGCATGGGACGAAATCAACGCGGCCCTCATCGTGCTGCTGCACCCCCTTCGGCTGATCTCCGGCCGGCACCGGCGCCGAGCAGAACGCACCCGCCGACCGCGCGCGGCCCGGCCGTTGCTATCCCACACCGGTACCCGCGTGCGCGCGACGCTGCTCGCGACCACCGACCTGTTCGCCGGGCCCGGCGAGGCCGCGCACGCCCCTAGCGCCGCCGCCGATGACGACCTCCCCGCCGAAGACGCATCCTTCCTGCGCCGGTTGGTGTGGCGCCCCTCGATTGCGCTGGTCGCGGTCCTCACCGTGGTCGGCCTGGTCGCCGAACGGGGACTGCTCCGCCACGGGGCGCTGCAGGGCGGCCGCCTGCTCCCGGTCGCACCGGGGAGCAGCGATCTGTGGCGCGCCTATGCCGCCTCCTGGCATGCAGGGGCGTTAGGGAGTTCGACCCCGGCCGCCCCTTGGGAGCCGACTCTCGCGGCGGTCTCCCTCCCGTTCGGCGCAAGCCCCCCGCTTGCGTTGGCCGTGCTGCTGCTCGGCGCGCTCCCGCTTGCCGGTCTCTCGGCCTGGTGGGCCACCCGTCGAACCAGCCTGTCGGTCGGGGCGCGACTGTGGGCGTCGGCCACCTACGCGTTGTTGCCGCCGCTCTCCGGCGCGGTGGCCGGCGGCCGGTTCGACGCCGAAGTCGCGATCATCGCCGCCCCGCTGCTGCTGGCGGGCGGCTACCGGCTGCTGACCCGCGATCCGCGTCCCGGCGGCTGGAACCACGCCTTCGCCCTTGGCCTGTCCGTGGCCCTGGTCGCGTCGTTCAGCCCGCCCACCTGGGTGCTGGCCGGCGGTCTGCTGCTGCTCGGTGCCACCATTGTCCTGCTGCGCGCAGCCGTGACAGGTGGTGCCGCACCCGCCCATGGGCGCCACACCGACGGCCTCGCCCATGGGCGCGGCTCCGCCGCGCTGTCTCATGGGCGCGGCTCCGCCGCGCGCAGGGCGGCCGCTGCTGTACTCGCGGTGGCGGTGGCGCCCGCGTTGCTGTGGCCCTACACATTGCTTTCGGTCCAGCACCCCCGTGAACTCATCGTCGGGCTCGGCGTGCCTGGGCGGTTGGCCGGCGCCACCGGGCCTGCGCTGCGCACGCCGGAACTGCTGCTCGTTTCGCCCGGCGTCCCCACGTACGCGCCGGTGTGGTTGACCGTGCCCCTTTTGCTCGCCGCCGCCGCCGGCCTCCTGCGCCGCGCACACCGCGGGGCCGCCGTCGCGGCGGTCGCAGCCGCACTGGGCGCGCTGGGTTTCGCCGTGCTCGTCGCCCGCACCGGCGCGGTCCGCGACGGGCACCCGCCCTACGGGTGGCCAGGTCCGGCGCAGGCCTTGGCCGGGGCGGCCCTGCTCGCGGCGGCCCTGGTCGCTGCGCACCGCGCGCGGGAAGCGCTGGGGGGCCGCTCATTCGGGCTGACCCAGCCGATTGGGGTGCTGATCACGCTGGTCGCGCTGGCGCTTCCGGTCGCTTCCGCCGCCGCCCTGCTTCGGGGCGGCGCCGGGGGTCCGCTGGGAAAGATCAGCGCTGACCCGCTGCCGCCGTTCGTGCTCGACGAGGCCCTGCGCGATCCGGGCGAACGCATCCTGCGGCTGTCGGCATCTCCCGGGGGCGCGGTGATCGGCTACCGGCTGGAGGAAGTTGCTGGTGCCCGGCTGGGCACGGCGGAACTGCAGCCGAATCCGGCGACCAGCCGGCTGGTCGCTCAGCTGGTTGCCGACCTGACCAGCGACCGCGGCACGGATGCCGCCGAGTTGCTGTCCACCTTCGACGTCCGCTACGTCGCTCTCCCGGCCGCGGATGCCGCCAGCGTCGGCGGCGTGGATGCCGTCCTGGATGATCAGCCGGCGCTGTCGCGGGTCGCCGTACCGGGGCGGACCCTGCTGTGGCAATTGCTAGTGCCCAGCAGCCGCGCGCAGGTGCTGTTCGAGCCGGTTGCCTCCGCGGCGCTCGATCCGGCGCCGCTGAGCGCCGCGCTTGGCCGCGGACCCCTGCTGCAGGCGGTCAACACCGTGCCTGCCCGCCCGGTCTTGGCTGCCGGGGAAGGGGTCAACGCTCAGATCCCCGCCTCCCCGAACGGCGGGGCAACGGTGCTGGGGCTGGCCGACTCCCGGGACAGCGAGTGGCGGGCCACCGTCGATGGCCGGCCACTCGAACCGCTCATGGTCTGGGGCTGGGCGCAGGGCTTCCGACTCCCGCCGGCCGGCGGCCATCTCACGGTCTGGCACGACACCGGTGACCGGCACCGCGACCTGGTGATCCAACTGGCGGTGTTGGCGGTTGTCCTCGTCCTGGCCGCCCCCGGGGTGGGCCGCCGCGACGGAAACCTGGACCCGCCCCCCGCAGCGGACGACGCGGAGCGCCCCCTCGCCGCCGAGCCGGCCACGGTGTCGGCATGAGACGCCCACCGTGGGCGCTGTTCGCCGCGATCGCCGGCCTGGCAGCGGTCGGGTCCGCGGCCATGATCACCCGGCCGGTGAGCCGTCCGGGAGCCGAACTGCAAACGCTGGCCGGCGGTGGCAGCGCCGGTACGGTCCGCATCTCCCTAGTCTGCCCCGACCTGCGGACCCTGCCGGGCACGCTGAGCACCGTGATCGGGGTCGGCGCCGGCCGGCCGGCCCCGGGCGATGTGCGCCTCGTGCCCGCCGCCGGTGGCGCGCTGGGGCCGACGGCGCCGCTGCTCACCGGCGGGCAGCACGTGGCCGCCTACCAGGGCCCGCTGACCGGCCCGCTGGCGTTGCAGGCCCAGGGGCCGGTGACCGCTTCGCTGGTCGCCGAGCAGCTGTCCCGGGGCAACAAGACCACCGACCGGGGCTGGTCGGAGGCCCGCTGCGAGCCGCCGCGTGCCGAGCAGTGGTTCGTCGGCGCCGCCACCCAAGCTGGCGACGACCCCCAACTGGTGCTGGCTAACCCGGCCGACACCCAGGCGGTCACCGACGTGAGCGTGCTGACCCCCGCGGGAACCAGTGACACCAATACGGGCCACAACATCGCGCTGGCGCCGCACACGGTGACCCGCCTGCGGCTATCTACCCTGGCGCCCGACGTGCCGGTGACCGCCGTCCACGTGACGACCACCACCGGCCAGGTCTCCGCCGCGGTCCGCGACGTCAAGAGCAGCGGCCAGACACCGCTTGGCACCGACTGGGTTCCGGTCTCCTCCCCGGCGGCCAGCCTCACCGTTCCGGGGATCCCCGGCACCGTCATCGGCCAGCCACCGAAACGGACGCTGTTCGTCGCCGACCCCGCCCAGACCGACGCGACCGTCCGGGTCGAGGTGACCGGCCCCCGTGGCACGTTCGTGCCGAGCGGTTTGGATTCCGTGCCGATCCCGGCCGGCACCGTCCGGTCTCTGGATATCAGCGGGCCGCTGGCCGCGGGCGCGGGCGCGGTGACGGTCACCAGCGACGACCCGGCGGTGCACGTGCTCGCCGGGGTCCTGGTGGACGCTGCTAGCACGAAGGGCACCAAGATCCACGAGATCACCTACTTGGGCCCGGCGAGGCCGCTGGGCGGCCCTGCGCTGATCCCGCTGATCCGCACCTCCGGCGACGCCGACAGCCTGCTGCTGCTCTCCGCTCCCCACGACCCGGTCCGGGCAACCTTGGTGGTGGACTCCCGCACGGGCGCACAGGTCAGCCGACCGGTCACGATCGCCGCCGGATCGACGTACCAGGTATCGCTTCGAAGTCTCAATCTCAAGGACGACTCGACGTTGACGGTGGTGCCCGACGCCGACTCGCCGCCGCTGTACGGCGCGCGGCTGATCGTCGAGGACGGCGCCCTTGGTCCGCTGCTGTCAGCGTTCACTCTGCTCGGCGCCCCGCCGCTGCAACGCGTCCCGGTGGTGACGGAGTTGCCGGCCGGTGCCGGGCGGGTTCGGTCATAGAATCCGCCGGGTGAGCGACACCGCGCCACCTGCGTCACGCTATGACTACGACGTGCTACCCGGCGAGCCAACGGTGCAAGCCAAGGTGTTGGCGCTCGTTCCGGACGGCTGCCGCGTGCTGGACCTCGGCTGCGCGGCCGGCGCACTGGACCGGCCGCTCGCCGACCGCGGCTGCCGGGTGACGGGTGTTGAGATGGACCCCATCGCCGCGAAGGCCGCCGGCGAATGGTGCGACGAGGTCATCGTCGCCGATCTAGACGGCTTCGAACCAGACCTGCTGGGCGATCGCCGCTTCGATGCCATCGTGGCTGCGGACGTGCTCGAGCACCTGCGCGACCCAGGTCGGCTGCTCACCGCACTGCGGTCCTCGCTGGCGCCCGGCGGCCACCTGGTCACCTGCATCCCGAACGTGGCGCATGCCGCGGTGCGACTCGCCTTGCTACACGGCGACTTTCCGTATGCTGAACTCGGCCTCCTGGACGTCACCCACCTGAAGTTCTGGACCCAGGCGACGTTCCTGGCGGTGCTCGCTGACAACGGCTTCACCGTCCTGCATATCGAGCGTCAACGTGCGGACCTGCGGTCAACCGAGATTCCACTTGCGCATGTAGCTGCCGATCCGCATGTCGAGGCGGTGCTGGCGGAGGATCCCGAGGCCACCGTCTATCAGTACGTGATGCTGGCCGTACCGAGCGATTCGCTGGCCGGCGCGGAGGGGCTTCGCTCCCGGCTGCTGGCCCGATTGTCCACCGAACGAGACGAGGCGGCCAGGGCGCTGGGGGAAGGCCGGGAAGGCGCGCTCGCGTCCTGCCGGGAGGAGTTGGCCCGGCGAGCCGACACTATTGATCTGCTGCGCGGCGAGATCGTGGCGCTCGCCGAGGAGGTCGCGGTCAGCCGGCAGGATGGGGCCGGGCTGGCGGACGCGCAGGCGCAGCTGGCGGAGGTTCACGGCTCCAAGCTGTGGCGGGCCGCGACGGTCTACCGCCACGGGGTGGACGTTGTCCGGCGCCGAGCCCGGTACACCTAGCCGCGTGTCGGTCCCGCGGGTCAGCGTGCTGATCCTCGACACCCACGGGAAGCCGGCCGCCGCGATCGGGGAAACCGTCGCCTCCCTGGTCTCCCAGACCGAACCGGCTTGGGAAGCCGTTGTGGTCGGTGCATTCGAGGCTTTGAAGGGTAGGAAGGGACCTCCCACGAGCCTTATCAACGCAGCGGACCGGCTCGTGATGAGAAAATCGTCGGCAACCTCCCTCGGCGAGTTGGCGGCCCGCGGGTTGGCAGCGGCGACGGGAGAATGGGTCTGCGTGCTCGAACCGGGCGATGCGCTCGCCCCGGAGGCCCTGGCCCTGCTGCTTGCCGCCGCCCGGCGGATGCCGAGCGCCCAGTTGGCCTATGCCGATGAGCGCGGCGCTGACGGCGCTGAGCACACCAAGCCCGGCTGGTCGCCGACCTACCTGCACGGATGCCCTTATGTGGGTCGCCCGGCGCTCCTGCGGCGTCGCGAGCTTCTGGCCCGCGGCGGGTTCCGTGCGGACGCGGGTACGGCCGTCGAGTGGGCGGCCTGGCTGGACCTCGCCGCGTCGCGACCCGGCCTGGCGCGATCGAATCGATCGCCCTGGGATGGCGGCGCGGCAGTGCACGTCGCGCAGCTGCTGGCGATCCGGAGCGGCACCGTTGGCGTGGCGGCGCGTGGCCTGGGCGAGGAGGCTGACCGGCGCCGGATGCTCACCGCCTACTTGGCGCGCAACGAGGCGTACGCCAGCGTGGAGTCGGCCGGGCCGGCCGGTTGCTTCCGGGTCAGACGCCCGCTGCCGAACCCACCGCTGGTGTCGGTCGTAGTGCCGACCCGAGGTGGTCATCAGCTGGTCCGCGAGATGCCCACCGAGTTGGTGAGCAACGCGCTGCGGTCGCTGGTTGCGCGCACCGACTACCCGGCATACGAGCTGGTGGTGGTGCTGACCGACGGATACCCCGCTGATCTGCCGGAGCGGCTGCGCCGGCTGGCCGCGGACCGGCCGCTGCGGCTGGTCCGCGACCCGGGCGGGTTCGATTTCTCCCGCGCCTGCCACACCGGCGTCGACGCCTCCCGCGGGGCCCTGGTGTGCCTGCTCAACGACGACATCGAGGTCACCCATCCGGATTGGCTGAGCCGAATGGTGGAGCACGCCATGGCGCCCGGGGTGGGGGTGGTGGGGGCGCAGCTGCGCTACGAGGACGGCCGGATCCAGCATGCAGGGGTGATCCAGCAAACCGGCCTGCTGAGTCACCGCTTCGCCGGCGCACCTGACGGATTCGGGCCAGAGGGGCTGCTCAGCCTCGACGTCGATTACATCGCGGTAACCGGGGCGTGCCTGCTTACCCCACGCGCGGTCTGGAACGAGGTGGGCGGTCTGTCTGGCCGGCTGCCGGTGAACTACGGCGACGTGGACTACTGCCTGCGTGTTCGAGCAACCGGAAGGCGGGTGCTGGTTGCGTCCGGGGCGGTGCTGATCCACTTCGAGAGCTCATCCCGAGAGCAAATTCGGGCCACCGCCGAAGAACTCGATACGTGGAGCGCTCTGTGGGCCTCGCGGCTGGCCGTCGACCCGTATCTGGGGGCTGGGCCAATGAGCGTCCGCGCCTGAACTGAAACGAGGGCACCGATTCCACCTGCAATGTCCATTCCCAAGCGCGTCAGATCCCAATAACGCTGCCGGAACCGACCGGATCCATTTTTCGTTCCCAGCCGCGCCAGCGCGACCGGGTCCCCGTCGGCCGACGGCTCCTCGTCAGGAGGGGCCGGCTCCACCGCGAACTCGACCTGCTCAAGCTGCTCGCCCAATGGGTCTCCAGTTGCTCCACGGCGTCCAGGACAAGCTCATCGAAGGGTCGGCGCCGGACCGATGCAACGGCAGGGAGGGGGGCCACGGAGCCTCGCAGGCCACGACCACGACCCCGGCGATCGCGCGGGCGACGGTGACGGCTGGCGAGCCGCATACCTACGACCTGTGCGCCCAGCATAGCGAGATATAGTTCCCTAGGCGGACGCGACCGCTTTCATCATTGCAGAGAGGTGTTTTCCGAAACGAACCCCGGCACGCTAGCCAGGGCCTTGCCGTGGGCGGTGGTCGCGGCTGTGCGCGGCACCGCCTTTGTCGAGCCGGCATCCACATCGTCGCCCCGCGGCTTGCGCCACACTTTCGCCTCGTCACGGCGAATTTGGTGCACGCATTTCGTGTTCTGGCTCAGCTTCCTTGTAGCGACGGGGACCGGGCTCGTCCGGAACCGCAGCCTGTTCCTCATCCCGAAGTACCCGTGGGCAGACTCGGCCCTGAACTCCTTACTCGTAATCCGTGCCGAGCACCTCACGCAGCTCGTTGGCAACTATTCCCGCGTCGGATTCCATCACCCGGGTCCAGCGCTGTTCTACGTTTTGGCCGCCGGTGAGGTGCTGTTCCGAGACGTGTTGGGGGTGGTGCCGTCGCCCTACAACGGGCAGCTCCTGGGGGTCTCGGTGTACGTCGGGGCGATGATCGCTCTCGCGATGGTTTCGCTGTATCGCACTTCACGATCCCTGGGTGCGGCGGCGATCGCATTCGGGCTCGTCTTCTTGTTCGCCGCGCGGCAGGGAATGTTCATCCAAGACTGGTTCCCCTATCTGCACATGTCGGCATTCTTGCTTTTCATCCTCGCTGGGGCGGGGCTCGCGGCAGGGCGCACGTCGGAGGTGCCCCTCTATGTGCTCGGCGCGAGCCTATTGGCGCACGGGCATGTCAGCTTTCTCTTGTTCGTCGGCGTGACGACCGCGGTCGTCGTTACCGGCTGGTGGCTGTGTCACCGAGGAGCGGTGCGCGCGGAGGTTGGCGCACACCGGAAGGGCCTGATCGGGGCGGCCGCGCTGCTTTTTATCTTGCTGCTGCCGTTGTTCCTCGAGCTAGCGTTCAATTACCCTGGTCCGTGGGGCCTTTACTGGAACTATCTGCAGCATGGAACCCTTGCGCCGCGATCCCTGTGGGACGTTCTCGCCTTTGTAGGGGCCTCCTGGACAAAGCTGCACATCCCAACGGTCATATTTGTGCTGGCTGGAATCGTTGCGGTAGCGCTCACCCTCACCGAAGGTCACCGGGAAAGGCGTCGTCTGTTCATTTCCCTCTACGGGATGCTGATCCTACAGACGATGTTGACGGGCTACTACATACTGCGCGGTGTTGATCGGCTCTCACCCATTCGTGAGCACGGCTACGTGACGCTGTTCTACGAGATGGTCCCCGTGGTGCTCATGGCCGCAGTCGCGGCACAGCTGTGGATTCGCCTACGGCAGGTGCTGGCGGTCCGGATTTCCGGAGCGTCATATGCCGTTCGAATGGCACCCGCCGGGGCGGTTGCCCTCCTGGTCGCCGTCGCCGCGACCAATCCAGCCCTGAGCAACCGCGGCAGCTCCAACAGCAACTACGCTTCCATTGTCCAGATGCTCCGCTCCAGCCCAGCTCGGGCTGGACGTCCGGTCGGGCTGATCGAGGATCAGTCGTCGGCGTGGACAGCAGCGTCTGGCATCGGCGTGCAGATGCGGCGTGTTGGCTTGCCGTGGTGTCTTGATCAAGCGGCGCCGATATCGATCGTCCAATACACGTCGACCTACGTGTGCCACGGTGCCGGTGCCCGCTGGACCGTGCACGCCACGCTTGAGCGGCCGCCCCCGCGAGTCCTGACGCTGTGGAGCGGTTGGATCGTCGACCAACACCTGACCCTCTACGAGATTCCTAAAGTCTTAGCTCCGGTTATGGCCTACGGCGGACCGTCGGTGGGGTGACCCTCGGGGTCGACCACCTCCGGGGTGAGGCCTAGCAGCCGCGCAACCTCGTGTACCACCACGTCCAAAACGAGGTCCGCCAGGTCCTCCATGTGCTGCCCGCGCGCCTCCAGCGGCCGGCGGTAGAGCACGATCCGGGGTGGGCGCGCTTGGCGGCCACGGCCACCGGGGTCGGCGGGGTCCAGCCGGGCCAGCGCGACCGGGTCCCCGTCGGCCGACGGCTCCTCGTCCGGGGGGACCGGCTCTACCGCGAATTCGACCTGCTCCAACTGTGAGCCCCAGCGGGTCTCCAGGTGTTCCACCGCGTCCAGGACGAGCTCATCGAAGCGGTCAGCGCCGGATCGGTGCAGGGGCAGCGAGGGGGGCACCAGCGACCCTCGTAGGCCACGACCCCGGCGATCGCGCGGGCGCGGGTGGCTGCTGGCGGCGGACGGCACAGCGGCAGGGTAATCGGCGTTTGCCGCGACACGGACATTCCGGCCCGCCGGTGATCGACCCCGGCCACCGCGAGGGTTAGCGTCCCCGGCTGTGACCCGTCGCCGCTGCTCGCGATCGGCGTGCTCGTCCGCCGCCGTGGCGACCCTCACTTACGCCTACGCCGACTCCACGGCCGTCGTCGGGCCGCTGGCGCCCTACCAGGAGCCGCACACCTACGACCTGTGCGCCCCGCACAGCGAGCGGCTGACCGCTCCCCGCGGCTGGTCGGTGCTTCGCCTCGCCGCCCCGGACGAGCCGGCCGGGCGCAGCGTCGACGACCTTGAAGCGCTCGCCAACGCGGTGCGGGAGGCTGGGCGGCCCTCCGGCCACCACGACCCGGCAGGCGACCCGTCGGGCCGGCGGGGGCACCTGCGGGCCCTCCCCAGCCCGGCGCCCGGCTGACGCCGGCCAGCCGCCCCGGCGCCACCGCACCGCCTATAGGCTCGGCCGGGTGAAGGACCTCGCCGCGATCATCAAGGCCTACGACGTGCGGGGGGTGGTCCCCGACCAGCTCGACGAGGAGGTTGCCCGGGCAGCGGGGGCGGCGTTCGCCGCGTTCACCGGCGCGGAGTCGATCGTCACCGCGCACGACATGCGTGAGTCGTCGGTGCCGCTGTCCAGGGCCTTCGCCGAGGGCGCCACCAGCCGCGGGGTCCACGTCATCGAGGCCGGCTTGGGCTCCACCGACATGCTGTATTTCGGGTCCGGATCGCTGGACCTGCCCGGGGCCATGTTCACCGCCAGCCACAACCCCGCCCGGTACAACGGCATCAAGATGTGCCAGCCCGGCGCCGCACCGGTGGGGCAGGACAGCGGTCTGGCCGAGATCCGGCGGATGATGGAAACCGGACTGCCGGGCTACCAGGGCAGCCCCGGATCGATCACCCAGCGGGATCTGCTCGCCGAGTACTGCGCCTATTTGCATTCGTTGGTCGATCTGCGCGGCATCCGGCGCCTCAAGGTCGTGGTTGATGCCGGCAACGGGATGGGCGGCCACACCGTCCCGGCGGTCTTCGCCGGCCTGCCAATCGACTTGGTCTCACTGTATTTCGAGCTGGACGGCAACTTCCCCAACCATGAGGCGAACCCGTTGGAGCCGAAGAATCTGGTCGACCTGCAGGCCCAGGTGCGGCAGGTGGGCGCGGATATTGGCCTGGCCTTCGACGGGGACGCCGACCGGTGCTTCGTCATCGACGAGCGCGGCGAGGCAGTCTCCCCGAGCACGATCACCGCGCTGGTGGCCGTCCGCGAGCTGGCGCGCGACCCGGGCGCCACCGTCATCTACAACCTGATCACCTCTCACGCGGTGGCCGAAGTGGTCCGCGAGCACGGCGGTGTCCCGGCCCGGACCCGGGTAGGCCACAGCTTCATCAAGGCCGAGATGGCCCGCACCGGTGCGATCTTCGGTGGAGAGCACAGCGCGCACTACTATTTCCGCGACTTCTGGCGGGCCGACACCGGCATGCTCGCTGCGATGCATGTGCTCGCGGCCCTCGGCGGCCAGGACGGCCCGCTGTCGGCGTTGACCGCGTCCTTCGACCGGTACGCCGCGAGCGGGGAGATCAACTCCACGGTCGAGGACCAAACCGGAAGGGCCAAGGCGGTGGAGCAGGCCTTCGGGTCCCGGCCGGCCGCGACGGTGGACCACCTCGACGGCCTCACGGTGGAGCTCGGCGACGGGTCCTGGTTCAACCTTCGCCCTTCCAACACCGAACCGCTGTTACGGCTGAACGTGGAGGCCCCTGAACAGCAGCGGATGGCGGCACTCCGCGATGAAGTGCTGGCCCTGGTCCGCGCCTGATTCCTACCGTGCGAGGCATACGTTTAGGGCCTTCATCCGCGGCCGGCAAAGCTGTCTCGGCCAGCGTCGCTGGCCTGCGACCGTGGGCGATTGCAGGGACTACTACGCTGATCGCCGTGAACCTCGACCCGATGCTGCTCGAGCTGCTGGTCTGTCCCAACGACCACGCCGCGCTGACGGTGAACGAGACCGAGCAGACCCTGGACTGCACCGGCTGTGGCTACCGATACCCGGTCCGTGACGACATCCCGGTGATGCTGCTCGACGAGGCGATCAAACCCGCCGGCTCGTCGTGACCCGCCCGGCGGGCGTGGACTTCGACGATGCCGCCGCTATCAACGCAGCCGACAGCAGAGGGGTGCTGGTCGAGGTTGCTTCCGCCGCGGCCCGGGTGCGGGCCTCGGCGGCCCAGGCCGCCGAGGTGCTGCCGATCGGCTGGGCCGAGGAGGGGCGCCCGCGTGCGATTGTGGTTATCGCCGACGGCGCCGACACGATGGCTGGCGGGGTGCTTGCGGCACTGTCCGGCGGCAGCTGCCCCGTCGTTCCGCTGACCGGTCCGCTGCCACCCTGGGTAGGCGCCACCGACCTCGTCGTCGCGGTCAGCGCGGACGGGGAACACGCGGCCGTCCTGGACCCCTTCGTGGCTGCGGCCAGGCGTGGGCCCCGGCTGCTCGCCGTCGGGCCGCCGGAGTGCGGGCTGTCCCGGCGCGCCGCACAGGCACGCTCGCCCTATATCGCGGTTGCTGCGCCCCGTGATCTATGGTCGCTGACTGTGCCGCTGCTGGCGGCCGCTGACCTGCTCCGGCTCCTCGCCGAGCCGTTGGAGGTCGAGGCCGCCGCCATGCGCCTCGAGCACGTGGCCACCGCCTGCCATCCGTCGCGCGATTCGCTGGTCAACCCCGGCAGCGGGCTGGCGCTGGCCCTCTCGGCTGGGCTGCCGCAGCTGCTGGGTTGCTCCGCGCTGGCGGCCGTCGCGGCGCGGGCTGGGGCGCTGGCGTGCGCGGCACGGGCGAAGTCCCCGGCGCTGCACGGGGCGCCGGGCCGGGAGCAGTTGACGCTGTGGGATGGTCCCTACGCCGCGTCCCGCGACATCTTCGCCGACCCCGAGATGGGTGGGAGCGATGCCGGTCCGCTCCGGCTCGCGCCGGTGCTGCTGCGCGACCCGACAGATGAGACGCCCGAGACCGCGGAAACGCTGCTTGCCGCCGCGGAGGCACGTGGACTGGTCGTGCGAGAACTCGTGGCCCAAGGCGTCGGCCGGTTGGAGCGACTCGCCTCACTGGTGGGGGTGCTGGACTACGCCGCCGCCTTTCTTGGGCTCCGGTCTCGTTAGCGCCGCACCACCGCGATTGCCCGATGCCAGTCGGGGGGCGCCTTGCCCCCGACGACCGCGTTGAACTCGGAGAGGGCGAGCATCTCGCCGCCGCTTTCGGCCACCCAGGCGCGCACTGTGTCGGCGGGAATCCCGTGCATTTCCATGATCGCCCCGCTGGTGTTGTCCGCGTCGGCTTTTGCCGCCCCGCCACGAAACAGCCGGCGGGACGGGCGGACGGCCACGGGCACACTTGCGATTGACGAGCCGCGGTCGGCGAACCAGGCGACCCCCTCTTGCACCAGATCGATCTCCAGGTCGTAGCTGCCGCTCACCTGCGGGGCGCGGACGTCCAACTCGACGTCCACGCTTTGGCCGGCCGCCAAGTCGGCGGGTAGTGATGCGCGCGCATCGTCGAGGATCAGGATGGCCTCGGTTTCGGACCCGGTTGGGACCGTTGATCGGGTCGGTGCCCTTGATTGGATCGGTGCCGACGATTGGGCCGGCCGCCAGTGGTTGCCCACCGTGACTTGAAACCAACCGTCGGTGCCGGCGGCGGCCCAGGTTTGACCTCCCTCATTGCGGATCCGTACCAGGATCGTGGCCCGCTCACCGGGTCGCAACTGGACGGGGGCTGACACTACCTCGATGGTGGAGCGGCAGGCCTCGTCGGGGAGCGCTTCGCGCGCTCCTTCGACCTGCTCGGTGACGAATTCGAACAGCAGCACGCCACCGGGGCGCACGATCCGGTGGAACTCGCGGATGTAGTCAGCGGCGTACCTGATTTCCATGTGCTGCAGAACATGGACGGTGTAGACCAAGTCGAACTCGTCGTCGTCGAACAAGCGCAGATCGGCCTGCTGATTGAGGTGGTAGCGCACCCGTTTGCCGAACCGGTTCAGCCGCCTGGCTTGCTCGATCATCGTCGATGAGATGTCGACGCCGTCGCAGGACGCGAACTGCGTGGCGAGCGCCTGGGTGGCCCGCCCGACGCCGCAACCGAAGTCAAGGGCCCGGCTCCGAGGAAACTCCCCGCCAGCGGCGGCGACCACCTGCTCGACATGGCTGAGCACTCGTCGCACCTCGACCTCACCGGAGGCGAAGAAGGTAGGCAGATCCCAGCGATTTCCCTTCGTTTTCGGCTCGGTGAGGATGGCCCACAGCGGATCCTCGCGACCGAACCGCTCCCAATGCCGCTGCAGCTCTTGGAATTCCACCGCGCCACCCTAGTGCCGCGGCAGCGGGCGACCCAGCAGGCGGCGGGCCTTGTCACGGTCAAAGTCCAAGGCGGCGATCGGTTCCGCTGGTAGGCGTCCGGCCTGCCTGGCCACGTCCCGTACGGCCGTCGCCAGCGCCGGATCGGCCAGGACCCGTACTGCGAAGGCCAGCTCGGCCGGGCCGACCCCGGCCGCCGTTTCGACCGCGACCGCGGTGGCGGCCGCCCGCAGCTGCCGGTCGCCGTAGCGGCGGTGTTCGCCGGCTCCGTGTCGGGCGGCCGGGAGTAGCCCGAGTCGCTCGCGGTAGCGCAGCATCCGCGGCGTGCAGCCCAACTCCGCGGCGGCCGCCGAAATCGTCAACATCACCAGATTCTGACACGATCACGTTAGATAGAGGAAGGCAGCGGGACGCAGCCGCTAAAGTCGAGCAACCAACGACCCACAGGGAGCCCCCGGCATGGAGATGCCCAAGCACGACGTCACCGACCTCAGCCTGGCCGCGCAGGGCAAGACCCGGATCGAATGGGCCGACCGCGCGATGCCCGTGCTGCGCCAGATCCGGGAACGCTTCGCGACCGAGAAGCCGTTTGAGGGCGTCCGCATCGCCGCGTGTATGCACGTCACCACCGAGACCGCGAACCTGATGCGCGCGCTGCAGGCGGGTGGCGCCGAGCTGCACCTGGCCGCGTCTAATCCGCTGTCCACCCAGGACGACACCGCGGCGGCGCTGGTCGCCGAGTACGGGATCAGCACCTACGCCAGGAACGCGGTCGACCGGGACGGCTATTACGCCAACATCAACGCCGCGCTGGACTGCCAGCCGCACTACGTCTTCGACGACGGCTGCGATCTGGTCAACACCCTGCACACCACCCGCAAGGAGATGCTGGCCGAGGTGAAGGCCGGCTGCGAGGAGACCACCACCGGGGTGATCCGGCTGCGCCAGATGGCCAAGGACAACGCGCTCACCTTCCCGATGATTGCTGTCAACGACACCGATACCAAGCACATGTTCGACAACAAGTACGGCACCGGCCAGTCCACGCTGGACGCGATCTTCCGCGCCACCAACACCCTGCTCGCCGGCAAGACGGTGGTCGTCGCTGGCTACGGCTACTGCGGCAAGGGCGTGGCGATGCGGGCAAAGGGGATGGGCGCCAGTGTCATCGTGACGGAGATCGACCCGACCAAGGCGCTGGACGCGACGATGGAGAGCGTGCGGGTCATGCCGATGGCCGAGGCAGCGAAGGTCGGGGACGTGTTCGTCACCGTCACCGGTAACCGGGACGTTCTGCGCGCGGAGCACTTCGAGGTGATGAAAGACGGCGCGATCTTCTGCAACTCCGGCCACTTCGACATCGAGATCGACGTCAAGGCCCTCGCCGGCATGGCGACGCACGTCAACCGCAAGGTCCGCCACCAGACCGACGAGTACGTGATGGCAGACGGCCGGCGCCTGCTGCTGTTGGCCGAGGGGCGGCTGGTGAACCTCGGCGCCGCGGAGGGCCACCCGGCCGCGGTGATGGACATGTCATTCGCCGACCAGGCGCTCACCGCCGAGTGGCTGACCGCGAACGCGGCGGACCTCGCACCCGGGGTGTACGACGTGCCAACCGAAATCGACAAGCAGGTCGCGGCCTTGAAGCTGGCCTCGATGGGAGTGCAGGTCGACACCCTGACTCCCGAACAGGAGCACTACCTGAACTCTTGGGACACCGGCTCCTGAGCTAGCCCGCTCGAGCCGCTCCGCCCAGCCGATGCCTCGAGGCGTTTACGTCATAGCCACCACCGACGGCCTGGGGGTGCGGGAGGAATTCTCCTGCGCGCCCGGGCCGTCCGGCTGGCGGTACGTATCCAGCCGCTCGGACGGGGTCGGCATCGACTTGACCCTGCAAGCCGACGGTCGGCCCTACCGGCTCGAGATCCGTTGCGGGCCAGAGACCCTCCGCGGTGGCGTCGCCGGTCCGACACTGATGTGGTCCACCGCGCTCGGCGCATACGAGACGCCCGCCGCCGCCTTCGTCGCGCCGAGTCCGGCCTTTCTGGTGGCGACGGCCCGGCTGCTCAACGGGGGGCGGGCAATGGCCGGCCCACTGACCCTCACGCTGGCCGAGGTAACCCTGCCGTCACTGGCTGTCCTGACCGTCCGGCAGCGGTGGTACCCGGCTGGCCACGAAGAGCACGCCACCGACCTCGGTCCGCTCCGGGTCCAGGCCTGGCACGTGGACGACCCCGATACCGGCGCCCGCCGCACCGTGCACCTTGCCGGTGACGTCGTGGTGGCCGCCGATGACGTCACCCTGGTCGACCTGGATGGCCCCCCGCACCATGCCTGATCGCGGGCCCTGTTTCGAGCTCAGGGCCGGCCCCGAACCGCGGGGCGGGCGGGTCCGCGTCCGACCAGCGCGGTACGAGGATGGCCAGCGCGAGCGCCGCCGCCGTCGCCGCGAACGGAACAGCGGGCATGGCGTATCGGTAGTCGAACTCGACAGTGAACGGCGGGACGAGCAAGAGGGCGAGGGACACAACCCCTAGCAGCAGCAGCTGCCAGCGGCGCCCGTCATGACGGCGGGCTCCGATCAGGCCCGCGAAGCCCAGCACCAACAACGCGGCCAGTAATGGGCCAGGGACGACCCCAAACCGCTGGTAGGCGATGACCATCGCGGCGAAGGGCTGGACCAACCGGGTATCGGCCGCAGACCGCTCGTAGGCGCTTGTGTCCTGCCGAGCGGTGCCACCGGCCACGAACACCCGCGGCAGGATCTGAACCGGATGGTTGGAGAACTGATACGCCGCCACCTCAGCGGCGTTTGGGAACGGCGTGCGCGTCCAGGCGAAACTGCGCAGGAAATCGTGCCCACCCGCTCTCAGGTAGGCACCGGGTTGAGCTTCGACGGCCTTGATCGCGAAGTAAAGGCCGGCATCGTTGCGCGCTGGAATGAAGCGCTGCTCGGGTAGCGCCGACTCACCGCCAGGACCGAGGGCGTCCAGCGGCGAGGTATGCCAGACGTAGTTCTGGGACGGGGGCCGTTGCGCCGGCGGGCGCGGGTCGCACAACACGGCTAGGCTCTTCGGCGGCTTGATTGCCGCGCAATCGGCGAATTGCATGACGCGCGAGTAGAGGAAGACGCCGTCCGCCCTGTTCAGGGCGTAAGACCCGTGCTCATGATGGAACCAGGTGGCATACGAACCAAGCGGGACGAGCACGACGACGGTGTAGATCATGATGGGCCGCCAGCCCGACCAGCGCGCAATGAGAAACAACGCCCCCAGGGCAAGCATCGGAACGCCGACGGTTCGGGTCAAAGCGGCCAGCGCCAAGGCAAGTCCCGCCAGGGCGGCGAATTTCGGTGACACCCGCTGCTGCCAGGCGAGCAAGACGACGCCTACTACGAGCAGGAAGGTGAACAGCGTGTCCGATAGCACGATGTGCTCGAGTTGAACCTCCCGGACGTCGAGCAGAAGGGGGAGCATTCCGATCGCCGCGAGCGTGCGATGTACCCGCCAGCGGCGCAGCAGCGAGTAGAGCAGCACGGCTGTCGCGAGACCCAACAGGTGCTGGACGGCGGCGACGAGCGCGAAGCTGTGAAACGGCACTAGCGCTAACAAGAAGGCGCTATAGCCATTTGGCCGGATGACGTACGCATGCCATCTTGCTGCGACCCCGAGGTACTCGAATCCATCGTTGTACCAAAGGGCCGGCCGGAAGCCGAGCTCTGCCAGCGCCCGGATGAACGCCCCGAGCAAGAGGGCGACAGCAAACGGCCATTCCGATCTCGCCAGCCGACGCAGAATCCTCACGGTAATCAGACATGGTAGTTAGGGCGCTGCTCGCCTGCAGGGCCGGGTTCAAGCCAAGGCGTGAGCGTGCCCGCTATCGTCCCGGCTGTGGATGGCGCCGAGAATCCGCTCGAGGAATACTTCCGCCACAATTCCGGCCGGCTGATCCACAAGTGGGTCCACTATTTCGACATCTACCATCGGCACTTCGCGCCGTACCGGAATCGGCCGGTGACCGTGGTCGAGTTTGGTGTTTATCAGGGCGGCTCGCTGCAGATGTGGCGGAACTATTTCGGCCCGGACGCCAGGATCGTTGGTGTCGACATCGATCCCCGCTGCGCGAGCATGTCCGGCCCCGGCATCGAGGTCGTCCTTGGTGACCAGGAGGATCGGGCGTTCCTTAGCCGATTGCGCGAGCAGGTCGGCCCGATCGATGTATTGATCGAGGACGGTGGTCACACCATGGCCCAGCAAATCGCCACCTTCGAGCAGATGTGGCCGGCGATACGGGACGGCGGAGTCTTCTTGATCGAGGACTTGCATACCAGTTACTGGCCGGAATAGGGGGGCGGCTACCGGCACGCGGGCACCTTCGTTGAGTACGCGAAGGCGCTGATGGATCAGCAGCACGCGTGGCATGCGCGGGAAGGTCAACTCCTGGCCCCCGACACCTACACACACTCCATCCGGGCATGCACGTCTACGACAGCGTCATCGCCTTCGATAAGGGCGTGGTGGTGGAACCACACCACGAGAAGACCGGCACGCCCTCGTTCGATTGACGGCGAGCGCTATCCGGATGCGGCGAGGCCTGGAAGCAGGCGGTCATCGAAGCACTGCGCGTCGCGCAGGACAAGCAGCGCGGCGCCCAGCGCCTCGGCCCGGTCGCCGAGCTCGGCCGGCCAGATCGTGACCGCCGCCGCCGCGGGGGCGACGGCGGAACGGCTAACCCGATCGCGCAAGCTCGCCAGGACCATTTCCCCGGCCAGGCCGAGCTCTCCGCCAAACACGATCCGGTCCGGGTTGATCAGATTGACCAGGTTAGCGACCGCGAGGCCAAGTGAGTCACCGGCGTCGGTGAGCACCCGCCGGCAGCCGGGATCGCCCTGCTGGGCCAGTGCCACCAGCTCGGCGAGGGTGGTTAGGTTGTGGCCGGCGGTGCGCACCTGGGCGAGCAGGGCGGGGCCCCCGGCCAGTAGCTCGAGGCAGCCCCGGTTGCCGCAGCGGCAGACCGCACCACCAGCACCGACGCTCATGTGCCCGAGCTCCCCGGCCGTACCGGAGGACCCCCGAAACAGCCGCCCGTCCTCGACGATGCCGGCCCCGATCCCGGTCGCGGCCTTGATATAGACGACCAGGTGCCCACCGCGGCCCGCCCCCCACCGAGCCTCGGCCAGCGCCCCGAGGTTGGCGTCATTCTCGGCCTGTACAGGCAAGCCGAGACCTCGGGCAAAAAGGTCAGCCGGCCGCAGCCCGACCCAGCCGGGCAGGATGTTGGAAACGCTAATGGCGCCCGTCCCGTCGAGCGGGGCAGGGATCCCGACCCCGACGCCGATCACCTCCTCGCGCCGCCGGCGAACCCCCGCCAGCAGGGTGCCGAGGAGCCGGCACGCGGTGGCCAGTGTTTCGTCCGGGTGCCCGTCGACGTCATAGCGGACCGAGTGTTCGCTGAGCACGCTGTGGCCAAGATCGGCGATCACGACCCGGACGTGGGTGCGACCGATGTCCACGCCGACGGCGACGCCGGCTGCCGGGAGCAGCGTGACGAGGGTGGCCGGGCGACCGCCGGTGCGGGCACCCGGCTCGGGCCGGTCGTCCACCAAGAAGCGCCGCCGAAGGTCGCTGACCAGAGCGGAGATCGTCGTCCGCGATAACCCGGTGCTCTCGGCAAGCTCCGATCGAGTCAACGGGCCGCGCGCGCGCTTCCCGCCGGTCCGGTGGAGAACCTCACCTCCACTTATTATGGCGCGCCGATCGGGTTCCCCCTCGTCGCGGTCGTCGTCGCCGGCTACGCCGGGCTGCAGGCATTGGAGGTGCACCGGCGCCGCGCGGCGGGGCTGCGGCCCCGTCCCCTTGTCGAGGTGATCGGTCGGCTGGCACTGGTCGCAGCGGCGCTGCTCGCGGTGGTCGTCGTTCTTGACCGTTACCGCGGTCTGCCGCTCGCCCTGGTGATATTCCTTGGCGTGGTGCTGTTCGATGTCGTCGTCCGGCGCACCACCTATGGCCGGCACATCCTCGCCGTCGGCGGAAATATCGAGGCCGCCCGCCGCGCCGGCATCGCCGTCGCCGGCATCCGCGTGTCTGTGTTCGCCCTGGCCGGTCTGATGGCCGCGGCGGGCGGGATCATGGGCGCCAGCCGGCTGCAGGCGGTCAACCAGTCGAGCGGCGGCAGCGACATCCTGCTCAACGCGATCGCCGCGGCCGTCATCGGCGGGACCTCCCTGTTCGGCGGGCGGGGATCTGCCTTCTCCGCGCTGCTCGGGATCCTGGTGATCGCCTCGATCAGCAACGGAATGGACCTGATCGGGTTGGACTCCTCGACCAAGTTCATGGTCACCGGCGCGGTGCTGCTGGCGGCGGTGACGATCGATGCGTTGGGCCGACGCGGCCGCAGCGCCACCGGCCGCGGTTGACCCGGGGGCGTCCTCATGCGGCGAGCCGTAGGCGGCGCGGCCCCCTGTGCGGCACGATGAAGGAGTGAAGGGACGAATCCTCGTCGTCGACGACGATCCGGCGCTGGCGGAGATGCTTGGCATCGTGCTGCGCGGTAGTGGTTTTCAGCCGGCATTTGTCGCCGACGGCGACCGGGCGTTGCAGGCCTTTCACGATGTACGGCCCGACTTGGTGCTACTGGATCTGATGTTGCCGGGGACGAACGGCATCGACGTCTGTCGCGCGATCCGGGCCGAATCAGGGGTCCCGATTGTCATGCTCACCGCCAAGAGTGACACCCTCGACGTGGTCCTCGGCCTCGAGTGCGGCGCCGACGACTACGTCGTCAAACCGTTCAAGCCCACCGAGCTGGTGGCCAGGGTCCGGGCCCGGCTGCGCAACGACGAACCCGTCGCGGAGGACCTGCGGATCGGGCCACCGCAAGACCCGGTGGAGATCGACGTCGCCGGCCACCGGGTGCGCCGCGGTGACGCGGTGATCTCGCTGACGCCGTTGGAATTCGACCTGCTGGCGGCGCTCGCCCGCAAACCACGACAGGTGTTCACCCGGGAAGTGCTGCTCGAGCAGGTCTGGGGCTACCGGCATCCCGCCGACACCCGGTTGGTCAACGTGCACGTGCAACGGCTGCGCGCCAAGGTGGAACGCGACCCCGAACGGCCGGACGTGGTCATCACCGTCCGCGGCGTCGGCTACAAGGCCGGCCCCCCGTAGCCGAGATGCGCCGACCCCGGATATCCCTTCGGCAGTTGACCATCCCGCAGCTCCGCCTCCGGTGGCTGCGCAGCCTGTCCCTGCGCATCGTCACAACGACGCTGCTGATCTCTGCAGTCGTCGTCGCCGTCCTCGGCGTGGCGCTGCTCGATCAGGTGGGCCGCGGGCTGGTTGACGCCAAGCGCAAGGCCTCCCTCGCCGAGGTCGCGGCCGACGTAGCGGTCGCCCAGTCCCAGCTGAACCAGACACCGGCCGCCACGCCGGCCGCGCTTGATCCGCTCCTCGAGTCCCTGGTCAACCAGCTGTCCATCAGGGGGAACGGGGTCTACTCGGTGGCGCTGCTGTCCACCAGCGACGTGGGCACCGGTTTCGATTCGGGCGCAGTACGTCAGGCGTTGCCGCGGCGGCTGCGCGACACCGTCGTGCGCCAGCAGGTCGAGGCCTCCACCTACGTGCACCTGGATTCCGCGGCCCCGACCGCCCCCGGTTTGCCCGGCGGTGGCCCGACCGAGGCGCTCGTGGTCGGCGCGCCGCTTACCGCCCGCACGACGTCCGCCACCTACGAACTCTACCTGCTGTTCCCGCTTCGGGCCGAGGAGCAGACCCTCGGGCTGGTGCAACGGACCCTGGCGCTCGGGGGCGCCGCGCTGGTCGGCCTGCTGGCGTTGATCTCGTTGCTGGTGACCAGGCAGGTGGTCAGGCCGGTCCGGCAGGCCGCCGCCGTCGCCTCCCGGCTGGCGGCTGGCCGGCTGCAGGAACGCATGGCCGTGCACGGCCAGGACGACCTGGCGCAGCTCGCCACCAGTTTCAACGAGATGGCCAGGGGCCTGCAGCGCCAGATCTCCGAGCTTGAGGAGCTGTCCAGGGTGCAGCGCAGATTCACCGCCGACGTGTCGCACGAGCTGCGCACCCCGTTGACCACCGTCCGGATGGCCGCCGACCTGTTGCACGCCGCCCGCTCGGATTTCGCCGCGGAGGTGGCTCGCAGCAGCGAGCTTCTGGTGGGTGAGCTCGACCGGTTCGAAGCCTTGCTGGAGGACCTGCTGGAAATCAGCCGGCATGACGCGCGCGCGACCGTGCTGGAGGTGGAGCCCACCGACGTCGCCGGGCTGCTGCGCTCGGAGTGTTCCTACGCGGCCCGCCTGGCCGCCGAGCGCGGCTGCGTGCTGTCCACCGTGAACATCCCCGAGTGCCCGGTGCTGGCCGACGTCGACGGGAGGCGGTTGTCGCGGATCGTGCGCAACTTGTTGTCCAACGCCGTGGAGCACGGGGATGGCTGGCCGATCGAGATAAGCCTCGCCGCCGACGACGAGGCGGTCGCGCTTGCGGTGCGCGATCACGGCGTCGGGCTGCGCCCGGGGGAGGCGGCCCTGGTTTTCGGCCGGTTCTGGCGAGCCGACCCGTCCAGGGCCCGGCGTACGGGAGGCACCGGGCTGGGCCTGTCGATCGCGCTGGAGGACGCCAGGCTGCACGGCGGGTGGCTGCAGGCGTGGGGCGAGCCTGGCCGTGGAGCATCCTTCCGGCTAGTGCTACCGCGCACGGCCGGGGGCGCGCTGCACCGCTCCCCGCTGCCGTTGGAGCCCGCGGGCGCTGCGGCAACCCCGGGATCGGCACCGGGAGAATCGCCACCCGGCGGATCGCCGCCCCGGACGGCACCACCGGCTCCCGGGCGCGGCGTGGTCGAGGCGGGCCGGTGAGGTTCGGCTCCCGGCGGCTGCTGCTGGCCGCGACGTTGCTGCTCACCGGCTGCAGCGGGCTGCCGACCGGGTCGAACGTCCGGGTGGAACGGACCGTACCCGCGCTCGCCGCCCCGCTCGACGCTGGCGTGCGGGTGCTGCCGCCCGGGCCGGCGGACAGGGCGACCCCCGCCGACATCGTCCGCGGCTTTCTGGCCGCGCAGGCCGATTCCAGCGACGGCTACGCGGTCGCACGCAGCTTCCTTGCCCCCGCCGGTCACTGGCGGGCCCAGGGCAGCTTCACCGTCTACCGTACGGCTGAGGTGGGTCCAGCCCCCGGCGCCGTCCCCAACGCCCAGAAGCCCACGCCGAGCGCGAGTCCGGTGCTGCCGCCGGACGGCACGACCAGGCAGCTGGCCGCCCAGGTGGCCCTGGTGGGTGCGCTCGATGACCTGGGCACCTACCGGCCGCTCGAGGGTCGGCGCATGGCCGGCTTCCTGCTGCAGATCGTTTCCGGTCAATGGCGAATAGCTCAGGCGCCGGACGGCCTGCTGCTGACCACCAGGGACCTGCAACGCAGCTACCAGCCGGTGCGTCTGTGGTGGCAGGGCCTGCCGGGTGGCGTGCTGGTGCCCGAGATTCGCTGGTTGGCCTCACCAGGCGCCGGGTTGTCCACGGCCCTCGTCGCCGGTTTGCTTCTCGGGCCCGCGCGGTCGCTGAACCCGGGGGTGCGCAGCGCCATTCCGGTCGGCACCACCCTGCAGGGCAGTGCGACGCTGGAGGGCATCGATGTACTCGTCGATTTGAGCCGGGAAGCCGCCACCGTGCTGGGGGCCCGTGCGCAGATGCTGTTCCAGCAACTCGCGCTCACGTTGAGCCAGGTGCCGACCGCCACCGGGGTCAGGCTGACCGTCGCCGGGCAGCCGCTGCCGCTGCCGGGCGTGGCGCCGCGAGTTGATTTCAACGTTGCCAGTTCCGTCGACCCGGACACGGCGGTGTCCCCGACCCCGGCATTGGCGTTCGTCGGGGGCCGGCTGGCCCGGCTGGCGGCCCCGGTCGGCCGCGACCAACCCAGGCGACCAAGCTTCGGGCTCGTCGGCGGCGACCTGCACGACCCTGCCCTATCGCTGGACGGGACCGCAGTCGCCGCCCTGCGGAGCACCCGGGCCGGGCAGCAGGTCCTGCTCGCGGCGGGGGCCAACCCCCCACTGCTGCTGCGGGCGGCCGGTCCTTACGTGTCGCTGTCCTGGGATCTTGCCGGTGAGCTTGCGATCGCTACCGCGACTGGCGTTCACCTTCGGGAGCGGGACGGTCGCGTGCTGAGCGTCACGGTGGACCCGACCTCGGTCATCGGGCAAGCAGAAGGGCTGCCCGGGCCGATCCAGCAGGTGCGGTTGGCGCGGGACGGGGTTCGGTTGGCGCTGGTAGCCGGCTCCCCGGGAACGGCGCATTTGCTGATGGGTGTGCTGGACCGGCACGACGGCGGCGTGCACCTGACCCAGTTGCAGGACCTCACGCCCGCGCTGCACGATGTCACCGACGCCTCCTGGGCCTCGAGCACCGAGCTCGTCGCGCTCGGCCGCGACGGGGTGGACAGCCCCGTCGCGCTGTGGCGGCTGGCCACCGACGGCTCCCAGCTGACCACCTCGGACCTGCGGCCCGGCGTGCCGGGCGCGCCGGATGCGCTGACCGCCGCCTCCGGCTCCCCCGTACTGGTCGCCGCCGCCGGCATCATTTACGAGCAGGTCGGCGGGGGCTGGCGGCGGATCGGGCCCGGCAGCTACCCGGCTTACCCGGGTTGACGCCACACCTGTGGATGACGCTGCGCACGGTCCACAGATCTGCCCGGCGTCGGTCGGCCGCCCTCCGGCGGAGACACGGTGTACTGGTGCCCCCCGCCGCGCAACGCGCCCAGCAGCGGCGCCTTGCTCGCTGCGGCGGCTGCGGACGGGCCGCCACGCCCTGGTGTGAACGGTGCGCGGCTCGCCTGGGCAACGCCGGCGGATGGGCGACACTGCGCTGCGCGCCCAGTTACCTGCCGCCAGTCCGGGTGGCTGGCCGGTACGGCTGGACTCTGCGCCGGGCGATCTTGGCCTACAAGGAGCGCGGCCGGGTGGATCTTGCCGAGCCGCTGGGGGCCGCGTTGGGTGCTGCCATCCGCGCGGCTCTCGACGCCTGTCCCGACGAGAGGCGCACCGGCCGCGAGCTCGTGGTTCCGGTGCCGGCATCCAGCGCTGGGGCTCGCGGTCGCGGGTTCGACCACGTCGCACTGCTGGTGGGCCACGCCGGCTATCGGCCCAGCGACCTACTGGCCTGGCACCGGGAGGCCCTTGATCAGGCTGGGCTGGACGCCGCGGCCCGTGCTGCCAACCTCGCGGACGCCTTGGAGATCTCGATGGGCGCCGATCACCGGCTGGCCGGAGCGTGCGGGGTCGTCCTGGTCGATGACGTCGTCACCACCGGCGCCACGCTCGGTGAGGCAGCCAGGGCGCTGCATCACGCTGGCGTCCCGATCGCCGCTGCGGCGGCGCTGGCGGCCACCCGTCCGGGCCCGCTGCCGAGCCCTGCGGGCATCGCCACGCGGGGCCCTGCGTAACAGGTCGAAAGCTGCGCAGCGAACAACTCCCGTCCGGCCCTGCGCAGGTCTAACGTCGAACTCCCGCCGTTATCGACGGCGGGCGGACCCGAGCCGGCGCCTTCGCGCCGGACGCGACCTGGCGAGGAGCGGCCCATGCGCAGTCCAGCTAACGGCACCAACACCCCGACGACCTCAGCACCGACCACGCCAGCAGCATCTGCTAGGCCGGCGCCGCAGATCGTCGTCCGTGGCCGCCACACCGAAGTGTCCGAGCGCTTTCGGGCGCACGCCGCCAGCAAGCTGGCCGGGCTGCACCGATGGGACCACAAGCTTTTCCGGCTGGACGTCGAGGTTACCGAGGAACACAACCCGCGGCTTGCCGCGTCCTGCGAGCGGATCGAGATTACGGCCTACAGCCGGGGTCCGGTGGTGCGCGCGGAGGCGGCGGCGACCGATGCCTACAAGGCGCTGGACCTGGCCTACGCCAAGCTGGAGGAACGCCTGCGCCGCTCGGCCGAGCGCCGGCATTCGCGTGGCTCGCGGGTCGCGCACGCCCAGCATGTCGAGGCCAACCTGCCGCGGTGGTTGCCCGACGAGCCCGTCACCGGCGCCCCGGCCCGTAACGGGTCGTCGCCAGACGGCTCGGCGCCCGATCGTGCGAGGCCTAACGGCTCCGCTCCGGCCGAACCGCTCGTCGAGGGGCACGAGGAGGGGCCGTTCCTGGTGAGGGAGAAGGTGCATGCCGCCTCGCCGATGACCTTGGACGAAGCCCTTGCGGCGATGGAGTTGGTAGGCCACGACTTCTACCTGTTCACCGACGGCGGCAGTGGCTGTCCGTCGGTGGTGTACCGCCGCCGGGGCTACCACTACGGGGTGCTAAGGCTGCGCGAGCCCGCACCCGACGAGTGAGATGCGAGGATTACCCCATAGTCGACCAGCGCTTCCGCTGAGCGACCGCCGGGGAGGTGCGGTGAACGAGCAGAACACCGGCGAGACTCCGGCGGGCGGCTACCTGCCGGAGCTGGCATTCGGCGACCCCATCCGGGTGCTCGTTGTCGACGACCATGCCCTGTTCCGCCGCGGCCTGGAAATGGTGCTCGAGCAGGAGCCGGACATTGAAGTCATCGGGGAGGCGGCCGACGGGAACGAGGCCGTCGAGCTGGCCGCGGCGATCACCCCCGACATCGTGCTGATGGACGTCCGCATGCCCCGGCGAAGCGGGATCGAGGCATGCACCGCGATCAAGGACGTTGCCCCCTCCGCGAAGATCATCATGCTGACCATCAGCGACGAGGAGGCCGACCTTTACGACGCGATCAAGGCCGGCGCGATGGGCTACCTGCTCAAGGAAATCTCGATCGAGGAGGTGGCCCAAGCGATTCGCGCCGTACAGGGCGGCCAGTCGCTGATCAGTCCGTCGATGGCCTCGAAGCTGCTCAACGAATTCGCCACGATGATCAAGAAGGGCGACGATACGCAGCAGGTTCCCGCTCCGCGGCTGACCGAGCGGGAGATGGACGTTCTGCGGCTGGTCGCCAAGGGCATGAACAATCGCGACATCTCCAAGGACCTGTTCATCAGCGAGAACACCGTCAAGAACCACATCCGCAACATCCTGGAGAAGCTGCAGCTGCACTCCCGGATGGAGGCTGTCGTCTACGCCGTCCGCGAGAAGCTGCTCGAGATCACCTGAACCTGCCGGCGCTCAGGCCCTGGTCCACCCGTAGAGGATGCTGTCGCCCCAGCTGTCTCCGGCTGGCGAGTCGCTGGCAAGAAATCCTTCGCGCCGAAAGCCGGCCCGTTCGGCGAGCGCCTGAGACGTGCGGTTTTCGGCGTGCACCCGGGCCTCGAGGCGCGAGAAGCCCTGCGAATCCCCCCAGTCAAGTGCGCGACGCACGGCGCGGGTCGCGATGCCGCGGCCCCGCGCGGCCGGCTGCAGGGACCAACCGAATGAGGCAAGGCGTTCGTGGATCCGGCGGATGCTGAGATCGCCTACCGGAACGTCGTCGACGCAGATCGCTAGGTGCGCGCAAGCCCCGGTCAGCCAGTCCTCGACCCCTACGACGCAGACGTCCCGCCAGGCGCGTTCGGCATCCACGGTGCGTCCCGCGGCTCTACCGGCCCAGCGAATTACCGACGGATCGTTGTGCAGCTCCTGGTATGCCGGCACATCCGGCTCCCGCCAGCGCCGTATCGTCACCGGCTCGTCGGTGAGCACCGGATCGGGTCCGAAGGCCAGCGGCGCACGCGTATCGGCGACCTCCCCCGCCAGCAATCCACCACCCCAGGCGTCAACAGCGACCTCATTACGTGCCAACCGCCCGCGCTGCCTGCCCTCAAAGTGGAAGCCCACCTGATGCGCCACCCGCCAGGAGGCCTCATTGCCGATTTCCGCCAGCCAGTTGATTCGGCGTAGGCCCAGCGCAGAAAAACCCCACCGGCACGCCGCACGGGCGGCGGTCGTCATCACACCCCGGCCGCGCGCTTCGGCGGCGCACCAATAGCCCAGCTCGGCCATGTCGGGGTCGGCGCTGCGATCCAGGTGCAGTCCGATCGAGGCCGCCAGCGCGCCAGTTTGTGAGTCGCAGACAGCCCAGACGTATGAGGTCCCGTGTGCCCATCCGGTGCTGACCTTCTGCACGAAGTCGCGTCCGTGCTCTGGGGTGTACGGAGCGGGGACGGACGTCCAGCGGGCGATGTCCGGGTCTTGACAGATCCTCGACACCGCTTCGGCGTCCGCCGGGCGGAACGGGCGTAGGTGGACCTGACCGGCGTTGATCTCCACCGGTGCCTTGTCGTCCCCCACACGGCCTCATCCTGGCCCGGACCGGCCGGTGGGCGCATCCGTATTACCCGCAACTGGGCGCGCAGGGGACCTCGCGCGCCCGGCCCGCCTACGATGGTTTGGCCGATACCGACGCTGAGGGAGAACCACCGCACATGGTGCTGGACAAGCTGCTGCGCGTCGGCGAGGGCAGGATGCTGCGCAGGCTGCAGGCACTCGCCGACCAGGTGAACATTCTCGAGGGGGACTTTGAGTCATTGACCGACGCCGAGCTTCGCGCCCAGACCGACGAGTTTCGGGAGCGGCTTGCTGACGGCGAGAGCCTGGACGACCTGCTGCCCGAGGCATTCGCGACGGTGCGTGAGGCGGCGAAACGCACGATCGGCAAGCGGCACTTCGACGTGCAGATCATGGGCGGCGCGGCGCTGCACCTGGGCAATATCGCCGAGATGCGCACCGGTGAGGGAAAGACGCTGGTCTCCACGCTGCCGGCCTACCTCAACGCCCTCGCCGGCACCGGAGTGCATGTGGTCACGGTCAACGACTACCTGGCGCAGCGCGATGCGGAGAACATGGGGCGAATCCATCGCTTCCTCGGGCTGACCGTCGGTGTGATTCACCCGCAGATGAGCCCGGACCAGCGCCGCCCGGCTTACTCCGCCGACATCACCTACGGCACGAACAACGAGTTCGGGTTCGATTACCTGCGGGACAACATGGCCTGGACGCTGGACGAGACTGTCCAGCGGGGGCACAAGTTCGCCATCCTCGATGAGGTCGACTCGATCCTCATCGACGAGGCGCGGACCCCACTGATCATCAGTGGGCCGGCCGAGCAGGCCACCAAGTGGTACGTCGAGTTCGCCCGGATCGTGCCTCGGCTGGTCAAGGAGGTGGACTTCGAGGTCGACGAGGGCAAGCGCACCGTCGCGGTGTCCGAGACGGGGATCGAAAAGGTCGAGGATCAGCTGGGCATCGACAACCTCTACGACCCGGTGAACACCCCGCTGGTGGGCTACCTGTCGAACGCGCTGAAGGCGCAGGAGCTTTATCGAAACGACAAGGACTACATCGTCGTCGACGGCGAGGTGCTCATCGTCGATGAGTTCACCGGCCGCACCCTGCATGGCCGGCGCTATTCCGAGGGGATGCACCAGGCGATCGAGGCCAAGGAGCGGGTGCCGATCAAGGACGAGAACCAGACGCTGGCGACCGTCACCCTGCAGAACTTCTTCCGCCTCTACGACAAGCTGGCCGGAATGACCGGTACCGCGATGACCGAGGCCGCCGAGTTCGAGCAAATCTACAAGCTGGGTGTCGTCCAGATCCCCACGAACCAGGAGATGATCAGGGCCGACCTGCAGGATCTGATCTACAAGACGGAGGAGGCCAAGTTCGAGGCAGTGGCCGAGGACATCGCCGGGCGGCACGCCGAGGGCCAGCCGGTGCTGATCGGCACCACCAGCGTGCAGAAAAGCGAGTACCTGTCCCAGCTGCTGCTGCATCGGGGGGTGCCGCACGAGGTGCTCAACGCCAAGCAGCACGCGCGGGAAGCGGCGATCATCGCGCAGGCCGGCCGCAAGGGAGCCGTCACGGTCGCGACCAACATGGCGGGGCGCGGCACCGACATCATGCTCGGTGGGAACCCCGATTTCACCGCTGAGGCCGAGCTGCACGAGCGCGGGCTGAACCCCCTTGAGGACGCCGAGGCCTACGAGGCGGCATGGCACGACGCGTTGATGAAGGCGGAAGCATCGGTGGCGGCCGAGCACGAGGAGGTCGTCGAGCTCGGCGGCCTGTATGTCCTCGGGACCGAGCGGCACGAGTCGCGCCGGATCGACAACCAGCTACGCGGCCGCTCCGGGCGGCAAGGAGACCCGGGCGCGTCCCGCTTCTACCTGTCGCTTGGCGATGACCTGATGCGGCTGTTCAACGCCAACGCCGTAGAGGCGATCATGAACCGGCTGAACATCCCGGACGACACTCCCATCGAGGCGAAGATGGTCACCCGGGCGATCCGCTCTGCGCAGACACAGGTGGAGGCCCAGCACTTCGAGGCCCGCAAGAACGTCCTGAAATACGACGAGGTGATGAACCAGCAGCGCAAGGTCATCTACGCCGAGCGGCGCAAGGTCCTGGAGGGCGCCGACCTCGGCGACCAGGTCCGTCACATGATCAACGACGTGGTCGGCGCCTACGTCGACGCGGCAACGGCCGAGGGCTTCCCGGAGGACTGGGACCTGGCGGCCCTGTGGAAGCAACTCTGCGCGATCTGGCCGGTGTCGCTCGATGTCGGAGGCTATGACGAGCAGCGGCATTCGGTCACGGCCGATCAACTTGCCGACGAGCTGATCGAGGACGCGCAGGGCGCCTACAACCGGCGGGAGGAGCAGCTCGGCGAGGAAGGGATCCGCGAGCTGGAGCGACGGGTGCTGCTCAGCGTCCTGGACCGCAAGTGGCGTGAGCACCTCTACGAAATGGACTATTTGCAGGAGGGGATTCACCTGCGGGCCTATGGCCAGAAGGACCCGGTGGTCGAGTACCAGCGGGAGGGCTTCGACATGTTCGGCGGCCTGCTGGAAGGGATCAAGGAAGAGGCGGTCGCCTACCTGTTCAACCTCGAGGTTCAGATCCAGCCCGAACCCGAACCCGAACCTGCGCTCGAAGCTGTCCAGCAGTGGGTTCCCTCCGAGGAGATTGTTACGCCGCCTCCCGTGCCTGACCCCTCGGGTTCACCTGCGGTGCAGGTGGAGCTGCCCGGCTCCGGTACCCAGCCGCCTGCGGCGGCGCCGGCTGCGGCACCGGAAACCACCGGTCCGGAGGAGACCGACCCCGCGCCGGCCCGGGCCGCCGTGACGCCGCTGCTGCCCGCGGGGTTTGGGGCGCCGCAGCGTCCCACGCGCCTGGAGTACACCGCGCCGGATGAGGACGGTGAGGCCACCCGGACCCGGGGGGGCGCCCCGAGCGTCGCGTCCGGGCCCCCGGTGCGCCAGCAGGTCGGCAATGATGGGCAGGCATTGGGTCGAGGGGTGCCCCGCAACGGGCCGTGCCCCTGCGGCTCGGGCCGGAAGTTCAAAAAGTGCCACGGCGCACCGGGTGCAGCCTCGGCATAAGGCGCCGGTGAGGTCGGTGAAGGGTGCCGAGTAACTGCGCACAGAGCGAGCTCTAGCCGACCCGCAACGCTGTCACGGTCCACCGTCCGTCCCTGCCCTCCAACCGCAGGGCCACGGCGCGGTAACGCTGGCCGGTGCTGATGACGGCCGCCACCTCGGCGACGGAATCGGCGGGTTCGCTGATGTGCAGACTGTGTAGCAGGGGCCGGCGCGCCCTTCTTGACGTGGGCGTGGGGCACCGGCGCTCCAGGCCGCACAGCAGCGCGGGGCTGACCCAGCGAGCAACCTGGTAGGCCGGCCGGTCCCCGACCAGCACTTCCAAAAGGACGCGGACCGCGGCCGCTGCCCGCGGACCCGGCTCGGGTAGCGCTGCGCGGGGGGTGCGCTGGGGTCCGAATATCTCCCTGAGTTCGTCATCGACGGCGGTAGCGCGTGCCGCGCGGCCCGGCGCGACCGGTGCAGCGGCGGCCGGCAGCGTCCACCCCTCATAGGGCGGCGCACTGATCCCCGTCGGGACGGGGGAGGGATGGAGGGCGAACGGGAGGACTTCGGCACCAAGGGTGGCCGGCGAGGGGATCCCACCGGGCTCATCGTCCCTGGGCGGGTCGGTGGGAATCGCGCGCAGCAATCGCGGGGCCTGGGCCGCCGGCCGCGGGAAGCCGTCGATCTTCTCCGGCCCAACGCGCCTGGTATGCACGAGCGCACTCGCGGCGCACCCGATCGAGACATCAGGGGCGGGGGCAACGGCGGCAACGGACACGGTCTGCTCCTTGGGAGTCACGGGGTGGGGGGCGCGGGGCGGGGGGCGCGGGGCGGGACGGGCGCGGCGCGGCGCGGCACGGTGCGCTCGGCGGCGTGCGGGGCGACGGTGCGGCGGAGCGGGGTTCAGTGCGGGGCTGGCGCGCCGGGCGGCGGGGGCGCGCGGAGCACCTGGTCAGGCTGCAGCAGGTCGGGATCGGGACCGATCTCTGCGCGGTTCGCGGCCCACCACGTCGGCCACCTGGCCGCGATCTGCGCGGGTGTCGCGGCCCTCCCAAGCTCGCTGGCGGCGATGGCCCACAGCGTGTCGCCGCCTTGGACGCGGTGCGAGCCCCGCCCGCCGGGGGCGATGGCAACGGGGGCGATTGGAAGCGGTGCGATTGCGCTCGCGCCAAGACCGGGCCCCGTCCGCGTTGCCCAGGTGGGGCAGCCGTCGACCGGTCGGTCAAGGTTGGGCAACTCGGCGCCGGCCAGGGTCGTTCCCGTTGCAGTGGTAGCGCTGGCCGGCGGGCAGTCCCCGGGGGCCGGGGGTGCTGTGACGGGGCCGGCGGACCCGCCGACGCCGACTACGGGGGCGAGCGGCGCTGCGTTCGGGGCGACGATTGGCAGGGGGGCGGACGGGAGCACCGGTGCGCTCGGGAGCACCGTGAGTACCGATGGTGCTGATCCGAGCGCCGGCGCGTTGACGGGCACCCCTGGCGTGGGAGTGCCGGCGAGCGCCGCGCCGGGCAAGCCGACGCTGCCGACGGCAGCCCCCACCGCGAAGCCGCCCCGAAGGCACCGAGCCAGCAGCGCCGGGGTCAGCCGCCTGGCGGCGCCTGCTGCCAACCTGCCGGTCAGACCCGGCATGGCGCTGGCCGCATCGAGCAGCAGGGCGAGGGTCAGCCAGCCGACGGCCAGCCAGGCGCCTAGGGCGATCACCGCCGCCAGCAGTTGCGGGGCGGCGGTCTGCGGGTCCCCACCGGGCATGAGCCCATGCCGGATCGTGGCGGGCGGCGCGAGCAACCCCAGCAGCCCGGCTCCCAGCGTGATCCACAGTCCGACGCACCATCTGCGCATCTGCCGCCCCTAGCCATCGTTTGCCTATGTTCGCCGTAGGTGACAGCAGACTGCAGGCAGCTGCCTCCCGTCAAGGGCGAAACCGCTAGCCTGTGGATGAGGAGGGGGGCGCCATGCGCTGGGAGCGGCTGTTCGCCGACCTCGATGCCCAGCTGGCGGCCGAGCTTGCGGCCGCGAGCGAGGCCGAACTCACCGAACGGATTCGCCATGAGACCGGTCAGCACTCCCTGGTAGATCGGCTACGTGCCGCGCAGGGGGACGAGGTGGCGGTGGGCCTGGTGCCGGCCCGTACGTTGCGTGGGCAGGTCCGGGACGCTGGTCCCGATTGGTTGCTGCTGGCCGATCTGTCGCAAGCCGGGGAGACGCTCGTTGCGCTGGCGGCGGTGCTGTGGGTCGAGGGACTGCCGCGCCAGCTCCTGCCCCCCGTCAGCGGCCGGGTCTGGGCCGGCCTCGACCTGCGCCTGGCGCTGCGCGGTCTTGCTCGGGAGCGGAGCGCGGTCCTGCTGCACCTGCGCGACGGGGTGCCGCTCACCGGCACGGTGGACCGGGTCTACGCCGACCACGTCGACGTGGCACTGCACGCTGGCGATGAACCCCGACGCGCCGGCGCGGTGACCGCGGTCCGCTGCGTCCCCCTGGCGGCGGTGACCTCGATCCGGCGGCTGGGCTGACCCCGGGTGCCGTTATCCTTCCAGGCTTTCCTCTGCTCCGAACGGATGCGCGGCGATGAACTTGTCGGTCTGGCTGTAGCACCGCTCGATGTAGGCCTCGAGTTCGCTGATCTCCACCCGCCATTGACCGCGGCCGCCAATCTTGACGGCGCGCAGCTCGTTGCGGCGGACTAGCGCGTAGACCTGGCTCATCGAGATATCGAGGATCTCGGCGACGTCGGCCGGCTGCAGGAAGCGCTTCTGGGTGGTCACATGCCTCCTCGGGCTGGCCTACCAGGGAAGTCTGCCATGGCCCGCGCCCGGTTGCGCTCGTTCACCCGCGGTTGTGGACATCTGTGTCCGGCTCAGACCCGGGCCGCGATGATGGATGTGGACCGAGCCCCACGGCTGGCTCCTTCGGGGGGTAGCCTCCGGGCCGGCTGTCCCCGCCCGGCACGATGGGAGCGCCCGTGACCGATCTCGTCGACCGGCCGTCCGCCGCCTTCCGCGCGGCTGGCGAGCCGACACCGCCATCACCGGCGGCCGCCCGGTTGACCCGTCCGCGCTGGCGAGACGGGCGGCTCGTGGCGGGCGTGCTGCTGGTGCTGCTGGCCGCGCTGCTCGGCGCTCGCGGTCTGGCGGCCGCCGACCGGACCTCCGATGTGCTGCTGGCCGGTCGCCCGATGGCGGCCGGGCACATCTTGTCCCCCGCCGACCTGCGGGTCGGGCACATCCGCCTGTCCGGAGTTTCCGGGCGCTACTGGGGCCAGGACGATCTGGCCGGCCTCACCGGACACCCGCTGGTGACGGCGGTGGGAGCCGGGGACCTGTTGGCGCGGTCCGCAGTCGGCGCCAGCGCGGATCCCCGTCCCGCCCGGGTGGTGTCCATCCCGGTGGATCCGGCTCGCCTGCCGCCGCTGGCCGCCGGCGACCGGGTCGACGTGTTCGCGACGCTGAAATCGGTCGGCGCGGGGATGGGCGCGACGTCTGCGGTGCTGCGGGGCGTGGAGTACCTCGGCACCGGTGACTCAGGCAGTGGAACGACCGTGTCGATCCGGCTGCTGGTGCCGGTCGAGCAGACCGGCATCCTCGTCCGCGCCTCGCAGGTCGCCTCCCTTGACGTGGTTCGTCAGGTGCCTGCCGGTGACCGGGCCGGCGACGTGGGAGCCGGGCCGGTCACCAGTCCCGGGCCGGCGGTGGGGGCCGTGCCCGCCAATCCCGGGCCGGCGGCTGGCGCTGCGCCCAGCAACCCCGGGCCGCATCGGTGAGCCGGGCCGTGTTGATGGCGGTCGCCGACCGCCCCGTCGAGGCCGCTCTGGTTGCGGCGTTTGGCCGCCCGGACCTGCGGGTGAGCATTGCCCGCCGCTGCGTGGACCTCACCGATCTGCTGGCTGCGGCCGGCGGGGGTATCGGTCAGGTGGCGCTCGTATCGGACGGCCTGCCTCGTTTGGATCGGGAGGCCTTGACCCGCCTGCGGGCTAGCGGCATCGCGGTCGTGGGCTTGTTCGCCGACGAGTTCGGCGAAGGGCGCCTGCGCGAATTCGGCGTCGACACCGTGCTCCCGCTGGACGCCGCGCCCGCCGAGATCGCCGCGGCGCTGGCCGACGCACGCCGCGTCCTTCCCGCAGATCCAGTCGCCCCAGGCGGCGTTCAGCACCCGGGGAGCACGCCAGCCTCCGGGAGTCTGTCAGCCTCGGGGAGCGCCCGGGGCCCCGACCGGCTCGGCGGTGATGATCCGCGCGAGGCCGTCAACGAAACAACACCGCAGCTCGATGCCACCCTCGGGCAGGTCATCGCGGTCTGGGGGCCGCCAGGGGCACCGGGTCGCACCCTGCTGGCGACCGGGCTTGCCAGCGAGCTGGCCATCCTCGGCGTGCCGGTCCTGCTGGTGGATGCGGACGTCTACGCGCCGTCAGTCGCCCAGGTTCTCGGCCTGCTCGAGGAGTCAGCCGGCATCGCCGGCGCGGTGCGGGCCGCGAACCTGGGCACCCTGGACGCGCCCTCGCTGGCTGGCCACGCCCGGCACGTCGAGCTCCCGGCGGGGGTTGGTGGCAGGGCTCCGCTGCGGGTCCTCACCGGTCTGTCGCGGCCGTCGCGCTGGCCGGAGTTGAAGCCGGCGGCGCTGCTGCGCACCCTGCAGCTCGCGCGCCTGCTTGCGCCGGTCACGATCGTGGACGTCAGCGCCTGCCTGGAGGCCGACGAAGAACTGTCCTATGACATCGCCGTTCCCCGGCGCAATGGGGCGACGTTGACCGTCCTGCAGAACGCCGATCAGGTGATCGCCGTCGGGGCCGCCGACCCGGTCGGCCTGGCCCGGCTGGTGCGCGGGCTCAGCGACCTGGCGGAGGCGGTGCCAGGGGTGCGGCCCTCGGTGGTGGTCAACCGGCTGCGCCGGGGCCCGGTTCCCGGTGACCCGGCCGCGGAGGTAGGTGCCGCCCTGCAGCGCTTCGCCGGTGTCCGGCCCCGGGCCCTGCTGCCGGAGGACCGGGCCGCCGTCGATGCCGCGCTCGCCGGTGGGCGCCTTCTGGCGGAGGTGGCGCCCTCCTCTTCGCTGCGGGCGCGCATCCGCTCATTGGGCGCGGATCTCTGCGGCCAGGTGGTTCCCGAGGCCCACCGCACCGGCCTGCGGGTCCGGCCCCGGCGCGCCGCCGCCCCCGCTGCCAGCTCACTGCGCAGGCTCGGCTCGGCTGGGGCACGTCGTACCGTCCGGAGGTGAGCCAGGTCGCGCTACGAGCCCTGATCGTCGACTACGGAGGGGTGCTGACCAGTAGCCTGCCTGCGGCAATGGCGGCCTGGTGTGCCGCCGATGGCATCGATCCGGCGGTCTTCGGGGCGGTCATGCGTGAGTGGCTTACACCGGGGGCGGACCGAAACCCGGTGCATGACCTCGAAACGGGTGCCCTGTCCGGGGTCGAGTTCGAGCGCCAGCTGGCGGCGGCCTTGGCCACCCGAGCCGGCACGCACGTTGCCGCGCCGGGTGGCCTGCTGACAAGGATGTTCGCTGCCTTCACCGACGAGCCGGGGATGTTCGCGGTGTTGCGCCGGGCGCGCCGGGACGGCCTGTTGACCGCGCTGCTTTCCAACTCCTGGGCCAATGAGTACCCGCGGGAGACCTGGGACGGCCTATTCGACGTAGAGGTGATCAGCGGGGAGGTCGGGCTGCGCAAACCCGACCCGCAGATTTACCGGCTCTGCGCCAAACGGCTGGGCCTGTCCGCGCAGGAGTGCGTGTTTGTCGATGACCTGCGGCCCAATGTTCGCGGCGCCGTCGAGGTTGGGATGGTGGGCGTGCTGCACCATGACGTCGTTGTCACCGTCGCCGAACTCGAGTCCCTGTTCGGCTGGTCACCTGCGTAATGCACCATCATGCGCCGTAAGCGAGTCGCGCGGGACAACGCTTAGCGCGTGCCAGGATGGATCGTCGCGCCCGAGGTGCGTGCGGAAGGGTCCAGATCAATGGCAGACCGGTTGAGCTCGCTGGACGTGAGCTTTCTGTACCTGGAAGAACCCACTACCGCGATGCACGTAGGCGGCGTCAGCATGCTGCGGCGACCCGCCGACGGCAGCTTCGACTACGACCGGCTCGTGGAACTGATCAGCGAGCGAATTGGCCTGGTGCCCCGCTACCGACAGAAGGTCAAGTGGGTGCCAGGACACCTCGGCAACCCGATCTGGGTGGACGACCAAGATTTCGACGTCACCTATCATGTGCGGCGCTCGGCGCTGCCCAAGCCGGGAACGCCCGATCAGCTGCGCGAGCTCGTCGGTCGGTTGATGTCCCGTCAGCTGGACCGCAACCGGCCGCTGTGGGAGATCTACCTGGTGGAGGGGCTGGCGCACGGCGAAGCCGCCCTGGTCACCAAGACGCACCACGCCATGGTCGACGGCCGCAGCGCCATGGACATCGGCGCCTTGATCCTCGACGTCACCCCCGAGCCGCGGCAGACCGATCCAGATGACTGGTCCCCCGACCGCGAACCGGGCCGCATCGAGTTGGTGGCCGGCGCCGTCATTGATCTGGTACGTCGCCCCGTCGCCGCGGCCGACACCGTCAGGTCGGGCGTGATGGACGCCAAGGTCAACGCCGGAAAGGTGCTGCGCGGGGTCGGCGGCCTGCTGTCCGCAGCCCGCGTCACGATACGGGCAGCACCTTCCTCGCCGCTCAACGTCACCATCGGCGAGCAGCGCCGCTTCGGGATGGCCGCAACCGAGCTGGATGAGTACAAGCGGGTCCGCAAAAGCCACGGCGGCACGGTCAACGATGTGGTGCTGGCGACGGTGGCCGGTGCGATACGGGCGTGGCTGCTGACGCGCGGGGAGCCGGTGACGCCGGCAACGACCGTGCGCGCCATGGTGCCGGTGAGCGTGCGCCCGGCTGGCACCGACGGCGACGGCGGCAACAAGGTGAGCTCGTATTTCGTGGACCTACCGATCGGCGAGCCGAACCCGGTCGTGCGGCTGCATCAGGTGTCCTACGCGATGAAGGCGCACAAGGAATCGAACCAGTCGATGGGCGCCGAGGCGATCGTGGCAATGGCCGGGTTTGCGCCGCCCACCTTGCATCAGCTCGGCGCCCGGCTGGGCTCGAGCATGACCCGACGGTTGTTCAACGTGGTGGTGACCAACGTCCCCGGCCCGCAGTACCCGCTCTACGCGGCCGGCGCCCAAATGCTGTCCGTCTACCCAGTGGTGCCGCTGGCGAAGGGCCAGGCGGTGTGCGTGGGGCTGACCTCCTACAACGGCGGGGTCTTCTACGGTCTGAACGCTGACCGCGACGCCATGCCCGACATCGACGTGCTGGCTCAGTGTATCGAGGAGTCGCTGGCCGAACTGGTGAGCACGGTGGCGTGAGCGAAGCTGCGAAGTGGCGAAGCGAATGCAGATTGGATGTGGCGTGAGCGAAGCTGCGAAGTGGCGAAGCGAATGCAGATTGGATGTGGCGTGAGCGAAGCTGCGAAGTGGCGAAGCGAATGCAGATTGGATGTGGCATGAGTAGGTTCGGGGTGGTGCTCGGCGCTGGTGGCGTGCTGGGGGCGGCGTGGACGATCGGGGCCCTGCGCGCGTTGGAGCAGACCACGGGGGTGGACCCTCGGCAGGCCGAGGTGCTGATCGGTACGTCGGCCGGGTCGATCTTGGCGTCCTTCCTGGGCTGCGGCGTGTCTACCGAGACGCTGGCCAATCACCAGGCCGGCGTCTTGGTGGAAGGCGATCCGGCCATCGACTACGACTACCAGCACGAGGGCGGGGGTGGGCTCCCGCCACGACCCAAGCTGAAGCTGGGCAGCACGAACCTGCTGGTCAATGCCACATTGCATCCCTGGAAGGTGACCCCGATGGCGGCGCTGTCCGCGGTGCTGCCGCAGGGCCGCGGCTCGCTCGCCGCGGTGGGGGCGATGGTCGATGCGGTGGCGCCCGATGGCCCGGTGGCCTGGGCGCCGCATCCTCGGACCTGGCTGGTGGCGATGGACTACGCGACCGGCAAGCGGGTGCCGTTCGGCCGGGAGGGGGCGCCTACCGCCCGGCTGGCCGACGCGGTGATGGCCTCCTGCGCCATCCCCGGCTGGTATGCCCCGGTTGTCATCGGTGGCCGCCGTTACGTTGACGGCGGCGCCTGCTCGCCGACTTCCCTGGACCTGGTCAGCGGCGCTGGTCTTGACATCGTCTATGTGCTCTCTCCGATGACCTCGTTCGAGTACGACGAGCCCGCCGGTGTCGGCGCCCGCCTGGAGCGGCATGTGCGCCGGCTGGTCACCCGGCGGCTGAGCAGGGAAGCCGCCAAGGTGCGTACCACCGGGACCAAGGTGGTGCTGCTCGGCCCGGGGCCGGCGGACCTCAACGCGATCGGTGCGAACCTGATGGACCCCCGGCGCCGCGAGCGGGTGTTCGACACGTCGCTGCGTACCTCCGCCGCAGCCTTGGGCGCGGCCGAACTCGCCGCCGCCGGCTGAGCGTTGCGCGTTTACGTCCCGGCGACCTTGGCGTTGCTGCGGCGCTGGCGGGGTGCCGGCATGCTGGGGCCGACGCCGCTGACGGCCTATGGCGTGACGGCTGGCCTTCGTGAGTGGTACGCCAGCGCCGACGCGGAGGAGCTCGAATACGCCGCGTCGCAGCGGGCGGCGCGGGCCTCGCTGCGGCTGCTGGGGGGGGCGGCTGCGCCGCGCGGGGTGGACGGCGCGGCTGGGCCGCGCCGGGTGGTGCTCGCGTTGGAGGTCCCGCCTGGCTCGGTGGCCACCCGCGACGATCTTGACGAGGGTGCGGTGACGGTTGCTGGGGAGCTGCCCTGGCGGCTGGTCGCCGCCGCGCTGGTGGACACCGAGGCCGCGCAGGGGGCGGTCGGGAAGGCGGTCCTGGCCGTGGACGCCGCCGACCTAGGCGAGCAGGACGCCGAGCTGACAGTGGGGGATGCCGAGGACTTCGAACTTGCCTGGTACGCCGCCCAGGAGCTGGCCGGCCTCTGAGCCTGCCCTCGCCCATGCCCCTCGCACCGCCCCCTGGCGGGCGCGGTGCGAGGATCGGTTCATGGACGCTGACCTTTCCGTACCAGTCCCGTACAACGAACCGGTCCGCGGCTACCTCCCGGGCAGTCCCGAGCGGCTCAGCCTCGAGGCGGCGCTCAAGGACGTGGCCGCCGCCGAACCTCGTGAGCTGACCCAGACCATCGCGGGCCGGGAGAGCCTTGGCGGCGGTGAGCTGGTTGACGTGATCCGGCCGGACCGGCACGAGCACGTGCTTGGCCGGTTCCGGGCCGCGACCGACGAAGACGTGTCCGCGGCGGTGCAGGGCGCCAGGGCGGCCGCGCCCGGCTGGCGGGAGCTGCCCTTCTCCCAGCGGGCGCAGGTGTTCCTGCGCGCGGCCGACCTGTTGACCGGGCCGTGGCGAGACACCATGAACGCCGCGACCATGCTCGGTCAGAGCAAGACGTGCCTGCAGGCCGAGATCGACAGCGCCTGCGAACTGGCCGACTTCTGGCGGTTCAACGTGCACTTCGCCACGCAGGTGCTGGCCGAACAGCCGCGCTCCTCGGTCGGGGTCTGGAACCGGCTGGACCACCGCAGCCTTGAGGGATTCGTCCTGGCGATCACCCCGTTCAACTTCACCGCGATTGCCGGCAACCTGCCCACCGCCCCGGCGTTGATGGGTAATACGGTGCTCTGGAAGCCGTCCCCCACCCAGGCGCTGGCCGCCCATCACACGATGCGGTTGCTTGAGGCAGCCGGACTCCCGCCTGGCGTGCTCAACCTCGTGCATGGCGATGGGCAGGCGGTCTCGCGGGTCGCGGTGCCGCACCCGGATCTTGCCGGCATCCACTTCACCGGGTCGACGGCTACCTTCCAGCACCTGTGGGCGCAGGTCGGGGCCAACATCGGTTCCTACCGCACCTATCCGCGCCTGGTGGGGGAGACCGGTGGCAAGGATTTCGTGATCGCGCACGCAAGCGCCGACCCGGACGCGTTGGTCACCGCGCTGTTGCGGGGGGCGTTCGAATACCAGGGGCAGAAGTGTTCGGCGGCGTCCCGGGCCTATGTGCCTCGGTCGCTGTGGGAGTCCGGGGTTCGGGACAGGCTGGCCGCCGGCGCCGAGCAGATGCGCTACGGCGACGTCACCGATTTCGCCAACTTCGGGGGCGCGGTGATCGATCGCCGGGCCTTCGACCGCCTGGCCGCGGTCCTTTCGGGCTTCGCCGGCGACGACGCGATTGGGGTCCTCGCTGGGGGGCGGCCCGATGACACCTCGGGCTTCTTCGTTCCTCCGACGGTGATCACGTGTACCGACCTTGGCCACGAGGTGTTCCGCCGCGAGTATTTCGGTCCGGTGCTCGCCGTGCACGTTTTCGACGACGCCGACTACGCCGCCACGATGCTGCAGGCGGCCGATGGCGCCCCGTACGCACTGACCGGCGCATTCTTCGCGACCGATCGGGTGGCGATCGAGAAGGCGCAGCGGCTGCTGCGGTTCTCCGCCGGCAACTTCTACGTCAACGACAAGCCGACCGGAGCGGTGGTGGGGCAACAGCCGTTCGGCGGTGGCCGGGCCAGCGGCACCAACGACAAGGCCGGCTCGGTGCTGAACCTGCTGCGCTGGACGTCCCCGCGCACCATCAAGGAAACAAGCGTGCCGCCGCACGAATGGCGCCATCCGCATCAGGGCTGAGCGTGGAGGCCTGGCATCCGGGCTAACCGCCCACGCCCGTGGCTGCCGACTGCCGCGCATCTGGCGTAATGGTCGACGTCGCTGAGCTGTCCGCGAGATCACCTGACCGGACGAGCCAGATCAGCTGTGGCGTTGCCGATCTGACAGTGTGACCCTTTCCGTCCTCGGCCTAGACACCATGGTCGACCCGGTCTTGCCGCTCGGCACGCTGGAGATCATGGCGCTGGCGGCCGTGCTCGCCCGGCCGTCGCACGGAATGCTGTCCCGCGAGGAGGACGAGTACTGCGATGAGGGGTTCGACCCCGATGAGCGCGCACCCGACGGGGGGCAGCCGAAGGTCTTGCCCCGCCAACGCGACGAGTTCACCTGCGGGGGGTGCTTCCTGGTCGCCCACGTCAGCCGCCGCAACGTCGATGGACGATGCCCCGATTGCACGTGAGCCCGATCGCCCCACCGTCGTGATCATGCAAAGGGTCGTGAAAACGGCCGGATCACGGGCTTCTTTGCATGATCGCGTTCCCCGGCGGCCCCAATACGGTGCGCGGCAGTTCGGTTAGGGATGGTCGGCGAGCCACCGCTGGGTGAAGGCGTATTCCCGGGCGAGGGTCTTGCCGGCTTCCGCCGCCACCAGATCGGCGATCTTGCCGCCGATCAGCGGCACCTTCGCGACGACGTCACCCCGCGGGTGGTAGCCCGTTGGCCTGGTCTGGGCCGTCGATGGCCGGTTCGATGAGCATGGTGCCGGTGATCCGGATTGGTGTACCGGTCGCGTGCGCGGTGAACGTGCCCTCGGCCCTTTCGGGCGTTGCCGTCCAATCCTCGACCTGGGTCACCGTCTGGGTCTCGCCCAGCACCCTTCGCGCGAAGCCGGGAAGTGGTGCACTGACCGTGCGCCGCGTCTGCACCCGGGTGGGGTCGGCGGCCACCACTACAACGTCTCGAAAGCCAATCGCGGGGAACTTGACCTGCAGGTAGTCAGCATTCGTCACCGTGGCGTGCAGGGTAGGCACGCTGCAGTCGTACCGGTCGTCGACGCTGAATGTGCTCATTTTGTCATTCTGCCGTTTCGGGGTCGAAGGGCTCAAGTTCCCGTATTACGGGTTCGGCGCGAATGCCAGCCACCCGGACAAGTCCGTATCGACGTGCCACGGGTGCGCCACGGAGGTCGTGGTGAGTCCGCATGCCTCGTTCATCGCCCTTGACGTGGTGCCGCGGGCCGCGTTTTCCAACATCGCGCAACTGCGTGCGCGCTACCCGGGCGTCTACGGTCCAGGCGGCTTTTTCGACGCCGTCAACCCGACGACCGGCTCGGTGGGCCACCGCCAACCATCCCGCGCCACCACCAGTGACCGTAGGGGCGCCGATTCTGGCGCAAGTCTGGCAAATGTCCTATCGTGTCCTCCGATCGGGCTCGCGGTACTGAACCGCCCGGTCGGCCGTGCCTGCGGGCTTGCTACTGTGAAATGGACTCCCATGCACCTTCGCCGTTCAGCTGTCGTGCTCTCGACCGTCGCTCTGGCCGGGATGAGCATGGGCGCGTTGCCCGCCGCAGCCAGTTCGCCGCCGGATTCCGGAACGCTGACGCCTGCTTCTAGCCCGGGGGTGGTCACCTCCGGGTGGACAGGCATGATCAGCGGCGCTAATCCGAACAGTGACTGCTCGCAGAGCGTCTCGGGCACCTTGAATGACCATCACACCTTCACCTTGGCGGTGCCGGCCGGGTTCTACGCCACGCACAGCGTGAAGATGGACATCTCCGAGACCGCTCCGGCGGCGGACTCGATCCTGACGGTGAACCTGGGAACGACCTCGCTAGGCAGCTCGGACAACAGTTCGGTGGGGGGGTCGGAAACCAAGACCATCCTCAACCCGGCCCCCGGCACCTACGACGCCATCACGTGCGCGTTTTCCGGCGTGTCGCCCTACAGCGCTAGCGTGACGCTGACGACCGCGCCGCCCGCGACCACCACGGTGACGGGC